>Ga0256405_10000465_pt1 | contig 133609 bp, 105 predicted proteins | sample RumenRJG_02DNA_FD_189096 | JGI IMG/M metagenome (GOLD analysis project Ga0256405, IMG submission 189096) | Bovine rumen microbial communities from Lethbridge, Alberta, Canada - RJG_02 | ecosystem: Host-associated > Mammals > Digestive system > Stomach > Rumen | place: Canada: Alberta...
CCATTTATCCATCCCGCTATTCCGTAGCGGTATGGAGTCCGCGACTCAACGAGAAAGGCAATTCGGTCATGGGAATGAAAGCACTTGAACTACTCACCACCGAAACGGAAGAGTCTATTTTCTAAGTGGATTTAAGCATAAAATCTGAGAAAATCACTCCTTTTGGAGGAATATTTCATGTGAGGGATCTATATTCCCGTTACGTCGGCCCCGTTATCGACAAAGTACTGGGTCCCCGGATGGACTTCAGCACGTGCCGCACATGACATGATGCTCGTTGACACCCTTATTAATCTGGGTGTGGACGTGTCTGAAATTAAGAAGGGAAACACGGTTTCCTTCTTGCATAAGGTCGCTTATGACAAAGAACATAATAAATTGGTGATAGCTGAACCGAAGGTCGACGACCAAAGGGGAAGTCAAGGGAAGTAACCCTGCGGCTGCTCATCAACACCTAAAGCCTTTTCCTGTCGTCTGCTCTTGACAGTAAAGGCTTTTTGTCTGAATCACTAAAACATTTTTCCACAAATGATTTGACAATATCCCTCTCAACAGGTATTGTTCGCATAGCGGACAGTTCCTTTATTTTTATCCCGCTCTTGCCCCATATTATAATTTTACATATCTTTGCACCAACATCAAGTCCGTATCAATTTAATATTTAACTCATGCGTAGGATAAAATCATTAGCCGTTATGTGCGCCATTGTAGAGATGGCAGTACTTTTTAGTTCCTGTATTGCACAGCACGATATAAATTCCGGTCTGTGGAAAGGACAAGCTAACGAAGGTAGCCCGACTTATCAAAAAAGGGAATCGCTGCTCAAGGATGCTGCACGCCCTACCTTGAGTGACCGATTACCCGCGAATACAGGATCTGAATCTGGAAGTATTTGTTCCCTATGCCGCGGTACCGGACGTGTGGTGAAGAACAATCCTAAAGAAGCCGTGGGTGCTGACGATAAAGTTAAGTGTAAGGAATGCCGGAAGAAATTCCGTCCTTCTGAGGGACATAGCCATGTTACCTGCCCTCTCTGCAATGGAAAAAATATTTATGATTACAATAGTCATTAGATTATACATAGAACAATTTATCCGGGTTGTTTAGCCCTTATTTGGAAATTTTCCATATCTTTGCACAAGCATCAAGAGCAGGAGCCTTCGGGCTCACTCACCAACCGAGCATTAGGATGCCACGGTGGTCCAGGTACGATGCGGAAGAATTACTAACTTCAAAATTATCCTAATTATGAAAACAACAAGTTTTTACGACAAGTTCGCAGCCGAGTTCCGTGCTGCATCTTCCCAAAGTCTGATTGAAAAGTTCAATGACTCCGTAGGCAGTGGCGCATGGACATCCATGCGTGCCGTTCATGACAAGGCCCTTCTTGACGAAATGGAGCGTCGCGGAATTGATATGTCCGCAATACGCCACGGAGATTTCACTTCATACGTTCACAAGGTCATATTGGACGAGGACAAGAACAAACTTGTTATTGACCTTCGCCCCTAAAAATACACAACAATACCCCTCCTGTCGTCTGCTCTTGCCAGGAGGGTTTTCTGTCTTTCCACCATCCCACCTTCCGCAGTATTTTTGCACCATCAAAATTTACTGCCTATGAACCTAATCACAACAAGCGAACAACTCGCAGCCCTCATCCCAAACACCACAGTCACCGTAACTGGCGAAACGCCCCTTCTCACCAAGCTCACACCGTTCCTCGAATCCTCCGAACTCTGGCTAAGTGACACGTTCCTTTCAGCCGCAATCCTTGCGGATATAGCAACACGCCCGGACACGGATACACTCCGCACCCTCACCGAACAAGCCCTTGCTTACGACGCCTTCCACCGCGCCATTCCACACCTGGACATCATCCTTACCCCTAACGGCTTCGGCATCGTCAGCAACAGCAACGTAGCCCCCGCAAGCAAAGAGCGCATCGAACGCCTCATGTCCTCCCTGCTTTTCAACCGCGACCGTCTCCTCATGCAGCTCATGCACCTGCTCCCCTCACTCCCCGGCTGGACAGAGTCGGACCAAGGCCGTTTCTTCTCCGCCACAATGTTCCCGAACATGGACATCACACTCCATTTCAACCTCGACACAGAAAGCCGCTGGGAAAAATACCTGGCCTTGCGACAAGACGCAATCTCAATCGAGCACTTCCTGGCTACACAGTACATCTCCAAAGAGCTGCTGGAAGTCCTCCGTTGGGAAGTCCAAGTCTCGCAGTACCGCACACCGTCACACAAGACACTATGCCGCGTACTCCGATCCATAGAGCTCCGCTGCCTCCAAAGCCCCACGCCGATGCAAGCGATACACAAAGAGCATGGCGCACTTTTCAGCCTCGTGAACACCATCATAGAAAGCCCCACCGACTTCCCCGAATGGCACAACTCCACCACCGCCCAGCTCTACAGTCCCCCCGTCTTCGAAAACAAAAAATCCTCAAACGGCTATTGGTTCTGACTATTTGCTGAATCTGTCACCGACAAAGCCATCACCTACTTCACCGGACATCAAATCAAAGTGTTTGAAAAGCGGTGGTGTTGGTGCAAGGTCGTAATAATCCATTTCTGCAATGGGTAAGCAGAAATACACCATTTGGTCGTAGCTGCTATATAACCGTGAAAGGACATCATTGTTCTCGTAAATCCAACGCTTCGTCTCTTCCTCTACGTTGAAGTTCACCATTCCCGAACAACGTACAGAGACATTTCCCTCGTAGGCTAACAGCTCCACGTTGGGGTTCTGACGCAGTTCATGCCATACGGCTTTCTTCTCAGAGGTGGCAAAGTAGAGCATATTGCCCTCCTGCTTCATAATCTGGAAGATGCGCAGTTTAGGCAGATTGCCCTCGCACGTGGCAAGGGCAATCTCTTTGTGGTTTCGAAGGAAACTTAAAGCTCGTTCCATCTTCGTCTTACCATTTCAGTTCTTCCTGAAGAATCACTCCATCCGTCATAGGGCTGTCAGCCTCCGTGAAAGCATTGGCTTTGTACTGGATGCATAGCATGGTCAGATTCTCGCTGCCCGTATTCTTCAACGCACGCTTACCATCGGGAGCCACACGGACAATTGTACCCTCGCTGACGGTGAATATTTCACCATCCACCTGATACTGGCCTTCGCCCTTCAGGATGATATAGAGTTCCTCGTGGGTCTTGTGTGTATGAAGGAAGCCACTGTCCTGACCAGGCACAAGCGTCTGGAAGCTCAGTTCACTGCCTGTTGCACCAACGGCCTGACCTGCAAACACCTTGCCCTTCAAAATGAAGTCGGGGCCCATGGGAAGCTCATGCTCGATAATCTCACTCATCTTACCTACACTCACTGCGCTGTAATTTTTACCAGCCTTGATAGTCTCAATCTTTTTCATTGTTGTTGTTTTTTATAATTTTACATCTGTTTCGTTTTCCTGGTGCAAAGGTACGGCTGTTTTTCCAGCCCTGCAAGAAGGCACTTTTTGGTGGGATAGTTACCAAAAAGTAGGAATTGAGTGTCCATGCGCCTTCAACAAAAACGACTTTAACTGAATTTAACAAAGTTTCTCATCGAAACCAGGTTTCATTTTGCTACCTTTGCGGAAAATCCAAGCTTATGGCAGATGTAAAAGCTGAATATCTGGCTTGCCCAATCAGGCAGGTGGTGAGCCGCTTCGGAGATAAGTGGTCTTTGTTGGTGTTGTATATGCTCCACACCAGTGAGGCGGGTGTGCTTCGATTCAATGAGCTTCGTCGTCAGATGACTGACTGTTCACAGAAAATGCTTTCTCAAACATTAAAGAACCTGGAGCAGAGTAATCTTGTACATCGAGAAGTATATCCCGAGGTTCCCCCTCGTGTAGAATATTCACTGACTGACACAGGAAAATCATTGATGCCTGTCCTTACCGCCCTTATCGCTTGGGGCAAGGAGCACTTCAATGAAGTCATAGACAAGAACATCGTCATGGACTAAGTTTATGTCTTTTCCGCATACAGGCCGTTTATCTACCTTCGCAGCAGATAAACGGCTTTTTGTATGCGTCATATACTAAATGTAAACATTCCCAAGTCGTGGCAGGAACTGCCCGACAGGGAGCTTCGCTTTGTCTTCCGGTTACTGCAAGGCGAATACCCACTACCAAAGATAAAGACATTATGCCTCATTCGCTGGGGACAGTTAAAAGTTGTACGCAGGGAAGGCGCTGTCTTTATCATACGTCATCATAAGAAGAATTATCCACTTACTACACTGCAAATCTGTGAAAGCACTGAGGCATTGGCATGGCTCGGCTACTTTCCGCAATACCCGGTCCGACTGTCACGGATCGGCCGCCACCGCCCCGTAAGAGACGACTTCCAGAACGTCAGCTTCGGCAATTTCCTCGCGCTTGATAATCTGTACCAAGGCTTCTTGCAGACTCAGAATCCTGAGCTGCTACGCGACATGGCCGCACTCATGTACCAAGCCCCGAAAATCCACCTGTCCAAGGTCGAGGAAATCAGCATCTTCTACTGGTACACATCGCTCAAACGATACTTTGCCAACATGTTCTCGCACTTCTTCCGCATGGAACAAGTCAGCGCGAACAATCCTACCGCCCTTTCCTTCCAACAGCTGCAGCAGAATATGAACACGCAGATCCGCGCACTCACAGGCGGCGACATCACCAAAGAGAAAGAGGTGCTGGAAATGGACTGCTGGCGTGCGCTCACGGAACTGGAAGCAAAGGCCATCGACTACGAGGAATTACAAAAAACCACAAAATCATAATTCCCACCACTCCCAAAATTCCCATTATTCCCATCAAAAAACACTATGGACAAGAATTTCACCAATCAGCTCCAGGCTTGGATGAACACACCCGCACAGGAGCGCAACTACGAACAAGGAGCTCTCTTCCTCCTACAGTTGACAAACAACAAAATCCTCTATCGGAACATCGTCCGCGACGTGAAACGTCACAGAGAGTTCATAGAGTTCAAGATCAAGCGCTACCTTCAATTCCGACTGCAAGCCATCACACACTCCGAGGTTCAGGAAATGCAGCAGAAGGTCGACGCAATCACCAAGAAATACGCCTTGGACAAAGTCCCTTCATCCGCTAAAGGTAATAAAGAGACTTCGTCCCAGGCTGAGCAGTTCCGTTCCGGCAAGCGAGCCGACCACGACACGCTCCCTGCAGATGTACAAGCCCTGTACATAGAGAACGCCGACATCATGCGCAAGATGCGCGAGCTGCATCTTCAGCTGCGCAAGCTGTCAGAACAAAGTACCACTTGTCCGGACTCGGACCGATATCCGTTCCTGAAGGAATTTATAAGTCTGGACAAGCAGTACCACAAAAACTGGCAGGTGTACGACACCTACACAGCAGACGCGAACGCGGCTGACGGCAACGCCGTTTCCAGCGCCAAGGCTGAAGTCCTGATCGCTGAGGAAACACGCCGCGAGCAGACTAACGTCCTCCGCCAAATAAATTTGGCAAAAGGCCGATACAGGAAAACACCTTCAGAAGGCCTGAAGGAGAAACTCGCCTCGCTGTACAAGCAGCTCACCGCCCCATCAGACAAACTCACCGTCGAACTCAAAGAGTTAGGCATAATCTAATCAGACATTCTTCCCATCATTCCCATGAAAACAACAGTCAAAATCCAGTATTTCATAGCCATAGCCGCCTTCATTGCGGCTATAGGCTTCGGTATAGCCGGCTTCATAGTACCACCCCCAGGTGAAGTACACGATTCCGTGCTGTACCTCATAGCCCAATTCCTCCTGCTCACAGCATCCATACTAGGCGTAGGAGCAATGTTCGCATCACAGAAAATCACCCTGCAGAAGAAACTCCTGCAGACAAAACAGCCAGAGGAGGACGAAGAATGAGAGACATCCGAGAAATCATCATCCACTGCGCCGACACGCCCGAAGGACGCAACAACACAGTAGCCGATATTACAGCCTGGCACAAGGCCCGGGGCTTCCGCACCATAGGCTATCACTTCGTAATCTACCTCGACGGCAGTATCCACAAAGGCCGCCCCATCGAGGAAGTAGGCGCCCATTGCAAGGAAGGCGGCCACAACAGGCATTCCATAGGCATCTGCTATATCGGCGGCAGGACCGCCGACATGAAAGAAAACAAGGACACACGCACCCCGGCTCAAAAGCAAGCCCTGCTTCGTCTGCTCAAAGAGCTGCTGTCCCGTTTCCCCCGTGCCACAATCCACGGCCACAGGGAATTCACATGCAAGAAAAATGCCAATGGCAAATGCCCAGGCTGCGCCAAGATGCCCGATTCCCCGAACTGCAAATACGCATCCAAGCCATGCCCCTCATTCAACGCCACCCGCGAATATCTCTATCTGACTTCGCAGCCAGATAAAACTCCTTCCGGCTCTTCCATTAAAAAGACGCTGTTCATAGCGCTTGTATTATCCGCTTCGCTCCTCCTTACTGCGTGCCGAACCACGCAGCGGTCGCTCGAAGAACAGACAGACAGTACGGTGTTGCAAACAACATCGACGTCTGCCCTTTCTCTCGCCACGAACAAGTTCCTGCAGAACCTTGTCATAAGTATAGACAGCATCGTTATCACTACGCTGCCCATGTTGCCGGTGGAGGAAGTCGCCGATAAAGCCCCCGATAATCAAGGACAAAGTGCATACGCACAAACAGTATCTCAATTATCTCCCCGCTTCACCAGCCTCCCTTCCTCCACCCGCAACACCAACAAAAACAAAACTGTAATCCACGGACTCCGCCTTAAATCCACCACAGCCGACAGCAGTACCGTACAATCAAAAGTATTTAATAATAACTCGCGCCATTCCAGCTATCACTCGAATGTCAATGCGAAAGAAAAGAAGGAGCCATCAATGCGCTGGCCCCTCTCTTTAATAGCCATAGCCGTCATTGTCATAGCAGCACTGGCTTGGTATATCCGTAAATGGATGGTGTCTTCATAGCATCCTTCCCTTGTTCTCCTACGGCAACAAACATAAAGCAGTGCCTATAGTGAGTATTGGCTCGCTTCACGGCGAAATGTATATGGGTCTGTATCATATTCGGTGACACGTCACTAAAAAAGATGCAGCCCTTTTCATATCCTGTCCGCTGTGGCTCACTGGCACACACACTATCGGCATCGATGCTCTCTGCTTCGTGTTTATTATGCCTTCGTATCACTGCGCTCCTGATGTTATGGACATCATCCTGTATTTTACGGACTCCCTCGATATGCCGTAATACCTTCCCGTGCTATGGATTACATCTATACGCATGGGGTGGCATTACCGCACATCGGGGTTTTCATGCGCATACGCATTTAGTTTAGGTACGGGCGAGTCACACACACCCGAAAGCATCTTACCGCGCATTGGGGCAAAAGGTAGGCGCAAAGTGCCGAGACCTCGCGCCCCATTTTTTTTTGTGTCCGTACCGAGACCCCGTCCCTCGCGCCTACATATTCCGCTAAAAGTGAGACCCTCGTCCTCAACACGCGACACAGGGCGGTCGGGGGGTGTTACCACGGAAACGAAGGAAAAATCCTTTTTCCCTCGACCCTTTTGTATTGATAATCAGAAATTTGCGTTTTTGAGTCCTTGAAAATTCCACAAATTTCTAAAAACCCCGAAATTCCGTCTTTTCGGGGCTTTTACTTATAGGATATTTTTGCGCAAAACAAACAAGCGTAAAAATGAGTGATTTAATGTCAAAAGCAACCGTCGAGTTGCTTATAAACGGACAACAGGCGCAACAAACCCTTAACCAGTTGCGCCAAAACGCGCTTCAGTTGGAAACGGCCATTGCCAAGGCAGCAGCCACAGGCAACAAGACCGACCTGAAGCGCCTGAGAAAAGAACTCACGGACACGAAACGTCAAATCCGTGAGATAGAGTCGGCAACGCAACAGGTGGAACACGTTATGCGCAACCTCGACAAGGCTACGCCAAGAGAGCTGAACAAGGCCCTCCAGACCCTTAACCGACAGCTCGATTACATAGAGCGCGGAAGCGAAGCCTGGAGAGCCCATGTAGAGAAGATAAAACAGGTAAAAGCAGAGCTTAAATCCCTGAACAGCCAACTCCGCGACACCGAAGGTTTCTGGACGAACCTCAACCGCCGCCTAAACGACTGGCAGACCTCAATCATGGCAGCAGCAGCCGCCACTACCGGCCTCGTCATGGCGGGACGCAGCGCAGTCAATGCCTACGCACAAATGGAGGAAGAACTTGCGAATACACGCAAGTACACAGGCATGACCGAGGAAAAAGTCCTTGAACTGAACGAAGCGTTCAAGAAAATGGACACACGCACCTCGCGCGAACAGCTAAACGAACTCGCACAGGAAGCCGGACGACTCGGCAAGAACACGCTCGAAGATGTGAAAGGCTACGTCGAAGCAGCCGATATAATAAACGTCGCACTCGTTGACCTCGGCGAAGGAGCCACCCAGACAATAGCCAAGCTGACCGACATCTTCGGCGTATCCGAGATGATGGGAACAAGAGACGCGATGCTTGCAGTCGGCAGCACTGTAAACGTACTTTCCCAGAACTGTACGGCTGCAAAGCCATATCTTGTGCAGTTTGCGCAGAGGATGGCAGGTATCGGAGCACAGGCCGACCTTACAATTCCCCAGATACTCGCATTCGGCGCTACACTTGACGCGAATGGTCAGAAGGTGGAAATGTCATCTTCTGCCCTTGGAAAGCTCACTATGAACCTTTTCCAGAAACCCGGGGAAATAGCAAGGCAAGTCGGGCTCGATGTCGAGAAGTTCACCGACACCCTGAATCGCAGCACTTACGAAGGTCTTATGATGTTCCTGCAGAAGATCCACGACCTCGGTTCTGCTGAAGGCCTTGCAGTCCTGGCTCCGATGTTCAAGGACCTCGGAATGGACGGAGTACGCATGTCACAAGTACTCTCCACGCTGGCAGATCACCTGGACATGGTCAAGTGGGAAACCCAGGAGGCAAACAAAGCCTTCAAGGAAGCCACGTCTGCCACAAACGAATACCAGATTTTCAACAATACAGTACAGGCTGACCTCGACAAGGCACGCAAGCGAATCTCAGAGCTTGCAGTAGAGCTGGGCGAAAAACTCCTGCCCATCATGCGCCATGTCTACACCTCAACCTCGCTCACATTGCGCTTCCTGAGTACAACGGTATCCTTCATCATAGAACACAGAGTCGCCCTGCTGTCCCTCACCGCCGCCATAACCGCATATTCGGTAGCGGTCAATCTCAGCACAATCAGACAGAAAGCGCACAATACCTGGATCGCCCTCACCACAGCAAGCAAGAAGGCGCTCACAATCGCAACAACGCACCTCAAAACAGCATACCTCGCTATGCAGGTGGCTACGGCAAAACTCAGCGGCAACTGGGCACGCGAAAACCTACTCATGGGTGAGTTGAAGAAGAACACAGCCGCACTGACGAACGTGTACGGGCTTCTGGCTGCAGCAGTAGTAGCCGCCGGAGTCGCGATAGTCGCAACCCTGAACAAGCAGACCCGAGCCCAGAAAATGCTTGCCGACATCGAGAAAGAAGCGAGAAAAAACACCACAGAGGACATCAAGCGAATCGACATGCTGAAGAAGGTCATCGAGAGCGAAACGGCAAGCATACAGTCCCGTCAGAAAGCCATCGAGGAACTCCAGACAATCATACCGGACTACCACGCAAGCCTCACCAAGGAAGGCAAGCTAATCGGACACAACGCCGAAGTCCTGGCAATATACGTCGAGCAACTGAAAAACAAAGCGAAAATCGATGCAGCACTGGCCAAGCTCCCGGAAGCAGAGGCAAGGCGACGCGACATCGAAAAGGGCGCCACAAAAGGCATCAAAAACGCCTACATCATCGAGAACATGGAAGGCATCTCATCCGAAGAAGCAGCAAGCAAGGCACACGTCTCACCATCTGCATACCGCGCCTTCAAAAAACAGCTCGAAACAGCCGACTCAGAGGTACGGCAGCTCAACTCGCTAATCGACTCTCTCACAGCCAAAAACCAAGCTCTTTCCGACAAGGCAGAAGGCATTGCGAACAGCAAGCCAGGCGCGGATTCAGGCAACGCAAACGGCGGAGGAACAAACACCGACGCAGGCAGCACCACCAAGGACAAGTTCGAGAAAGAGACGCAGTGGAGGCAAAGAGAACAGGCCCTCATCCGCATAGCCTACGCAACAGGCGAGAAGGACTACCTCGAATACACACGCCGCATGCAGGAAATCGAGGTCGAATACAACAGGAAGAAACTTAAGCACACGGACCTCACAGAGCAAGAACGACTGACGATAGAGGCCGCATATTACGAGGCAGTTAGGAAGCAGGCGGACGACAGCATCAAAGAGACGGCAGAGGCAGAGGAAGCCGCGTACAACGAGAAAGTAGCGACCGAAAAACAGCGCTACATCGACGGCGAGATAACCTTGAAAGTCTATCAGGAGACGGTCGAGCAGCTGGAAATCCAACACTTTAACAGACTGACCAAAATTTACGCCGACGGCTCAAAGGAACAGATCCAGGCCGAGAAGTCCCTGCAGGACAAACTCTTCCAAAACAGGCAGCGGCATCAGAAAGAGACGGAAGCAGCGACAAAGAAGCATCAGGACGACCTTGCCAGGATGAAGAGCCAGTATTTCGGGGACAACCCCGAAGAACGCCGCGCCAAATATGAAACTGACCTCGCCCTCTTGACCGAAGTCTATACCCGCGAGGTACAGGCAGCGGGCAACAACGCGAAGGAAAAACTCCGCATCGAGGAAGCATTCCAGAAAGCCCGTGTCGCACTTCAGGAGAAGTACAACATAGAGAGCAGCACAAATAACAAGTCATGGCTCCAGCAATGGAACAATGACATGCTCGACTTCCTCCAATCTGACTTCGGGAAGGCCGTTACAGGCACGCTTGACGTATTTTCCTCATCCATGAGCGGCATATTCCAGCAGCTTACAACAATAGTTCAGGCTGAACTTGAAATACAGACAGCAGCCATAAACAAGAAATATGACCGTGAAATCTCGCTTGCCGAAGGAAACAACTACAAGATAAAGAAACTTGAGCGCCAAAAGGAGCGTGAGCTTGCACAGGCCAAAAACGAGGCAAACAAGAAGATGTTCGCCATGCAAGTCATCCAGGCAGTCGCACAGACAGCCACAAATGCCATCAACGCCTACGGTTCAGCCGCTGCAATACCCCTCATAGGCTTCATCCTCGCCCCCATAGCGGCAGCATCAGCCATTGCCGCAGGTATGCTCCAGGTAGCAGCCATAAAGAAGCAGCAGCAAGCCTCAGAAGCACAAGGCTACGCCACAGGCGGATTCACTCCTGACGGCTCCCCGGACGAGCCTGTAGGAGTAGTACACGCGGGCGAATGGGTAGCTTCGCAAAAACTAGTCAAAAACCCTGTCACCCGCCCTCTCTTAGAAGCCCTGGATTACGCCCAGCGCACAAACACAATCGGCTCACTCGCCCCGACAGACGTTTCACGTTCCATCACGGCTCCGGCAATACTTGCACACTCAGCCGAAAACACCCAGCCCCTCACGCAGCAGATAATCGTGACAAAAGAGTCCGCGCAGAACGACAAGCTTGCGGACACAATACAGCTCCTGCGTGACAGACTGGACGAACCCTTCATCACAGTCAACAGCGTCACTGGTGAAACAGGTATGAAACAGGCACAGGACGAGTACGACAAACTGATACGCAACAAGACACCGAAATCACGCAGACAATGACAATACTTATCGACCGCAAGGAGGCAGTCCTGAAGAAAGGCACCTCCTTTGAGTACATCATGGAAAACCGCTTCTTTACAGGCGCAGACAGTTATACCCTTTCCATTACCTTCCCCTTGCGAGGATGTCCCCAGAACATTGAAATATTCGGACATATATACCGCAAGGACAACAATCTGTCGCGTCTCACATTGGACTGTGAGATACACGACAGGGCTTTTCACAAGTACGGCAGCATATCAATTGTGGAAATCTCCGAAACAGAAGTCAAGACACAGTTCCTTGAAGGTCGATCCGAACGTAATTTCTATTCCGATTTCGACTCCATCTACATCAACGAAATACCCATGGGTTCCGTGCATGACGAAGTAATCCTTGAATACACCCACTACCTCCGTTCCTATGACGAAATACAGCAGGATTCCGAGGAACAAGGCATCGGCAGCGGCGAAGGTTACGTATGTCTGCCTTGGGTGAACAATACTTCCGGCAACCTTCAAAACCGAATGGGCGCACTCCAGTACCCCGGCTCCTATATGTATTCGGACGGCGATCGCGACCACCCCGCAAAAGTCGTCGGAATGCCCTATCTCCTTACAATCCTGAAGAAGATTTTCACGCATTTCGGCTATACTTATGACTTCTCAGAATTGGAAAATTCACAATGGCGGCACATCATCATCTGCAACGCCCTGCCCCGAGTCTGGGACATCAGCGATATGCAAGCCGTCCTCCCTCACTGGACCGTCACGGAGTTCCTGGAAGAAGTCGAGCTGTTCATCAACGGCGAGTTCAATGTGGACGACCGCGGCAAATCTGTCTCATTCTCAATGAATTCCAACATCCTATCACAAATGCGCATCGTCAAGATATCAACAGTAATCGACGAGCACCAGATAGAGGTCACGGAGAGCGACCAGAGCAAGAACGACAGTTACATTGAGCTGCGCAACCTCGCCTATTCAGAATGTACACACCAGCTTTGGAAATACTATTCCTGCGACTGGGTAATGACACAGCTCCGGAAACAAACCTGGCTTAGTTACACCTCCATGATGAACACCCTGCGTCCACTTCTCGACTGCACAGGTTCCTACGACTACAGTTACTACAAAAGATTGCACTACTGCAGGGCCGAGGACACCTATTTCGTGATAAAATACTACCGTTCGCGGAACATCAACGGCATAGTCCACAAATATCTGAGGATGCAACCCGTTAACGTATTCGGCAAGAAGACGGTAAGCGACGAGGAAGGCACACAGGAAGACGAAATGCGCATAGTTCCGGCTTGTATCGACCACACAGACGAGTATCGGGGCGACGCAATTTTCATCGAATGCGGCACCTTGGGATCAGACTCGGAGGACAGCGAACCGGAGGAAGACGACCAGCCCCAGGCCGTTAACACGATTATAGCAGGAGAGACGGACAAAAAAGACGAATTCTTTGACAAGCTCTATGTAGCCTTCTGGGACGGCGTAGTAGGACGCACATGGCCGCTGCTGCCCGTTCCTTTCATCGACAAGGTGTATGTCAACCAGGACAGCGAGCTTATCGAATCTGATTACTCAATGAGGCTTACCGGCTTAAAAAGACCCGTTTCAAGGCGTGACAGCTATGAAATCGACCAGAACATCAAGTTCACCTTCAAGTTCCTCATCACGGACGGCGCAATTCCCGACATACGAAGCATCTTCCTTATCCACGGCAAGAAGTACATGGCAGAAAAGATAACTGCGACAATCTCAGCCGAAACCGGAATGTCGCAGTTGTTGAAAATGACCTGCTACCGAATAGTCGAATAACTGCCTACCTGATTAGCGTAGCAAGGTTCGAAGCATGCCTCTCGATGGTTTTCTTCAATATCTTCGCATAAATCTGCGTAGTCCTGATATTGCTGTGACCCATCATCCTTGCCACATCCTCAATTGGAATGTCATAGGAAAGCGCCAGTGTAGCGAAACTGTGCCTTGCAACATGCATAGTCAGCGGCTTATGTATCTCACACTGCACTTCTATGAGGTGAAGGTAGTCATTCGCCTTCTGATTGCTTATATGAGGCAGCTCATATTTGTACTTCTTCAAAATAGCCATTGCCGGCGGAAGAATCGGAGTAAAGAAATTGTTTCCGGTCTTGATACGCTTCCCATCGATGTACGTCTGCCCATTGATAGTGTCAGTCATCGTCTCAAAGTCGAAAGCCTGACTGTCAACGTATGCAAGACCCGTATATGCGCAGAATACAAAAAGGTCACGCACACGTTCCTCCTTGCCACGCAGCTTGCAGTCACGGATACGGATCAGCTCGTCCTCCAACAAAGGCCTCCTTTCAGCGCTCTTGCCACGCTCAAACTTGCAAAGAGGGCTTTCATACGGGTCCTTGTCTATGTATTCGTACTGAGCCGCCATCCTTGTGTATTTCTTTACTACCTTATGATAGTCGTGAATGGTAGGCTGAGAACGTGAAGGATCCTCATTATGCAGGAAATCGTCGAAACCCTTCACATTTCTTGGCGTAAGGTCGCAGAACCTGTTCATCTTGCCATACCGTTTCAAGGCTTCCAGAACAACAACCCTTCTCTTCACGGTGTTTGATTTCAGATTCTCCTTGGCTACATTTTCCTCGATAAAATCAATGAAGCCTGTGCGCGAAGCTTTTTTTTCACTGATTTCACGCTTCTCCCTTTTCCTGGCATTATTACTTCCAATATGACTGTCCAAATTCTCAATGGTAAGCTCTTCACCATTTCTTTTCATCTTGTCAATAATCTGCCTGTAAATGGTTAGCTGATACTGTACCTCTTCACTGTTCTGATACTCCTTCCACTCGAAAGGGTCACAGCAGTGAATAGTTACATACTTCCTCACTCTGTTGGCAAGATAGATACGGATTTCAACTTTTCCATGGCCCTTTTTTGTTACCTCCTTCTTTCTGTCGTAGATAACAGTCACAATTTCATTACGCATATCGCTTTCTTATTGCGCGAATGTCCCTGACTCATATATCAGGCTGAAATGGATTTTTCTTTCAATCCGAAGGAATTGGGCCTCATTCCCAGGACTGCTGTTACCATTGTCGTTGTTTTCGTTAATGTTTTCGTTACCTTCATTCTGACTTGTGTTACCAATTTCCGGTCTGCCCGAAAACAGCAATTTTCTGCAGTTGGTAACACAAATTTCAAATCATTTGGTAACACAAATGGTAACACTTTGTCCAATCATGTCCAATTCAGCCGTTCAATTTTACGTCAGTTCACCCGCAGGTTAAACATATAATTTTACCTGCTCGACATTCTACACGCAATAGTGACACTCTTGATTATCAGCGCTTTAAGCCTTCCCCAATCAGACACAAAAAGCGAAACACCGATATTAATGTCTCGCTCCTGATTGTCTAGTCATTTTCATTTTTGTAGCGCCTACGGGAATCGAACCCGTGTTCCATGCGTGAGAGGCATGTGTCCTAGCCGCTAGACGAAAGCGCCATGTGCATTTGAGAGAAGTTTCTGCTGCTCTTGCGGAAGGAGGGGGATTCGAACCCCCGGTACGGTAACCCGTACGTCAGTTTAGCAAACTGGTGGTTTCAGCCACTCACCCATCCTTCCGTTCAAATGCGGTGCAAATGTATAGTATTATTTTGAATTGTGCAAGTGTTTGGGATAATTTTTGTAATATTTATTCGATTTTCTGTTCTTAAGGTATGGTTTGTCTTGTGTGTACGCGTATATGTGAAATAATTGTTGTATATTTGCGTCCGAATTTGACTAAAAAGATATATCCGAAGATATGATAAAAATTACTTTTCCCGACGGCTCTGTACGTGAATACGAGAGTGGCGTGACTGGCTTGCAGATTGCTGAGAGTATCAGCAGTCGTCTGGCTCAGGATGTTATTGCCTGTGCCGTGAATGGTGAGACTACGGAACTGAACCGTCCTATAAACGGTGATGCTGAGATAAAGTTGTTCAAGTTTGAGGACGAGGAGGGCAAGCATGCTTTCTGGCATACGAGTGCTCATTTGCTTGCCGAGGCTCTGCAGGAGCTGTATCCAGGCATTCAGTTCGGTTTCGGCCCTGCTATAGAGAACGGCTTCTTCTATGACGTGCTGCTGCCAGATGGCGGACAGATCAAGGAGGGTGATTTCAAGCAGATCGAGGACAAGATGCTGGAGCTGGCAAGAAAGAACGAGGATGTGGTTCGCAAGGAAATAGGCAAGGCGGACTGTATAGCGGAGTTCAAGGCTGCAGGTCAGGCATTCAAGTGCGAGCATATCGAGCAGGATCTTGAGGATGGTTCGATAACGACATATACCCAGGGTAATTTTACAGACCTGTGTAAGGGTCCCCATATCTTGCGTACCGGCATAATCAAGGCTATCAAGCTGATGAGTGTTGCAGGTGCTTTCTGGCGCGGTGATGCTACAAAGCCTCAGATGCAGCGCCTGTACGGTATCTCGTATCCGAAGCAGAAGATGCTGACCGAGTATCTGACAATGCTGGAGGAGGCCAAGAAGCGTGATCATCGTAAGATTGGCAAGGAGATGGAGCTGTTCATGTTCAGCGAGCGTGTCGGCAAGGGTCTGCCTATTTGGTTGCCGAAGGGTACCGACCTGCGTCTGCGTCTGCAGGAGATGCTGCGCAAGATCCAGAAGCAGTATGGCTACCAGGAGGTTATAACTCCGAACATCGGTGGCAAGAACCTGTATCAGACATCCGGTCACTGGGATCACTATGGCAAGGACAGCTTCCAGCCCATACAGACACCAGAGGAGGGCGAGGAGTATCTGCTGAAGCCTATGAACTGCCCTCACCACTGTGAGATATTTGCAAATCGTCCGCGTTCGTACAAGGAACTGCCTTTCCGCTGTGCCGAGTTCGGTACTGTTTACCGTTACGAGCAGAGCGGCGAGCTGCATGGTTTGACACGTGTCCGCTGCTTTACCCAGGATGATGCTCACCTGTTCTGTATGCCATCGCAGGTTAAGACGGAGTTCTGCAATGTGATGGATATCATCCAGAAGGTGTTCAAGACATTCAATTTCAGCGACGAGAACGTAGAGGTTCAGATTTCGCTGCGTGATCCGAAGAATACGGAGAAATACATCGGCAGCGACGAGGATTGGGAATGTGCCGAGAATGCTATTATCGAGGCTTGCGAAGAGAAGGGCATGAAGGCCCGTAAGGAAATCGGCGAGGCTGCATTCTATGGTCCCAAGCTGGACTTTATGGTAAAGGATGCTATCGGCCGCCGCTGGCAGCTGGGTACCATCCAGGTTGACTATCAGCTGCCACAGCGCTTCCAACTGGAGTATGTCGGCGAGGATGGCCTGAAGCACCGTCCTGTAATGATACACCGTGCTCCGTTCGGTTCTATGGAGCGTTTCGTAGCTGTGCTGATAGAGCATACTGCAGGTCGTTTCCCATTGTGGCTGACACCCGAGCAGGTGGCTATCCTGCCTGTATCAGAGAAGTATCAGGAGTATGCCGAGAAGGTGCGCGACTATCTGTCTGCCGAGGGTGTGCGTTCGTACATTGACGAGCGTGCCGAGAAGATTGGCCGCAAGATTCGTGACAACGAGATGAAGCATATTCCTTACTTGCTGATTGTCGGCGAGAAGGAGCAGGAGGAGGGCATTGTTTCCTTCCGTGCAACCGGCGGCGGTGAGCAGGGCTGTATGAAATTCGAGGATTTTGCAAAGAAAATCAACGAAGAAGTGCGTAATATGACAGAAAATTTATAATTTTGCACGCGAAATCCTAAATCTCCTAAATGAAGAAAGACAACAAACTGAAAGTTACGTATCGTGTGAACGCCCAGATTCGTGTTCCACAGGTAAGAATTGTGGGCGATGGCATCGAAAGTCAGGTAGTATCTACGAGCAGGGCTCTGCAGATGGCGGATGACATGGGTGTGGATCTGGTTGAGATCAGTCCCAATGCCGAACCACCAGTATGCCGTTTGATCGAGTTCTCGAAGTTTATCTACCAGCAGAAGAAGCATGCCAAGGAGGTTAAGGCTAAGCAGGTCAAGGTCGAGGTGAAGGAGATTAGGTTCGGACCTCAGACGGATGACCACGACTATGAGTTCAAGCTGAAACATGCCAAGGGTTTCCTGTCGGAGGGCGACAAGGTCAAGGCATATGTATTCTTCAAGGGCCGTTCCATCCTGTTCAAGGAGCAGGGCGAGGTTCTGCTGCTGAGATTTGCACAGGATCTGGAGGATTACGGCAAGGTGGAGAGCATGCCTACCCTGGACGGAAAGCGCATGGCAATGTACATCGCTCCCAAGAAGACTCAGAACAAGGTCCTGAAGACTGCCCTGGAACTGGAGGAGGAGAACATCAGGGCCAATGCGGTGCAGAAGAAGCAGCCTCAGCAGAAGGCCAGGAAGGAATATACAGGCCCCAAGGTTGAAGGCGAGGATTGGGACGATTAAGTAAATAACAAACAGAGGAAAAAAATAGTGCGCCGATGCTTTTTGGTTGCTCGGCCACGATTATTAATAACAATTTAATTATTTAACAAAATGCCAAAAGTTAAGACCAACTCCGGTGCTAAGAAGAGATTTACTCTCACCGGTTCTGGCAAGGTAAAGCGTCATCATGCTTACCATAGCCACATCCTGACAAAGAAGACCAAGAAGCAGAAGCGTAATCTTGATCACAGTGCGATTGTAGTAACAGAGAACATGAAGCAGGTTCGCGACCTGTTGTGCATGCGCTAATCATTAACCCCTAAAAAGACAAGAAAATGCCAAGATCAGTAAATCACGTAGCATCACGTGCTAAGAGAAAGAGGATATTGGGTCTGACCAGAGGTTACTTTGGCGCCCGCAAGAATGTATGGACCGTTGCCAAGAATACTTGGGAGAAGGGTCTGACCTATGCTTACCGCGATCGTCGCAACAAGAAGCGCACATTCCGCGCATTGTGGATTCAGCGTATCAACGCTGCTGCTCGTCTGGAAGGATTGAGCTACAGTAAACTGATGGGTCTGCTGCACAAGGCAGGTATCGAGATTAACCGTAAGGTTCTTGCTGACCTTGCTGTTAACAACCCAGAGGCTTTCAAGGCTGTCGTGGCTAAGGTTAAGTAAGTATTACTCTTACCGAAAAATACGAGAGTAGTTCCGCTTCACGGCGAAACTGCTCTCGTTTGTTTTGCTTACTAGGTTACTAGGTTAGTAGATTAAAAGGCTTCTGCATCTTGAAGCAGGAGCTTGTCGAGCCGTTCCTTGTTGCCGTTGAAGATATTGCAGTCAACAAGTCCGTTTATACCTGGCAGATGTCCGCTGTCGGTATGCTGCCAGAATGTCCAGCCTATGTCTTCACGCGGTTTCTCGACATAATAGTGTGCCATCCAGAAAGGATAGCGATTGAACACGCTGTCGGTAAGTATGTCGTGACGGAATTTGTAGCTGCTGTAAAGGATTGGCGGTGTGCTGTATGCCTGCTCGACTATTTGCAGCCATTCGAGTGCCATCTGCTGTATCTGCTGGCTGCTCTTGCCGGCGAGCTTCCATTTCTTCTCGTCCTCGATATCAAGGATTGGTGGCAGGTCACCTTTCTCGAGATGAACCTGACGCAGGAAGAAGCGTGCTTGTTGTGAGGCAGGTACGTCGGGTGTCATGAAATGATATGCACCGCGGACGAAATCGTTTTGCCTGGCTTGATAGAAATTGCTGTTGAAATATTCGTCAATCATTGTATTGCCCTCTGTAGCCTTGATGATGACGAATGTTACGGGGTCCTTGTCCATATTGGCATTACGCAGTTTCTGCCAGTCAATGTCCTGCTGGTAGTGGCTGATGTCTATGCCGCGGATATGGTAACCTTGGGGGTATTTGGTCTCTCCGTAGATGGCCTTCCACTGGAAACTGTACGGATCGACGAAGAAATGGAATAGTATGTAGCAATATACTGCCAGTACCCCTACTCCACCTAATATGATTCCCCAGAAGGGAATGCTGCGTAGTTTATGAAAAAAGGACGTACTGCCCTTCTTCCTGCCGCGACGGGCAGGATATTTCCGGGTAGTACGTCTTTTCTGTGTCATGTATTTTATGCCTGCTCGAGTTCGAGGGTCCTTGTGCACTGGTCACATACCTCGGCCGGTCCCCAGTACTGGATAGGACCTGGGTATACATAGCATGTGTTCTGTGCCCACTCCTCGCGATGTGCTGCGAAGTACTGGAAAGGTGCACCGTCGAGTCTTACAAGTGCCTTGCGGATAACAGGCTTCATTGCACCGTTACGGCGTTCCATGTTCATCATCATAGTGATGGGCACACCGCCTGCAATCCACTGGTCAGCAGGTGCTGTTGTGTTCTTGATGACTGACATATAGCCGGTCTTGCCGTTGCTGATAAGGCGGCTTGCGTTGTAACCGAGGCTGTAGCAGTAGTCAGCATCGTAGTTGGATGGTGCTGCGCAGCGTCCTTCGTAACCGAAAAAATGATGCTGTGGAGCGAACTTGCCGATGTACTTGCCTTCCTTCTTCCATGCTTCGAGCTTGGCTGCAACCATCGCGCTGAGAAGCTTCTCCGTCTCAATAAGGGATACCTGTACGTTGCCGTGTGGGTCACGGTCCAGGCAGAGCTGACGCTCTACATCCTTTGGAAGTGACTCGAGGATAGCGAGGTTCTCGGGAGCAATGTTGCCCTTTACGAATGCTACCTGAGCATCCTTTGACTCGAACTCGCGGCTTTCGCCTGTTGCGGGATCGGTAAGTACCTCGTTAAGCTCCTTGATAAGCTTGCCGATTGCAGGAATAAACTCGATAAGACCCTCGGGGATGAGAACAGTACCGAAATTGTTTCCTGCTGCTGCACGGTCGGCAACCACCTTTGCTACGTATGTAACTACGTCGTCAAGAGACATCTCGTTGTGCTCAATCTCCTCGGAAATGAGACATACGTTGGGCTGTGTCTCCAATGCGCACTCGAGTGCGATATGGGATGCAGAACGGCCCATGAGCTTGATAAAATGCCAGTACTTGCGTGCTGAGTTACAGTCGCGCTGGATATTGCCGATGAGCTCGGAGTATGTCTTACATGCTGTGTCGAAACCGAATGATGTCTCGATCTGCTCGTTCTTCAGGTCACCGTCAATTGTCTTTGGACAGCCGATTACCTGTACACCGTAGTTCTTTGCTGCATAGTACTCGGCAAGTACGCATGCGTTGGTGTTTGAATCGTCACCTCCGATGATTACAAGTGCCTTGATGTCGAGCTTGCGCAGAATCTGAATGCCTGACTCGAACTGTGCTTCCTTCTCGAGCTTTGTACGGCCGGAACCGATAATGTCAAAACCGCCGGTATTACGGTATTCGTCAATGAACTCGTCTGTGAACTCAACATACTTGTGGTCAACAAGTCCACCGGGACCCATGAGGAATCCGTAGAGCTTGCTGTTCTTGTTAAGTGACTTGACACCGTCATACAGACCTGTGATTACATTGTGACCACCAGGAGCCTGACCACCAGAGAGGATGATGCCGACGTTGATGGCCTGGCCGTTCTCGCTTTCAGCGGCTGCAAATTCGATAACTGGCATACCGTAGGTGTTCGGGAAGAGTGCCTTGATTTCTTCCTGATTACCTACTGACTGAGTAGCCGAACCCTCGACGGCCTTTACCGGGCCCTGAAGAGCCTTTGGCAACTTGGGCTGATAGGCAGCACGTGCTACCTGCAATGCGCTTTTCTTCATTTGGTTTTTATTTTATGTTTGAAACAGTTTGCATAGTTGCTCTTGCAAATGTAAACATTTTATTTGAAATTGTCATTAATGTGATGCAGATTGAATCGGGTTTTGGTACAAACTTTCCAAAAAAATGCTCGCGCGCTTGCGTATTATAATAAATATATGTAATTTAGCACTCGATAGTATAACCTTAACTGATTGCCATGAAACGTAGAAAACTGAAGAAAACAATCAATTATCTGGCTGGTGAACTGTTTGCCGAGTGCATAGCCCTGATGGAGTACGAGAAGGTGAACGAGCAAAGCGTATCGCTTGTGATGGAACACATCCTGATGATGCAGACAGACATGATCAACAGGCTGTCGCATGTGGAAAAGGGAAGCACACGCCTGTTCTTCAAGAAATTGCGTGAGGACATTGCCAACCAGACAGAATTGATAGTCGAGGATATTAATGGCCTGATATGTCATTGAGTCAAAGAATCCTGTTCCGCTGGCTGGGATTCAGGGAGGAGGTAACCATACCTCTGCCCGGTAAATACATCCTGGCTCTTGCCCCCCATACGAGCAACTGGGATTTCGTCTTAGGACGACTATACTCGAATGCCGTAGGCCTGAAGTGTAATTTCCTGATGAAAAAGGAATGGTTCTTCTGGCCTTTAGGTGTACTGATGCGCAGAATGGGCGGCGTACCGGTATACAGGAGCAGGCAGATGGGCAGTACCGACTTGCTGGCAAAAAAGGCTATTGAGGCGGACGAGTTCCGCCTGTGTATCACTCCCGAGGGAACACGAAAGCCTAACCGCGAATGGAAACGCGGCTTCTACTACATTGCCCTGAAGGCGAACATCCCCATTGTACTCTATGGGCTTGATTACGAACGCCGCCTGATTAAATGTACGAAGATGGTTGTGCCTACGGGTGATATCGAGAAGGACATGCAGGAGATAAAGGAATATTTCCGCGAATTCAAAGGGCGACATCCCGAAAAGTTTGAATATTAGGATGAGAAGGCTGGTTGCTGTTTTGTGCATACTGACTGTATGCTGTATGTGTAATGCGCAGACGGAGCGTGACGTCGTGCGTGCCGTGACTCCGTATTTTGAGCATTACAGCAATTCGGCTTACAACACTGCAGAGAAAATCAGGGTCGTCTCGGCAAAACTGGACAGGAAGGCCAAGGGTGTAGACATCCTGATGAACGAGGTTTTCCTCGGTCAGCCGTTTACGACCGCACTGGTGGACAGCATCTACGCAAATGTCAGGACATACCTGCCAGAAAGCTGCAGGCAATGGAAACTGCAGATCAAGGTAAACGGTTCGCCCATAGAATTCCTTGTTCCTTATTCACTGCAGCAGAGGCATGACACTTTACGTACCTGGGGAAACATGAAATATACGGGTAATCCCTGGACACTGAACCTGGACAGACCTTTTGCCCCGACTCATGGCCTGCAGGGACGTCATGTATGCCTGTGGGCAAGTCATGGCAGGTTCTATTCCGTGGACAAAAGGAAATGGCAGTGGCAGAGACCAAAGCTGTTCAATACGTGCGAGGATATTTTCACCCAGACGATTGTCTTGCAATACCTGATGCCTATGATGGAGAATGCAGGCGCTGTTGTCTACAGTCCCCGTGAACGGGATATGCAGCGGCATGAGGTAATCGTTGATAACGACATAGATTTTGCAGACGGCATATATTCGGAGATCAACGGCAAGCACGAATGGGAGGATGCCGGGATTGGGTTCGCCAGGGTGAGAACGGTGTATGTTGACGGACAGAATCCATTTGAGGAAGGTACGTGCCGGAAGATTGTCACACAGAACAGCAAGACACTGCGCTCGAGCATCACATGGACACCCGACATCAGGGAGGATGGCGAGTATGCCGTGTATGTATCGTACAAGACCCTGCCGACAAGTGTTCCCGATGCAGTATACAGCATCCGTCATAAAGGTGTTACGACGCGGGTACGCGTCAACCAGCAGATGGGCGGCGGAACCTGGGTATATCTGGGTACGTTTGATTTTGGCTGCAACAGCGAGCATGACAACTGTATTACGCTTACCAACCACAGCAATTACCGCGGACATATAACTGCAGATGCCGTTCGCTTGGGCGGAGGTATGGGCAACATTGCCCGTGGAGACAGCACGGTGATATCTGAAGGTGACTCGATATGCACCAGCGGATTGCCAAGATACCTGGAGTGTTCGCGATACTCAATGCAGTGGAACGGCGCACCACGCCAGATATATACGGCATATTCGTCCATGAACAGTGCCAATGACTACAATGACGACCTGTATGCCCGCTCACTGGGTGCTAACTATATATCAGGCGGTTCGGTATACGTTCCGGTTGATACGATTCCTGTGGCAAATGTTCCCGGATTGAAGGTTCCGATAGACATGTGCGTTGCAACTCATAGCGACGCAGGACTGAGGGAGAATATGGATATCGTCGGCACACTGGGCGTATATACGACGCAGTTCTATAACGGCAAGCTGGCATCGGGGCTGAACCGTCTGGTAAGCCGTGACCTTGCAGACATGGTCATGACAGGATTTACTGCAGACATGCAGCAAATGCTTGGCAACTGGTCACGTCGCCAGATGTATGACAGGAACTATTGCGAGACCCGTGAGCCGCAGATGCCGTCCATGATACTGGAGACCATGTCCCACCAGAACTATGCCGACATGCTGGTCGGTCATGACCCGGTATGCAAGTTCGTAATGGCACGTGCCATATACAAGGCTCTGCTCAGGTACGAGGCTATGATGCACGAACAGAAGAAGGTTGTCGTGCAGCCCTTGCCTGTAAAGAACGTCAAGGCTGTTGCCGATGCGGTCAGCGGCTCTATATCTCTGTCGTGGAGTCCTGTGACGGACCCTGTCGAGAAAAGCGCAAAGCCCTGGGGCTATGTCGTCTATACACGCAGGGGATCAAGTGCATGGGATAACGGCCGTGTTGTTCGTGATACGGTCGAGAATATCGAGGTAGCGGCAGGTGTATTGTATCAGTTCCGTGTTGCCGCGCTCAACGACGGAGGATGCAGCCTGAAGAGTGCCGAGGTCTGTGCCAGGATTCCCTGGAATCCAAAAGCAGACAATATTATGATAGTCAACGGATTCGAACGTCTGGCTGCACCACAGGCCTTCGCAAATGATTCCGTCCGCGGGTTTGACATGAATATAGACCCAGGCGTAGCTTACTACAGGAATATCTCAATATATGACATAAACGGTGTTCCCGTGGCGGGAAATACGTTTGACTACCCTACCATGCATGCCCGTGATTTGCTCATGACGGACAGTGCATCGGTTGCATTGCACGATCTTGCCATCTCGTCATGTACCATGGATGCTGTACGCGAGAATACCCTGAGCGGGTACAGGCTGGTTGACATGATTTGTGGTGCGCAGCGAGTTGACGGATATAGCCACAGGACATACAAGACCATGCCGGAGCAGATGCAAAAGGCACTGAGAAGCTATACAGCCGGAGGAGGATCACTGCTGGTAAGCGGAGCGTATATCGGTGAGGACATGCAGGACTCGCTGTCGATGTTGTTTACGAGGGATGTCTTGAAATACGAATATGACGGTGATGTTGAAACGGACTCGCTGATGATTCCAGTTGCAGAGACAGGTGATTCCCTGCAACTGTATTCAGTGCCAAATGAAACGCGTTACTGGACAAAGCGTGTAAACATACTGAAACCCGCAGAAAAAGCCGAGGCTACGTTAAGCTACGGCCCACAAAGTCCTGCCAGTGTCGGATACAAGGGCATTGACTACAAGGTATTGTCGTATGGTTTCCCACTGGAAATGATTACTGATAACAAACTGAGACGGGCTTTGATAAATGCCTCGTACAAATATTTATGTTCAAAATAATATGCAACATGAAGGGCAGCCGCACAATGGCTGTTTCCGAGAACAATCTCCAGACGCTGGAGAAGTATAATCTGTTTGCTGACCTGCTGGACAGCAATGGCATTGTGGATGACGGGATTCTGGAGCGTCTGCAACTGAATGTCCGCTCGCTGATGCAGTCGGCAAGTGATGACGTTGAGCTGATTACACTGGCTCAGGATGTTATATTCCATCCCAACATGAAGGCATTGGCGCTGCATCAGCTCATCCTGTTATATATCGACTGGCTGGACGGCAAGAACGAAAGTGGTGAACTTGGAGAATAAACTAACCGACTGGCTGCCAACTACAAGGAAGGAGATGGAGCTGAGGGGCTGGGACAGAGCGGATGTTATTCTGTTCTCGGCAGATGCCTATGTCGACCATCCTTCGTTTGGAGTTGCCGTAGTCGGACGAATCCTGGAAGCAGAGGGACTTCGCGTCTGTATCGTACCCCAGCCTTCCTGGCATGGAGACCTCAGGGACTTCAAGCGACTGGGGCGTCCCAGGCTGTTCTTCGGAATCAGTCCCGGCTGTATGGATTCGATGGTGAACAAATATACTGCTGCAAAACGCCTGAGAAGCGAGGATGCATATTCGCCGGACGGCAGGCATGATATGCGTCCGGAATACCCGACGATTGTATATTCGGACTGTATACGCAAGCTGTATCCTGACGTTCCCATTGTTCTGGGAGGCATAGAGGCTTCGCTGCGACGCCTGATGCATTACGATTACTGGCAGGACAGGTTGCGTCCATCTATATTGTGCGACACGGATGCCGACCTGATTACATACGGCATGGGCGACAAGGTCAACGTAGAGCTGGTACGCAGGCTGACGGAAATGCTGGATTCCTATGATGAAAGTCTTGACTATGACGATACAACGGGCGAATCCCTGATTACGCGCAAGGCATTCCGAAAAGCCGTAATTGAAGGTGAAGCATTGCCTCAAACCGTTGCAATATACAACAATGTGAATCCACAGGATGATGATATTGTGCTCAATTCGTACGAGGACTCTCTGAAAGACCTGAAACTGCATGCCGAGAACTTCCGCCATATCGAGGAAGAGAGCAACAGCATACATGCCCGGCGGCTGATCCAGAAGACAGGTGGGAAATACGTAGTTGTCAATCCCCCCTATCCGCCTCTTACTACAGACGAGATGGACCATAGCTTCGACCTGCCATACACACGTCTGCCCCACCCCAAATACAAGGGAAAGCGGATTCCCGCCTACGAGATGATCAAGTTCAGCGTAAACATGCATCGCGGATGTTTTGGCGGATGTGCATTCTGCACGATAAGCGCTCATCAGGGCAAGTTTATTATGAACCGCAGCAAGGAGAGCATCATGCAGGAGGTGGACAAAATCACATCCATGCCGGACTTTCACGGTACGCTGAGTGATTTGGGAGGTCCGAGCGCAAACATGTACATGATGCATGGTAAGAATGGGCGTGCCTGTGAGAAATGCAAGCGTCCGTCCTGCATATTCCCTGCAATATGCCCCAACCTGAACGGCGACCATGCCCCCCTTCTGAACATATACCGGAGCGTAACGGCTAATCCTAAGGTCAGACATTGCTACATAGGAAGCGGCGTGCGATACGACATGCTTCTGCACGACTGGAAGGACGAGAAGCTGAACCAGTCCGTCCGCGAGTACACAAGACAGCTTATACTGCATCATGTGAGCGGTCGTCTGAAAGTCGCACCGGAGCATACCGAGGACCATGTGCTGGAGATTATGCGTAAACCCTCGTTTCAGCAGTTCCATAAATTCAAGGGCATATTTGATGCTATATGCCGCAAGGCAGGAAAACGGCAGCAGATTATACCGTATTTCATTTCCTCGCATCCCGGATGCAGGGAATCGGACATGGTGTCGCTAAGACGTGAAACAAGGTCGCTGGGACTACAGACGGATCAGGTCCAGGACTTTACGCCTACACCCATGACCGTAGCGACGACAATATACGCAACCGGATACCACCCATATACATTGGAGAAGGTATTCTGCGAACATGATCCGGAAAAGAAGAAGAGACAAAGAGCATATTTCTTAAAATAACTATTAGATATTACAGATATGAACGAATGGTTTGAATGTAAGGTACGCTATGACAAGCCCCAGGGCGACGGTTCCATCAAACAGACGACCGAGCTGTACCTTGTCGAGGGACTTAGTTTCTCCGAGGCAGAGAACACTGTTATAGAAGAATTGAACCCGTTTATCAGCGGCGAGTTTATGGTCGATACCATGAAGCGGGCAAAATATGCAGACATCTTCACCAGCGAGGATGCTGCCAGCGACAGATATTTCCGTATCCGCGTAAGCTTTATCATCATTGACGAGAAGACAGAAAAGGAGAAACTGCAGAATTTTAACTATCTGGTTCTGGCAACAGACGTAAAAAGCGCCTTGGATACACTTACGAAAAACATGGCAGACACACTGGGCGACTACCGCGTCGGCAATATTACAGAAACAAAAATACTGGACATTTTCCGTCATAAGACAAAATGATAGGCGACAGGATTAAGGAAATAAAGGCCCAGCTTCCTGACGGCGTCGATTTGTGTGCCGTAAGCAAATACCATCCGGCAGAGATGATACAGGAGGCTTATGACTGCGGACAGCGTATCTTCGGTGAGAGCCATGTGCAGGAACTGATGAAGAAATACGAGATCCTGCCAAAGGACATCAAATGGCATTTCATAGGTCACCTGCAGACAAACAAGGTCAAATACATTGCCCCGTTTGTCAGCCTGATCCATTCCGTGGACACACCCAAGCTGCTGGCAGAAATCAACAGGCAGGGCATTAAATGCGGACGGAGGATTCCATGTCTGCTGCAACTGCATGTTGCCCAGGAAGAAACCAAATTCGGCTTTACCGTAGACGAGCTGAAGGACTATCTGCTCAATGGCGAATGGCGCAACATGGAAGGTATAGACATCCAGGGCATCATGTGCATGGCTACGAACACGGATGACGAGGAACGTATCCTGAATGATTTCCGGACGGCGAATGAATTCAGCAGATTCTGTGCTGAACGGTTCGGCGATACATTCAGAATCCGGTCATGGGGAATGAGCGGCGACTACCTCCTGGCTGTCCGCGAAGGCAGCAATCTTGTACGCATTGGCAGTAAAATATTCGGTGAAAGAGTATACTGATTGTGCCTAAGTATGCAGGAGATTCCATTTTCTTGCACAAATCCGATGTAAGTGTGCGTATTTTTATGTATCTTTGCGCAAAGAATAATGTATAAATAAATAGCAATATCATGCAGTTACCACAAAGTTTGAATCAGGCGTTGGCAGACAGCATCCGCAACAACTGGACCAAGAACTCGATGAGCGATTACGGCGAATTCACCTTCCAGTACAAGGATGTGGCACGCATCATCGAGAAGCTTCACATCATGTTTGAAGCCGCAGGCATCAAGAAGGGAGACAAGATCGCCCTGTGCGGACGTAACCAAAGCCGTTGGGGCGTAGCATTCTTTGCGACACTTACCTATGGTGCTGTTGCCGTACCCATTTTGCACGAATTCCATCCCGAGCAGGTTATACAGATACTGGATCATTCCGAATCAAAGCTGTTGTTTGTCGGCCAGCAGGTATGGAAGAAGATCAACACCGGGAAGATGCCGGAAGGTCTGGTCGGGGTGCTGTCCAACGAGGACTACAACGTACTGTTTACACGCAATCCTGTCCTGAAGGAAAGCCGCGAGAAACTGAACCTGCTGTTTGGCGAGAAATATCCCGACAGCTTCCGTCCGGACAATATCAGCTATCACATTGACGAACCCGAAGAACTGGCTGTAATCAACTACACCAGCGGAACGACAAGCAACTCGAAAGGTGTGATGATTCCGTATCGTGCCCTGTGGAGCAACACACAGTTCGCATACGATGTAATGGCTGAAAAGATGCAGCCGGGTGATGCAGTGCTTTCCATGCTGCCAATGGCACACATGTATGGTATGGCATTTGAATTCTTGTTCGAGTTTACACGCGGTATCCACATCAACTTCCTGACAAAGGTTCCAAGTCCATTGATTCTGATGAAGGCATTGGCCGACATCAAACCATGTATCCTGATATGCGTACCTTTGATTATTGAAAAAATCGTGCGCAAGGCAGTTCTTCCAAAAATCAAGGATCCCAAGGTGCGTATTCTGATGAACCTGCCCGTTATCGGAGACCAGATCAAGAAGAAGATATGCGAGAGCATGAAGGAAGCCTTCGGTGGCAGATACTATCAGGTAGTTATCGGAGGTGCAGCACTCAACCAGGAGATAGAGGCACTGCTTAAGGATGTCGGATTCAATTATACCATTGGCTACGGCGCAACCGAATGTGCACCTATCCTGGCATACGAGGACTGGACCAAGTTCAAGCAGGGAAGCTGCGGAAAGGCCGCTCCCAGAATGGAACTGAAGATAGACAGTCCCGATCCCGAGAACATCCCGGGCGAGATTCTTGCACGCGGCATGAACGTGATGCTCGGATACTACAAGAATCCGGAGGCAACGGCAGAGACCCTGGTAGACGGCTGGTACCATACCGGCGACTTGGGTATTATTGATGCCGAGGGCAACGTATTCATCAAGGGACGCAGCAAGAACATGCTTCTTGGCGCAAACGGCCAGAACATCTACCCCGAGGAGATCGAGGATAAGCTCTCGAGCCTGCCAATGGTTCAGGAGTGCGTCGTAATCCAGAAGGGCGAGAAGATGTACGGCCTCGTCTATCCCGATATGGAACAGGCAAAGAAGCTGAATCTCGGGATGAACGAGCTGAAGGCCATCATGGAACAGAACCGCAAGGACCTGAACCTTCAGATACCTGCTTACGAACAGCTTGCCGGCATCCGCATCATGGAGCACGAGTTCGAGAAGACCCCCAAGAAGAGCATCAAGCGATTCCTGTACAAGGATGCCGAGGTTTAGAGATAGAATCGTCCATAACAACAACTTAGAAATATAAGATTTATGATTAATGAGTCCTCTTTCAACATAAATCTTGAAGAGAGTATACGCGAGCACTGGCGCATGTCTTCTCTTTCTGATTACGACAATATCACCTTAAAGTACAGTGATGTTGCCGAGGAAATTGCAAAGTTGCATATACTGTTCCGCGAAACAGGTATCAAGAAGGGTGACAAGATTGCAATTTGTGGCAGTAACATGAGCCGATGGGCAGTCTGTTTCCTTGCCACACTCTCCTATGGAGCCGTTGCAGTTCCCATCCTTCACGATTTCCATCCCGAACAGATACATCAACTGGTGACACATTGCGATGCAAGACTGCTGTTCGTCAGCGACAGGATATGGAGAAAGCTGGACGCAAAACAAATGCCCGGACTTGACGGCATTGTACAGATAAACGACTATGCCCTGCTTTCCAGCAACAACAAGAAACTGGAAAATGCCGCAACCAATCTCAATCGCCTGTTCGGTGCAGAATATCCGGACAATTTCAGTGCAGGCGACATCAAATACCATCAGGACAAGCCCGAGGAACTTGCCATAATCAACTATACAAGCGGAACGACAAGCAACCCGAAGGGCGTCATGATCCCATACCGTTCACTGGTTGGCAATGTCATCTGCGCAGACAATCTGATGACAACAAATGCAAAGGCAGGAGACTCCATTCTGTCAATGCTGCCCATGGCACATACATTCGGCATGTCGTTCGAGTTCCTGTACGAGTTTGTAAAGGGCATTCACGTCCATTTCCTCACACGCGTCCCGACACCAACCATCCTGCTGAAGGCACTAAAGGACATCAGGCCCGTCTGCCTCGTATGCGTTCCCCTCATTATCGAGAAGGTTGTACGCAAGGCCGTGATGAAGAAACTCGAAGACCCCAAGATGCGACTCCTGCTCAAGACCCCGATAATAGGCCGCAAGCTCAAGAAGCGCATCTGCGACGGTATCAAGGAAGCATTCGGTGGCAACTACTACGAGGTCGTTATAGGCGGCGCTGCACTTAATCAGGAAGTTGAGGCCCTGCTGCACGACATCGGTTTCAACTACACCGTAGGATACGGCGCTACAGAATGCGCACCCCTTATCGCATGCCAGGACTGGCAGACCTTCCGTCAAGGCAGCTGCGGACGCTGCGTAGCAGGCATGGAACTGAAGGTTGACAGCCACAATCCCCACGACATACCAGGCGAGATTCTCGTCAGGGGCCGGAATTTGATGCTCGGATACTACAAGAATCCCGACGCAACCAACCAGGCAATAGTCGACGGCTGGTACCATACCGGCGACCTGGGAGTTGTAGACCGTCAGGGCAACGTATTCATCAAGGGACGTATCAAGAACCTGCTCCTCTCGAGCAACGGACAGAACATCTATCCCGAGGAAATCGAGGATAAGCTGCAGAACCTCCCACTCGTTCACGAATGTATCGTAATACAACGTGCCGACAAGCTGTACGGATTGGTATATCCGGATATCGAAGAGGTCAAGAGGCGCAAACTGAAAACCGCAGACATAAATGCAATCATGGAAGAGAACCGCAAGACAGTCAATGCCCAGCTGCCCGCATACGAGCAACTGGCAGGCATCGGCATCCGCAGCGAGGAATTCCAGAAGACACCAAAGCGTTCAATCAAACGCTACCTATATACATAATTAATGAAGAATATACGCAATTTCTGCATAATAGCACATATCGACCACGGCAAGTCCACCCTGGCAGACCGTCTGCTCGAGATAACAGAGACCATCAAGGTTACACAGGGGCAGATGCTGGATGACATGGATCTGGAACAGGAACGCGGTATTACCATCAAGAGCCACGCCATACAGATGGAGTACGATTACGAGGGTGAACGCTACACCCTCAACCTTATCGACACTCCGGGACACGTGGATTTCAGCTACGAGGTAAGCCGAAGCATTGCCGCCTGCGAAGGAGCATTGCTCGTCGTCGACGCAACACAGGGCGTACAGGCACAGACTATCAGCAACCTGTATATGGCAATAGACCACGACCTGGAAATCATTCCTGTCATCAACAAGTGCGATATGCCCAATGCAATGCCCGACGAGGTCGAGGACGAGATAATCGACCTTATCGGCTGCGACCGCAGCGAGATAATACGTGCAAGCGCCAAGACCGGCGAAGGCGTACCCGAAATACTGAAAGCCATCGTAGAGCGCGTCCCATGCCCCAAGGGGGACGAGAACGCACCCCTGCAGGCATTGATCTTCGACAGCGTCTTCAATCCCTTCCGCGGAATCATAGCATATTTCAAGGTTGTCAACGGATGCATCAACAGCGGCGAGCAGGTAAAGTTCATCAATACCGGCAGGGAATACAAGGCAGATGAAATAGGCGTACTGAAAATGGATCTCTCCCCGCGCAAGACACTGCGTTGCGGAGACGTGGGATACATCGTCAGCGGCATCAAGACAGCCACCGAGGTAAAGGTAGGCGATACCATCACCACATCCCAGAACTCATGCACCCAGGCGATAGCCGGATTCGAGGAGGTCAAGCCAATGGTCTTTGCCGGTGTCTACCCCATCGAGACCGAGGATTTCGAGAACCTTAGAGCCTCGCTCGAAAAGCTTCAGCTAAACGATGCATCGCTCACCTTCCAACCCGAAAGTTCGGTAGCTCTCGGCTTCGGATTCCGATGCGGATTCCTGGGTCTGCTGCACATGGAAATCATTCAGGAACGCTTGGACCGTGAGTTTAACATGGATGTCATAACTACCGTTCCCAATGTAAGTTACATGGTTTATGACAAGCAAGGCGAAGTGAAGGAGGTACATAATCCGGCCGGTATGCCCGACCAGACCTTGATAGACCATATCGAGGAACCGTACATCCATGCTACAGTCATCACACGAACCGAATTTATAGGCAACATAATGACCCTGTGCCTGGGCAAACGAGGCGAACTGCTCAAGCAGGACTACATCAGCGGCAACCGCGTCGAACTGCAATACGCAATGCCATTGGGCGAAATCGTCATTGATTTCTACGACAAGCTCAAGTCCATATCCAAGGGCTACGCCTCATTCGACTACCACCCATCGGGATTCCGCCCCAGCAAGCTTGTCAAGATGGACATTCTGCTCAACGGCGAACCCGTGGATGCACTCTCTACCCTCACCCATTTCGACAATGCCGAGACATTCGGCCGCCGTATGTGCGAGAAACTGAAGGAGCTGCTGCCGCGCCAACAGTTCGATATTGCAATCCAGGCAGCCATCGGAGCAAAGATTATTGCCCGCGAAACCGTCAAGCAGGTACGCAAGGACGTACTTGCAAAATGCTATGGCGGCGACGTGAGCCGTAAGCGCAAGCTGCTCGAAAAGCAGAAGAAGGGCAAGAAGCGCATGAAGCAGATCGGCAATGTCCAGGTTCCGCAGAAAGCATTCCTTGCCGTACTAAAACTAGACTAAATATGGACACGAGAGATGTTGCACGAGAAATAGCAAGACGCTATTGCCGTCTGGAGCCCTCCAGCATAGAGAAACTGTCCCAGCTGCTCATCCCGATGAAATTCATGCGGGGAGATATTATTCTCAAGGAAGGCGAGGAATGCAAATGTATGTACTATGTCGAGCGAGGAATGGTACGCCAGTACTATTTCAAGAACGGCAAGGACGTTACCGAGCATTTCTCATTCGAAGGCAGGATTGTCTGGTGCATCGAATCCCTGCTCACACACAAGCCCAGCCAGATAACCATCGAGGCACTCGAGACATCATACCTCTATGCACTCCCGCGCAAGGAACTGTTTGCAGCCATAGACACATGTCCCGAACTTGGCATACTATATCGCAAGATAACCGAGCACGCCCTGATTTCAAGCCAACATCATGCAGATTCGCAAAGATTCGAGAACGCACAGGAAAGATATGAACGTCTATTGAGTGAGAAGCCGGAAATAATCCTTCGCGCACCCATGATACACGTCGCCTCGTTTCTGCAGATGACACCCGAAACCCTTTCGCGCGTCCGGGCAAACCACGAAAAGAAATAAGTCATTCGGGGCAGTATCGTATTAGAAACCTGCCCAGAACTTGCGCCAATACTCACGCGCCAGCTGATCCCAGCGACTGACGGTTGCGCCGTAGAAATCTGCCGTATATCCATTCAGCATTCGTGTACGTTCAGCCTCGTCCGTCATTGACAGGAAGCACTGCTCAATAACTGGAAGCTCTCTCTTACCCTTCTCCAGGAAATAACGCTGTGCATCCATCATCCCCCCACGAGTCTGCCCCCAACGCACTGTCGCCAATCGGTTCGCCTTGCGATAATGCCACAATGCAGCGTCGTCACGTTCGCGATGTTGACCGCAGACAGAAAGTTCTGCAGGCAACTTTGTGCAACCTGCAAAGACGGGGAAACGCGGTGACTGACCAGGATTGTCCAAAGCAATCCACGCAACACCACCTATCTCGTCAGGTAACCACGAACGGCACTGGATAACGGTCGAATATGCACACCAGCTCACACTCACCGTACGGATATTCTGCATCGTAGTATCGTTTGTCAGTGCGCTGTAAAGCGCTATCTCGTCAGGACGCATCCACGGATTTGTAATCATCGCTTTCTTGCCCTTCGCAACCGAATCCACAATCGTGGACAAGCTCTGCCCCGTACCCTCGTAATACGAGCCCAGCAACTGTGATATACGCTGTACATCCACCTTCTCGTCCGGCTTTATGCTTACAGGCAGATCGCTAATCGTATCCGTCAGGTTTGCACTCGGAGCCAATGCCTGCATTATTGCAAGCTCACGGACACTGTAGTTCTTCTCCTCCTTGAAATAATTACCACCGCTATAGGCCCTCCAGAACGAAAATTTGCTCTTTCCGTCCCATAGCTTCATCTTACGCGCAACCGAAAAAACATTGTCACTATACAGATAGTTCTCCTTGTCATCAGTATCAATATAGCCGATACGGCTTACATTTGCACTGACGGCAATATGGTCATCCGGAATACGTTGAGCAGCCCATACCGCCCCCAGCTTGTTAGGTCCCTCGCCCTGTATCTCGAAAATCCATACCTCCTTAGGATCGGCAATAGTCAGACACTCGCCCGAGTCTCCATAGCCATATTTCTGCGCCAACTCTCCCATCAGCACTATAGCCTCACGCGCCGTACGGCAACGCTCCAGGGCAATACGAGCCAACTCCTCGATCAGGAACATACCCTTCTTGTTCTGCATCTCCTGACGACCGCCATAGGTTGTCTCACCTATGGCCAACTGATGCTCATTCAGGCATGGATATGCAGTATTCAGATAACGATATGTATGTCGCGCCTGTGGTATTTTCCCCTTTTCATGGACGTTTGTCATATCCTGGGAATGCTCGGTATGCATTAGCCCCTCATATACAGTCGTTACAGCATCACCGGGATAATCCTCGGGCCAAACGATATTCATCCATGTACGGTACCATGAATCACATGTATGACTGGTGATAACACTGCCGTCTGTCGTTGCCAGACGTCCAGCCATAATACTGGTACATGCATCACGCTGTGACTGTGCCGAACAACCCAGCGCATACAGACAAAGGACAAAGAACGAAATCCGCTTCATATATATTATGAATTATGCATTATCTTAAATATAGTTCATCTCCCACCCTCGGAACATACGTCTCGGGGTTAAGCTTGTTCAGTTTATACAATGCCTTCAGCCGAATGCCGTACAGCTGGGATATGTCGTACATACTCTGTCCCGGCTCAATTACATGCTTGTATATCAACAGCTGGGGATCAGCCTCGTCATGCTTCGGCTCGAGATACAGAACATCACCTATGGTCAGAGTATAATCCTCGTCCAAATCATTGTATTTCAGTAGCCTCCTGATGCTTACACCCGTCTCATGACTGATTGTAGCAAGGTCATCGTCTCGCTGCACGATGATAAAGTAATTGCGGTTGGCAGCATAGACCATGTGACTGCTGTAGAACTTCTCCGGATCAGTCTCCTTACGCTTCTGCGCCTGTTGCTTCAGTATCTGCGATTCACTCGTCCGCTGACCGGGCTTCATCGTATCGAACTGGTAAAGGCTATAAGCCTCTATGATACGAATCAATCCCTCGGCATACGTCGGGTTTGTCGCATAGCCACACTGCTTCAGACCCCTTGCCCACGAACGATAATCGTTTATCTTGTATGTAAAAAGAACCTTGTAACGAGGCTTCAACAGGAACTGCGAATGATCCTCGTAGCTCTCACGCGCATTCCTGTACTTACGGAAATGCTCACCCCTACGGTCATCGTCCTTTACAACATACGGTCCCGTCCATCCGCCGGGGGTCTTAATACCGAAATGATTATTTGCCTCTGTAGCAAGCGTACTGCGACCCGCATTGCTCTCCAGCAAACCCTGTGCCAGGGTAATACTCGCCGGAATCCTATGCTTCTGCTGCTGCTCCATTGCCAGCTCCTTGTACTTGTCAATATACGCCCAATAATAGCCGTTTGTACCCGACTGCGCACAAGCATAATATATAGAAGCGAAAAACAATATAAACAGTAATATCCTACGCATAAACATATATGTATTTACATCTGTCTAACTACAAAGGTACAAATAATGTCCATACTCTCCAAATAAATCAGCAAAAAGTAAAAGTATCACAGCAAAGCCAAAGCCAGTAACGGTATCGTCAACATGGACACGAGGGTCGTGATAAATGTGATCTCGGTAATCATGGTCGTATCCTTTCCATACTTCAGGCAAAGAATCGTACCATAGGTAGCAACCGGCATCGCAATAACAACCGTATTGATATTTACCACAAAAGAATCGAACCCCAACAGCATACACATGTAGTAGATGACTATGGGGAGCAGAACCAGTCGGAAGAGTGCGGTCACGTAGACGGTACAATTGCCCAACATGGTTCTCATAGAAAGGTTTGACATTGACGAACCAACAATCAGCAGAGCTGCCGGAACAGTGATATTACCAATCATAGTCAACGGCTGGCTGATGAACGCAGGAACATGATCAATTTGAAATGCGACAATCAGCATCGCCAGATAGGCAGAAAGCATCGGAGTGGAATAAAGCACCTTCTTCTGGAAACGTCCACCATCCACTTCACTTTTACCGTTAATCAGCATTGTTCCTATCGTGAAGACAACAAACGTATTCACAACATTGAGCACGGCTGCATAGAACACTGCTTCATGTCCGAATATAGACGCCACAACAGGATAACCCATGAATCCCACATTACCAAACATCAGTGCAAAGCCTATAATGCCTTCCTCGCTCCTCTGACGGGTCAGATAACGAGGCAGAAAGAATGCAACTCCTGTAAGGACTGTGTAAGTCATGGCACTTATCAATAGCAGGGGCAGGATATACTTACGATCAGGCAGTTCACCCGTCATCGCAGAAGCAAGAATCAGTGCCGGACAAGTAATGTTTATCACCAACCTCGACAATTGTCTGTCAAAGTCACCACCTAAATATCTATGTTTGCCAGCAACATACCCAAGTATGACAATAGCAAACAATGTCGTCATTACAGTAATCATGTCTGCAAAATTACATTAAACAGAAGGAATAAACCTACTTTAAACAGGTTAAATATAAACAGTAATTTCCTACGCATAAACATATCTGCTATATAACGGTGATGACGATAGTGTTTTTGCCCTTGACGGCATGGAGAGTAATGCTGTCAGGCCAAGGACCGCTTAGATACAACTCCTTGTAGCCTTTGAGACTTGCGATACAAATCTCACAGGGATTTTCTGCAGCGTAGGCGCAGATGGCTTCCTCAACATCATTGATGGTAACATTCTTCCCAGCCACCATTTCTTCCGCCAACGCCTCCAGAGCTCTGGCAAGCGGCTTGGCATTGAGCGAATAATAGCGGGTATAGGCACTCCCTATTCCCTTGGGAGTTATCGTTTTGCGAAATGTCGGCAGATGAAGCTTCAAATGCATCTGAATCATGTTAAAGATGGCACGACGTTTCTTTGCCGCTGGAGTGGTATAGACGTGTGCAGGCATAGTGGGCGTAGAACGTGCAAAGGTTTTACCCCCACGAGTTACATACGTGATGCCATCGATTGTTCCTGAAGCCATCTGGCCAATGCCGACTTGTTTGATTTTTACCATAGCTATTATATTATTAGTTTCTGCAATAGTTGATGATTCCCAACTGAATTATTCCTTCACTCTATCCATACACTATCCATACTGTAATCTGGTTCCAACCAAGGACATGACAGCCTTATGAACTTGGATAGACCTTGGGTAGACCTTGGGTAGACCTTGGGTAGACCTTGGGTAGAGTATGTTAAATCTGTAACAAATGTATAAATAATCTATGACATAAAAAAGAAAAAAGTGATTTTTCACTAGCAGGATAATCAAATAAAAACACTGGATTTGATAACCTCAGGGAGGGAGGAAAACCTCCCCGCCTTTAGGATTTTCAGTGTTAAATGTACAACTAATTTTCTATTATAGAAGAGATTTATTAATAAAATTTAGTATCTTTGCACGCGATTTAACCTGCATACTATGAAGGAATATCAACTGAACGTACGAGTAAAGGTCCTGAAGCCGGAGGAATTGAATAAGAATGATGCCGAGCTGATAGAGGCTGCAAAGCAGGCAACGGAGACGAGCTACTCTCCTTACAGTCATTTTCAGGTTGGAGCTGCCTTGCGCCTGGACAGCGGTGAGATTATCAAGGGCAGCAATCAGGAGAATGCATCTTATCCCGTATCGTGCTGTGCAGAGCGTACTGCATTGTTCTGGGCAGGTGCCAACCGTCCCGATCAGGTAATACGGGCGATTGCAATTGCAGCAAAGTCAAGGGGTAGGTTCACGGGGGACGTAACCGGTCCCTGCGGCGTTTGCAGACAGGCATTGCTGGAAGTGGAACACAGGCAGAATTCACCTATACGGCTTCTGCTGTACAGCGAAAGCGGTGTTCATGTAACAGACAGCATTCAGGAGATTGTTCCTTTCAGTTTTTATGCTGAGAATATGGATTAGAGATTAGGAAACAGAGGATATGATAAGTTTAAGCAATATAGCCGTACAGTTTGGCAAAAGGGTATTGTACAAGGATGTGAACATGAAGTTCACGAGCGGTAACATCTATGGTGTTATCGGAGCGAACGGAGCAGGAAAGTCCACATTGCTGAAGGTAATCAGCGGTGACCTGGATGCTACAAAGGGAACTATAGAGCTTGGTCCGGGCGAGCGTCTGAGCGTACTGTCCCAGGATCATTTCCAGTACGACCAGGAGACTGTACTGAACACCGTCCTGATGGGTCATACGACCATGTGGGAGGTGATGAAGGAGCGCGAGGCTCTGTACAGCAAGGCCGACTTTTCGGACGAGGACGGTATCCGCGTTGCAGAACTTGAGGACAAGTTTGCGGAGATGGGCGGATATACAGCCGAGAGTGATGCCGCTACCCTACTCTCCGGCCTTGGCATAAAGGAGGACAAGCACTATCAGCTGATGGGCGAGCTGTCGGGTAAGGAAAAGGTGCGTGTGATGCTGGCAAAGGCTTTGTTCGGCAATCCGGACAACCTGCTGCTTGACGAGCCGACCAATGACCTGGACCTTGATACCGTACAGTGGCTGGAGTCATACCTGAGTGAAATCGAGGGTACTGTCCTGGTGGTAAGTCACGACCGTCATTTCCTGGACAGCGTATGTACGCATACTGTGGATATCGATTTCGGCAAGGTAACTATGTTCGCTGGTAACTATTCGTTCTGGTACGAGTCATCGCAGTTGGCATTACGTCAGGCTCAGAACCAGAAGGCAAAGGCTGAGGAGAAGAAGAAGGAACTGGAGGAGTTTATACGACGCTTCAGTGCCAATGTATCCAAGAGCAAGCAGACAACAAGCCGCAAGAAGATGTTGGAGAAGCTCAACGTCGAGGACATACGTCCCAGCACCCGCAAGTATCCCGGTATCATCTTCCAGATGGAGCGTGAGCCTGGCAACCAGATTCTTGAGGTACAGGATTTGAAGGCTACAACGGACGACGGCACTGTTCTCTTTGACAACGTATCCTTCAATGTGGAAAAGGGCGAGAAGATTGTATTCCTGAGCCACGATCCGCGTGCAATGACGGCATTGTTCGAGATAATCAACGGCAACCGCGAGGCACAGGGCGGCACCTACAACTGGGGTGTTACTATCACTACGGCTTACCTGCCTGTCGACAACACCGAGTTCTTCCAGACTGACAAGAACCTGGTGGACTGGCTGAGCCAGTACGGCGAGGGTAACGACGTGTATTTCAAGGCTTTCCTGGGTCGTATGCTGTTCAGCGGCGAGGAGGTACTGAAGAAGGTAAACGTACTGTCGGGTGGTGAGAAGATGCGCTGTATGATTGCCCGTATGCAGCTGAACAACGCAAACTGCCTGATACTGGACACGCCAACCAACCATCTGGACCTGGAATCCATTCAGGCGTTCAACAATAACCTGAAGCTGTTCAAGGGTAACGTGCTGTTCGCAAGCCATGACCACGAGTTCATACAAACTGTTGCAAACCGTATAATAGAACTGACTCCAAGCGGTACGATTGACAAGCTTATGGAGTATGACGAATACATCAGCCGCGATGACATCAAGGAGCTGAAGGCAAAGATGTATGGTAATTGAATGATAATTGCCGTTATGACATGAAGTGTGCCAAATTGACGTTTGGCACACTTCTTGTGTAACAAGACATAAAAGTATAACAACTATGGCAAAGGAAAATAAAGATAACAAGGAGTTGAAGAACGAAACTAAATCACAGGAAGAGGTAAAGACCAGCGAAGCCTGTGAAGAAAAAAATGCTGCAGAAGCATCTGAAAATGCTGAGCAGGAGATTGAAGTTGACCCTCTGGAGAAAGCCGAGGCAGAGATTGCAGACCTGAAGAAGCAGTTGCTGTACAAGATAGCGGAGTTTGACAACTACCGCAAGCGTACAATGGCAGAGAAGGTGGAACTTATCATGAATGGCGGCGAGAAGACAATCACTGCCATCCTGCCGGTTATGGACGACATGGAACGCGCTCTGGAACAGATGAAGAAAGCGGAGGACGTTTCTGCTGTTGTTGAGGGTGTTGAACTGATCCAGAAGAAATTCATGGGTATCCTGGAGAAACTGGGTGTAAAGGCAATCGAGACCGAAGGTGCGGAATTTGACGTTGATCTTCACGAGGCAATTGCACAGCTCCCTGCTCCAAGCGAGGAGATGAAGAACAAGATAATGGACTGTACCCTGAAAGGTTACAAGCTGAACGACAAGGTTATCCGACACAGCCAGGTCGTTGTTGGAATGTAAACAGAAATACATTAAAGTAACATGGCACAAAGAGATCCATACGAAGTACTTGGTGTAGCCAAGAATGCTAGCGATGCAGAGATCAAGTCTGCATACAAGAAACTGGCGATAAAGTACCATCCAGACCGTAATCCGAACAACAAGGAGGCCGAGGAGAAGTTCAAGGAAGCTGCCGAGGCATACGATATCCTGCGCGACAAGGACAAACGTGCACGCTATGACCAGTTTGGATTTGCCGGCATGGGCGGAGCTAACGGATTCGGTGGCGGACAGGGCTTTGACATGAACGATATCTTCAGTATGTTCGGTGATATCTTCGGTGGACATATGGGTGGCGGAGGCGGTGGCTTCGAAAGCTTTTTCGGTGGCGGTGGCGATAGCTACGGTGGACCACAGAAGCATCATGGCGGAGATCTGCGCATCAAGGTACGCCTTACGCTCGAGGAGGCTGCGGCCGGAGCAACCAAGAAATTCAAGGTACACAAGAACATGACGTGTACACATTGTAACGGTTCAGGCAGCGAAGACGGCAAGACCAATACATGTTCGACGTGTCACGGTACGGGATATGTATCACGCACTATGAACACGATGTTCGGTCGTATGCAACAGCAAAGTACATGTAACGCTTGCGGCGGTACAGGCACTACAATAAAGAACAAGTGCAAGTACTGTTCGGGTACGGGTGTCGTTGCCGGTGACGAGACTATCGAGGTCAAGATCCCTGCAGGTGTGGACACAGGCATGATCCTGAACGTACAGGGCAAGGGCCATGCCGGACGCAACAACGGGTATGCAGGTGACATAAAGGTTGCGATAGAGGTTGAGGAACATCCCGAACTGCACCGTCAAGACACGGATCTGATATACAACCTGCTTCTGGACCTGCCTACAGCTGTGCTTGGCGGCAGTGTCGAGATTCCGACAATCGACGGAAAGGTCAAGGTCAAGATAGAACCCGGTACCCAGTCTGGAAAGACATTGCGCCTGCGCGGCAAGGGTATGCCTTCCCTGCACGGATACGGTCAGGGTTACGGCGACGAGATTATCCGTATTTCGATATATATTCCCGAGCACCTGAGCAAGGAAGAGCAGGAATTATTTGAGAAAATGCGAAATAGCGAGAACTTCAAACCTTCTGCTCATGTCAAGAAGACTTTCTTTGACAGGTTCCGCAATCTTTTCTCCTGAACATACAACAACATAAGCGAATAATGTCCTATCAGGAAGCAATAGAATATCTCTTCAACTCAGCCCCGATGTTTCAGAATATCGGGGCTGGTGCATATAAGGAGGGCCTTGACAACACTAATCTGCTGGACAGGCATTTCGGGCATCCGCACCGTAGTTACAAGACAATACATGTGGGTGGTACGAACGGCAAGGGAAGCGTATCGCACACCTTGGCGTCAGTATTGCAGAGTGCCGGCTACAAGGTAGGACTTTATACCAGCCCCCATCTTGTGGATTTCCGGGAACGCATACGTGTAAACGGAGAGATGATAACCAAACAAAGGGTCGTCAACTTTGTTGAAGACATGATATCCTCCCGTCTGATAGAGACTGAAGGGGGCTTCTCGTTCTTTGAACTGACAACCGCACTTGCCTTCAAGTATTTCGAGGAGGCAGGAGTGGATATTGCCGTAATTGAAGTGGGACTGGGCGGAAGGCTGGATTGCACCAACATTATCACACCGCTTCTTTCTATTATAACGAACATCAGTTTTGACCATGTTCAGTTCCTGGGTAATACGCTTGAGAAGATTGCACAGGAGAAAGCCGGCATAATAAAACCCGGTGTCCCTGTTGTCATCGGAGAAACTAATGGAGAGGTTAAGGTAAGGGATGTTTTTGCACTGACTGCCAATAATTTACACTCCGATATTTCTTTTGCCGATGAGTTGTATCACGAGCCTGTTGAATCTGAACTGAAGGGTGATTGCCAGGTAAGGAACACCCAGACAATCCTTACTGCCTTGGATAGCCTGAGAAAAAACTATCCGGACCTGAAAATCACCGACGAGGCAATCAGGGAAGGCTTTCTGCATGTATGCGAAAAGACGGGCCTGATGGGCAGGTGGCAGACAATAAGCCAAAAACCGTTGGTAATATGTGACACTGGGCACAACGTGGCAGGATGGGAATATCTTTCCCGACAGCTGGACAGGATGCCGCGCCCGCTACATATTATAATAGGTATGGTTTCGGACAAGGATGTGACTCATGTACTGAAACTGATGCCACATTATGCACAGTATTATTTCACGCAGGCATCCGTAAAACGAGCCATGCCCGTAGAGCAGTTTGCAGCCATCGGAAAGGAGTGCGGACTGACGGGTAATTCGTACCCGGATGTCGCCACCGCATACGCAAACGCATTGCAGAATGTCGGAAATGGAAGCATTTTTGTAGGTGGAAGTACATTTATTGTTTCTGATTTGCTGAGTAGGTAGCATTTTCCCATAGTAATATTTGGAATTTAGTTGTTTTTATGTTATATTTGCAATGCAAACAATATAAATCTAAATATTACTCTCAATGGAAAATACGTTGATCTCCGGCCTGAAGCGTGAAGACTTTCAGGCTGTAGTACAGGGCAAGGAAACTGACCTGTACACTCTTACGAATAACAACGGGATGGAGGTATCCATCACGAACTACGGAGGTTCGATAGTGGCCATCATGGTTCCTGACAAGGAAGGCAAGATGGCCAATGTTATACAGGGACACGACTGCATACAGGACTGCATTTCCAGCCCCGAGCCTTTCCTCAGCACACTTGTTGGCCGCTATGGCAACCGCATCTGTCGCGGAAAGTTCACATTGAACGGCAAGGAGTATAACCTGAAGATCAACAACGGTCCCAACCATCTGCATGGCGGTCCTACCGGTTTCCACGCCCGTGTATGGGATGCAGAGCAGATTGGCAACAATGTACTGGTTCTGCGCTATGTGTCTGCATACTACGAGGAGGGGTTCCCCGGTGAGCTGTGCATGACCGTAAGGTATTCCCTGACTGACGACGACGAGCTGGTAATAGACTATCGCGGCACGACGAACAAGAAGACCATTGTCAACATGACGAGCCACGGTTTCTTCTCACTAACGGGCATCGGTACTCCTACCCCTTCACAGCTGGATTGCGTATTGCAGATCAATGCGGATTTCTACGTTCCCATTGACGAGAACTCGATACCTACAGGCGAGATACTGAAGGTCGAGGGTACTCCGTTTGATTTCCGTACTCCAAAGCCTATCGGCAGGGACATCGCACAGGATGACGTACAGCTGAAGCATGGTGCCGGATATGACCACAGCTTCGTGCTGAACAAGAAGGAGCCGGGCGAGCTGTCTCTGGCTGCTACGTTGTGGGAGCCTGCAAGCGGCCGTGTTATGGAGACATGGACGACGGAGCCTGCAGTTCAGTTCTATTCGGACAACTGGGCAGACGGATACAAGGGTCAGCATGGTGCCACATTCGGCAAGTACAGCGGTATGTGCTTCGAGGCACAGCACTTCCCCGACAGTCCCAACCACCCGCATTTCCCCAGCTGCGTACTGAAGCCGGGCGAGGTCTACACTCAGAAGACTATCTACAAGTTCGGAGTAAAGTAAACTGAAAGCGTAAACATCAGAAACTTAACAAATAATCTAAACAAACAAATTTATGGCTAAACAAGCAAAACAATGGGGTGCTATCATCGTCATGATTGCCCTCTTTGCAATGATTGCCTTCGTGACCAACCTGTGTTCACCAATGGCAACAATCATCAAGGCACAGGGTCCTATCTCGAATGTGCTGGCGCAGATTGGCAACTATGGTAACTTTGTTGCTTATCTGGTTATGGGTATTCCTGCCGGCATGCTCATCTCCAAGTTCGGTTACAAGAAGACTGCCCTGATTGGTCTCTGCGTAGGTATCGCAGGTATCCTGATCCAGTGGGCAAGCGGTTTCTTTGACCCCGTTGCAGATGGCGTAGGTACTATCTTCGGTGTATATCTGTGCGGTGCTTTCCTCGCAGGTCTGTGCATGTGTATCCTCAACTGTGTCGTTAACCCGATGCTTAACCTGCTGGGTGGCGGCGGTAACGGCGGTAACCAGCTGATACAGGTAGGCGGCGTATTCAATTCGGCTGCTGCCGTAGGTTGCTATATCCTGATGGGTGCCCTGATTGCTGATCCCCTGAAGGCCAAGATGGCTGACGCTACTCCTGCATTGATGATTGCACTTGCAATCTTCATTATTGCATTCATCGTTATCTGCTTCACGAAGATCGAGGAGCCCGAGCAGGCTCCTGTTGACCTGAGCATGATTCCAAAGGCTCTGGCTTATCGTCACTTTGCCCTGGGTGCTCTGGCTATCTTCCTGTATATGGGTATCGAGGTGGGTGTTCCAAACTTTGTAAACCTGTACCTGATTGACTACGGTGTTACACCTGCCATCGCCGGTCTGCTGGTTGCCGTATACTGGGCAAGCATGATGATTGGCCGTTTTGTAGGTGCAAGCATCGGTTCGAAGGTGAGCGCACGTACAATGGTTACTATCGTAAGTACCGCTACCCTGCTGCTGGTAGGATTCGGAATCTTTGCACCTACGGATATCCTGGTTCCGTTCCCAGGTGTTAACTGGTCTACACTGACAGTTATCACTCAGGATGTTCCTGTCGGTATCTTCGCTATGCTGCTGGTAGGTCTTTGCACATCTGTTATGTGGGGTGCAATCTTCAACATGGCTGTTGAGGGTCTTGGCAAGTACACAGCTATCGCATCCGGTATCTTCATGACAATGGTGTTCGGTTGCGCCGTAATGATGGGTATCCAGGGCTTCGTTGCCGACGTTGCCGGCTACATGACAAGCTTCTGGGTTGTAATGTTCTGTGCTGCATACCTGCTGTTCTATGCCCAGATCGGCAGCCGCGTAAAGAAATAACCCTTTAACCTTTAATCTTTTAAACATTTAAACTTTTAAACCTTAAATAAAATGAGACTTACAATCGATGATGTAAGAAGCCGCTTCATCAAGCACTTTGATGGAACGACAGGCAGCGTATATGCTTCACCAGGCCGTATCAACCTGATTGGTGAGCATACAGACTATAACAACGGTTTCGTTTTCCCTGGTGCCGTACAGCAGGGCATGATTGCCGAGATCAAGCCAAACGGCACACGTAACGTAAATGCATACTCTATCGACCTGAAGGACAAGGTTACATTCTGTCTGGATGATCCCGAAGGTCCAAAGGCTACATGGGCACGCTATATCTTTGGCGTATGCCGTGAGATGATGGCTCTGGGTGTTCCTGTAGAGGGCTTCAACACTGCATTTGCAGGCGATGTACCTCTGGGTGCAGGTATGAGTTCAAGTGCTGCTCTGGAGAGCTGCTTCGCATTTGCAATCAACGACCTCTGGGGCGAAAACAAGATTGAGAAGATGGAACTGGCAAAGGTTGGTCAGCGCACAGAGCACAAGTATATTGGCTGTAACTGCGGTATCATGGACCAGTTCGCTTCGGTTCACGGCAAGGCTGGTAGCCTGATGCGCCTGGACTGCCGTAGCGGTGAGTTTGCATACTTCCCCTGGAAGCCGGAGGGTTACAAGCTGGTTCTCGTAAACTCTTGCGTAAAGCATGAGCTGGCCGGTTCTCCATACAACGACCGCCGTCTGTCCTGTGAGCGTGTTGCTGCTGTGATCAACAAGCATCACCCCGAAGTAGAGACATTGCGCGATGCAAACATGGCATTACTTGACGAGGTTAAGGGCGAGGTTTCCGAGGAGGATTACAAGCGCGCACGCTATGTGATCGGTGAGGTTGACCGTGTGCTGGCTGTCTGCGATGCCCTGGAGCGCGGCGACTACGAGACTGTAGGTCAGAAGATGTACGAGACACACTACGGCCTGTCCAAGGAGTACGAGGTATCTTGCGAAGAGCTTGATTTCCTGAATGACATTGCAAAGGATTGCGGTGTAACTGGTTCCCGTATCATGGGCGGCGGCTTCGGTGGCTGTACAATCAACCTGGTTGCAAACGAGCTCTATGACAATTTCGTAAAGGTTGTCAAAGAGAAATATGCAGCTAAATATGGCAAGGAGCCTATCGTAATCGACGTTGTAATTGGTGACGGTTCGCGCAAGCTCTGCTAATCCGGTTTATCCGATTTTACATAGAGGTCTCAGTCCCGACATCGGGATTGGGACCTTTTTTTTATATTTATATGTTTTTAAGGGAAAAAGTGTCACATCTACATCCAAATATATAAATATATTTCTTACCTTTGCTCAGGTATATAAAAGTAAGATAAAATTCACATTCATTTAAGTGATGGCAAAAACGCTTTACGCTGGTGTTCCTCAATTCTATGTTGCTGTCGACTGCATCATTTTTGCATACGAGAACAACGACATACAAGTGCTGCTCCAAAAACGAAAGATCGAACCTTTTGTCGGGGAACCGACGCTGCTTGGTGGTTTCGTAGGAGCAGAGGAATCGCTGGATGACGCAGCACACCGCGTATTGCTGGAACGTACGGGAATGAGGGATGTCTTTCTGGAGCAGGTAGAGACATTCGGTGAATTGGACCGCGACCCGGGCGGCCGTGTAATAAGCACGGCGTACTATGCCCTGCTGAACAAGAAGCTGCACGATACGAGACTGATACAGAAATTCGGCTGCGAATGGTACAGCCTCAAGAACTTGCCGATGCTGCACTTTGATCACGGCAAGATGCTGACAAAGGCTATTGAACTGCTGCGTGACAGGATCGGGTATACACCGGTTGCAATTAACCTGCTGCCTACGGAGTTCACGCTTACACAGCTTCAGCGTGTATACGAAGGTATCCTGGGCATCGAGCTGGACAAGCGCAATTTCCGTAAACGTCTGAAGGAAATGCCGTACTTTGCAGAGACGGGAAAGAAGGACAAGTCGTTCAGCAAGCGTGCTGCTGCCTTGTATACCTTTGACTGGGCAATGTACAGACAGCTGAAGTACTATCACCTATAATATAGCCTTACTTTTATACTGACAATTAAAACAAACAACATATCACAATGAATTCCATCAAAACACTGAACCTTGCTGCAGACAATATCCGTGTCCTCACTGCCGCAATGGTTGAGAAAGCAAAAAGTGGACATCCCGGAGGTGCCATGGGCGGAGCTGATTTTATAAATGTACTTTACAGCGAGTATCTGATACAGGACCCCGAAAACCCTCTGTGGGAAGGCAGGGACCGTTTCTTTCTTGACCCGGGTCACATGTCGCCCATGCTGTACAGTGTTCTGACATTCACCGGTAAATTTACACTGGACGAGCTGAAGGAGCTTCGTCAGTGGGGCTCTCCTACCCCTGGACATCCCGAACTAAACTATGCCAGGGGCATTGAGAACAGCTCAGGTCCATTGGGACAGGGACATACATACGCAGTAGGAGCTGCACTGGCTGCAAAATGCCTGTATGCGCGTACCGGTAATGCTACGTTCCAGAAGGAGACGATATATACCTATATCAGCGACGGTGGAATTCAGGAGGAGATTTCGCACGGTGCTGCACGTATTGCAGGAACACTGGGGCTGGACAACCTTGTCATGTTCTATGACGCAAACGACATACAGCTCAGTACCGAGACACAGGTAGTAACTGTCGAGGATACTGCTGCAAGATACATTGCAATGGGCTGGAACGTACATACAATTGACGGCAATGACGTACAGCAGATACGTGAAGCCCTGGACGCTGCACTTGTCCGTAACGGAAAGCCGACACTGATTATCGGCCATTGTGTTATGGGCAAGGGTGCAAGGCAGGCCGACGGAAGCAGCTATGAGCGTTCTTGCAAGACGCATGGAGCACCTTTGGGCGGCGATGCATATCGCAATACAGTCAAGAACCTGGGTTATGATCCGGACAATGCATTCGTTATCCGTCCCGAGGTTCAGGAACTTTACGACGAGCGTCGCAAGGAACTGCTCGGTATTGTTGCAAGCCGTCACGAGGAGGAAAAGGCATGGGCAGCAGCAAATCCGGAAAAGGCTGCACAGCAGGAAGACTGGTTTGCAGGCCGTCTGCCAAATATCCCTTGGGAAACACTCGAGCAGAAGCAGGGTGAACCCACGCGTAACGCATCCAGTGCATGTCTTTCACTGCTGGCAAAGACCGTACCCAATATGATTGTAAGCAGTGCCGATCTGTGCAATTCGGACAAGACGGACGGCTTTATAAAGGGCGGTGCAACCGAGATTTCCCGCGATAACTTTGCAGGCGGATTCCTGCAGGCAGGTGTTGCCGAGCTGACAATGGCATGTGTATGTATTGGTATTACACTGCATGGAGGCATGCTTGCAGCTTGCGGAACATTCTTTGTCTTCAGCGATTACATGAAGCCTGCTATTCGCATGGCTGCATTGATGGAGCTTCCGGTAAAGTTTATCTGGAGCCACGATGCATTCCGTGTCGGAGAGGACGGACCTACCCACGAGCCAGTTGAGCAGGAAGCACAGGTTCGCCTCATGGAAAGGATGAAGAACCACAGCGGTCGTAACAGCATGCTGGTTTTGCGTCCTGCAGACTGCAATGCAACGACCGTATGCTGGCAGATGGCAATGGAAAACATGAACACTCCGACTGCGCTTATCCTCTCACGCCAGAATATCGTACCGCTACCAACAGGCACACCTTACGAACTGGTCAGGAAGGGTGCCTATATCAGCGCAGAAAGCGACGAGAACCCTGATATAATTCTCGTGGGCAACGGCTCTGAGGTAAGCACTCTGATTGAAGGTGCACGTCTCTTGCGCAAAGACGGATACAAGGTCCGTACTGTGAGTGCTCCAAGCGAAGGTCTCTTCCGCCAGCAGCCAATAGAATACCAGCGACAGATATTCCCTGTCGGCAGCAAGGTATTCGGTTTGAGCGCAGGATTGCCGGTAACACTGGAGGGATTCCTCGTAGGCGCACATCCGGACAGTTTCATCTACGGACTGGATTCATTTGGTTTCTCTGCACCATACAAGGTACTTGACGAGAAACTGGGCTACACTGCCGAGAATGTATACAAACAAGCAAAGACAATCCTATAACTATGATAATAGGTCTGGCATCGGATCATGCTGCCTTTCAGCTGAAGCAGTATGTAAAACAATACCTTGAGGAGAGAGGTCTGGAATATAAGGACTACGGTACATACACCGAGGACAGCTGTAACTATGCTGAATTCGGCCATGCACTGGCCGAAGGTATTGAACGCGGCGAGGTATATCCCGGCATTGCCATGTGCGGCTCAGGCGAGGGAATATCGATGACCCTCAACAAGCACCAGAGCATACGAGCAGGACTTTGCTGGACACCGGAGATTGCGCATCTTACACGTCAGCACAATGACGCCAACGTATTGGTAATGCCGGGCCGTTTTATTGACAATGAGACTGCAAGGGCCATTATGGACGAGTTCCTCAACACGCCGTTTGAAGGCGGTCGTCACGAGGCACGTGTTGCGTCAATACCTGTAAGGCAAGGCTGACAACTACTGGTCAGGATTCTCCCTGAAGCCCTGCATCTCAAGCGGCAGCGCTGACTCTATCACACTATATGATTCACGAATGATACTATCCATATCCTCGCGATATGGAATAGGATCGTGAATCACCAGGCGCAAGGTGTGGTGTGTGACAAAATTAAATCCCTTCTGACGAGGAAGCACCTGGAAACTGCCGTCAATAGTAACAGGTACTATGGGTAATTGCTGCATGTGTCCCAGTTGAAAAGGACCGCGGCGGAAATGAGCCATGTGACCTGTAAAAGAACGGGCACCTTCGGGAAATACGACAATTGAGACTCCGTCCCGCAATGATTCACGCGCCTGATCCTGGGTACGTTTTATTGCCTTTGGACCGCTCTTGTCTACCAGGATATGTCCGGCTTTCAGACATGCCCTGCCAACCAGCGGGATGTTCGCAAGCTCCTTCTTCATAAGCCATCTGAACGGACGGCCCAGCCATCCGTAAATAAGGAAGATATCGTACGGTCCCTGATGATTGGAAACAAATATGTAGCTCTGTTTTGGATCCAGGTTGCCACCACCTTCGATGCGCACCTTCAGCAATGGGACGAGACACATCATGCGGCTCCACAGCATCGCGGGATAATAGCCCCACCAACGTGCGTTAAAGAAAGAGCATCCTATTAATGTAAAGATGGCAGTGAGGATTGTAGATATCAGCAAAATTGGAAAACATATCAGCAACTGATACGTACAATACAGGAATCTCAATATATACCTCATTGGAATGAACTGGTGTCTGGACGTTGTGTGATTACGAAGACATCCTCGTTCTCACGCTTCATCAGATAACGCTCACGTGCAAATTTCTCGACATAGTCACGCTGGTTCAAGCGCTTCAACTCCCTTGTATCACTGTCATACTGATCCTTGTACGATTGCATCTCAATACGCAGTTTGTCAATATTCTGCAAACGCTGGTAACGGTTATACCAGCTGTTTTCATCCAACAGTCCGACTATCAGTATAATGAAGAATACGGTAAATGCGTATTTATGTCTGCCAATGAAATCAACAAGAGAGTGCATTCTGCTCATAATGCCATATTTGTATTGCCCGGAATATTTGCTAATTTTGTCGCAAAGATAGAAAAAAAAGACATGACATGTGTGCATTAATGAATAAAATATTCTAAATTTGTAGCAATTAAAGACTGACTGAACTTTTAACATCAAATTATAATGCAAGAGTACATTGTATCTGCACGCAAGTACCGCCCAATGACATTCGATACGGTCGTCGGACAGCAGTCCCTGACGACCACGCTGAAGAATGCAATACACAGCGGCAAGCTTGCACACGCATACCTGTTCTGTGGTCCCCGAGGTGTAGGCAAGACCACATGTGCGCGTATCTTTGCAAAGACCATCAATTGTCTTTCACCTCAAGCAGACGGCGAGAGTTGCGGACAATGCGAGAGCTGTAAGAGCTTCGACGATGGACGCAGCATGAACATCCATGAACTGGATGCTGCAAGCAACAACAGCGTCGAGGATATACGCGAACTGATAAAACAGGTACAGATCCCGCCACAGACAGGCAAATACAAGGTATTTATCATCGACGAGGTTCACATGCTGTCGACCTCGGCATTCAATGCATTCCTGAAAACGCTTGAGGAACCGCCACACTATGTAATCTTCATCCTGGCAACAACCGAGAAGCACAAGATATTGCCTACCATCCTGTCTCGCTGCCAGGTTTATGATTTCAACCGCATAACACTTACCGACACTTTAAACCACCTCAAGGAGGTAGCACAGAAGGAGGGCTATACTGCGGATGATGCAGCCCTGCAGCTGATTGCCGAGAAGGCAGACGGCGGTATGCGTGATGCCCTCAGCATCTTCGACCAGATGATTGCATTCACCAACGGCAACCTCAACTACGAAACGGTATGCCAGAGCCTGAATGTACTTTCGACCGAATACTATTTCCGTATTGTAGACCTTTTCCTGGAAAACAATACCGAAGCATGCATGCTGTTGCTTAACGAAATCATACAAAAGGGCTTTGACCCGGGTAACTTTATTGCAGGATTGGCAAGCCACATGCGCCAGCTGCTAGTCGCAAGAGACAAAAGCACACTGCCGCTCCTGGAATGTAGCCAGCAGACACGTGAACGATATAGCGCACAGACGAAGAAATGCAGCTTCAAGTTCATATACCGCGTAATCAAGCTTGCCAACGACTGCGACCAGGCATACCGCCAAAGTCACAACAAGCGCCTGCAGGTTGAAATCTGCCTAATACAATGCGCACAGATAACACAGGGAGAAGATGAACCTGGCTCGGGGCGTAGCCCCAGGCATATATTAAAACCCATATTCAATACCAAGGTGCAGGCTCAGCCGGCACCTCAGGTCAGTGTTCCCGCGCCCAAGTTCCAGAAGAGTTCTCCAAAACTGACAACCCTGAAGATGTCCAATCTTGGTCCAAGCATGCGCAAGACCAATGATGCAGACACGCCAAAGGCCAAAGCAGATATACAGGAACCCGTCAATCAGGAACTTGACAGCCCATACACCGAGAACGACGTAATATTCCAGTGGAATAAGATGATAAATGCAATGCCGCATGAACAAAAGGCAATGCAAATACGTATGCGTAACATGACTCCCGCCCGTATAGACGAGAACATCTATCAGATAACAGCCAATAATGCACAGATTGCCCAAAACCTGAACAATATGATGGCAAGCATACTGGCAGCCATACGTACCGGATTAAAGAACAATAAGTTCCAGCTCAACGTGCGCGTTGCCGAGGCTGAGGAAATAAAACATTTCATTTCCAAGCCGGAAATGTTCAAGTCGCTCCTTGCACAAAACAGCGGAATAGAATTGCTGAATGAGATGCTGCATTTGGAAATAATTTGAAAACAAGATCAATAAGATGAACAGAATAGACGAAGGTCTGCAGCAGTTAGGCCAAAATACACAATACAGACAGGACTATGCACCCGAGGTACTGGAGACATTCCAGAACCGACACCCCGGTAACGACTACTGGGTACGCTTCAATTGCCCGGAATTCACTACGCTCTGCCCTATTACAGGTCAGCCCGACTTTGCCGAGATACGCATCAGCTACATTCCCGACCAGCGCATGGTCGAGAGCAAAAGCCTGAAGCTATACCTCTTCTCGTTCCGCAACCACGGAGATTTCCACGAGGATTGCGTCAACGTAATAATGAAGGACCTGATAAAGCTTATGGATCCCCGCTACATCGAAGTAACAGGAATATTCACCCCACGCGGTGGCATCAGTATATGGCCATACGCAAACTACGGCCGTCCCGGTACCAAGTACGAGAAACTGGCAGAACAGCGTTTTTCAACACACCAATAACCATGACATCCAAAGAGGCAGATGCCTGCGTACAGCAGGCGGTAGAGAATTTCAAGCAGGGATACAACTGCTGTCAGGCAGTCGTTGCAGCATTTGCACCATACTATAACCTTGACCAGGACATGGCACTGCGCGTCAGTGCAGGTTTTGGAGGAGGCGTAGGCCGTATGCGCATGATGTGCGGTGCAGTTTCAGGCATGGTTATTGTCGCTGGTCTTGAAGACGGACAGACACAGGGCTCGGACAATGCCGGTAAAGCTGAGTGCTACAAGACCGTGCAGCAACTGGTCAACGCATTCAAGGAAGAAAACGGAAGCATAATATGTGCCGAGCTCCTTGCAATGAACAAATGCCCCGTAGTAAAGAACACCAATGTCCCTGATGCACGCACCGTAGAGTACTACAAGGCACGCCCCTGTACCCAGAAGGTCGAATCCGCTGCCCGCATCGTAGCGGACTATCTGTGCAGTAAAATCGGTTAGCGGTTAAGGGTTAGCGGTTAGCGATTGTTTTTAAGAATAACCTGATTTTCCTATAGAGCCATTTTTGCGTTTGGCTCGAGCCAAAAAGTTGGGATTAGTGTGAACAACTGAGCACATCCAGTTGAATGAACAAAAAAGCAGTTACACTCTTTCGACTGTAACTGCCTTAACACATAGTTCGCTAACCGCTAACCCTTAACCGCTAACCGATTACAACCCCAATGCCTTCGCGAGGCCGCTGTCTACGCCGCTGAAGCCCATGAAGGCCATGGCGAGGAGACCTGCGGTAACAAGGGCGATTGCCATGCCTTGCATGCCGCGTGGAATATTGGCCATGCTCAACTGCTCGCGGATGCCGGCGAAGATAACAAGGGCAAGTCCGAAGCCTATTGCCGTGCTTATTGCATATACAACACCCGTCAGCAGATTAGGCTCAAGTCCCTGGGAATTGTATGTACCCAGAGCGACAAGAATAGCTACACCCAGAATACAGCAGTTGGTGGTAATCAGGGGCAGGAATACGCCCAGGGCCTGATACAGGGCTGGCGAAACCTTCTTCAATACAATCTCGACCATCTGTACCAAAGCTGCAATTACCAGGATGAAGGCGATTGTCTGAAGGTATTCCAAATGCAATGTATTCAAAACATATACCTGGATAAGGTATGTGACGATCGTTGCCAGGGTGAGCACGAATGCAACAGCTGCACTCATACCAAGGGCTGTGTCGACCTTCTTACTTACACCCAGGAAAGGACAGATACCCAGGAACTGTGACAGCACAACGTTATTAACGAAGATTGCTGTGATGAAAATCAATATATATGCCATAATTCTTATCCTTTTATCCTATTAATGATAGCAATCAGATAACCAAGACAGATGAAGGCTCCCGGAGCGAGTACGAATACCAGGGCTCCATAGCTTTCGGGGAACATTGCAAAGGAGAATATCTTGCCGGTACCCAGCAATTCGCGTGTTGCTCCCAGCAGTGTGAGGGCAAGTGTGAAGCCAAGTCCCATACCTATACCGTCCATAACGGACGAAACGGGACTGTTCTTGGCTGCAAATGCCTCGGCACGACCAAGGATAATGCAGTTTACTACAATCAGGGGGATAAAGAGTCCCAGTGATTTGTCTATCTCGGGTGCAAATGCCTTGATAAGCATCTGAAGGATTGTAACGAGTGATGCGATGACAACGATAAACGAGGGAATACGCACCATATCGGGAATCAGATTCTTGATAAGCGAGATAATCAGGTTGGAGAAGATGAGAACGGCCATTGTAGCAAGCCCCATGCTCATACCATTCAGTGCACTGCTGGTAGTACCCAGTGTTGGACACATTCCCAGAAGAAGGACAAAGGTTGGGTTTTCCTTGATTATACCATTCCACAGAACTTTCAGACTATTCATGATTCTCCTCCTTTCTATTATTATGCTTAGTTGATGAGCTTGCACAATGTGCATCAACCTCTTTTCCCTGTGCTGCCGAGAATGCAACGTATGCGTTGTTCACAGCTGCAAGGAAAGCACGGCTGGTAATTGTACTGGCGGTAATTGCATCTACCTCGCCACCGTCTTTTGAAACCGTCAGCTTACCTGCTGTCTTACCTATAATATTACCTTTGCCGTCCTTCTGGAACCACTCGCCGGCCTTTGCACCAAGACCTGGTGTTTCGTTGCTGGTCAGGACCGAATAACCCAGAACGTGGAATTCGCAATCAAGGCCTACCATGATGGAAAGGCCGCCGCCAAAGCTCTTGTTGCCGGGATCGCTGGTCTTGACAGCTGCGCCCTTGTCCGTAAGATAGACGGTAGCAGCATCCTTGCCTTCACCAATTGTAATGGTATCCGTAATCACAACATCGTCAGTACAGAGAACTGCCTTGATTGCAGCAGCCTCGTTTGCTTCTGCAATTTCCTTGATCGGGCCTTCTGTCAAATGGTTTACATATGCCAATGCTGCACCTGCACAGACTGCAATCAGTGTCAGTACAATAACCATATTGTACCATGTGGATTCTAATTTTTTCATTTAGCAGCCTCCTTTCCTGGCTTCTCGCCAAAACGCTTGGGTTTACAATAGGTATTGATCAACGGGGTAAAGGCATTCATAATAAGTATGGCAAAGCTCATACCCTCGGGATAAGAACCCCAGTTACGGATAACAACCGTGAGAACACCAATGGATATGCCATATATCAGCTGCCCCTTGGGTACCATCGGGCTGGTAACATAGTCGGTAGCCATAAAGCAGGCACCCAACATCAGGCCACCGCTGCACAGCACCACCACCGGGGATGCATATACGGGATTGGCAACATGCAGGATTGCGCTGAGTACGGCAACGGTGCCCAGTATACTGACAGGAATGTGCCATGTGATAATCTTGCGCGCAAGCATATATGCACAGCCCAACAGAAGCAGGATTGCACTGACCTCGCCCAATGAACCGCCTGTCCTGCCTATCAGCATGTCAAGGCTGTCCGGCAGTTCGCTCAGGATCTCGGGCCTGCCCTCGCCTATTGCATGCTGCATGATACTCAAGGGTGTTGCGCATGTCTGGGAATCAACATCGGACAGGACATACTCTACGGTACCGCTCTTGGGCCATGTGGTCATCTGGGCAGGGAATGAAATCAATAGGAATACACGTCCCACGAGTGCCGGGTTAAAGGGATTCTGGCCAAGACCGCCAAAGGTCATCTTGCCAATACATATTGCAACCATGGCACCGATGATAATAATCCAGACAGGCAAGGTACTGGGCAGGTTGAATCCCAGGAGAATACCTGTAAGAATTGCACTGCCGTCCAGAACAGTAACCTTCTCGCGGCGCAGGATGAAGCGCGTAACGGCCCATTCAAACAGAACGCAGCTGACAACACTGGTCAGCATAACCACTGCAGCTCCCAGACCAAAGAAGTACAGGCTGGCAATCAAAGCAGGCACCAGCGCAATACATACACCATACATGTTCTTCTGTACACTGTCACCGGAATGAACATGAGGTGAAAGGGAAACTATTAGTCTATTCATAAGAATATGAATTTATTTTTAAGTTAAATATTCAAGTTACTTGGCAGCAGCACGACTGCGAATAATACCCATTACCGTTGTCTTGCCCAGGCGGATATTGTCAAGCAGAGGACGGTGTGAAGGACATGTAAATGCACATGAGCCACACTCTATACAAGACGTTATGTCCTCGGCCTCTGCACGATCCCACACATGCTGGGACGACAAGGTTGACAACAGGTAGGGCTCGAGTCCCATAGGACATGCACCGACGCACTTGGCACAGCGGATACACGGCTCTACTTCCGCACGGCGGGATTCTTTCTCGTTCATTATCAGCAGGCCTGACGAACCCTTGGTCATAGGAATGTCAGTAGATATCAATGCCTTGCCCATCATCGGGCCGCCACCGATAATCTTTCCCGTATCAGCAGGCAGGCCACCACACTCCTCAATCAACTGACTGAACGGAGTGCCAAGGCGAGCCAACAGGTTGCTGGGATTCTTCAGGCTCTTGCCAGTAACAGTGATTACGCGGCTTATCAGAGGCTTGTTCTTCATCACGGCCTCGTAAATGGCGAATGCCGTACCTACATTCTGTACAACAGCACCTACATTGATAGGTATTGCAGGAGGAGCAGGAACTTGACGGCCAATAACGGCATCAATGAGCTGTTTCTCACCACCCTGCGGATACTGGACCTTCAGAGGTACTACCTCGATATCAGGATACTCTGCAGCCGTCTGCTTCATCAGCTGGATAGCGTCCGGCTTGTTGTTCTCTATACCGATATAGCCTTTCTGGACATTCACTGCCTTCATAATGAGCTTGACACCCACCAGAATCTCGGCTGCATGTTCCAACATCAGGCTATGATCAGATGTCAGATAGGGCTCACACTCAACGGCATTGATAATAACGCACTCGGCCTTCTGACCCGGAGGTGGAGACAATTTAACATGACAGGGAAATGTGGCACCGCCCATACCGACTATGCCGGCAGCCTTTACCTTTTCTATTATAGTCTTGCTGTCCAGATCGGGACGGTCAGATAGTTTTACAAGATCGGTGGTACGGTCAATCGAATCCTCCCATTCATCACCCTCGACATCCACATATACAGCCATACGGCGCGTATCACTGGCATCAAGGGCAACATCGACCTTTGAAACCTTGCCGCTGACTGACGAGTAAACAGGAGCGCTTACAAAACCGTTTGCCTCGCCAAGCAGGGTACCGACCTTGACTACATCACCACGTTTGACAACAGGAACGGCAGGTGCCCCAATATGCTGGAACATGCTGAAAACCGCCTGCTTAGGCAATGCTGCCTCACGTATTGGAGATCCTGCACTTAATTTATTCTCTTCGGGGTGTACACCACCCATGCTAAATGTCTTCATGCTTTGCCCTCCTCTTTTACTGGTTCTTCAACTTTAGGCTTGCGCGGAGGGAAGTTAAATGCCACGATAGCACCACGTGGACAAGCCTCCTCGCACTTGCGGCACAGCTTGCACTTGTCCGGATCGATATGAGCCAGATTTGTACCCAGCGTAATTGCCTCGAACTTATCACAAGTCTTCACGCACTTACCGCATCCTATACAACTTACCTTACACTCCTTGGTTGCAAGAGCGCCCTTGTCCTTGTTGTTACACAGGACTACGACCTTGCGGTTCTTCGGTCCCTGGGGACGCAGTTCTATTATACCGCGAGGACATGTCTTGGCACAGGCACCGCAACCCGTGCACTTGCTTTCGTCAACCTCGGCAATACGTGTTGCAGGATTCACGGTAATTGCACCGAACAAACAAACACCGGCACAGTCACCCTCGCCCAGACAACCATACTGGCATAAAGTCTCGCCCATGCCGGTCATGTTCTGGATACGGCAGGAATGGGCACCGTCGAACTCAACACCATGCGGACGTACATCACATGTACCCTGGCAGCGTACAACAGCTACCTTCGGTGCAGCTGCACTTGCCTGAAGGCCAAGTATGGCTGCAACCTTTTCCATTACAGCCTGTCCACCTGGAGCACAGTTCAGGTCCGAGAGGCTTCCACCCTCGGCAGCCTTAACACATGCTCCTGCAAATCCCGCACAGCCCGGATAACCGCAACCACCGCAGTTTGCCTGTGGCAGCACTTCATTCACCTCCTTGATGCGGGGATCTTCCCATACAGCAAACTTCTTGCTGGCAATGAACAATACCGCAGCGGATATCAAGCCAATGCCACCCAAAACGCATACTGCAATCAAGATTACATTCATAATATTAATTAGTTAAGTTATTTCTCAGAATTTAGGTTTTATAAGTCGAATCGTAAGGAAATAGAGTATCAGGAAAAATACAATGAGCAAAGCGGAAATTAACTCGTTAAAATACAGCTGCCCTACAGAAAGAATCACAACAATGGCAATCAAGGGGAGCACAAAGGCAATAGCAACTGCCTTAAGGCTTGTCTCACAACCACCATCTTCGTTCCTATGGCCGCAAAACATACTTATTTTACAACCTGAGCAACCGAATTTCTCCTTCATTCCACACTATAGATTATCTGGAAAGATACTTGTTACCACTCTCCTTGACAATGGCACGTCTGTATTCCTCAGAATACCCGGGACGGATGACGCGTTCAGGCTCGCCACCGGGAGTCCTCAGATAGTTTCCCGTCGAGTCCGTCTTCTTTATCACCATGTCGTTGTACTTGACAATAATACGCTGGGCTAGCTGCATCCATTCATCGGTCATCATACCGGACATGCGGTGGCTGTAGTCGCTCAGGAACTTACTGGCCTCATCAGGATTCATACTCTCGGCATCCTTCTCAACCAATAGATTCATCGTAGTGAAATCTGCATCAAGACGGTCACGTACTGCCTTCAGCTCAGGGAAAAGTGTGTCATATCGGTAATAAACCATGTTGCTTACCCAGTTACACATCCAATATGCACTCTTGAAACTGAAAGTAAACGCATTGGCAAGCTTCCTGCTGAAGCACTCAGGAACGTCCTTGGTACAGCAATAGATAGGAACAAACGCAACCATGTTTGCATCATCGTTACCGAACCACAGAATGCCACCCATATAATCAGGAAGCCATGAACGTAACTGTGCTACGTACACTGCACTCGTCTGCTGGGTACTTATCGGACGCTCGTTAAAATATTTCTTGCCGTCAACCTCAAACTGCAGGGGAGTAGGACGATAAGGCATTGCATAAGGTCCTGCACCCAATCCTGTAGTGATATCCATGGGCGTACCTTCGTAATGGTCACGCATCATATCCTTGATATCCTGTACACTCAGGTATCCTTTTGGCTTAACCCATAGGGGCATCTCATGGGCAACGCCGTCCAAAGGCTTCTTGGTTACGGGATCAAAGTCCTCTCCCATAGCATATTTCAGATACGGTGTCATATCATCCTTTGCCCATTTGTTAAAGAAGCTCCACACTCTGGCATCACAGAAACGCTGTGCACCGAAATCCGTTGGTGCGTATGCGGCCGAGAAGGAGAAATCAGCATCCTTACCACTGAAATAGCCTTTCTTGCGGGCAAAGGTAATAACATCCTTGCTGTAAATACAGTTCTTCTTGTCGTTCAACGGGAACTGGCGTATACGACTATGGTTGGCATGACCGCAAATCATGTCGTCAGGCACACGGCGGGCTACCCAGACGGCACCCTTCTCGCCCTTTCCCTTACCAATCAGGTCCATAATCCAGACCTCGTTCTTGTCAGCAATCGTAAAACTCTCGCCCTCGCTGATATAACCATAGGTCTGACACAGATCTGTCATCAGCTTGATAGCCTCGCGTGCAGTCTTACAACGCTCCAGGGCAACATACATCAGGCTTCCGTAATCCATGATACCGGGACCATCCCACAGTTCTTCACGGCCGCCAAAGGTCGTTTCCAGGATACACAGCTGGAACTCATTGATATGTCCGATTACCTTATATGTCTCTTCTATCTCGGGAATCTCACCCAGATAGTTGCTGCTCTCATAATGGTACAATGGTCGCATATCACCTTTCTTGTGACGGGCATGCGGCGCATAGTTAAGCGCTGTAAACGAACCATAGTCATCAGCACTATAGCTGACAATCACGCTACCGTCAGCACTTGCTCCCTTGCCGACAATCAGATTAGTGCATGCAAGGACCGAACTGAAGCAAGAACCGAAAAATAATACAAAAAGCAGAAAAAACCTGTTCATCAGATCAGAATATCATAAATTACTTAATAACCAGCTTATCGCTCCCCGCTGCCTTGAAGCTCATGTCAAGGCCCTTGACACTATGCGTCAAGGCACCGAAGCTTATAAAGTCAACACCTGCCTTGGCATAAGGTATCATCGTCTCGTAGGTAATGCCACCGCTTGACTCCGTTTCAGCACGGCCGGCAACCAGCTCTACTGCCTTCTTGGTATCCTCAGGGGTGAAATTATCAAACATGATACGGTCGCAACCTTCTGCCAGAGCCTCTTCCAGTTCCTTCCAGTTGCGAACCTCGCATTCTATCTTCAAATCCTTGTTATGCTCCTTGCAATACTGCTTGGCACGAGTAATCGCATTATGCACACCGCCACAGAAATCAATATGATTATCCTTGAGCAGAATCATATCAAACAGACCGATACGATGATTCATTCCACCGCCTATCTGCACAGCCTCCTTCTCAAGCATACGCATACCCGGGGTGGTCTTACGCGTATCCAGGACACGTGTCTTGGTACCGGCATCTATCAAAGCCTGCTGATACTTGTTCGTCATAGTTGCAATGCCGCTCATGCGCTGCAGGATATTAAGCATCAGGCGCTCTGTCTGCAACAGGCTCTGTTCCCTACCCTTTACACTCATTACTATGTCACCAGGCTTCACACGTGCACCATCTTCTATATAGCACTCCACCTCCATTGTAGGATCAAAGCGATGGAATACCTGCTTTGCAATCTCTACACCGGCAAAGATACCTTCCTCCTTGATCAACAGTTTGCTTTCGCCCATACTGTCTGCAGGTATACAACACAGGGTAGTATGATCACCATCACCGATATCTTCACTGAAAGCAAGATCAATCAGCCTGTCATTCAGTTCATCAACTGTAAGCATAATAATAATGTATTTAAGTTTTAATCCAAAGCACAAATTTACAATTTTAATTTCATAAAAGCAAAGCATTAATACCGAAAAAATAATGAAAGCGTCACTGGTTCAACCAATGACGCCCTCAATATATAACGATATAGGATTTATTTATCCAGAATCTCGTATTTTGACACCTGGGACTTATACTCCGGAACGATTTCCTTCATCTTCTTGACAATCAACATGTCGTCATGCGTAAATGAAAGCTCCATCAGTTCCTTCTCATAGCTGCATATGGTATCATAATCATATTCGCGCACTTTCGCAACCTTGATCTTCGGATGTTCAGTAGGCAATGTATTTTCTTCGTTACTCAGAACCTCCTCATACAATTTCTCGCCATGACGCAGACCTGTGAACTGAATCTTTATATCCTGTGCACCGGACAGGTTTATCATACGTTTCGCAAGGTCTACAATACGGACAGGCTTACCCATGTCAAAGACGAAGATCTCACCGCCATGCCCCATTGTACCTGCCTCAAGAACCAGACGACACGCCTCGGGGATTAGCATGAAGAAACGGACTATGTCCGGATGAGTAACCGTTATAGGACCACCGTTCTTGATCTGCTCCTTGAACAAAGGAATAACCGAACCGTTAGAGCCAAGCACATTGCCGAAACGGGTTGTCACGAACTGACAAACATGTTCACCGTCCTTCTTCTCATCCTGCAGTTTCTTATTCAGCGACTGGCAGTAAATTTCGCATATACGCTTGCTGCATCCCATCACATTCGTAGGATTAACCGCCTTGTCGGTACTTATCATCACAAATTTTTCCGTACCGTATTTTACGGCAAGATCAGCAATGACGCGTGTACCATATACATTGTTCTGTACGGCAATAGCGGGATTTTCCTCCATCATGGGAACATGCTTATACGCAGCAGCATGGAAAACATACTGAGGACGATGTGTCGCGAATATATTCTCCATATGTATCTTGTTCGCAATGCTAGTGACAATAGTTTCGCTCTTGACATAAGCATATTGCCTCTCCATAAGAAGGCGAATATCGTTCATCGGTGTTTCTGCCTGATCTATCAGAATCATCTCTGCAGGATGGAACTCTGCGACCTGACGTACCATCTCACTGCCAATTGAACCGGCAGCACCTGTAATCAATATTCGCTTGTTACGCAGCAGGTTACCAATTGCATCAAGATCAACCTTAATTTCATCACGAGGCAGCAAATCCTCGATTTCCACATCATGCATCTGGGAGAGTTTCAGCTCAGATCCCTCCGTCCAGACCTCCTCACGCGGCATTATCAGAATCTTGATACCTGCAGATGTCAACATATCAATCATCGGCTGATTCTGATTGAAGAGAATTGTCTTCAAAGGTGATATCATGATTGTCTTGACACCGTTCTCAACCAAGTTCTTGACAACATCAGGACCATTGTGGTAGATTTTCTTTCCCATCAGATAACCACCTTCTGTATCAGAGGCATCCGATATGAAACAGCGCAGTTTGAAACGTTTTTCCGAAACAGAGGCAATACTCTTTGCAAGCGCAATACCGCCTGCCTTGGTTCCATATATGGCAACGGGAATTGCTGCTTCAGTACGGAAAGACTCGAACATGGTCTTTACTGTAACACGAATCAGCCATATCAGCAATGTAGATAATGAGAACAGTGTCAGAAACGCCTCTGCAATATTCATTATTTTCTCTGCAGGACTATAGTGCGGAGGGTATAAATAAATAAAAACACTGCTTAAAACAGCCGTCGTCAATGTCGCACAACCAGTTGCAAAGGCAATTCTCTGCAAGTCTACAATTGAAGTGTATCTGATAATTCCCCTGTATGTATGAAACAGGTTGAAGAACAGCACGAATATACCCGTAATACTCAACAGTAGCAATACAACGACCCTGATATATGATACCAGATTATCACCACCCAAAATCAAGTAGGCAGCAACCAGACCGGAAAACATCACTATTGCGCAATCCAAAAGCAATATGCACCAGTATGGCAGGGCCTTTCTCGAGAAATACCAGTTGATTATGGAACTAAACGGATTATGCATATCTAATATTATAAGCAGTTATACACAATGCTCAAAATTGTAAAGGATACAGATTTCGAGCACACAAATATACAAAATAAAATTAAATTAATAGAAAAAGGGAGAAAAAAAAATCCCCATCCGCAAAACAAAGAACGGATGGGGAAGAATATCAGATGAACCACTTAACGTAGCAGAAGTCCTGACGGTGAGGCAGATACTTGTTCTTAGGATACATACGGTATGAAACCTTATATGCACCTGAATTATCCAGACAATGAACGCCCTCGAACGTAAAGTTGTTGCCCTCTCGACCAGTCATTTCAAACTGCTCAACGCGATAAACCTTGTCCTGTCCATCCTTGTCTGTATGCAAGGTAACAAGCTCAACGCCTACTGCGTCATCCAGACCAGCCTCGTCAATAACAATCTTCACATTGTATTTCTTACCAGCCTGAACTTGAGCATTAATCATGTCCTCGCACTTCTCCATAGAAACGACTTTGATTGAATCCCAACGCTCTGCGACAGTCTCCTTCCACTGGGCAATCTCCTTGGCAATCTTGTTGTCATCCTTACGCAACAGGTTACCGCGATCACGCATAGGATTATAGAACTTGGCATAGTAATCATCCAGCTGACGCTTCATCGTGTAGTGAGGAGCGATAGTCGCAATACTGTTCTTTATCACCTTCACCCAACCAGTGCTGTAACCCTTTGAATTACGGGCATAGTAAAGCGGCATGATTTCATTCTCCAGCATATTGTAGATGGTTGCTGCATCCAACTGGTCCTGATGAGCCTGGTTCTGATATGTACGCTTTGCAGTCAAGGCATAGCCGGCACCCTCGCGGTAACCCTCATACCACCATCCATCCAATACAGACAGGTTAACAACACCATTCATCTCGGCCTTCTCTCCGGAAGTACCGGATGCCTCCAATGGACGTGTTGGAGTATTCATCCAAATATCAACACCGGAAACCAAACGACGTGCCAACTGCATGTCGTAGTTCTCCAGGAAGATAATCTTGCCTAGGAACTGAGGCATCTGGGAAATCTCATATATCTTCTTGATTAAGCCCTGACCTGCACCGTCTGCGGGATGAGCCTTACCGGTGTACAGGAACTGAACTGGATAATTTGGATTATTGACAATCTTCTCAAGACGCTCCAGATCAGTAAACAGCAGATGAGCACGCTTGTAAGTAGCAAAACGGCGACCGAAGCCAATCAGCAGTGCATTGGGATTAATCTTGTCCATCAGGTTAACCACACGACTTGGATCTCCCTGATTCTTCAGCCAAGACTCACGGAACTGCACACGGATATAGTCAACCAGCTTACTCTTAAGCTGCATACGGGTCTGCCATACCTCATCATCGCTCACGTTATATATAGCATGCCATATCTCCTCGTTTGACTGGTCTGCCAAATGGTTGGAATCAAAATGCTTTGCATACAGCTTACGCCACTCATTGGCACACCATGTCGGGAAGTGAACGCCATTGGTAACATAGCCTACGTGACTCTCCTCGGGGAAATAACCCTTCCAGATTCCTGCGAACATCTTTTTCGAAACCTCGCCGTGCAACCAGCTTACGCCATTAACCTCCTGACAAGTGTTACATGCGAAAGTAGACATACAGAAGCGCTCGTTCTTATCATCAGGATTCATACGGCCCATTCCGATAAATTCATCCCAGCTTATACCCAGCATGTTGGCATAGCCACCCATGTACTTGCTGAACAATGCCTCGTCAAAATAGTCATGACCTGCAGGAACAGGAGTATGTACCGTATACAGGGAACTTACACGAACCAGCTCAAGAGCCTCGGTGAAGGTCTTACCCTCATTCACGAAGTCAACCAGACGCTGTACATTGCACAGAGCGGCATGACCCTCGTTGCAGTGGTAGACATCCTTCTTTATACCCAGCTTCTTCAACAGCAGGACACCACCTATACCAAGCAGTATCTCCTGCTTCAGGCGATTCTCCCAGTCACCGCCATACAATGCATGAGTGATAGGACGGTCAAAATCACTGTTCATGTCGTTGTCCGTATCCAACAGATACAACTTGACACGACCGACATTCACGCGCCACACATATGCATGTACATGATAATTCATATACGGAACATCGATCACCATCGGGCTGCCGTCCTCGTTCATCTGCTGCTCAATAGGCAGAGAACCGAAATTCTGAGCCTCGTAATTGGCAACCTGCTGGCCATCCATACTCAAAGTCTGGGTAAAATAGCCAAAACGATACAGGAAACCGACAGCACACATATCAACATTAGAGTCAGAAGCCTCCTTTATATAGTCACCGGCCAATATGCCCAGACCACCAGAGTAGATCTTCAACACCTGGTTCAGACCATACTCCATACACAGATAAGCCACACTTGCACGAGTGCTGTCAGGCTTAACATCCATGTATGCACGGAACTGAGCATACACATCGTTCATTTTCTTTACGACAGCCTTGTCCTTGGCTAACTGGTCCATCTTCTCATGAGACAGTCGCTCGAGCATCAAGACAGGGTTTTGTCCACACTCTGCATACAACTTCTCGTCCAGCATTGTAAACAGGCTGCGTGCATCGTGATTCCACGCCCACCACATATTGTGGGCAAGTTCATTCAACTTCTCCAGCTCTGCAGGAACATTACTTTTAGCAGTAACGTTCTTCCATGCTGCCACATTAGCATTGCTTGCTTTAATTTTCATAATATATTAATAAAAAATGGTTGAATTCTATTTTATTAATTTCCTTGCATTCTCTCATCACGGGCAGTCAGGGCTACCTCGTAAGCCTTTTCGTAATACTTGATGAAATTCTTCCACAAAGCCTTCTTGCTCAACGTATGTGCCGCCTTACGTGCCTTCTCCACTTCATCAGCAGACAATGCGCTGTACATAGCCACACAATCCTTGATACGGTCAGCAACCTCGCTGTAGTTATAATCTGTACGCGGAATAACCTCAACTCCATCCATTATATTACACCCGTCACCCTTCACGCTGTTGGCCCACATGCCGAATCCGCTCAATGTCGTTGTCACACATGGTACATGGAAAGCAATACTTTCGAGCGGAGTATAGCCCCATGGCTCATAATACGAAGGATAGACGCTCAGGTCATTACCGATCAGCATATCATAGTATTTACGACCGAATATTCCATCCTTTCCGTCCAGGTAACACGGTATGAATATTACCTTAACCTTATCCTCCGGGCGATTCCACATATCAAAATACTTAAGCATGCCTGTAACACTGTCACTGTCCATATTGTGCAGGTCATGGGTAATAACCGGACGATCCAAGGCATCCGTAAAAGGCTGCGTTTCCAAACCTCCCTTGTCTATCAACGCCATACGCTCCTGAAGATCAACACGAGGTTCACCAACCCATGCCGGTACCTGAACCAGTGCCAGTACATTTCCGGCAAGCCGTTCATTTCTCAGGCTACGGTTCATTGCCTCCAGAAAAACATCAATTCCCTTGTTGCGGAACTCATATCTGCCACTGGTAGCAACAATCAGTGTATCATCACCAAATTTCTGACCTGTCAATGCGTTGGCAACATCAAATATACGTTTGCGGGCAGCAGCACGGGTATTTGCAAATGCCTCACCTTTTGGCACGAAATCTGCTTCGAAGCCATTTGGAAGAATCACAGGGCATTTAATATCCAGCAACTCTTCACATTCCCTGCCCGTCACACTGCTGACCGTTGTGAAACAATCTACGCGATGAGCTGTTTCACGTTCAAGATTATGCTTGGCCTCAACATTCAGTTCCTGAGACATCTGGATGCCATTGTAGGCCCAGAGATAATCATACAGCGGTTTGTTGTTACCGGCAATACTGCGGCCTATAGTAGTTGCATGAGTTGTAAAGACTGTTGCAATCTCCGGAACATATTTCTGCATGAACATTGCACCAAGGCAACACATCCATTCGTGAACCTGATAAACGACATTCCTGCAATTTTTCTTCAGCAGATTGCGGTATATGCTTTCCACCACCAAATAAGCAGCGTACGAGAACATATTGGCCTCGTCATAATCACCATATCCCTTGGTACTGTCGATGCCTGCAATCTCCCACAACTCGCCATAAAGCTCATCTCGTTTTTCAAAATACTCCTTAAAATCAACAAGAACAACAATTGGCTCGCCAGGAATATTCCAACGTCCCGTGCGTACTTTCAAGCCTTCACTCTTAGCCTTTACCGCCCATGTCTTCAGTATTTTCCTATCCTCTTTGAACAGTGGGTTCTCCTTTCCCTCCCAATGGTCGGGACCAATGAACACCACTTTGTCCTCCATTATACTCTGCATGGTCTTTGCACGGGTTGACAAAACCGTATAAATACCACCAATCTTGTTGCATACTTCCCAACTTGATTCAAATATAAAGTCTGGAGTTTTTGAGATTTTTGTCATTACAAATATGTTAAATTATGCTATTTATTAGCATTTACGCGTGCAAAGGTACAATAAACATTTAATTTAGCAAAACTTTTACATAACATTTGTATATTATACACTTTATTTTTGTATATTTGGTACCAAAAACAGACTTATGAAGAATATACTTCTAACTATTTTTGCCGTTTGTTTTACAATTAACGCAACAGGACAAAAGAGAATACTGGTTGACAGAAACGAACATATTATCCTGAAATTCGATCCGGACAAAGAAAGCATCTCCGTACCTGGAATGGACGATTTTGGTCTGTTTAACGGATACTTTGGAGGCTGGAATGAGAAGAAGGGAGAACCGTACATCTACGGAGTTTGGGTGATAACAAGTTTCAAGCAAACCAAACCAAACGTAACCGTTATGCGACTCAGCTACGATCAGGGCAGTGAGACACAGGCTGCTGAACTCGTTCAGACTTCAGACAGCACATGGACATTGACCTTGCAAGGTACAACAGTAATCAAGCGTGCCACAGGCCGTAAACTAACCAAGGCACCAACTACATATCATCTTACGGAATTATATTAATTAACCAAACATATTTCTTATGAAAAAAATCCTAACAACTCTATTCCTTCTTGTATGCTGTTTAGGTTTGTCATGGGCAGACGGTCCGTTCCGCGTGGCACGTTATGACGGATTCAAGGTTTTGTCCCCAAAGGCCGGCAGCATTGTAATGATTGGTAACAGTATTACCGACATGCACATCTGGCAGGAAGTATTCCGTGATGCAAACGGTGACTATCTGCCCATATGCGGCCGCGGTAACTCAGGTTCCTACTCTACCGAGCAGAGCGAAAACATCGAAAGCTACATTGCCAACGGCCCTTCCAAGGTATTTATGATGATAGGCACAAACGACATTGCTACCAGCGGAGGACTGAACTTTACGCCCGAGCAGGTACTCAGTTATGTCAAGAGCATTGTGAACCGTATTCACAGACGCTCACCACAGACACATATCTACCTGTACCCTATCCTGAACAACAACACATACAACCGTGTAAAGGCGACATGGCTGCAGTACAATCAGATTCTCCAGGACTACATCAACAATGCCAATGACGAACTGCTGACATTTGTCGACATTTACGACGAACTGTCGGATGTGGCAAGCGGAGGTGCATGGAGCAATGATAATCTTCATCCCAATGCAGCAGCCTACAAGAAATGGTGTCACGCAATTCTGCCATATCTTGGTGAAAATGTAACCAGTGTATATGACAACATAGATGGCGACCTGACTGATGTTCAGCGCCAAGACGGTTTAGGCAGCATGACTGGCGGTCGAGCTACAATGTTTTCTGTAATGCCTATAAGCAACAATGACATCATGATTTTCGGTGACTCGGAAATCAAGACTGCTGAATGGTGGGAGCTTCTGGGCAACGCAAATGTCAAGAACCGTGGTACCGGTTGGAATAATACGGGTGACATTGCTACCACAAGCAAGGAGGTTGATGCAACATGGGCTGTTACAGGAGCAGACAAGTCCGGTTGCCCGAAAGCAATCTTTGTCTATACCGGAACAAGCGATGTTACAAATGATAAAATTGACATGGAAACCGTGCAGTCCGACTACTCTGCACTTATCAGCAAACTTAAGACAAAGGCACCTTCAGCCAAGATATATGTGATGGCCATCCATCCACGCTACAATAACGAATCGCTGAATACGGGACGCATCACAACCTTCAACAACTGGTTGCAAAATACCTTGGCCGCAGGCGATGCTTCAGTAAAATTCGTAGATACATATACTCCGCTTCTGAACGGGAACAACGCTGACGGTGCCTATGTAAACGGCAACCAATACCTTCTGGGTAAGGGAAGCGTTCTGTTTGCAAATGCAATGGCTGCTGCATATAATGCAGATTTTGAAACAGACAAGATGGTTCCCGTAACTGTCGAGCAGGGCAATACAAACTATGCAATGTCAACACGCCGTAACAATATCGGCACAGCAATTACTGAAGGACGTGATATAGTTGCAGGCACAAAGGTCGGTGATTATACCGAGGCAGGTGTCAATGCATTCCATGAGGCCGAGACAGCCGCCTTCAATGTACTTGCACAGGAGACAATCACCGATGCAGAAGCCACCAGTACTGTCAATGCCCTCAAGGCAGGTCTTGAAGTTATTGCGCCTACCAAGGAAAATACTGCAGGCAAATACTTCCGCATATATGCTCCCAACCGCGGTACACGATATCTGACAGGCAATGGCTCAGGCAACACCATGTCTGGATTGTCCTTGGACGTATACGACAATCAGGTTTGGCTGCTCGAGGGACGCGACGACGGAACATTTGATGTCAAGAATGTATATGACGGCTCATATATGGCAATGACATCCCAAATTATTACTACAACAGAGGCAAAACCTGCCAATGGATGGACGTTTGGCAACAGCAATACAACAGGTCTGTTCATCATAACAAGCGGTACAAACCAGCTTAACCAACAGAACAACAGTCCATATAATATTCTCAACTGGGGCGGCGGAAGCAATACAAGCGACGATGGCTGTAAATACAAGATTGTTGAAGTTGAAGAGTCGGATTTCCAACACCTTACAGTCCAGGCTGGAAAGTACTACACCATAGCAGGCTACGTCGCCCGTAATGGAGGTTCTACCAATTACGTATACTATGACGGCACTACACGCTCAATGAGTAAAACATCTCCATCCGACAACAACGGAGTATGGAAAGCAGTTAGAGTTGACGGAGGCTGGAAATTCCAGTCTGCAAAGGACAAGTCAAAGTATCTGACATACGACGGTGCAGACGGAACAGGTGCTGTATACACCATAGAAGCCGGCGTTGCAACCGGTTGCGTTTCAATGAGAATCAGCGGTGTATGGTCTGCATCTTCGGAAACAGGAGAAATGGGCGGTGCGTACAAGGCATCAGGCGGTACTGTCCAGTCTGATAGTTACGGCTGGTCAACAGACTGGAAAATTACCGAGACAGAACCTATGTACGTCAAGGATGGTCAGTTTTACACCATAGCAGGCTATGTTGCCCGTAATGGAGGTACTACCAATTACGTATACTATGACGGCACAACACGTTCAATGAGTACAACGGCTCCATCGGACAACAATGGAGTATGGAAAGCCGTCAAAGTCGATGGTGGCTGGAAATTCCAGTCGGCAAAGGACAAGTCAAAATATCTGACATACGACGGTGCAGACGAAACCGGTGCAGTATACACTATAGAGGAAGGCGTCGCCGTTGGCTGCGTATCTATGAGAATCAATGGTGTATGGTCTGCGTCTTCGGAAACAGGAGAAATGGGCGGTGCGTACAAGGCATCCGGCGGCACTGTCCAGTCAGACAGTTACGGCTGGGCAACTGACTGGAAAATAACCGAGACAGAACCTATGTACGTAAAGGACGGTCAGTTTTACACTATTGCGGGCTATGTCATTCACGGCACGAAGCAAACAACCAACTATGTACTGTACAACGGTACTACACGTTCTATGAGCACAACTGCCCCCACCAACAATGACGGCGTCTGGAAAGCAGTCAAAGTCAATAACGGCTGGAAATTCCAGTCGGCAAAGCATAAGACAAAGTACCTGACATACGACGGTGCAGACGGAACGGGTGCCGTATACACTATAGAGGAAGGCGTTGCCGTTGGCTGCGTATCTATGAGAATCAACGGTGTATGGTCAGCATCTTCAGAAACAGGAGACATGGGCGGAGCGTACAAATCTTCAAACAATCCTGTACAGAATTCATACTCATGGTCAACTGACTGGAAGATAAATGAGATAGAGAACATAGCAGAAAAGTCCGATGTGTCAACAGAGACAGATATTGTAATTACCGGGATAGTCTCATCAGCCACCGATGTTGTTACATTGCTCGAAGAAGGTAATGCATCCGTTAATCTGACCGATGCAATAATCGATGTAACAGTTGATGATGATTTTGTCAACGCAATCGGGACAAAAACAGCGAACCCCAACACGATCGTCTACGTTTCAGCCGATGCAACTGTCGCATCAGGAACGACAAACGTAGTGACAAGCGGTGTATGCGAGAAACTGGTCCTGTCTGATTCGAACGACAAGAATGTTTCAATCCCAAGTGCATTCTCAGCAACATCTGCAAAATATACCCGTGGCGGAGAGGTAAATCCAACCATGATAACAAAGGCCAGGTATGCAACCATATATATGCCTTACGCTTTCTCGACCGAGGGACTTAAGGTTATGCAGTTCAAAGGATATGCAGACGGTGTGTTGACATTCGAGGAAGTTGAGAATCCAGAACCTAATGTACCTTATCTGATTCGCCAGGCAGACGATTCGGACGAGGAAAGTGTAAAGATTGCCGCAACAGGCACAAATACCAATGTCGCAACTACATCCACCACAGCGGGTACGGAAGCTGAGTTTCTGGGCACATACACACCATTGACACTATATGCTACAGCTGACGGCTATGACTATTATGGCTACTCCAGCATCAACGGTGATTTCCGCAAGGTAAGCACCACTGGCAATCCATGTTATCCCTTCCGTGCATATTTCCGTATGCCACATACCGATAATGCCAGGCTGAACTTGTCTGTCGTATATGGCGAATCTGGCGAGGTTACAGGTATAGACAATATCGTAGAGACAGGTGCAAACGCACAGCCAATCTACAACTTGAACGGAACACGTGTCAACAAAGTGGAAAAGGGAAGCATATACATCCAGGGAGGTCGTAAGATTGTAACAAAATAAAAATAGATATAACAATGAAAAAGGTATTAAAGGAACCCAGATTCCAATTAGTTCAAATGGAACTTCAGGAAGGAATCCTGCAGAGTTAAAGCCTTCAGACATTACCTGACACAGAGCTTGACGGTGGAGAACCGCTGGGATCACGCCAGGGAAACAATACAATATGGGAACAACATCTATAATCCAATAGGAAATTATCAAAATCCTCACTGTGACAAAACACAGTGGGGATTTTTTATATAATTCGACAAACCTTAAAGCAAAACAAACAGCAAGACTACATTCTATCCAAGGACCTTTTCAGATACTCCCTAATGTATTGCTGTAATTCAGGCGTCTGTATCTGGATATGATCCATCAGACCAGCTACAAAACGTCCAATACCTAAATAGTTACTGACAGGAATATCTGCTTGCCATGTATCAGTTCCTGTTTGACTGATGTATTGCTCACTCAACGGATACTCCTCACGAAGCAGTTCCATGGCACGTCGATTCAAGAGAAGACGGCACTGAAACATACGTCCGTCATTGCTAATCATGCGAAACGGGTCTGTATATCCTCCTACATGCATATGTTTGAAACGCCAGGACCTGTCTGTAACCTCGACATTCTGAATACGGCTGACCTTGAAGGTCTTGCATTTCCCGCTGTCAACATCATAACACCATACCTGCTCATTATCAGGGCCCATTCGGAACGGCTCTACAAGACGATCACGCTTGGTTGCAGAGTTTGGGCTCGAATATCCATGCAAGATTACCTGTTGCTCATTGGCTATAGCAAGCATCAGATCCTTTACACTATGCAGCGATTCCCTGCGGATTAATTTCTCCTGTACGACATGAGCACCATACAATGCCGTAAGTTTATCCTTCAGCCTTTGGCGAATAACCGAATTTGTCTCGATAACATCAATGGCATTATACAGTGTTACCGCCTCATCTGGACTGAGCAGGAACAATTTACTCAGGTCACCCTCTATACTGTCGTCCCTGCTCAGAGAAAATATATGATTGCTATAGTTTATCCCGATTCCTGCTGCCCGGAACGAATCCAGATACCGGTATACCGTCTTACGGGATATACCCTGAGTTTCCATAATGTCGCTGACACTGTATTTTCCGCTCTGAATCATCATCAGAATCCTGAGCGCCTGTGACAGCACCCTGCTTCGTGTCCAGGAATCTCCATATTTCATACCTACGTATTATGCAAAACTATTATGCAACAAAACGGTTCAGAAGATCAATAACACGATCGACATCTTCATTGGACATAACCGGAGATATTGGCAACGAGAGTTCCTCTCTCGCCTCTCTTTCAGCAATTGGCAGCGATTCGCAAAGTACCAGTTTACCTTCATCTTTAAGAGCATTCTGTTTGTGTGGAGGTATTGGATAATGAATCAGCGTCTCTACCCCATTGTCCATTAGATATAACTGAAGCTTATCACGCTCGGTACAATAAACAGGGAAAACATGCCAGACATTTTCTTCAGGATTGCACGGACGATTTGGAAGTTTTATCAATGGATTGTCAATTTCCGACAAATATCGGTTGGCTATTTCACGCCTGCGCTTGTTCTCTATGTTCAAATAAGAAAACTTGACATTTAGGACTGCAGCCTGAATTTCGTCAACCCTGCTGTTCATACCCTCAACCTCATTGACATACTTCTTGCGGCTACCATAGTTAGCCATTGTACGAATCATATCCGCCAATTTGTCATCATTGGTTGTAACACAACCGGCATCACCCAGTGCACCGAGATTCTTACCCGGATAGAAACTCCATCCGGCAGCATCACCCAAAGCACCTGCACGTTTTCCGTTCACCTCTGCGCCATGTGCCTGTGCTGCATCCTCGATAACCTTCAGGTTATGCTTGGAAGCAAACCTATATATACTATCCATATCCCACACCCTTCCGTATAGATGAACCGGCATAATTGCACGCAAGGTATGCGAAGAGTCCAACTTGTCAAGGATACGTTCTATACGGTCATTATCCAATAAGGGCATTCCGTATACAGGATGGTAAACAGGATCAAAGAGGACAGGTGTAAGCCCCGCTTCACGAATTGCCATTATGGTAGCTATATACGTGTTGCCCTGAACAAGAACATAGTCACCGGCTTTCCAGTCATCAAGCTTGCAATAGGCCCTGAGTATCAGGACAAGAGCCTCCAATCCATTACCTACAAGGACACAGTTACGGGTACGTATATAATTCTTCCACGTTTGCTCAAAGCGTTGGTTTTCCTGACCAAGAAGATACTGTCCACTCTGCGCAACGCGACTGATTTCGTATGAAAGATGCGGCTCGTATGTATGATTTAACTTTTTCAGGTCCAAATACTTAATCCGTCTCTTCTTATCCTTTGGTTTATGTAATTCACACATAGTGCCAATGCCGGGTTCATCCAACATTACACGATATGAATCGTAACAAACAGCACGTCCGCCAAAACTTTCCTTCTTTGCAATGAGGCCTTCATTCAGAATATGTCCATGTGCCTCGTTACTGGTTCCAAGGTCAAGATAGTCCATATTCTTGTAACGCTCGGTTATCAGATGACGGAACAGAAGGTCAAGAGCCCCGTTTTCATTTCCTTCGGAATTACTGGCAATATACTGAACATGAGCAACACGTCCTGTTTCAAAGACAATTACACCGGCAACAATACGAAGACTGGAATTTCTTACAATGTACACCTTTATCTCACGCGGGAATCGTGACATAAGGAGGGAAATTTCATCAACAGTATGTACAGGACTGGCTTTATGCTGTCGTATCAGCATGTCCTCCAGAAGAACCCAGAACTCATTCAGTGTATCAAGGTCTCCGTCCTGCATACGATCGATATAAAAGCCTTTTGCAAGCGCCTTCTTTACACCATTGGTGCGTAATGTGCGCATTCTCAGCACATGGCGCATGTCAACAACCGAACTTACCAAGCGGCGGGAAAGCTGGGCATTGGCACGGAACAGGGCGTACAGATCCTCTCCGCTTGGAAGAGAACTATATATATATGGAATAGGCTTGTACAGCAGGACACGCGCCCCCATCATTTCCCTATAGTATGTGAAGGCCGCCTGCATTATTTGCAATACCTCTATTTCGGTTATATCCTCCTTGGTCAGCAATCCTCCGTATGTCAACCCGCCATGTGTTTCAACGGTCTTGGTCTCTTCAATCCAGTTAGCAGGCATTACAGCAATAATATCACCGAAATTCTGCTCAGTTGAAGTATATGCACCCTTGTCATCATCAGACTGACAGATCATAATCGAACAATCAAAAAACCTGTCGGCATGATAGTCCATGAAATTACGATTCAGCAGAAATGTACCCTGCTTACTGCGCGACACGAAATCATTCCACTCATCACGGTGAGTTATACTATATGGAATTATTATCATAGATAATACCTTTTAGGTATATAGTTTTGAATACAAAGGTATAAAAAAGAAATTATTTCCATATCTTTGCAGCGAAAATAAATAGACAGATGGGAAGAAACAAATTTTCTGAATCCGAGATAAAGGCTATTGCCAAACTGCTGAGACGTAAAAACTCAGGTACACGTTTCCAGCAGAAAATGATAAGGCATAACCTGCGCGTGAACTACGAATTCAACATAAGTGACTTCAATATCCAAGGAAAAGCCTTTGGAGAAGAAGACCTGTACGCAGCTATAGAACGCGGGGCAATAGTAATACTGGACGAAGCTACTATTGCAAATATGAAAGAAAAGCGTGCTAAGCTACTTTCCCAGGACAGTCATCTCTAACTGGATAATACCCGCGCTCAGAAATCCAAGTTCACGCGCCGCACCATAGCTGAGGTCAAATTTATATTTCGTGCTGTGAGGGCCACGATCATTGACCTTTACTATTATTTCCTTACCATTTTTAGGATTGCGTAACCTAACCCTGGTACCAAAAGGAAGAGTAAGATGCGCACAGACATAAGCATTCTTGTCGTGTATTTCTCCGCTGGCAGTACGCCTCCCGTGTGTTGATTTGCCGTAATAGGTACACCACACAAGATGCGGCTGACCCGTATGTAATGCATCCAGATATGTCGAGTCTGCCGCAGTAGTATATCTTGCAGCATACGAATTTACATGCCGATGTGATTTTTTGCTCCGATGCTTAGACTGTGCACTGGCTTCATTTCCATATATAAATATAAACAAAGCCGCAAAAAAATATGTCAGATATCTTTTCATCACTTATACAAAAAAATACAAGGAACCACTCCAATCAGGAGTTAGTCCCTTGTATAAATATTAATATCACTTCTTGGCAGAAGCCTTCTTCACTGCCTGAGCCTTCTTAGCTGGAGCCTTCTTAGCTGGGGCCTTCTTCACTTCAGGTGCCTTCTTAGCATGGGCTTTCTTCTCTGCAGGAGCCTTGGCAGGGGCCTTCTTCACTTCAGGAGCCTTCTTCTCAGACTTTTGGGCCTGTTCTGAACCTTCATACTTTTCAAGGCGTGCCCGCAACGTGCTGATTTCATTATCCTTCACATTCAACTCATCACCAAGATTGGCTATCTGCGTGTATAAGGCATTCAGTTCGTCATTCTCTACCTGCTCCGAGAACATGTCCTTGACACGTTTCAAGAAATCACCAATTATATTCATGTAATTTGTGAAAGCATCAAATGCGCTGTCATAATTAGCACGCAACATAGGAACAGCCTGTGCCTTGGTTGTCATATACTGGAAATTGTTGGTTGCCTGCAGACGATCCCAGTCCTGCTTGATACGGCGATCCTTGCATGCCAAAATACGACCGACCAGTTTCTCGTCATATAGCTTGGCAAAAGCCTCACGCTGCATGGTGTTGCCAAGCCAACCGCTGGTATCACGCTCCTCGTCATTCCATGACATTGCATAAGGAACCTCAATTGGACCAACAGCCTTGTTCTTTGCAATAATCTCGCTTGGAGTAGCGAAGCTTATGCCGCGTTCACGTGCACATACCGGCAGAGCCTTGATAAAGTCCAGGATATGGCTTGACAGAGGCTGGAACATACCGATGGAACACAACTCCATACCGATATTGATAACATTCTCACCTTCAGGAAGACCTGCTATCCAGCCAATGTACTTGTCAGCCATAAGCGGGAACTCACTCCAACTTGTATCACAGAAACGCAGGCAGATATCATCACTGAGCTTATAGTCACGCATCAATACACTGATACGGTTGTCCGCAGCGCATGTATATACATAGTGAGGAGACTTCCAACCGAGGATATGCTTGGCACCCTCAACGAAAATTCCCTTGTAACCCATCTCTGCTGCAATCGAACCGATCTCGTCGTTATATATCAGGTTAGAGTTACGTATTACCTTTGGTGTCTGACCGAAAAGCTCCTTCATGCGCTTTGCCTGACGCTTAACCTCGTCCTTGAAACTTTCCTCATTGCCCAATGAACCCAAGCCGTGGCTATATGGCTCTGCCATAAACTCAGCCTGACCTGTCTTGGCTATCTCTGCCAGCAAATCAATCACTTCCGGAGCATACTGCTCAAGCATCTCTATTGCAACTCCAGAGAGAGAGAATGTCGGACGGAACGCAGTGTCAGCCTTACACATCTCAAGAATAGTGTTCAACGCAGGAACATAGCTACCTTCTGCAGTCTCGCGAATGGAACGCTCGTTCTCATAATCATCATAATAATAGTGATCCTTGCCGATATCAAAGAAACGATATCTCTTCAGGTGCACTGGCTGATGTATCTCGAAATACAAACAAATCTGTTTCATTGTATTATATGACTTTAATCTATTAGACTTAATTTGTTAATCACTTATTTTATACCCTTTACCGCATTGAGATAGTCATCGTTGTTGAAATAACCGCGGCTTGTGAGCTGATTGTAACATTCGCGAATGCGAAGTCCAACCTTCTCCCATGTAATGCGGTCAACCTCCTTGATACCTTCATCACGCAGATATTCGTACAATCCCTCATTTGTACATACGCTGTACATCGCATCAGCCATTGCATCGATATCCCAGTAGTCACACTTAATGACATTTTCCAGAATCTCGCCACATCCTGACTGTTTGGAAATGATAGACGGACATCCGCACTGCATAGCCTCAAGCGGAGCAATACCAAATGGCTCGGATACAGAAGGCATTACAAATACATCCGAGTTCTTGTAAGCCTCATATACCTGCTTGCCCCTCTGGAAACCGGGGAAGTGGAAACGGTCAGCAATACCGCGCTCTGCAGCCAGTTGAATCATTGCATTCATCATATCACCCGAACCTGCCATACAGAAACGGATATTACGGGTACGCTGCAAAACCTTGGCTGCAGCCTCGACGAAATACTCCGGACCCTTCTGCATGGTTATACGTCCCAGGTATGTCACCACCTTTTCACCAGGAGTCTTGTTGGGAACGATATCCAGATACTCCTGACTCAGGGGATATACTGCATTGTGCATTGCAACACACTTGCGGGGATCCTGGTGATACTGGTTGATTACGGTCTGTCGTGTAAGCTCGGACACACACATGATACAGTCAGCATGATCCATTCCGTTCTTCTCTATGGAGTATACGGTTGGATTAACCTTACCACGGGAACGGTCAAAATCTGTTGCATGAACATGTATGCACAATGGCTTGCCACTGACCATCTTGGCATGTACACCTGCGGGGAACGTCAGCCAGTCATGAGCATGAATCAAGTCAAACTGCTCACTGCGTGCCAGTACACCGGCAATTATGCTGAAATTATTGATCTCGTCATGCAGGTTGCTGGGATATCCACCGGCAAAACCGATACAACCCATATCGTCCAATCCCTGCAGATAGTTGAAATCAGCATACAGATGATCACGGAAACGATAATAGTCCTCTGCCGTATGACCGACAAAACGATCCTTAATCCAGTCATAGTTGACATCACGCCATACAACCGGAACCTGACTCATATTGACGATCTTCAGGAACTTCTCTTCATCACCACACGGCTTGGGCATGCAGAATGTCGTTTCAACATCACCCTGCAGGCTCAATCCCTTCGTTATACCGTAAGATGCTACTGCGAGACCTCCATAAATCTTAGGAGGAAACTCCCAACCGAACATTAAAACTTTCATTGCTGTAGTCCTCCTTATTAATATTCATTATATTGATCAAGCAACTTCACAACACGCATAATCTCGGCAACATTCATTGCAAACGAGATAGCACCGCGTCCATGGAACGGCGGGTTACCGTCGAACAACTCGGGAATCGTACCAATGCAATGGTAGAAGAGTTCCTCTTCGTAACCTACCAGCAGACGGTCAACATAGCTTACGCGGCTGTATTTATGCACCTTTAGGGTAGCCTCCATATAGAAACCTGCCAGCCATGGCCAGGCAGTACCCTGGTGATATGCATAGTCGCGCTGTACCTGCGGACCGACATACATCGGGTTATAGCCACTGCTCTTTGGCGAGAGTGAACGCATACCCTTTGGAGTAATCAATTCCTTGGTACAATAATCCAAAACGCTCTTCTGCTGCTTCTTGTCCAGAGGACTATGATCGAATGCAACGGCAAATATCATATTAGGACGAACCAGATAATCACGGTATCCGTCAACACAATAGTCACACAGATAGCCATGCTCGTTCCAGAACATCGCATTGAAGCTGCGTCCGACCTTCTCTGCCAGTTCACTCAGCATCTTGACATTCTTGGCATCACCTACGTGAGTGCAAATATCAACGGCAAACTTCAGGGCATTATACCAAAGAGCATTGAACTCAACAATATAGCCGGTACGCGGAACAATAGGACGTCCGTTGGCCGTTGAGTTCATCCATGTAACAGCCTTGTCACGACCCTCGCTGTATACAAGTCCGTTCTCCATAACCTTCAGGTTAGGATGATTGTTGCCACGGAGCCACTCCATAATATCCTCGACCAGTCTGCCATACTTCTTGATACACTCATCCATAGAGACAAACTTGCCATATTGCTGGATACACCATACAGCCCAGAGAAGAACATCTGGCTGTTCGATTTCCTGGATGCTTACACCCAGTTCCTCGCCCTTCATAAACGAACGGATGGCCTTTTCCGAAGTCTCCATCACATCGTCATATTTCTTCAACTCATTGTTAGTAAGAGTCAGACCGGGAAGAGCTATGAACTGGTCGCGTGCACGGCACTTGAACCAAGGATAACCTGCCAACACATAGTCCTCGTGCTCACGATGAACGATAAACTGATGTGCACTGTTGACCAGTGTATTGTAGAAATTGTCACGAGGTGTACGGATATTTACCTCGAATTCAGCAAGCTCGGCAAGTTTTTTCGTTTCAATCTCCGTAAGACCGGCACTGAAGACAACACTCTCACCCTTCTTGATCTTGAATTCGAAATAGCCAGGAACATACAAGTCCTCGTTGCTTGCATAGCCGCGCTCCTGTTCCTTTGGATATTCAACACCCTTGTACCAGGTAGGAGCATAGACAAATTCATTCTTCTTGTCTATCTGCATGTACAAATCGGGATAACCCTCGTACATACAGGTCTTGATACCGCCTTCCACTACGTCATATTCACGTGAGGCAAGGCTGTTCTCGTGAGTATATTCACGAACACTGCGGAAAGCCAGGAACGGCTGCAGCCTTAATGTAGTCTCACTATGGGCATCTACCAGGGTATAGCGTATGATTATGCGATTCTCGAAATGCTGGAACATCTGTTCACGCTTAAGAATCACACCACCCACGCGATAAATGGTTGTCGGCACCTGTAGTGAATCAAATTCACGAATGTACTTGTGACCACGTGGCGAGAAATTATCACCGCCATACTTGTGCAGACCCAGGTTGAATTCAGCACCGTGCTGGATAACCGTTGCATCCAGGCTGGAAAGAAGAACGTGATTCTCCTGATCCAGCTCGGGCACAGGAACTACAAGAAGTCCGTGGTACTTACGAGTGTTGCAGTCAACAATAGTTGAGCAAGAATAGGCTCCCGAACGATTAGAACGCAGGACTTCCTTGGGAAGGCTGTCTTCCAAATTCGTCATGAGAGTCTTGTCAAATCGTAAATAACTCATAAAAAATATTAGATTAAATAGTACTTTTTGCTACTCAAAGTTAAACATTTTGATATAAAACACTTTGTATAAATATATAAAAGTTGTATTTTTGTGCCGTATAACATATATATGGCTGCAATTGATGGCTAAACGAGTAGTAAAAATAAACGATTATCTCTGCAAAATCGAAGATATGCTATCTACATTGACTCCCGAACAACGAGTCATTATCGAGGAAAGCATCACTTTGGTCAAATGCAAGAAAAACGAGGTAATCTACAAGGAAGGTGAAAAGCCCCGCCACATGTTTTGCCTGGTAGACGGCAAAGTCAAGATATACAAGGACGGTGTTGGCGGAAGACCACAGATAATCCGCGTACTCAATGCACCTGAATACTTTGCCTACAGAGCCTATATAGCCGATGAACCGTTCATCACTGCGGCTGCCGCATTCGAGCCATGTGTCATGTTAAAAATACCCCTGGACCTACTGATCGACTACATGCAAGGCAATGCAGCATTTGCATGGTTCTTTATCCAAAGGCTGGCACAGGATCTTGGTGTTAGCGACGAGCGCACCGTAAACCTTACACAGAAGCACATTCGCGGTCGTCTGGCAGAAAGCCTTCTGTTTCTGAAGGACAGTTATGGACTGGAGGAAGACGGAACAACGCTTAATATCTACCTCTCACGAGAAGACCTGGCAAACCTGTCAAACATGACGACATCAAACGCCATCCGCACACTCAGTGCATTTGCCAACGAAAAACTGGTAGCAATCGACGGGCGCAAGATAGCCTTTATGAATTTAAAGGAACTCGAGAAGATTAGCAAGATGGGATAATTACCTATCAACCAATCAAATCCAGCGCAATCTTAATCTTTTCCTCCATTGTAGCAGTTGCTTCTATCCAGTGGATTGGAATTCCCCTGCGCTCCTCCATACCACGGAACCAAGTCATCTGTCTTTTGGCAAACTGATGTATTGCAATCTCCAGTTGCCGGAACATTTCGTCGTACGAAAGCTCTCCTGTTAAATATAATGTCACATATTTGTATTCAAGCCCGTAACGGATAAGGCGCTCCGGAGTTAATGTCCTGAGCAAATCTCGGACTTCATCAACCATCCCCTCCTCAAGACGAGCCTTCAAGCGTCTTGAAATCTTCTCGCGTCTTAACTCACGGTCAATCCTTAAACCAATATTCAAACTGTTACGCTTCGGGAAACGCACGTTGCCCAATTCATAGCTTTTAAGGACACTTTCAATATACAGACCTGTTCCACCGCACATAATCGGATATTTGCCACGAGCCTTTATATCCATATAAGCATTCTGGAAAGCACACTGGAATTCATAAACGTTAAAACGATATCCAGCATCACAGATATCAATCAAATGATAAGGTATGTGAACGACGCTACCATTCGAATCCACGATATCATAATCCTCTAAATCCTTGCCACTGCCTATCGTCATACCACGATACACCATACGACTATCAGCAGAGATAATCTCTGCATTACCCATTTCCTTGGCAAGATGAGCAGCAAAAGAGGTCTTTCCACAAGCCGTAGGACCTAATACAGTAACAATATCGTACACAGGATTATGAAATTAAAGTTGAAAAAGCCCGGAGGTAAAACCTCCAGGCCTTGATTTAAACAATAACGAAATATACCGGTTATTAGCAGTTCTCGTTGAAGTACTTGATTGTACGTACCATCTGAGAAGTGTAGCTGTTCTCGTTGTCATACCAAGAAACAACCTGAACCTGATATGTATCCTCGTCAATCTTAGCAACCATTGTCTGAGTTGCATCGAACAGAGAACCATACTTCATACCGATAACGTCGCTTGAAACAATCTCGTCCTCAGTGTAACCGTAAGACTCTGTCTGAGCAGCCTTCATTGCAGCATTGATGCCCTCCTTGGTAATATCCTTACCCTTAACAACAGCTACAAGGATAGTTGTAGAACCTGTTGGAGTTGGAACACGCTGTGCAGAACCGATCAGCTTGCCGTTCAGCTCAGGAATAACCAGACCGATAGCCTTTGCTGCACCAGTTGAGTTAGGAACGATGTTCTGAGCACCGGCACGTGAACGGCGCAGGTCACCCTTACGCTGTGGGCCGTCCAGAATCATCTGGTCACCTGTATAAGCATGGATTGTGCTCATGATACCGCTCTGGATAGGAGCATAAGCATGCAGGGCAGCAGCCATTGGAGCCAGACAGTTAGTTGTACAAGAAGCAGCAGAGATAATCTTATCATTAGCTGTCAGAGTCTTGTGGTTAACGTTGTAAACGATAGTTGGCAGATCGTTACCTGCAGGAGCAGAGATAACAACCTTCTTAGCACCGGCTGTCAGGTGAGCAGAAGCCTTCTCCTTAGATGTGTAGAAGCCTGTGCACTCCAGAACAACGTCTACATCCAACTCGCCCCAAGGAAGCTCAGCAGCGTTTGGCTTAGCATAGATTGTAATTTCCTTACCGTCAACAATGATTGAAGACTCACCAGCCTCAACAGTGTGCTTACCTTCGCCAAACTTGCCTGCGAAACCACCCTGTGCTGTATCATACTTCAACAGATGAGCCAACATCTTTGGAGATGTCAGGTCGTTGATTGCTACTACCTCATAACCTTCAGCCTCGAACATCTGACGGAAAGCGAGGCGACCGATACGACCGAAGCCGTTAATAGCTACTTTTGTTGCCATTGGATTAAAAATTTAAATTGTTTTGAATATGATTTATTAACTCTTAGACATTATCCACAATTACAATAATGACTGCTCTTGCAAGCTACTGCAACAAGTGTCATTATCAGCATCAATATCAAATTTTTCTTATGTATGTACACTTTTATCAATGTTTTCTGCGCAAAATTATAAAATTCTTTTTAATTTCGCAATTGCAAATGATAAATATTTTATAAAGACATAAATGAATTACTAACTTAAAAATTCGATTAAGATGGCTAAATGTACATTTTTACAGGATTTCAAGGACTTCGCAATGAAGGGCAATGTTGTTGACATGGCAGTCGGTGTTATCATCGGTGGAGCTTTTGGCAAGATTGTCACCAGCATTGTCAACAACATCATCATGCCCCCCGTTGGCGTTATCACAGGAGGAGTTGACTTCACAGACCTCAAGGTTACTCTCAAGGAAGCAGTTGTTGAAGGCGAGGAAGTTGTTTCCGAGGCAGTTACCCTTAACTATGGTCAGTTCATCCAGGACGTTGTTGACTTCCTGATTATCGCATTCTGTATTTTCCTCATGGTAAAGGGCATTGCCAAATTAAACCGTAAGAAGGAAGAAGCACCTGCACCGGAGCCGGATCCGAAGCCCAGCAACGAAGAAGTCCTGCTTACTGAAATCCGCGATCTGCTGAAGAAGAAGGCATAAGCAGGGAAACGACAACAAGACGGGTTGTATGACTATACGACCTTGAACTTGGCAAAACGCAGCAACAGTTGTTTTTGACCTACATTGTCAAAAATGACTGTTGCCTTTTTATCCATACCACTTCCCGACACAGCCGTAACCGTACCCAAGCCAAAACGGTCATGCAAAATACGGCTGCCAACAACAATGTCAGCAGTATCCATAGTAGTGTGTGAAACTGTTGACGCTGCCGGTGTAAAAGCAACATTCTGCCCTGTCGGAACAGTTGGCTTGATTGAGGAAATCTTTCTGAACCTCCGTGCATCAATTCCAGACGGAACAGGAGTTACCGCCTGTACCCTGCCCTTTCCGTTGGTACGCTGCAGGAAACGCGGGTCAATCTCACTCAGGAAACGTGACGGCTTGCACAGCTCAGTCTTGCCGAAACGGAAACGGCTCTTCGCATTTGACAGCAACAGATACTCCTGGGCACGGGTAATGGCAACATAGAATAGCCTGCGCTCCTCCTCCAGCCCCCGCACGGTATCCATACATAACTGGTTCGGGAACAAGGTTTCCTCCATACCTACGACAAAGACGACACGGAATTCCAAACCCTTAGCCGAATGCACCGTCATAAGCGTAAGACGATCCTCTCCGGTATTTCCGCCCTGGTCAATATCACTCAGCAGCGAAACCTCCTGAAGATAATCCTGTAAAAGCACACCCTGACCACTTTCCTGATGCTCATCCACAAAACCCGCAATGCCATCAAGCATTTCCTGCAGATTTTCCTTTCTGGATATATCCTCTATATCAGTTCCGCTGTTGATTTCATATTGTATACCGCTTCTGCGGACAATATCGACAGCAAGCGTATGGGCGTCCGTATCGTGAACCTGCTGGATAAAAGAATCTATCAGTGACGTGAAACGGTCAATCTTCGTACGCGTAGCGTTACTCACATCCATGGTTTCTGGATTCTTCATGACCTCCCAGGGAGATAAATTCAGCCTGTTTGCTGCAGCAAAGACCTTGTCGAGCGTTGTCTGACCGATACCACGGGCAGGATAATTGATAATACGCTTCAAGGCCTCCTCGTCATGAGGATTTACTACAAGCCTGAAATACGCAATAACATCCTTAATTTCCTTTCTCTGGTAGAAGCTCAGTCCGCCAAAAATTATATAAGGTATCGAATTCTTGCGGATTGCCTCCTCAAACGGACGGCTCTGTGCATTCGTACGATACAGGATAGCCATTTGCGAATAAGGAATCATCTCATTCCTGTGAAACTCACGTACGCAGCGTATTACTGCTGTCGCCTCGTCAATATCAGAATAAGTCTCAAGCAGCGAAATCCTCTCGCCCAAGTCCTTGCGCGAAAAGACATCCTTGTGAATCTGTCCGTTATTATGATGTATCAGGGAATTGGCAGCCTGGACAATTGTCTGCGTACTGCGGTAGTTCTCCTCCAGCTTAAACAGCCGGGCACCCTTGTACAGTTCCTGAAAACGCAGGATATTGTCGATATTGGCACCACGGAAACTATATATACTCTGAGCATCATCACCTACTACAGCAACACGCATATGATGCTGAGTCAAAAGCCAGATAATCTGGTGCTGTGCATAGTTGGTATCCTGATACTCGTCAACAAGGACGAACCTGAACCTTTCCTCGTAAAGCTGAACCAAATCCGGATTCTGTTTGAACAACAGCCACGTATAGAGCAACAGATCGTCGAAATCCATTACATTCGACTTCCTGCATCTGTTCCAGTATTGCTGATATATCTCCCCGGTCCGCGGCATCTTGGAATACCTGTCGGACTCATATATCTCCCTGTCGCTCCTGTATGCGTCCGGCAGAATCAGACGATTCTTGGCATTTGATATCCTCGCGGCAATACTCCTCGGCTTGTAGGTCTTGTCATCCAACTGCATTTCCCTGATAATACTCTTTATCAAGGATACGCTGTCCTGCGTATCGTAAATCGTGAAATCCGATGCAAAACCGATACGGTCAGCCTCTCGACGCAGGATACGCGAAAATATACTGTGGAAAGTACCCATCCACAAACCCGAGGCGACATCCCCACCAACCTGTACGGCAATACGCGAACGCATTTCCTTTGCAGCCTTGTTGGTAAATGTAAGAGCCAGGATATTCCATGGTTTATACCCCGATTCCAACAGATATGCAATCTTGTATGTCAGCACACGCGTCTTACCCGAACCTGCTCCGGCAATTACCAGAGAAGGCCCGTCGTTATACATCACAGCTTCACGCTGGCTCGGATTCAGATCGTTCAGGTTCATGAAGGAATAACAGATAAGATGAATGTTACGGTCATCACGAGAATAACCACCCAAGACCATCGGGACAAGCCATAGCTGACCATGCGCAGCACATCCGCTAACGAATGAATCGTACCTGCAACCAGCCCATAGGTAAGCGATACCGTTATAGACATCATGCATAACACCGGGAAAAGACCGTGAGCCCATGGTGAAGGGAACAGCGTACCAGTTACACCCAGCAGAGGACTTGTAGGAACAACAGCCGTTAATACCACACCTGCTACGATAGCAATCGCAACCAGTACGGCAGCCAGTGCAGCATCACGGTTCTTCAGTGTATAGAGGCCGCTGAATATAACACTGCCGATGGCACTAAGCAGCATAATGCAATACACAAGCCATACACTTGCCGTATTCTCTGCACCCCTGAGCCAAATGTTACGCAATATCTCGTCCATCCTATTCCGGGTCAGCCTTCAGGTTATCCAGATTCAGTATATGCAGCTGCAATGCACGCGTAACCAAACGCGTTGCATTCACGCCAGTCTTTTCATTACCCGGGAACAGACGGTTTATAAGATCCGTCTGACGCTTTTCCAACGACTTGGCACCGAATGGCATACCCTTCAGGTTTGCAATCATATCCTTGGTGTAGCCAAGAGCCAAATGGCGCAGATAACGCTCGTCATATTCATCAATATCATAATCTATCAAGGCATCATCCTGCTGAACCTCGCTCAATACCGACTTACGGAAACGAACCATTATCTTCTCCAGAATAGGCTCATTGAAGACCAGACGACGACCGTTCATAACCAGCTGAACATCATCGCGCTGCAACAAGTTGCCAGTCTTCAAAATTATACCGTCGGCACCGGCAGAGAGAGCCTCAATCCACAGGCGCTCATTCAGTATTTCACCCGTAAAAATCAAAATCTTCAGATCCGTATATCTGTCACGAAGCTGACGGCAAATATCCACACCGACAGTAGTACTGCCGCCAAGCCCCAGATCCAGGAGAATCAGGTCAGGCTTGTCCTGACGCATCAGTTTCCACAGCTCCGATTCATTCTGGGCAGTACCGATAATTTCAGCCTCGGGAATATCCGAACGGAATATCTGCTCCGTTCCCTTTAATTCAAGCTGAACATCCTCTACGATAATAACTTTGAATTTTTCCATAATGTTATTATAATTTCGTTATTTTCCACATATAGTCTCAGGCCCGGATGTCCACATGCAGCATCATGCATGCGAATAATCTCACGGGCAACCAGGGCATCCGTATTGCCACCGTCGGGAGTGAACATGTTATCCGGAACCGCAACACCGCTTATACGCAAGCGCAGCACCCTTATCCTGTCATTGTCACTCTCGGACATATCAATATCAACATCACCTGAATCAACGCCTGCCGACTCAGCAACATTCATCACAGCCGCCTTGATACGGGAAATCAGTTCCGAATAGACACTCCTATCCAGGGACATCCTCAATGACGTCTGATGCTGAGCCTGCGTCAGCAGTAAAGTATAGACATCATTGTAATAGTTCTCCAACTGGTTCAGTTCCTCAGCATCCGTATCAACAGCAGAAGCCATCTGCCGGATACGCGCGGGATAATACATCGTCTCATGCTTGATGGTAGAAAGACAGTTATCCAGAACCTGATTATATATATGCAGGCGGTCCAGCTCAAACTGAATCCTGTTCAGCTGCTCACTCTGCATAATGATATTCTCCTCGTGACTGACAAGCATATCACGCTTGCGTCTCGAAAGCCTTACTGCCATAGTAAAGGCAAAAACCGAAGCCGTTACCAGCAAGAAGGTAAATATCAAGGCCCACCGCGCCTCACTCTCCAGTGAATGAAGCCTTGCAGCATACACTGGCAGGTCAGGGTCTGCCGTCAGCTGACGATGAACCTTTATATACTCGTCATTATATTTACGATACAAATCCCACCGGTGCTGGTTAAGGGCAGAAATACTCAACTCGTTCAGTTGCTCACGCCTTTCCTGCAGGATCCTCTTGTCCGATGCAGAAAGGTCCTCGGCAAATAGCGACAGATTGATTGCAAAACACAAAACCAACATCAGGACACGAGGCAGACGGAACCAGAACCTGCTACCCTTCCCTATCTCACTCTCTACACCGAAATCACAGCACTGGAATCTGGACGACATCTTCTTCATGTGACCGATGATACCCTTACAGTTCATCAGCCCGAAGCCAAATCCCTTATGTTCCTTACTGCCTATACTCTTGGCATCCCAAACCTTGCTGTTGTTTATGACCTCGACATCATTCCCACTCAAGCCACAGCCGCTATCCACGACCGACAACTCGACATACGAATCCGTTGTCCCGACCTCAATGGCAATCCGGCCGCCCTCTGGAGTATATTTCAGGGCATTGTCACACAACGTGTTAAGCATGAACAGCGTCAGGACATTATCACCCTTCAGCTGGACGTCTGTATAAGGAACCTGAAAATCAACACCCTTCCTCTGATAAGTCAGCTTATTCTTGGCAAGAGTATCCAGAATAGGCTGCAATGCGAAAGTAGATATATTCATCGACAGACGCCCCTGTCTTACCTGAATCCAGTGCGTCAGCAAGTCATTCAGCTCCGTAATCTTATCAGCCAGTTCAATAACATAATCCGAATCATTACTATGCAGCATCCTGTTGATATACGGAACCACACTCTCGGCAAGGGACACCTTGGCACGACGCTCGATATGAGACAGCTTCTCATACTCCAACCTACCGTCAGCCTCTTTCGTCCTTTCCTTCAGCACCTCGAGCTTCTCCAGCATCTCATCAACCTGCATACGACCCTTGCGGTTCACGTACCTTACCAACAACCAGAAGGAAAGAATCATAAGGATAGCAACAAAACCGACAAGACTCAGACGCAGATACAGGATTTTATTATACTGAGCCAGCTCATCAGCACGGGCACCTTCCTCCAAGTCCTGACGCATGTTATCCAGGCGCTCCAGATACATCTTTCTATAGCCCAGTGCCTGACAAGTATCATTCAGGGCACTGTAATTCATGGAAAGCTGTTCGTATATTCTTGCCTCCCAATAAGGAACACGAAGCGAATCACGCTCATGCTGAATATCTATCAAGGTAAGAGCCGTGTCAAGCAAGGCAACACACTCGTCATAACGTCCCTTGTTAAACAACAGCTCACTCTGCGTTCGCAACACATTGACCTCCTGGAATATATCCCCGTAGAAACGGAAAATATCACGGGATATCCTCATCAGGTCCAATGGAGTATTATCATCAAAGGCAAACTTGCCACGCAACATACCATCATCATCGTACCCTTCAACTATCGAACCGATGAAATTCAAGGCACCCGAACGCTGTTCGCGAATCAGCACCTGCTGTTCCGGCTTCTCAAGAGCAAGCGCAATAGCCTGCAGACAGTTAGCCTGGAAATAAAGGTTATTCGTCTTCCTTGCAACAGTATATGCATGCATCAGATTATCAAACTCCTCAACCGCAACCATTACACTGTCCCCGGAAATAAAGCCGCCTGTACCCAGCATATACAGATACGAGATCCATTCACTCGTATCACGCACGGCCGTCACCTGCGGGTCAACATAATAAATCTCAGCACGGGACAACGAATCCTGGCTATTATAGTAATAATACGTACTCGCAATGATATGCATCTCGCTTGTCGCGTATGCAAGCCTGTTGATTGAAGCAGGCGTCAGATGCTCCGTTTCCTGCGAAATACGCTTTGTGCGGTTCTCGGCATTATGCCACGCACGATAGAAAATCCTCAGGTCGCCCGTACGCTGCGATATCTTCATACGCATAACATCAGCACACAGAAGTTCAACCTGATTATTAGTCAAAAGATAGACACTGTCCAGAAGATGCAGCGCATCAGAGAAACGCATCTCGTGATAAGCCACGAATGCAAGATGATTCAGAGCCTGTGCCTGACCGTCCACATAACCGGTACTCAGGTCAAACGCCCTCCTTGCATACTGTTTGGACAAATCACAATCCGAATAACGCAAAGCATAAGCCCGACTGTTGTATTCATCAGGCTCCGAAGTATCACGGCTGCTGCATGAAGAAACCAATGCAGCAAATCCGAATACAGCAAATAATATGCGCAGTATCAGTTTGATTGTTATCCGTAAAGTTTAGTTAGCAGAAAGAATACGGTCTATCTCCTCAAATTTCTCGCCACGGTTCAGTTTCAGGTAAATCCTGTACAGCGGCCTGCCCCAGCGTTCAACTGCCTGAGGCTGCAGTTTGCGAACCATTTCCATCGGTTTCTCGGCAAGACGCAAAAGATTCAGAACCTTGCGGCTGTTCTTCTCTGCCAGTGACTGATTCAGCAACGACACGCCCTTGTTATACCATGCATCAACATAGTTTGCATCACGTTTCAGACACTCGTCGCTCATACGTATGCATTCGTCATAATCATGTCGGCTCAGCGCAATCAGGCTCTTGGCAAACCAGAAATTCGGAATTTCCGAATCCAGCAGCATAAGAGAATCCGTAACTGCCGCTGCCCTATCCAACTGATCATGACGGATATCCCAGTCAATGAGATTCAGGAAAAAGTAATCATACTTTGGATAAGCCCTTACACCCTCCTCCAGGCTTATCATCCAGTTCACGCTATCACCTATGGCAGCATACGAGCGGCACTTATACTCCATAAGCACGGCACGATCCCCGCTGTCGCCATAGTCAATTGACGACTGGACATATTTCAGGACATTATACGGCTTATTCTCATTCATTGCACACACAACAGCCCAGCTCGACACAAGCCCCAGGACGGAATCAGGCTCATTCCTCATCGTCGTCAGGTACATGTCGAAATAGCTGTAGGCATCAGCCCATTTGTCCTTCTTCAGCAGGAACTTGCCACCGCCCAGCAGATTGACACGATGAGGCGCCAGCAACTTCTGTCCCTTGTTCACATAGCGTCTTGACAAATCAAACGAGTCACATTTCTGAATATGCTGGTACATCAAATACACGGACTTGAACATCCTCAATGTATCCAGATTCTGTTTCAGGTAAGCCTTCTGATTCAAGTCCTCGTTTATACTCTGCTCCAGAAGCGCACACACATAGTACCCCTCAGCACGCAGAGCATCAGGAACGCCAGGCTTCGAAATACTGTCCAGCAATATTCCCTCTATCTTCTCCTGGCCGCTTGCCGACTTCACTGCAGCATAAGCCTCCTTGATACGAGTCCTCACGGTTACCTTCTTGGCAGCCTGAAGACCCGTACCAAAGAGTAAGAATATCAATATAATGCCAAACCTGTGCATTTACTGTACGTATTGCTCCATCTCCTTTGCACCGGCAGCATTACCAGTATTCTTGTAGATAGTCTGCAAAGGACGGGCCCAACGTTCCGGCTTCTCAGGCTCAGCATCACGCACCTTCTCAAAGTAAGGCTGGGCATTCTTGAAGCACTTCTTGACCTCGGCCTCGGCAGCATTGACCTGAGCCTGAGTCCTCATACTCTTGCCCGATACGGCACGAGCCTTGTCCAGACCCATCTCGTACCAGCAGTAGCCACAGTTGTAGAATGCATCCAGATACGAAGGATCCAACTCACCAGCCTTCTGGAAGAACTTGATGGCCTCCGGATAGTTCTTTGCGCTGTACATGGCAAAGCCACGGCAATAGTTTGCAGTCTTGTTATCCGGATACTTTGCAATCAGGTCACTCGTATAGGCATTAACCTCATCCTTGTTCTCCTTCTGCGAATAATAACCCATCAACTGCTGCATTGCATTCTCACCGGCATCATTATTTGCATTCTCGCTGATGATCTTCTTCAGCTCGGCAATCCACTCGTCCGTCTTGCCCGACTGCTTCAGGATCTGAGCACGGGAACCTATTACGAAGTTACGGCTTGCCTCGTCATCATACTGCAAGGCCAGATCATAATACTTGGCCATGACGTCAAAGTTCTTGGCATTAGAAGCAGTAAAATATACATTGAATGCATGCTTTGCAAAAGGCTCCTTCGGATTCTTCACACCCTCAGCCTCGGCAACCTCGGGATAGGTCTTTGCATAGTTTACGTAAGCATCCAAAGCCTTGCAAGCCTCGTCCAGATTCTTGTCCATGATGCAGAACTGACACAGGTATGCAAGATACAAGTTGGACGTAGACAGCTTCAGCTCGGCATTCTTGATGCTCAGAACCTGCATCTCATCCTTCTTGTTGCCATAGGTAATCTCACCGTGGCAACCCTCACACAGGCCATATACACCCTTGCCGAACACATTCACGTCAAACCTTTCCCTGTCGTTCTGGAAGTACTGCAGCTGGTTATTGATAATAATCGTAGACATATCGTCCAAAGCACGATACACCTCGAACAGCTTCTTCTCAGGCACCAGACCAGTAGCCAAAGCCTCGTTAGCCTTGTCAAGACCCTCGACGCTCAGTTTCTCAAGCTTCTCCTGATTCTCGATAATCAACCTGTCATTACTGCTGTTACCCTTAGCCTGCTCAGCACGGATCTCGGCATTCAGCGTCTGAATCTGAGTATCATATTCAATAGCGGCAGACACCAGCGCATTAGCAGCCTTCTGCTTTGCAGCGGCCTCCTTCTTTGCAGCCTTTGCAGCCTCCTTCTCCTCAGGAGTCTGAGCCATCATACCGGTAGCAAGTACCAGTGCGGCAACACAACATAAGAACTTTTTCATAATCATTGATATTAGGTTAATGTTACTAATCCTTGTTTTCCGTATTCTCCTGAGGCTCAGCCACGTTCTCCTGTGCAGGCTCAACCTGGGCCTCGTCCTCATCCTCGCTGCGAGGAACCACACATACATGACTGATACTGTCATTACGCTTCTTCAGCTCAATAACCTTTGTACCCTGTGTAGCACGGTTCTTGGTCTCCTTTATGACATCAACATGCATACGGATAGTAATACCACTCTTGTTAATAATCATCAGGTCATCTTCCTCTTTGACAACCTGCAGGGTGATAAGTTTACTCTCATCCACAAGATTCATAGCCTTGACACCCTTCGCATGACGGCTCGTCTTACGGTAAGCCTCGACACTCGTATACTTACCCCAGCCCTTGTCACTCATCACCAGGATGTTCTCGTTCTCCGGATCATTCACCACTGCCATACCGATAACCTCATCCTCGGGATCGTCAGCATCCAGGATAATACTCTGTACACCGGTACTTACACGGCCCATCACGCGAACCTGATCCTCGTTGAAGCGAACGGCACGGCCATTACGGTTAGCAACCACAATCTCGTCAGTACCATTCGTCAGGTTCACTGCAATCACGCGATCCTCGTCACGTATCACAATCGCATTCACACCGTTTGCACGCGGACGGCTGTACTCCGTCAGACGAGTCTTCTTCACGATACCCTGCTTTGTAGCAAATACCACATAGTGGTTCTGGCAGAACTCAGCATCCTGCAACTTGCGTATCAGCAGACAAGCCTCGATCGTGTCACCCGACTCAATCTGCAGTATGTTCTGGATAGCACGGCCCTTCGTAGCCTTCGTACCCTCGGGAATATCATATACACGCAGCCAATAGCAACGACCACGGCTTGTAAAGAACATCATCGTGTTATGCATCGTACCCGTGTAGATATGCTCGATAAAGTCATTGTCACGCGTAGCAGAACCCTTCGAACCTATACCACCGCGTCCCTGTGCCTTGAACTCAGCCAGAGGAGTACGCTTGATATAACCCATGCGGCTAATGGTAACCACAACCTCGTCATCAGCATAGAAATCCTCGGCATTGAATTCCTCCGCACTCGGCATTATCTCAGTCTTGCGCTCATCAGCATACTGCTCCTTCACCTCCAGCAACTCATCCTTGATCACCTTGCGGCAAAGCTCATCGTTAGTCAGTATCTCGTTGAAATAAGCAATCCTCTTCTGCAATTCCTCAAACTCGTTATGCAGGTCCAACTGACGCATGTTAGTCAGCTGTGCAAGACGCATCTCGACGATAGCCTTGCTCTGCAGCTCGTCCAAACCGAAGCGCTGCTCCAGGTTTGTCTGGGCATCTGCAGGAGTCTTGCTCGCCCTGATAATCTTAACGACCTCGTCAATATTGTCACTTGCAATAATCAAGCCCTCCAGGATATGCGCACGCTCCTCGGCCTTCCTCTTGTCAAACATCGTACGGCGGATAACCACATCATGACGATGCTCCACAAAGTTGCTTATGCAGTCACGCAGCGTCAGCAGACGCGGACGGCCCTTGACCAGGGCAATCGCGTTCACGCTGAAGCTCGTCTGCAGCGGAGTCATCTTGAACAGCTTGTTCAGCACGACACGCGCATTGGCATCACGCTTCACATCCACGACGATACGCATACCCTCGCGGTCCGACTCGTCATTAGCATTGCTGATACCGTCTATCTTACCCTCCTTGACCAGATCAGCGATATACTCAATCAGCTGAGCCTTATTCACACCATACGGAATCTCGGTAATGACAATCTTGTCATGCTGCTCGCCAACCTCGATGTCAGCCTTGGCACGCATTATTATACGGCCGCGACCCGTCTCATAGGCATCCTTTATACCCTGAATACCCATGATATAGGCACCCGTCGGGAAGTCAGGACCCTTGATATAGTCCATCAGCGCAGCGCTGTCCATCTCCGGATTGTCCACAAAGGCGACACTCGCATCGATTACCTCGCCCAGGTTATGAGTCGGGATATTGGTAGCCATACCGACCGCAATACCCGTAGCACCGTTCACCAGCAGGTTGGGAATACGTGTCGGCATAACAGTAGGCTCCTGCAGCGTATCGTCAAAGTTATTGGTCATGTCGACCGTCTCCTTCTCCAGATCCTGCATCATCTCCTCGCCCATACGGCTCAGACGCGCCTCGGTATAACGCATGGCAGCAGCACCGTCACCGTCCACCGAGCCAAAGTTACCCTGACCGTCAATCAACGTATAGCGCATGTTCCATTCCTGAGCCATACGCACCAGGGCACCGTATACCGAACTGTCACCGTGCGGATGATACTTACCCAGCACCTCACCCACAATACGCGCGCTCTTCTTGTAAGGCTTGTTATGAGTATTACCCAGCCCCTCCATACCATACAGGATACGGCGGTGCACAGGCTTGAAGCCGTCACGCACATCCGGCAACGCACGAGCCACTATCACACTCATCGAATAGTCGATGTAGCTCTTTTTCATCTCCGATTCGATATCAACCGGGATTATTCTTTCACGATCTTCCATTGATAGATATAATTAGTTTTTTTAGCAATTCGTATACATAGACACATACGTGTCATTTTCGTACAAAATTACGCAAAAAACACGAAATAAGCAAGAAAAATCCTAAATTATTAATGTACACGCGCGAACATGAACATTATTTAACCCAAAATGTCCCTCCGCGCCATTCAACCATAGCCTCCTCGCCCGCCAAAACATGCCAGGAAAGCAGCACACCCGCGTCATCCAGAACCACCACCACAGGTCCCTCTACGACAGTCCCGTCAGGAAAAACAATCCTGTTCCAACCCGTCTTCATCTGTGGCGGCGAATTACACGAATCGGCTTCTCCTTCACTATCTCGATAGTATGCCGCTTTGCCCTGTCACCGCGTATATCATGCGGAGCAAGACGGACATTAGCACTATCCTGTATGTCCCTACCGGAAACCTTCGGCAACGACAGAGTATCCTTCAACAAGCCCTCCCCGTTTTCAGGCTCAGGATTACCCTTCCTGTGGTAGCGAACCATCACCATCCTGTTCACAGCCAGACAGCCGAAACCGTCCTTAAAGATAGGAAGATATATGTTGCCCGAAATATTCCTTATCCTATACATCCGGTATTTCTCAGGACACACAAAGCGCAATTCATGCGGACCGTTTCCACTCACACGCTGCGTAACACCCGCAATACTGTCGTTCTCGAACGTGACACGCAACAGCGCAAAGGCATCATTCGCACCATAGGCAGAGAAGAACAAAGTCTCGAATGCCCACATCAGGTTATCAGCAGGATGATACGTCGTATCAGCATCCAACGTGAACGAATAGATATTGTCCAGCTCATTCGACAACAGCACCGTATACGTCTTCAGCGTCCACACGTTTGCCGTGTCACCCTCGGTCTTCAGGTTCGAGTACATACTCTGCTCCTGATGCTCAACACCCACATCCTGAGCCATCACATCAAGACGTTTATATACATCCAGGTATATCTCCTTGAATTTCTCCGAGTTACGACACCAGTATACAAGTGATGAATCAAGTTCCTCACGGGTAACCCCATGCTTTTGCAGCGCAGCCTCCACCATCAGGTACGTATTCTCGTCACGATCCCCCGGCAACTGCTCGGCCATAGCCTGGGCAAGATGATAGTCAACCAGCACATCCTCCATCTCTCCCCTGGACAGCACACCACGCGGTATCCCGTCGCTACACGAGAAAAAAGCCAGGACAACAGCAGACAAAATCAGAGGCAGACGACGCACCGTACCAACAATTAACTATTCAGACCTCATATAATATTTCCTGCAGAACAGGATTAAAGCCAACACACCGCACGTTATACTTGCATCAGCAATATTGAAGATGGGCGAGAAAAAGATAAAGTTATTTCCGCCGCACACAGGCATCCAATCAGGCCATCGCCATTCGACCAGCGGGAAATAAAGCATATCCACCACACGCCCGTAGAACAGCGACTCGTAACCAGAGCCCCACGATACGAATTCAGCAACCAGTGGAGAAGGCGGATTGTTGAAAATCATACCATAGAACATGCAGTCGATAATATTACCCGCAGCACCAGCCAGTATCATGCTCAGGCATACCACATACGCCCAACCCGTACCACGTCTGATAACACGAGCCATATACCACACAATCCACACCACGGCAACTATGCGGAACGACGTCAGGAATATCTTGTCCACCAGCTCCATGCCGAAAGCCATACCGTTGTTCTCGACAAAAGCAATCTTGAACCACCCTGTAATGTCAATCACATCATGCAGCGCCATATGCGTCTTGACCCATATCTTGACACACTGGTCAACACCGATAATGCCCAATATAAGCACTACCGATGCCAAATACTGATTCCTGATCCTCTTGTCCTTCACCTGCAAACAGAATCCAATACTACCCTATCTTGCTCACCTTAATCTCAGCACCATCCACAACTATCTCATTAGCCAACACCTGGCTTGCGATATAGTCACGGTTGGAAGCAAGGCAGGCACGGTTGTCCTCCGTATCAGGCAGAGTCAGCACTATACGGTCCGAAATCTCGAAACCGCTGTCCTTGCGCAGCTGCTGTATAGAACGTATCAGTTCGCGTGCCAATCCCTCCAGACGCAGCTCCTCGGTTACCGTCAGGTCAAGAGCCACCGTCAGCGTACCCTGATTCGTAACGCTCCATCCCGGGATATCCTCGCTGTAGATCTCAACATCCTCCAGTTCGATAACAGCATCCTGACCCTCGACGGCAAGAGTAACACTACCGCCCTCCAGAACAGAAATCTGCTCCTGCGTCATAGCAGCAACAGCAGCAGCAACAGCCTTCATCTGCTTGCCGAATTTCTTGCCCATCGTACGGAAGTTGCACTTAACCCTCTTGACCAGCATACCGTCACCCTCGACAAACTCGATCTCCTTGACGTTAACCTCGTCCAGTATCAGCTTGCTCATAGCCTCGATGCGCAACTGCTGCTCGGCATCCAATGCCGGGATGGCAACACGCTGCAAAGGCTGCTTGACGCTTATCTGCTCCTTCTTGCGCAGAGAGTGTATCATACTCGTTATCTGCTGGGCCAGGGACATACGCACCTCCTGCTCCAGGTCAATCAGCGACAAGTCGCATTTCGGGAACTCGGCCAGATGCACGCTCTTCACATCCTTCTCGCCGCAAGCCTCATGCAAGTCACGATACAGCATATCAGCATAGAACGGAGCAATCGGAGCCATCAGACGCGCGACCGTTTCCAGACAAGTAAACAGCGTCTGGTATGCCGACAGTTTGTCAATCGTCATGTCATCACCCCAGAAGCGCTTCTTCGACAGACGCACAAACCAGTTGCTCACATTGTCGATGACGAAGGCCTGAATCAGACGACCGGCACGGGTAGGCTCGTACGACTCGTAGCAAGACTCAACCTCACGCACCAGCGAGTTCAGCGAAGACAATATCCAGCGGTCCATCTCAGGACGCTCGGCAGCAGGAACATCAGGCTCCTCGTAGCACCATCCGTCCACATTCGCATACATTGCCAGGAACGAATAGCTCTGATACAGCTTGCCGAAGAACGAACCCGTAACCTCCTTGACACCCTCCGTATCAAACTTCAGGTTGTCCCAAGGCTGCGAGTTGGTAATCATATACCAGCGCACGGCATCGCTACCATACTGATCGATAGCCTCGAACGGATTAACCGTATTACCCAGGTGCTTTGACATCTTCAGACCATTCTTGTCCAATACCAGACCGTTCGATATCACAGCCTTGTAAGCAACGCTGTCGAACACCATAGTAGCTATCGCATGCAACGTGAAGAACCATCCGCGCGTCTGGTCGACACCCTCAGCAATAAAGTCGGCAGGATAGCACTTGCGGCCGTCCAGCAGCTCCTTGTTCTCAAACGGATAGTGAATCTGGGCATAAGGCATTGCACCCGAATCAAACCAGACGTCAATCAGGTCAAGCTCACGCTTCAGCACAGCACCGCTCTCGCCCACCAGCCATATCTGGTCAACATACGGACGATGCAGGTCAATCCTGTCATAGTTCTCCTGCGACATATCACCAGGCACAAAACCCTTCTCCTTCAGCGGGTTGGAAGGCATCACACCCGCAGCAACAGCCTTCTCTATCTCGGCATACAGCTGCTCCAGGCTCTCGATGCAAATCTCCTCGCGAGTCTCACGGTTGCGCCATATAGGCAACGGAGTACCCCAGTAACGGCTACGGCTCAGGTTCCAGTCATTCAGGTTCTCAAGCCACTTGCCAAAACGACCGGTACCCGTACTCTCTGGCTTCCACTGTATCGTCCTGTTCAGCTCCATCATGCGCTCCTTCGCAGCCGTCGAACGGATGAACCAGCTGTCCAGAGGATAGTACAGCACAGGCTTGTCCGTACGCCAGCAATGAGGATAGTTGTGCGTATGCTTCTCTATCTTGAAAGCCGTACCCTCGTCCTTCATCTCAATGCAAATCATCACATTCAGATCCATATCCTTCGTAGCAGCCTTCTCGTCATACTTGCCGCCAACGTTATACTTCGGATCGTAGGCATTCTTCACAAAAGCACCCTCGTGCTTCGCATACGCCTCCTTGTTCACACACTTCTCGTAGAAAACAGGATCCATGTCCTCACGCACAAAATACTTGCCCGTGAAATCAACCATAGGACGCGTGTCGCCAGCCTTGTCCACAACGAACAGGCTTGGGATACCGGCATCCTTCGCAACCTTGGCGTCATCGGCACCAAACGTAGGAGCAATATGCACGATACCAGTACCGTCCTCGGTAGTAACATAGTCACCCGGGATTACACGGAAAGCCTCATCCTCCTTAACCACAATCCCGTCGTCCTCTATCGCACACGGCTTGATCCAAGGCATCAGCTGACGGTATTTCACACCCACCAGGTCAGTACCCTTGCCGCGCCACAGGATTTCCAGTTCCCTGCCCTCCTCAGCCTGGAAATAAGCCGAAAGGCGAGATTCGGCAACAATATACACAGCCTCCTCGTCCGTGTACGGATTTTTGCCCTTCACAGCCACATAGTCAATCTTGGGACCTACACACAACGCAGTGTTCGAAGGCAAGGTCCAAGGCGTCGTCGTCCAAGCCAGAATATAGACAGGCAACTCACAATTATGAATTATGGATTGTGAATTATGAATTATTCTAAACTGAGCCGTCACCGTAGTATCCTTCACGTCACGGTAGCAGCCCGGCTGGTTCAGCTCGTGAGACGAAAGACCGGTACCGGCAGCAGGACTGTAAGGCTGTATCGTATAGCCCTTGTACAGCAGGTTCCTGTCGTACAGCTGCTTCAGCAGCCACCACAGGCTCTCGATGTACTTGTTGTCATAAGTGATATACGGATGCTCCATATCAACCCAGTAGCCCATGTTGTGACTCAAATCCGTCCACTCGCTCGTGTACATCATCACATTCTCGCGGCACTTGCGATTGTACTCGTCGATACTTATCGATTTGCCAATATCCTCCTTCGTAATGCCCAGTTCCTTCTCGACACCCAGTTCCACAGGCAGGCCGTGAGTATCCCAGCCAGCCTTGCGCTTCACCTGGTAGCCCTTCATCGTCTTGAAGCGGCAGAACACATCCTTTATGCTGCGTGCCAGGACATGATGAATACCAGGATGACCGTTTGCAGAAGGAGGACCCTCGAAGAAAATAAACGAAGGACAACCCTCGCGCTCCGTAATACTCTTGTGGAATACATCTTCCTCATCCCACTTCGCCAACACCTCGCGATTAACCTCGCTCAAGTTCAGCTTTTCGTGCTTGGCAAACTTACCCATATATCTTATTCAATTGTTTTTTTATTACACAAAATCGCACGCAAAGATACAAAAAACCGACAACAACACAAAAAATTTACATACCTTTGTACAGGAAAACGACAAAAACATAAAAAAATACACCCTGCAATGAAAACAAGATTTATAGCATACGCAGCCATAATAATGGCAACACTATGCACAAATGCACAGAACAGCAACACACAGCCATATATCGCAGAGGACCAGCTCCCCAAGCTCATAAAGATAATGCCCGCCCCACCAGCCTTCGACAGCCCCGAGTTCGCCAACGACATAGTACGCTACGCCTGGGGCAAGCAGCAGCGTCAGGACAAGGAACGCCTTGCAATAGCCATTGCCGATGCCGAATGGGACGACCACATCAAGATATATGCACGCTGGCAGGAAGCATTCGGCCTGGAAATCACACCCGAAGCAACACCCCAGATATGGCAACTGCTGGAGACAAGCCTTGCAAGCACCGATCCCATGCGCATAGAGACCAAGGCGCACTACAAACGCCAACGCCCCTTCGAGCGATTTGACGACACTATGCCATCGCACGAAGAGGACGCTTTGCGGGGCGAAGGCAGCTACCCGTCAGGGCACAGCCTTCGCGGTTGGATTATCTCACTTGTTCTGGCACAAGTTGCACCCGAACGCGCTACCGATATTTTCGTACGCGGCTGGGACTACTGCAACAGCCGCGTTATCTTGGGAGCACACTGGCAGAGCGACGTTGACGCAAGCCGCACGGCAGCCAGCACGGGATACTGTGCCCTCCAGGGCAGCAAGGCCTTCATCACCCAGATGCAAAAAGCACAGGCAGAATACAAGGCCAAGACCGCCCAGGAACCCGTCAGCACGAGAAGGCAACGGTAAGACCTGCCATCACGATGCTGACCATGGACATCAGCTTTATCAGGATGTTCAGCGAAGGACCGCTCGTATCCTTGAAAGGATCACCAACGGTATCACCCACGATTGTGGCCTTGTGAGCAAACGAGCCCTTGCCACCGAAGTTACCTTCCTCGACCATCTTCTTGGCATTATCCCATGCACCACCAGCATTGGCCATGAACACAGCCAGCGTGAAGCCGCCTGCCAAGCCGCCAACCAGCAAGCCAAGCACACCGGCAACACCAAGCACGATACCCACGATTATAGGTATTGCAATCGCCAGGAGCGACGGGAATATCATCTCGTGCTGGGCAGCACGGGTAGAAATCTCGACACATGAACCATAGTCAGGCGTAGCCTTACCGTCCAGGATACCCTTTATCTCACGGAACTGACGGCGAACCTCCTCGACCATCTTCTGGGCAGCACGGCCAACAGCCTCCATAGTGAGACCGCAGAACAGGAATGCAGCCATGGCACCGATAAACGCACCTACCAGCACACGCGGATTCATCAGGTTAACCTGGAAATAGTTCATAAAGTCAGGTATAGTAGCATCTGCTGCAGCAATCACCTCACCCTTCAGGTTAGTCAGCGTCGTGCCCGTACGCTCCATGGCAATCTTGATCTCCTCGATATACGAAGCCAGCAGGGCCAGGGCAGTAAGTGCAGCCGAACCGATGGCAAATCCCTTGCCCGTTGCAGCAGTAGTATTGCCCAGGGCATCCAAGGCATCGGTACGATGACGCACCTCCTCGCCCAGCTCACTCATCTCGGCATTACCGCCCGCATTGTCGGCAATAGGACCATAGGCATCAGTAGCAAGCGTGATACCCAGTGTGGACAGCATACCAACAGCAGCGATACCAATACCATACAGGCCATGAGACAGAGCCTCGGCAGTCATTTCCATATCAAAACCATTTGCGCAAAGGTAGCTCAGCATGATAGCCACACCGATTGTCACCACAGGAATACAAGTCGAGATCATACCCGTACCTATACCCTTGATAATAACGGTAGCAGAACCCGTAAGGCCAGCCTCAGATATCTTCTGCGTAGGCTTGTAGCTGTGGCTCGTATAATACTCCGTAGCCTGTCCAATGATAACACCGGCAGCCAGACCTGATATAACCGAGAACGAAAGACCCAGCCAGTTCTCTATACCTAATAAATATAATATTGCGAAAGTAGCAACTGCGATAAGCACGGCAGATATATTGGTACCCACGGCCAGCGAACGCAGCAGGTCACGCATCGTGGCACCCTCCTTGGTACGTACCAGGTAAATACCAAAGATACTCAGGAACACACCCACGGCAGCAATCAGCATCGGGGCAATCACAGCCTTCATCTGCATCTCGCCGCTCATGGCAAATGCCGTAGCACCCAGTGCGGCAGTAGACAGTATCGAGCCGCAGTAGCTCTCGTACAGGTCGGCACCCATACCGGCAACGTCACCCACGTTGTCACCCACGTTGTCCGCAATGGTAGCAGGGTTACGGGGATCATCCTCGGGGATGTCGGCCTCGACCTTGCCCACGATGTCGGCACCCACGTCGGCAGCCTTCGTATAGATACCACCGCCTACACGCGCAAACAGAGCCTGTGTCGAAGCACCCATACCGAAAGTCAGCATAGTCGTCGTGATAGTGATAAGAGCCATCTTGTCACCCTCGTAGAACTGGCTCAGTACCAGGAACCAGATAGCAATATCCAGCAAGCCCAGACCTACAACCGTCAAGCCCATCACGGCACCCGAGCGGAAAGCAATCTTCAATCCGCCGTCCAGGCTCTTACGGGCAGCATTCGCAGTACGAGCACTTGCATACGTAGCAGTCTTCATACCGAAGAAGCCTGCCAGGCCCGAGAAGAAACCACCCGTGATAAATGCAAACGGAACCCAGGGGTTCTGCCATTTCAGCACATATGCCATAAAGGCAAAGATAACAGCCAGCACCACAAAGACGATAGTCACCACCTTGTACTGCTGTTTCAGGTACGACATTGCACCGCTGCGGACATAGCCCGCAATCTCACGCATACGAGGCGAACCCTCGTCCGCTGCCATCATCGAGCGGAAGAAGCAGAACGCCATTCCCAGTGCCACCAGCGAAGCAACCGGCACCAGCCAAAAAGCATAAGGAATAATCATAGTTGTGTTATTAGATTTAAGTTAATTTTATGAACATATCACACAAAGATACAAACAAATAATCACACCGGCAAACAAAAACAGCAACTTTTTCATTTGCCGGCACAAAATCTATCTTAACCATATACTAACCATAGCTTAGCTCCCACTCACCTCCCACACATGTTCGCTACTTGCTCAGTACTTGTCCACTACTTGTCCAGTATATGTGCAGTCTAACACTGGACATATACTGGACATATACCGAGCATATACCGGACATATACTATGGCTGATTGCTTGCTACATGCTTGCTACATTATAGATAAACACTTGTTATATTGGAATTCTTCAGGTGATGTATATAAGATTACCCGTACCGAAAACGTCATCTTACATTGCACAATGTATAAAAATTAAAGATGTATAACTTGAATTCGCTGAAAAATGTTTATATTTGTATTCACAAACTAATATATGGCGTCAAGCCTGCGTTAAATGAAAAAACTGACTTTGTTACCGCGAATTATCATCGCTATATTATTAGGCGTACTGCTGGGACTGTGGATGCCCGAAGCCGGAGTACGCGTGTTCGTTACGTTCAACTACATATTCAGCCAGTTTCTGGGATTCCTGATACCACTGATTATTATCGGGCTGATAGTGCCTGCCATATCCGACATCGGGCAATCTGCCGGCCGTCTGCTGCTGCTGACCGTAGGACTGGCATACGCCGACACCATAATCGCAGGACTGCTGGGATACGCAACCGGCACTACCCTCTTTCCCTCACTGGTTGCCCAAAACGCCTCATTGGCTGTGGAGAAAGCCGACAAGCTGATACCATTCTTCACGCTGGACATACCACCCATACTGGACGTAATGGCAGCATTGGTCAGCTCCTTCGTCATAGGCATCGGCATTGCCTATAGCGACTCACCGACGCTGAAACAAGCCAGTCAGGAATTCCGCACCATCATGGAAAAAACCATACAGACGGCCATTATCCCATTGCTGCCGCTCTACATCTTCGGCATCTTCCTGAGCATGACCTTCACGGGCGAAGCTTTTCGCATCATCGTCATATTCGCCAAGGTTATCTGCATCATATTTATACTGCACATCATCATCCTGCTGTACGAGTTCCTGGTTGCCGGCATTATGGCAAGGAAGAATCCGCTGCGCCTGCTGGCAAATATGCTACCAGCCTATCTCACGGCACTGGGCACATCATCCAGCGCAGCCACGATTCCCGTCACGCTGCGCCAGACCCTGAAAAACGGCGTAAGTGACGAAATTGCCAGTTTCTGCGTTCCCCTATACGCAACCATACATCTGTCCGGTTCGATGATGAAGATTACATGCTGCGCCCTGACCGTATGCCTGATTAGCGGACTGCCCCACACGTTTCCACATTTCATGCACTTCATACTGATACTGGGCATCTGCATGGTTGCTGCACCCGGAGTACCGGGCGGAGCCGTTATGGCAGCACTTGCCCCATTGGCCGGTATATTGGGCTTCAACCCCGATGCCCAGGCACTGATGATAGCCCTGTACATAGCAATGGACTCGTTCGGCACCGCCTGTAACGTTACCGGCGACGGAGCCCTTGCCATTATCACAGAACAACTTTACAAGAACAAGTAGATACCGACACCCCCAACTAGTCAGGGGGGGTATTTTCGATAGAATCGGCACATTTTTCTTCATTTACGGTATAGTTATACCTTTTGTCCCTTTTTACCCCTTTACATTATATAAAAGAGGTAATTTTGCACCCGTTTTAATAAGCAACTAAAAAGGAACAAAAACAATAATAACTATACAAATGAAAAAACTTTTACTAATTATCACAGTAATTTTAACGAGCGTAAGTGCTGCATGGGCAGATGAATTACCTAATGCAATTGTTGGCACTTATGCATTTTTGGATAATACGCTTACAACAGGTGCCGATGGCAATGACATAACCAAAGATGCCAACGGAAATGTAACTATCACTAAAAATTCCGGACAATATGGATCAAACCTAAATCGTTTTTGGGGAACTATTGTAATTAAGATAAATGTACCATTAAACCCTACTGCAGGTTACTTGTGCCATATCTGTAAAAGTGGAAGTGATAAAACTGCGTCTCAGGGTCTATGGATGGATGCAAATCGCACTTTAAAAACTTCATGGGGTGATACAAGCACAGGTAATATCAGTTCAAGAACTTCTACAGGTAATCCTGTATTAACAGCTGGCGAACATACAATCATCTACGCTACAGGTAATTATTCTGGAGATAACGGTGGCGCTAAAGTATATGTTGATGGTGTATATAAGTTTACGGACGCAGGATTATGTGCATGGAACATTACATACAAGGCAATTTGCATTCCTTCAACATTTGCCCAATACATTACTGAAATATATTTCATTGCTTATACTGGTATGCCTGACGACAAAGCAAGCAGTATTCATAATGAATGCTCAAATTACATACATTCATCTTCACATAAAAGTACAACAGATGTTAGTGGTAAGACCTTAGTTATTGATGAAGATGCGAATTTGTCTAATTTTAATAATGAAAGTAACATTTATATTGCTGCTGGAAAGACATTAAAATTAGACAAGGATGGCAGCATGATATCACTTATTGGTAATGGCACTGCATTACAAGAAAGCAATATAACCACTACGGTAACAGGAAATTTGCCTTCTCTGACTCTCAAATCAACTGCTGGTACACTAAACTATAACGGCAATATACTTGACGGTACTACACTCGATCGTGTTGTATTGAATAGTAGTAGCGACCGCATTACAACAAGCGGTGATGTAAATATAAAGAATCTTGCAGGTTGCAATCTTCCAAACAATGGAGATACTAATTATCATTACGCATTTATCGGTAGTAGTGGTACCATCAATTTCTATGGAACTTGCGATTTAACAAAGAAATCAGACGGAACACCTTCCAGTAGTTTCAACCTTGGCTATGCTTCAGGTTCTAATATTGTTATCAAGGAAAACGCCTCTGTAACAATTGGAGTTGCTGTTAATACAGTAAATTCCAACGACAATGCTTCTATTACAGTAGAAAGTAATGCTACCCTTACAACAATAGGGTCAGACCATGCTGATTGTGTAATTTATACAACTGACTTGACAAACAATGGAGAAATAATAATAGCTAATGGACAATGGCATTTGGAAGGTATTAGTAAGATTCATTCTACTTTATCTGGAAGTGGAACTTTGAAGATTTTGGAAGGCACAACCCTAAATGTTTCTTCTATTCCAAGCAGTATGACCCTAGCAGGTCGTGGTAATGTAACTCTGACAACATTTCCAACCTCTACTGCGCCAACCATAAGTAATTGGACAGGTACTATTGAGTTCCCTGATGGAGGCTCCAGTTCCACCAACTTGACAAATATATTTAATGCTTGGGGAAATAGCAATTCAACAATCAAAATTAACAATGTGCAGGGTTATTTCTTAAACAACAATAATAACATTACTAATCCTACACTGGATATTTTGAATGGTAAAACATTAACACTTAACAATGGAAGTTCTGGAGCTGATGCATACCTCTCAAAAGTAACCGGTGCCGGTACAATTGATAGACAAGGCTGGAGTAGTTCAAATAACCATAACTTATATATCACAAGGCTCACCAACTTTACAGGTACATTAAAGGGTTCAGGGCATCCTATCATTGTAGAAAACCTAGTACTTACTGGAGTATCAGAACAACAAATACCTATAGATGATAATCTGCTTTTTAAGACTTTAAACACAGTATATTTTTCTAAAACTGACTATGACTCCAAAATATTTATAAATAATGAAGAGAAAACAGCAGTATATGCATGGGAGAAGCGCAACAATAGCACAGAAGGCTATTACGTATCCGAATATGCTCCTACAAAAATTAATAATGCTATCCGTGCCTTTAATACTTATCAAGAGCAATATAATATAGGAACAGGTGTAGGTAAATACTCCGTTTCGCTGGGCGATGAAAAATATACAAATTATTCAGATTTTGAAGAGACTGTCTCCGCGATGGGGACATTAGCAGCATGGGAAGGAAAAACTGTATCCATAGCCATCAACCAACCAACGACCGGATACTACTACATAAAATCTAAATATAACGAGAGTACTGGTTACTATCTATCTTGTGAAAACAAAAGTAATTCTGATGACACATATGCTCTACAGACAACAACAACAGACGAGAAGAACATATTCTACATAGAGGTTGGTAATACAAATAGTACAATATTGTCATATTCTACAGGTTACTATTTCGGAAATAATACACGAGCCAATTATACAAGTGTTACGGATAACCCCGTTAAATGGACATTCTCCGAAGGAAATAATAAAGGAACATATCAACTTACATCTGATTGGTCTGATGGTTCCAAGATACTTTACGGATGGAGTGGCCGAGAGAATGAAGCAAAGGCTGACAGAAATGGTGCAGCAACCACTGATGGACATACCGATTGGATTCTGATTCCTGTTCCTGCTTTCAAAGACAAAACCTCAACAGAAGCAAAACCTGCAATCCTGGGTAACATAACATCTACAAGCGATGTTATTAACAACATAACTGCAGATGCGAAATTCGTAGATTTGTCGCAGGCAACCATTGGCACAAGCATTGATAACATCAAAGCAGCAGTAAATGGCATTAACCCGAACGCTATCATTATAGCACCACAGGGTACAGATGTAAACGAAGATAATACCTCTAACGTGTTGGTTAAAACAAATACAGCCGGTACTTATAAATGCGAGAACCTGCAACTGAACGATGATGTAATTGCACAATTCACATCTGAGACAAACTTCACGAATACAAAGGTTACTTATTCACGTACAGCAACAGAAAGTCAATGGGGAACAATATACCTGCCGTATGATCCTGAAGTTGAGGAAGGAGTTACATATTATGAGCTGACAGCTTCAGACGAGAACTCACTGACATTCACTAAGGTTGACAACCCTGAAGCCAATACACCTTATATGTACAAGAAAACAACTGCAGGCGATATGAGTGTCACAAATACAAGTACAAGCGCTACATTTGCTCTTGGTGGAGATACATCCCCTCACGTGGGTTCGGGAGTTAACAACTACCATCTGGTAGGTATACTTACGAATTCATCTATTGTGGAGAGTGAGGGAACTGAAGCTAAGGCTGGATATAATCAGATTGTTGATTCTAATGCATACTATTTCAAGAATACTGATCATAAGTTTTACTCACTGAATCAAAGATTCAACATGAAAGCATTCCGTTGTTATCTGACAACAACCAATAATTCTGCTCGTCAGGATGTACTGGGCTTCAGCTACGAGGAAAATGGTGAACCAACAGGTGTAAGTTTCATCGAGAGCGAGGACGGCAATACTGTTGACGTAATATTCGACCTAAATGGACGTCGTCTGCAGAATGCGAAGAAGGGTATCAACATTATCAATGGCAAAAAGGTGATTAAATAAATAAGGTATTAGATAACTATGAACAAAAAGATGAAAAAGAAATATACAAAGCCAGAACTCCTGATACTTAACATCACCATTCGCGACGGTATACTGCAAACTATGTCTTTTGCAGGTGAAGGAATAAAAGATCCTGATGAGGAGGAAATTGGTGCCCGTGAAGAAAACAACATTTTCGATAACAATCACTCAATCTGGGATAATGCGTGGTAATGATTCCCTCCCATAGGGAGTTGATAATAGTATAAAATAGCCCCGCATTAGCGAGGCTTTTTTTATGTCCTCTTCTTCTTACTCACATTCAACAAGAACAAGGGTTTAGAGAGAATGATTCAACTTTTGCCAGGGTTAAGGATTAAAGTATCAAACAAGCATTCAACCTATGGCAGGGTTAAAGTAAAATCCATTCAACTTTTTTTAGGGAAGTACAGTTCTTTCAGGTGGTCAAAGTGGTCAAGGTCAAAATGGTCATTTTCATTTTCGGATTGTGTCATTTTGCTCACTATATATAAATATAAAATATTTATTATAGTGGAGGATTTTGACAACCAGAAAACGATTTTGACCAAATGACCAAATGACCATTGTGACCGCAGAACGCCTCGGGCACTCAAAAAATATTAATATTTTTTTCTAATCATTCGTGAACCGCAATGTGGGTGTCGTACTTTTGTGATGTCAAATAAGAGGGAGGCCGTATCTCGGAGGGCAACACGGCGTTTCTCTGATAGCGAGAGGCCGTTTCTCTCACAGTGAGAGGCCGTAACTCTGAAATTAGCAAAAAGGGCCCTGGAGAGAGTTAGTAGGTTAAAAGATTAAAGAGTTAAAACATTAAAAGGTTTAATAGTTGGCGATAATAAAACCTTCAAAACCCATTTCTGTTGTTTACGGGTTACACCCATTCGTTTTAATCCCCTTTGCCATCGAATCCAAATAAACTTGCCTTCGCTGACAAAGGTATCAAAACAGCCTCACGACTTAAGACACCAGAAATGAAAAACAATAAAAACAATTTCCCTGGATTGTAATGAAACGTACTATCTTCCAGCCGTTTATTTTCGGTTTTTCCTTGATGAGCCGTAAACCGGTAAGGTAAACACCGTTAATGATAAGGCTGTCTGGGAACTTGTTCACAAGCAGGATTATTATTGACGGGGTTATATGCTCATAGAGCATCTGGCTCAGAAAGGTGGTTTTTATGGTTTTCTTCTATTATGAATATTATGAATTTAACTATGCGTTGTATTAAGGAAATAATTATTCATTGCTCGTCGTGAGTATGGGGAGTCAATAGCACTCGCTTTCGTTGGGGAAATCCTTGGACTTGACATCGGTTATGTACTGGCCGATGGCATCGGTCATGATGGTGGAGAGGTCGGCATAGCGGCGGAGGAACTTGGGCGAGAAGCCCTGTGTCATGCCGAGCATGTCGTGGATGACAAGTACCTGGCCGTCAGCAGGTCCTGCTCCGATTCCAATGACGGGAATGCGCAGTTCGTTGCAGACCTTGTTGCAGAGTTGTGCGGGGATTTTCTCCAGTACAACGGCAAAACAGCCTACTTCCTGCAGTGCCTTGGCATCGGAGAAGAGTTTCTGTGCCTCGGCTTCTTCGCGTGCACGTACTGCGTATGTACCGAACTTATTTATGCTCTGTGGTGTAAGTCCCAGGTGTCCCATGACGGGGATTCCTGCATCCAGGATGGCTTTTATCTGGGGAAGTATCTCGACACCGCCTTCGAGCTTGAGGGCGTCTGCATGGGTTTCCTTCATGATGCGGATGGCATTGGTGACGCTCTCGGTGACGTTAACCTGATATGTACCGAAGGGCATGTCGCATACGACAAGGCTGCGCTTGACACCGCGTACTACGCTCTTGGCGTGGTAGATCATCTGGTCGAGTGAGATGGGGAGTGTTGTCCAGTTGCCTGCCATTACGTTGCTGGCGCTGTCGCCTACAAGTATGATGTCCATACCTGCCTGGTCGACAATCTGTGCCATTGTGTAGTCGTATGCTGTGAGCATGGCAATCTTCTTGCCCTGCTGCTTCATTTCAATTAAACGGTGTGTGGTGACTTTGCGAGTATCTTCGACTAAGTATCCTGACATATGTATTTATTGGTTAGCGGTTAGCGATTAGCGATTAGCGGTTAAATTTTTTGCAAAGATACGACATTTAAGGAATAAGTGTTATGAAATGTGGGAAAATTTTATATCTTTGTAGGCGTGAATATCGTGTATGGAGAAATCTGCTTTACACATATACAAGGCAAGTGCCGGAAGTGGTAAGACGTTTGCGCTGACTACCGAGTATATACGCCTGATGGTCATGGAGGGTGCCCAGGAGGAGTATATGCATACGCTGGCGGTGACGTTTACGAACAAGGCTACGGCGGAGATGAAGGACCGTATCATACAGCACTTGTACGGTATATGGAGGGGTATGCCCAGCAGCGACAGTACGCTGAAGGCTGTGCAGGATGCCCTGAAGGAGCATGGCGCAGATATGGACGTGGAGACGATAAGGTCGCGCTGTGCCGGAGCATTGAAGGCTATCCTGCATGATTACTCGCATTTCCGTGTTGAGACGATAGACAGTTTCTTCCTGAGCGTGATGCGCTGTCTGGCGCGTGAGCTGGGTCAGAGCAGTAACCTGCAGGTAGACCTGAGGGATGCAGAGGTGGCGGCACTGGCTGTTGACCGCCTGATTGACAGGTTGGAGGAGGACAGTGAACTGCAGCGTATCGTGATGGATTACATTCACGAGCAGATGGAAAGCGACGGAAAGTGGAATGTGTCGAAGGGAATTAAGAGGTTCTCGGGCCAGATATTCCGCGAGGATTTCAGCAGCCGCAGCGACGCGGAGCGAGAGGCCATACATGATGATAGGAGGGCGAGGGATTTCCGCAAGGCGATGCGCACGATACGCGACGATAGCGAGAAGCGCATGACGGAGCTGACGTTACAGATGAAGGGGGAGATAGAGGGTATTGACGACATTGCTGAATGGTGTGGCAAGTTGCCTGCCCTAACGTATGTGAATAACGTCTTGCTTGGCAAGAGCAACAAGGCTACGCAGGAGGGAAAGGGCTTCAAGGCGTTTCTCGAGGACGGCGCATCTGCGCTGAAGAAGGCGAGCCAGGGAAATGCCGAGGCTGTAGAGGTGATGCGTTCCCTGAGTGACAGTTTCAACAACTACCTGAAGGAAATGGAGGTGGCAGAGGCTGACTGTAACACGGCGGCACTGGCGCTGAGATATACATATCCGCTGCAGTTGCTGTGCCGCATAGACGACGAGGTGCGTACGATTAACGAGGAGAACGAGCGTATTGCATTGAGCAAGACCACTACCCTGCTCTCTCGTCTCGTGGACGGTCAGGATAGCCCGTTTGTATTCGAGAAGATAGGAACGGTGCTGCGCAATATCATGATTGACGAGTTCCAGGATACGAGCGGTATGCAATGGGATAATTTCCGTGTATTGCTTTTCGAGAACCAGTCTTTGGGGGGCAGCGACCTGCTGGTGGGTGACATAAAGCAGAGCATATACCGCTGGAGGGGCGGCAACTGGGCTTTGCTGAGAGATGTGTCCGATACGATGAGGGAATGGAATCCTGTGGACAGGCCGCTGAATACTAACTGGCGAAGCGACAGGAACATCATTGAGTTCAACAACAGTTTCTTCCCCGGTGCTGCCGAAAAGCTAGACTTGCTGGACAGCGGTGCCCGCTTCCGTCTGAAGGACATATATGCGGATGTGGTTCAGTTGGTTCCTGAGCATCGTGGCAACAGCGGTTTTGTGAGCCTTGATATCTACTGCGGTGCGGAGGTGGACAAGGGTGAAAAATGGGACAGGGAGGAAATACTGGCGTGGCGCATGGACAGCATGCTCAACGAGATAAAGGAACTGCATGCGCAGGGTTTGCCCCTGGAGGAAATGGCAATCATCGTGAGGTACAACTCGCAGGCGACAAGGATACTGGAATATTTTGCCGCAAATGCACCAGGCGAGATAGTGCTGTCCAGCGACGAGGCTTATCTGCTGGAGAACAGTACGCTGGTGCAGATAATGATATGCGTACTGCGCATGATTGTTACGGATGTGGAGAAGAATCCGGTGCCCATGCGTACATTCCTGCTGCTATACTACCGCGAGGTGCTCAAGAGCGACATCAGTACCGACAGGCTTATGCGGGGGGATGCAGAGGAACTGCTGCCCGATTGGCTAAAGACGAACATGGAGGAGCTGGCGGGGATGCCTTTGTACGAACTGTTGGGAGTGATATATCGTGAACTGGATTTGCAGAGGCTGAACGTACAGGATGCATATCATTTTGCATTCCTGGATTGTGTAATGGAGTATCTGCGTGACAATCCGGGGGATATACATTCGTTCCTGGAGGCATGGGACGAGACGTTGTGCCACACCCCTATCCCATCGGCACGGACACGAGGCATACGCATACTGACGGTGCATAAGTCCAAGGGACTGGAGTTCCACACGGTTTTCATGCCGTTTGCAGATTTCCGCATCGAGGCTGAATCGCCTCAGCACGAGACGATACTGTGGTGCGAGGCTGAGGGTGAGCACAGCAACGAGGTGAATGTTCTGGGAAAACTGCCGATAAAGCTGTCATCGCAGATGGAGAACAGCCACTTTGCAAAGCATTATGACGAGGAGCACCTGCAGCGCAGGGTGGATGAACTGAATTCGCTGTATGTGGCAATGACTCGTGCTTCGCACAATATGTATATGTGGTGCGAGACGCGAAACAAGTGGGACAAGTCGGGTACGACGGGAGACTTGCTGAACGAGGTGCTGAACGCGGAGAGGAAGTTTGACGGGGGCATATTCCACGTAGAGGTGGGGGCGCCTGTAGTGAAAGTTGACGGGGAGAAGAGCAGCGACAACCGTATGAACCCTGTGTACGAGGGTCACGAGACGGCTATGGTGAGCTACTTGCCACGAATGGATTTCAGGCAGAGCAGCGAGGCGCGTGACCTGTTCATGGACGAAGATGTAAGCCAGCGTGAACTGGGTACGATATGTCATAACGTGCTGGAGCAGATAAGGGACTGGAATGATATTGGTCGCGTGCTGGAGGCGGCGTTTATAAACGGCATGGTGAATGCTGATCAGATGGACGAGTTGAAGGTGCAGCTGCAGCAGATCGGGGACAATCCTGTGATACGCGAGTGGTTCAACCCCGGAAACCGTGTGTTTGCCGAGTGCGAGATATTGAATCCGAAGGCTGACAGGCACATGTATCGCTGTCGCCGTCCTGACCGTGTGGTAATGCGCGACGGGGTGATAACAGTGGTGGATTACAAATTCGGTGATGAACATAAAGGATATAGCAGGCAGGTGCATGACTATATGTATCTGATCAAGCAGATATATCCTGACATGCAGATACGCGGGTATCTGTGGTATGTGAGGAATGCAAAGGTAGAGGAGGTTGTGCTGTGAGGGCTTTTCTGCAATATGTGGCCGAGGATATGATGCAGCGTCATGACGGTGACCTGTCAAGGGTGGTGATTGTTTCGCCCAACAAGCGTGTGCGCCTGTTCATGAACGAGTATCTGCTGAACATGGCCAAGGGTGCCATGTGGGCTCCGCATTACCTGACGATAGGCGAACTGTACGCTTCGATTGCGAACATGACTGTCTGTGACACGATACCGGCCGTAAGGTGTCTGTACAACATATACCGCGACATACTGGGGGCGGACAAGGTAGAGAGCATGGACCGTTTCTGGGGATGGGGCGAGCTGATACTGCAGGACTTTGACGATATTGACAAGCATCTGGTCAATGCCCACGAGCTGTTCCTGAATGCACGGCAACTGAGTGAGATGGACAAGCTGGACTTCCTGACCGGTAACCAGCGCGAGGCCTTGCATCAGTTCTTCGGGACGTTCAAGGAAGACCGTACTACGTTGCAGAAGCGGTTCTTGCAGCTGTGGGAGGTTATGCCGCATCTGTATGACGGATTGAGGAAGGCTATGCCCGAGGGGATTGCTCCTTACGAAGGCGCTGCACAGCGAAGCGTAGTCGAGGACAGGGATTTGCTGGACAGTCTGCCGGCGGATACTGAATATTGTTTCGTGGGATTCAATATGCTGTGCGAGACGGACAAGGCTTTGATGCAGTTCCTGAATAAGCGCAAGCAGGCAGTATTCTACTGGGACTACGACGTGATGTATGTGCAGGACAAGCGATTCGAGGCTGGCGACTTTATACGGGAGAACCTGGAGATGTTCCCCAACCAGCTGACGGATACGGGTATTTTCGACAACCTGCGTAACAGGACGGAGTTTACGTTTGTCTCCACATCGACGGACAGCATAGGTACGCGATACATCCCGGAATGGCTGAAGGGGAAACTGACGGGGCTGGAACGAGAAACAGCGATCGTGCTGTGTGACGAGAACCAGCTGCAGGGGGTTCTGCACTCTATTCCAGACGGGAAGCCCGATGCGCTGAACATTACGATGGGTTATTCGCTCAAGGGTACTCCGATATTCAGTCTTGTATGTGCATTGCTGGCATTGCAGACAGACGGCTGGGATGTGCGCAGGAAGCGCTTCCGCCGCGGTTTTGAGAACAGCATAGAGTATCACCCCTTTGCAAGATATATAGACAGGGAGGAATGGGCGCAGCATGTGGATGCTAATGACAATGCGGCGTTGATTGCCTGGCTGGATAGGATAATAATGAGCGTGGCGCACGAGGGTATGGACCTGATGATGGCAGAAAGCATATATCTGGTGCACCGCAGCCTGCAGCAGTTCCTGGTGATGGCTACCGACAAGGACGAGCCTCTGCAGCTGCAGGGTATTACGATACGCAGGCTGTTGCGCCGTGCATTGGGTTCGCTCAGTATTCCGTTCCACGGTGAACCTGCTGAGGGGCTGCAGATAATGGGCGTGCTGGAAACGCGCTCGCTGGATTTCAGGAACATACTGATGCTGAACGTTGGCGAGGGTTATCTGCCCAGGACGGGTGCTGATGCTTCGCTAATTCCCAACACTATTCGCATTGGATACCATCTGACGACCTTGCGCCACAAGGTGGCTGTGTTTGCATATTATTTCTACCGCCTGATACAGAGGGCTGAAACCGTGACGTTTGTGTTCAACCAGAATTCCGCGGGGATGGTTCACCATGAGATGAGCAGATTCCTGCGTCAGTTGCAGGCGGAAACTGATATACGTATCCGCACGATTAATCTGGAGGCATCGCATGAGGTAAGCGAATGTATGGTGGACGAGGTGCAAAAGAGTGAAGGGATAATGCGGCAACTGCACATGATGTATGATATACGGGAGAACGGCGAAGCTAAACCGTTGTCCCCGACGAGCATAAACAGGTTTATTGACTGTCCGATGAAATTCTACCTGCAGAATGTGTGCCGCATGAAGGTGGAAGAGGATCCCGAGGATGGTATAGATCCGTTGCTGATGGGTACGATATTCCACAATACGATGGAGGATATATACAAGGAGATATCCTCGCATACAAAGGGGACCAACATCATTGGCAAACAGGCTCTGACGACGTTCATCAATGACGACAGGCTGCGCAACAGGTTTATTGACCGCCGTTTTGAGTCGGATGCCAAGGTAACGGATTTCAGGGGCGAGAACATACTGATACGCAATGTCGTAGAACGCTATGTATTGAATACGCTAAAGTATGACTGCCGCCAGGCTCCGTTTGTGCTGGAGGATATAGAGAAGGACTTTGACATGACGCTGAGCGTACGCAGCGAGGACGGTAAGAGCGAAATTGCGGTAGTAAAGACTGGAGGACGTGTTGACCGGCTGGATATAGTAAAGGATGCTGACGGGGTGGATGTTCTGCGAATAGTGGATTACAAGACGGGTGCAGGCAAGCCGGTACCGGCAAGGATGGATGATTTGTTCAAGGAGAAGGATCATAATGGGTATTACCTGCAGACATTCTTGTATGCTCTGGCTGTACTGGACAGGAAGAAGACGGGAATGGCGGTATGCCCTGCCCTGCTGTATGCAAGTCAGGCAGGTGCACAGGACTATGACCCGGTGCTGAAGATGGGCAGTGCGTCCAATATGCAGGCGGTCAGGGACATCAGGGATTACAGGGAAGAGTTCATGGTGAATCTGGAAGCTGTGGTACGGAGGATATTCGACCCGGCCATTCCGTTTGTCAAAACCGACAACGAGGGGGTTTGCCAGTATTGTGAATTCAAGCGCCTTTGCGGCAAGAAGGAAAGAAAGAATTAAATGTTTAACTATATAATTACAAAACAATGAAAATGAAGAAATTACTTTTGTTATTTGTAATGTGTATGACAGCTTTTGCTGCTGCTGCTTTTGCACAGGGTGCGGCAGGGGCTCCGTTTGCCGTTCCGCAGTTGAAGTCGTGGAAGGCTGCAAAGGGCTCTTTCAACACTGACACACGTGAGATTGTGGTTACAGCCAAGAAGGATGAACTGAAGGCTGCTGCCGACTATATGAAGAAGTCCATGCACCTGATGCGTCCTGCCCAGGACCCGAAGACTGCTGCAACAATCGAGCTCAAGCTGCAGAGCATGGGCAAGAACGGCAACGAGGCGTACAGGATTGATATCAAGCCACGTAGCATTACCATCTCGGGTGCTACTCCACAGGCTGTCCTGTGGGGTGTACAGACAGTCCTGCAGCTGAGGGAGCAGAACAAGCAGCTGCCCTGCGGAACTATTCAGGACAGGCCCGACTACAAACTGCGCGGTTTTATGATTGACGTCGCACGTAAGTTTATTCCGCTCGACTATCTCTACAACCTGGTACGCACTATGTCTTACTATAAGATGAACTGCCTGCAGGTACACCTCAATGACAACGGTTTTAAAAAATATTTCCACGAGAATTGGGACGAGACTTATGCAGCCTTCCGTCTGGAGAGCGAGCGTTTCCCCGAACTGACTGCACGTGACGGCCATTACACCAAGGCGCAGTTCCGCGAGTTCATCAAGGAGAGTGCACGTATGGGTGTCGAGATTATACCCGAGATAGACGTTCCTGCTCATTCGCTGGCGTTTACGCATTTCCGCAAGAGTCTGGGGTGCGAGGAGTTCGGTGTTGATCACCTGGACCTCACAAACCCCGAGGTAGTGCCTTTCGTGGACAGTGTGTTCGTGGAATATCTGGAAGGTCCCGAACCTGTATTCTGCTGTCCGCGTGTCCATATCGGTACCGACGAGTACAGCAACAAGAAGCAGGACGTGGTGGAGTTGTTCCGCGGACTGACGGACCACCTTATCAAGTTGGTGGAGAACTACGGAAAGCAGGCTGTGGTATGGGGTTCCCTGACCTATGCAAAGGGTACTACTCCGGTAAAGAGCAAGAACGTACTCATGGACGTATGGAACAATGGCTTTGCAGATCCGAAGGCTATGAAGGATGAGGGTTACCAGCTGGTGTCTATCCCCGACGGCTATGTGTATATAGTACCGGCTGCAGGATATTACTATGACTATCTGAATGACAAGTTCCTGTACGAGCGCTGGACACCTGCCAACATAGGCGGCGTTGTCTTCAAGGAGAAGGACCCGCAGATAGAGGGTGGTATGTTTGCCGTATGGAATGACGTCTGCGGCAACGGAATCAGCGTAGGTGACATTCATCACCGTACCTTCCCTGCCCTCCAGGTTATTGCACAGAAATGCTGGCATGCCGTTAACGATACCGTAGGCTATAACAAGTGGAACGAGAATCGCAAGGCTCTGGGCGAGGGTCCTGAGATAAACGAACTGGGAAACACCCAACTTTCCCTCCCGTCACTCTCTGCCGGCAGACAGCTCACAAACAGGCGTGGCTTGCAGCAGATAGGATATGATTATCAGATTGACTTTGACATAACATGGGCACACGAGCGCAGAGGTGCGGTGCTGACAAGGAGCGGAAGGGCTAAGTTCTATCTCTCCGACCCTATCCGCGGCATGATTGGTTTCAGCCGCGATGGATATCTGTTTACCTTCAATTACAGCGGCCGTCCGGGTAAGAGCGAACATATTACAATCAAGGGTACAAATAGTTACACCCAGCTGCTGGTGAACGGCAAGGTTGTAGAGACGCTGGGGTATGATGAGAGGCTTGCTGCAGATAAGAAACCGTACCGTGTTGTCCGCACGCTGGTGTTCCCGTTGGAAGAGACGGGAGTATTCAAAAGCCTTATAACGAATTTCTCTGCAAAAAAACTGTAAAAACATTCCGTTATAATAATAATTAAAGCGCAGGATGCTCGGCATTTTGCGCTTTTTTTGTAACTTTGGCGCGGAAAATTAAACATTTACATTTATCGTTTATAATAGATGCTTACATTGAAAATGATAACGGAGGAAACCGAGAAGGTTATCTCCGGTCTTGAAAAGAAACATTTCAAAGGTGCCCGTGAGGCGATTGCCGAGGTAATGGCCATCGACAAGGAGCGCCGCGAGGCTCAGACTCAGTTGGACAGGAACCTGTCGGATGCCAAGAAACTGGCTGCAGAGATAGGCGGCCTGATGAAGCAAGGACGTAAGGACGAAGCTGAGGCCATAAAGGCCCAGGTTGCTGCGCTGAAGGAGACGAATGCTGCCCTGGAGCAGAAGAAGGCTGATGCAGAACAGGCGCTGACGGCTAAGTTGTGTACGATTCCGAACATCCCATACGACGAGGTTCCCGAGGGTACTTGCGCTGAGGATAACTGGGTGGTGAAGTCGAACCTGAAGGAGTGCAAGGTAGGTGTGGATACGGTGGGCAACTGGGATGCGAATCCTGTTGTGGAGACCGCCAAGCTACCTCACTGGGAACTGGCAAGGAAATATGACCTGATTGACTTTGACCTGGGTGTGAAGATAACGGGTGCAGGTTTTCCTGTTTACAAGGGATTGGGAGCACGCCTGCAGCGTGCGCTGATAAATTTCTTCCTGGACGAGGCGCGGAAGTCGGGATATACCGAGATAATGCCTCCGACGGTTGTAAACGCTGCTTCGGGTTATGGTACGGGACAGTTGCCTGACAAGGAAGGTCAGATGTACCACTGCGAGGTGGATGACCTGTACCTGATTCCTACTGCCGAGGTTCCGGTTACTAACATTTACCGTGATGTGATTCTGGATGAGAAGGACCTGCCGATCAAGAATTGTGCATATACCCAGTGTTTCCGTCGCGAGGCCGGTTCGTATGGCAAGGATGTACGCGGTCTTAACCGTCTGCACGAGTTCTCGAAAATTGAGATTGTACGCATTGACACTCCCGAGCATTCGGCTGAGTCGCACAAGGAGATGCTGGAACATGTAGAGGGGCTCCTGAAGAAACTGGAACTGCCGTACCGCATCTTGCGTCTGTGCGGCGGCGATGCTTCGTTCACGAGTGCAATATGCTACGACTTTGAGGTCTACAGCGAGGCTCAGAAGCGTTGGCTTGAGGTTTCCTCGGTAAGTAACTTTGACACATATCAGGCAAACCGCCTGAAATGCCGCTATCGCAACAGCGAAACGAAAAAGACTGAGCTGTGCCATACTCTGAACGGCTCGGCTCTGGCTCTGCCGCGAATAGTAGCTTCCATCCTGGAGAATTTCCAGACAGAGGACGGCATCCGCGTACCTGCTGCACTGGTTCCGTACATGGGATGCGATATGATTAAGTAAACGAACAGAACGGATATGTATAGAATAATTTCGAAAAAGCAGTTTTCCGAGAAGGTATTCTGCATGGAGATAGAGGCTCCGCTGATTGCAAAGTCGCGCAAGCCAGGTAACTTTGTCATTGTGCGTGTCGACAAGCACTCGGAGCGCATGCCGCTGACTATTGCAGACGCAAACACCGAGACGGGTACCATCACCTTGGTTATCCAGATGGTGGGCATGTCGTCTACAAAGCTATGCCAGAAGAATGTTGGTGATACCATTGCCGACCTGGTGGGTCCTCTGGGCAATCCTACGCACATTGAGAAATTCGGTACGGTAATATGTGCCTGCGGTGGTCTGGGTGCTGCACCTATGCTGCCCATCATCCGTGGCCTGAAGGCTGCCGGCAACCGTGTTCTGAGCGTAATTGCCGGCCGTACTGCCGAACTTGTTATCATGGAGGACGAGATTAGGGAGTCCTCGGACGAGGTTATCATAATGACTGATGACGGCTCGAAGGGCGAAAAGGGTGTCGTTACGGTGGGTATCGAGAAATTCTGCCAGCAGGAGCATATCGACAAGGCATTTGCCATCGGTCCTCCTATAATGATGAAGTTCTCCTGTCTGATGACACAGAAATACGGCATCTCGACGGACGTATCGCTGAACACCATAATGGTGGACGGTACAGGTATGTGCGGTGCATGCCGACTGACCATAGGTGGCAAGACCAAGTTTGTATGTATTGACGGTCCTGAATTTGACGGCGCACTGGTTGACTGGGACGAGATGTTCAAGCGAATGAGTACGTTCAAGCGTGCTGAGCAGGAGGAGATGGAGAACATCGAGCTGCACATGTACGAGGACGTGCAGAACGGTATAACGGAGCATACGGACGTTACGATGGATGTCGAGCCTACAGACGAGGGTATTGATGTCCTGACAGACCGCAATGCCCCATGGCGTGATGAGCTGCGCAAGAAGATGAAGGCCAAGGAACGCACGCAGATTGAGCGTGTGAAAATGCCTGAGTTGGATCCCGTATACCGTGCAACAACCCGCCTGGAGGAGGTTAACATAGGTCTTACGAAGCAGATGGCAATGACGGAGGCACAGCGTTGTCTTGACTGTGCGAAGCCTACATGTGTCGAGGGTTGTCCCGTTAACATCAATATACCGTCGTTCATCAAGAACATCGAGCGCGGTCAGTTCCTGGCTGCTGCCAAGGTGCTGAAGAATACATCTGCCCTGCCTGCCGTATGTGGTCGTGTATGTCCTCAGGAGAAGCAGTGCGAGAGCAAGTGCATACACCTGAAGATGAACGAGCCGGCTGTTGCCATAGGTTATCTGGAGCGCTTTGCTGCCGACTACGAGCGTCAGAGCGGCAATATGTCCCTGCCTGACGTAGAGCCTGCAAACGGAATCAAGATTGCCGTTGTAGGTTCGGGCCCTGCAGGTCTTTCGTTCGCAGGCGATATGGTGAAGAGGGGCTACGACGTATATGTATTCGAGGCTCTGCATGAGATTGGCGGTGTACTGAAATACGGAATACCCGAATTCCGTCTGCCGAATGCCATCGTGGATGTCGAGATTGAGAACCTTGCCAAGATGGGTGTTCATTTCCAGACAGACGTTATCATCGGCAAGACGATAAGCATACAGGAACTGGAGGCTAACGGCTTCAAGGGTATCTTCGTGGCAAGCGGTGCAGGTCTGCCAAACTTTATGAATATCCCAGGCGAGAACCTGATTAACATCATGTCGTCCAACGAGTACCTGACTCGCGTGAACCTGATGGATGCTGCCAACCCGCTGACTGACACGCCTATTAACCTGGGCAGGAACGTAATGGTAGTCGGTGGCGGTAATACTGCCATGGACTCGGTACGTACTGCAAAGCGCCTGGGTGCCAACGTAACACTGGTATACCGCCGTTCCGAAGCTGAGCTTCCTGCCCGTGCCGAGGAGGTGAAGCATGCCAAGGAGGAGGGTATCGAGTTCAAGACCTTGCACAACCCTGTTGAATATCTTTCAGACGAGAACGGTGCCGTCAAGGCTGCCGTACTGGCTGTGATGGAACTGGGTGAGCCGGATGAGTCAGGACGTCGTTCGCCTGTTGATACCGGCAAACGCATCACCATTGACTGCGACCAGGTTGTAGTTGCGGTAGGTGTAAGTCCCAATCCTCTGGTTCCAAAGAGCGTGGAGGGTCTGGAGCTTGGCCGCAAGAACACGATTGCGGTTGGCGAGGATATGCAGTCTTCACACTCCATGCTGTATGCAGGCGGTGACATCGTTCGCGGTGGTGCAACGGTAATCCTGGCTATGGGTGACGGACGCCGTGCAGCTGCAGCAATGCACGAGAAGCTGTCAAAGTAAAACATTAGGTAACTAATGGTAATGTATTGGTTATGAAGAAAATCGCAATATTCATTATTGGTATAATTCCTTTCCTGGGCATCATGGCTCAGGAGAGCGAATTGTATAATAGAAAGCTGAAGGCTGTCGAACAGGTAATGATTATTGACTCGCTGGTTGTACCGCGTGCACAGCTGCTTGAACACCTGAACCTGAGCATGGAGAGTGGAAGGGTTCTGACCGTAGATTCGGCACTGTCCACACGCGACAGCATGTACAATACGGCTTTCGTATCGCAACTGGGGACGCATCTGGTTTATGCCCGACAGACAAAGCCGGGAGAGTTCCGCCTGTACAAAAGCGACATGATTGACGGCAAGTGGTCCGAGTCCATGCCTTTGGAGGGACTTCCTGAGGACGAGAACCAGAACTACCCCTTCATGCTAACCGACGGTACTACCTTGTATTATGCCGCACAGGGGCCAAAGAGCCTGGGTGGCTATGATATCTTCATGACCAGATATGATACCGACACCAAGACGTTTCTTGCTCCAGAGAATATCGGAATGCCCTTTAACTCGACTGCGAACGACTATCTGTACATGGTTGACGAATATCACAATATCGGTTATTTCGTCACCGACCGCAGGCAGTCTCCGGGGTATGTCTGCATTTATACCTTTGTACCCGGCGAAGAGCGTGTTATATACAACACCGAGAGTACAGCGGCAGACAAGCTGGTTTCACTGGCTGAACTGAATTCAATACGTGATACCCAGACTGATGCTGATGCCCTGCGTGATGCAACGGAGCGCCTGCACCAGATGACAATGAGTATACGCGAAAACGCAGCATCTGCAAGCGAACTGCACTTTATCATCAACGACCGCTATACATATACGTCATTCTCGCAGTTCCGCAACGGTAATGCACGTACTGCTGCCGGGAAATGGGTAAAGATGAAACAGGAGTATGAGGGTATCGCAAAGAAGCTGTGTACCCTGCGTGCAACCTACCACAGCAGCAATGCTCAGGACCGCGAGAAGCTGAAGGAGCAGATTCTGCCACTCGAGAACCAGGCGGAGGAGTTGCAAGACTCAATCAAGTCTCAGGAGAAACTGATACGAAGCCTGGAAGGACGCTAAACAGAAAACACTAACCTTAAACCATAAACCATCATGAAATACCTAGAATCTGAACTTATTATCAATGCTGACGGCTCTGCATTCCATCTGCACCTGCAGCCGCAGTATCTTGCCGACAAAGTAATCCTGGTAGGTGATCCGGGACGTGTAAACCTGGTGGCAAATCATTTCGACACCATCGAGCACGAGGTGTCCAGCCGCGAGTTCCACACCATCACCGGCACATACAAGGGCAAGCGCATAACTGCACAGTCGACCGGCATTGGTTGTGACAATATCGATATCACGGTAAACGAACTTGACTCGCTTGCCAACATCAACTACCAGACACGCGAGGACAATCCCGAGTTCCGCCAGCTTACGCTTGTACGAATCGGAACTTGCGGAGGCCTGCAGCCCGAAACGCCTATCGGCACTTTCGTTGCGAGCCAGAAGTCAATCGGTTTTGACGGATTGCTCAACTACTATGCTGAGCGCAATAACGTATGTGACCTGGAGATGGAGGCTGCATTCGTCCGCCACATGAACTGGAATCCGATAAAAGGTGCTCCGTATGTAGCAACGGCAAATCCCGAGTTGCTCGACCGCATTGCGGCAGACGACATGGTACGCGGCATTACAATTGCTGCGGGCGGTTTCTATGGTCCTCAGGGACGTAAGATACGCATGCAGCTTCAAGACCCTCAGCAGAATCAGAAAGTCGAGGCATTCAGCTACGACGGGCTGAAGATATGCAATTTCGAAATGGAATCATCTGCTCTTTCAGGACTTGCATCTATCCTGGGTCATAAGGCTGTTACTGTATGTATGGTAATAGCCAATCGTCATGACCATGAGATGAATACCGGATACAAAAACTCTATTGATACACTCATTCAGAAGGTCCTCGACCGCATTTAACAATGGAAAGACAGTCCACCATTTGCGCTCCTGCAACTGCCACAGGAGGCGCTATCTCCATTATCCGTATCTCCGGCCCTGATGCCGTAAGTATTGCAAACAGTATTTTCAGCAAAGACATAGCTGATGCTCAGGGGTATACTCTGCACTATGGCGAGATTCCCGATGTAGACGACGTAGTGCTCAGCGTCTACCGCGAGGCAAGGAGCTACACGGGTGAAGACTGTGTGGAAATCAGCTGTCACGGCAGTCGATATATAGTACAGACGATTCTGGAACTGCTATGCAGGAAAGGATGCCGTCTGGCTATGCCTGGTGAGTTCACCAAACGAGCCTTCCTAAACGGAAAATTGGATCTTGCGCAGGCAGAAGCAGTAGCTGACCTGATATCCTCGACCAACAAAGCCACTCACCAAATGGCTATGTCTCAAATGCGAGGAGGGTTCAGCCAGGAACTGGAACAGTTGCGCCTGCAGATTCTGCACCTGACATCACTGCTGGAACTTGAACTGGATTTCTCTGATCACGAAGACATCGAATTTGCCGACCGTACGGAAATCTGCAAGCTAAATACGCAGCTCCTGGAAAAACTGCAGACACTGGCTGAGAGCTTCAAGGCAGGAAATGCCCTCAAGAACGGCATCCCGGTAGCGATTATCGGAGCTCCGAATGTAGGAAAGTCAACCTTGCTCAACACCTTGCTCAAGGAAGACAAGGCAATAGTAAGTGAAATTCAGGGTACGACACGCGACCTAATAGAAGACACCGTGCAGATTGAAGGTATTACATTCCGCTTCATAGACACGGCTGGTATACGCAAAACGACTGACATGATAGAGCAGTTAGGCATCGAACGTAGCATTCGCGCTGCACGAAACGCCCAGATAGTCATCCTCCTGTCACAACAGGGAATACCGTTCCCGGACATTAGCGAACTGGAGGAAGAAGGACAACCTATGCCGGCAATTATACGTGTGCTGAACAAATGCGACCTTACCCTACCCGATTCATCATACCTGTATCACCGTCAGGTGATGAACCAGGACATACATATAAGCAGCAAGACCGGAGCAGGATTACAACTGCTCACCGATGCCCTTATTTACAAGGCACAGGTTCCGCACATTAGCCAAAACGACGTCATTGTAACCAATGCACGTCACCATCATGCACTGACCCTCGCCATAGAAGACATCAGGCGTACTCAGCAGGCCCTTGCCGACAATCTGCCGGGAGACCTCATTGCAGAAGACCTCCGCCACTGCATCCACCACCTTGCCGAAATCACCGGCGGTGAAATAACCAGTGACGAAGTCCTGCATAACATCTTCAAAAACTTCTGCGTGGGAAAGTAAGTTACTAAAAACGAGATATTATGAGCGTTATCAATACCTTCGACCAACGGACCATTGAAGCTCTCGCATATTATGTTTACGCTTTAGTTGATCCAAGAGACAATAAGATTTTCTATATCGGCAAAGGAAAAGGAAACAGAGTATTTCAGCACGCAAAAGATGCTCTGAACGAAGAAGACGAAAGCCTTAAACTTGATAAAATCCGGAGTATTCTGCAAGAAGGGAAACAAGTCAACCTCTATATCTTACGACATAACTTAACAGAAGATGTTGCATATATTGTGGAATCTACGCTCATCGATTTATTAACCTACAGCAAGTTTAACAAGATAAATCAATTGACAAATATTGTTGCAGGTCATCATCAATGGGATGAAGGTATTAAAGACGTTGATGAGATAAATGCCATATACAATTGTTCGAAAATAAACATAAATCATGGTGAGACATTGCTATTAGTTAGTCTAAATAGAAGTTTCAATCAGGCAAAAGCGAATGGGGTATATCGCAGGCTTGACATTTATGAAGCTACCCGAAAGTATTGGAAGATTAGTAAAAATGCACCTCACGAGGTTAAGTATGTGCTGGGTGTTTATAAAGGAGTTGTCCGTAGCGTCATAGAGGTCAATTCCTAGCATTGGACAACTGTTGCAGAAGATGGTACGACGTTTGATAAAGAACGTTGTGTCTTTGAAGGTAAACTCATAGAAGATTCGCCATACTTAAACAAAGATATTTCAGATTATCCTTTTGGAAGTGGAGGAGCCGTGAGGTATATTAGATCATGATTGGGCAATATCACCGTGAAGATGTTTATCGCAAATAACCATAAGGTTTCTCTATAAAATCACAAAAATCTTTGTACAGTTTCTCCTTTTCTGGGTATTTTGAATACGCATAAAGAATATTGTCTACTTTCTTTTCTGCAATTTGATTTGATCTCAGAATATTAACGCGAGATTTTGTAATTATGTTTTCTGCATTCCCATTATCACATTCCACTAGTATTGGTAAGTCATCTTTCATATTACTCCCCGTAGCATCGTAACTTCTGAATAACTCAGCACAAGCCAATGGACTTTTGAGTATTTCCCCGCTTTCTTTTTCTATCAGCTGACGAATAAGGATTCCCCCAAAGTATGCACTATCATCCAGTACATATTTCATAACGTTCTTCCCCTTACTATTTTCTCTGTTTACACGCTCAATGCTACTAGTAAAGTTAATATCTATTCCTCCGAAGTCATTGATATACCAACATAAAGGTTTTGACACCCGTGGATGGGTGATAATATCACGATGATTCTTATTGTAGAAGTAAAACTCAATCTCTTTAAAAAGATACACTGTCTCACCCTTTTGGATAGCAAAACTTTCAACAGCATCTTGGCTATTTGTTCAAAGCGTAGCTCTATTTCTGGAGTGTTAATGTCAGCATCAAGAGTCATTAGCTGTCGGAGTTGATCTGTGTTATTCATATAAAATGAAGCTAATAATTAATCTTCGTGTATTGTCAACTTTCCATTCCTTATTTCATACACCTTCATTCGAACTTTTATTTTCTCTAAGGGCAAACGAGTAGCTATAATTTTTGATTTATATTGTCCATTTGGTAAATAGGCTACCTTCCATGTGCTCACCGAATTACCCTTAACATCTCCAAATATCAATTTGAAAGATGTGTCATTCAATCGTTCAATTTTAAAAAGAATATCAAAATCATCTGCATGATCCAAATTCAGTTGTTGAAGATACCTTACTCCCTCCTTACTCCAATAAAAACGGGATGATGTTATGAGTTTCAACTCTTGTTTAACATAATTCTGCGCATTTTGATTTTCCTTTTTAAAATTGTACTTATTAGTCTTATAATCATTAATATATGTTTGCCGCAAAAGTTCGTATGTTACTCTTTGGGATATTGGACGTCGATCAGAATCAAATATGTCAACAACTCTAACCAGTTGCCCTTTTCCATTAAATATTTCATCACCAATTACACGATATAGTGGATGTGACTTATACTTGTTGTAGGACAAACGTAATGGGTATGCTTCAAATACATCCTCACTTTCCTCCTTGTCAATCCACTCCCATCCTTCAGTAGAATCAATAATAATTGGAATCTTTGTGAATTCAGAATTGTCACCTTTATCATTATTTATCGAATCCTCAAAAGATGACATATTATCTATAGGAGCCTGACGTGGAACTACATCCTGTCCAAAGATCTGTACAGACGAACTTATCAATAATGATATTAAAAACAATTTATTATTCATCATCCCTTAATATAATTATTTACTTTACTGAGTCACAAACACTCTCCAACTTCCGTCCTTTTCTCCACGTTCAACGTATTTCTTCTGGATCAGTTGGTCGAGAAGTTTTTGAATAGCTGCGATACTGATGCCGGTCACTTCTTTCATATCAGCCAATGTAAGCGTTGGTTGTGTTCGCATAGCATTCAGTATTTTAGTATAGTTAGGTGTACGGAAAGCTATCCGTTCACCATCATACCACCATACATTGTCATCATGCTCACTCACAAAGAGTACATCATTATAAACTTCTGTAGCCACAAGTTGATTAAAATACTTCAAGAATGGTTTGATGTCCTTAATATCAGCATGTGCACCATCAGCAGGTACTGGGCCTACCTCAATATCAGCCTGATGCAAAGCCTCTAAATACTCACTCTTTTTACGACTACGCACAACAATCATCGGATAATCATGACGAGTCAAAATAAAGTTAACCATCAGTCGGGCAATGCGTCCATTTCCATCCTCAAACGGGTGTATACGGATGTATCTGTAGTGGAATAATGCAGCTAACTCAACAGGAGAAAGTTTTCCTTCCTGCTCTGCCTTGTTATACCAGTCCACCAAATCTGTCATCAAACTAGGAGTTTCTTCTGGTGAGGCGTATTCGAATCGGTCACCATAGCGAGTGATGACACTGTTGGGGCGAGTCTTATATTGTCCAGCATGGATGACATAGCTTGTTTGTACGCCTCCAGGAAGCTCTCGATATACAGTATAGTCTTCACGGAGTAAGGTCTTATGCAGTGTACGGATGAAGTTCTGTGTCAGTGGAACTTCCTTCACTGCAGCCTCTTCCGTCATCATCTTCAATCCAACATTACTCGCAGTCATCTCCTGAACATCACGCACGTCGGCTTCTCCTATCACCTTACCAAAAAGCAGAAGAATTTCCGTCTGACCATAAGTCAGCGTGTTTCCTTCAATATGATTGCTATTGTAGTTGAAGTCCACGGTGAAACGACGACTAAGTCTATCTCTGTCTTTTTCTGACAATGGTTGTAAATTTTGCCATGCTGCCAATGCCTTCTTAATATTCAGATACTTCATACTGTCACAATATATATTATATTAACGTCACAAGGATGCGATTATGCGAGTGCAAAGAGAACATGTTCTCATTTGCCGAGCGGGAGCATTCTCGCAGCTATCATGCTGCAAAGATACAAAATGTTTTTGATATGGTTGTATCATTACAACCTTTTTTAATACAATTCACCCGTTTTTCGTCAGATTACAAAAATATACAAAGAACTGGAAAAACGTCTTTGCAGATGTTTGTATTTTCTTTTTTTGACGGCAGTCATATTTAACTTCGTTTTCTTCCGTCACGACTCGGCAGAGTTCAAGCCCGCTTGACTCTGCTCTCGCTGCTCCGTCAGCGTCTGACTGTTTGCTGTTACCATAGTCATCATGA
>Ga0256405_10000466_pt1 | contig 133581 bp, 62 predicted proteins | sample RumenRJG_02DNA_FD_189096 | JGI IMG/M metagenome (GOLD analysis project Ga0256405, IMG submission 189096) | Bovine rumen microbial communities from Lethbridge, Alberta, Canada - RJG_02 | ecosystem: Host-associated > Mammals > Digestive system > Stomach > Rumen | place: Canada: Alberta...
GACTTCTTTGCTTCCGTCAAAAATCTTCTTGGCTTTTTGACGGGTTTTAACAAGGATAGCCTTTAACAAATAAGTACGACCTTTTACTTGGTTGCTCATAAATATTCGCAACCTACGTTTTACGGTCGACTTCTTTGCTTCCGTCAAAAATCTTCTTGGCTTTTTGACGGGTTTTAACAAGGATAGCCTTTAACAAATAAGTACGACCTTTTACTTGGTTGCTCATAAATATTCGCAACCTACGTTTTACGGTCAACTTCTTTGCTTCCGTCAAAAATCTTCTTGGCTTTTTGACGGGTTTTAACAAGGATAAACCTTTTTAATTAGATGTTTCGTCAAAGACGAAGTCCACGACTTATAGTCGTGTCTAAACGAGCGAAGCGGGGTTGCACCCTTTCGACCGTTTACGGGCGAAGGAAAGGGGGCTTGATTTTGCACAAAGAGATGATTTTTAATCATCACGACTGCAAAATGGGGGTTTTTATTTGGATATAGATTCTTCGACGGCGCTTCGCTTGCTCAGAATGACCTTTCATTTTTCGTATACTTAATATCGTATTAAAGTTATCCATATTAAAAACCCGTCAAAAATCCAAAAAGATTTTTGACGGAGACGAATAAGTTCTCAAAAAAACGCAGTCTTTACGCTTGCGTTAAGACAAGTCTAAAGAGATACTTATGAGTCGTTGACCGTATCGAAACATCTTTAACCTTGTACGCAAGAGCGTTCGTGCTTATTGACTTATTTCACTTTTTGAGTATAATAAATAGTATCGTAATATCAAAAAAGGAGTTATCTATGAAAAAGACTTTTAAAGTTATCATCATATCCGTTTTACTCGTTACTTTGATTTCTTTACTTGCGTTAAGCGGTTGCGATATCAAGCGTAAACTCACGGGGGCGGAGATGCAATTTCCCAAAAAAATATCCGAAGCAAACGTTTTTTCTTTTGATATGGCGCTAAATTACAAGTCGGGCGACGAGTCTACGGACATCTCTATGAGTTGCTATAAATCGGGCGACGAGTACGCTTACGACTACTATTTAAGCGATAATAAAGGCTCTAAATACCGCAATTTGTACGCCGACGACTGTTTGTACGAGATTTTAATGAAAAACAGTTTAAATCTCGGTTCTTATTTTAAAAAGGAAAACGTTACGATAGACGATAGCGGCAACTTCCTTTATCAAATCACTCAAAATATACTTGTGGCTTCGGTTGCAACGTTTATAAGCAAAGCAAAGAAAGAGACTTTGAACGGCGAGACGGTATATCATTACGATATCACCCTTAACGAGCAACATTTCGGCGTGTGGTACAACGATACGGCGCTTGTTAAATTATACGCTTCGTTTGACTCAACCGATAGCGAAGGCAATACGACGAGCGAAGAATACACCGCACTGTTTAGCAATTATAAATTTGAAGACGCAAAAAACGACGCATTTACAAGACCGCAAAATTTAGACGGCGTATACGTCGAAAGCCCCATTTCTTTTGAAGACTGGGCAAGAATAATAAATCGTTTTAGCGAAAAGATCGCGTCTATATAAAAAGTAGATTTATAACCTTTCTTTTTTAAAGGTTGAAAATATAGTAGAACGGTTTTTTGTAAGATTTATATTTAGATATTCAAATTTGAATATGCAAAAACTATCATTAAATTTAAAATGGGTATGAAAACTACCCATTTTTATTTTTTTCGGTCAAAAGAATTTTTTAGGCTTTTTGACGGGATTATAATCGGATAATTATTAAAAGCGACGAGAAAGGGGGAGCTCAAACGAAGGCTAAAATGCACTTGTATATTTTCGCCGAGTGAAGGGCGGACGGCAAATGTCTATTCAAAGAATAGGGTATTATCGAATTATTTCGATAATACGTTATTGCAATGCAATAACAACATTTGGCGGTTGATTTTATCCAAAGTAAACTTGTTTACAAGGCTACGACGATAAAATGGGGAACAGTTTCGCCTTGAAAGCGTTAGCGTTTGCACCCTTGTCGCAAAGCGACGGGAAAGGGGGCTTGATTGCCACCAAAGGACGACCAAATGGCGTCCGACGTGGGAATGGGGGTTTTTAAAAAATGATTATGGTTTATTATTTTTGTTTAGATTTTACAGTCCTTGTAAGATAAATTTGGTTTATTACAATAACAAAAGTCTAAAAACCCCCTCTCCGCAGTCGAAGTCAATCAAAGATTGCCTACTTTGTGCGCAGACAATCCCCCTTTCCTTCGACCGCAAACGGTCGAAAGGGTGCAACCCCGCTTCGCTCGTTTGGACACGACTATAAGTCGTGGACTACGTCTTCGACGAAACGAAAGAATACTCTTTTCGGTAGAAAAGATTTGCAAAGTAAAGGTTATAATTATCATAGTAGTTCTTAGCGATACGTCATACTGAGCGACGGTCGATGACCGAAGTCGAAGTATCTATTTATTAAGGCTATCCTTGTTAAAACCCGTCAAAAATTCGATAGATTTTTGACGGAAGCAAAGAAGTCGAGCGTAAAACGCAGTTAGCTCGATTAGAGCAAACAAGTAAAAGCCCGTACTTATTTGCTGGGTGTAAACGCTTACGCTTTCAAGGAAAGAGACCCTTCGACGATGCTCAGGGTGACGATAAAACGTTAAGCACTTTTCTATAGTTCGTCATACCGAAAAAGCGAAGCGCCTCGAAGTATCTATTATAATCAAGGAAAAAGATGTTTCGACTTCGCTCAACATGACAAATCAGAGTAGTTTTTAGCCGTACGTATACCTAGCGAAGGTCAAAGACCGAAGTCGAAGTATCTAAATCTTATCGTCGTAGTCTTGTAAACATTGCTGCATCGGATAAAATCAACTTTGTCCGAATTTTTTCTATTGAAAAGTATTGCAATTGTATTTGAAAAACTTTTTCGTTTATTTAAAAAAACAAACATTAATATACAATAAATATATTGCATTAAGCCTAATAAAAAATCCCCCGATAGAATCAAGGGGATGAAAACGATCGCAAGCAAAGGGGGAATAACGATCGTTTTTATATTTATAATATAACTCAAACGAGATTTTGTGTCAAGTATATGCTTTATAATAATCGTTAAACTTGCTTAATAAATATTAGATTTTTCATTTTTCGTATCTTGAATAAATATGTTATTATTAATATTTAATTTCACTTATTAATTATTTATTTATATTATATTATGTATATTATAACGCATAATCGTTTTCATTAAATGTATGCTTTTATTATTTTTTGAACTAACTATTTTTTTTGATAAAAAATTATTTTAGCGTATAGTCAAAATAGTATTCGACGCTCGTAATGTATATGTTTTTATTAATTTTTGAACTAACTAATTTTTTTGCTAAATAATTATTTTACCGTATAGTCAAAATAGTATTCGACGCTAGTAATGTATATGCTTTTATTAATTTTTAAACTAATTATTTTTTTTGATAAAAAATTATTTTACCGTATAGTTAAAATAGTATTCGACGCTTGTTCCGTTAAACGTAAAGTATATTCTTGCTCTAAACTCACCTTTGTTTTGTGTGCTAAAATCTTCTATATTTTGATAATCTAAAAACATATCCACCTTTTTTCCGTTTGCAAAAGTGATCGTTGCCACAGTGTCAAAATCAAATTCTTCATAAAGTGAGTATTGGGTTTTTATATTATCCACCGTAATAGAGATAGGTTCTTGTTCTATCGGCTCGTCTAAAACCGTATATCTATACACTTTCGTTACGTATTTATAGGTAATTACGTCTTTATGGACCCCAATTCTCGTTAGGTCAAAATACGGGTCAATAAGGGTTGTCAAAGGTTCGTTTTGCGGTAATTGATTTTTTCTAAATACAAATACCGTTCCGTCTATATCTTGGTCTATTCCTTGTACGTACGTCGATTTACCAAGTATATTTATATCGAGTGCTTTATCCGCATTTTCGTTTGTGATAACGTTAAATAAAAGCGCCGGCTGATTATATTTTTTAGAAAGCCCCTTGTCTAAATAAGTAATAAAAAGGGCGAGTCCTATTACGGTAATTATTATTAAAGCGATTTTGGTAATAGGATATTTTAATAGTTCTTTGCTATGCTTCTTATTTAAAATTTGGGTTTGTTTAGTCGCTTCGGCAATGGCGTCAACGTCTAAAATTTGATAAACATCGTTTTTAAATATACCGCAAAAATCGTTTTTGATTTTAAAAGCGTACTCGGGTTTCGTTTTACAAGTAAATACTTGACCGTCGGAAAAAATATAATATCTATCTCTTGTACTACGGTGCAAAATCGCAAATTTTTCTTTAACGCCATTTTTTACGTGCAAATAAAACGCGGTACGCTCTCCCGCTATAGCAAGTAGTGCTATCCAAAAACAAAACAAAAACATATTTACTAGAAAAATGGTGTAATTCGTTTTACTTATAGCATTTCTTACTAAATGATACCCGAGTACCCCCATAAAAAATAAAACGAAAACGAAAGCGATCCATAAAAATACGCTGACCATTAAAGTACGCCCGTAAAATTCGCGAGTCGAAGAATTTTTCTTGACGTTAAACGCCGAAAGATCCAAACGTTCGGTTTTATCGTTATCGTTAGGCGACGACTGGTAAAAACCGCATTTGGGACAAAAATTCCCTTCTTTAATTTGCGAATTACAAGAGTAACATTTCATCTTTTTGATTTTATCATAACAATAAGTAAAAATCAATTGAGAAAAACTGTTGTTTTTTGATTATGTTTTCATTTTTTCGATGGGCATTTGTTATGATACAACTTTCCGATAGGAAAGAATTGCGTTAGCAATAGCTATAATTATAATTGTTGCACTTAGTAGTTCGTCATTCTGAGCAAGCGAAGCGCCGTCGAAGAATCTTTATCCTTGAAAGCGTAAGCGTTTGCACCCTTTCGGCTATTTTAATAGACGAAGGAAAGGGGGCTTGATTGCCACCAAAGGACGACAAAATGGCGTCCGACGTGGGAATGGGGGTTTTTAAAAAATGATTATGGTTTATTATTTTTGCTTAGATTTTACAGTCCTTGTAAGATAAATTTGGTTTATTACAATAACAAAAGTCTAAAAACCCCCTCTCCGCAGTCGAAGTCAATCAAAGATTGCCTTCTTTGTGCGTAGACAAGCGCCAAATGATGTTATTGCATTCGCAATAACGTATTATCGAAACAATTCGATAATACCCTATTCTTCGAATAGACATTTGCCGTCCGCCCTGCACTCGGCGAAAATATACAAGTGCATTTTAGCCTTCGTTTGTGCTCCCCCTTTCCTTCGACTTTAATTATTATCCGATTATAATCCCGTCAAAAATCCAAAAAGATTTTTGACGGAAGCAAAGAAGTCGGGCAAAAAGCGTAGGTTGCTCGATAAGAGCAAACAAGTAAAAGCCCGTACTTATTTGCTGGGTGCAACCCCGCTTCGCTCGTTTGGACACGACTATAAGTCGTGGACTACGTCTGCGACGATAAGATAAAAAAACTTTTTTCGACAGAAAAAAGTTGCGTTAGCAAAAGGCAATAATTAATTTTGATAAAGATCCTTCGACTTCGCTCAGGATGACAATAGATAGAGTGCTTTTCAATAATTCGTCATGTTGAGCAAGCGAAGCGCCGTCGAAACGTCTATTTAAAAAAAGGCTATCCTTGTTAAAACGCGTCAAAAATCCAAGTAGATTTTTGACGGAGACGAATAAGTTCTCTAAAAAACGCAGTCTTTACGCTTGCGTTAAGACAAGTCTTAAGAGATACTTATGAGTCAAGGGTGACGATAAATGGATAAAGACCCTTCGACTTCGCTCAGGGTGACGATAATTGGATATAGACGTTTCGACTCCGTTCAGTGGGAAGATAAAACGTATCGCAGTTTTGTTTACTTAACGTTAACAACGCCTAAAAAATAATCTTTGCTTACCGCACCGAAATTTCTACTGTCCGTGCTACCGTCGCGGTTATCGCCAAGCACGTAAAAACAGCCCGAAGGTACGGTAAAAGGCGCGGTAGGGCGGACTAATTGTACCCCTTCGTCCCCGTATTCGTCCCTTAATTTTTGCCCGTATTCGGCGGTGGTTTGGTCAATATCGTCAAGGTTTAACATTACGATATTTTCTTGTATTTTTTGCCCGTTTCTATACAAAAAAACAAAGTTTATACCGTTTTCTTTTACCGCTTTTAACTCAATAACGTCCCCTTCTTTACCTACTACTCTTTTAACGTAAATGTCGGGCGTTTCGGGATTTTTTTCGATATATTTTCCAAAAAAAGGCATACATCTTAAGTATTCTCGTCCCGAAAAATAAGCGGTTTTCGTAGAGTCGTTGTCATCGTTATTTTTGTAAAAAACAACTACGTCGTTAAGCCGTATTTTCTTTGCTGTATTGACGTATTTTTGTTGCCCGCTACTTAACGTCGGAAGCATACTGTCGCCTTGGATAACTATCGATCTAAATGCAAAAAATCTAACCGTCGTGACGCAAAAAAACGCTATTGTTATAGCAACTAAAATGACGGTTATCAAAAATATAGGGTTTGAAAAAACGCTTTTGCTTTGCTTCATTTCTATTTTTTCATTTTCCGTTAGGTTATTGATTTTTTTATATTTTATCCCTTTTTGTTATCAATACAAGACTTTTTTAAAAAATTAATGAAAACTTAGGACTTCACCCATTGATATTTAATATTAAAAATGGCATAATGAGTCGTAAGACCGTATTGAATTATTAATATTAAATATTATATATTAAGTTCGTGTTCGGTCTGTGAAATTTTTGTGAAAGAGGCTTTGGCGGTCGTTCGATCCGTCGGACGACTAAAAGGAGTATGGATATGGGAAATAACGTTACTAAATCGGTCAACAAAAATAAGCGCTATGCGTTTACTTTGTTTTTAGCGGTTTTTGTTTTGGCATTTGTCGCCGTCTTTGCCTATACGGTAAGTATCGACGCGTCTAACGCTTCTCTCGTCGGATCATCCGATAATGTCGATACGGCTTTGGCGGATAGTATGCACTACTACTACAAGAGTGGCTCGGCTTGGAATATAGATTCGTCGTTTGACAATGAAGCGATCGGCACTTTTTCAAGCGGTATTCCCTCGAGTGCCTTCTCGGGATATACTCAAGAAGATAACAACGATAACGGTAGCGAGCAAAGTTGGCCGGCTATCGATAACGGTATCCATTATCTTAACACCGATGGTATCGCCGGCGGCGGTACTATGCTTATTGCGACCGCAAGTATCAAAATCCCTAACAATTTGCTTTATTGTATGAAATTGGGCCTTGTCACTATAAGCGTTTCGGGCGTAGTCGGGTCGGATTCGGCTAATAATATCGCTTGCGTCGGTGCTGCTATCGAACTTAAAGATTCCGCCTACAACTTTACTTCGAGCGAACATAGTTACAACCCCACGGGTGCGGATTTCGGTACAGCAAACGGTGCGGGCGCAAAATCAGGTAGCACCAGTTCGGGCGTTTCCGCTAGTCTTTCCGCCGCTACCGTAAAAAGCCAAGCCTCCTCTTTGTCGGCAGGTAGCGCTTATATAAGAGTTACCGGTTCAGTCGGTCACGACGGTTATTGGAATTTGTTCGGACCTTGGGATCTTGACGCTAACACGTACGTAAGATTTACCAATATTACGATTTCCGTTACGAAACCGACCATATACGTAGGCGTTATAACTCCGAGCACTTCGGGTCAAGCGGGCGTAAGAGCAAACCTTAACAACTCTTTGAAAGTCGGCGGCTCCGCCGTCGCGGTAAACGGTTATAGTTCTTATACGTTTGCAAATTACAATTCTTCCTTTGCCATCGCCGCTTCTAAAGCCAGTGATTATTACAATAACGGCAACGGTAACGGTAATACCACTCATAATCTTTACTACGCAACTTCCAACTCCGCTCCTACCAATTCGAGATCGGGTTGGACGTCTATCGGAAGCAGTACGACTTCTTTGACTTTAACTTTAAGTAACCTTTCCGCTTCTTACGGTAACGGATACGCTTTCGGCGCTTGGTATCAACCTAACAACTACACGTTGACTATTTACGATATGAACGGCAAAACGGGCGGTAGCGCGTTTAAATTCTCGTCGTATAATGGCACTCACAATACGTATGGTAACTATAAAACCTACACCGTCTATTACGATAACAATTTCCCGATACCCGCGGCGTCTACTTTAGGTACTAACGTCGGTAGTTTTGCTAGATGGACTAAAATTTCCGGTTCGGGTGACGAAAGTTACGGCGACGCACCTACCATAAAAGGTACGCAAATCACTCAAAATATGAGTTACCACGCAACGTTTGCTTCTTATCAACTGCTTAATACCGCTACGGGTACAAAGTTCTACGATATGAAGAACGGCAACGGGCGTACTTACGTTATTACGGGCGACGCTACCTTCTCCAAACAAGAAGATCCCCTTGATAACACTCACTATTCTACGATCACCATAACTTATTCTCAATATACGGGGTATAAGGGTTGTAATACTACCACAAAAGCAAATTATACTCTCGACGGAGTTTACGCAAAATATACGACGGGACCATTAAAAGACGTTGAGGTCGCACTCGATAAGGTTTCGGCACTCGTTTATAAATTGCAGTATTGTTGCGGCAATTATTACATATACAGTAGTTGGAGTTATACACCTGTTCAAAGGACTGTAACGTGGAAATTAAAATACGGTTCCACGACGGAAACTGTGACCGCTTCTAATAGATATTTTGATAAGTACATTGTCGGGACGAGTATTCCCACGAGTTCGTTTCCCGTGCCTGATTTAAAATCCGGATATATCTTTGCAGGTTGGTATACTGTAGAAACACTTTCTAGCGACTCAACGTCTTCTTTAAAGCTATCGATTGCTTCAACCGACAATACGTCTTTGACGCTATGGGGACATTATATTGCTAATTCCGTAAATAATGCTTGGACTGTAACTGAGACGGGCGAGCAATCTCAAAAAGGAAGTACATCGTCATTAGGTGGATCAATGTCTTATTCTAGAAGTGGAAAAATCACTTATACTCTTAATAAAAATTTGTGGTATTTTCATTATAATAATCATTGGTATGTGTGCGAAGTCTATGCATATTTTACGTTGTCCGGATCCGATACCCACTATTTCAGAATAAAATCCACAAATAATAGCCATAAAACGGCATCGGGAACTGCGTCGGCTACTTATACGTGGAAAAACGGAACAACCACTTATGCTACTTCAAGTGGAAGCGTAAACGATTCTTTTGCAGATAGTTGTGACAGTAATCCTGATCAAAATCAACATATTACTTTCACGAGAAGCGGTACTTATTGTACTCAAACTTCACCTGCCGCATATCCCGATCAGGGATTTAAAAGAGAGATATGGAATATGAGTAGCCAAACCAGTACACTGGAATGGAGCGATAGTGTTTCTACTTCTTGTGGAGATAATACTGAATCTGCAGCATATATAAGTAAGTTTTCGGGAAAATCGTTCTCTATTTCTGTTTCTAAAAATACCAGTTATACGGATAATTCAAACAATAATCAGCGTATAACTTTCCAAAAAGCCGAGTCGTCAAGCGGTGTGTCAGGGTATAGCTCGTCAATATCGACGGTCTACAATTCTACTTCATCAAATGTTACAGCTTATCTTCCTTCCGGTTCTTTGTGGTCTGCTCCAGCAGGGTGGAGATTTGACGGGTGGAAGAAAGGAACAAGCGGAAGTTTGCTAAACAATTATAACGGAGCAAATGATTATAAAGATACTGCTACTCAGAGTCCTACTTACTACGGCGTGTGGGTAAGAGAAAGTTACGTAGTGCCCGTTTGGGACGTTTATTTTAGTAACGATACGGCAAAGGGTATTTCGGCGGAAAACCAAAAGAGCGCGCACTTGCTCGACTCTAACGTAAACGCTTCGACTACGGTAAGTATTTGTAGAGCGCCTTTGTATGTAACCTACGGTAGCGCAGATCTTAATTTGAATAGCTTTGTCGAAAAGGCTTCGGGTGGTTATTCTACGTTGGATACCGAGATCAACAACCCCAATAGCGCGGATAATTTTACTCCTGCCGGCGGTTGGTCCACAACTGCGGCTTGTTCGACGACAAACGTAACTTCGGTCGGCAAAACTTCGCTTACCGCAACGGGAAATACTTGTTATTATCTAAAATGGACGTTAAACCCGCCCGCTCTTTCGGGCGTGGTTACTAATCCTACCGCAGTCAACTACGGCGAAGGTTACGTCGACTTGGATAACTGTATATCCATAGCAATGGCAAAAACGTCGTCCAAACTTTCTTTTTATACCGAACGCGTTTGGGTGCCTTCCAATACGTCGGTAACCATGCCTTTTAACGATCTTGCCCATCGTACTTACGATAGCGGTACTCACCTTTACACCTTTGCCGACGAATATAATCGTGTTTACGACGTACAATCAAGTAATTACGAAAACGTTTATTATTATTGCTTGGGATATGCGTTGACAAACGTAAAAGGCACTTGGTTGATAAGTTGTTCGTCTACCGCGGTATCTTCTACAAACCGCGTCAATCCTACGATAAATCCCATATCGCTAACTTTGAATTTCACCAAAACGTTAGCAGACTACGGTGGGGCTTCTTATGCTCTTAACGACCTTATCGAAGTAACTACTCCTGCGGGTCGTCCGACCGATATTTACAACTATGAAAAGACCAACGGTCTTGCTTGGTACTACGAAACTTTCGCTTCGGCGTTTAATACGTCTACCTCTTACAAAGTAGGCGCTATAGTCAAATATAATAATCTATTCTATCGTTGTAAGACCGCACACTCGGCGGGCGCTTGGAATGCATCTCACTTCGATAGGCTTTACGGCGGGGTAAAATTGAGTTCCGCTAACTTTACCTATACAGCGGCAAGGTCCGCGATCTTTAAAGCGGGCGTTACGGGTTATGACGCAAACGAGATCAAAAATGCCGGCGACTATACTATAGGTAGTTACTATATACTTAAAGCGGATGCTCCTTCTTCGTTTAGCGCCGCAGACGAAGACCACAATTATTATTGGTCTAATACTACGGATGCTGATAAGCGTAAATTAGTAACCGACTCGAGCGCAAAATTTACCATAACTCCGCACAACGCTACGATCACTTTGATTTCTTATTACAAAACGTACGGGGCTACCGCAAAGACCAAGTCGGTAACCACCACTCAAGAAACTCCCGATTATACAAAATGGAATATCTACGTCGACGGTGTGCTTGAGAGCGACTTGAACGCTTATAAAGCGTCTTTTAGTAACGCAGTAAGCGTTCCTAATAACACGGACGCAGGCAACTACTCTCAAATTATTAAGGAATCCGATTTTACACATATTATATTATTAAATAACTACAATTTCTCGGTCAGCGGCGTTTGTAGTTACGAGACTTTGGCAAATAATAAAATGTCCACCAAGTACTACGGTACGACTTATCCCGCTACCGAGTCGGTTTCGGGCAATTATACCACGTACACGGTACCCCATACTTACGATATTGTTCCGGCACCTTTGACTTTGACCACTACCGAAGAAAAATCGGATAGTTCTTGGACGTTTAACGGAAATACTCAAGGTTATACCATAGACTTTTCGGGACTTATCACGGACACTTCGGGACACGGTGCGATACGTCTTGTTAAGATAGATACGGCAGGAAGAACGGGTACGATGACTTATAGCGGATCTACCGTAAACTATAAGACTTTGACCGACGGCGCTTCTACTAAAAAATATTTAGTAGGTATGATCGACGCGGGAACTTATAGTTATAAGATAGTCGTTGCCGACTATAACGGCAATATATTGGTAGCGCCCAACGCTTCTTCTATTACTACTATTACTAATTATTCTTTAGATACATCCTATAATAAGACCTTAAATTGGACTATATCCAAAAAGGCGTTGAGTACTACCGCTTCTAACGTAAACGGCGCAAGTAACTCGGAATATACCGCTTCCGCAAAGGGCTTAAATATTCAATTTACGGGGTTACAAAGAACGGGTACGCAAGAACAAATCAAAGTAACTTACACTACGACTTTTGCAACTCACTCGGCTTTTGCTTCCAATAGTACCGTAGTCGATACTACGAAATCTTATGCGTTTACGTCTATAAACGTCGGTAGTTACAACGTAAACTTTACGGCTGTAAGTCAACTTGCCGCAGGACTTAGAAACACTGAAACCGTTTTCGGTACGTCGGGCGGATGTAACTATTCTATATCTCGAAGCCATACGTATTCTATAGTTAAGAGAGCGTTGACTGCTACTTGGACTAAAAACCCCGCGGCGACTTCCGCAGACGGCACCGTTTCTTATACGTATAGTTCGGGTAACTCATACGGTTTGACCTTGACTATCGGCAATATAATGGCAAAAGATCAATATACCGACGTTACGGTAAGACCTACCATGACCGCAAAGGCGGCGGGTGGCGCTTATACTTTGGCAAAATCTACAGCGGCTACGTTTAACACGTCTACCGCTTATTCGGTCGGCGCTTACGTTAAGTACGGCAATTACGTTTATCAATGTACTACCGCTCATCCTGCGGGAGCGTGGAACTCCGCACACTTTACTCAAAATCCCACTACTACGTTGGTAATAAACGATTATTATTTGATGTCCAACTACGGCGAATACGCTTGTAACGCAACGTTGGATAGCAATACGAATTACTCTTTGACCGTATCCGAAAAGAAATTCTCGATAACGACCACCACGGTCAACGTTACAAAGTGGTTGTTTATCCCCGGATCCAACGACGTTTCCACCAATAACGCTTATCAAGAAGCGCGCAGTACGGGTGCTATCAACGTAAACTACATTGGTACTACTTGGACCGTTCAAGCTTATGAAGCAAACAAGACCGTGGATTCCACTACCACGACGATTTCTTATACGTCCGACGAGTTTGACGATATTTTCGGTCATTACTACAAACGCAGAGCCTATGCGGTAGGTTACGTCGTATATTATAACGGCGCATATTATCGTTGTAAGACCGCTATCGGTTCGGCTGAAGCGTGGACTGCTTCCCATTGGGAAACCTTTACCACGGCTTATAGCGCAAGCAGTACTTACGCTTTGGGCGCTTACGTTAAATATAATAATAAGGTATACAAATGCACTACGGCTATAACTTCGGCAGAGGCGTGGAACGCCGCGCATTGGAGCGATATCCTTCCCGTATTTAGCAATAACCAAGCGACTAACGCGGGTACTTATCCTTTGGAAGCGACAACGGGTAGTAAAAACCACTCTTTGGGCGTAAAAACTCAATCGTGGGTCATCTCTAAACAAGAAGTTAAATTGACTAACTGGTGTTCCTATTCGGGTTCTACCGTAGGTTCATCTATATCTTCGGATCCTACTTTCGTTTATAACAAGACCAATTACGGCGTAGCGTTAAAACTTTCTACCGCTACTTATTCGACGTCCACCACCAAAGAAACCGCTTTAAGACCTACGTTAGCGGATAATACCATTTATTCCGCGGATAGTTCGTCGTTCTCGTTGACTAACACCAAGACTTCGGGCGTTACTTACGGCGGTGCGTCTAACCACGCTTTTTACGCTCAAGCGGCGGGCACTTATTCGGTAACCATTACCGGCGTTTCCGCTAACTATTCGTTAAAATCCGGTTCTACTACGACGAGAGGATTTACCATAAGAAAACGCGAACTTACCGTTACTTGGTCGGGTAGCGCTTCTCAAACTTATACGGGTAGCGCATTGTCTTATAATCCTACGATAGGCGGAGTAGTCAGCGGCGATACCGTATCGTTGACGGCGGCAAGCGGAAAAACTTGTTCTTCTTGTAGCGGTCGTACTATTGCAAATAGCGCGACTAACGTCGGAAGTTATGCTACTTGGGTAACGGCTATAGCGGGTGCGTCCGCGGCAAACTATTGCTTACCCGGTAGTTATACTGGTACCGCAAATTCGGCTACCGCCACTTATAGTCCCGTAACTTCATACGATTCTAACCACTCTTATCACAAGTCTTGGGCTATAACCGCTCGTCCTTTGACGATAACTCTTACCCCTAAAACGGTAACTTATAACGGCAGTTTACAAACTTTGATAGATATAGACGTTACCAATATGGTATCTACTCAATCGCTTACGTTGACGGTCGCTACTACCGCAAAACAAACGGGAACGACGACCAATCTTAGCGATTCGGGGCTTTCGTTGGTATCTAAGACGGGCGCAAGTTTGTCGGGTACTACTTTGACTTTGGCAACTACGAATACGGGTAGTTCGGGAAGCGCGACTTCTCGTTCGGCTTCCTATCAAGCGGGTAAAGCGGGCGACTATACCTTTACCGTATCTTTGAGCGGAATGAGCAACTATTCCGTTTCGTCTACAAGTACGGGATATGCTTCGTCGAGCGCAAAAGCAAGCGTAAGTATGGGTAGATTAGGTATAGTTCTAAAAATTTATACTTACAATACAAGCACTCGCAAAACTACCAAAGGCACTAGCGTTTACGATGGAACGGTACACGGCATCAAAGTCAACGTATCGGGTATTTTGAGTGGCGAAACGGTCAAATTTAACCCCACTACCAATACTTACACTTCCAAAGGCTTTACGTCGTCTACGGCTAAAGGCAACGGCAATTATAACTTTACGTCGACCAATGCGGGCGATTATAACTTAGTCGTGGCGGCAACTTTGTCGGGTATGGGTACGACCACGGGTTACGCCGCTACCACAAACTACACCGTTACTACTCAAAGCGGTGATAATACTCAATATTCTATAACCGCTCGTCCCGTTGCGGTAAAATGGGAAGGTTACGTTTATACGTCCACCGACGTACAAGCGGAATACGCTTACGATTCCGCCGATTATACCAAGACGGATATTACGTCGATAACCTATTCGCCCGTATATATGGGTAGAGAATTTACCTTGACCGCTACCCCCGTAGCCGTGTCGGGTAACGCTAACTCCGGCGTAGTCGGTTCGGATAGCGTGGTATTTGGCGTTAGTAACAATGCAAAGACTGACGCGGGATCTTACACGGCGACGGTTACCGGTATTTCTACCAACCCCAACAATAACTATAAATTGGATTCTTCCGCGGTAAGTAGCAAAGCTTGGTCTATCCAAAAGAAAGACTTAAAAGTCTATTTCACCAATGCTTCTACACGCAGTTATAACGACGCTTTACAAACGATAAGCACTTTATACATAAGCGGCGCGATCGCAGGACAAACCATCACTTTAAACAATACGGCTATCGCCGCATATTACGGCACGTATAATAGCAAGACTTCCTATACCGCTATGAGCGGTAGCGGTTTAAGCGCTTCGGGTACGACTTTGACATTTACTTTAGGCGATTTTTCGGGCAGTACGTCGTTACCTATTCAAGCGGCTAAAGCGGGCGATTATTATTTAGAAGAGACTTTACCCGATTCGGTAAGCAAAAACTATAATATGCTTGCGTCTAACGGTAGTGCCATTACTTCGGCAAATACCGGAAAAATAACGTTTAACCGTAAGTTGTTATACATCACTTATAAAGCGACCACGGGTGCGGCTTTGAATACCGCAAGTTCTTCAAACAGAGTATCTTCCTACTCGGCGGGACAATACGACGGAAACGCGAAGGGCGTTAATTTGGTAATTACAAACGTTTTAAGTACTCAAAACCTTACTCTAACCATGCCCACCAATACTTATACGTCTAAACCTGCAGGTGCAACTCAAAGCGGTACTACTTGGAGTTTGCAAGTTACTAACGGTACGTATACGTTTACGGGTACTAACGCGGGTAGTTACGATATTATAGTTACCGGAATAAGCGCTTGTACGGGCGGTAACTATCCCGATCCCAAAAACTACGCTTTCGATCATCGTACTAATTGTATCGGCACCACGTCTACTCAACTTTGTACGTCGGGCGATTATGCAAATATATCGTCTTATAGAGTGCGTACTACCATTTCTAAAAAGTCGGTAAGCATAACTTGGTCGGGTGCAACTACCACGGCTAAATATACGGGCAAAGCGCAAAGCGTAACGGCGACTGTCGGCGCTTTGGTCGGTAGTGAAAAATTGGTGTTGACTTCCGAAAACACGTTTGACAATAACGAATTGGTATCCGCTTCGGGCGTTGGTCAAGGTTCTTATAAATTCAACGCCACTAACGTAGGCACGTATAACGTAACGAGCGTTAGTTTGTCTTCGGTAGTCGGCGGGCAAGTAAACAACTATACTTTGACTTCTAACGTATCCGACGCAAACTGTAAACTCGTTATCGGTACTACCGAAATAACCATCACTTGGTCGGGTACGGGTAGCACGTCATACGACGGCAAGACTCACGGCGTTACCGCTACCGTTAGCGGATTAAAAGAAAGCGAAAAAGCCGTGTTTACAACGTCGAGTACTTATGCGTCAAATAATTTAGCGTCCGCTTCGGGCGTTGCAAACGGCGCATATACTTACTTATCCACCAATGCGGGCAATTATGACGTAACGAGCGTTACCTTGTCTTCTATAGTCGGCGGGCAAGCAAAGGCTAGCAATTATACGTTTACTTCTAACGTCTCTTCTTCCGTTTGCGTGTATTCTATCACCGCAAAAGCGATAACCTTGACTTGGTCGGAATCGGGTAGCGCAACGTACGACGGTTCGTCTCACGGCGTTAAAGTCAAAGTCGAAGGGATAGTAGGCGAAGAAAGGGTGGTCTTTGCCGTTTCTACGACTTATTCCGGCAATACGTTGCGTAACACCACAAACGGTGTAGGTAACGGTACGGGTTATCAATTTACGGCAATAAACGCTGGTACTTATACCGTAACTTCGGTTACCGTGGATAGCGTCAAGGGCGGATCGGCGGGTAACTATTCGGTTACTACCAACTTCGGTTCGTCTAACGTTAATACCCGGTACGTTATCAATAAGAAAGGTTTGAGTATCGCTTGGACCAATCCTACGGGTACTCATTATTATACTTCGTCCGCGCAAGGCGTTACCGCCGTCGTATCGGGATTGGTCGGTACCGAAACCGCGGTCTTTGACGTAACTTCCACTTACGCCGCCAATACTTTGTATTCCGCTTCGGGCGTTGCAAACGGCTCGTATACCTTTACTTCGACCGATAAAGGCACTTATAACGTTAGCGCGTTGTCTTTAAGCGAGATCAAAAACGGTCAAGCGGCAAAGAATAACTACGACTTTACTTCAAATATATCCGACGCTAACTGTAAATACGTCATTTCCGCTCGTCCCTTAAGTTTGTCTTGGACGGGTACGGGTACTTCGACTTACGACGGCAATGCTCACGGCGTAAACGCTACTTTGTCGGGCTTGCAAGGGTCGGAAAAAGCCGAGTTCTCGTTGACTTCGGACACGTACGCTACGCAAAATCTTTACGTTTCGGGTCAAGGCGGCGTTGCAAACGGCTCGTACACTTTCCGTAGTACCAACGTAGGTACTTACGGTATCTCTTCTATATCCTTAAGTTCGATAATCGGCGGTAGAGGAAAGACTTCAAACTATACCTTTATTTCTAACGTTTCCGAGTCTAACTGTAAATACGTTATCGATCCCGCACCTTTGACTTTGACTTGGTCGGGTAGCAATTACGGTTCAAGCGGTACCGCATACGACGGTTCCGCTCACGGCGTAAGCGTTACCGTTTCGGGTCTTGTCAAAACCGAAGTCGCGGTATTTAGTGCAACTAATACTTACGTTACCAACGATTTGGTTTCGTCTTCGGGCGTGGCAAACGGCACTTACGGTTTCCGTCGTACAAACGCGGGTACGTCAAGTGTTACCGCCGTTACCCTTTCTTCAATAAAGAACGGTCAAGCGTCTACTTCGAACTATACGTTTACGAATAACGTATCTACCGCTAATTGTCAATTTACTATTTCTCCCGCAAGTATCAAACTTACTTGGTCGGGTACGGGTTCTGCTAAATATACGGGCGGAGTTTACGGCGTAAACGTCAAGGTAGAAGGCTTGAAGAATTCCGAAAAAGCGGTATTTAGCGTAACTACTAATTATGCGAGCAATACCTTGGTCAACGCTTCGGGCGTTGATAACGGTACGGGTTATACCTTCCGTGCGGCTAACGTAAACACTTATACCGTAACCGCGGTTTCGTTAGATAAGGTCGTCGGCGGTAACGCGTCTACTTCCAACTATACGGTGGATCCTCAACTCGGCGCTTCTTCCGCAAACACCAAGTATCAAATCACCGCAAGAGAACTTACTCTCACGTGGTCGGGTAAAGGCACCACCAATTACGACGGCGCTAAACACGGCGTAAACGTCAAGTTAGAAGGATTGCAAAACGGCGAAAAAGCGGTCTTTACTATTTCTTCCAATTATGCGGAAAATAGTTTGTACTCGTCGTCGGGCGTTGCGGACGGTGATTATCAATTCCGTTCCACCAACGTTCGTTTGGTTTCGGGTGCGGTTTCCGCTTACTCGGTAAGTTCGGTAACGTTGAATTCGATAAAAGGCGGCAACGCTTTGACTTCGAACTATACGTTTAGCGCTAACTTGGGAACTTCAAGCGCAAATACGACGTACACAATAACGAAGCGTGCTATCGGAGCGTCCTTCGGTACGGCGTTGACTTCTGCTTTGAATTACAACGGATCTTCTCAAAATTCTATACTTACGCTATCCGAATTGGTAAGCGGCGATCAAGTATCGCTCAACCACTCGGTAAGTTATTCCGCTAACGGTATTGCGGGCAATAGTTTGACCCTTCAAGACGTAGTTTACTCTTCTTCTCCCGCAATAAGTAACAACGTTATCTCCACCGCTTCGGGTACTTCTCGTAACGTTACCTTTACCGTAAAAGACGTAGGTAAGTATACGATATCTTTGACTAGCGCAAACGATAACTATTACGTTGGCGAGTCGGGTACCTTGACTCTAAATATCACGGTCGCGCAAGCCGTTATTACCTTGACTTATACCGGCGCTTCTTCTACCGCTATTTACAGCGGTTCGGCTCAAGGTATAACCATGGCTATCTCGGGTATCTTTGCGGGCGATCAAGGCAAGGTATCTTTAAGCATCGCAAACGACTTGTACGCAGGCAACGTTACTACGGCTAAATCCAACGTTACCAACGAGTCTTTGACCTTTAAAGCGACAAACGTAAGAGTCGTTTCCAATAGGATATCCGCTTATTCGTTGGGTACGATAAGCGTTACTCACGTCGGCGGTACGACTTCCGCATATACCAAGTATGCTTGCAATTATAAAATTGCCGAGTCGGGTAGCGATAGTTATACCATCAATCCCCGTCCTTTGACTTTCTCGTATACCGCTTATACGGGCTTGAATTATAACGGTTCTCAACAAAGGGGCTTGAACTTAGTGGTCGGCAACGTCGTAAGCGGTAGCGTATCTTTGGATTATACCTATATTTGCGGCAATACTTCTTCGGTAACGCCTACTGCGGGCGCAAATACGTTATCCGTTACCACTTCGGCTTCTCAAGATTTCAAGGGTACTCACTACGGTACTTATACGGTTACTTTCGATAAGACGATGACGGGCGATTTCTACAACGGTATAAGTAGTAAAAACTACACCTATCCCGCGTCTACCGACAGAAGTTTCGAAATAGGTCAACGCACGGTTACCATAGAGTGGTCTCAAGACGATCTCGACGATTGGAGCAGTGATTTCTCCACGCCGTATTCACCTTACTTGGGTATAACCCGTCAAGTATTTGCAAACGTTACCAACGCTTGCGGATCGGACGTCGTTACCTTGACTTTGACGGGCAATACGGGTATCAAGAAAGGCAACTATCAAGCGAGAGTTACGGGATTCTCTTCCAACCCCAATAACGACTATAAGTTACCTAACGACTCTACTTTGGTAAAAGATTGGCAAATAAGCGCGCGTACCTTGACGTTGGGTATCTCGTCCAACGATACGAGAGTATACACCGGCGCCGCTCAACAAGTAGTAAGAATAAGCATTTCGGGCATTTGCGCCGACCAATACGACGTATACGACGATATCGGATATATCATTACGATTTCCGCCAAGAGCGTTAGCAACAACACTACGTTGACCAATTTGGGAGTTAGATTTACTTCGTCCGGCACGGCTATAACAAGCGGTAACGCGTATGCGACGGCAAGCGTCGAAAACGGTATATTTAGTATTGATATAAGTACTGTAAAAGCAGGTAACTATACTATAAACGTTACCTTGTCCGAAGATATAGAGACCTTTGCCGCCAACGATAACTACACTATGGCGGGCGATACGGACGAATTTACCGTTACGCCTCGTACGATAAATATCAACTGGTCTACCAAAGACGCAGGCAATACCGCCGTATTCGACGGCTCGGCTCACGGTGTGAGTGCAACAGTTAGCGGTATACAAAATAACGAGAGAGTCAAATTTAATATAGGTACCAACAACTTTGCCAATAAGAGCATAGTAAGCGGTACGACCAACGTTACGAATACGACTTATGCGTTTACTTCGATAACCGCAGGTTCGTATTCGGTTTCGGGTATGAGCATAGCGAGTGCGTCGTCGACTTCCTCGAGCGCAAACTCTTCTTGCGTTGACGCTTCCAACTATACTTTGACCGCTTCCAACGTTTCGTTCACCATCGAAAAACGCTATTTGAGCATAACTTGGAATTACACTTCGGCGTTTACCTACGATGGTACCGAAAAGAGCGTTTCCGCAACAGCCGGCAACGTAGTTTCGGGTTATGCGGTAACATTTACCTATTCGGGTACTACTTCGGCGACTAATGCGGGTAGTTATACGGCTACGATAAACGGTTGTTCGCCTTCCGCAAACTACCGTTTGCCTTCGGCTACGTCGGAAGCGTCCGAATACGCTAAACTTTCCAAGAATTGGGAGATCGGCAAACGTGCTTTGACGATAACTTGGGGTACGGCTTCTTCGTTGACCTTCAATAATAACGCTCAAGGCGTCACCTTAACGGTCGGCAATTTGGTCGCGTCGGACGTTATAACTCTCAATTATTCGATAAACGGCTACTATTACACTACCACGGGTACGGTAAGTTCTAACGCTTTCGCAACGTATAATTCGACGGTGGTTACTTCCGCAAATGCGACGAGTATACCTTTCTCGATAACTCGTACGTTAGCGGGTACTTATACTACCGCCGTTAATTCGATAGCGACCACTAATAACGGCAACGCTAATTACAGTTTGCCTTCCAATTCGGGTAGTTTTGCCATAAAACAAAAGACCTTGGGCTTCGATTGGGACTACGTGTCGATGTTTACTTACGACAAGACCGCTAAAACTGTCAATGCAACGCCTACGGGTATTGTCGACGGCGCTGTGATCTCTTTGACCTATTCTACCAATGGCAACGCGGGCAATTCGGCTACCCTTGCCAACTCTTACAACACGGTAGTTACCGCAATATCGGGCGGAGACAACAAGTATCTAAACTACGTTTTAGGCGACGCCGCTTCGAGAACGTTACCTTGGACGATAGATAAACGTACTTTGACCGTTAGTTTCAACGACCCGACTTTGACTTATAACGGTTTAGGTCAAGGCGTTACCGTAACTATCGGCAATATTATCAAAAACGACGTCGTAGGCTTTACTTCGACGGTAACGCAAATAGGCGGCGGAAGTTCTAACGTAAACTTCACTTACGCCACCAAGAGTACTTCGGGCAACTTGGATACCTACGTTTATACGTTTACCGCGTCGGTAAGAGCGGGCAATTATACTGTCAATTTGACGGGTATGGGCGATCAAACCGATTCTTCTAACTATAGAATAAGCGGTGAAAAAACGTATACGATCTCAAGACGCGTCGCGACGATCGATTGGACGTTCGATAATTTGGCGACTTCTTTGAACAATACCAAACTTGCGTGGTCGGGTACTTCGACGGTATATAGCGGTTTGCAACGTTCGGTAATACCCAACAAAGCAGCCGTAGTCGGCGACGCGGGCGTTTTGTCGCAAGACGCTTCTTACGTAAGCTTTACGTATACGGGTGCTACTGCCACTGCGGTTGGCAATTATACGGTATCGGTTAGCGCCGTAAGCGATTCGAGAGGCTATAACGATTATATCTTGCCCGACGTCATTTCCAAAGCGTGGTCGATAAGCAAGCAAACCATTTCCGCACCTACTTGGAAGTACGGAACTACGCCGTTGGCTTCGGCAAACATCGTTTATAACGCTTCCACTCAAACGGTAACCGCTACCGTGCAAGGTTATACGGTCAACGGTTCTACGGGGGCAAATAATACGGCTAACCTTGACTTTACTTACTATACGGATACGTTAAACGATATCCGCAACAGCGCGCTTCTTGCGGGAACTTACACCGCAAGAGTTACCTTGACGGCTGCGGTATACGCTAATTATGCGTTTGCAGGCAATTCTCAAAGTGCGCAAACTTCTTGGACCATATCCCGTCGTCCCATCAAGGTAAGCGATCTAAGTTGGAGCACGACGAGTTTGCAATACGTAGGTACGGGCAACGAACTTGAAGTTATTGCGACTATCGAAAATCGTTGTACGGGCGATACTATCAATATCACTTACGTACACGACCAAGAAAATAATATCGTTCAACATGCGGATCAAGTCGGAACTTATATCGCACGGATAGCGTCTATCGATAACGTAAACTACGTTATAGATACGAGCGCGGGCGAGTTGCAAACCACTTGGCGTATCACGCCTAAAACGGTAACCGTTGCATGGACTTCGGGCGCATATACGTATAACTCGTTAGCGCAAGGCGTTACCGTGACCATAAGCGGTATCATATCTACCGATACCGTTACGTTTAACCTTAAATCGACAGGAGTCGAAGGCAACGTCTCTTTGACCTATTCGGGCAGTGGCGACGGCAGTATTTCTCGTACCTTTACGGGTATATCGGCAGGCACGTATTCGGGCGACGTCGATACTATAGCGGACGTAAACGACGGCGCAAACTATGCGCTTCCGCAATCTACTTCGGGCAGTTGGTCGATAGCAAGAAGAGAAATATCTCTCACTTGGTCGGCGCTTGCGGGTAACGGCGTATACGACGGCAGATCGCAAGGTCTTAATTTGGTAGTCGAAAACATAGTTGATTACGAAAGAGTTGCGTTTACCTTCCCGTCTTCCAATAATTACGAAGCAACTACTATTTCCACCACTCAAGCGGTAAACGGAACTTACACGTTTACAAGCGTCAACGCGGGCGATTACAGCGCAAGCATAACGGGTATAACTTCGGTAAGTTCGGTAAGCGGACACCCCAATGCGTCTTACGTATCCGCAAATAACTACGTCGTTACTTCTTCGGGTCCCAACAGTTATAATATCCAAAGACGTACTATAAGCGTAGCGTGGACCAACGATACCACCACGGGCGAACTAACCCCCGTCTATTATTACAACGACAACGGTTGGGCTGACCCCTACGTTTACGGCTACAACGCGACCAATAATAATATTTGGCCGGGCACGAAAATGGCAAGAGTAAACGGCTCAAACGGTTGGTATTATGCGTATATCGACAGTGCGTTTACCAACGTCAAGTTTACAAATAACGGTTCAAACGAGACAAACGCTTATGCGTTCTCGCCCAATTACGCAACCTTCTTCTACGGTATAGGCTTACCGCAAACCCCCGGCGAATTTACCGTTTATTACTACAACGTAAATTCTTGGGCTACTCCTTACGCTTACGCTTGGACAAAGGTCGATAACGGCGCGGGTAACGAGTGGGCTTCTACCGCTTGGCACGGCGTTGAGATGACTTCTATCGGGGATAATTGGTATAAAGCGACCGTAAATTCTTTGTCTAATCGCATAATCTTTAACGACGGTGATTCCAACCAAACCAACGATTTGGTACTCGATCAAACCGCGCCTTACTATAACGGTAATTGGCATAGCGAAATGCCTTCGGATACGGGTGCGACCAACGTCGTTTATTATTACGACGAGAATAATTGGCGCTCTTGGACGACGCCTTACGTTTACGCTTGGAAAGACGGTTCGTCCGGCACTCCCGCTTGGCACGGTACTCAAATGACTGCCGTAAGCGGTGCTAACGGTTGGTTCAAAGCCGAGATAAATTCTTCTTACGACAGAGTGATATTCAATAACGGCGTAAACGACGATCAAAAGACGGACACTTACGTATTCAATAGATATTATCCTTCCTTCTATAGAGGGGAATTCATGTCCATTACGCCGGGTTCGTCCGATATCTACTATTATAATTCCAACGCTTGGTCGTCGGTTTACGCTTATGCGTTCCACGAATTTGGCGGCAACAGTTATAATAATGCGGCTTGGCACGGCGTCGCTATGACGTCTATCGGCAATAATTGGTATAAAGTTACCGTGGATAATATATTCGATAAGGTGATATTCAACGATAACGGCACTAATCAAACCGCCGACCTTACCATAGATACCGCATATCCTTACTATAAAGACAGTACTTGGTCTTCGACTTTGCCCGTTGCGTCTTCGGGAACCTATTCGGATTCCTTCGTATACGACGGCAACACTCACGGCGTTAAAGTGACATTAGGCAATATCTTGGCAAGCGATATGGATTCCATAGCGTTCAGTTACGTTAATAGCGGTATCAACGCGCCTTCAAAGGTGAACGGCGTCGTTTCCACCGTCGACGGATTAAGTTTGCAAGATTGTTCTTACACCTTCTTGGCAAAAGATCATAAGAGTATCGCTTACGCCGCTAATATTAGCGCGATAAGTCTTAACCCCAACAATAACTACGTATTGCCTACGGTAGGTTTGCAAGGCGAGTGGAATATCGCCAAGAGAGTATTGGATATATCTTGGGATAACGACGGCGAAAGTTACGTTTACGACGGTGCTTCTCACGGAGTTGTAATGAACGTTAATAACGTCATCGGCGGCGATTCCATAACCTTTACGATATCTACAAGCGGGGAACTTCCTACGGGTACTACTTGGACGATGACGTCTTCGAGTATGGTAATTCCTTCTTCGTTAAACTTCACGTCCATACACGTTTTGGATAACCAAGCGTTCTATACCGCTACGGTAACCAATTTGAGCAACGATAACTACGCTTTGCCCGACGACGGACTTAACGCTTCTTACAAGATAACTCGTAAGACGATAGCCTTCGATTGGCGTTTGGACGGCGCTTCCTTCCTTACCACCACTTACGACGGAAACGAACACGTTATAACCGCAGTTCCCACCAACTTGGTATCGGGCGACGCTTGTTCGATAACCGTTGCAAATTCCACCGCCGTCAATGCGGGTAACTATACTAACGCTTATGCGTCCGCTCTTTCCAATAACGATTACGCTCTACCGCAAACGGTCGCGTTGTCTTCTTGGGCCATCAACGCTCGTCATATTAACTTGCGTATAACCGAGAGCGACGTAGAGTATAGCGGGGCTTCGAGAGTCGCACAAGACTTCGGTATCTATTTCGAAAACCAAGTCGCAGGCGACGACGTCGCTTATTTGACCGACTTATCCACCGTAAACGCTCGTAACGTCGGCAATTATACCTTCTCGGTATCTTTGAACGGTATGCCTAACTATATTTTGGACGACTATCAAGCCAACTTTACGATTTCGCCTTATACGGTTGGTTTGTCCGATTTGGTTTGGACTCACGTTACCTATAAGAACACTTCGTCCGCTTTCGTAGAATTCTCAAGTGCGGATTACGCTTGGGGCGACGTTATAACTTATAGCGCGGACAATTATCAAGAGTTATATCATAACTTCACCGCGGTTTTGGATCCTACCAACGACGTATTTGCAAGTTCGACCGTAGGTTTCGGTTACTACTACTACGGTATTTGTACTTGCGGTTTGAATCACTCTCCCGCCGACGCTGGTTACCACACCGATCACCAATGGGTATCGGGCAGTAACGCCTTATACGACAGCGCGCACGGCGGTGCAAACGCAGGTCGTTATTGGATAGAATTGAACTTCAACGGTGCGGATAGCGCTAACTTCGTATTTGACGGTGCGGACGTCGGTTACGACGACGATACGTATTTCGTCAAGACGGCTTCGACCATCACCTTAAAGAACCCCAACGACGACAGTACTCTTGCAACTTGGGCACCGCGCTTCGCTCAAGAAAACTTGTCCTACGTATTGACTTATACCGTAAACCAAGCGATAGGCGGTATCGTTGCGGATAGCAACCAAGGTACGGTGGATAAAGTATTCGACGGCACTTATTACAGAGATCCCATCACGTTAGCAGGTATTTCCGAAGATACCGTATTCGTATTGATCGACGGTACTCAATATACTTACGCTCAATACTTGACCAATACGGTTATTCGTAACGTCGCTAATTACGAAGTCAAGTTTGCTACGTTGAACGCGACCGGTAGCGACGAGTCTTGTAACTTTACCGAAGATACCTTCGATACTTATACTCAAACTATTAATATCTCGTCTCGTAACGTCTACGTTACGGATACGTCGACAGTCGACGACTGGACCAAGATCTACGATACGACTTCGGCTTATACGTACTTTAGCGTAGCCGCGGCGGTCGATACGACTTCGCCTTCCGTCCATACGGGTATCGTTGATAGTAGCAAAGCGTCGGTAAGCGCAAGTTTCGCTTCCGCTTCGAGTTCTTTGACGGCTAAAACGATAACGTTTACCATAAACGGTACGGACGCTTCTAACTATACTCTATATATCAACGGTACCAAAGCGACTACGGTAAACGGCTATATCCAAGCAAAACGTTTGTCTATAACTTTGGGTAGTTCGGATAAGGTATACGATAAGATATCGGCGTTTACCGACTACACGATAGAAAACGGCAGTATACTTTCTCAAGCACCCGTTACGGTATCCGCCGCTTACAGTTCGGCTCTCGCTTCGTCGGCAGTAGGGGATAGACGTATTAACTTTACGATAAGCGGTAATGCGACTTATATCGAAAACTACGAGATGTACATAAACGGCGTACAAACCACGTACGTTGATTGTACGATATTCAAGAAAGGTATCGCGGTCGTTAGTTTCGACCATACAAAGACGTACGACGGTACGGCGGACGCAAACGTAGTATTCCAAAGCTCCGCTATCTTGGCGGGTGACAACATAAGCGTTTCGGCTTCTTACGATAATAAGAACGTCGGGACCAATAAGACTATAACTTATACTATGATCGGCGCAAGTGCGGATACCGATAACTATAAGTTCGGTGCGGACGGTACCGTTTCCGAATTCAGTCAACCTTCGATGTCCTTTGTAAACGGTATCATAAACGCTCGTATCTTGGAATTGACTTGGACGTACGATACCGCAAACAACGTTTACGACGGCAACGCGCACGATTGCGTATTGACTATTGCAAACGTCGTTGCGGGCGACTCTACTTTGGGTCTTAGCGGATATACGACTACCACTTATACGGCGGGCGGATTGTCATTGAACCGCTTTACCTTCACTTATAGCAATACTCAAGCGGACTCTTACAGCAAGACTATAGTAAATAACGATAGCAACTATACCATTACGTCGGGCGCAACTTATAACTGGACTATCGCTCAACGTCCTTTGAGTATAGTTTGGAAGATAGACGGTGTAGAAGTTACCACGGATAGCAACTGGTATAAAGCGTTCGATAATCAAATAGTCAACGTTACCTATACCGTCAACAACGTTGCTCCTTCCGAAACCGAATCCGTACTCGACGCGACGATAACCGACGTATCCGCCACTAACGTTGGCAATTACGTGGCGACTTATGCTATCAACAATTCCAATTACGTCATCGCTTCGGGTTCGACTATGGCTTGGCGTATCGTAAAAGCGGATATAGAAGGTATTACGATCGCGGACGTAGACGACTACTATAACGGATCGGCTTACTCGGTCAACGTAAGTTCCAATTTAAGTCAACACGGCGTGGTTTTGAACGTCGCTTACACGATAACCCCCGAAGGCGTCGATTCGCACAGTGCGGTAAACGTAGGTACTTATACGATAACCGCAACCTTGACCCACGATAACTACAATACGTTGGTAGTTTCTAACGTCGCCGATAGCAGTCGCAAAAACGCGACTTTGACTATTCGTTCGTCGGACATCACAACGTTATCTTTCGATAGCAATATAACTCAATATAACGCTACCGTACAAAGATTGTACGTGCTTTACTCGGGCGAAGCGTGGGTCGGCGATACCGTCAAGACTCAATATAACGACGACGTCAACGTGGTGTATAGCATTACCGCTTCAAACGGCGGCGTACTTTTAGGCGACGTAAATAACGGCGCTAAAAACGTGGGTACTTATACCGTTACCGTTTCGGTCGGAGCGGATAACGACAACTACAACACTTGGTCGGATACCAAGACTTTGACAATAACCAAAGCGCCTTTGCTTGACGCAGAAGGCGAACCTTTGTCCATATCCGATTTGACGGTAACTTACGACCGTTTGTCTCACGCTATTGCGGTCAACGCTTTAGACGGAGATCAAACCCAATATTACGCTCTTGACGGAGCGACGATCTCTATCGTTTATACTATCGACGGTATCTCGGGCAATTCGGCAACCAACGCCGGCGTTTACGGAATTGTCGCCGTCATCTCGGCTCGCACGGACGGTGCGATAAACAACAACTACGATAACGCCGAACTTACCGCTACTCTTACGATAGATAAAGCGATAATGCACAACGCGACTAACTTCGGTACCTTCTATTTGAAGGGCTTGACTAAAGATTACGACGCTACCGCTTATTATCTCAACGTCAACGCTCAAGACGCGGCTCTCTTGCAATCGACAAGAGCGGACACCGTTTCCGTTTCACCTTTGACAAACGGTAACAACGGTTACGATACCGCGGACGTTACTTACGTTTACACGTACGATCACGGAGATGCGGACTATATCTTGCACGGCGGTACTTATACCGTTAGGGCGACCATCGTCAATCCCAACTATCAAGACGTCGTATTGCCTCAAGTTACCGTTAAGGTCAACGCTATAAGTATTGAGTCCGTCTACTTGCTTGCACCCGAACTTTTAGGCGATGCGCCCAACCAATATCATTACGAATATACGGCAAGTTACTATTCTATCGGCGTAAGCAGAGATTCTACACCCGTAAACGTTTTGGTCGGTAGCGTTGCGTTGACTATAGGCGGAGCAAGCACTTCGGACGTCGCTACGGTCAGTTATACGTATTCGTATACCGCACCCACGGCAAGCACGCCGTCGGTTAGCGGCGCTACGTTTACTAACAACACCATCTACAATGCGGGTACTTATTCGGTAAGCGCGGTCGTTACTCCCGAAGGCTCGGCTATATACGACTACGAAGTATTGGAATTGAATACCGACGTTATAGTAAGTAGAGTTAATATCACCAATTTGACCTTCCTCGGACTTACTACGGTTTACGACGGCGACGCAAAACGCATCGCGGTATCCGCTTCGTCCACTCAACTCGGCGATCCCGTCAATATCCGTTATTCCGTAGTTACGGATAATCCTTTGACCGATTACGTCGTAGACGAGACAGGGCTAACCGCAACGAATGCGGGCGTTTACGAAGTAACCGTACACGTAAACGAAAACAGCGTGGAAAACGACGTGGCGTACAACGTCAACTACTTTGATTTTGCGGATATCACGAGAAGTTTGACCATCAATAAGGCTACTATCGGCAATCTCAACTTTGTTGACGCAACGGTTACTTACGACGGCGCATATTATTGGTTAGTCGTATGCGGTGACGTTCAAGATAAGATCTCTCGCGTAGAGCCTTCCGCTACCGTAGTCGTTACCCCCGCAGGCTTGAATTTGAACGACCAAGCAAGCGTAACTTACAAAGTAAACGGCGCTACTTTTAACGGCGCGTTTAACGCGGGTTCTTATAATATCACGGCAAGCGTAACTAACCGCAACTATAACGACTTTGAAGCGACCGCTACTTTGACGGTAGATCCCGCGGATATGTGGGCGAGAGTATCAGAAGAAGATATTACCGACTTCTACTTTATGACTAGTGATATAACCCGTTTCTACGATACCAACACTTACTTCGTCAACGTTGGTACAAAGACTTCGTCTCAAGTAGTGGATACGGATATTTACGTAGTCGGCGACAAGGTAAAAGCGACTTCCTTCTCGATCCGTCCTCAAGGTTTGACCTTATCTCAAGCGACCGATCGTAGTCTTGCGGATACCGCTACCGTAACTTATACCGTTTCGGGAAGTGCGTTCACGGGGGCGAGAAATGCGGGAGAGTACTATTTGCGTGCCGTATTGAGCGACGCTGTCGGCAACTACAACAGTATTACGTTAGAAGGCACTTTGACCATAGATCCTTTGAGTTTCGTTGCGGATAACGAATTGCACCCCGACGGATTTACTACCTTATCCTTGACGGGTAAGACCGATCTATTATTCAATAGCCGCAACCACTACGCGGGCGTTACGGTCAACGGCTCTCAAGGCTACTTGGATACTTTGATAGACTCCGCGCCTTTGCTTACCGCCGACGGCGACGTGGAATTGATCTACGAATATAGCACGTCTTTAAACGGCACTTACTCTTCCTTTAACGGCGTGGTCGACGCAGGCACGTATTATATACGCGCGTACACCAATTTAGGCGTTGACGTTTTAGGTAACTACGTACCGTGGAGCGAGACTGTAGAACTTACTATTCTTCCCGTAAGATTTATTAACGAAGCGGGACATTTGGGCTTGCTCTACTTGGTGGATAATTCCATACCTTACAACACTCAAATACATTACTTGGGCGTAAATAAAGAGAACTCGGCAAACGACAACTTGACGACCACTTTGTATTACGGCGATCTCGGTTTGAATATACCCGTCGTCTATACGTTCAATACCACGGGACACGGTGAAAACGCGGTTTACGGTAGCACCTTCGACGGCGCTACTACCGCCGGTACCTATTACGTAAAAGCCACGATAGCCGATTCTACCAACTATTTAGGTTGGGAATCCACGGGTACTTTGGAAATACAAAAACTTACGTGGACTAATACACCCGGTCATCTTAACGAGTTGTATTTGACCGACTATACTCAACTTTACGATATGCGTACTCACTACGTAGGCGTTAAGAATACGACTGCGGTAAACGACGCGGTAGTAAACAGTCTCGTTTACTTGGGCGGAAATCTCGTTATTCCCGTTACTTACACCTATTTAGACGGCGACGTTTATAAACCTTTTGACGGTGCAGTCAACGTTGGCGATTATACGGTCAAAGCGACGATTACGGAGACCGTCAACTATTACGGTTGGGAAGATACGGCAGTTTTGTCTATCGCTCAATTACAATGGACGGACGATAACGGCAACTTGGGCGCATTGTACTTCAACGGCAACGTATTTACTTACGACACCACGGTAAAGGGTTGTTATGCAAGCCGTTCCAACGAGTGGTCTAACGAGCCTTTGACCGCTTTATCGGTGGAACTTGCCGGCGGAACGTTGAATTTGAGTATATCTTATACTTACGTTTATCAACAAACGTTGTCCGACGCTTTGACGACTTCGGCTACGTTTACGGGCGCTAAAAACGCGGGTTACTATTACGTTACCGCTTTGATCGAAAGCGATTCGTACGGCAACTATGCGCCGTTCGATCAAACCGTAACGCTCGAGATAAATCAAGCGGTATTCGGCAACGGCGACCTTACCGCTTTGTATTTCAACGGCAATACCTTTAAGTACGACCTTACCGCTCACGCCGTTTACGCAAGTACTACCGACGTATATAGCACTACGCCTTATAACAAAGTACCTTTGCTCGGCGGGGACGGAACTGCGGATATTATTTACAGTTATTCCTTGGTAGAAGGCGGTTCTCAAACCGTTATCGCCGTGCCTCAAATGATAAATTCGGGCGACTATTACTTCCATGCGGAAGTATCTTTGGACGGAGATAACGCCATCAACTATCGCTCTTGGTCTCAAGACGCCGTATTGCGTATACAAAAACTCGAATACGTACAAGGCGAAATGGGCGCTTGGTCCTTGTATTCGGCGACTATGCCTTACGACAAACTTACTCACTTTATGAATTTGAGTAGTACGGGTGCATATAACGACGATAACGAAGCGTTCACTTCCTACACGGTAACCCTTGCGGGCGGTACGTTGGATATTACTATCGAATACACCTATAATCTCGTAGGACATTCGGAAAACGCCACCTACTCGGCGTTCAACGGCGCTGTCGACGCGGGTACCTATTACGTCAAAGCGTATATAGCGCCCGACGTAAACTACGACGCTTTCGTTGCTCAATCCACTTTGACTATAGAGCGTTTGAAGTGGAACGGACAAAGCGGACACTTGGCTCCTTTGTATTTGGTCGGCGGCGAGATAGAGTTTACTTACGACGCGATCGAACACTTCGTATCTGCGGAAGATTCTCAAGGCGCGACCGCTAGTTCTTTACGTACTTCGTTTACCAGAAGTTTAGGCGGGGATAGAACTTTGGACTTTACCGTAAATTACAAGTATTACACGGGTACTACGGGCAACTACGTCGACGACTTTACTTCGGCTCAAAATGCTGCCGAATATCATATCAAAGCGTCAGTCGCCGAGAGCAGAAACTACGAAGGTTGGGAAGCCGAAACTTATATCATAATCAATAAATTGACTTGGGATCTTGACGGCGATCCTTTGGATCCCATCTACTTAAACGGCGGAAGAACGATTTCTTACGACGGCGAATATCATTACGTATCTATCGGTAAGAGCGTCGAAATACCTACCGAGAGAGTCTTGTCCTTGTCTGTCGAATTGGATTCGGGCATAGTTATATCTCTTGACGTATCCTACGATTATTACTTGGGTGAATTGGGATCTCGTGATTACGGATACGGTGACGGCGTAGACGACGGCAAGTTCGTAAACGCTATAAACGCCGGCAAGTATCAAGTTAAAGCGTCTATCGCGGCGTCGGCGGACGGCAACTGGGACGAGTGGGAAGACACCACCACCCTTACTATCGAGCGTCTAACTTGGGCTGACGACGGCGACGATCTTGCTCCTTTGTATCTAAACGGTGGCAAGACGATATCTTACGATAAAGATATGCATTACGTATCGGCAGGCGCTTCCGTCGTTTCTTCGCCTATCTCTCAAATCACTTCTTATAGCGTAACTCTCGAGTCTACGGGCAATACAGTAGATTTCGGAACGATAACTTATACTTACTACGTAGGCGAAGTCGGCTCGGGTAACTACGGCGGTAACTTCACGGGTGCTATAAACGCCGGTAAGTACCAAGTCAAAGCCTCTATCGCGGGCGGTGAAGGTTACAACTGGGACGCGTGGGAAGAAACGACTACGTTGACTATCAACAAGTTGACTTGGGATCATGACGACGATCCTTTGGAACCTATCTATCTAAACGGCGGTAAGACCATATCTTACGATAAGGTCGCTCACTACGTTTCCATAGGAAGCGAAGCGATCGCTACGCCTGCTTCGAGACAAAACTCTTTGACTATAACTTTGGCGTCTTCCAAGACTCAAGAGTTTGCGGTATCTTATACCTATTACGTAGGCGAACTCGGTTCGGGTAACTACGACGGAGACTTTACAAGTGCTACAAACGCGGGTAAATATCAAGTTAGAGCGTATATCGCGGCGTCGGCGGACGGCAACTGGGACGCATGGGAAGAAACGACGACGTTGACTATCAACAAGTTGACTTGGGACGCCGACTCGGATAGATTGGGACCTATCTACTTAAACGGCGGCAAGACCATTTCTTACGATATGGACGAACACTTCGTATCTATCGGTACCGAAGTCGTTGCAACGCCTACTTCAAGACAAAATTCGTTGACCGTTACTTTGGAATCGGGCGAAACTCAAACCTTCTCGGTATCTTACGCTTATTACGTAGGTGAACTCGGTTCGGGTAACTACGACGGAGACTTTACAAGCGCGACAAACGCGGGTAAATACCAAGTTAGAGCGTATATCGCGGCGTCGGCGGACGGCAACTGGGACGCATGGGAAGAAACGACGACGTTGACTATCAATAAGTTGACTTGGGATCTTGACGACGATCCTTTGGATCCTATCTACTTAAACGGCGCTCTCGATATAACGTTTGACAACAAAGTACACTCGGTAGGCGTCGGAGAGCAAGTAGAAGACTATACCGCAACGAGTCCCAACACCGTTTGGAACGTCGAAATAAGGCCCGACGTTTATCTGCCTATGACCGTACAATATACGTATTATTTAGGCGAGATCGGAGACGGTACTTATAATACCGAGTTCGTCAACGCGTTTAACGCGGGTAAATATCAAATCAAAGCAACTATTCAAGCGTCCGCAAACGGCAATTACGACGCTTGGGAATCTACCACCACCATTAATATTTCCAAGGTACAATGGACGGATGAGAGAGCATTGTACTTGGTCGGCGGTAAGTCTATCACGTTTGACGGCGTAGCGCACTACGTTGCGGTCGGTTACGACTCGGCGGATACCGCGGCGGCTATAAACGATCACGTCGTTTTGAGCCTTGACGGTGGAGATATAGATATTCCCGTATCTTACGTTTATTATTTAGGCGAAGGCAATTACGATCAAAACGTCGAGTTTACTTTCGCATATAATTCGGGCGAATATCATATCAAAGCGTCTATTTCGGAATCCGCAAACTGGGAAGGCTGGGAAAGAGAGACCGAGATCGATATCAATAAGATCAAGTGGAACGGCGTAGCGGGTAACTTCCCGTCCTATTCGTTGGGCGACGCTACCTTCGTTTACGACACTTCCACTCACTATATCGGCGTATCTACCGACGGCAGTTATAATCCCGACGTCGTTGCATCTTTCGCTCGCACCGTTGGCGGCGAAGACTTCGATATACCTTTCGTTTATACCTTCTTCAAAGGTGATAACGGCGAGTATAGCACGTTTAACGGCGCGACGGACTCGGGCGTTTACAATATCAAAGTAGAAGTTGCCGAAGGCGTAAACTACGAAGCGTTTGTCGATACCGCGATAATTACCATCAACAAGATACAATGGAACGGCACCGAGCATAACTTTAGCAAGATAGTAGTAGAAAATATCGTAAAAGATTACAATATGTTGTCAACTTACGCGGTATTTAAATACGCAGATAGTGCGGATATGGTTTTGGGCAATATAAACAGTTCTTATACCGAAGCATACTTCTATATCGGTACGGACGGCACGTCGTCGTTTATGTCCGATCCCGACGGTAGCAATAGAACTTTGCCTATTACTTGGCGTTACAATACGGACGGCTCCGACGATTACGATCTCGAGTTCACTTCGGCTATCAATGCCGGCGTATATTACGTAAAAGTTAGTATGACGGGCGATGAAAATATCGAAGGTTGGACTAGATACTTGACAGTTACCGTCAATCGTTTGACTTGGACTAATAACGCGCATCATTTGGGCGAATTGTTCATAAAGGATGAAGTCGAACTTTATTACGATATGCACACCCATTATATAGGTATCACTCGTTCGGAAAACGCTTGGGTCGACGAATTAAAGACGTCCTTGTCCGTCGATTTGGAAGGCGGTACTTTGAACTTTACCGTCAACTACTATCTCAACACGAGCGGTGTTTCGGGTAGAGAAAATTATACCGAGATATTCGAAGGCGCTACCAATGCCGGCGTATACAAAATACTTGCGACTATCGAAGAAGACGACAACTACGAAGGTTGGGGTATGTACGGCGAATTGACCATCAAGACGCTAAAATTCGAGAACGGATTCCTATCGGACGGCGCACTTGGCGAACTTTACTTCGTTATGGATGGCACGGATACCACGGGCGACGGATATATCGATAGAGTTTACGACAGTTTGACTCACTACGTAGCGTTGTCCAAATATAACGCTTGGGATGACAGTTTAGTAAACGCACTTTATTACGATTTGTCTCAAAACGACGTGTTGACCGTACCTATTGAGTACACGTTGACTTATAACGGCAACGTCGTCGATTATCAAGAAGGTTTAAAGAACGTAGGTAAATACGTGCTTACCGCAACGGTCAGCGACGCATACGATAATTACGAGACCAAATCGTTTGACGTATATCTCGAGATAGTCAAATTTAACACCGAGATAGTTTGGTCCTTGCCCGGCGGAATGGACGATATAGTTTATAACGGTTACGTAAATACCGCGACCGCAACCATGCAGTTGACCGAACTCGAAGGTCTTATCAACGTTCCCGTATTGGTATTTAACGCACAAGGTTTCCAAGACTATTCCTTCTATTCGGATACAAACGTATTCCTTACAAACGAATCTTCGATCACGGTCGACGGCGTTATCGTGGATACTTTGACCGATAAGACGCCTTCTTCGTTGTTGCACGCAAATCAATACGTATTGGTCGCGTTGTTCGACGATACGAACTACAACGTTACCAACTCTTACGAATTCGTACGTCCTTTCGTTATAGAAAAGGCGACTATCGCAAAGACCTTCGTAAGCGGCGCTTTGATCTACGATTCTACTATCCATTACGTCGCTATATCCGACACGGGCGCATGGCTTGACGAACCCGCGGTTATCAATATCAACTTGTTGGGCTCGGATACCGCTACCGTTAATTACGTCATCACCACCGAAAACGGCGTATTGTTGGACGGCGTTGTAAACGGCGCTAAACACGCGGGCGTATATTCGATCACCGCTACGATAGTTCCTTCCGTGGACGTTGCGTCCGACTACGAAGAGTGGTCTAACACGGCGACGTTGACCATTGATAAACGTCAGTTGGTATTTACACCCACTCTAAATACTCAAGAAGATTGTCGCACTCATACCGACGCTAATTCGGACGGCGTATGCGACGTATGCGGTAAGATAGTTCCCGAAACCGAATGCGAAATGCATTTCGACGTCAACTTCGACGGTATTTGCGACGTATGCGGCAAGGAAGTTTTGTGGAACAAGATATACGACCGTAACGCATCTTACACCACTTATACGGTAAGCGGTTGGCAAGGCACGGATGAATCGTTGGTAGTAGTAAGCGCGGCGTTCGACAATATGAACGCAGGCGAAAACAAGACGATAACCTTCTTGGTCGAAGACGTAGACGGATTAAGTGCAGATGAAAGCGTAGTATCCAACTATACTTGGCATAACGTTACCGACGCTTACGTTTTCAAGAAAGAATTACGTCTTGATCCTACGCTTACTTGGGATAAGCTCTACGACGGCACTACCGTTGCAACGCCTAAATTAAACGGAACTCCCGTAAACGATCTACTTTCGACGTTGATAGAAGGTTATACCGTTTGCGACGGCGATACGATAAGTTTGGGTGCAAACTACGATAGCAAAAACGTACAAGACGTTACCGCCGTAACCTTCTCGATAAGCGGTAGTTATAACTACTTCATAAAAGATATAGAGCAAGCGGGACTCATTTCCGTTTACGATGCGTCGGTTAATTGGAACAACGTAAATTTGACCTACAACGGACGCGCTCGCAGCGATCTTAACGATACGGTCAATAATACTTACGCATATATGACGTTGTTAGGCGACGACGTAAGCGACAATGCGGGCAACAGTACTTTGATACCTAGTCTACGTTACTTCGTTATAAACGAAAACGGCACGGTTGGTGCGCAATCCGCTTATCGTAACGCAAACGAATATCAAGTGGTGATCGACGACGATAGATTCGTTTTGGTCGGGGATTACTATTATTATGAGAACAACTATCGCTTGCTTGCGACCGACTTTACGCAAAATTGCGAGATAAGTCAAATTCCTACCGCAGTAGAGTGGATCACCGTCGGCGCTACCGCCGAATTGACGGGTGGCGTAAAAGTATATAACGGTAGCGACTTTACGTTGGTAGTAAGAGTCGAATTAGTAGGCGACGACGTCGCTAACTTCGCTAACGACGGTAATTACGTTTATCTCTCGATAATACCCGAAAACGCAAATCAATACTCTACTAACGGATTGGTACTCATGCGTTCGGATTCGCCTATTTACAGTTTCCGCAATGCGGGTAATTATACTATAAGCGCGGTACTTAACGCATACGACGGTATCAATTCGGTAACCTTGGGCTTGAACTACAATTTGAGCAACGCCGAAATAAACGAGATAATCGAAAAGGCGTCCATTGACGACTACTTTAAGTTTGGAAACGAGTATGAAGTAGCGGATTCTTACGACGCTAACGAAGTTTACTTCGTATACGACGCCGAAAGCGGCAGTTATAGAAACGTAGACGTTTCGTCGTTTGAAAACGGCGTTACTTATTACGTATTATCGTCTATCCAACGTTATTCGTACTATAACGGATTCTACCGTTACTTCTATGCAGTAAGCGGAAACGCTTCCGAAAATTACGCATATTTGGACGAAGAAGGTTATTCCGACGAAGTAAAACGCTATTATCAATACGATAACGAGATCCCCGTTGTGATAAATTACGGCGGCGGTCAATACGTTTATCACGACGATTCGACCTTTGCGTTAGGTGAAAACGGCGTTAAAAATGCGGGTACTTATAGAATAACCGCAAGCGTTACCGAACAAGAAAACTATTTGGGTTGGAACGGTTACGTTGACGTAGTGATAGAAAAGGGCGTTATCGATAACTTGTATTATGCGGATAGATTAGTCGATCAAAACGGCGATCCTTTGATCTATACGGGTCAAAACTACGGTATTTACGTAAAAGAAGGTTCGGAAGGCTTTAACGAGACGAGCGGTATAGAAGTCCACTATCCCGACGGAACTTCGGCAAATATTAGATACAGATTGGTACAACTCGAAGCGTTAGACGATCTCACCACTGCGAACTTTGCGTTAGGTACGGCGATCTGGAAGGTAGACGAGTCGGGCAACCCCGTTGTATTAACGGGAAGCGACGCGTTCGCTATAGACGGCGCCGAGTATGACGAAGTAGGTATTTATCTTATTACTGCAAGTATTACCGACGAGAGCAACTATGAAGATTGGTCTAAAACCGCCTTCTTGCGTATCCTTAAATACGATACTCAAGTCGTATGGCAGGGTTACGATCAAGACGACGAAGTTTGGAAGAGTTTGTCGCAAGTCGAATACACTTATAACGGTATAGATCAAATCGATCATATCCGCGCAAGTATCGACTTGATGAATAGAGACAGTTCCGAAGAAAGCGTATCTTTGATAGTTCTTACTTCTCCTACTTCCGAGTATGCTTCGGGATACTCTATCAACAACGGTAGAGCAAACGAATTGCGTCTTGCCGGCGATTACGATCTCGGCGTTGAGTTTAACGAAGAATCGATAAGCAGTTCTAATCGTATAACCAGAAACTACAGTATAACGGGCGCTACGGGTAGCGTTACCGTAAAGAAGTATAGCGTTGCGGTCGCTTGGTACTTAAACGGTAGTACGGACGAAGATCTGTACGACCCCGAAAGTCCGCCCGTTTACGACAGTATCGCGCATAGCATCACCGCTTTGGGTAAAGGCGTACGTTATGCAAGCGGTTATGCGTCCGGACAAAGACAATACTCTTACAGTTATATCGGCTTGCAAACCGACGAAGGTTTGGGCGGCACTTGGATGAGTACCGAAGCGGGTAGCGGATTTACCTGCCGTATACTTGGTATTTCTACCACGTCAAGAGAGCAAATAACTTATTATAGAGCGGACGGCAGCCACGTATCTTACGATTACTGTAATTTCGATTATAACTACGAGTTGAACGACGAAAATCATATCCTTACTTGGTCTATCAACAAACGTATTTTGTCGGTTACCGTTGCCGAAGACGCAAACGAACTCAAGAAGTATTACGACGGTCGTTCGAGTTTTGATTTCTCGTCTACCGACGGTAGCGTAGAATCTCGTTACGTAGAGCAAACCGACGAAGACGGTAACGCCGTGACCATAAGCCGTAACGGTCAAGTCGTACACGTTTACAACCAAGTCGGTTCGGCAATAGTCGGCGGATTTATCGAAGGCTTCGATTCTATCGCTTACGTTATCGAAGGCGTTTTGGAAAACGATATCGGCGGTAGATTTAGATGCGAAGTTTGCGGATACGTATACTATACGACTACGACAAATAGTTATACTTACGACACGCCTTCGGGATACGAAACCGTGGTTATCCCTAACGGTACTTTGTGGTCTAACGTTGCGGATACGTTCGAGTGTCCCAGATGTAAAGCGTTAAGAGCGAACGCCGTTGCGGACGAGATCAGAACTTTGGAAAATCTCAAATATAAGCAATCCGAATTGATGAGTAACATCGGTTATATCCGCGGCGCTCAAATAGTCGACGCTTTGATGGGCGTTTACGAAGTCAGCACGGACGTAAACGAACGTATGATCTTGGCAAAGGCGGCGTTCGAGCTCTTCATAGAGTTGGACGAAAACGTTAGATCTTTGACCAATTACAATTTGTATGAGATAGATAGCGATACGGGTATCTTGTATCGAATGGATTCGAGTTTGTATAGAATGGTATCCGATCTACTCTCTCAAATAAACGAATATAACGAAAGAGACGGCGTAAAAGAAGACAGAGCGATATTCTATCTAACTTCAAGATATATCGAATTGTACGATAGGATAGACGAATTTAAGAATACACTTAACGAATTGTATTCTGCTGCTACCACTTCGGAAGAAAGGGATTCTTATTCGGCTATGATAGAAGACGCTAGCGTATTGCTGGAAAATTTGGTCAACAACGCTAAATTCGAAAAGGACGGCGAAGTTTACAGCACGTTTGAATCGTTAAGAGACGGTAGTTTCTCATTTAACGATACGTACGCTAATTACTTTATCAGCAACAGTATCCAATCCGCTTCCATGGTCGACTTCGATCAAGTTCTTTCGTTGTATTATATTTACAATAAATATATTACCGAAGAGCAAAAGAATACGGTCGAAATAAGAGGCGTTGCACCTTACGTCGACGCAAATATGTACTTGGTAGGCGGTTCGTTATCCGATCTTATCAACTCGATAATCATAACCGATAACTTTATGAGTTACAGAGCGGTCGATAACGCAATCAACTTGGCAAAAGCGACGTATTATTACGATAAGTTGTCGTACGTAATGCGTTACTTGTACGGCGATACCGCAAGTTCGTACTTGTATAAATTCCTTACCGAAACTTCGGATACCAAGTTGCATTCTAACCAAGCGTCCTATAATGATTATTTAGACGTCGACAATAACGTAGAAATGACTATGGACGATATAAACGTCGAGATAGCGGGTCTTAATTTTGACGCTTTGATCAATTCGGGATTAGAAGACGTTTCCGAAATAGCCGAGTACGTGTTAAAGTCCAAGGCATATATGTTAAGAAAAGGATTTACGGACTTGTTGACCGAGTACGGCATCGACGCTTCAGGCTATACGACAAAGTTGAGTGCTTTGTATACCGCGTTCGTCAACAATCCTTCGACCGCCAATAAGACCGCATTCTTGAAGTACGTTTACTTGACAAACTATTTGAACGTATTGAACGACGAGTGCTTGGCTCTTAAACCTTACGTAAGCGACGAAGCGTACGTAGATTTGATGGGCGACGCGTCGGCGCAAAGCGGTTTGTATTATAACGTCGCTTTGATAAAGAGTAAATTTGAAAACTACTTCTCGTCCACTCGTATTACCGAAAGCAACATGACCACGATATTCCAAAACGTAGACTATAACGATAGCGTAACGAACAGTATCGTGGAATTGACCGCCGCTCGTATTCTTTACGGTAGATACGCGTATTCGGTACCTACCAACTATTCGAGATTTGAAGAGAGAGAAGTCACCTTGCGTGAAGCGTACTTAAACTACTACGTAAATAGAGCGGAACTTAACAATACGTTGCTATATCGTTCGGACGCAAGGATGTTGGCGGAAGCGACTTATTGGTATAAGCATTTGTCTAATAACTTGAAAGAGCAAGCAAGCACGGCGCTTAACAGACAGATCGATAAGTATTACGAAGCGTTTAAGGTCGAGCAATACTACGAGATACCGCAAGCCGAACAAGTCGTAAATCAAGCAAAAGTTTCCTTCTATTCGTTAAGCAACAGCACTAAAGCCGAAGTAGGTTATATCGCAAACTTGTTATACGAAATAGAAGCCGAAATAATAACCTTGCGTATGAATATGTTTATAAACGACGACGACGTTACCGCTTACTTGCGTTACGCATACGCTTACACTTTGTACGAAAACGCTATCGACGAAGTAAAGGCTTTGGTACCTTACGGCGTTTTAGACGCGTTTAACGCGCGTATCGAAGAACTTAAATCGGAAGTTTTAAGTTCGGGCGAACAAATACAAACCGTTACCGATATAGTAAACGAAATGTACGCTAATAAGACGCTATCTCTTGCCAACGCACCTTTTGCGATGCTCGAAAGACTTGCGGGCGTATTGGTTTACGTAGACTTAAAGAACGTCGAATTAGGCGTGTCTACTATAAGCAAGATAGACGAAATGAAAGAAGAATTATCCGATTGGATAATCAATACTTATCTTGAATACGATACAAGATTAGTAGGCGTTACTGCGGACGACTCTAGTCGGATAGTTATCAGTAACGCAAAATCCTTATTGGCGTTCGTAGGACACGATCTCGACTTTACTTCGATAGATAATTCCTTCTCGTACTCTACCGATCTATTTACCGCCGAGCAAATAGCAAATATCGATGCGTTGTACGCCGAATTGCAAACCTATTTGCACGACGCCGCTATAACGGGCAAAGACGGATTCTTAGTCGACGGCGAAAGCATAGACTTAAGACCTAACCGTATCACCTTCAAAAACGACGACGGCAACGAAGTATCTAACGTAAGCGCGACTAACGCGGACGTAGTTTGGTCGAATATCGATAACGATAATTACACCTTAGAAACCGACCAAACCGGCGCTACGGGTTCGACTAACATAAGCGCAACGATATTGCCTTTGCCTATCAGCGTTACCGTAGGCGTACCTACCGCTAACCAAATCTACGATAATACAACGGTAGAATTTGAGATGAACGAAGATAATCAAGTTCATACTTCGGCAGGTACGGTCGAAGATCCCGAGACCGGAAGTATCGCGTCTGAACCTTGGAGCAAGGGTATAACCAGCGTCAACCGTTTGGTTGATAGCACCGGTAATCCTTTGGAAGAAGCGATCGCGGCGTTGGTCGAAGGCAACTATTTCGTAGGTAAGGTAACTATCGCGGGTTACAACTACAAAAACGAGTTGGTAGCGTACGTCAAAGACGCGTCTTTCGCAAACGATCACTTCTTCGTGTTGAAGAAACAAACCGACGCAAAAGGCAACGTATTCTATCTAAAGACTTTGGACGCTTACGGTTATAGCAACTATCAAGTTATTCTCACGGTAGACACAAGCGTAGAGATTCAAGCCGAAGTCGACGACGGAAACGTATATTCGCCCGTATTAGACTCTTCTAACTCGTTTATACCTTATATTATCGAGCCGAGAGAATTGGATCTTACTTACGACAACTTGTTGCAAAGTTGGCAAGAAACACCCAAGGAGATACTCGTAGATTCCGTAAACGATCCTTTGGCGGATACCGACTATCAAGACTTGACGGCGGAAGAGTTTAGCAAGTTATTAAAAGACGACGGCATGACTATTGACGGAGTTATGACTAACGCCGTTGTAAAAGTCTATAATAATTGGGCAAATAACGACGAGATCAAAGGCTCTTATATCAAGATAGCGGGATCTCAAACTTCGGATTCCGAACTATTGTACGTTAAGATACTAAACGATCGTAACCGTTATAACTATCGTATCAATTCGCCTACGTTGCAAATACTCTATTTGCATATAGTGGATTCGTTGAACTACATCTTGGCGGTCTATAACTCGACCGATCTTATCAAGATGAGTAACGACTTAAGGGGCTTATACGAAGCAAGACACGATTATAATGATCCTATCGGCAAGTTGCCCGTTATTTATCAACAAAACGATATAGACGGCATTACGGCTATCGGATATACAGTAATTTCTTCAAACAGTTTGTTAGAAGGTATTTACGACGGTCAATATTATTCGATAAGTAATATCCGTATGTCGGCTAACGGCTTGTTCTCCGTTCTTGACGGCACGGACGGCGGCGGTATAGTTCGTAACTTGGTATTTGACGACGTTGTTCAAATAAGCCGTAATCAAGATAGAGCGGGCGTCGTTGCCGCGACTATCCGTGGCGGTAGTGTAAATAACGTCGAGATAAACGGTTACTTGTACGGCGACAATCCCACCGACGTTACGATAGGTGCGGTAGTCGGTACTGCTCAAGACGTGATCGACGAAGAAAGCGTATATTCATATTTGAAGGGCGTAAGTTTCGTAGGTAGGATAAAAGCGGCGTCGTCAACGGGTAACGTCAACGTCGGCGGTATCGTAGGTTCGTTATCCGCGTCTGCCGGCCATAATTATCTAAAAGACGCTTATACCTTTGCAACCGTTCAAGCAAAAGGCAATTCGGGTACCGAATTGATGGCGGGAGCTATTATCGGACGGATAACTTCACTCGAAGGCCTCGATTTGGACGAAGTTATGAAAGACGTCGACCATTTGATAAACACTACGTCTATAGGTACGTTGAACGTAGACGAATATAATTACGACTTGTTGAGCCGTAAGATAGGTAACGAACCTTCGAGTTTGGGCGGAACTTCTTACGCGGATATGATGGCGTCTGACGGTACGTTTAACGCCGTAGTCGCAACGAGAGTTGCTTCGTACCTTATGAGACCTTGGTATTTAGGCGCCGACGAATATAGCGTATCCGGTCGTTCGTCAGACGGACTGGGACTTGACGACAATAGATTGGTCATCAATAACTATCGTCAATTGCAATGGTTAAGACTTATGCCTTGGTTGAGTTATAAGTTGCCGTCTACGGATATGTATTTCCCCGCGTCTAACGTGTTCGATAGCGAATATAACGTCTATTCGATACAAACGGACGCAGAAAACGGATATTATTCCGCAAGCGATCTCGATTGCTACTCGTTTACGATACGTACCAAAAAGGATCTCGAAGGTAATAGACTCGACTCAATAATATTCGCTTATACGATAGTTCCTTTGGATTAAGTCTTTAAAACCTTTATCCGCTCGTTTATTTATAATATCGGCGAGAAATCAAAAGAGAAGACGGACGTTTCGTTCGTCTTCTAGTTTTTAAAATAATATCGATGGGAAACGTTGGAAAAATACGATTTATTTTTGTGATGAATAAGTGAATATTGTATAAAATACTTTAAAAAGTCTTGCGTAATTCATTAAAGATGGTATAATTGATAATGGAATATAGAATATTAAAATATGCTATGTTTTATGATTTTACGGAGATTTTAAATGCAAGATAAAGATAATCGAGAAAACGTCGAGAATTTTTCCGAAAATAACGAAATAAACGATAGTGCGACCGAGTCGCAAAGCGATAGCGTCGATCAAACCGAAGAGATAAAGGCGGATAACAAGAAACAAATCAACAAAAAGACTTTATCGATGATTTTGATTTGGTCGGTAGTTGCCGTCGTCGTCGGCGTATCGATATTTTTAGGCGTGTATTTTTCAAGACCCGCAAAAGTAATAACCGTCTACTTTTATACTACGGTCGAAACGGTGGATAGTATGGAAGTAAAACAAGGGGAAACGCCGTCTCTTCCCGTTTTAACAAGGGACGGATATATCTTTTTAGGTTGGTTTACCCAAGATAACGTTTTAGCGGACGACGGATTTTTTAGATCTTACGATTATTCAGAAGATTTGGAATTAAGAGCGGGGTGGGAAATAATAGATCCCGTTACCGTTACTTTCAACGCAAAGGGCGGCAGTTCGGTCGAGCCGAAAACCGTTCCTTCGGGGTATACCTTGGAAGAAATGGGGCAGACTTCAAGAAGCGGATTTTCATTGTTGGGTTGGTGCTTTGACGAGCAATGTCTCTCTATCTACGACCCGTCCAAAGACGTTATTGACCAAGATACTACTTTGTATGCAAAGTGGATAAAAAGCGATATTTCAGACGACGATATAATAACCGTAGTTTACCGTAGCAATATGGGTTCGGCTATCTCGGATAAGATAGTTAAATTAGGACAAGTGTTTACAAGCGAAAAACCACATCGTACGGGTTACGATTTTTTAGGTTGGTTTAGCGATAGCGATTTAAAATTTAAGGTAGATGACGGCGTTTTACTTACGCAGTCGTGCGTGGTTTACGCAAAGTGGGCTACCACGCCCGTTACTTGCGAGATAACCTTCGTTTCACCCGACGGCGCACCCGAAAAAAGTCCCGAACTGTTTGCTTACGATTACGAGATAACCGCTCGCGCTATCCAAGCCCCCGACTGGGCGGGTTACGATTTCGTAGGTTATTATTATGACCGAGAGCTTACTTCACGCGTGTCCCTTCCTTTCTATTTGCAAGAAAATATAACTTTGTATCTATCTTATACTCCGAGCGTAGTTGAATTCGTCGACGTATATTTCGTAGTCGATTCTCAAACGTCTTCCACGTCTTTAAGAAAAGGCTCTTTAGTCGCTTATTGGGAACCTATTAAAGAAGACGCAGTTTTCGAAGGTTGGTATTTGGACGCGGCGTTCACAACAAAAGCCGATTTCGATAATCTTTTTGCGACGGAAAATTTAACTTTATACGCAAAGTGGATCTTGGACGCAAAATACGCCGACGACGCGTTTATTTACGAACTTTCCGAAGACGGAAAATATTTGATAGTCGCATACGAAACGGACGCAAATAAGGCTTTGCAAAAAATATCTATCCCCGATACTTGCAACGGACTTCCTATACAAGAGATCAAAGAAGGATTATTTTACGGTAGATACGTTACCGACGTTACTATAGGTAAAAATATAAAATCAATAAGCAAAGGCGCTTTTGAAAATTCTTATTTGGAAAACATAGTTTTGCCTTCAAACGTCGTCGAGATCAAGGAAGAAGCGTTTAAACACGCGTATAATTTAAAAACAGTCCAAGCGTTAGGCGCGGTAACTATCGGCGAGTACGCTTTTCAAAATTGCGAAACTTTATCTACCTTTACCGCCAATTACGCAATAAAAGTCGCATCTCACGCTTTCGATTCGAGTATGGTTCAAGAAGTATCGATGATATACTTGCAAGAACTCGGCGAGTACGTTTTTTATAATTGTAAGCGTTTGAATACTGTCGATATATCTCAAAGCGCGGTTACCGAGATAGGTATGAGAGTATTTGAAAATTGTTCCGCACTATCTCAAGTTAAACTGTCGTCAAGGACCAAATCTTTAAAAGATTTTTCCTTCTCGCATAGCGGGTTGACTTCCTTTGATACGGGTTCGTTAGAAAAAATAGGTTATAACGTTTTCGATTCGTGTAAGTATTTGCAAACCGTTACCATAAGATCCCCCCTTTTAAGTATAGAGTCTTCGGCTTTTATTAATTGCACGTCTTTGGCTTCGTTTATATGTAGTAACTCCGATTTTACGACATATCAAGACGACGGGTGTTTGTATAACGGAAACTATACTTCGTTATTGTTGATACCTGCAAATAGGACCACTTACTATTTGCCTAAAGAAGTTACGTCTTTGTCCGTTCAAGCGTTTTCGCTTGCTTCTAAAATAGAGAATATAACGGTTGATGACGATAACCAAAACTATAAGTCGATAGACGGTAATTTATACTCAAAAGACGGAAAGACTTTGGTATATTATGCTTCGGGAAAGAGTGCGGAACAATTCGTATTGCCCGACGGAGTAACTACCTTGCAAAGTATTTGTTTTAATAATTCCGCTTCACTTAAAACGGTCGTATTGACCCAAGACGTCGTAAGCGTCAATTATTGGGCGTTTTACGATATGCCTTCGCTAGAGCGTATAGTTTGTCCCACTCAAGAAATAGCCTCGCTTATCAACGTTTCTACAAGCGAAGCGGACTCGATTTGCGAGGTTTACGCTTGTCCTAACGCCACCGTTACGGTAGGTTAAAAAACAAACGGATTTTTGGTTCTCAAAAAATCATTTACCAATGTAAGTTTTGCTGATTTTTAATAAAAAGGTTATACGTCGACGTCAAAAAGTTCGTTTGGGGTAATGTCTAAGGCTTGGCAAAGCAGTAATATCTTTTCGTAGTCTAATTCAATTTTCCCCGTTTCGTATTCCGAATAGTCGGGCTGTCTTTTATTAAGTAATGCGGCGACTTGTTTTTGAGTCAAACCTTTTGCTTTTCTGGCTCTTTTTAAGTTTTCGCCAACGATTACGGCTACGTTATTAGTTTTGTCCAACCTGATCACCTCCATGTCAATTTAAATATAGGAAAAAATCCATATTTGAACTTGACATATAGGAAAAAATCCTATATTATATAGTAAGTAATGATTGACAATATATTTGTTGATCTGCTTTTGTGTAAGACTTTGGAAACTGTTATGGTCTTACGGTTATGATGGTTTTTTGATAGGGGGAATAGCGATAAAGCGGGGATATTATATCCTCGTTTTATTTTTGTCTTTTAAAGTCTTTAATTTTTTTTCATAATGATATATAATGTATAAATAAACTTATGAAAAAGACGTTGTTACTGTTATTGTTTATATTTGTTGCGTGTTTGTCAAGTTTCGCCGTCGCTTTTGCCGAAGACCCGACGTTATCTTTCGATCTATCGCACGTTCAAATGTCGGATACCCCTTATTTTGCCATAGGAGAAGATCTTAGCGTTACTTTCGTTGCCGATCAAGGTTATACTTTGCCGCAACAAATCGGCGTCGAGATAGGCGGGGTCGCCTTATCCGAAGACGAGTACGATTATTCAAACGGCTCTCTTTACGTGCAAGGGGCAAAAATAATCGACGGCGTAAAGATAACGGTGGTAGGCGTCGCAAATCAAAATACCGAATATACGGAAAATCATTTTATAGAATCTCTTTCGGAAACGGATACCCTTTATGGCGGTGTTTATTACGAACTTAAAGAACGTATAACAAAATACGGCGTTACTGATGCCGATATTACCGCTACCGAACTAAATTATCAAGGATTCGATTTTTTTCGATCCACGTCTTCCACGATAAGCGGGGACGGCACTGCGGAAGTTTTTGCTTATTATAAAAGAGAAGTTTATAATTTGTCGGCAACCGACGTTGAAAACGGACGGATAATAATATCTACGCCGACCGTTAAATACGGAGAAACTGCGATTTTCGAAGTTTTGCCGTCAGCTAAATATTCTATCGAAAGCGTTACCGTAAACGAAGGCGCAGTCGAGATAAGTTCTCATTACGAGTTGCAACTGTCCCAAGATTCGGTTATTTCCGCAACGTTTAAAGCAAATATGATAGAAAACGTTACCGCGCAAGGTATTCAAAAAACTTACGACGGTATTCAAAATAGTATAGTAGTCAACGGAACGCAAGACGGCGACGTAATTGAGTTTGCTTTGGAAGAAGACGGGGAATATACTCTCGAAAATGCTTTTACAAACGTTTTTTCGGGTACTGTTTACTATAAGGTATCGAGAGATAATTATTTTGATTTTATCGATAGCGTAACCGTTACTATATCTCCGCTCGTCGTAACCTTGCCTAGTGCGGACGAAACCGAGTTTATTTATAACGGAAGCGAGCAAGAGTATAAAATAACCTTAAGCGACTATTACACCGTTGAAAACGCAAAAAGGACGGATAGCGGAAAACAAACGGTAAAAGTAATATTGAACGACAAAAACAATTACGTATGGTCGACGGGTGGGAACGAAGACGTCGAGTTTGAGTTTGTAATACTAAAATACGTCGTAAACGTGCCTACTGCGGACGAGACCGAGTTTATTTATAACGGAAGCGAGCAAGAGTATAAAATAGCCGTAAGCGACTATTATACCGTTGAAAACGCCAAAAGGACGGATAGCGGAAAGCAAACGGTAAAGGTAATATTGAACGACAAAAACAATTACGTATGGTCGACGGGTGGGAACGAAGACGTTGAGTTTGAATTTGTAATACTAAAATACGTCGTAAACGTGCCTATTGCGGACGAAACCGAGTTTATTTATAACGGAAGCGAGCAAGAATATAAAATAGCCTTAAGCGACTATTATACCGTTGAAAACGCAAAAAGGACGGATAGCGGAAAGCAAACGGTAAAGGTAATATTGAACGACAAAAACAATTACGTATGGTCGACGGGTGGGAACGAAGACGTTGAGTTTGAATTTGTAATACTAAAATACGTCGTAACCGCTCCTACTGCGGACGAAACCGAGTTTATTTATAACGGAAGCGAGCAAGAGTATAAAATAACCTTAAGCGACTATTACACCGTTGAAAACAACTTACAAACCAATGCCGGCAATTATACGGTAACCGTTACTCTTAACGATAAGGATAATTATCTTTGGGATAACGATACGGCGAAAGACATAGAGTTCGATTTTTATATAGCCAAAGCCGTTTACGATATGAGCGGTATCGTTTTCGAGTCAAAAGACTTCGTTTTTGACGGAGAGAACAAGAGCATATTTATAGACGGCTCCTTACCCGACGGGGTTACAGTTTCTTATATCGGAAACGCACAAAAGGAAGTAGGGATATATCAAGTAACCGCAACGTTTTCGGGGGACTCGCTAAATTATGAACTTATCCCCGACGTAAGCGCAAGTATGCACGTATTATTTGATAAACTTGACGGCGGAAACGAAAACATTTGCGTTTCGACTATCGGCGGTTTTGATTCTCGCGCCGTTTTAAACGTAATAACTTTGGATAATTCGGTATCTCGAATTTTGCGGTTGAAAATGGATGAAAAGGTATCCGCGGTCTATTCGGTCGAATTTGAAAAAAACGGATACGAACCCGAAGGCGTCGAGTACGAAGTCAAGTTGTCAATACCCGCGTTTTCTAAAAAAATACAAGTTTTTAACGTTACCGACAAGGGGGTTCAAAAAATGGATTATATATTTAAAGACGGCGCGATATTTTTTAAAACTCAAGATCTCGGACAAATAGCCGTGGTAAGCGCAAAACTACCCGCTTGGTTTATTATTTTGTCAGCAGTAGTAGTCGCCGTTTTGTTGGTGGTCGGGATAACCCTCGTGGTATTTTCTAAAAATAAAATAAATAAAAACGTCCCCGCAAAAAGTCAAAACTCTTCTTTTGGATCCGAGCGTTTAGACGACGAGTCTTCCCGAGACGAATTTTCCGACGACAGGTCTTCCCGCGACGAGCCTTCCCAAGACTAACGGTTTTCCGATCTTATCTAAAAAAATAAACCCCCTATCGTTATAAACAAATAGGGGGGTGAACTCTCACTTAAGGTGGATAAAAAGGAGGGGGGATAAACCGCCGCATAAAGCGACTGACTTTCGTCAATTCCTTAAGCGATAGTCAAAGGTTTAGGTAACCTTTGATTATATACTAAATCAAAAACCTTAATTAATCCTTAAAATTTTTTTTGAAAGTATTTTTTTGAAAGTATTTTTTTGAAAGTATTTTTTTTGACGCACGCCTACTCGGCAAAATATTGCTAACGGTTTTTAAAATCACGTATTTAACGCAATTACGTTAGAGATTTTTGGTAAGGCTATCGCGTTTTACACGATTACTATTTTTGTAACGCCAAACGCCGGTTCTTTGAAATTCAGTTTTCAAACTACAACAAAAAGTCAGTACTATAAAATACGATATAAGAGAGCTTCAGTCATATTTTTATATATTATCGATGTGATTTTATTTCCCAAAGTCAAGCTATGGTTAAATTTGGGAAACGGCTTTATTTTAGCCAGTCAGCAATATCAATAATCTTTATGCCTTCATATTGGTACTCATCGTGACGCGTTCTTGCAATAATCATTTTGGGATATGCGTCTTTTATTGCGAGTAAAGGTGATGTCTCTCTCTCAAAAGTATTCGGATCGCTGATATTGTCAGACACCTGAATATAGATTTTTTCGTTCCGTTTAATAGCTACAAAGTCAATTTCTTTTTTGTAAAGAACTCCAACGTAAACTTCATAGCCACGTCTTAAAAGTTCGATGGCAACGATATTTTCGAGTACTCTGCCATAATCGAGATTTTTTGTTCCGAGTTCCGCATACCTGAAGGTATGATCGCTCAAATAATATTTATCGTTGGATGCAAGATACTTTTTTCCATGTATATCGTACCGTCTGATTTTATAAAAAGCGAAGGCATTACAAAGATACTGAATATATTTTCCAATAGTTTTATGATTAATTATGTCTTTATTAAAGGTTAGTGTATCGGCTATATTTCGAGCGGAAGTCAGATTGGAAATATTATCCATTAGATAGTCCACGAGCCTGTCCATCAAGTGCGGATTTTTGATGTTGTATTTTTGTCGGATATCACGAACAATCAGCGTATCGAAAACATCTTTGATATAGTCGTACTTTGCTTCTGTATCCTTGTAAAGGTATGAACCGGACATTCCGCCTTCTTTCATGTAGTTTTCAAAAGACTCGTAGATGTTTTGGCTGTCAAAGTATGCAAGATATTCGTTGAAAGAGAAAGGATAAACCTTGATTTCAAACGTCCTACCGGTGAACAGCGTAGCAAGGTCGGAGCTTAAAAGGAAAGCATTTGAACCGGTAATATAAATATCGTATTTCTCCTCAGCATGAAGGCTGTTTATCGTCAACTCAAAATTTTGGCAAAGCTGGACTTCATCTATCAAAACAAAATTATCTTTTCCTTCAACGTAAGCGGTTTCAATATATTCATTTAAAGCGTGGTATTCTTTCAGTTTTTCAAATTTGGCAAGGTTAAAATTGATGTGAATTACGTTTGCTTCGGAAACGCTTTGCAAAACATATTGCTTAAACGCTTCCAAAAGTTTGGATTTTCCGCTACGGCGAACACCCGTAATTACCTTAATGTCGGGCGTTCCGATCACGTTTTTCATTTTTTCAAGATAGAATTCGCGTACAATCAATTTCATAATATCACCTCGTTTATTATTATATCAAAATCATTTCCCAAATTCAAGTAAATTTCAATAATGGGAAATTGTATTAAGGCAAAATATTTGATTAAATAAAAACAGGCAGTTGAAAATTTCAAATGCCTGTTTTACTTGACCGCTTTAACGAGCAATTACCGTTGGATTTTAGTTTTTCATAAAATCCACAATGGAACAGTGCTTTAACGCAATTCCTTTATTTTTTGCATCAATTCGGCGGTTATCGAAGCAAGTTCTTTGCTGTCTTCTTCTTTTTTGCCCGATCTTGCCCACTCGCTAACTATCGCTATCAACGTAAAGAATTGGGCGTAATAAAGGTATCTTTCCCTAACGCTTAAAGTTTGCAGTTTTTTAACCACGGTCGGCTCGTAATTGGTGGAAATAAACAGTATATTGGATAGCACCAATGCGTTTGCTTTTTCGTATAACAATCTTAACGTTTCGGGCATTTGTTTAACGTGTCGACATATATTTTCGGGGTCGCTCATATTGAATATCGGTTGCACGAAATCGCTTACCATTTGCGAAACGTATTCGTATGCTTCTGCGGTCAAATCGTCAAAAGACTCGTAATTACGATAAAACGAAATACGCGACACGCCCGCTCGTTCGGCAAGTTCGGTTATAGATATATCCATATACGCTTTTTCGTACATAAGATCCAAATAAGCGTTGATCAATTTTTGTTTTACGTGTTTTTTGTTTGCCATATCCTACCTCTTTTGTTACAAATCGTATCATAATTATAGCAAACTAAATTTGTCCAAGTCAACGATAATATTTGTATTTTGATTAATTATAATTGAAATTTATAAAATATTTTTTACGCTATACCTAAAATAATAACGCATATATATTTTTTTAATTTTTGAGAATACTAAAAAGGTCTACCCGAGCGTTGACGAAGGGCGGTTTGCGGTCTATAATATAAATACAACTTAAGTTGTAAAGGGGCGTTATGAGAACAAAATGCGATAACGGACAAAAAATAGTCGATTACGTCAACTCTTGTTATTTCGAAAAGGGTTTTACCCCGAGTTTTCAAGAGATCGCCGACGCGTTAAATTTGGATAAAGGCAACCTTTCGAGATACGTCAAACAACTCAAACTTGCGGGGGAACTTACGGGCGAAGGGTGGCGCGCTTTACGCACTAAAGAAATGCAAAAGGCGCAAACTCGCCTATCATACGTCCCGATAGTCGGCACGGTCGCTTGCGGTTCGCCTATGTTTGCCGAGCAAAATATCGACGGCTATCTTACTTTTTCCGCTTCCTTTTTAGGCGCGGGGGAATATTTTGCCTTAAAGGCTCAAGGTCAAAGCATGATAAACGCGGGTATAGACGACGGTGATTACGTAATAGTCAAAAAGCAAAATTTTGCGTCCGACGGCGATATAGTAGTTGCTTTAGTGGACGATAGCGCCACGCTAAAAAGATTTTTTGTGGATAAAGAAAATCATCGTTACGTTTTGCACCCCGAAAACGACGAAATGCAAGATATGTATTTTGAACGACTTTCGGTGCAAGGCGTGGCAAAAAAGATAATAAAAGATTGTAATGAATAAAGAGCGTATTTATTATTGTATAGATATGAAATCCTTTTACGCCTCGGTCGAGTGTGCGGAAAGGGGTTTGAATCCTATGGAGACCAATCTTGTCGTCGCCGACGAAAAACGCGGTAACGGGGCTATTTGCCTTGCCATATCCCCAAAAATGAAGGCGCTTGGCGTCAAAAATCGTTGTAGACTGTTTGAGATCCCCAAAAATATGGATTATATAATAGCGATGCCTCGTATGAAAAAGTATATCGAGTACGCTGCGGATATATATTCTATATATTTACAATATATTTCAAAAGACGATATCCACGTTTATTCGATAGACGAAATGTTTATAGACGCGACGGACTACTTAAAACTTTATCGCTTGTCCGCCAAGGAATTTGCGGTCAAACTTATGAACGAGATCGCCGAAAAAAAGGGTATTCCCGCGACCTGCGGTATAGGGACCAATTTATATTTGGCTAAAATAGCCTTGGATATTACGGCAAAGCACGTACCCGATCACATAGGTTACCTTGACGAAGAATTATTTAAAAAGACCCTATGGCGGCACCGTCCTTTAAGCGATTTTTGGCAAATATCCAAAGGTATTTCCGCAAGGCTTGCCAAACTCGGTATCTACGATATGGAAGGCATCGCAAATTGTCCCGAAAATCTTTTATATAAGCAGTTCGGCATTAACGCCGAGTTGATAATAGATCACTCTTTCGGGCGGGAAAGTTGCACTATCGCGGATATAAAAGCCTATAAAGGCAAGTCCAAATCGGTATCTTCTTCTCAAATACTTTTTGAAGATTACAATTTTGAAAAAGCCCGTTTGGTCATAAAAGAGATGGCTTTGAACGGGTGTCAAGAGATGATGAGTCGCCGTCTTATTGCGTCGAGAGTGGGTATATACGTGGGTTACAGCAAAGACTGTTGTCCCCCTACCGGCGGTAGCGTAAAGACGTTGCAAAATACCGCCGTATACTCTATAATCGAAAAATACGTTACCGATCTTTTTGACCAAACCACTCAAAGAGATTTTCCGATAAGACGGCTCGGCATAAACTTCAGCGTGCTTGACGAGTGTGCCGAAGGATACGATCTTTTTACCGATTATCAAGCGGTGGAAAAGGAAAAGAAAGCCGAGCAAGCCGTACTCGACATAAAGAACAAGTTTGGCAAAAACGCGGTTATTAGGGGTATGGACTTGCAAGAAGGCGCGACGGCGCAAATAAGAAATAAATTAGTGGGCGGACACAACGGAGAATAATATATGGATAAAGCCAACAGAGCCGCGCAATTTTTGCCTTTCGACGCGTTGAACGGATTGCAAGAAGAATTGCGTAAAAGAGAAGAGATACACTCTCGTGTGGAAAAAATAGAGATACCCGAAGAGAAACTTGCCGAAATATCTTCCACTCTTTTTAAAGTGGAAAAAGATTGTCTTGCCGAGATAACGTTTTATTATTGCGGGCATTACGTTACCGTAAAAGATAGGGTGGAAAACAAAAATACCGCCTACGGATTTTTGGTCGTAAACGGTAGCAAAATATACTTTGACGATATATACGATATAAAGATATTGGAACCGGCTATTTAGGCTCTTTACTCAATTTGTTTTGCAATTCAAATTCGGGCAACAACTCTTTTAAAGAGTCGTATCCGTCCACGTTAAAAACGTACGTCTTGTTTTTGGTGAACAAATAGCAATAAGGTACGCCCGAAGTTACCGTCTCGGCTTCCCCTAAAGCCTTGGTGTATTCCGCCAATTTTTCGTCCGAAGATATATAGTTTATATCTTCTTTTTTTACAGTTTCGGCTTTAATTTCGTCCAAAATGCAAGCCAAAGTCAATTCGTCGTCTTCCAACCACAAATAAACGGGACGATTTTCTTCGGCGTATTCCAATTTAACGCCGCCCGTTTCTTTTGCGTGGTTTGCAAATATTTCTCTTTTTCTTTCTTGTAGTTTTTCGTAAGCCGCTTTTTTTAGATCGTAGTTAAAAGCTTGCTCTTTGTTATGCTCGCGATTTTTTACCGCCATTATTATAACGTAGATCAAGTACCCTACGACTATAACGCCGACGCCTATTCCGGTGAGAAGGGATATTTCAAATTTTTTATTTGTTGCGGCTCGCATACATTCCACGAAAAAAACGGCGAATACGAAAAGTATGACCCAACGCGGTTGAAGTTTTAACTTTAAACTTCTCTCGGTGGACTTTACAAAATCCAATTCTATTTCCGCTTGCCGTATTTTTTCTTTTAACTCGGCAAGTTCTTCGTTTACCTTTTGAAAATCGTGCATAATTTACCTTTATTTAATGATAGCATTATTTAGGTTAAAAAAGCAATAGCAACCGCATTTTTTAGTTTTATACGGAATTTTTATTGACGCTATATAAAAAAATCCCGTCTTAAAGACGGGAATGATTTTATCGCCTATCAAAAGCACAGTTTATCGAAAGCGGATCTTAAAATAAGGAAATTCTTTTCAAAATCTTCCAAACTTACTCTTTCGTTTACTTGGTGGCAAAGATTTTCACGATCGGGAAAAACCGGACCGAACGCCAACGTGTTGGGTATCGCTCTTGCGTACGTCGCTCCGCCTATGGTTTGCGGTTGAGCGTTTACGTCCCCCGTAACTTCGATATAAGACGCAAGTAAGGTTTGAACGAAGGGGTGATCCTTGGGGAAATATAGGCAAGGGTGAGCGTGTTTTAAGGTAACTTCGGCAAACGGGAAGGCTTTTTTGAGTCCGTTATAAACGTCGTCGTTAGTAAAGGAAACGGGGAAGCGTATATCCAAACCGAATTTTAATAAGCCGTCTTCGATTTTGCCGTAGCCCACCGTCATAGTAAGGTTACCGCTTACTTCGTCGCTAAATCCGATACCGCAACTACTGCCGTCCGTGCTTTCAAATCCCTTTGCCAAAGCCGAAAGAACGTCGTCTAGGGACGAGATAGTATTTATTACTTTTAACAACGCGTTTACGCCGAGATGCGGGGTAGAACCGTGAGCCGCGCGACCGGACGCCGTAACTATCCATTTGTCGCCGTCCTTTTTAATCGTAACGTCGTGGGATAGAGCGTAAGTTACCGTGACGTCCGACGTGGTAGAGATTTCGGCATAAGCCTTATCGGGTACCATATTTACTCTTTCTCCCGCTTTTAACGCCAACAAACACTCGGGGCAGGGCATGGATAATTCGTAATGACCTAAACCCTTTTCGCAATTTATAACGGGATAGTCGCCGTCGGGACTGATGGCTTGGGTAGGTATCTCTTCGGTAAGCAAATATCTTTCGATACAATGCCATTCGGTCTCTTCGTTGCAACCGAATATAAAGCGAATACGCTTTTTGGGAAGTTTGCCTTCGTCAAGTAAAGATTTGACCGCGTAAAGAGCGTTTATCAAGGGACCTTTATCGTCTACCGTGCCTCTACCGTAAATCTCGCCGTCGATGATCTGTCCGGATAAAGGCGGGCATTTCCAACCGTCGTCGCCTAAAGGAACGGTGTCAAGATGCGCGAGAACGCCGAACAATTCGCCTTCTCCGACTTCCGCCCAACCGCAATAACCGTCCACGTCTTTTACTCTAAAACCCAATTCTTTGCACAAATTTAAAGTATAGTCTAAAGCCTTGCGCGGTCCTTCGCCGAAAGGGGCGTTGGGTAACGGTGCGCTTTGAACGGAATTTATAGACACGAGATCGCGTAATTTTGCAAGCATTTCTTCCGAATATATCATAATACCTCCTACAAAGACTTTTGATCTTCTACATAATAATATAACTAAATCCAAAAAATATCAATCAAAAACCGCTTTTTGCTTTTTTACTCCGAGACTTTATGAAATATATATCAAAAACCGTTTTTGCCCCAAGACTTTACAGTTTTTGTTTTATAATTGGGGAAATATATTTACAAGTCGTCGCGGGTAGTGTTAAAATATTATATGGTATTATCCTACCAAAGGAGATAAATATGGCAGAATTTTATAATATCGATATCGTCGGATATAAAACCGACCTACCCGTTTTACAGTTGCCTTCGGGTGTAAAAATTTGTTTTTTCAATTTGCACGGCGACGTAGAGATGACCGAGCATTGCGGTAAAGAAATCGCTAAACTCGTAAAAGGTTGCGACGTCGTTATAACCGCGGAAAGCAAAGGTTTACAACTTGCTCACGTTACGGCAAGAGAATTGGGACAAGCAAGATACGCGGTTTGTCGTAAAAGCAAAAAACTCTATATGCAAGACGGTATCGAATCCAAAGTAACTTCCATAACCACGGGTTACGAACAAACTTTATATTTGTCCAAAAAAGACGTTGATTTGATAAAAGGCAAAAAAGTTGCGATAGTCGACGACGTCATATCTACGGGCGGAAGTTTAAAGGGAATTGAAGAGATAGTCAAAAAAGCGGGCGGTGAAGTTTATAAAAGAGCCTTCGTTTTAGCGGAAGGCGACGCCAAAGATAGACCCGACGTTAGTTATTTAGCGACGATACCTATCTTATAATATACGATAGACAAAACGAGGGAGGGAATATTATGTTATCGGATATCGAGATAGCGCAATCTATAAAAATGCAACCTATTGGGGAAATCGCCAAAAAAGCGAATATCGCGGACGATTTTTTAGAGCCGTACGGCAAATATAAAGCAAAGATAGATTTATCTTTGCTTGACGGCAACGCAAAAGACGGCAAGTTGATATTGGTTACGGCTATAACGCCTACGCCGTCGGGGGAAGGTAAAACCACGACGACGGTAGGACTTGCCGACGCTTTGAATCTTTTGGGCAAAAAGACCGTAGTCGCATTAAGAGAACCGTCTTTGGGACCCGTTTTCGGCATAAAAGGGGGCGCCGCCGGCGGCGGATACGCACAAGTAGTGCCGATGGAAGATATAAACTTGCACTTTACGGGTGATTTCCATGCGATAGGCGCGGCTAACAACCTTTTGGCGGCGATGCTCGATAATCATATACATCAAGGAAACGCGCTCGGCATAGACGTAAGAAAGGTAACTTGGCGTAGATGCGTGGATATGAACGATAGGCAATTACGTAACATAGTCGGCGGATTGGGCGGCAGAATAAACGGCGTTCCGAGAGAAGACGGCTTTGATATAACCGTCGCTTCCGAGATAATGGCGGTTTTGTGTTTGGCTACTTCTTTAAAAGATCTAAAAGCAAGACTAAAAAGAATTGTGGTCGCATACGACTATCAAGACCGTCCGGTTACTGCGGGGCAACTCAATGCGGACGGCGCTATGGCGGCGTTACTTAAAGACGCTTTAAAACCTAACTTGGTACAAACGTTAGAAGGCACTCCTTCCATAGTTCACGGCGGACCGTTCGCCAATATCGCCCACGGCTGTAACTCGGTCATCGCTACCAAAATGGCGCTTAAACTCGGCGATTACGCAGTCACCGAAGCGGGATTCGGAGCCGATCTCGGCGCGGAAAAATTCTGCGACATCAAATGTAGATACGCGGGACTTACCCCGTCGGCTACCGTCGTCGTCGCTACCGTCAGAGCGTTAAAAATGCACGGCGGCGTTGCAAAACAAGATTTGGGGCAAGAAAACTTGCAAGCGCTTAAAAATGGTATTCCCAACTTGTTACGGCACGTAGACAATATGAGCAACGTTTTCGGTATACCCACGGTCGTAGCGATAAACAGATTCCCGACCGACACCGAAGCGGAAATAGATCTCGTAAGACAAGAGTGTAAAAAACAAGGCGTAAACGTTGCATTGTCCGAAGTGTGGGCAAAAGGCGGTCAAGGCGGTGTTGAACTTGCTTGGGAAGTTATCAAATTGACCGAAAAGGAAAGTCATTTCAAGTTCTCTTATCCTTTAAATATAGGTATCGCCCAAAAGATAGAAACGCTTGCCAGAAACGTTTATAGAGCGGACGGGGTTGTCATTTCTCCGCAAGCGCTTAAAAAGATAAAATCTTTAGAAGACGACGGTTTTGGCGATCTGCCTATTTGCGTCGCTAAGACCCAGTATAGTTTTTCGGACGATCCCACGCTTTTGGGCGCACCCGAACACTTTAAGATAAACGTCAAAAACGTCAAATTGTCGGCGGGAGCGGGCTTTATAGTCGTATATACCGGAGACATTATGACGATGCCGGGTCTTCCCAAAGTTCCCGCTGCGGAAAAGATAACCGTTGACGACGATGGAAAGATCAAAGGACTGTTTTGATTTTTTGATAAAAAATAATTGGCGTAAAGAAGACGAGAAGGAATTTAGAGAATTTCTTCTCTCTTTTGCTAAACCCGACAAAGTTGTGTGGACAAAAAATATTTTAAAGACTCAAATGCCCGTTTTGGCTATACCTTCCAAAACGCTTGACGAGATAGTTAAGTATATTTTAAAGGGTGATTTTATGAGTTTTTTGGATCTAAAGCTCTATTCGTCTCACGAAGAAGTCGTCATAAACGGCAATTTGATAATGCGTATAAAGGATATAGCCCTTCGATCCGAATATCTCGAAGAATACTTTTTGCACGTGGATTGTTGGGCTACTTGCGATACGTTAAAGTTTAGAATATCTCAAAAAGACAGACAAATACAGTGGCAAAAAATGCTCGAATATTCTTCGTCTTCTCGTCCTTTCGTAAGGCGTATCGCTTTAATAATACTTTTTGCGTATATCCGAGACGACGAGTATTTGCCTAAGATTTACGACGTGATAGACGTTTTGGGTAAGGACGGCGACTATTACGTGGAAATGTGCGCGGCGTGGTTGTTGTGCGAACTCTTTATAAAAAGAAGGGAAGAAACTTTGGCGTATTTGCCAAATAATACTTTGTCCGCTTTTACGATAAATAAAGCGGTTCAAAAATGTCGCGATAGTTTTAGGGTAAGCGAGCAAGATAAAGAGTATTTAAAACGTTTTAAAAAATGACCTATTTTTAAATTGTAAACGGCATTTTTAGTATAAAAAATACTTAAGTTTGACAAAATGCAATAATTTAGGTTATTATATAATAACTTATAGGGTAAACCGCCCGATTTAATAATTTAAAGGAGTTAATAAAATGAAAAAAGTTGTTTCTTTGGTATTGGTGATAGCATTGTTTGCCGTTATCGCGACCGTTTCTTTTGCCGGTTGTAATCTTTTTAAGAGTATATCTCTCGACGAGGCTAAGGCTAATTTGGAAGGAGCGGGATATACCGTTACCGTTATGACGGGCAAGGAATTCGTAGAGTCGGATAGGGAAACTTATACGATTATGGAAAGCGAACTTGAAAATTATCTTTACGCAGTAAAAGGTTCGGACGAAATACATATGTTTTTCTTCTATACGATAAACGACGCCGAACGCAATTACGATTTTATCAGCGATAGTAAGTTGTTGGAAGGTCAAAAGAACGAATTGGTTTATTTGGCTACCAAACAAGCGAGAAAAGACGCTAAAGTATAATTAAAAAAGGTATTTTAATGGTCGCCGCTTTAGTTAAAGCGGCGTTCTATTTTGTATAAAGACGCTAAATACTATTTAAAGAGGTAAATATGAAATTTAAAGATTTGCGTATAGTTGACAATTTTTATCAAACTTCGTCCTTCTTTCCCATGCCGACGATTTTGGCAAGTACGGTATCCGAGAACGGACTTACTAACTTGGGTGCCTATTCTTTATGCTTCCCCTACTATATTGCGGGCAAAGACTATTACGCTATGATATTCGAGGTTCGCAACAGTTCCAATACCGCTCAAAATATTTTGAGAACGGGTAAGGTTACTTTAAACTTTATACCCGATAAACGCAAGTATTTTAAAGAAGCGGTAAGACTCGGTTTTCCCGGCGACACCACCGAAGAAAAAATGAAAGACTGCATTTTTACTTTGATAGATAGCCCGCAAGACGCGTCAAGACCTAAAATGGTCGAAGAAGCGTTTCAAATATTCGAGTGTACGTGGGACAGCAGTTTAGAAGACGCTTATTTGGATAAGCCGGGACAGTTGGAAGGCTATCCTGCGCCTTACCGCAATTTTAACGGTATAACCAGCAAATTCGGCGCGCATTTTATTTTAAAGATAGATAAAATATGGATGCAAGACAAATACTATGATTCCATTATAAACGGCGTTAAAAAGAATAATTTTCCGCCCGTTCCCGTGGACTACGGCTATCGCGACAGCACTAACTTTTGGTGTTCCGCTTTCCGTGCGCCTTTCCCCGAAAAAATACCCGAACACGAAGGGGACGTCAAATCGGTCATTTATTGCGCTAAGCGTATAGATCCGACCGTAACCTTTACCGACGAAGCGTGCGCGAAACTCGTCAAGATACCGAGAGTGTTTTTAAAAGCCGCTCTAACTCAAATGGTAGAGATAGCCAAGGAAGAAGGTATCACGCTAATAGACGAAAAAGCGCTTGCCGTCATCAACGACAAACGCCGTAAAGAAAAGAAAAAATAGAAAAACGGTTAAAATAAAAAAAGGTAGCAAAGCACTTTTGCTACCTTGATTTTTTTAAAGGTTATTTCGCTTCCTTGTCGTAGGCTTCCCTTACCGCTATCGCCAACTGGTCGGCGCAAGACGTAGGTTTTCTACCGCAAGTGTTGCCTTTTAACTTGCCCTCAATTTCTTCAACAGTCATACCGTCTAAAACTTTGGACAACGCCTTTAAGTTGCCGTTGCAACCGCCCGTAAAACGGATATTGCTTATAACGTTGCCGTCGATATTAAAATCTATAGCCATAGGGCAAACGCCTTTGGGTAAAAATCTATATTCCATAAAACACCTTTCCTTTGTCGCGTCCGCGACCGTTTACCTTTTTATTATATCAAGATATTGCGGTTTGTCAATCAAACGAATATACGTTAAATGCAAGTTTATTATTACGTCTACGGTTGACTTTACGCGTATTTTCAATTCATAATTTATATAGGTGAGTTATGGAGTACGTTAGGATAACAAAAGACGAAGATTTATTTTTATTGTCTAAAGTCGCGACCGAGATAGTCAAGGAATACTACGACCCTATAATCGGGGTAGAGCAAAACGACTATATGATAGATAAGTTTCAGTCGGTAAAAGGTTTGACTAGGCAACTCGACGACGGCTATATTTATTACCTTGTCAAAGATAACGGAATAATTTTGGGATTTATCGGCTACTATCCCAAAGACGATCATCTTTATCTTAGCAAGTTTTATTTATATAAGCAATATCGGGGTAAAGGTTACGGAAAAGAAATAATAAATAAACTGTCCGCCGACGCAAGGCATTTGGGACTATTAGCGATAGAGTTAAACGTCAACGTCAATAATCCGAGTATAACCGTATACGAAAAAATGGGGTTTAAACGTATTAGGGCGGAGAAAAACCCCATCGGAAAAGATTTTTTTATGGACGACTACGTTTATAGATTAGAAGTTTAGAATACTTGAAAAACGTCGTTTTTTTTGGTAAAATATTCATTATGATACAGCAAAAAGATAAAATCGATATAAATTTTGTAATAAAAGATAAAGAATAAAATATTATTTAATAACTTTTTAACCTTTTAAGTTTAATCTTTATTAAAAGACATAAAATAATTTATAACCGTCTATCGTTACTTTTAACGAAAAGCGGTGGGAGAAAATATGAAAAAATCGTTATTAATTATATCTATAGTAGTCGTTATGACGCTTTTGGTCGGCGTCCTTTGCGCTTGTGAAATTCAAGCCGTGGGTCTTTCGGCATACGACGTCGCCGTCAAAAACGGATTCGTTGGTACCGAAGCCGAGTGGTTGGCTTCTTTAAAAGGTTCGGATTCGGGCAAATCGGCTTATCAAATAGCGGTCGATAACGGCTTTGAAGGTACCGAAGTAGAGTGGTTGGCTTCTTTAAAAGGTGAAAACGGCGCAAACGGCAAAAACGGTAAGGACGGCAAAGACGCAAAGGACGTAACGATAAAAGATATTTATCAAGCGTGGCTCGACGAAGGCAATCAAGGCACTTTCAACGAGTTTATAGACGAATATCTTGACGCTTCAATAGTCGAAAACGATACCGAAAAAAGCGTCAGTCAAGCCATATTGTCGGTCGTAAGCGTGTACGTAACTTTCACCAAAACTCAACAAGTTTACGTAGGCGGCAATTTTTTCGGCAGTGGCGGACACTACGAAGATCAAGAGACTAAGTCGTCCGTAGCGGGTGCCGGCGTTATTTATAAGCTCGATAAAGAAACGGGCGACGCTTACGTTATAACTAACTATCACGTAGTTTTCGACGCGGAAGCAAACACGCCTAACCACGTATCTCAAAACATAACTTTATATCTTTACGGTAGACAAAGGACGGAATACGGCATACCCGCGACTTTCGTCGGGGGCGCTTTGAACTTCGATATTGCCGTTTTAAAGGTAGAAGGTAGCGAGATATTAAAAGAGAGCGACGCGGTGGCTTGCGAGCCTATAAACAGTAACGATCTTACCGTCGGTCAAACCACTATCGCGATAGGTAATCCCGAAGCCAAAGGTATCTCGGTTACTCAAGGTATATTGAGCGTGGACAGCGAATATATGCAAATGACGGGCGCGGATAACCAGACTATGGTCAATTTCCGTACCTTAAGGATAGACGCACCCGTAAACGAAGGTAACTCGGGCGGCGGTTTGTTTAACGCCTATGGGCAACTTATCGGCATCGTAAACGCAAAAATAATCAATTCGTCGGTTGAGAGCATAGGTTATGCGATACCTGCCAATATAGCGGTATACGTTGCGGATAATATAATAGATAATTGCGACGGGCAAACTTCGGTAAACGTCAAAAAATGTTTGTTGGGCGTAACCGTCGAAATGGTGGAAAGCAAAGCGGTTTACGACGAAAAGACGGGGTTGACTAAAATAGTGGAAGTAAGCAGGATAAAAGAGATCAACTCGACTTCCATACTAAAAGATCAAATTCAACTCGACGACGTTTTAAAGAAAATAAAAATAGGCGATAACGACGAAATCGAGATCACTCGCCAATTTATAGTTATAGACGCAATGCTCACCGCAAGGGTAGGCGACACGATAGCGTTGACCGTAGAAAGAGACGGAGAAGAAATAGTATTGACCACCGTCGCTTCCGAAACTTCGATGAGCATAATACAATAACGAATAATCGAATATACGAAAAGCGTCTCTTTCTCGAAAGAGACGTTTTTTTAAAGATCAAAGATTTTATCGTAAAAGATACGTTTTCTTAAATATTAAAGTTCTTTATAAAGTACCCAAAATCCGTCTAACCACTCGGCGGGATAGGACGGCGGATCCTCTCTTTCCCCTTTAAGCGCGTAACAAACGTGGGTCGCGCCCGTGGAATTATAAAGTAGTCCTACCGAGTTTACCCCGTCGTCGGTTATTATCCATTTTGACCCTTCGGCTAAATTTTCAAGTTCTTCGTTATGCGTGGCGGTAGGATATTTTTCTTCAAATTCTTTAACGAAATCGTTTTTATCGCTTTCGTCCGTACTTTCGGTTTTGGTGTCTACTTCGCTTATTCCAAATCGTTCGGTAACGTCGTTTCGTTCGTCGTCGAGCGGTTGTGCGCGTTCGTTTTCGTTCCCGTTTGCTTCTTCGATCTTTTCCGCTTGGACGTCGTCTTCGACTCTTTGTTCGGGGGTAGGAAGGTCGGGTTTTAAATAGTCTTCTATCGCTTTTTCGGTATCTTTACTGTAATGGTTAAAAAATAAAATTTTGCCCGTGCTTTCGGCTACCGTCAAATAAAGCGTTTCCCCGTCGGATAGGCGTTTTTTATATTTCGACCCGATCTCTATCACTTCGGCTTCGCTTCCGCATTTGATACTCAATAAGTACGTAGGACGTATCGGCTCGTGTACGGTAAGTTCAAAATCGAAATACCTGCCTTCCAGTCTCGTGGTTTTCAAAACCCCTTTTTCACCGTTTTCACCTTTTAAGATATAGATTTTTTTAAGTAGCATATTTACCTTCCTTTTACGTTTTTATGTTTTTCAAGCACGCTCAAATACGCCCATCTCGCCAAACTTTTGTCTTGTAGTTCGGGTTTGACCTTCGAGTTAGGCTCAAAAGACGGGGTTTTTTGATTTGACGTCCTGTTAAGTGCGCAAGTTTTTTTAAAATTACCGTAAATTTTCATACTTAGTTATTTTTTAATGGTGTTTTTTTATTGCAAAAAATTCTTTTATATTATATAATTATGCAGTATATAAAAACATTATTCTTCGCATTGTGTGCGAATGAGGAGCAAAAAATGTCTAAAAAATTATTATTGATCACAGCAATACTTCTCGTTACGGTATTGGCAGTCGGCGTTTTTGCCGGTTGCGAAAGTTATAAGAATACCAAATTCGAGATGGATAGCGTCTCCGTTCCTGCTTTAAGCAACGGCGGTTCGGTCGTTTATCACGGGGATTATATCTATTTTATCAACGGTTACAGCGGTTATCTCGACGGTTTTAAGGAAAACTGGTTCGGCAACGTTTTGAAAGGCGCTATTTTGCGTATCAAAAAGTCCGACGTTAGCGATATGTCCAAAGCGGAAGTTATCGTTCCCAAGTCGGTAATTAGCGACTCCGAAAACCGCGGTTTCTCTATCTACGGCGAGTATATTTACTATACTTCTTCAAGCGCTACCGAGACTAAGAGCGGTACCGTCGACACTTCGGAATTGCAATTTATGCGCACTCGTTTGGACGGTCAAAACACCGCTATCATCTTAAAGATAGCCAACGGTTTAAGCACCACTTACAAATATACCCCCGCGGGTTTGGTATATTTGAGCGACGGTACTTTGTATTTCAAGAGCACTTCGGGCAAACTCAACTCTAAAAAGAAAGGCGACGTTATTGCCGAGAAGGTTTCCGCGGTACATTTCCCCGTTAGCCAAACTTACGATCCTTCCAAGGGTTACGCGGTTGCCGATCATTTCTTCTATACCAAGGCCAGCGAAGAAACCGGCAATTACACCAACCAACTTTACGTCGCTTCCGCGGACGGCAAGGTAAACAAAAAGATCATCGATCAATTCACTTATACCAAGACCCCCGCTACGGATAGCAAGAACGCGTTTAGCATTTCCGTTGTCGCTTCGAGAGACGAAGGCTCAGCTCTTACCCTTCTTTACAAGAAGAGTTACTATCTCGGTACTTCGAGTTCCGCTATCGTAGACGGTATGTATATGTATAAGTTCGATAACTCTTCTTTCAACTTTGACCCCGCTAAAGAGATCAAGTTGACCGCTACCAATATAAGCGCCGCTTACGTAGTTAGTTACGATCAAGGTTTCTTGGCTACTTCGGGCACCTTGACCCTTTATTCTTACGACTTTACCACGGCTTCCGCAAATGCGCCCGTAGTATTTGCCGACAAGACCGCTACCAACAAAATAAGCAGTGCCACCGTTATCGGCGTTGACCAAGGTTACGTTTACTACTACAACAGCGACGCCAAGGTTTACAGATACAAAATGGACGGTAGCGCTAACGTCGAGTATATCGGTTCCAATAAGATGAAGACCGACTTTATCGCGCCCGAACTCGTTGCAGCCGACGACGCTACTTACGTTTATTATTTCAACACCGATAAAGGCGATTATCTCTATAGATTAAACGCTTCGGGTTACGACCGTAAGGAAAGCAAATCCGACGATATACTTTTCGGTATTATGACTTCGGAAGACGCCGCCAAGTATGCGGAAAAGAAATAATCGGTTATTATCGACGTACTTAAAAAGTAAATAACAAAATCGATACAAGGGTGTTAAGACGGCGTTTCTTAACACCTTTTTTTACGGAAAATAGTAGTATAAATTGATTTGGTTTTACGTTTTTTCGCAATACCTTACTTTGACTTATAGAATATTAATTGATTATTAACATAACGCTTTTTTACTTTTTTTAACCGATTTTAAAGTTTGACAACGCTCTTTTAATTAAATATTATATTATTAGTACTAAATCAATATTTTAAGGAGTGTCGCTATGTACGGATATGATCGCAATAATCAATTAGACGATGATCGCGTTATCGAAACGTTGATGGACTCAGCGCCGGAAAATGATCCCAAGCGTAAAACGTTAAAACCCGCTTTTAAACAAAAGGACTTCCGTACCGAAAAGCAAGCGATCAAGGCTTTAAAACCCAAAAAGAAATCTTTGCCCGCAAAGGTCATAACCATTATTGTCAGTTGTTCGGCGGCGTTTTTAGTTGCCGTTTTAGTTGTTACCCTGTGTTGCGTATTCCTTATCTCGCCAAAAGTCAATTACGAGTTCGCGTTTAAAAACGTTCATAACTTCGTCGCGTTGTCGATAGATCCGCGTAACAAAGCGATCTCTTTACCGGGGGACGACGTTACCGAAAACGTTTATTATTTGTATCAAAGAGCAAATAGCATTTGTAAAGACGCGGATTATTTGACGGTATATAACAAAGGTATGGTCTTGACTATCGTCGGTGCTACCGAAAACTATATGAACGTCGATACCGTAGTTATGAAAACTCAAGACGAATATTTTAAAGTCGAACACCGCGTCAAAGACGTGTTCCCCTTGGCGGACGCGCCCATAGTCGGCAAGATATTTATGTCAAGAGGCGGAGTAAACAGTACTCGTTTATATGCGACTCACGATTCGGAAACCGCTAAAAAGCAACTCGTTACCAACGCTAACGACGTAGACGAAGAAGGCGTACCTTATGCCGACTGGAGCAAGGCTACCGACTCCAACGTAGATAAGCCTGTTTTCGAGAATTCTCAAGACGGCGAGTTCACTTTGATGTTGCATACCATAAGACAAGATCTTATCAAGGACTGCTATTTGGAACTTTATAAGGATGAAGAAACCAAGGAAGAATACTATATTATGACCTTCAACCTTGACGTTAGCAACCCCGAAGCGACTACCGAAAGCCGTAAAGAGATAGTAGCCGGTACGGGTGATAAAAACACTGCTTTTAGCGAAGTCGTCGTCGGTGCTACCGTTTGGAAAGACGGTTCTTTCCGTACCCTTACCGTTACCGAAAAATGGCAAGCGGATTTCAAGGTTACCCAAGGTGATTTCGAAATGCAATACAACTGGCATTTCTCGTACGATCCCGAAGACTGCAATATAGCGGACTATCCCGACGCACAAGGTTTTGCAGTCAATAAATAATTATTTAAAGCGCTTTTAAAACGCCGTTAGCAAAGCGGCGTTTCTCTTAGGGATTTTTTTGACATTATAAAAGACTAACGAAAATTCGTTAGTCTTTTTTTGCATCGCAAAAACACGCGACTTTGCAAAGCGAAGTATAGTGTGCTACACTTTATTTTTTTTCTTCTTTTCAACACAACTGTATTGCATAAATTAAGTTTTAAGTAAAGTGATATTGTTTGCATAGCAAACAGTTATATTTTTAGAGTAATTCTAAAAGTTATATTTTGACTTGCAGTCAAAGTTATATTATATTTGCCATAACTTACCCTGTGGGTAAATATAACTTTGCGTAGCAAAATATAACTGCGAAAGCAATATAACTTGCCTATAGGCAAATATAACTAGTGCGTCAGTAATAATCCCTATTACTGACGCACTAACGCCGACGGCGTTTTTTGTTTAAAAAATGTTAATATTATAAAAAAAATGTGTCTAACTCTATTGACAAGGGAGATAATATGTTCTATAATTTTGATAGTTGAACTATCATTTTAATAGTTTGACTATCAAACGGGGCTTGTCTATGAGTATTAAAGACGCAAAACTAAATTTTATTGTTGACGTTGCAACCGATCTGTTTTTAGAGAAAGGCATTTTTGCGGTTACGATAAAAGACATCGCTAAGAAAGCGGGCGTCGGGGAAGCGACCGTGTATAGATATTTTCTCAAAAAGCAAAATATCGTCTTGGCTGTCGCTATGAAACTTGTGGACAGCGTGTTTACCGAGTATTTCTCGATGGACGAAAAGGATAAGGGTTTTGACAACGTTCAAGCGTTTTTTACGGGCTTTTACAAGATATTCGTCGATCATCCCGAGTTCTTTAAGTTCGTATCGGACTTCGACGCGTTTATTGCCGAAAGCAAATGTGATCTTCATGATTACGAGTCCGCTATCGAAGACTACTACAAAGTATTCTTTAAGTCTTACGAGCAAGGCGTAAAAGATAAGAGCGTAAGAGAAGTAAAAGACGTTTATTTGTATTATCTTTCCGCAACGCACGCACTTATGGGGCTTTGCAAAAAAATGGTGTCCGAAAGGTTGTTGGAACAAGACAAAAACGGGACGCAAGAGATAAGTACTTTGATCGATATAATTCTTTACGGATTAAAAGGCGAATAATTATCCTTGCGAGTCTAACGCAAGTAAAAATACTAAAAGGAGCGGATATTGATTAGACTAAATATCCAAAACGAGTATGGAAAATGCTATTCAAAGCCCTAAAGGCAAACGCTTGTCAAAAAAGCAAATTTGGATATTTGCAATAGGACAACTCGGTTGGTCTACGCTCGGCGGTATAGTCAATACTTGGTTGGTAACTTTTTATCTTCCTACCCAAGATAACATAGCGGCCGGCGCCATCACCTATTTTACTCCCGGTTTGATAATCGGCGGCTTCTTGACTATTCTCGGTTTGATAACCGCAATAAGCCGTTTGTTCGACGCAGTTACCGATCCGTTGATCGCGTCTTTGTCGGATAGAAGCAAAAACAAACGCGGTAGAAGAATACCTTTTATGCAATACTCCGCAATCCCCTTCGCCGTCGTTACGGTACTACTGTTCTGCGCACCCGTTGAAGCGATAAGCGGTTGGAATATCGCTTGGATATCCGTATTCGTCATTTTATTCTATTTGTTTATGACGATGTACTGTACCCCCTATAACGCGCTTATTTCAGAGTTTGGCAAGTCGCAGGAAGATAGAATGCAAATTTCGACTTCCATTTCGGTTACCTACTTTGCGGGTACGATGCTCGCTTACACCCCCTTTCTTTTCGCGGGGATGTTGCAAGGAGCGGTCGGCTTTGCTTGGAGTTACAGAATACTCTTTATAGTACTTGCGGTGATCGCGTTGGTCGCAATGTTATTGCCTACCTTTTTACTTAACGAAAAGGAATTCGTTGACGCCGAACCTTCCAAATCCAATATGTTCAAATCTTTGGCTTCTACCTTTAAGAACAAAGATTTCCGCGTATTCGTCGGCTCGGATATAATGTATTGGATAGGCTTGACCCTTTTCCAAACGGGATTGCCTTTCTTCGTAAGAGTATCGATGAATTTGCCCGACATTTTCGTTACCATCCTTTTAGGCGTTATGACGGTATTGTCGGTTATTATGTATCCTTTCGTTACCAAACTCGTTAAAAAGTTCGGTAAAAAGAAATTAGTTATCATAGGTTTCGTTGGTTTGGCTATCGCTTACGTGATAACCGCTTTGACCAACTTGCCTATTATCGATAGATCGGTAGCGCAAGGCGTTACGCCCGTTGCAATGGTATTCGGCGTATTGATTTGCCTTATCGCGGCGTTCCCGATGGCGTTACTCGGTATTATCCCGCAATCTATAGTTGCGGACGTTGCCGAAGCAGAAGGCGTCGTTACCGGCGAAAACAGAGAAGGTATGTTCTTTGCGGCTCGTACTTTCGCTATGAAGTTAGGTCAATCCATCGCAATGCTTGCCTTTACTTCTTTGGCTATCATCGGTTCGGGCGCACAAGATCCCACTTCTAACGACATTACGGCAACTACCACGGGTCTATTGATAGTCGCCATAGTTGCAGTAGTGTTCTGTTTAGCGGGTGCCGGAATATTGTTGTTGTATCGTGAAAAGAGAGTTATGAAAATAATTGCAAAAGACACCGACGCGGACTTTATGCAAGCTCTCGAAAAAGAAAGCGTTTTTGATAAAATAGAAGAAAAAGAAGAAGAAAAAGAAGCCGAAGCGCTTAAACAAGAAGAAACTTCTTCGGACGAAAACGCATAATAAATTAGTTAAAGTTCCACGAAAGTGGATTCTTCATTCACCATCAAACCTTCCTCAAAATAAAAATCCTCGAGCTTTGCTTGGGGGTTTTTATTTTGCTCTTTTGTACACGTTTGTCTGAAAAGAATTAATTTGAAAAGAATTAAGTGGATTTAAATATAAATACGATGCACTCATCAGTTCGTCACCCTGAGCATCGTCGAAGGGTCTATATCCGCTTTAAAAACCCGTCAAAAATCCAAAAAGATTTTTGACGGAGACGAATAAGCCGTCCAATAAACGCAGGCTTTACGCTTGCGTGAAGACAAGTCAAAGGACGTGCTTATGAGTCTTGACCGAAGGCGAAGTATCTTTTTTATCGTCGAAGACGTAGTCCACGACCAAGGGTCGTGTCCTAACGAGCAAAGCGGGATTACACCCTTTCGGCTATTTTAATAGCCGAAGGAAAGGGGGATTGATTGCCACCAAAGGACGACAATATGGCGTCCGACGTGGGAATGGGGGTTTTAAAAAAAATGATTATGGTTTATTATTTTTGTTTAGATTTTACAGTCCTTGTAAGATAAATTAGTTTTATTACAATAACAAAAGTCTAAAAACCCCCTCTCCGCAGTCGTAGTCAATCGAATATTGCCTACTTTGTGCGCAGACAATCCCCCTTTCCTTCGCCCGTAAACGGTCGAAAGGGTGCAAACGCTTACGCCTTTAAGGATAAAGCACGAACGAAAGCAAAAATATACAAGTGCATTTTCGCTTTCGTTTGTTCGTCATACTGAGCGAAGGGCAAAGCCCGAAGTCGAAGTATCTATTTGATAGGCTATCCATAAAAAAATACCCGTTAGCGAACGGGTATTTTTCGTTTATTTAATTAGTTGGCGGATACCGCTTCTTTATCCGCAATGTATCTCGCAACGTATACGCCGCTTGCGGACGCGTGGGACAAAGAGTGCGTAACACCGCTACCATCGCCGATCACAAACAAGCCTTTGTGTTTGGTTTGCAAATCGTGATCGAGTTCAACTTCCATATTATAGAACTTGACTTCGACGCCGTACAAAAGAGTCTCGTCGTTAGCGGTTCCCGGTGCTATCTTGTCGAGTGCATAAATCATTTCGACTATGTCGTCCAAAATACGTTTGGGGATAACCAAACTCAAATCCCCGGGAGTTGCCGAAAGGGTAGGGATTATAAAACTGCCTTCGATTCTGCTTTCGGTACTGCGTTGACCCCTTATCAAGTCGCCGAATCTTTGAACTATTACGCCACCGCCGAGCATATTGGAAAGTCTTGCGATACTTTCGCCGTAACCGTTACTGTCTTTAAACGGTTCGGAAAAATGCTTGCTTACCAAAAGCGCAAAGTTGGTATTTTTGGTTTGCTTGGAAGGATCTTCGTAACTGTGTCCGTTTACGGTAACTATACCGTTGGTATTTTCGTTGACTACGATACCGTGCGGATTCATGCAAAAAGTACGCACGAGATCTTGATATTTGTTGGTACGATAAACTATCTTGGATTCGTACAGTTGATCGGTCAAAGTAGAGAATACTTCGGCGGGCAATTCCACTCTTACGCCAATATCCACTCTTGAAGAGTTGGTACGTATGTCCATATCTTGGCAGACTTTTTCCATCCACTTACTACCGCTTCTACCAACCGATATAATGCAATATTTGGACTCGTATTCCCCTTTTGCGGTCTTTATAACGTAGGAGTCGTCGCGTTTTTCGATGTTGACGACGGGGCTCTTAAAGTAGAAATCAACTCTATTTTTCATCTCTTTAAAGATGTTTTGCAAAACTACGTAGTTGATGTCCGTGCCTAAATGTCTTACGTCGGCGTCAAGTAAGTGTAGTCCCACTTGTAAACACTCTTTATTAAATTTCGTATTGACGTTGGAATATAACTTTGTTCCCTCGCCACCGTGCGCAAGGTTGATGCCGTCAACGTAACGCATCAATTCTATAGCGGTCTTTTTGCCGATATATTCGTGCAAGTTACCGCCAAACTCGTTGGTTATATTGTATTTACCGTCCGAAAAAGCGCCTGCGCCGCCAAATCCGTGCATTATGGCGCAAGTTTTACACTTTATACAACTTTTAACTTTAACGCCGTCAATGGGGCATTTACGTTGTTCCAAAGGACTGCCCGCGTCAAAAACGGCTATTTTTAAATCGGTCTTTTTGATAAGCTCGTACGCCGAGAATATTCCACCGGGACCGGCGCCTATAATGATAACGTCATATTTCATTTTATTACCTCCGTTTAGACCCAACGCATATTATATCATTTTAAAGAAAGCGGTGTCAAGGTCGGGAAAAGGTAAATAAATCCTTTTTAGATTTAGACGTATATCTACAAGCAATATATTATAATGCAATATTTTACGTTTATTATTGTTTTGTATATTCAAAAAATGTTATAATAGGATAATAATTATCTCGGGAGGGTGTTATGAGGATACGGGATATATTAAATTCTGACGATTTTATTTTGAGTGCGGAAGTTTTTCCGCCCAAAAGAACGGGCGAGTTCGAGAGTATCATCAGGACTTTGCGCAGTTTAAAAGAGCAAGTTAGTCCCGACTACGTATCGGTAACTTACGGCGCAAACGGAAAGGGCGCCGAAACTACCGCGGACGCCGCGTCCGTCGCCATCGACGCTTTTGATTTTGAAACGGTCGCTCACATGACGGCGGTCAATATGACAAAGGAAAAACTCGAAGGCTTAGTTGAAATTTTCAAGCGGAAAGGGGTGGATAGCATACTTACTTTGCGTGGCGACGTAAGGGACGATAGCGTATTTTACGATTTTTCGCACGCTAACGAGTTGGCGGCTTATCTCAAAAAAAATCACCCCGATTTCTTTTTAATGGGTGCTTGTTACGTGGAAGGTCATCCCGAATCTAAAAATATACAAGAAGATCTTGACGTTTTACAAATGAAATTGGACAGCGGGATAGAGCATTTTATCACCCAAATGTTTTTTGATAACCGCTATTTTTACGATTTTTTAGATAAAGCGTTGGCAAGAAATATGAAGTTTTCCTTAGAAGCCGGTATAATGCCTATCACCAACGCCAAACAAATAGGTAGATCCATAAATATGAGTGGCGCTACCTTGCCCGAAAGTTTTAATAAATTGATAAGCGACGATCCCGACGTAATGTTCGAGCGCGGCACGGATTTTGCGATAGAACAAATAAAAGACTTAAAGGCAAACGGAGTAAAGGGCGTGCATTTATACACGATGAACAGTATCAAGACCGCCGCCAAGATTTTTTCCGCGTTGAGAAAATGAGTTTGGTAGATAAGGAAGATCTTTTACAATTATATAAAGGCGCGGATGAAGAAATGCAAAGCAAAATATCCCGCGCGGTGGACTTAGTCGAAAAAACTCTTTCCGCAAACGACGTTTTGGCGGAATTTGACGTTGGAAAAGACCTGATTTTAGGCGATCTCGTCCCGGCGGGAAAGGATATAAAAGAGCATTTAAAAGGGTGCTTTAAAGTTTTTATCGGCGTATGTACGTTAGGCGTCGAGATAGATAAACTTATCGAAAGACTTAAAATAACCGATCTATCTATCGCTTATCTCGTGGATATAGCCGCGTCGTTCGCCGTCGAGAACTATACCGAGAGAGTTTGGCAAGGTATCAAAGAAAATGCCGAAAAACACGGCAAACGATGTACGACGAGATATAGTTGCGGATACGGCGACTTTGATCTTTCGCAACAAAAAGATATACTTAAGGTGTCGGGAGCGGATAAAAGATTGTTTATCAACGTCAACGAAGGCGGTATGATGTATCCAACCAAAACCATAACGTTTTTGTGCGGAATAAAGGAAAATGATGAGATTTGACGATTTGATTTTAGACGGAGCAATGGGCAGTTTATTGTTGAACGAAAGCGGCGTTTTTGCCCCTTCGGAATCTTTTAATTTGACCCGTCCCGATTTGGTTGAAAAAATACATTTGGACTATATAAACGCGGGTGCAAACGTAATTTACGCCAACACTTTCGGGGTAAACTCTTATAAAAGCGGAGACGTTAACGATCTCGTTCAAAAAGGGATATCTATTGCAAAAAACGCGGTAAAAAAATCACAAAAAAAAGTTTACGTCGCTTTGGACGTAGGACCTACGGGCAAATTGTTAGGTAACGGGGGTATCACTTTCGACCAAGCGTACGACTCGTTTGCCCAAGTGATAAAAGCCGGCAAAGACGCCGATATTATAGTAACGGAAACTTTTACCGATCTCGGGGAATTGAGAGCGGCTATACTTGCCGCTAAAGAAAATTCCGACCTTCCTATTTTTGCTTCGATGTCTTTCGAGAAAAACGGGCGTACCGCGTTCGGGTGTTCGGTAGAGTCGTTTGCCGTTACCGTTACCGCTTTAGGCGTGGACGCAATAGGGTTTAACTGTTCGGTAGGACCTATAGAACTTATAAAACTTTTCGAGCGTTTAAAACAAAATACCGATCTGCCTACTTTTGTAAAACCAAACGCGGGTATGCCGAGTATTATAAACGGCAAAAGCGTTTACGATCTTTCCCCCGATAGTTTTGCAAAAGCAATGGCGACTATCAAAAAAATGGGCGCGAACTGTTTGGGCGGTTGTTGCGGCACTACGCCAAAATACATTTCGCAAACGGTCAAAGCGATAGAAGGGATAGTTCCCGACGCAAAAAGGTTTTCTCATGTCGGCAAATTATGTTCGGCGCAAACCGTCGTTACGCCCGAAAACGGTTTGGTAATAGGGGAACGCATAAACCCCACGGGTAAAAAACTCTTGCAAAACGCACTCAAAAACGGGGATATAAACTACGTCTTATCTCTTGGACCTAAACAAGAAGAAGAGGGCGCAAGTATGCTGGACGTCAATTTGGGTATGAGCGGTTTTGACGACGGCGAATATATTTCGGAAGTTGTCTCGGGACTTCAACGGATAACCGACTGTCCGTTAGTTATAGACAGTTCTAATCCGTCGACTATCGAGAAGGGTTTAAGATACTTTAACGGTAGAGCGTTGATAAACTCGGTCAACGGGGAAGACTCTTCTCTTGACGCTATATTGCCCCTTGCACGTAAATACGGCGCGGGAGTTATAGGACTTACTTTAAATTCCAAAGGTATTCCCGAAACCGTGGAAGGTCGAGTCGAGATCGCACGCAAAATTCTAAATAGGTGCAAAGAATACGGTATAGATGAAAAAGACGTTTATATAGACTGTTTGACTATGTCCGAAGGCGCCCAAAGGGGTAGCGCTATCACTACGTTGAAAGCCTTGAAACAAGTAAAAACTTTGGGTTGTCGCACGGTTTTAGGCGTCAGCAACGTATCTTTCGGCTTGCCTTTAAGAGAAGATCTAAATTCCGCTTTTTTGTACCTTGCAAAGGAGAGCGGATTGGACGCTTGTATCTATAATCCCAAGTTTAAGGGGCTTGAACCAAGCGAAAACGCTATCAAGTTTTTAAAGGGCGAGATAGATTTTGACGAGTACGCCGCTTACGCTACGTCTACCCCTAAAGTAGAGATCGAGCAAAGCGGGGATATATATACCGAAATAAGGCGGGGCAATTCTCAAGAAGTAAAAAGACTCGTAAAACTATCGTTAAGCGAAGGTAAAGACCCTTCCGCCGAACTTTTTTCGGCGCTTGATAAAATCGGAGAATCGTACGAAGCGGGCAAACTCTTTTTGCCCCAACTAATATCGTCGGCGGACGCGGCAAAGAGCGGACTCGATATTCTTTTTGCGGAAAGCGGAGAAGAGAGAAATAGCAAAGGGACGTTTTTGATAGCCACCGTAAAAGGGGACGTCCACGACATTGGTAAAAACATAGTTAAAGCCGTAGTTTCAAATTACGGATACAAGGTTATCGATCTCGGCAAGGATGTAGGCGCCGAAGAGATAATACGTAAGATAGACGGTTATTATCCTTGCGTTTTGGGACTTTCCGCTTTGATGACTACTACCGCCGTAAATATGGCGGATATAATAGTTAAGGTAAGGGAAAAATATCCCGATATAAAAATACTTACGGGCGGGGCGGTGATAACGCCCGCTTTTGCGTCGTCTATCGGCGGTATATACTGTCGGGACGCTGCGGCTGCCGTAAAAGCATTAAACGATATTTACAACGTCAAATAAAATCTTACGCCAAGCAACACGAAAGCGACTATAGTCAAAATAGTCGAGCCGACGGTCAAAACACCTAAAAAGGTTGCTTTCTTTTTCGTCTTTTTTACCACGGTTTCGCTTTCGACCGCTTGTCCGTCTATTTCTTTAATTCCGTAATAGTTTTCCATATAATATTTTATGCGACGCTTTTAGAATTATGACGCTCGTACCGATTTCTTTCGGTATTGCAAAGTATGGTTTCGGTATGGTATAATTTTAATAATAAAAAGGTAGATCATGCAAAACGACTCTTTTAGATACGAATACGTCTCGGACGGAGTGGAAATTACGGGTTACGTCGGTTATCCCGTTAGTTTGACTATCCCCGATTTTATTGACGATAAAAGAGTAATAGGCATCGGGGAAAAGGCTTTTTTAGGTTGTCTGACCCTTACCGACATCGTTTTGCAAGAAGGTATAAAATACCTATCCGCATTTGCTTTTAAAGGGTGTAATAATCTAAAAAATATCCTTTTGCCCAAAAGTTTACGCAAGATAGCAAGGGGCGTTTTTTCGGATACGGCAAGTATTACCCACCCGTCCAATAAAATAAACGATAAAATTTATATATCGGGGCATTTGATAAAGTGCGTCAACGCAAAAGGAAAGGTCGCGATAAACGGTTGTTTAGGCGTTGCTGACGAAGCGTTTAAAGAGTGTCGAGATATTACCGAATTAGTTTTTTTCGACGGGATAAAGTATATAGGCGATTTTGCTTTTTGCCATACGTCGGTAAGAGATATTTCTATACCCGACGGCGTTGAAAGAATAGGCGATCACGCTTTTGCAAATTCCCCTTTTCTTTCTTCCGCACGCTTTGGCAAAGGGCTTGCAAAAATAGGTGAAGGTATCTTTTACGATACGCCTTTATGGGAAAAGGACGAGTTGATAGTCGATTCCTATTTTATATATTCCCGTCGCCCCTATAAAAAACTAAAGATCGCCCAAAATATAACTCTTTTAGCGGACGGCGCTTTTGCAAATAGCGATATAAAAACCGTCGTTTTACCGTCAAGCGTAAAAAACCTACCCGACGCTTGCTTTTTCGGGTGTAAAGAGTTGATAAGCGTGAAGGGGGCGGTCGAGAGTATCGGGGACGGCGCCTTTGCGTATTGTAAAAACTTGATTTTATCGCCTACCACAATAAGCGGAGAAAAAGCGTTTTATAAAAGCGGGATAGATCCCAAAAGTCAAGACGACGAGCCAATATACGTAGCCAAAAGGTTAATATCCGCCAAGGAAGTTTACGGAGAATATTACGTCAAAGAAGGCACTTTACAAATTTTTGACGGAGCGTTTGCGGACAACGTAAAACTCGTCAAACTGTTTATGCCCGATAGCGTATATCAAATAGGAAAGGCTTGTTTTAAAAATTGCAAAAATTTGACTTTTGCAAGCCTTTCTAAAAATCTAAAAGAATTGCCTAAACAAGCGTTTAAAAATTGCGTAAGACTTGCCGAGTGCAATTCTTTAGGAGTTACGTCGGTTTGGGACGAATGCTTTGCCGAGTGCGAAAAACTTTCCTTTTTCGATTTATCAAAAACCAAAAGCGTAGGCAAGGAGAGTTTTACAAATTGTCGATCTTTAACGGGAGTCGATCTCGAACGTACCGAACACGTAGGCGAGCGAGCCTTCGAGCGTACGGGGATAACGGCGTTAAATACCCGTTGTAAAGATATACGAAAGTATGCTTTTGCATATTCGAGATCTTTAAGAAAAATAGAAATATCCGTCGACGTCCCCGAAGGGTGTTTTTATGCTTGTCAGTCGTTAAAAGAAGTCAAGTTTGACAAAGAAAAAGTCAAGGTCGGGGCAAAGGCGTTCGCATTATGCGGTTCTTTGACGGATATCGATACCCAAAACCTTTATCTTGCTTTCAGTTCTTTTGAGAATAGCGGTTTAAAGACCTTGAAAACTAACGCAAAAGTGATACCGTTTAAGTGTTTTAAAGGTTGCTCTTCGCTAAAAGTCGTCGAGTTACCGTTTGCCGAACGCATAGAAAAACAAGCCTTTGACGGGTGTTTGAACGTGGAAGAGTTGGTTTCGGACAAGGTATCATTTATAGGTGAAGATAATTTTAATAATTGTAAGATAGCAAAACTGCGTCTTACGGGCGGGGTAAAAATAGATAAAAATACCTTTTCCGACTGTCGATATTTGCAAGAAGTCGTAGTTGACGGTAATGGTGCGGGCAGTATTGACGAACGAGCCTTCGTCGGTTGCTCAAATCTTTACAAAGTATCTTTGAACAGCATAACAAACGTTAGCAAAAAAGCGTTTTCTTCGTGCGAGAAATTGTCCGAACTTTCTATGCCAAACGTTACCGCAATAGGGGACGAGTGTTTTTCGGGTTCAAACCTAAAAGAAGTCGAGTTGCCGGACTCTTTAAAAAGAATAGGCAAAAACGTGTTTTACGGTATCAACGTTAAAGCGAGCGATTTTATCGCCCTATTAAAGGAAGAAAACGGGACGCTTTTAAAGTTTGCGGGCGATACCGTGTTTTATAAACACGGGCGGTTAGTCATACCGTTTTTTGACGAAAGTTGCTATTTTGACGAAACTTGGATGAAAAGATCTTTGTCCGCATACGATAGGATATTCGCTAAAGATCTCGACGATAAAACTCTCAAATTGCCGTACGTCAAAAGCCGTTTGTTATATCCTTATAAGTTGAGTTTAAAAAACAAAAAAGCATTTCTTGCGGAATATTTTGAAGAGATAGCCGAACAAAGTATAAAAGAAAGGTCGCTTTCGGACGTTTTGGCTTTTTGTAAATACGACTATTTTGATAAAGAGAACATAAAACCCTTGATAGAATTATCTTCTCGCCTTCAAGCGGTAGAGATAACGTCGGCGCTACTTGCCAATTTAAAAAAGAAAAAATGAAAAAACAAGATAAGCAAGCGTTACTACACTCGATAGGCGCCAAGATAATGGCGTATGCCAAAAACGAACTTTGTATGTCCGCTCGTTTTCTCTCGAGCGCCGTTGGTTACGCCCAAGATACCGACGTCGAAGATCTGCCTACGCCCGTTACTATATGTTCGATGGCGACTAACGGCGCGTACGTCGTGTACGATTCTAAAATTTTACTCGACTTATTCGAGCAAGACCCAAAACTCGTTACGAGGCAATACGCTCACCTTTTATTCCATTGTTTGTATAGACATTTTGCAAAAGCGCCCCTTGTAGAAAACTCTCTCGCTTGGGACGTCGCTTGCGATATATCCGCCGAATATTTGGTGGATAAACTTGGAGCGGAAAACGTAAGAGATATAAAAGGCGAACCCAAAAGATATTCATATTACGACTTGTATTTAAAAAAGGTGCCTTTGCTCTCCGCCGAGCATTTGTACGAAGAACTTAAATTTTTGGCAAAAGCCGAACTTAAAGACTTGGAAAAGATTTTTAAAAGGGACGACCACTCTTTGTGGCTCTCCCGTGGCGACGGCAAGGGCGCAAATTCTACAAAATCGGGCGAAAGACCCGACCAAGCAAATGGCGATAGAGAAGGCGTGGACGAAAAACAAGGGGATAAGGAAACCCCCTTGCAAGTGGAAAACGCGGGCGGTTATTCGTTTGACGAAGGCTTCGGCTCTCTTTCCTTCGGGACGGAAAGGGGAAAACTAAAAGAAATAGAAGAAGACTGGAAGCGTATCTCGGAAAGGGTCAAACTCGAAATAGAAAGTTTTGCGCAAGAATACGGTACGCAAACTTTGGATCTTAGGCGCATAATAAACGTCGAACTTAAAACCACGTACGACTACCGAGAGTTTTTGCTAAGGTTTATGACTCTTAAAGAGATAATGAAGGAAGACTTGACCCAATTCGATTATATTTACTATAACTTGGGTTTGATGATGTACGGCAATATCCCGTTATACGACCATTTGGAATATGCGCTCGACCATACGCTTGAAGACTTCGTTATCGCGATTGACAGTTCGGGATCGGTTTTTTACGATCTTGCCGTCAACTTTTTAGAAGAGTGTTATTCGATAGTAGCGCAAGCCACGAGTACAAGAAGACGTATAAATTTACACATAATACAATGCGACTCGGCGATAAAAGAAGACGTTTTGATAACGGGTTACGACGATTTTACTCGGTTTATCAAAAGGTTCACCCTACGCGGCGGGGGCGGAACGGATTTTCGTCCCGTTTTCAATAGGGTGGAAGAGTTGAAAAAAAGCGGCAAGATGCCAAACCTAAAAGGTATGATCTATTTTACCGACGGCAAAGGCAAATACCCCGAAAAACCCCCGTCGTTTGACGTAGCGTTCGTGTTTTACGGCAACGATAAAAACGATTTGAACGTCCCTCCGTGGGCTATGAAATTGGTTATAGAAGGTAACGGAAAATAAGGAGTTTATTATGAATATAGAAGAAGCGAAAAACGAAATAAGAAACGCCCTAAAAATGTACTTGTTAAAGGACGAAAACGACAAATACGATATCCCGCCCGAAAGACAACGCCCGATACTCGTCATGGGTGCGCCGGGTATAGGTAAAACTTCGATAATGGAGCAGTTGGCGGCGGAGTTAAATATCGGGCTTGTCAATTATACGATAACTCACCACACCAGACAGTCGGCGATAGGTTTGCCTTACATAAGTAAAAGAAATTACGGCGGGCAAGAAGTAAGCGTTACCGAATACACGATGAGCGAGATAATAACCATGGTTTACGACTCTATCGAAAAGTACGGCAAAAAGGAAGGCATACTTTTTATTGACGAAGTCAACTGCGTTTCCGAAACGTTAGCGCCCGCGATGTTGGATCTATTGCAAAATAAAAAATTCGGACCCCATCGTATTCCAAAAGGTTGGATATTGGTAACCGCCGGCAACCCGCCCGAATATAATCGAAACGTAAGAGAGTTTGACGTAGTTACGTTGGATAGGGTAAAAGTGTTGAACGTAGAGCCGGATTTCGACGTTTGGCAAAAATACGCTTACGGCAAAATGTTGCACCCGTCCGTCGTTTATTATTTGTCCCTTAAACGCCAAAATTTATTTAGAACGGAAAAGACGGTGTTAGGCTATAATTACGTTACCCCAAGGGGTTGGGAAGACCTTGCCGTAGCCATCGAAAAATACGAAAAACTCGGAATCGAGATCAATTTGACGCTTATTGAACAATATATCGCGGATAAACGCGTGGCATCGGAGTTTTACAATTATTATCTATTGTTTGGCAAGTACACCGACGATTACGACGTACAAAAGATATTGGACGGCAACTCAAACGACGTTTCGGCAAGACTTGAAAACGCCAAATTCGACGAGAAACTCGGCGTAGTATCGGTGTTTAGCAACTTGCTCAATACCGAGTGCGAAAAACTCTATTTGATGGATAACACTTTCGAGACTTTAAAAGAAGAACTTGACGAAGAAAAATCGCGTTCGGACAAAAACTCGTTTTATAACGAATTATTGGGTAAATACGATAAAGAATACGATCTGTCTTTGTCTTCGGAAGGCAAGAGAGTTATCAATATGACTATAAACGAGATACGCTCGCTTTTAGCGTCGGGATCCAATATCAAAAAACAACTATCCTTATTAAACGGCAAAATAAAAGACGAGCAAACGACGATACGCAAACACGTAGAAAAACTCTTTATTTTCCTTGATAAAACCTTTGGAAAAGGACAAGAACTCGTTTCTTTCGTCATCAACTTGCTTGCAAGTAGATACTTCGTCCATTTTATCACCTATTATAATTGTCCCGTCTTCTTCGATTATAACGAATTGCTTTTGTTGGATAAACAAAATAAGATATTGCTTGACGAGATAGCAAGATATAAAAAAATGTAGCCGACTCATAAGCACGTCCTTTGACGACTCATAAGTATCTCTTTAGACTTGTCCCAACGCAAAGCGTTGGGACTGCGTTTTTTAGAGAACTTATTCGTCTCCTCCAAAACGCAAGCGTTTTGTCGGGTTTTTAACAAGGATAAACTTTATTTTAAATAGATGTTTCGACTTCGCTCAACATGACGATAGACAAAGTACGAAAGTATTATCTATAATTATAACTATTGCTTTGCAATTCTTTCCTGTCGGAAAGAGTATCCTAACGGATACTGTTATAATTCACCGCACTGCCGACTCATAAGTGTCTCTTTTGACTTGTCCCAACACAAAGTGTTTGGACTGCGTTTTTAGAGACCTTATTCGTCTTCTCCAAAACGCAAAAGCGTTTTGTCGAGTATATAATAAAATATACTTCGTGCATTTTAGCCTTCGTTTGTGCTTCATTCTGAGCAAGCGAAGCGCCGTCGAAGAATCTTTTTCCAAACGAGCGAAGCGGGGTTGCACCCTTTCGACCGTATACGGTCGAAGGAAAGGGGGTTTGATTTTATCCAAAGTAGACTTGTTTTTAACAAGGCTACGACGATAAAATGGGGGTTTTTAAAAAAGATACGCCTATAATTCCCCGTAAAAGGCTCTCAACTATTCCCTCAACCGTAATAAAAGCCCCGCTATGCTCTCGCATAACGGGGCTTGTCGTTTTATTCTTTTAAGCGTTTTCTTCTATTATCTTTCCCTTATTATAGCATTTCCACATACCTTTATTGCCAAGCCATAACAAATACGCTATCAAATACGTTCCGCCGAGCATTACGGGCAATACGAAGATCATATTTATAAGTCCCCCTTGAACGAACCCGTACCAGTCGTATTGAAACGGCACTTTGCCGTTTTCGGCGTGGGAAATCGCGGTTATCGAATAGAATATCGAGTAAATGACCATGGGTATCATACCGATAAAGGAATAACGCCAGCGTATCGCACCCATTTCTTCCAAAAATACGAAAGTTATCAAACTCATCACGGGTATAACGAAATGGAAGAATAAATTACTGTTGGTAAATAACGAGAAATAATCGTCAACCAAAAAAGGAGCAAGAAAACATGCGGTGGTTATAAACGTCAACACTACGCCCACCGTTCCGGTAAGTTTTAAAACGTATATGGCGGTAGGGATTTTTTCGATTTTGCAAGTCATATACAATATTTGATAAACCGCAAATATAATTGCGATCAATCCCATAAGCAAATTAGAATCTACCGTAAAAAACTTTAACGCTTCGACCTTGGTCGCCGTTAGTTTAAGCCCTTCGCCCATAAATTCGTAGCCCGTCATCATAAAGACGGTGGACATTATAACTAAACCGAAAATGGCAATATTTATAATAAATGAAGATATAGTTCTCGCTTTCACGTTTGCACCCCGACAAATAAATTCATAATAATAATATCATAAAATGTCTTTATTGGCGAAACGTTTTTATTACATTTGATCGTTTTTTTATTAGATTAACGATAAAATATAAATTTTTTTTAAATTGCTCTTGACTATTAAATAGTAACGTGATAATATGAATATATGAACATTTGCTCATATATTCATAAAATTACGCAATCGTTCATATAATGTAAAGGAGTATTTATGACAAAAGAAGACGAGTTATTAAATAAAATGGCAATTCTTTTTAAACTTTTCGGGGACGGGACAAGAATAAAAATATTATACTGTCTTTTTGAAAAGGAAAGGTGTGTATACGATATTTGCACGACGTTAGGGGTCTCCCAGTCGGCGGTTTCTCATCAATTAAAAATATTAAGGGACGGCAATTTGGTCGCCAATAGACGGGACGGCAAAGAAGTATATTATCGGCTTGCCGACGATCACGTAAAAACTATTATAGGACAAGGCTACGAACACGTTACGGAGGACTGACATGAAAAAAGTATATCAATTAGACGAATTGGACTGTGCGCATTGTGGAGCAAAAATGGAAGAAGCGATCGCTAAGATCGAAGGCGTTAATTCGGTAAGCGTTAATTTTATCGCTCAAAAAATCACTCTTGACGCTTCAGACGACGTTTTTGACGACGTTTTAAAAAAGGCGGTCAAAATTTGTCGCAAGATCGAACCCGACTGCAAAATAGTTATCAAATAAAATTATGAATAGAAAACAAAAAAATAAAATTATGAATAGAAAACAAAAAAAGGCGTTAAGCCTTATCATTATAGCGGCGGTGTTGACCCTTGCCGTATATTTGACTTTTTTGTTCGTTGACTCGCCTTGGTGGGTAAAACTTATCGTTTACGCCGTACCTTATTTCGTGGTAGGTTATAAAGTACTTTGGGATGCTTTTAGGGGCATTTTAAAAGGACAAGTTTTTGACGAAAAATTTTTAATGAGTATAGCGACTATCGGCGCTTTCGTGTTGGGCGAATATCCCGAAGCCGTTATGGTAATGCTTTTCTATCAAGTCGGAGAGTTGTTTCAAAGCATCGCGGTCGGTAAAAGCAGAAAGTCAATATCCGCTATGATGAAATTACGCCCCGACGAAGGCGTAGTTTTAAAAGACGGTGCGGAAGTTATCACACCGCTCGAAGAAGTTCAAGTCGGGGACGTTTTAAGGGTTTTGCCGGGCGAGCAAATACCCCTTGACGGAGTTATAACCGTCGGTAATACTCAAATAGACACTTCGGCTTTGACGGGTGAAAGTTTACCTAAAGAAGCGGTAGTCGGGGACGCTGTAATCGGCGGTTGCTTAAATATAAGCGGAGCGATAGAACTTAAAGTTACCGCGCCGTTTGAGGAAAGCACATTGTCCAAGATATTGGATCTTGTGGAAAACACGTCGGCTAAAAAGGCTAAAACCGAAAAATTTATTTCTAAATTTGCCAAGTATTATACCCCTATCGTGGTAATTAGCGCATTGTTGGTTGCGGTAATCCCCCCTTTGTTTATAGGTATTAAAGATTGGAGCGTTTGGCAAGATTGGATACGTCGCGCGTTGATATTCTTGGTAGTATCTTGTCCTTGCGCGTTGGTAATATCCGTACCTTTGACCTTTTTCAGCGCTATCGGTTCTGCTTCCAAAAAGGGAATATTGGTCAAAGGGGCAAGTTATTTGGAAACTCTATCAAAGACTAAAACTGTCGTATTCGATAAAACGGGTACGCTTACTCAAGGTGTTTTCGGCGTAACCAAAATATCGGCGGTAAATTGTACCGAAGACGACCTTTTGCAAACGGTCGCTTCGGCGGAAAGTTTATCTTTGCACCCTATTGCAAGATCCATCGTTCAAAAAGCCGAAGGCTTGTCGATAGATAAACCTACGTCTGTTACCGAAGAAGCGGGTTTTGGCGTAATTGCCGAAGTGAACGGAAAAAACGTCCTTGTCGGCAATTCTAAATTGCTCAAAAAACACGCCGTCGATTTTGCCGAAACCGAAGATATAGGCACTGTCGTTTACGTCGCAAAAGACGGAGTTTATCAAGGTTTTTTGGTTATTAACGACTTAATAAAAGACAGTTCTTTGCAGTTAGTCAAGGCACTAAAAGAAGTCGGCGTCGAAAAAACGGCTATGCTTACGGGGGATAGTCAAAAGGTGGCAAAAGCGGTTGCGGAAAGGGTTGGTATCGACGAGGTATACGCCGAACTTTTACCGCAAGACAAGTTGGAAAAGTTTGAAGAAATATCCAAAAATACGGATAAAAATCGTGCGGTCGCTTTCGTTGGCGACGGGGTAAACGACGCCCCCGTTTTAATGCGTGCGGACGTTGGTATAGCGATGGGCGGATACGGCTCGGACGTAGCGATAGAGTCCGCCGACGTGGTATTGATGAAAGATCGCCCCACCGATATTGCCATAGGTATCAAAATCGCGCGCAAGGCAATGCGTATTTGTTATCAAAACATTATATTTGCTCTCGGTGTAAAATTTGCCGTACTCGTATTGAGTTTGTTTGGCGTGGCAAATATGTTGCTTGCCATTTTCGCCGACGTCGGCGTATGCGTTTTAGCAATACTCAACGCTATGCGTGCATATAGATTATCAAAGTAATATAAAACACTAAAACGTAAAGTTATGGATCGATAAAAGATTTGGCAATAAAAAATCTTTTTCGATAGGAAAGCACGTGTATAAGCAAAGGTAGTTCTTTTCGATTTGAAAGTCTACGGCATAACGAGTTGATTGCTTATGATTTTCATAATTTTAAAAACTATGCTATAATATAAGTATGGAAAACTCATTAAATTTAAACACAAAAGATTATTCGATAATAGACGGTGTATTTAAAGGTTTATCTTCCGATTTTACCGATTTTTGTATACCCGAAGGCGTAACGACGATAACCGCAGGCTCTTTTAAAAACTGTCAAAAACTATATAGAGTTACTTTACCGTCAACTCTAAAAAATATCGAGCCAAACGCGTTTCAAGGTTGCACTTGTCTTGTCGAAATAATCAACCGCTCGTCTTTACCGCTAAAAACGACTTACGGTAGTTTCGGCGGAGTTTGCGACAATGCAAAAAGCGTCGTAACCGACCAAAAAGATAGCGTAATAAGTGTAACAAAGGATAAACTCGTATTACTCAAAACCTCGGACGGACTTGCCGTAGTAACCTATTTGGGACGCAAAAAGCAAATAGTTATTCCCGATAGCGTTACCGAAATATCCAAGGAAGCCTTTTATTCATCTTCGTGCGAGAGCGTAATTTTGCCATCGACCCTAAAACGCATTGGCGGTAAAGCGTTTTATTGCAGTAAAATAAAAAAGATGACTCTTCCCGCGTCGGTCGAAACCCTTTACGAACGCGTGTTTGACTGTTGCGAAATTGTAGAGTTAAACGTATTAAATCCCGAGATCTATTTTTATCCCGAGATACTAAATCACGCATACGACTTAACTACCGTCCGTTTTGCGGGAACTAAATCTCAATGGGAAAACCTATTCGACGACCGAGACACTCAACCTTACAGCGCGTCTTTCACGGTAACCTTCGCCAACGGCGAAACCAAAGAATATTGACCACAAACGAAAGATGAATTATCGAGTACTAATTCCTCGCAATAAAATTTTTACTTTACTATATCAAAGCAAACACTTGCAAAACCAAAGAATATTGACCGCTAACGAAACTTGAATTATCGAGTACTAATCCCCCGCAATAAAATTTTTACTTTACTATATCAAAGCAAACACTTGCCAAAACCAAAAATATATGTTAAAATCTCAAATTGTGGAGAGTTAGCGAAGTGGTCGTAACGCGCTGCACTCGAAATGCAGTTATCCGCAAGGATACGTGGGTTCGAATCCCACACTCTCCGCCAATGGGATAATTAGTGGCACCACTATTTATCCCAATTTCGTTTTAAGGGATACGTTGTACTGAAAACCGTGCCATTTTGGTCAAGACCGTTTTCCGCCATGTATTTGTTGCGCAAAAACTCAGCCTTTTCTTGTTCGAGCTTTTCTTTGTACAATTGTTTCACGGTGAAGGAAATAGACCTACGTCTATTGACATACGCCACGTTTTGTGGTAAGGTTAGAATAGGTCAGTATGGAGGTATATTATGAAGATTACGACCTTTGATCCCATTATTCTGTCCGAGGACGCAGGCGAAATTATCGCCTTTTTTGAGGAACTCGGCTTTGAGCAACGTCATCGCAAAGAGGACATCGACAACGCCGATATCACCTTGGTCAGGATGCGCAACGAGAGCGGTTACCACGTGGACGTCGTTGATGCGCCGGTATCCAAGTGCATGACAGCCATCAGAATGAACGTCGACGACTTCCACGAGGCATACGTCTTCTTGCAGGAGAGGGGGTTCGTCAACATGAAGGGCAACTATATCACCGTTACCGGTTCTTCGCGCTCCGCCATAATGATTTCGCCCTATGGATTTGCCATCTACCTTTGCCAACATATCAAAAAATAGAGTTCGATGATCTTTCCAAAATGCTCGTTGCGTAACGCGCTGCACTCGAAATGCAGTTATCCGCAACACTCTCCGCCAAGTGAAACCTAAATCGAACGGAAAAGTTTGGTTTAGGTTTTTCTTTTGCAGAAAGTCCCGTATTTACTGCGTTTCTCGGGTGTTTGGTATAGGTTTTCACCGTTCAATCGGTCATAAAAAGAAAAACCCTGACTTTCGTCAAGGTCAATCGTTTTAGGGGTGTTGTAGAAGATTATCATCGAATAAAACACTTTCCTGCGATATTTCGGGGCGAATACTATATGATACTTGCAATTCCATTTGGTGTGTGCTAAACTTTTTACGTCACTATTATCCATTATTAGTGTCCTCCTATTGTGTGGATTTGCTGCTGGCAGGCTGCAAATTCATTATACACAATAGGAGTTTTTTGTCAGCCTCATCGGTTAACCTCTTTTGAACTCCCGCGACTATCGCGGGGTTTTTGAACTACAAAAAAGGGCGAACAGACAAAACTTTACGCGCGTTTCTGCAACGCAAAAATAAGGTCTATCTGTTCGCCCGAAGTCTAAAGGTTCGCGGTTTCGTACTGTTCTCTCCGCCCACTGTGGGTTTTTATGCGGTTTAAGTCAATACGGCTTCTGCCAAGTATAATCGCTTAACGAACGTTAGCGACAGGCAATGGTATTTTACCTGTCACCCATATTCAGTTTGTAGCTACATTATTTCACTTTCAAATGTCTTTGTAAAGGTTAAGGTGTTCGTTGTAGCAAACACCTTACCACTTTTTCAAAAAAATTTTTAGCTATTTCCTTGGCTATTCGGCATTTTTCTATAGCAGGATAAACTGTTGTTTTCTCTTTAAGATTTTGTTAAAACCTCAAAATTTTTCATTTTGATATTGCTAAACGATTATAAATAAGATATAATTAATATGAGTTATTACACGATAACGTATTTAGCAATTTCGTATAGAGCATTCGATAGGGCTGTTAAATAACCGTAATAACAAAAAATATTCAAAAGGAGGCACTGCGTTTCATCTTATTTACACTGATTTTTATTGCACTTTTGAATCACTATTTTTTCGTATATTATAAAAAATCAAAATATAAAAGGAGAATATTATGAAATCAAACAAGAAAAAAGGCTTTACTATAGTGGAATTGGTAATAGTCATCGCCGTTATCGCAATATTGGCGGCTGTACTTATTCCTACTTTTGTAAAACTTATCAGAAAATCTAAGATTAACAAAGATACTCAACTTATACGTAACTTGAATACGGCACTTTCCGTAGATAGAGTTGAGAACCCGCATAATACCATGACAGACGCATTGGCTGCGGCTGCGGCAAGCGGTTACGACGTAGGCAAAATAAACGCTACCGCTACCAACAATGAAATACTGTGGGATAGTGTTAACGACGTTTTTTGTTACTTAAACGACGGATCAATCGAATATCTGCCCGACTCTGTAGATAACAAGTTAAGCGCAGACAGTTATAAATTATGGAAGATTTATAATAAAACCCCTGATTCCGGCGATAAGTTTTCTATTTATGTAGGAAGTGACGAAGTTGCGACGTACGTTTCCGAAAATGAGGTATCGGTAGGTGTTGATTGCGGCGTTGCGAACGTTAAAAAAATAACGTATAGAAACACCGGCGACGCAAAAGATGATGTAATAATACGCACCAACGCTTTTAGCACTCAATTAATTGTTGACGGAAACGTAGGCGACGAGATTTCGCACTATGGCTACGCAGGCATAGTAGAAGTAGTTAAGGTTGCACTGTCGTCATATAAAGAATTCGGTGTTGTTGGAAGATTGACTGTTCAAAACGGTCACGTCGACGTACAAGAAGGCGCTACAGTATATCAAATGCTCGCCAGCAGCGGTGATTCTTCTTTGGTATCGGTTGCTTCTGCCGCGGTCGTATTTGATAGAGAAGGCGTACAATTCGAAGGAAATCTTAACAAATCAGCGGTTGACTTTGTTTTAGACGCCGCTGCCGATTGCGCTCACGAAAGAACGGATTACGTTATAGATGGCATTCACGTTTATGAAGTCTGCAAAGATTGCGGATATACCGTTATAACTATTATTGACGGTACGGAATCGTCTAAAATGACGAGGGTTGACGATGATGGAATAAAAATGATAGTACCGAAATCGACCTATACAATAGATGGCGATAAGGTATCAGTCGACGGATATGACGCGCGCATTTCCGAAGACGCGGAAGCGACTGAACCTACTCCTTCGATAGACGGAACAGGAACTCTCGACTGCAAACACGCTGTGTGGAATTATGTCAATAACGGTGATGGAACCCATACCGCTACTTGCTCAGTATGTCATATCACCTTTACGGACAACCATAATTTCAATAGCGACGACACTTGCGTAAACTGCGGTTATTACAACTGGGTACGTAAATATTGGCGCAATATTGCTTTGAGAATGGGAGCTACGTTAGACGGTTATTCCGTATCCGGAGATACGATTACCATTTCTTCGAACATTGGTTTGGCTCAATTTGCAATTAAGGTTAATGAAGATCATGAGAATTTCGCAGGCAAAACCGTTGAACTTGCCCAAGATATAGATTTGTTGAACTATTATTGGACTCCGATAAGCGGATTTAACGGTACTTTTGACGGTAAAGGCTATACAATCTCAAATTTGTATGTTTATGATGGTAATCAAGACGGTAGTGGTTATGGATTATTCGGTAGATCTAATCCCACTGCTATCAATAACGTTAATATATCTAACGTTTATATCGGCGCTAACTCTGCTATCGGTGCGATACTCGGAGACGGTAATACTACTATTGATAACTGCAACGTTACAGGCGATATTTTATTGGAGATTACTACTACCAATACGTTTGCATCCAACTATAACTCGTCCTACATTGGCGGTATAATAGGACATGGTAGCAGCGTTGTTACCAATTCGAGAGTTATCGGTAATGACGGTTCGAGAATAGCCGGCGGTAGACAGGTTGGCGGTATTTACGGTTTCTCTTCCGAAGGCAATCGAACCATTTGTAATAACTGTACGGTCAACAACCTTACCTTGTCCGGCGGTATTTGCATAGGTGGTATAGTCGGCTGGGCTCACTTTGCAAACGATATTACAAATAATACCGTATCCCACGTTACGTTAATAGGTTCCGATTCGTTTATTTGGAACGATAATAAAACTAAAATCGGTTTTATTACGGGAACAACAAACGTATCACCTAACGACAATCCTATGATTTGCGATAATAACGTTTGCGACAACTCTTCCTTGTACTTGGATACGACTAAATTGACTGACGAAGTTAGTTGTTACAGCTTATACGCGTCTTATGGTTTGAACGAATGTTATCTTACGGACGATAACGGAAAATACGTATTCTTTAATACTGTTAATAATGCTGTAGCATACGCTAAAGCCAACGACACTAAGACGCTCGTTTTGTTGATGAATGCGGCTTATGACGGTGAAGAGCCGATTGATGAAATTACAATCGACAAAAACGGTCATTCCTTTGTAACCGACGGTTACGCTATCTCGTTAACAAACAATGATAAGACGACCTATTACGCGACTATCGGCGACTTGGAAAATGCTCTTGGATATATACAAAACGCCAGTCTTACTGCGGTTTTATTAAAAGATGTAACGGTATCGTCTAATTTCGATGTAATCGCTCTTAATTTTACTTTAGACCTTAACGGATATACTTTCAAATCAACTGCACCTGATGTATTTCAGCTCGGTGGAGGAACAGTGTTGGAAGTAATCGATTCCGTAGGAACAGGGGCTATCAATCAACCTTCCGGCGATGAATTGTTATATGCTCCTAACGGCACTCTCATTATCTCATCAGGTACGATTACAACCGTTAAAGCAGCTATGCAATATGAAGATTACGGTAATTTGATCGTAAGAGGAGGAACGTTTAACGTAAATCCCTCTACTTACGTAGACGGAACTCTTTACGACGTTGTTGATAATGGCAACGGAACTTATTCAGTTGTTGAAAAATAAAATGATGACGTTTAACAACTAATATTTAATTAACGAAAGGCGCTATTCTCAAACAACCGTTTGTGACGAGAATAGCCCTTTTTGTTTGACTTTTATTCTTTGCACTTGACTTTTTAACAACACAAGATAAAGGTAAAAATTCAACCGCATTTTTGCCAATTGAAAATCTAAAACAAAAATATGGCGTTTGAAAAGCCCTATGAATACTCCGATAAACCCGAAGCGGCTGAAGAGAAAGAAAAAGAACTTATCAGCATTATTCAATCGGAAAACTTAAACGAGGCTGAAACAAGAAAGTTTATTTCTGACTGTTTTGCAAATGGAAGTGTAAAGGTTACCGGAACTGATATCGAAAAAATAATGCCACGTACTTCAAGATTTGGTGGCGGAAATCGAGATGAAAAGAAAAAAAGGATCATTGCAAAAATACTTACATTCTTTGAACGATTCTTTGGTATTGGCTAATTTGGAAAGAAAATACTAAAAAAAGTATTTAACAAATTATCGTTTATTCAGTATTTGCCATGATGTTTAGATTAGAAAATTCTTCATATAAAACTCGTAATCGCTGTAGTCGTCGTTTTGATCGGGTTGTTACTTGTCTTGTGGCTAAAGAAAAAGAAGGGCAACGGTAAAAACGATGATGGCGAAACTTTGATCCCTCAAGACGAAGCAGTTGCCGATGAATTTGCCTAGCGGGAAAGGATACTATTTCCGTGGAAAATGAAAATGCTCCTTAAAGTGAGCAATAGGTCAATGAAACGTTTTCTCGAATATTCGGCTAAACGTAATTATCATTTTGCTCGTTTGATGACATAAAAGGTTTTGCTGTTGACTTTAAGACCGATAATAATTATAATTGAATTATTCTACAAGCGGTGGGAAATATGAGTAATAACGTGATTTTTAACGTGACGGTGTGTATAATCGGTATTGTGATTTTTACGATACACGCGGTCAATATAATCATCAAAAAGCAAAAACGCAAGGATGAGAGAGCGCTTTTGGACTTCCTTTTATTTACTATCGCTCACTTTACGACTTATCTCGTGTTTTCATTGGTCAAGAACGTATATACGTCTAACGCGTACGTTATTGCGTTTTATACGGTCTTTTACGTTATTAATAACATAGAAGTGTTGCTATTGCTTAGATATATGCTTTCTTACGTGGTTTTAGAGACCAAGTTTAGAAACGTGATAGCGGCGGTCAACGTTTCGCTTTTTATCGTTTTTTTAGTTTTAGATATCGTAAATATTTTCACGGGGATATTCTTTAGCGCGGAAAACGGCGTCTATCAAAGAAGCAAGTATATGATAATATCGCAAGGGTATCAAATCGTTATATTCGCGACGGTCTTTTTTGTAACGCTGTTCAACAAAAAGTTGCTAAGAAGAGAAAAGATCGCTTTTGCGACATACTGTTTGCTTCCCGCCGTTGCAATCGTTTTACAAAACGCGTTTAAGGGTTATGCGATCGCGTATGCGTCTATCATATTTGCGGTCGAGATCCTATTTCTGTTTTTGAACATACAAAAGAATATCGCGCTTTCAAAAGAAGAAGAAAAAAACAAGGAAGCGCAAATAAAACTTATGTTGTCGCAGATACAACCGCATTTTATTTATAATTCTTTATCCGCCATTTCTACCTTGATACCTATGGATCCGCCGAGAGCGCAAAACGCTTTAGACGATTTTACGGATTATTTGAGGCTCAATTTGTCTTCGTTGACCGAAACGCGTCTTATTCCTTTCGAGACCGAATTGAAACACGTAAAGACCTACGTTTCTCTCGAAAAAATGCGTTTTAACGACCGTATCCGCGTTAAATACGATATTTGGACTACCGATTTCGAAGTTCCGCCTTTATCTATACAACCCATAGTGGAAAACGCGGTAAAACACGGTATTTTGCAAAAGTTGGAAGGCGGGACGGTTACTATTACCGCATACGAAACTCCTAAAGCGTACGTCGTAAAAATACAAGACGACGGAGTCGGATTCGATATCGAAAAAGTTGATTTTTCAAGCAACGAACATTTCGGTATCAATAATATAAGATACCGTATAGATAAGATGTGCGATGGCGAATTGAACATCGAGAGTCAACCGCAAAAAGGGACTACGGTTACGGTAACTTTTTCTAAAAAGGAGTAAAAGATGATAATTTTATTGGTCGATGACGAAGAGTTACAACTTTTAAGGCTGGAAAACGCCGTCAAAAAAGTATTGACGGAAGGCGATATTCGCTCTTATACAAATCCCGCCAAAGCGTTTGAAGATAATAAAAAACAAAAGATAGACGTCGCTTTTTTGGATATCGAAATGCCTGCTATAAACGGGCTTCAACTCGCAAAAAAACTTAAAAGCGTCAATCCGTTGATAAATATCGTTTTCGTAACGGCTTACCCGCAATACGCCGTAAACGCTTACGAATTACGCGCTTCCGGATATATCACAAAACCCGTGACCGAAGATAAAGTACGCTTGGAAATAGACGGTTTAAGATATCCTATCGACTTTAGCCCCACAAAAAGACTTTACGTAAAATGTTTTGGCAATTTCGAAGTTTTTTGCGACGGACAGCCATTGCATTTTCAGCGCAGTAAGTCAAAAGAGTTGTTTGCGTATCTTATCGACAGAGAAGGCGCGTCTGTAAGCGTAAACGAACTTAACGCCGTACTTTGGGAAGAAGATCATAAATCTTATTTGAGAGTGTTGATAGCGGACGTGCAGTCGACTTTGAAAAACGCGGGGGTTCAAGACGTGTTCATAAAAAGATTTAACGAGTGTTATATCGACCCGAGCAAGATAGATTGCGACGCGTACGAATATAAACACAGCAATCCCGCCGCAATACGAATGTACCGCGGGGAATATATGATCCAATACCCTTGGGCGATCTTTGAAGAATTTGAAGAGTTTTAATTTTAAAAAGAGTGTTTTAGAGTGTAGCACTTTTGTAGCACGCGTTGTGGTAGTATTAAGCTACCACTTTTTTTATTGTCGTTTATTTGTGCCTAAAAGCCGATAGAACGAACGAAAAGGATAAAGCCGATGAAGTCGAAAAACCTTATATTTTTAATAGTCGGTATCGTGCTGTTGACGATTTATTTAGCGTACGGATGCGCTAAAGTCGTCGTTATCGAGGGGATACGTATGAAGGAATCGAGCGTGGAAGAGATCGCGGTCGGAGATTTTTCGTATGAAGGCAAAAAAGTCGTAATCGACTATAAAGGCGGGACCAGCCGAGAGATCGACTTGAGTGAAGACATGATCCCGCAGGCGGAAAAAGTTAAATTTTATAAAATCGGCGAGCACGAAATAAAAGTCGTTTACAACGGCAGATACGTTACAAAATTCAAAATCAAAGTTCAAAGACGTAATTTCGACGAAGATTTTCAATTAATCGGTTATACCGTCGTTTACGACGGCAAACCGCATAGAGTGCAATTAAATCGGGAATTGCCCGAGGGGGCAAAGATCGAATTCGAGACCGCTAACGTTTATACCAACGCAGGTAGTTACGATATAGTCGCGGTCATAAGTAAAGAAGGATACGTTTCCAAAAAATTGACCGCCACTTTGGTTATAGAGAAGGCGGAGTACGATTTGTCCCAAACGGCGCTTGACGACGGCACTTTCGTATATGACGGGGAAGCCAAATCTCTTACCGCCACAGGCGTTCCCGACGGGGTCAACGTGACTTACGATTTGTACGACGGCAATATTCGCGTCAATAACGCTCTCGGTGTGGGCACTTATAGGGTAGTGGCTCATTTTTCTTCTAACGACAAGAATTATAAAGATATACCCGACAAAGAGGCGACTTTAACAGTCGAGAAAGCCGATTACGATATGTCTTCGGTCCGTCTCGAAGATCATACCAAAATATATGACGGCACACCCTATCGTCCCTCTTTGGCCTCCGATTCCGTTTTGCCCCAAGGCGTGAGCGTTCGCTATTCTTTATACCAAAACGGAGAAAGGCGTATGCAAGCCGTCAATGCGGGCGAATACGACGTGGTGGCGTCTTTTGAGGGCAATACTCAAAATTATAATCCCATCGTGGATATGACCGCCCGAGTGATAATTGAAAGGTTGCCTATCGTTATCGGCGACTCTGTCAAATTGGACGATATGACTGTCAATTACGACGGGAACGTTCACTCTTTGACTATCAACGGACAACTGCCTTCGGGCGTCGTCGTATCCTTTGACAATAACGACCAAACGTATGCGGGGGAATACGAAGTCGTCGCGCGTTTTTCGGCGACCGACCCCAATAGGACGGTGGACGTCGAAGAACTTACGGCATACCTTATCATAAATTCCGTTCAAGGTAATCTTACCGTAGACGGACACAACGTGTCGGCTACCGATCTTATGTATTACAAAGATACGTATTCGATGACGATAGTAGGTCTCGATACCGACGTCTATTCGGTCACGTCGTTAGCGTTTTACGATGACGACGGGGGCGAGAGACGTATCAACTGGGGTGACGAGGATGACGCGCTCGTGTCGGGAACGACGTATCGCTACACGATCGAATGCTCGTATCGTGACGAAAACCTTGCAAGAAGCGTCCCCTTATCAACCATATCCGGTACGTATACGTATCGGGAGATATTGTTTGAAAACAAAGCGGAGACTTATAACGGCACTGCAAAGACCATCGAAGTCGAGAACCTTCCTCAAGGCTCTTATGCAATATATGAGATAAATTCGGGCGATATTACTCTCGACCAAGCGATAAACGCCGGTAGTTATCTTGTCAAGGCGACTATCCTTCAAAACGTGACCGAGCGCGTTTTGTACGAATTGTCGGCGACTCTCACGATAAACAAATATAGATACGATATGTCGGGCGTGACGTTCGAAGGTATGACGTGTACGTACGACGGAACGCAAAAAGTCGTTTACACGCAAAACGTGCCGGTCGGCGTGGAAGTCAGGTATGAATACAAACAAAACGACGAGACCGTAGCCACTGAAGGCGTTGAAAACGCCGGCGAATACCAAGTCGTAGCGCATTTTGTCGTGGACGAAACTAACTATTTCGAAATCGACGATATGCAAGCGGCTCTCACAATCAACAAAGCCACTGTGAACGCTACGCTTTTGGACAAAAAGTGGCAGGATGACGGCGAACCGTATTATCCGGGTCTTGAGGAGGGATATTACATCCCTTATGGAGCATCGTATGAAATCGTCACCACAAAGGACGGCGTGCAAGTTGATTATTGCGATGGCACCGGCGTTTACACCGTGGAAGCGCATTTCACAATTGACGAAGACAACGTCAATCCACAAGAAGATTTGTTCGCCACGATCCGCATATACAATATTGTGCTTGAAGGTGTCGTCAAGTTTGAAGACAGAGAGCTCTTTTTTGACACAAATTCATGGGGAATAACAGCAAAAGAGGTGCCTGCAGGCATCAACGTGACGTACGAATACTATAAGGGCAACGATTTCATCAGCGACTATAAAGTTAAATATGCAGGGGTATATACGGTTGTTGCTCATTTTGCACCAACAAATTCCGGCGACACTTTGGACATCGACGAGATGCGCGCAACGCTCACAATCAAACACTCAACGTATGATATTAAACGTCAAGTGTTGCACCGTGACGTTGAGCCTACTGATTTTTGGTATAACCCGGAAACAAAAAGTATTGACTTTAAGTTGCCTAGCACCTTCTTTGTAGTGAAGCGAATCCATATAATGTACAGCACTGGTGGCGAGGTTATGTTTGGGCCTATGAGCGAAGGATTCAGCAACGACAACGGCCAGACCTATCTGTACATTGTGTATTTCGACTTCATCACTGACGACGAAGATTTCAGGGCGAGCATCGACGTTGGACTCGAGAGCGGGTCCTTCACGTATGAGCAAATCACAAAAGGAAATTTGAAAGGAATCAGCAATTTTATATATATGAAAGACAAAACCGTAACGTACGACGGCGAGATTCACACAAACGAGTATGTGGAGGTGCCAAACAGAGTTTGGGACAGGGATAGCGTCACCGTTACGTATGAATATCTTGACAGCAACAAGCAAGTGGTCAGCACGACAGGCGTTTCGGCAGTCGGAACTTACACGGTCGTCGCACATATTGTAGCGAACGATCCGACCGCAACGCTTGAAGTTGATGAAATGCGCGCAAAACTCACGATAACGGAGGGATAAGCGATGAAAAAACGATACGTATTTTTGATAGTGTTACTCGTAGCGCTCGTATTGAGCAACGTCGTCGCTATTCCCGTGCTTGTCTCGACAGGGCTTTTTAAAAACGACGTCGGCAATTTAACTTTTTCCAATTATTTAAGATGGGAGATATTTCTTTTCGTCTCCTTCTTATTGTTAGCCTCGGTAGTTTCTTCTCACAAATTTGCCGCGGGAAAATTGCAAGAAGTGATTTTTGTCGTGTCGTCCGTACTCGTCGTTTCGGAATTGGTCGCTTATTTGCTTTTCACGCTAATAGATTGCAATTTCGATTTTACCGTGATAGACTGGTTCGGCTCTTTGAACAAAATAATGATTTCTTGGAAGTATTATACCTTGCTTTTCGGGGTATTTGTCGCGTTATTCGTGGGATATTGCTTGACTATAAATCGCAATTTTATCAAAGTTTTTTCCAAGTCCGGCGTTATCGGTAGCGGAAAACTTAAACAAGTAGGCGATACTAATCTCGAAAATTCGCGTTGGATGAACGAAAAGGAAAAGAAAGAACTTTTTAAGAACTACAACTACAGTAAACTTAAAGAGGTTACTAAAGACGGTATCCCTGTAGCCGCGGAAGTCGACGGAAAAGGCAAGGATATGCGCGTGGCGTTCAATTCCCCTTGTCACTCTATAATCATAGGTTCGACGGGTAGCGGTAAAACCACCACTTTCGTTTCTCCCATGATACAACTGCTCGCTTCTACCAAAGCGGGTAGTTCGATGGTAGTGACCGATCCTAAAGGCGAATTATTCGATATGCACTCGAAATATTTGCACGAGCGCGGGTACGACGTTAAAGTGGTGGACTTAAGAGATACTTACGCTTCTTATCGTTGGAATCCGTTGGACTCGATTTGGGACGCGTACGAAAATTATCGCGACGCTCATAAAAAAGCCTTCAAGCGTTCGGACGACGTTACTAAAACGGATTTAGAATTGACCGCTCAGGCTGAAACTTTTGCGGAAGCGTCCGAGTGGTACGAGTTCGAAGGCAAAGCCTACGTCGATTACAATAGATTATTAAGCGCGGTCAAGTTGTATCGCAAAAAGATATACGACGAAGTATACGAAGATCTTAACGATTTGGTTTCCGTTCTTATCCCCATCGAAAACGACAAAGATCCGTTATGGGAAAAGGGCGCAAGATCCATTACGTTAGCGGTTTTATTGGCAATGCTCGAAGATTCCGAAGAGGAAGAAAACTGCATGTCTAAAGCCAAGTTCAACTTCTTCAATTTAACTAAGATATTGCAAAATTCCAATAAAGACTACGAAGATCTACGCCGTTATTTTATGGGTAGAAGTCCTTTGTCGAAAGCGTACTCCTTGTCAAAACAAGTGTGCGACGCCGCGCCTACTACGCGTGCGAGTTATATGTCTATCGTTTACGATAAACTTATGCTTTTTAACGACGCGGGTATTTGCGCTTTGACGTCGTCTTCGGACTTTACCGCCGAGTCTTTATCCGACCATCCGACCGCATTGTTCCTTAAAATACCCGACGAAAAGGATACGAGACACAAATTGGCGGCGGTCTTTATCCTCAATATCTATAAAACTCTTATAAAAGTCGCTTCGGCTACTCCCGAATTGAGTTTGCCCCGCAACGTCTATTTTATAATGGACGAATTCGGTAATATGCCAAAGATAGAAAAGTTCGATAAATTCATCACGGTCGGACGTAGCCGTAAGATATGGTTTACTATGATAGTTCAATCGTACGCCCAATTAAACAACGTTTACGGCGAAACGGTCGCCGATATAGTTAAAGGCAACTGCGGTATTAAAATGTTTATCGGCAGTAACGATATGGGCACTTGCAAAGAATACAGCGAATTGTGCGGTAACATCACGGTCGCTACGACAAGCACTTCGGGTAGCGCGAATAGCGATACAAACTACTCAACGTCTTTACAAGTCAGACCGCTTATCTATCCAAGCGAATTACAGCGCCTTAATCGCCCGGGCGATATAGGACACAGTATCATAGTTACTTTCGGTAACTTTCCTTTAAAAACGTATTTTACGCCTTCGTTTAAAGTTCCGTTTTATAAGATAGGCAAAATGGACAGTTCGGACATTCAAGACAGATTTTTTAACGAAAACGAAATTTTTTACGATATAAGGGTACGCAATAACTCTCGTTTAGGCACGGATAAAGTCGACGGCGGTAAAAAAGTCGAAGCCAAAGAAGAAACTAAACGAGTAGAAGAAACGGAAAAAGCGTCGGCGGTCGGTAACGAGTCGTCGAGCGAGGATATTCTTGCTATATTCGAAGAGTGCAAGACAACCGATCCCGAACTTACTTTTGTGGAATTTTGTAAAAAAGTCGCAAACGGTGAGATCTCGTTTAACAGAGAGGTAGATAGCAATGGTAAAAAATAAATCTATATATACTTACGTAGCGATCATATCTTTTCTCGTTTTGTTTTTAGCCGCGTGTTTCGGCGCGGTAAGCGTTGCCGACGACGCAAACGCCGACGCAGAGACTTGCGTTTATTTTTCTTCGCCTATTGCGGAAGCGTCCGATTCCGACATCGTTTACGCCCGTATAACGGTAGAAGGCGCGCCTTCCCGCTCGTTTAACGTAACTTATCATACGGAAAGCGCTACGGCTATCGACGGCGTGGATTACGACGGAGTCTCTAATACCGTTACGATATCCACGGACTCCGACGGCAAAGGCTCGTATACTATAGCGATAAAGTCGCGTAACGACTATAAACGACAACAACTACAAGTACGCGGAGGGGACGAGTTTTACGGACGTTACTTCTCTCTCGTTATCGACCGAGCGGAAGGAGCCGTCGTAACTCAAAACCGTTGCCGTTGTTATTTGAGTTATGAAAGCAGAGTGGACGCGACGTTAGGCGTTCATCAAGAAAATTTCGACGTATCCTATCTCGACGATTACAAGTTGATGCAAAGCATTTACCACAAAGGTAAATACGATTTAGACGGCAAAAAAACTTGGAAAAGTTGGAAGAACGGAGTTTCTTTTAATAACGAAACGTCGACTCGTTGGCTTAACACTTTTATAAATACGGGATTTGCTTCCGCATATTCCACTTATCTCGTCAAGTATGTGGATAATTCGACGGTGCATTCGACTACCGATATATACATATTGGCGGGCAACTATGAGTTTTATAAAAATTACGACGGAGTAGAACATGACATACCCGGTTGCTATTTGTATCTCGGTTTCGAGCCGTCGGCTTTTTATTACGCCGACAAGATCGACGGGCGAGCGATGTATTTGATAAGTATCGGTAAAAATCCCTTCGACGAAGATAGCGACCTTATAGACGTAAATTCCGCCGACGTCGGCAAATACAATAAACACGTATATTGGATACAAGATAAAGACGCTTGGTATGCTAACAATAATTCGTTGACGGATACCGTATTTTGGCGTACCGACCCCTACGACGGTATTTTAGATATGGCGTGGGTCGTTTGGAATAAAAACAGAGAAATTGACATCGACGTCGGAGCCATTTGGTTTTTAATGACGTTGATCGACGATACAAGTCCCACTTTGATCGGTCAATACGTTGACGACAGTCACGTCGAGTCCGAGGGCAAACTGCGTATATGTTTAAGGTTTAGCGAACCCGTTTATGCTTCTCGTAAAAGAAGTTTATCGGTTAAGCTCAATAACGGGGTGAACCCTTATTACGCCGAGTACGTAGACGGCGATTTTACGGATACGTTGATTTACGAGTTGAACGTGTCTCAACTCGATATATCCTCGGTAAATATAGAAATGCCGAACGAGGATATTTGCGATATGTCTTATAATATTGATAGATACAAGGTTATCCGTAACAACCCCCTTCAAGGTACGGATAGAAACTATTCTTGTACTATGTTGAACGGTAATATAAAATACATAAGACCTCGTCTGAATATCGACAAGTCTTCGTCTATTGCGCCTAAAAACAATTACGAATTGATTTTATCCATAAACGACAACGGCGAGCTCGATCTTGCTGAAGGTACCGTTTATTATTCTTGGAGTAAAGAAGATACGTTAGCGAACGCTATCGACCCTTCGAGTTATAAGGTAAATCGTCGTTTGTACGAAGAAGATATGGGCTCCATAAGCGTATCTTTGATCAAAAACGAGAACGAAGGGATAGATAGCGGAACTTATTATTTGCACGCTTTGGCAATAGGCAAGTATTCGCTTAAATCGACCGCGACTTTCGGTCCGTACGTTTTAGACGGCGATCCGCCCGTTTTGGTACAATCTCCGCTCCTTCAAAACGAACTTAAAACCAAAACTTTCGTGATAGATAATTACAAGACGGGCGGTGCGGCAGTTAAAAACTTTTCACTAATAGTCAAGTGGTCGGAAAACGGCGTTTTTAACACTCGCTCCTATCCTTTGATGAGTGACGGAGTTTGTATCCCGTCCTTTACTTGTACCGACGGCAACCGCTATCAATATTTTTCCAACGTCGACGATTCGGACTCGAACGGAGACGGCGAACCCGACTTGCGGTTGGACGAGTATATTTTAGACGCTTTAGGCGATAATCCCCGTTTGACCGCGTCTATTTCTTTCGAAGCGGAAGATACCGCCGGTAATTTCGCCGTATCTAACGCGATAAACGTCATCTACGATAAACGGGATACTTTTAAAGTTTCCGCAACGTTTCCTACCGATAAAGGTTATCAAACGCTTTCGGATATCGTAGTCAATTATCCCGCTTACGACATATCGCACGCTCAATCGGGCGCGGGCGTCGTTATCGCGGTAAACGAAGCCGACCGTTCTCAGATAGTGGACGGCGTGCAATTCCAAGTGTTCGTCGGCGACGTTACATATAAGTCGGGTCCCGATCCTTATACCGTCGTCATAGACGATTTGAAAGCGGGCTTTTATCGTCTTTTACCCAATATCTTAGGGGTAGCCGACAATAGCGAAGTCGATTTGATAGCCAATCCCATTGAGTTTTATTTGACGGACGGTAAATCCGATCCTACGGTAAACAGTCAAAAAGCAAGCGGGAATTTGGTTTTGACCAACAAGGTATTTTTGATCGACGAAGTATATTATTATTATCTCGATAGAGAAGATAAGGTGTCTTCTCACGCTTACGGCGCGGTATACGACCCGTCGATCAGCAAATATAACGGCGGATCTACCAAAATAGCGTTTTCGAACGTTACCGAAGCAAAGAAATACGTAAGGTTTATGGAATATCAAGATTTACATATTCTATCCCTTACCGCCAACCAAGCGAGTATGTTAAATAATACGGTGGGGACGACCACTTACGTAAAAGCGAGCGGAGAAACTCGTAACGCGCAAGAAAATCAACTTTGGATAAGATATAAAAAGAGTAATTGGACGTCTTCTTCCACTGCTTTCGGTTGGGCGTATTATTATTACGGAGAAAGCGGATCTTTAGATAACACCATAGATATCAACCGCTTATCCGCAAATTTGTCCGACGCAATAAGCGCGGTCGTAAATCGTATCGTATCCGAAGGAAGTACGGTTTATTTGGTAACGGAATACGATCTCGACGCTCGCTCAGGCGCTCCCTATCTCGCACCCGCACAAATGCACGTTTCAAATGAGAGCGCGACTAAAACTAATCTCGGAGACTCTTTTGTCAATGCGGTAGTATACGACGGGGACGTCAATTTATACAAAAACACCGTTAATATCGGTAACGCCGTATATCCTTTGGCTACCAATATGCCTATAACGGCGGGAGAAAACACTTCGCTTTTCTATAGGTATTACGAAAGCGATTTTTGGTATCCTTTGTCTATAAGCGACGGACAGACGTTTTCTTCGTTACTATCCGATAACGCAAGCGGTATTTACGTAATAAGAGAGTACGACTTAAACGGTATAAACGAATTTGCGATCTATTACGATAAAAACGTTCCTACTCTTCAAGTGATCATCAACGGCGAAGATTACACGTTAGACGGCACCGTGTCCGCTTATTCGGGCTCGACCGCGTCTTTGAAATCGATGCTAAACGAAGCGGATCCTTTTGCGTACGTCGCTCTCTATGCTTATCCCTCGAGACGTTTGATACGCGTGCTTTATGCAAACGAAATATCCGACTACGATTTGGGTTCGGGCAATTATTACGTTCAAGTGGGCGACCGCTCGGGCAATATAATTACGTATACCATCTTATTGTCAAGCACCCAATTAGGCGTTACGCTCGAAGAAAGTCAATCTCGATCGGGTATCGTCGCTCGCGTTTTAAACAGAGAAGAGTCGGAGATCTATTCGTACGAACTTTATCTTAACGAAGAACTTTTGACAAGCGAATATTCGGCTAATAGATTTTACGCCGAACCGGGAGTTTATCGTTTGGTAGTTATAGATATTTACGGTAATTCGGTTACTCGGATCTTAGAATACGAATTCCCCTCTCCCCGCATTACTTGGTACTACCTTAACTCAATGGGCGGATATTCCAAGTACGACCCCGATAACGTTGTAAATATGATGTTGTCGGACGATGCGAATAACTCGAGAATAACCAATATTTATACCTCTACCCGCGTTCGTTTGTCCTTCGATCTCGAATACGGCGACAGTGCGATAAAGTTCGAAATGCTCGATATTTCGCAAGGTGCGTATTCTTATTCGGAATCGTCGGGCGTGTTGACAATAAATACCGACGAGAGTTGGCGATTAAGAGTTTGGTTCGAGAATTATCCGCAAAACGATCATACGTACGTTTGTCGTTTAGACGTTAACGCACCCGAGTACAACGCTAACTTTATAGGCGTATCTTACTCTTCCAATCTTTCTATCGACGATTCGACTTTGCTCGATAAGTATGAGATAGGCGACGTTATTTCTTTTGATTCTTTAGAGATATCCAATAGAGACGCCCAGTCGTTGTCTTTTACGGACGGCAGTATAATATCGGGCAGTCATATAAGAATAGGCTTGTTCGACCCTTCGGGTATACGCGCTTATACCGTTACCCGCAACGGTCAGCCTATCTCGTTGTCTTTAAACGAAGACGGGGAGTTAGTGATAAATAACTATGGTATTTACGTCGTTACGGCTATAGATAATTTAGGTAATAGTTCGACGTTCGGTTTTATAAACACTAAAGAGCCTATCGCTACCGCAAAGGTAGACGACGTTGAGATAACCGAAGATAAGTATTACGGACAAAAATCTTTTGTAGTTACTACCGAATACGTTTCTACTTCCACTATATCTATAAAAACCAAAGACGCGTCTTATACCTACGTGTTCGACTATGACGGATCTTCGGTAACTTACGGGCAATACGTTTGTTTGTCCGAAGACGTAGACGGAGTTGACGAGAAGTACATAGATATAGTTAAGACAAAAGGGTTTGAATTGCGTTTAGACGACGATGCGGTAAGGAGAGACCGTTGGTACGACGCTATCGTAGAAGTTTATTTTACCGTATCCGTGATGATAAACTCAAAGGGCGGGATAAACTACAAAGTTTCGTCCGTCTACGATATGATAGACGTTCAAGAGATGATAAGCGTCGGAACTAACAAACGTCCTTCGCTCTTTACCGTCGCATTGTCTCAAAAAGCGCCCACCCTTACTTTATTAAGCGACGGCGATCCCGCCGAGATAGTAGAAAATTTAAGTTATATATACGTAGCGGGTATATTGTCTATCGGAGAGAGAGACCAAGATATTATAGAAATAACGGTCGGATATTCTCAAACCGAAGCCGAGCCCCAATTCAAAACGATTTATCGAGACGGTAAGTTTATCGAAAACTTTACGGGGAGCGAAGACGGATATTATACCATTGTCGCGACAAACGTTTTCCATAACAAAACCACATATCGGGTACAAAAAATACAAGCGTTCGCGTCCGTAGTCAGCGTAACTTATAGGGACGGAATGACAAAAGAATTTGTATCTAATTCGTCCGTTATAAAATCTAACTATATGATAGACCTTATCGTATATAACACCAACGTTTTGTTCGAAGTAAACGACGATACGTTTACGGGACTTACCGTCGGCGGGACAAGCGTGCTACAACTTAACAGACGCGGTAATTATTCGGTAAGAGTTCTATCCTCGAACGGTATTTACGAAAGTTTTGATTTCGAGATAGATACCGATCCGTATTTCGTATTTAGGGAAGAATGGTTGACGGGATATAACGAAGACGCGTTATTGAGAGACGAAGGATATACCAATAAGTTGCTAAACGTTTTGATAGGAGAAGACGTGCGATATGCGGATTACGTTTACGACGGCAAAACCTACGTTATATACGACGAAGTGTCCGAGAATAAATTGACGGACAAATCTGCCCTTAACGGCGCAGTCGGAAAAAACGGAACGGGCGAATACACCGTCAATTATCGTAACGTTTACGGAGACGTCGCGTCCAAAACCATTCGTTTTAATACAATACCGTCTTTGGAAATATCGCGTAAAACTCTCGATAATCCTACATTGTGGGAATCTTTGGATCGGACTTTATCGGCTCGCGGTTTTTACTCTAACTACATATTGCGTTTTTCGACCGAAAGCGTAAGATACGATTTCCGCATAAACGGAGTTTCCACGAGTTTGGCGGAACCTAAGGACATAGAGTTAGACCCTTCAAGCGGCAACGGATCGTTTGAGTACGCAATATCCTTTATCGACGAATACGGCAACCGTTTGGAAAGTACGGCGACCCTTATGCGCGCCGACGTCGTATTCGATACGCAAGAAATGAACGAGATAGAGTCGGAAGGCAAAATATACACTAAAGACAACGTTTGTATTACCTTCTCGAACAATTATTCGGCGTGGTTAAGCATTGACGGAGGAGAACGAGAGTTATATAGTTCCGGCACTACTTACTATCGAGACGGAGAATACGCGTTCGAGATAGTGGACTTGGCGGGTAACAGTTTTAAATATACGATAAACCACAAGAGCGTTAATCACTACTCTTTGATAGATTCTATCCTCGAGCAACCGATAATCCCGGGCGGCGTCGTCAACAATGCCACCGTTATTTTCGAAGCATCGGACGACTCTTTTGTAAGCACTATGGTAAAGGACGGTAAACTTGTTGAAAGTACAAATAATAAAACCTTTTCGGCTACCGGACATTGGGAACTGTTGATAAGCGACCCTTTGGGTAACGTGTCTTACGCGGAGTTTTATTTGATAAACAATTCGCTCGGAGAATTTACTTATACCGCGCCTTACGATTACGTTATCACCGAAATTTGGAAAACCGACGCAAACGGAGAAAAGACTCAACTCGAAGCGGTCGACAATAGCATACGATTGACCGAAAACGGCGATTACGTCGTGGGGATGGTCGGAGTCGGCGTTTTGTCTTCTTATCGCTTTACCGTTACCATCGACAACACTCCCCCCGAGGCGACTTTGTCGGGCGTCGAAAATAACGGGACGACGGCTCGTAACGTTACTTTAAAAGGGCTTAAAAACGGGGACGAAGTAAAAATATACAAAAATGGCGAGTTGATAGAGACCTTAAACGTAGGCGTAGCTACCAAATTCCCCGAAATAACGACGGGGGGCGATTATAAGTTGATAGTTACCAATTTGCAAGGGGTATCCGTCGAATATAACTTTACCCGCAAAAGCATAGCGAATACGGCAACGAGCGTGTTCTTTATCGTCATTATAGCCGTCGTAATAACAGCGGTAGTCATAGGGTTACTGCTACACACAAGACAAAAAACCGATTCTTAAATAAATAATTGCCTAAAGTTGGCAAAAAACATACAAATTGCAAAATAATTAGGAGGATTCTATATGAATAATTTGATCTCTGCAATTTCCGAAAAAGATCTTAATCAGATCGTAGCACCTTTACTTGAAGTATTACGCGTTTTAGTACCCGTACTTTTGGGCGTAGTAGGCTCTGTCGGCGCGATTTGGTGCATTGTTTTGGGCGTTAAATACGCTAAAGCCGAAGACCCTCAAGAGCACGAAAAAGCTAAAAGCAGTTTAAAAAATTCGATTATAGGTTTCGTGCTTATATTCATATTGTTGGTCGCGTTGCAAATCGCCGTATCCATTTTTACGTCGTGGTACAGAAACTACGAATATCCCGTAATTTGATCGTAGGTAAATGAAACGTAAGCGTATAAAACGCTTGATCGGATACGTGTGCCTTACGTTGTCGCTCGTACTTTCGTTTTCCTTGACGGGGTGTTTCGATTTGGGCATATTCGAGGGAGAATACGGCGAATATCAAGACTATTACGACGCTTTCGGCGACGTGGAAGGGATTTTTTACGGTGGTAGCCATACTTACGACGTAGAAGAGTCTTTGTTTAACGAATATACCGTAAACTATCTCGATTGGGATGATTCGGAAGAAGTCGAAAGCGAAGAATACGTTTATATCGTGATACCTTTCGAGCGTGAAATGAAGATAGAAAGCATCGCTTTGTTCATATCGGCGGATACTCTCGACTTGTTGGATATCAACGCGTTTTATTATGAAAGCGATATTTTCGCGCCAAATAAGATCAAGTTCAAGTCTTCGCCCGATACCGAGATAGTTAAGGTCGAAGACGAAAACGGCAACGAGATAGAGCAAGAAGTAGAGATAGTTTACGACGATCCCGCGCCCGAAACGAGCGTGGCTCGAACTATTTGCGAACCGTTCGAAGACGACTGGTCGGATTTTATTTTGAGCGATTTCGATCAAGAAGGCTACAACGACGGACTATTGCACACTGTCGATAACGGACTTCTTTATATAAGAATAAACAATAATTCGGGACTGTTTCCCGAGTCGACGGCTTGTTCTTTAAAGTTTATAAATTTACTTGTACGAGCGGTATAAGGAGAAACCGACTATGTTTAATTGGTTTTGGAATTTTTTATACGGTATATCAAAATCGATGTATCGAATAATCGACTTTTTGATGTCGTGCGCAAATATGCTTTGCGGCATCGAGCCGATAAGATATCAAGGAGCGGAAACCGACTTCTTAACTTTTCTTTTACGCAACAAAAGCATTTCTTACGGTTTTGTCGCTGCGGTGTTGTTAGCCGTGATTTTGACGTTCATATTCGGCGTTGCCGCTTTGATAAAAGCGATAGCGAGCGAAAAATCGAATATGACGCCGGGACAGGTCCTTGTTAAAGTCGGAAAAACCTTATTGATGTTTTTGTTTATCCCCGTTTGTCTTTCGATTTTGGTATACTTTACCAACGTCTTTATGCAAACGCTTTATTCCGCCACGTTAGGCGGAAGTCCCGACGGTATCGGTCGGTTTTTAGCGGGTGCTTTCGGACAAGACGCTCTAAGAAACGGTGTAGCCGAAGATTTTTATTTGAGCGAGGCGTTCAATTATACTAGCACTTCAAACGTCAGGAATTACTTGGATTTGACCGATTACGATTACTTTTTCAGTTGGATGGGCAGTATTTGCATAATATTGAGTTTAGGTACCACGTTATTGGCGTTTGTAGATCGCGCGATATCCATAGTCGTACTGTTTATTTTTTCGCCGATATCCATTTCGACATCGGTCGTTGACGATGGCGCTCATTTTAAACTTTGGCGTGATCAATTTTTCGTCAAATTTTTGACCGCGTACGGTTGTATTATCTCTATAAACATCTATACTTTGATAATTGCGGCAATTACGAGCAAAGGGTTAGTGTTTTTCGAAAACGGTTTGCTAAACAATTTTATGAAAATACTTATCATCGTAGGCGGGTCGGTCTCGATGCAAAGAATAATGGCTTTGGTCGGCAATTTGATCTCGGCAGGCGCAGGCAGTAACGAAATGCGTGATAACGCGATGGCTGCAGCGGGTATGCGTAGTGCGTTCGGCAGTGCGACCCGTGCGTTTACCGCACCTTTCCGCGCCACTCGTTCTGCCGTAAACTTCGTTCGCGATGCTAAACAATTCGGTTTTAGAAGCACAGTAGGTCAACGGCTCGGCTTCCGTACTAAACGCGATTACGGCGTAATGAGCAATTCTCAAATGGCGCAAAGTAAGGATTTAATGCGCGAAAGAGAAAAATTGCGTCGTCAAAGCAACGCAAGTTTCTTTGGCGGAGAAAGCAGTATGCAAAAAGTTTTGGAAAATAAGAACGGCGGTAAAAATAATCAAGACGGCGGTAAAAATAACAATAACAATAACGCGGGCGCTCAAAAGAAAGAAAATCCTATCGTGAACAACGCGATCGAGAATAGTTTAAATAAAAACAAAAACGATAAAAAGTAGGTGATATTATGAGAATTATTCCCAAAACGGCAAAGGTCAAAATACAGTTTTTTAAGAATATATCCGTAGCCGACACGATTATCGGTTTGATCGCGCTCTCTCTTGTAGTGTTGTTGTTTATTTCAAATCTCGGTATAACCCGTTTCGTGCTAATGGGTGTGGTTTTGGTGTTCACCGTCGGTTTGTTCATACCTTTCGAGGGACAACGTTTTTATATGTTTTTCGTCAATTGCGTCAAATACGTGTTTTCGGTAAAACGCTACTCGAAAGACAATCCGTCTACTCAAGCGGCTATCGAAAATTTTTTGCCGTTTAAAAACGTTAAAGACGGTTATATCGAATATCACGATTATTATGCGGGGGTATTGCAAATAGATCCCCGAGAGTTCGGATTACTTTCCGAATATAGACAAAATCAAATAATAGACGATTATTTCGGTAAAATAATACGCGAAATATCGGATAAAACCAAAGCGTCTATCGTAAAAATAGACCGCAAATTGAGTTTTGAGACCTATGTAGAACAAGAAGAGAGAAAAAAAGAAGGATTGCAAAAATTGTACGAGCAAGGCGAGTTGAGCAAGCAAGAACTCGACTCTCGCGTTAAAGTCATAGACGACAGAATAAGTATCTATTCGACGTTGACTACCGAGACCCCTATCCGCAAACCTTTTTATTATCTTGTAATATACGACGCAAATAAAGAGATCATAGACTCCATTTTACAAGACGCCGTCCTCACTTTCCAAAATATCGGCATGACCTCTCACGTTCTCGACACTAAAGAATTGGGCGTTTTTCTTAAATACAATTATACGTCCAAGTTTGAAGAAGACGACGTCAACGTTATCTCTTCGGAAGAGTTTATGCAGTGGATAAGACCTCACGATATAGAGTTTAAACCCAAATCCGCCGTAGTCGACGGAGAAGAGTGTTTTACCTTTACCGTAAAAAATCTGCCTATTTCGGTGTTTAACGCTTGGGGCTACAAAATATTTAATATTCCGAATACCAAGGTCGTAATGAACCTTACTCAATTCGAAAAAGGCAAGGCGGTGAGAATGATAGACCGCTCGATACAAGAACTTGCTTCTCAGTCCGAGCAAAGTTTCCGCGCGTCTTCCCTTATCGACAAACAAACTCATATCGAAACTTTGGTCGAAGTATTGCGTATGCTTCAAAACGATAACGAGTATTTGTACGGCGTTACCATACATATAACGGTATATCCCGGAGAGAACGCTAATAAGGACGTCGTTCGTAACGCAAAGAAGAACATAAAACGCGTTTTTACCGAAGAAGGTTTTGATTTGGTGGATAATTATTTCCGTCAACAACCCGCGTTCGTTTCCACTAATCTTTCCCGACTTGATTTGATGGACGATTTTCAACGCGCTATACACTCCGGCTCGGTCGCAGCGGTATTTCCTTTCGTACTATCTACCGTTATGGACGATACGGGCTGTATTTTAGGCACCGAAAACGGTTATCCCGTAGTAGTAGACTTTTTCAAACGCGATTTCGAAAGAGTCAATTCCAATATGGTCGTTATAGGTAAGTCCGGCTCGGGTAAATCTTTTGCGACTAAAACCATTTTAACTCAGTTGTCGGGAGAAAACTGTAAAATATTTATATTGGATCCCGAAAACGAATATCAAGCGCTCGCCCATAATTTAGGCGGTCGTTTGATCGACGTAGGTACCGCGGCGGAAGGTCGTATAAATCCCTTCCACGTTATGACGACTCTCGAAGGCGACGAAGAAGGCTCTTTAGCAAAAGTAAACAATTTTGCCGTGCATCTTCAATTTTTAGAGGAGTTTTTCCGCGTGGCGTTAAGCGGTATAAATTCCGAGGCGTTGGAGTATCTCAATAATATAATCATAGACTTATATAAAAAGAAAAAAATCAATTCCAAAACGGATTTTTCTCAACTTACTGCTTCCGATTATCCTACTTTCGACGACTTGAACGCTTTGATAGATAAAAAGTTGTCCGTCGCAAAAGTGGATTACGATATAACGCAATTGCGTATATTGCACAACTACGTTTCCAAATTTGCGGGAGAAGGACGTAACGCTAATTTGTGGAACGGAGAAAGCACTTTGTCCGTAAAAGAAAACTTTACCGTTTTCAATTTCCAAAGTTTGCTTGCAAACAAAAACGGCGTTATCGCCAACGCGCAAATGTTATTGGTTTTAAAGTGGTTAGATAACGAGATAATAAAAAATCGCGATTTTAACCTTAAACACGGTACGGATAGAAAGATCGTCGTTTGTATCGACGAAGCGCACGTCTTTATAGACCCCAAATATCCCATAGCGTTGGACTTTATGTATCAACTTGCAAAACGTATCCGTAAGTATAACGGTATGCAAATAGTCATAACTCAAAATATCAAAGACTTCGTAGGAAGCGAAGATATAGTAAGAAAATCCACCGCTATAATAAACGCTTGTCAATATTCGTTTATATTCGCTTTAGCGCCTAACGATATGGACGACTTGTGTACTTTGTACGATAAAGCGGGGCAGATCAACGAGATAGAACAAGATCAAATAGTCAACAATCCGCGCGGAGACGCATTTATAATCACTTCTCCGACAAGTAGAACAAATATAAAAATAATCGCTTCCCAAACAACTAAGAGCATGTTCGAAGACTACAATAGATAAAAGGAGGGATAAATTATGCCGTATGTTTTGACGGAAGAAGAAAAGCAAACGATACGAGAACAGTATTTGGACAATATTCAAAGGATAAACGAATATATGCCCGATAATTTAAAGATAAGTACTAATTTGAGCGATCTCAACAAACGTTTAAACGATCCTAAGGAGCAACGACTCTACAAAAAAGGGTTAGAACTTCACGCAAGAGAAGAAAGGCGTAAAGCGTTGTATAATCGTTTGGAAGACAAGTACGATTATCTTCGCTCAAAAGATAAAACTTATGTTTTGGATAGGGTATTATATTATCAATTCAATATGTCGGACGATCCTTTTGCCGAGGAATATAACGAAAACGTCGTCGCTAATTACTACTTGCATCCCGAAGCGATGGTTCAACAAGAGATGACCAAGGTCCTTAATTTTGACCCTTCCGTTATGGCGGAAATCTCAAAGTCCGACGATATGGACAACTTATTATTGGATTTTTACGAGTCCAACGCTCAAGTTTGCGAATATGCGTTTGCGTTAAAGGGCTCGTTAAAAAATATGCCTGACGGGGTAGTCAACGAAGAAACGCTAAAGTATGTCGACTCTTTCGCTTCGTGCTACGAAATGCTCGAAATCGCCTCGGAAGGCGTTAAGAATATCACTGCCGACTCTTTCTTCGTTATTCCCGACCTTACCCCCGAACAAATGAGTTATGTGGAAGGAACTTCGTTAGAAGAAGACGACGGAGAGTTATACAAATCGATAAAGACCCATTCTAAATATCGTAATTTCCGCGTTAATTCGGATCCTCAATTTAAAAACTTCTTCAAAAAGGCGCAAAAAAAGGGATACGCCCCTTACGGAAAGGGCGCGTTCAATAAAATGATCGCCAAACAAGTAAATCCCGACGGTAGCAAAAAGGTTATTCCTTTCGCCAACGTTTTCGACGGTCAATACGACGACGTAAAAGTAGAGTTTTCCACCCTTGACGACGAGCAAGCAAAAGAACTCTTTCCTATTTTTAATAAAGACTTCGTCAAAAGCGAAAAATTCGTACAAAACGACTTCGTGCCGTCCGTACCGCCGACTATCGACGACAAAATGAAAGCGTTACGTTTTCAATACGCGGCGACAACGGGTTTGGCATTGCACTCGGTAGAAAATATGGACCTTAGGGATATGATCGCAAGGCACAAAGGCGGTTTCTTTGAAAGAACTTTCGATACTACCTCTCAAGAGTTTAAAGATTTGACCTCGACCATAAACGCGTATTACGATAGTACGTCGCCTAATTACGGCTCCGATACGGCAGTGATCGACTCCGCTGACGCTTACTTGAAACACAAGGGGGTCACTTGCGTCGCCGACGCGTTGCGTTTGGACGAAACGGGTAAAGGTCGCGCTTTGTTATGTCTTGCGATAACGGGGAAGCTTCCCGACGCCGAACGTAATATGAAATTCAGATACGACTACGTCTCCATACCTCCTAAACCTTTGGAGCAAGACCCTCAAGTTGTAAACGGCGAAATTATAAAGCCAAAGAAGGAACCCGCGATCATCGATAAGTCGGAAGTGGAGATCCACCCGCCTAAAATAGACGTTGTCGTAAAGGAAGCCGAACCCGATAATAATTTGGTTTTAACCAAAAACGACTTAAAAATGTAGAATAAGGAGAAACAATTATGCCTAATGAATTTATTCCCTTGACTCCGGAAGAAAAACAGTATTTAACGACTAAACATATAAGCTTAATCGGAGAGTTTAATCGTTATCTGCCCGACGGTCAAAAACTTGTATACAACCAAGAAGAGTTTAACGCAAAGCTCGACGATCCCCAAGCGATAGATCAATTTCGCAAAGGGGTCGCACGAGGTGAAAAACTTAAAAGACAAGGCGAGTTATATAGCGAGTTGATAAGAAAACACGGAGAACCGCCGAGAGGCCGTAATTATTTGAATAGAGTATTTCGTTTTAGCTTAAAGACCGAAAACACCAAAGAAGCGAGCGATTATAACGAAAAGATCTATACCGAGTATTGCGCTAATCCCGAGAAAGTGGTTTACTCACGCTTACAACGCTTGCTCAACTTTGATCCGTCGGGTTTTGTGGACCGTCTTAACGACGAAAACGCTTTAAACGATTTTTACGACGAGAATCAATCTCTTGTAGAAGACGCGTTTGCTTTTGATTCCATTACTTCAAATGCTTCGGATATTTTAAATCCCGCCCTTAAAGGCGCCGTTAAATGCATCAAAAAACCTATCGAATCTTTAAACCAAGCGCAAAAACAAGCATATTCCACAGCGGGAGAAGAGTATTTGACTTTGCCGAAATTGACTCCCGAACAAGCGCAGTTGTTGATGGTCGGCAATCCTCAAAAATATATGTCTTTAGACGATGACAATCTCGTTATGCGCAACTATTTGAACATCACTATGGAAGGGCTGCCGGGAGTTGACACTACCCCCGCTTTTTACGGCCGTTTGCAAGATGCCGGCTGGAAACCCAATGCGAATTTCTTTGTCGGACACGTAGTGGAAGAGCGCGACCCTGATACCGGCGAGGTGAAGGAAGCAAGCGCGGATAGATATTTTGCAAATCGTCCGAACGTTACGATGCGTGAACGCACGCAAGAAGAGATGTGGCATATCCGCAATATAAGTAAAGAATACGAGCGTCGTTACCACGATATTTGGTGCGCACGTTTTCAATCTAATACAGGTCGTCAATTGGACGTCGACGCCATAGAAAACGCTCACAAGGGCGGTTTTTGGGAAAGATTTTTGGGCAAAACGTCTCAAGAATATCTTGATTTTATTCGTACCTTCCGCGATTACAACGACCCGAATTCCAAAGATTTCAATAATCGCGAAAAGTTGCGTACCGCCGCAATGGCATACAAAGTACATAAATTGGGCGACGGCACGAGCGTGGAAAGTTTGGACGCTACCGGAAAAGGCCGTATCGCTTTGGTAGACGGCGTGATAAATACTTTGGACGATATGATACGCGACGACCAAGCCGTAAGAAGAGAAATAGAATCCGACGTTTACGGTATAATTCCCGCTCGAGTAGGCAAACCCTTCCTTAAACGTTCGGACGTTGAGATACAAGCGAACGAGTCGGCGCAACAAGAATCTTTGGATATTAACAAACAAAACGTTAAAGAGCAAGCGGCGCTCGATAAATAAAACGACTACAAACGTAAATTACTATTTGAAATAGTTATAACAATAAAATAAGAAAAGGAGGAATTTAATTATGTTCAATAAGCAAGAATTGTTGGAAAGATTAAACCGAACCCCTGCTAACGCAAACCGACCTACCGCTAAGTTAAACGCATTTATAAATTATTTAGCGGATAATTATTCGGAAAACGCCATCGGCGATATGACTGTCGAAGAAGCGGTTTATATAGCAAGAAATGATATCTTGAAAAACGTATTTGCGGTAAGAGACGCGCAAGGATTGCAAAATGATAACGGCGACTTGCTCTCTAATAACGGAGTATACGGAACAAAAGGAAATTGGACGATGGGATATTTTTTAAGATATCCGAAAGACGCCGTCCAATATTTGCTCGTATCCGCTAAACAACAAGCCATAAAAAACGGAGATCGCGATAGAGCCAATAGATTCCAATCGGTTGCGGAAGATATCCAGGATAAACGTTTCGTTTACGATAATTTCGTGTTCGATAAAGGCAAGCGCGAAAACGATATGATCAATCTCGAAGCCAAGTATATCGGCGAAAACGGAGTAGATCAAGCGTTCAACGCCAACAAAGCGGGCTTTTTCGATCGTTTGTTCCGCAGAACGTCAAGCCAATACAAACAATTTGAAAAACTGTTCAAGGCGTATAGATACGATCCTAAAGCGGTCGACGAGAGAAATAGCCGTGCGGTAAACAGAGGGGCGGTAGAAAACAGCGCTATAGAGTATCTTAAGCATAAACTTCCCAATTATAAAGGAAAGGGCTTGCCGAGTCTCGACGATATCAATAGATTGCAAGGTAAAAGCAAAAATAGAGCGTTGCTTTGTTACAACGTACTTGTATCCGCTAAAGAATCCAAAGAGTTCGAAGAGAGAGACCGCGCTTTTGTAGATACTATTGAAAAACAAATGAGCGAGGACGGAACGAATTACGTCACCGATAAACTCTACAAGACAAATTCTATAGACCCCGAAGAAATAAAGGGCGTGTTAAACGATTTTGCTCCCATCAAAGTCATAACCTCGATAACCGGACCCGACAAAGAAGTGGAACTTACCGAAAAGCAAAAATTATTCCAAAAATCTTTGGCAAACGATTTGGAAGACAAGAAGATCGGCGTCGACGTTCAAAGATTATCGAAAGATATGCACGACTTATCCATCGACTCCATCGACGACCCGAACAAATCTTTCAATATGGACTAAAACGATCTTAAATTCTTACTTAAAAAGCGTAACTTGACTATTTGAAGCACTTGACGACAGTGCGACTAAAGGTCTAATAAATAATAAGAAATAAATATTTTTAAAAGGAGTTATACTATGTTAAAAACCCAAGAAATTTTGAATAGACTCGGAGCAACGAGAAACGCGACGAATCACCCCTACGAGAAGCTTCAAATATTGGTGGATTATATCGCGGAAAAGATGGATGGCAACGCAAACGACGAAGAGAAGCTCTACGAAGTCGTCTTTGCTGCAAAAAAGAATATCGCGGAGACGATTTTGCACTCTCAATCCGAGAACAAAATCAAACATACGTCAAAAGAGTTGTGCTCTCGCGTCAAAGACGTAGACCAAAAAACCGCCAACACGATGATGTCTATGTTTTTGCTCTCTCCCGAGACCACGACGAAGATGATGACGCAAGCGCAAATCGAAGAACCCGATCCCAAATCGGATGTGAAACTCACCGAAGAAGAAGCGCAATATCAACAAAAGCGCAAAGAGGAGCAGTTGGCAAAATACAACGCCGCACTTAAACTCTTGAGCGGGAAAGAATTGAGTTATGCCGCTTACGAATCCGCGCGAGGCGATATCTTGAACGATAAACTCAACCTAATGGGATATTTGCAAGAAGACTTGCCGGGCGACGATCCTATCGGCGAAGCAGTCGAAACGTGCAAACCGGGATTTTTTGAAAGAATGTTCAGAAGAACGTCCAAAGAGTACAAAAACTTTATATCTACTTTTGAAGCAAGACAACACGGCGGCGCGTCCCGCGATCAAGTGGATAACGCGGCAAAGGCGTACCTTAAGCACAAGATCCCGGATTGGGACGGCAAAGGTTTTCCGACAGATGCACAAATGGCAAGACTCTCCGGTACGTCCAAAAACAGAGCAGTTCTTTGCTATAGAACGCTTCAAGCAAATAAAAAGTCAAGAGGCTATGAGGAAAGACTTGCTACCATCCAAGGCGTTGCGGATCAAAATTTGGTCGACTACGGCGCGAAAGATACGTTCAAGGCAATGTGCTATGAGAATTCTGATCTCGGCCCTATTACGGATAGTGTCAATAAACAACCCGAGCAACAAGCCAAGTTCCAAAGCGGACTCGCAAACGATATAAACGATCAAATCAAACCCGACGTTCAAGAGTTGAACGGTAACGACAATCTCATCGTCAAAGATAAAATCTCTCTCGAATAATTCGACGGTTTTATAACTTCAAGAGTTAAAGGGTTCGATGATTTTAGTCCACGATTTCCCTTTTATGTAACGATTTGCAATCAAAAAAACATCTCTTAGTGCGTCAGTAATAGGGATTATTACTGACGCACTAGTTATATTTGCCTAACGGCAAGTTATATTGTTTACGCAGTTATATTTTGCTACGCAAAGTTATATTTACCCACAGGGTAAGTTATGGCAAATATAATATAACTTTGACTGCAAGTCAAAATATAACTTTTAGATTTACTCTAAAAATATAACTGTTTGCTATGCAAACAATATCACTTTACTTAAAACTTAATTTATGCAATACAGTTGTGTTGAAAAGAAGAAAAAAATATTTGTAATTTATTTGGATGATATTGTGTTTTTAGATATAATTATATACTTATATTATAAAATAAAACACTAAAAATACTTGTAATTTACTTGGATTTTTTTAAATTATAAAGATCTTTCGACTACGCTCAGGATGACAAAATGATATAGCACTTAGTTTATCGTCATACTGAGCAAGCGAAGCGCCGTCGAAGTATCTCTATCAAATCGTCGCAGACGTAGTCCACGACTAAAGTCGTGTCCAAACGAGCGAAGCGGGGTTGCACCCTTTCGACCGTTTGCGGTCGAAGGAAAGGGGGATTGTCTGCGCACAAAGAAGGCAATCTTTGATTGACTTCGACTGCGGAGAGGGGGTTTTTAGACTTTTGTTATTGTAATAAACCAAATTTATCTTACAAAGATTGTAAAATCTAAACAAAAATAATAAACCATAATCATTTTTTAAAAACCCCCATTTTGCAGTCGTGATGATTAAAAATCATCTCTTTGTGCAAAATCAAGCCCCCTTTCTCGTCGCTTCGCGACAAGGGTGTAATCCCGCTTTGCTCGTTTGGACACGCCCTTTGGTCGTGGACTACGTCTTCGACGATAAAAAAGATGTTTCGACTACGCTTCGCTTGCTCAACATGACGAAATGGTAAATACAAATATATAATCGTCATCCTGAGCGAAGTCGAAGGATCTTTATCCTTAAAAGCGTTAGCGTTTGCACCCTTTCGACCGTTTACGGTCGAAGGAAAGGGGGAGCACAAACGAAGGCTAAAATGCACTTGTATATTTTCGCCGAGTGCAGTGCGGACGGCAAATGTCTATTCAAAGAATAGGGTATTATCGAACTTGTTCGATAATACGTTATTGCAAAGCAATAACAACATTTGGCGCTTGTCTGCGCACAAAGAAGGCAATCTTCGATTGACTACGACTGCGGAGAGGGGGTTTTTAACTTGGATATAATTATATACTTATATTTATATTATATACTAAAACATTAAAAATACTTGTAATTTATATTGTATAACAAACCTAACTGTCTAAATTGTATATTATTGAGTTTCCCTTTTTTTCTAAAATAGGCGTTTAGCAATTGACTTTTGTTTTTTTAATGTGCTAAAGTTTAAATAGGGCGTTTTATCGATTGCTTACTTTTTTTGATAAAATCGCTTTAAAAAAAACAAATTTTTTATGGAGGAATATAAGAATGAAGAAAAAACTATTAGTTAGTTTGCTTGTAGTTGTTTTGGTTCTTTCTCTTGCTATGGCTTGTCTTGCCGGTTGTAACAACAACAAACCCAGCAATCCCAGCAATCCCAGTCAAGGCAATGAAGACAACAACAATCAAAACAATCAACCTGCAGAAGCTAAGGACTTGAGAGTCAACTTTGACTCTATCGTAAACGGTGGATCCTCTTCCGGTTCCGCTACCGGCGTTACTGCAGACATCGATCTTAGCATCGCAGAAGGTATCGACCACAGCGACGACGACCAATGGAGTTATTATGAAGGCGCTCTCGGCGATTTCTATTCCACTTACGTTGCAGCTAAGGCTAACGACGACGTAGACGCTAAGCACGCCGTTATGGCTATTGCAGAAGCGAAGCTCTTAGAGAGCGGTGTTTTACTTCCCACCACTTCTAAAGGCGGACGTTATGCTATCAACAAGACCGCTCCTTACACGGTATCTCCCGTTTTGTGGGGCACTGACAGCGATCGTCTTTACACTGCTGTCGTTACCACCGAGTACATCAAATTGGCAGATCGTAACGCTTTGAAAGCGCTCTATGCCGAAAAGAAAGGTACAGGTACCTACATTTCCGAAGCTAAGAAATATCTTACTGCTCACGGTTACACCTTTAAGGACGTTTTAAACAGCGGTTACTCTTCGGATCCCGAAACTTGGGATATCACCGGAACCATGCGTGCTAACGACTCCGAAAAGATCGTCAACACTTACGACGGACTCGTAGGTTACGACGTAGAAGGTCGTTTGATGGGTATGCTCGCTGACAGTCTCACCATATCTGAAGACGGTCTCAAATATACCTTCCACATCAGAGAAGGCGTTTATTGGGTAGACCAAGCCGAAAGAGAATATGCTGAAGTTACCGCTGACGACTTCGTATACGCTATGAAGAGAGTTCTTGACCTTGGACCCGATGACGGTACCGGTTACTTGGTAGACGGTATCCTTAAGGGTGCAAGCGCTTATCTCTATGGCGAAGACACCGATTATTCTCACGTAGGCGTTAAAGCGGTTAGCAAATACGTTCTCGAGTACGAACTCGAAGCACCCTGCGACTACTTCATTACTATGTTCAACTATAACCCCTTTGCACCCGTTTGCAGAGAGTATGCTGAGTCTACCGAAGATTACGGTACCGCTCCCGAAAAGATCTTGTACTGCGGTCCGTTCATCGTAACGAACTACACTCCCAAAAACAAGATCACTTGGAAAGCTAACCCCAAATACTGGAACCCCGCCGCTCTCAATATCCACGAGATCAACTGGAGAAGTTATGCAGACAACGACGACGCTACCGCTACCTACGTTGATATGAAGGCAGGTACAATCGACGGCGCTTCTCTTAACACCAGCACTTTACCTATGGCTAAACAAGACGGTCTCTTCGATACCTACGCTTTCGTTTCCGGTACCGACGCTACCACTTACAGCTTCTTCGTAAATATTAACCGTGAAGGTTACACCACTCAAGGTTACGATGACACCGCTTCTCAAAAGACCGACGCTCAAAAGGAACTTTCTAAGGCGGCGTTCGCAAACGCTAACTTCAGAATGGCTTTCGCTCGTGGTATCGACCGTTCTGCTTACAACGCTATAGAAGTCGGCGAAGATTGCGCTTTGTTCTCTTTGCAAAACTCTTACGTCCCCGGCACCTTCGTAGCTCTCGGTAAAGACGTAACCGTTAAGATCAACGGTCAAGACGTTACCTTCAAGAAAGGCACCTACTACGGCGAGATCATGCAAGCGCAAATCAACGCCGATATGGGCGCTGACGCTATCAAAGTTTGGGATCCCACTGCTGACAACGGCAACGGTTCTTCCTCGGGTTACGACGGTTGGTACAATGCCGAGATCGCTCTCAAGTATCTCAATCTCGCTATTGCAGATCTTGCAGAAGACGGCATCCAAGTTTCCGCTGAGAATCCTATCCACATCGACTATCCCGTATACGGCACCCAAGCTATCTATGCTAACAGAGCGCAAGCTTTGAAGCAAAGAGTTGCAGAAGTCTTCGAAGGCAAAGTTGTTCTTGACATCGTTTCCACCAGTTTGTACGGTTGGTACTACGTTGGTTACTTTGCAAGAAGTGGAGCACAATGTAACTATGATATTTACGACTGCTCCGGTTGGGGCCCCGACTACGGCGATCCCGCTACGTATCTTAACACCATGAACCCCGTTACCGGCGACATGATCAAGATGCTTGGTATTTATTAATCCTAACCGATTATTTTACTGAATTTTGAATATTCTCGGATACCCGTTTTCGGGTATCCGAGATAAATTCTTGTAAGAACAGGGGTGGAGTCGTCCACTCCTATTCGATTATAAAGCAACCGATTAACACAACGATTATGTCTAAATATTTAATAAAAAGATTAATACGTGGATTGATTTCGGTAGTTATAGTTGTCGCCGTTATTATGATATTGGTGTTTTCTTTGATAAAAAGAGAAGATATTTTTAAAAGCGACCCCAATTTTTCTAAAAAACAATCCAACGCAAGAGAAACTTATCAATACGAGAGATGGGAAGACTACGGTTATCTTGATTACGTCAAGTATACCGAATATCTCGATATGCTCGTAAACGAAGGCACTATCACTCCCGAAAAGAGAACGGAAGTGGCTAAATTCGGTTATACCGAAGCGGACGATACCGAAGCGGTAAAAGAATACGTAACCAAATTTAAAAACTATTATACTTCAAAAGGGTATAAGATCGTTCGTCTTGACGCCGATATGCGTAAACTGACCGTCGGCGGTCAACAAGTGCTTTTCGCATACAAAGATATCCCCGTTCTTACTCGCTTGGGCAGATTTTTTGTCGAGCTTTTAGAAGTGGATACTATTCATTACGTAGAAAATGACGAAGATCTAGTCGGCAAACGCGGACTGTCTTTTACTTTCTTCGACCCCGTTTACGGTGGGAAAAAATTCTCCCCCGCTATTATCGGTAACGGGACGAAGCATAAATATTTGTTGTATTTTGACAGCAATTTCCCTTATATCCACCAAAACATAGTTAAATTGCACTTGGGCAAGTCGTTTGCGGTCAATAGAGGCGTGGAAGTCGTCGAGACGATGACTCGTAATCAAGGTACTATCTACAAAAGAGAGATAGTTTATCCTACGGGTTTGGTAGAAGAATCCGTCGACGATCTGCACTCCGCAGTTTATGCCGCAAACGCAAACCTTAACAATGCGTTTATCAAACAACGTTTCGTGGATAAATATACCGACGTTAGAAGTATGTTGACGTCGGGATCGAGAATATCCTTGTCTTTCGTTATAGGTATTCTTTCGTCCATTTTGGCTTACTTGCTCGGTGTACCTATCGGTATCGCGATGGCAAGAAATAAAGGTAAATGGTTCGACAAGATCGCAACCGCGTATATCGTCTTTATCTTGGCGGTTCCTTCCTTGGTTTACATATTTATTTTCCGTACCGTCGGTATGGCGATAAAGTTGCCGGGCAAATTCGATATAGACGATTCTAATCCGTTGCAGTACGTCCTGCCTATCGTTTCGCTGGCTCTACCGTCAGTCGCAGGTTTGATGCAGTGGTTAAGGCGGTATATGATAGACCAGATGAACAGCGATTACGTCAAGTTTGCAAGGTCGGGCGGTATGTCCGAACGCGGAATATTTACCAAGCATATTTTAAAGAACGCCGCAATTCCTTTGGTACACAATATCCCCGGTACGATTTTAGGCGCGTTGGTCGGAGCGTTCATTACCGAAACCATTTATTCGGTACCCGGTACCGGTCGTATGCTTACCGAGGCGATCAACTTGCGTGATAACTCGGTTATAGTCGGTTTGGCAGCGTTCTATTCTATGTTATCCATTATATCCTTGATATTGGGCGATATATTGATGGCGTTGGTAGATCCGAGAATATCTTTCTCAGATAAAGCGAGGTAATTATGAAAATTGACGAATTGAAATTATACGAATCATATACTTCTACCGCTAAAAATACCGAGAAAGAAGACGCATTGGTGGATCTCGAGCATCTCAATATGTCTAACGAAGAGTTGTTCGCAAACCAAGATCAAAACGAACTCGAATCAGAAAAGATAACCGCACCGAGATATTCTTATTGGAAATCGGTGTTTAGAGTGTTTTTCAAGAGAAAGGTCAACATTATCTTCTTGTCCCTACTCGGTTTGGTATTGTTAGTAACGTACGTATATCCTTTGATAATCGGATACGATCCTAACGTTACTCCGTTTATCAATATAACCGATTTTACGGCGTGGAACCTTAGCCCCAAAGACGCAATGGCAAGATTCGGGTCTAATTTGCATTGGATCTTAGGCTCGGGCGAAAGAGGTCAATCTACTTTCGACTATATTTGGTACGGTAGCACAATCTCTTTGTCTCTTGCTTTCGTATGTGCCGCTATCAATATGCTTATCGGCGTACTTCTCGGAGCGGTATGGGGATTTTCTAAAAAGTTCGATATCTTTATGACCGAACTTTATAATATAGTCGGTAACGTTCCTTACGTATTGGTCATCACCGTTCTCGTCCTTATCTTATCCGCAAGTTTTTGGACGATGGTATTTGCTTTGACTATAACCGGTTGGCTCGGTATCGCGTACTTTATAAGAACGCAGGTCATTATCATACGTGATAGAGAATATAATCTTGCTTCAAGATGTTTGGGTACGAGTTTGGTGCGTATTGCATTTAAGAACGTTTTGCCTTTTATGACGAGCGTTATCGTTACCCTTTTAGCGACCGAGATACCTTCTTATATATCAATGGAAGTTTTCTTGTCTTATATCGGTATAGGTATGAGCGATATGTCTTTGGGTAAGATAATACAAGAAGCGCAAAAAGCAATGGTCGTTCAAGGCAGACAAATTCAATTTTGGGCGCCCGTTGCGGTATCCGCTATCATCACGATAGTTTTGTACGTTGTAGGTCAAAACTTGGGCGACGCTTCCGATCCGCGTACGCATATGTAAGGGGGGGTATATTATGGAAGATAAAAATATAGTTACTCCTAATATGGACGAAAATACCGTTGACGTCGAGACCGTCGCAAATAGCACGTCCGAAAATCAAACCGAAGATAAAAAGGTTTTATTATCCGTAAAGGATCTTGACGTTAAGTTCCACGTAAGAGGAAGGATATTGACCGCTATAAGGGGAATATCTTTGGATATTTACGAAGGCGAATCTATCGCGATAGTCGGCGAGTCGGGTTCGGGTAAATCGGTCTTTACCAAAACTTTTGCGGGTATGCTCGAAAGTAACGGCTTTATAGACAGGGGCGAGATCATTTTCAGCGATGACGAATTGGCGGACACCGTTGCAAAGCCCACTCCTTTCGATAAGAGAGTTTTGGATTTGGTTTTAAGTAGACTCAACGCCTATTCTTTGCTTGAAAAGGGTGCCGAAACCTATCGCGAAATGCTCGAATTAGAGTCCGAACGCAAACGCAAACTCCAATTGTCGGACGAAGAAAAAGAAAGTATCGAAAAACAACTTTTCGAAGCAAAATATCAACTTACCGAGGCTATCAACTATAAAATGACTTTGTCGTCTAAAGACAAAGAAGAGATCGCTTCGGTCAATGAGAAGATAAAAGGTTATCGCCAAGAGTTAAAAGTGCTTGAAAAGAGCAACAAAGACGCTTTGGCTAAACACAAAAAGGCTCTTAAAAACGACGCGGAGTTTAACGCTCAATATAAAAACAAATTGGCGGAACTCAAATTGCGTTACAAAGAAGAAATAAAAGGCGAAATAACCGAAGAGCAAAAGGAACGCAACGCCGTTCTCGGCAAAGAAATTTATTTAAGTTGCGGCCGTTACGGATTTTTTGCAAGGATGAAGCTCATCGTTAAACTTTTGAGCGCGTTACGTACCGCTATGAAGTTAGGCGTGGATCTCAACGACGAAAATATAAGAAATAAAGTCTTTGATAACGCCGTATTTAGAGTTAAATTTTTAGACGGCACCACCGAGACCAAATTACACGGTACTTGCGTTTTGAACCTTGCAAAGATAAAATATGCAAAAGACTGGCAACAAATAAGAGGATCGAGAATAGCGACCGTATTCCAAGACCCGATGACGAGTTTGAACCCGATTATAACCATCGGCAAGCAAATCACTTCCATTATAATCAAGCACCAAAATTGTTCGGAAGCCGAAGCGCGTATCAAAGCCGTCGATCTTATGAAAAAGGTCGGTATACCCAATGCGGAAAATCGTTTTGACGATTACCCCTTCCAATATTCGGGCGGTATGCGTCAACGTATAGTTATAGCCATCGCTCTTTCTTGTCAACCCAAGATACTTATTTGCGACGAGCCTACCACCGCTTTGGACGTTACTATCCAAGCGCAAATCTTGCGTCTTATCAAGGATCTACAAAAGGAATTCGGTTATACTATCGTATTTATCACTCACGACTTGGGCGTAGTCGCCAATATAGCCGAAAGAGTCGCCGTATTGTATGCCGGACAAATAGTTGAAGTCGGCAAGGTCGAGGAAGTATTTTACGATCCTCGCCATCCATACACTTGGGCGCTTTTGTCTTCCTTGCCTCAATTGGCGCAAAAGAACACCAAGTTGTATTCTATAACGGGTACGCCACCTTCACTTTACAATAAGATAGTAGGCGATCCGTTTGCTCCCCGTAATCCTTACTGTTTGAAGATCGATACTTTGGAAGAACCCCCTATGTTTAAGGTAACCGATACCCACTATGCAAAAACGTGGTTGTTGGATCCTCGTTCCCCCAAAGTAGAAAAACCCGATCTTATTAAGTCAATACACGAAAAATTGACCGACGCTTTCAATATTTGATCGACTATGAAGAGCATAAAAGAAATTTGTAATAATTTTAAAAACAAAATAAAAGAGAAGGTAGAAAAGAAAAAATACGAAAGATCTACCATGGTGGCGCATTTGCCTACCGAGTATCCCAAGGACGAAAACGGCAAAGAGATACTTTTGTCTGTTAAAAACGTGGATATAACTTTCGGTAAAGGCGATAACGTCGTAAGAGCGGTTAAAAACGCTTCGTTCGATATTTACAGGGGGGAAACTTTCTCTCTCGTCGGCGAGTCGGGTAGCGGTAAAACCACCGTCGGTCGTGCGGTCATAAGGGTCAATCCTTGCGCCGCCGGTGAGATAGATTATCGAGGCGTTAGAATTTCGGGTAAAATAAAGCGTTCCTTGGATAGAGAAGTTATCCGTAACGTGCAAATGGTATTCCAAGATCCCGCCGCATCACTAAACGAAAGAGCCACCGTCGATTATATCGTTTCCGAAGGTTTGTATAACTTCCACTTGTTTGAAAACGAAGCGGATAGAGTAAGAAAGGTCGAAAATATGATAAAAGAAGTCGGTCTTTTGCCCGAGCATCTTACCCGTTACCCCCACGAATTTTCGGGCGGTCAACGTCAACGTATAGGTTTGGCGCGTGCAATGATAATGGAACCCGAATTGGTCGTTGCGGACGAGCCTATCTCGGCGCTTGACGTTTCCATAAGAGCGCAAGTTTTAAACCTTATGAACAAGTTTAAAGCCGAGCAAAACGTTACTTATTTGTTTATCGCCCACGACTTGTCCATAGTTCGTTTTATTTCCGACCGTATAGGCGTTATTTACAAGGGTACCATCGTCGAAGTTTGCGAAGCCGAAGAGTTGTTCAACTTCCCCCTTCACCCTTACACGAGATCTCTTATCTCGGCTATACCTATCCCCGATCCTTTGCTTGAAAAGAATAAATCTTTGTATTCTTACGACCCTACTATGCACGAATACAGCGAAGATAAACCTTCTTTACAAGATATTGGATACGGACACTTCGTCTACGGTAATACCGCCGAGATAGAAGAGTATAAGCGTATAAGAGAAGAAAACGTACCTTTGAAATCTTCCGAGTTTTCAAAGTTTGACGAGTTCTATCGTAATCTCAAAAAGCCCGTCGAAGAAAACGTCGAACCCGACGACGGCGGAAAGAAAAAGAAAGGCAAAAAGCAACCGCAATCAACAGGCTCCGATTCAATTTTGGATCATCCCGTTCACGATACCGGCAACAAGATATATTCGATTTTATCCTTCTTCTTGCCGATCATTGGTATTATTGCGGCGATAATATTTAGAAAGAAGAATTATATCCGAAACTATAAAAAGTGTAAAAAGGGCGCAATTGCCGGATTTATACTCATCGGCGTAATAATCTTGTTGTTCATATTCTTCTTACTATTGACCTTAAGATGATAAGTTACGGCGGCTTAGGATATGAGCCGCCGTCTTTACGTAAATAATGAAAAGTAATAGAAAAATAAGAAAACCACTACCAATAGAGCAAGTCGAAGTTTCCCATAAGCATTTGGGATTAAGAACAGTATTCTTCGTTATTTTCGTCTTGCTTGCTATTTTGGGAATATCTTTCGGCGTGTATTATTTGGTGCGTACCGAGTCGGGCTGGCAAACTATCACCCCGCGCAGCACGGCGCTAACAAATAATTCGAGCGAGTTTTCTTTCTTCTACTATTTTAACGGAAAAGCGACCGCTAACGCTGCCGAAAAAAGAGCGGTACAAAGCAAGTATACTGAATTATGCGTTACTTCGTATCAACAATTTACACCTTACGAAGAGTATGAGAATAACGTTTATTTTATCAACCGCCACTATAATCAAGAAATAAAGGTAAGCGAATTGCTATACAACTCGTTTAAGACGATGGAAGGTACGAGATTTTTATATCTCTCGCCTATCCAATATTATTACGATACGCTATGCTCTGCCGAAGGCGACTGGATAGCCGAAGATTACGACCCCTCCAAAAATCCCGAAGTCCTTGCGTTTTTCAACGAAGTTTCGGCGTATATTATGGATCCCGAGCATATAAACGTAGAGTGTTTGGCGGATAATACCATAAGATTAAATATAAGCCAAGAGTATTTGGCATACGCTCAAAACAAGGGCATAGAGACGTTTATTGATTTCGATCACTATAAAAATGCTTTTATCGTAGATTATTTAGCAAACGAACTTGTTAAAGCAAATATCGTCAACGGCTTTATATCTTCTTACGACGGTTATTCGAGATCTTTATCGAGAAATAAATATTCTTTTGAACTATACAACCAAGTAGGGGATAGTATATATTATTCGGGCGTTGCGTCTTACGAAGGTAAAGCGGCAAGTATAAATTTACGCTCGTTTATGACTAATAGTTTAGATGAAACTTTGCATTATAATTATCAAAACGGAGACGTTGCGCACGTTTACTTCGATACGACGGATATGATGAGTAAATGCAGTACTCACTATTTAAACGTCTATTCAAGCGATTTAAGTTGTGCGGATATGTTAAAATACGTCTATCCGTTATGGACGGCGGACAGTTTGGACGAGACGGCAGTATCGGCTTTGCCCCTTAAAAATATGAATTATATTTACACCAAAGGGGATACCGTATATTATTCGGACGGCGATCTCGCTTTTACTTTTGAAGAATATCCCGAAATCGAGTTTAAAGCGGTTAGGAATAAATAGAGCGAAATAATAAATAGGAAAATAGTACCGATTTTAGATAACTATTACCAAAGCGATATAAATTCCTAAAGGAATTTGCGATATATCCTTGCGGATACGATATGCCCGTGGCACGATATGTCCCTTTCGGGACGTTATGGAATTTATATCATATCGAATACGAGCATAGCGAGTATATATCGCGTTGAACGAAGTGAAACATATCGTGTTGCAAGCAACATATCGCCTTAAAGTATTATATCGGCTGTTGACCGTAGTCGAAACATCTTTTTTATCGTCGAAGACGTAGTCCACGACCATGGTCGTGTCAAAACGAGCAAAGCGGGGTTGCACCCTTTCGACCGTTTACGGTCGAGAGAAAGGGGGCTTGATTTTGCATAAAGAGATGATTTTTAATCATCACGACTGCAAAATGGGGGTTTTTAAATAACTTTTTTACCAAAGCGATATAAATTCCTAAAGGAATTTGCGATATATCCTTACGGATACGATATGCCCGTGGCACGATATGTCCCTTTCGGGACGTTATGGAATTTATATCATATCGAATACGAGCAAAGCGAGTATATATCGTATTTGCGATAGCAAATATATCGTGTTGCAAAGCAACATATCGCCTTAAAGTATTATATAGGCTGTTGACCGTAGTCGAAACATCTTTTTTATCGTCGAAGACGTAGTCCACGACCACGGTCGTGTCAAAACGAGCGAAGCGGGGTTGCACCCTTTCGACCGTATACGGTCGAAGGAAAGGGGGCTTGATTTTGCACAAAGAGATGATTTTTAATCATCACGACTGCAAAATGGGGGTTTTTAAAACTTTTGCAGAGAACCCAAAAGAAAGCAAACGCAGATGCAATAACGTCATTTGGCGCTTGTCTGCGCACAAAGAAGGCAATCGTATTATAAGCCCGACAAAACGTATTACGTTTTGTCGGAGACGAATAAGTTCTCTAAAAAACGCAGTCCTAACGCTTTGTGTTGGGACAAGTCAAAAGAGAAACTTATGAGGAACGACTGCGGAGAGGGGGTTTTTAGATAATTTTTACCAAAGCGATATAAATTCCTAAAGGAATTTGCGATATATCCTTGCGGATACGA
>Ga0256405_10000468_pt1 | contig 133497 bp, 106 predicted proteins | sample RumenRJG_02DNA_FD_189096 | JGI IMG/M metagenome (GOLD analysis project Ga0256405, IMG submission 189096) | Bovine rumen microbial communities from Lethbridge, Alberta, Canada - RJG_02 | ecosystem: Host-associated > Mammals > Digestive system > Stomach > Rumen | place: Canada: Alberta...
GGATGCCCGCCGGCTCGCCTTCCTGCCCGTCGCCGTCGACGCGGCGGACGGCGTGAAGGTCTGCATCACCGAGTCCGACCTCTACGACTATCCCGGCATGTTCCTCAACGGGAAGGGGAAGAACCTGCGGGGCGTCTTCGCCACCTATCCCAAGGAAGTGGACGGATTCGCGGGATACAACTGCCTGCAGGACGTCATCCGCAGCCGGGAAGACTACATCGCCCGGACGGACGCCGCCCGCAGCTTCCCCTGGCGCATCGTCGCCATCGTCCCGGAGGCCCGCCAGCTGGCGGACCTCGACCTCGTCTGGCAGTTGGCACGGCCGGCCGACCCGAAGGAAGACTTCAGCTGGGTGAAACCCGGCAAGGTGGCCTGGGACTGGTGGAACGCCTGGAACCTGTACGGTGTCGACTTCGAGGCCGGAATCAACAATGAGACGTACAAGTACTACATCGACTTCGCCTCCTCCAAGGGCATCGAATACGTGATCCTCGACGAGGGCTGGGCCGTTAACAAGAAGGCCGACCTCTTCCAGGTCATCCCCGAGATCGACCTCGAGGAACTGACCCGCTACGCCGCATCGAAGAATGTCGGACTCATCCTCTGGGCCGGCTACAAGGCCGTCGACCGCGACATCGAGGGCGTCTTCAAGCACTATGCGAAGATGGGCATCAAAGGCTTCAAGGTTGATTTCATGGACCGCGACGACCAGGTCGTGATGGACTTTTACGAGCGGGTCGCGGCCACCGCGGCCAAGTATCATCTCGTCATCGACTTCCACGGGGCCTTCAAGCCGCAGGGACTTCAGCGCAAGTACCCGAATGTCCTCAATTTCGAAGGCGTCCACGGCCTGGAGCAGATGAAATGGAGCGATCCGAAGGTCGACCAGGTCACCTACGACGTGACCATCCCGTTCATCCGCATGGTCGCCGGCTCGATGGACTACACCCAGGGCGCGATGCGCAACGCCACGAAGGGGAACTACCGTCCCGTCAACTCCGAGGCGATGAGCCAGGGCACCCGCTGCCGCCAGCTGGCCGAGTACGCCGTCTTCGACGCACCGCTCACGATGCTCTGTGACTCCCCGTCCAACTATCTGGCGGAGCCGGAGTGCACCGATTTCATCGCCTCCTTCCCGACCACCTGGGACGAGACGGTGCCCCTCTGCGGAGAGATCGGCGAATATGTCGCCATCGCCCGCCGCAAGGGGGATACCTGGTATGTGGGCGCGATGACCGACTGGAACGCCCGTGACCTGACGCTCGACCTGTCCTTCATCGGTCCGGGTGCCCGCACGATGACCGCCTTCCAGGACGGCGTCAACGCCCACCGTGCCGCCCGCGACTATCGCAGGACGGTCTCCGCCCTGCCTGCCGACGGACAAGTGAAGATCCACATGGCTCCCGGCGGAGGCTGGGCGGCCAAGATTGAAAAATAAGGAAAAGGAACATGAAACGAGTGTTCTCCGTCCTCTTCGCCGCAGCGATGCTCTGTACGGGCATCGCCGGGGCCAAGGACAAACCGGACCCCATCCGGGTCATGACCTTCAACGTGCGCATCCAGACGGCCGCCGACGAGGGGCCGCAGAGCTGGGACGTCCGCAAGGAAGGGTGCGTGAAAGCACTGAAGAAACACCATCCCGACGTGATCGGCCTGCAGGAGGCATTTTATGCCCACAAGAGCTACCTGGACGGCAAATTGTCCGACTACCAGATCGTCGACCGGGGCGAAAAGCCCGGACAGATCGGCGAGGATGGCCGTTTCGGCCAGAATCCCATCTTCTACCGCACCGACCGGCTCGACCTGCTCGACTACGGCTTCTTCTGGCTCAATGAGGACCAGACGGCGGACCGGAAGGGTTGGGACGCAGCCTACGTGCGGAGCGTTACCTGGGTGAAACTCAAAGTCCGCAAATCGGGTAAAGTCTTCTATTTCTTCAACACCCACCTGGATGACCAGGGCAAGACGGCACGGGCGGAATCTGCACGGCTGATTGCCGAACGGATCCGGACGATCGCCGGAGAGGAAGAGACCGTCTTCCTTGGCGGAGATTTCAACACCGTCTCCACCGACACGGCGCTCGAGCCGCTGAAAGAAGTGCTGAAGAATACGCAGATGGAGGTGAAAAAGGCTGACAAGACGCTGAGCTTCAACAATTTCGGAAAGAAAGACGGCGCCGCAGCCATCGACCACCTGTTCTTCCGCGGTGCGAAAGCGAAATCCTTTGAGGTCGTAGACGAGAAGTTCAAGGTCCGTTACATTTCAGACCACTTCCCCGTCTTTGCCGACTACGAGATCTGACCCGCATGATTGAAATCTTCCTCCTGGCAGTCGCCCTGGCAATGGATTGCTTCGCAGTCAGCATGGCCGCCGGCATGATTGCCGGCAGACGCGACGGCTGGCTGATGGTACGGCTCGCCTTCCTTTTCGGTCTCTACCAGGCAGCGATGCCCCTGCTGGGTTGGTTGCTGATGCACCTGGTGGATGGAGAGGCCATCCGGCAGGTCGACCACTGGATTGCGTTCAGCATGCTCGCCTTCATCGGGGGAAAGATGGTTTTCGACGCTTTTTCAGAAGACAAAGACCAGCCCGCCCTTGACGTCACCTCCTGGAAGGCGCGGCACCTGCTGGCCGTGGCCACCAGTATCGACGCCCTTGCCGTCGGCATCACGTTCGCCTGCACGGGCTACGTCCGTCTCGGACAGCTGACCGTGCCGCTGCTCGTCATCGGGGTCGTTTCCTTCGTGCTGTCGGTGGCCGGATTCCTGATCGGCGTCGGTTCGGGGAAAGCCGTGCAAAAGAAAATCCGCCCCGAACTGCTCGGCGGGGTCATCCTCATCGGGATCGGAACCAAGATCCTGCTGGAGCACTTGCTCGCAGGCTAGCCGGGGAATCATCAGAAACCGGTATATGTCCACGGGCTGACGGCCCGCATCTCGTCCTTCACCCGCTCCGGGACATCCAGCCCGTCGATGAAGGATGCGATGGTCTGCTCGTCGATGGCTGCGCCCGTACGGGTCAGCGCTTTCAACGTCTCATACGGATTGGGATACCCCTCGCGCCGAAGGATGGTCTGCAGCGCCTCTGCAACGACCGCCCAGTTGCGGTGCAGGTCGGCATCGATCGCCTCACGCCCGAGGATCAGCTTGCCGAGCCCCTTCTTCAAGGAGGCAAAGGCAATCATGCCGTGGGCCAGCGGGGTGCCGATATTGCGCTGTACCGTGGAATCCGTGAGGTCGCGCTGCAGGCGTGAGAGCGGCAGCTTCATCGACAGGAAGGTGAAGATGGCATCCGCCACGCCAAGGTTGCCTTCGGCATTCTCGAAATCGATCGGATTGACCTTGTGCGGCATCGCGGACGAACCCACCTCGCCGGCAACCACTTTCTGGCGGAAGTATTCCATCGAGATGTACGTCCAGAAGTCGCGGCACAGGTCGATGAGGATGGTATTGATCCGCCGCAGCACATCGAAGAGTGCGGCGAGGTTGTCGTAATGGTCGATCTGGGTCGTAGGGAAAGAGCGCCGGAGCCCGAGGTAAGCCACGAACCGGTCGGCGAAGGCGGGCCAGTCGATGTCCGGATAAGCAACCTTGTGGGCATTCATGTTGCCGGTCGCGCCGCCGAACTTTGCCGGATAGGTCATCCCGTCCAGCTGGCGCAACTGCTCTTCCAGCCGGGCGACGAACACCTGGACCTCCTTGCCGAGGCGCGTCGGCGTGGCCGGCTGCCCATGGGTCTTCGCAAGCATCGCGACGTCCTTCCATGCCTCGGCGTCGGCGGCCAGGATGCCGACCACCTCCCGCAGGGCCGGAAGATACACCTCCGCAAGGGCTTCCTTGAGCATCAGCGGCTGGGCCGTGTTGTTGATGTCCTGCGAAGTCAGCCCGAAGTGGATGAATTCCTTCCAGGGGGCCAGGCCGAGCGCGTCGAAGTGCTCCTTGATATAGTATTCCACCGCCTTCACGTCGTGGTTGGTGACCTTTTCGATCTCCTTCACGCGAAGGGCGTCTTCCGGCGTCATGTCACGGTAAATGCCGCGCAGGGCCTCGGCCAGTGCCTCTCCGTGCAGCGGCGTTCCCTGTCCGACGTCTTGCAACCCCGGAAGCGGAATCGCGCAAAGCGCGAGGAAGTACTCGATTTCCACCCGCGTACGGTAGCGGATGAGGGCGTATTCGCTGAAATACGGCTGCAGGCATCCGGTCTTTGCTGCATAGCGGCCGTCGACCGGCGAGACGGCCAGAAGGGAATTGATATCTGACATAATATGCGAAGATACATCTTTTGCCCCGGAACGCAAAATCAATTTGGCCCGGACCGGCGCAGGAACGCGCTACAGGAGGAGGTTGGTGACAAAGATCAGGAGGATGACGGCGGGGGCGATCCAGCGGATAAGGAAGTAGACGGCGGGGAAAATGCGGGCGGAAAACCGCAGTTGTCCGCCGCAGGTGAACTCGTCACGCACTTGCTCCTTTTTCATCTTCCAGCCCACGAAAAGGGTGAACAGCAGGCCGCCGAATGTCATCAGGAAGTTGGCCGTCAGGGCGTCGCAGAACCCGAAGATGTTCTTGCCGAAGAGCCGGATGCCGTCGAGCGGGCCGAAGGAAAGGGAGCACAGGCACCCGAGCGCCCAGGTGCCGAGGAAGATCAGCCCGGTGGCCCGTGAGCGTTTCACGCCCCGTTCCTCCACCAGGAAAGTCACTCCCACCTCGAACATCGAGATGGCCGACGTCAGGGCCGCCACCAGCACGGTGACGAAGAGCAGTACGGCGACCAGCGAAGAAAGCCAGGGCAGGTTCGTCCCCATCTTCGAAAAGATGTAGGGAAGGGTCTCGAACAGCAAGCCGGGACCGGCGCCGGGCGCGATGCCCGCAGCAAAGACGGCCGGCATCACGGCGAACCCGGCGATCAGGGCGAATCCCAGGTCGGACGCCGCCGTCCCCACCCCGGAAGACAGCAGGTTCTCCTCCTTGCGGATATAGGAAGAATACGTCAGGATGGTGCCGACTCCCAGCGACAGCGAGAAGAACGACTGCCCCATCGCAGCAGCGACGGACGAAGCCTTCAGCCGGGAGAAATCGGGTTTCAACAGGTATTTCACGCCTTCGGAGGCCCCCGGGAGGCTCAGCGAATAGACCATGATGACGACGATCAGCACGAACAGCAGGGGCATGGTGTACTTGCTGAACTGCTCGATGCCTTTCTTGACGCCCGCCAGGATGATGAGCGCGCACAGCGAGAGGAAGACGGTATGGCAGACAAGCGGCCCCCACGTCGAGGAAATGAAGCCGCCGAAGGCCGCGCCGAGATCTTCCTGCGTCGCCCCCTGGAAATCGAAGGTGAGCGACTTGAGCAGGTATTCCACGCTCCATCCGCCGACCACGCTGTAGAACGACAGGATGATCAGCGGCGAGAGGACCGTCAGCAGGCCCATGTGGCGCCAGGCGGTTCCGGGCGCAAGGGTCTTCATCGCGCCGATGGTGCCCTGGTGCGTCGCACGGCCGATGATGGATTCCGAGAAGAAGATGGGCAGGGAAAGCAGCAGGGTGGCCAGCAAGTAGACCAGGATGAAGGCTGCGCCTCCGTTTTCGCCGACCATGTAGGGAAAGCGCCAGATGTTGCCCAGGCCGATCGCAGAGCCCGCCATCGCCAGCACGGCGGTGCTGCGGCTCGAGAAATGCTCCCTGCTCATAACACCAGGTTCGAGATGAAAATGGCGAGCACGGCCACCGGCGCAGCCCACCGGATGAGGAAATACAGGAACGGGAACAGGCTGCGGTTCGTCGTTCCGCCGTTGGTGATTTCATCCCGGACATCCTCTTTCTTCATCCGCCAGCCCACGAAGAGGATCGCCAGCAGGGCGCCGAGGGTCAGGAGGAAATTAGAGGAGAACGCATCCACGGTGCCGAAGGCCCGGATGGAGAAGACGCTGACGAGGCTGAGCAGCCATTCCAGCACGAACACGACCGCACAGGCCGTCCCCCGCTTCATCCCCTTGTTTTCAATCAGGTATGCCACAGGGACCTCCACCAGGGAGATCGACGATGTCATTGCGGCCACGATGAGTGTCAGGAAGAAGAGCACGGCGACGGTGGCGCCGATCCAGGGGACCGAGGCGCCCATGCCCACGAACACCTGCGGCAAGGTTTCGAACACCAGCCCGGGGCCGCTGCTGGGCTCCAGGCCGGAAGCGAAGACCGCCGGCATGATGGCCATGCCGGCCAGCAGGGCGAACAGCAGGTCGGCCAAGGCCGTTCCCGCTCCGGAAACCACCAGGTTCTCGTCCTTCTTCACGTAGGAGGAGTAAGTCAGGACGATGCCCATGCCCAACGAAATGGAATAGAAACTCTGGCCGAGCGCATAGGCGAAGGTGGAGGCCGACAGGCGCGAGAAATCAGGCTTGACGAGGTATTCCACGCCCTTTTCCGCACCGGGCATCCGGACGGCGTACACCGCGATGACCAGGATCAGGACGAACAGGACGGGGATGGAGACCTTGCTGAACCGCTCGATGCCGTTCTTCACGCCCAGGGCCACCACCACGCAGGAAGCGGCGAGGAAGAGGGTGGAGAACAGGAGCGGCGTCCAGCCGGAAGGCTCGAAAGGACTGAATCCTAGCGAAAAAGACTGCAGGAGGTACTCCAGCGACCAGCCGCCGACAATGCAGTAGTACGACAGGATGACGACCGGCGTGAAGACCGACAGGTAACCGAACAGGGACCAGCGCGACCCGGGTGCAAGCGTCTTCATCGCCGCGATCGCGTTCCGCCGGCTCCGCCGTCCGATGAGCGACTCCGCCAGGAAGATCGGCAGGGCCAGGATGAAAGAGCACAGGATGTAGATCAGGATGAAGACGGCGCCGCCGTACTCGCCGACCATGTAGGGAAAACGCCAGATGTTCCCCAGGCCGATGGCGGAACCCGCCATGGCCAGGATGACAGCCAGGCGGCTGCCGAAATGTTCCCTGTCAGAAGACATTGCGTCAAGTTCGTTTTATAAAGCAAAAGGGGAAAGCATCGGGGACTACTTTCTCCTGTAGATGACAAAATGGAAGGTGTATCCGGTCTCCGGATCCGTCTTCTCATCGCTGGTGGACTCGACTTCCCAGATGGCGGGATCGATGACGGGGAAATACGTGTCCGCGTCCTCGATATCGGTGTGCACATGGGTGATGTACAGCTTATCGGCCGTCGGAAGGGCCTGGCGGTATGTCTCTCCGCCCCCCATCACGAACAGGCGGGCGGCGTCGGGATCATCGCGGCGGGCGATGCCGTATGCTTCCTCCAGCGACCCGGCCACTTTCACGCCTTCCGGCTTGTCGGGCCAGGGGAAGATCGAAATCACGATGTTGTCGCGTTTCGGGAGCGGACGACCGCCTATCGATTTGAAAGTCATGTAGCCCATCACGACGGGCGCGCCGGTCGTAGTGGTCCGGAAATACTTCATATCCTCGGCGATATGCCACAACAGGGCGTTGTCTTTGCCGATCGCCCGGTTGTCTGCGATGGCCACGATAATGCACTTTTCCATAAGCGGGGATTTCGAATCTTTACAAATGTAAGAAAAAAAGTTCAATCCGCTACACGGCAACGGGCGCTTTGATGGCCGGCCAAGGGTCGTAACCTTCCAATTTGAAATCTTCGTATTGGAAGGAGAAGATATCTTTGACGTCCGGGTTCAGGATCATCCGGGGCAGCGGACGCGGGGTCCGGGACAACTGCTCGCGGACCTGGTCGAAGTGATTGAGGTAGATGTGGGTATCGCCGGTGGTGTGGACGAAATCGCCGGCCTGCAGGCCGCAGGTCTGGGCGACCATCATCGTAAGCAGGGCGTAGGAGGCGATGTTGAAGGGCACGCCGAGGAAGGTGTCCGCGCTGCGCTGGTACAGCTGGCAGGACAGGCGGCCGTCCGCCACGTAGAACTGGAAGAGGCTGTGGCAGGGCGGCAGGGCCATCTTGTCGACTTCGGCCGGATTCCAGGCACTGACGATCATCCGGCGCGAGTCCGGATTCCGGCGGATGGTTTCGACCACCTGCGAGAGCTGGTCGATGCTGCGGCCGTCGGGCGCGGGCCAGCTGCGCCATTGATGGCCGTAGACGGGGCCCAAATCGCCGTTTTCATCGGCCCACTCGTCCCAGATGCTGACACCGTGGTCCTTCAGGTACTTGATGTTGGTGTCGCCCGAAATGAACCAAAGCAGTTCATAGATGATGGATTTCAGGTGCACTTTCTTGGTGGTCAGCAGGGGAAAGCCCGCCTGCAGGTCGAAGCGCATCTGGTGTCCGAAGATGCTTTTCGTGCCGACGCCGGTGCGGTCGTGCTTCACGACGCCCTCGTCCATGATTCGCTGCAAAAGATCGAGATACTGTTTCATGGCGGCGGGATTAACGGGCGGAGAAGGCCCAGAGGATGGCTTCCTGATACATTTCTCCCGGACGGAGCACCGTCGACGGGAACGCGGGCTGATTGGGAGAATCAGGGCAGTGCTGGCACTCGATGGCCACCCCTTCATAGTCGAAATAGCTGCGTCCGCACTTGCCGCGGGGGCAGCCGGCAAGCCAGTTGCCGGTATAGACCTGGACGGCAGGCTGGGTCGTGAGGACTTCCACCTGGCGGCCGCTCTGCGGACTGTACAGCTTGGCGGCACTCTGCAGCTGGCCCGGCTCATAACCGTCGATCATGAAGCAGTTGTCATATCCCTTGCCGTAGTTCAGGGCCGGGAAATCCTCGTGGATGCGGGCGCCGATCGGGGCGAACGTGCGGAAATCCATCGGAGTGCCGGCCACCGGGTCGGGCTCTCCCGTCGGGATCAGTGTCTCGTCCGTCGGCAGATAAACGGAGGCGTTCAGTTTCAATTCGTGGCCGAGGATGTCACCGTTCCCTTCACCGTTCAGGTTGAAGTAGACGTGGTTGGTGAGGTTCACCACGGTCGGTGCATCGCAGGCCGCCGTCAGCGTCAGCGTCAGGACGTCATCCTCGCTCCAGGCATACCGGGCCACGGCTTTCAGGTTGCCCGGATAGCCGGCCTCGCCGTCTGCCGAGAAATACAGGAACTCCACGGCATCGCCATCGACGCGGCTGTCCCAAACCTGGTTCTGGAAACCCTCGGGGCCGCCGTGCAGGTGGTTGGGACCGTTGTTCACCGGCAGTTCGTACTCCTTTCCGTCCAGGGAGAAGCGGCCTTTCGCGATGCGGTTGGCATAGCGGCCGGGGCATTTGCCCGCGCAGGGACCGTCCGCGAAGTAGTCGCCGGGCGCAGCATAGCCGAGCACCACGTCCGCCACGCGGCCTTCCCGGTCAGGCACACCGATGCCGACGATGCCGGCGCCCACGGAGGACAAGCGGACAAAGGCTCCCTTCCCGTTGGTCATCGTATAGAGGAAAATCTCTTTCCCGTCAGGGGCGACACCCCAAGTCTGTTTCGTAATCTTCATATCGTATTATTTTGATTTCAAGGAAGAAAGATAGGACATCACCGCGGGTTGCGGCGCGTCTTTCAGCAGCACGTTCTTGTCGCGGTCCAGCAGATAGAGCGACGGGATCGCCCGGACGTTGTAGGAGACGTCCTTCCGGATCTGGTAGTCGGGGTCGTAACCGCTGTGCCAAGCGGCGGGATAGGCGGAGGCATAGGCTTTCCACTCGTCGATCTCCTGGTCGATGTAGACGTTCACGACCGCCAGGGCGCCGCTATGGACGAGCTGCACGATGCCGGGGTCGGCCTGCAGGGCGTCGATGATTTCCTGGCAGGCATGGCAGCCGGGATTCGAGAAAAAAAGCAGGGTGTGCTCCGCTTTCACGGAGTAGAGGGTCCGGCGCCGGCCATTGCGTTCGACGAAGGTGAAATCCGTGGCGGGCGTGCCGATGGCGTTGAGGGCCGTCATGCGGGCGGCATAAGCGTGGACCGGCCGCATGTCTCCGTCCAGGGGACTCTCCGCCAGGGCGGAGACGAACGGGGCATACAGGTCTTCGTCACGGACCGGAGAATTCGGATCATAGAGGTATTTCTCCATCATCTCCACGAAGAATTCGAAGGCGTTCGTGGCGGTGTCGGCTTTTTCCACAGCCTCCACGCGCGAGAAAAACCGGCCGAGTTCGGCGCGGGCGAACGAACGTCCCACCGATGTCTCCATCAGGGTGACGTACATGCCGACGGCGCTTTCCGCATCGTCCCTGGGGACGCCCATCACATAGGCGGAATCGCACCGCCAGCGGGCGGTCGTGTCCAGGAAGGCCTTCCAGAAATGGGAAAGGACGTATTCGGATGCTTCCTGCGGATCGGAGACGAAGCCGGGCGCGGCAGGCGCGGGCGGCATCTTCCGGATGGCCGCTTCCTCCACCGCCGGAGCAGCGGTGCGTCTTCCGCCGCAGGCAGCGGCGAATAACAGGACGGGCAGGATCAGGAAAAGCTTTCGCATCGGATCTCGGGATTTCTTACAAAAATACGAAAAATACGTATCTTCGCAATATGACTGGCATTCTCAAAAAGACCGTCCTCACCCTGTGTGCCGGTCTGCTGCTGGGCGGCGCCGCGCAGGCGCAGTTCTATCCGACGGGAAGCAATCCCGCCCGGCTCCGCTGGCAGCAAGTCCGTCCGCCCCATTTCCAAGTCGTCTTTCCCGCGGGAAGCGACTCTCTGGCGCGTGTTTATGCCCGGGAACTGGAGCGGTGGCGGCCGGTCGCCGGCCTTTCCTGCGGCATGCTGAGCGGCGACGTCTTCAAGGGCCGGCTGCCCGTCATCCTGCACGGCTGCACGGCCACGGCCAACGGATCCGTCTCCTGGGCGCCCCGGCGCATTGACCTGTACACGATGCCCGATCCCGTGGCCCCGACGCCGATTCCATGGGCCCGGCTGCTGGCGATCCACGAAGGCCGGCACGCGGCGCAGATGCAGTTCGGCGGGAAAGGGGTCTGGCGGCCCTGGCGCATCCTCTTCGGCGAAATGCCGGCAGGTGCCCTGGCCGGCGTCTTTCCCGGTCCCGTCCTGCTGGAAGGGGACGCTGTCGTGGCGGAAACGGCCCTCACCCGTTCCGGACGGGGCCGCCAGGCGGATTTCCTCGTCGACCTGATGCCGGCTTTCGACGTCGGTGATTTCCGCGATTTCTACCAATGGTGCTACGGGTCGCAGCAGGCCTACGCACCGGACTACTACCGGGCCGGTTACCTGTTGGTGGCCGGGATGCGGGTCTTTTTCGACGATCCGCTGTTCACGGCCCGTTATTTCGACAAAGTGAGCCGCAAGCCCGGTTTCCGGAGCCTCCAGAAGACCGTGCAGACTGCGGCGGACACGTCTTTCCGGGCCGCCTTCCGGCAGATTGAACGGCGGTTCGCGGACCTCTGGCGCGAGGAAGCCGCAGCGCGGGGTCCTTTCATGCCCGGACGGCAGGTCAGCCCGACCGGACGGCTGTACAATCGCTACGGGACGGCCGCCCAGGCAGCCGACGGCACCCTCTTCGTCGCGAAGAGCGGACTTTCCCGGTCGACCACCCTCGTCGCCTTGACCCCGCACGGAAAGGAAAGAAGCCTCCGTCCCTTCTCCACCGCGGGACCGCTGTACACCGACCCCGACCGCAGGCGCATCTACTGGACGGAAATCACTCCGGGGCTGCGCTGGACCCTGCAGCAGGACGCACGCATCCGCTACATCGACACCGACCGGCCGCGACGGATCCATACCCTCACCCGCAGAGGAAGATTCTTCGGCAGCGCCCCTTCGCAGGACGGTACGACCCTCCTGACAACGGAATATCCCGGGCAAGGAGGCTCTGCCCTTTGCCTGCTCCGCGCCTCGGACGGGACCGTCCTCACGCGGATGGCCGCCCCGGACTCGCTCCAGTTCACCCAGGCGGCCTGGCTGGGCGGGAGGATCTTCACGGCCGGCCTTTCCGACAACGGATCGGGGATCTACGAGGTCACCGGCCGCGACGACTCCGGAAAAGCACGGCTGCGGAAAGTCGCCGGCCCGGCGCCGGTCGTCATCGAGCAGCTCGAGGCGGCCGGTGGCTGCCTCACCTTCCTCTGCGACCGGACCGGCGTCAGTGAACTGTACCGGCTGGACCCGGATTCCGGAGAACTGGTCCAGTTGACCAACACGCGTTACGGGGTCTACGGACCGCGGCTGAATGCAGCGGGCGACTCGCTGTACTACACCGCCGTGGCCGCATCGGACGACCCGTCCACCTTCCGCCGCGGCCGGATGCTCTTCGTCACGGCCGTCGCCGACCTGCCCGTCCGCACCGTCTCCTTCGACGACATCCACCCATATCCCGTGGCAGACGCCCTGTCCGCGCAGGAAGCCCGCCTGGGCGCCGGCACCGTGCCCCCGGAGGATGACGTCTTCCTGCCCGCCACGCCCTTCCGCAAACTGGGTCGCCTGCCACACGTCCACTCGTGGGCCCCAGTCTATTTCAATTACGACAACGTGGAGGCCTTCACCTTCGATGAATACTACAAGACCGCCTCGCCCGGTGCAACCGTCCTCTTCCAGCACCTGCTGGGAACGGGGTACGGCAGCGCCGGCTATTCCTTCCACCCGGACCCTGGAAATGACGGGAAATGGAGGCACTCCGCCCATCTGCAGTACACCTGGACGGGCTGGTTCCCTGTCCTGGAAGTTTCCGCCGACTGCGGCGAACGCGCGCGTGCGGACATCACGCGCATCCTGCTGACCAAAGAGGACGGGCAGGCGGCTTACGGCACATCCCGGGCGGAAAGGTCCGGCCCTTACCTCTACGGGGAACTGAAGGCCTATGTGCCGCTGAACTTCTCGTCGGGAGGATGGCGGCGGGGCATCGTCCCGCAGGTTCGATACGGCATCGGCAACAACCGCTATGACGACGATGTCGTCCGGATGAGCGAGACGAAGGACCCGGAGGGGAAGCCTGTCCGCAAGGAGGACGGCCGCATCGATGTGGGCGGACGGTCTGTCCTGCGGAACCTGACCGCCTCCGTCCGGGGATACGCGACCACCGGCTCGGCCCCTTCACAAGTCTTCCCGCGCTGGGGCGGCGGCGTGGAAGCCGGATACCACCTGCGTCCAGGGCATACGGCCGCATTCACGCCGGCCGCCTACGGATACATTTATGCCTATGCGCCCGGCCTGCTGGACACCCACGGGTGGCGGTTGACCGCCACCGTCCAGCGGCAATGGGGAGGCAAGGGATGGTGTCTCGGCGAAAATGCGGTCCAGACACGTCCGCGCGGCATGACGGATTCCGCCCTGGGCGAGCTGCTGGGCCGGCTGGGAGAGCGGCAGGCAAAACTGACCGTCGACTATGCCATGCCCGTCCGCTTCCCCTTCCGCGGCTCGCTGCTTTCTCCGGCAGCTTATATCCGGCGCATCGAGGTGGTCCCTTTCGCCGACGTGACATTCGTCCGGTTCCGCGACGACCTGATCGGGCGGTCGACCCTGCCGGACTGCCGGGCCACCTTTGCCAGCGCAGGAGCCGACATCGTCCTGCATCTGTCCAACTTCCTCTGGCTTCCCTACGATACTTCGGCGGGCATACGCCTCGGAAGGAACTTCCGCAGCGACGGGTTCGCCGGTAAAGTGGCCGGACTGGAACGTCCGTTTTTCGCAGGATTCCTGTTCAGCGTAGACCTCTGATTCTGCGCTCTCCATTGGATAATTCAGCAAGAATTGTTATTTTTGGTTGCTGATTATTATCAAAGCTTTCATATATCTTATGGAAAACAAGAAAATCCGCTCCGATTTCTGGAGCAAAGAGGACTGGCAGGCTATCTGGCTGGGCTTCATCATCATCCTGATCGCCTGTGTCGCCGTCCTGACCAAGGCATTTGACTTTTCCGCCGTCAAATTCTCCACCTGGGCCCTCGGTGAGGCCGCCGCGACAAAAGCCGTCCCGCTGGCCGAGCAGCTCGGCGCCTGGGCATTCTGGCGCAAGCTGATCGTGACCGTCGTGGTGCTGGGCGTCCTGTTCACCCTCGGTGTCAAACTTCAGGGAGAAAGCGTCAAGAAATACATCCCGGCCTTCCTGGGGTTGTTCGTCATCGCCGTCCTGGTCCGTTTCATCAGCGCGGAATTCACACTCAACCGCTATCTGGAGTGGGCCTTCTGGGCACTGCTTGTCGGCCTGCTCATCTCCAATACCGTAGGCGTGCCCGACTGGCTCCGGCCGGCCATCAAGACCGAATTCTACATCAAGACCGGTCTGGTGATCATGGGCTTCTCGGTGCTGTTCTCCAACATCGCCAAGTTCGGCCTCTATGGCCTGGGCATCGCCTGGATCGTCACCCCGATCGTCATCATTTTCATGTACTGGCTCGGCACCAAGGTCTTCAAGATGGACAACAAGCCGCTGGTGATCACCCTCGCCTCGGCGACAAGCGTCTGCGGAACCTCCGCTGCCATCGCCACGGCGGCCGCCGCCAAGGCCAAGAAGAACGACCTGTCGATCGCCGTCTCCATTTCGATCATCTTCACGATCCTGATGATGGTCTTCGAACCGATGATCATCAAGGCTACCGGCATGTCGCAGATCATGGGCGGTTCCCTGATCGGCGGAACCGTCGACTCTACCGGTGCCGTCGTCGTTGCGGGTACCGCGCTCGGACCGGAAGCCCAGCAGGCGGCCGTCCTGGTGAAGTCCATCCAGAACATCCTCATCGGCTTCATCGCCTTCGCCGTGGCCGTCTTCTTCGCCACGAAGATTGACAAGTCCGGAGAGACGAAGGTCGGGGCTTCCGAGATCTGGATCCGTTTCCCGAAGTTCATCCTCGGTTTCTTCGCCGCATCGCTCATCGCTTCGTTCCTGATCCAGCCGCTCTTCGGCGCAGACCAGGTGGGAGCCATCAACAAGGTGCTGGACCAGTACAAGAACTGGGCGTTCGTCCTCGCCTTCACGAGCATCGGCCTGGATACCAATTTCAAAGAAATCGCCAAGCAGATGCAGGGCGGAAAGGTCCTGTGGCTCTATGTCGTCGGCCAGCTCTTCAATATCGGACTGACGTTCTTCGCCGTCTGGTTCCTCCTGTCCGGCAAGTTCTTCCCGATCCCGACGCTCAGCTAGCCGGAGGCGCTGCATGGCCGGCAGAAAACGGTGGTTCCTGATTATGACGGGGGTCTTCGCGGCCCTCGTCATTGTCGTCGCCCTCTGGATCATGGTGCGGGGGGCGGGCTTGCAGGAAAGCCTGGACTTCGGGGCGGGCGCCTATTACTATGCCGACATCCCGGACTTCGAAAAGTATACGGAAGCCGCCAGTCTGCCCACCCGCATCCCGTACCTCGTGTACGTGGGTCTCTTCCTGCTCTGGGGATGGCTGATGTACCGGCTATGGAAAAGAATCGACAAATGAACAAGAGTATCCATGCAACTTGCTCCGCATGCGGAGCCGCCCGGGAGGTTCCGGCCTGGAGCCTGGTCAACGTCCGTGAGGAGCCGCAGCTCAAGGAAAAGGTGCGCGACGGCTCTCTCTTCCTGTGGGAATGCCCGCACTGCGGCCGGACGAACCTGGCGCGGTATCCTCTCGTCTACCACGATCCGGATGCGCGCCTGATGGTCTGGATGATGCCCGACGGGGTGCTGCCGCCCGCACAGATGGACTTGCTGGAAAAACAACTGACCGCCCAGGAGGATGCCCTTGAAGGCTATACCCTCCGCCGCGTGGAAGACGTAGGTTCCCTGATGGAGAAGGTTGCCGTCGCCGATGCGGGCCTGGACGACCGGGTCGTGGAACTGTGCAAATACGTCATGCGGATGGAAGAGGACGGAAAGCCTTCCGGCAGCCTGCCGCCCGAGGGTGCCGTACTGCGGTTCTACCGGATGGAAGGGGCAGACAACGACCTCGTCTTCACCTATCCCGCGGACGGACGGATCCAGGGCCTGCGCTGCGGATTCAACGTGTATGAAGACTGTGCCGGCATCCTCCGGCGCAACCCGGAAATGACCGCCGGCGGCGGGTTCGCCCGCATCGACGCCGACTGGACAGCTAAATATTTCAAATAAACACGATGATGAAGAGAATCCTTTTCTCCCTTGCTCTCGCCCTGATGACGGGCGCCGGCATCCTGTCCGCCCAGGAGGGTTATGACAGAAACACGTTCACCTCCTCGACAGGATACACGCTCCTGTACCGCTCGCTTGATCCCCTGCAGGCCAAGCCCGGCAGGAAATACCCCCTTGTGCTCTTCCTGCACGGAGCGGGAGAACGCGGGACGGACAATGAACTGCAGCTTATCCATGGCAGCGGTATGTTCCTCAACCCCTACAACCGCGACCGCTTTCCGGCCTACGTCGTCTTCCCGCAGTGTCCGCCGGACGGGTTCTGGGCCTATGACCCCAGCGTCCTGAAAGGCAACGACTTCGGCAGATACCTGCCCGCCGACGCGCCGCTGACCGAAGAGATCCGCTCCGTCAAGGAACTGATCGACAGCTACATCGCATCGGGGAAGGTGGATCCGAAGCGGATCTATGTGATGGGTCTTTCGATGGGCGGGATGGCCACCTTCGACCTCGTGCTGCGCTATCCGGACCTGTTCGCCGCCGCGGTACCGATCTGCGGCGCCGTCAACCCGGACCGGATCACGGAGAAGCCGAAGACGAAATTCCGGATTTTCCACGGCGATGCCGACACGGCCGTCCTCGTCGACGCGTCCCGGGCGGCCTACCGGAAACTGACGTCGCTGGGGGCCAAAGTGGAGTACACCGAGTATCCCGGCGCCGGACACGGCGTCTGGAACATGGCCTTCTCCGAACCCGATTTCTTCTCCTGGCTTTTCCGGCAGCACAGGTAGGACGGACACGACGAACCCATAAAAATTGGAGCCGCCGAGGAACAATCCCGAGCGGCTCCATGTCGTATTAAGTTAAAAATAGAGAGTGCGTTACAGTTTCCTGGCGCCGTCGCTGATGACGACGTCGTAGAACTTCGGATCGTGACCGAACCGGGCGGGGAACTGCTCCTTGACAGCGGCGATGAAGCCGTCGTACAGTTCCTCCTTGACCAGATTGATGGTGCAGCCGCCGAAACCGCCGCCCATCACGCGCGATCCCGTCACCTCGCACTTGCGCGCGAGTTTGTTCAGGAAATCCAGTTCCTCGCAGCTGACTTCATACAGCTTGCTGAGGCCGAAATGGGTCTGGTACATCATCTCGCCGACGGTCTCATAGTCGCCGCGCTCCAGAGCGTCGCAGACATCCAGGACGCGCTGCACTTCGCCAATCACATACTCGGCGCGGAGGAAATCCTCCTCGGGGATCTCTTCGCGGACTTCATCCAGCCAGACGCGCTTGGCATCGGAGAGGAACTCCACTTCCGGATGGTTCTTGCGGATGGCCGCGGCCGCGTTCTCGCAGGACGCCCGGCGCTTGTTGTATGCCGACGAGGCGAGTTCATGCTTCACGCAGGAGTCGATCAGGACGACCTTGTACCCGACGGGATTGAAGGGGAAATATTTGTATTCCAGTGTCTTGCAATTGAGACGGATCAGGCTGCCGGCCTTTCCGAACAGCGAGGCGAACTGATCCATGATGCCGCATTTCACGCCGCAGTAATTGTGCTCCGTGCTCTGCCCGATCTTGGCCAGTTCGAACTTGTCGATGCCGTTGGCGAAGAGTTCGTTGATGGCGAAAGCGAACGTGCTTTCCAGGGCTGCGGAAGAGGAGAGACCCGCACCGAGCGGAACATCGCCGGCGAAGACCGTGTCGAATCCTTCCACCTTGCCGCCGCGCTTGATGGTTTCCCGGCAGACGCCGAAGATGTAGCGGGCCCACTGCTGGTCCGGCTTGTCCTCTTCCTTGAGGCCGAACTCCACGTATTCGTCATAGTCGAGCGAGAAGGCGCGCACCTTGGCCGTGCCGTTGACCTTCACTTCCGCCATGATACCGCAGTCGATGGCGCCGGGGAACACGTAGCCGCCGTTGTAGTCAGTGTGCTCACCGATCAGGTTGATCCGGCCGGCCGATGCGAACATCGTCCCTTCGGCACCGAACAAAGTCTTGAATTTTTCCTTGATCTTCGTTTGCATAGTTTTCATTATGTGATTCATTCACAAAAATAGAAAATAATGTTGAATATCCAACCCCCACCCCGCAGAACTTCTCCCCCCGCAGGAACGATCCCACGGCGCGCGTCTTCCCGCGGAACTTCTCCCCCTGCAGGAACGATCCCACGCAGCGCGTCCCCCGCGCAAAACTTCCCTCACGCGTATCGCCGTGGAAGCCTCCGCGGCAGAAGAACACCCTCCTCCCCTGACACCATCTCCGTTCGGTCGTGACACGTGGAGCGTACCAGAAGGCCGATTTTTGGGAGCGACCTAGTCGAAATCACGCTTTTCCCCCTCTTTAAGGAAGGTCGCGACAGTTGAAATGCGTTCCAAGGAGGTTTTAAGGGAGCGACCATTCTACCATTCTATTCTTACCGTATTTGCTTTCGTTCATTCCTTCTCATTCATCGCCAAACATCGGCGAATTTGCCGAACTGAGACGTGGAATGAATCATATAGCGTATTTGCAAGTCGGTTTTTCTGCTCATTACGCAAAAGGTAGACGGAAGAAACTCCGAACCGCGGCAGATATTCCAGATCAATTACGTTACACAAATCCAGATCAGTCTGCCGTAAAGAATCAAATCTTTTTCTTTCGTTACGAAGCATTTCCGAGATATATTTTTGGGGATATTCTTCTTTCCTCTCCATCGCAGATTCCATGACTTCAAGGGTAACCGGCGGCTCATGATTGCCATCTTTCTCCTGCTCCTTATACCAGTCTTCTCCACTTTTCCTGGTCACCATAAACAAATAAGCCTGTGGTGTGCTATACATGTTTTCTACAATTGCCGTTTCCAGGACGGACTCCCTGAGAAAAGCATTGTCTGGCCCCATTTTCCAGGAAGGGTTAAAAGATGCATGGCGCGGGATGCTTCGCTGTATTTCCGAAACGGAAAGCAAGGCTGATGGTGAGGTGTCTTTCCCGAGTTCTTTTCTGAAATAACTATTTGCAGAACCATAAGGATATTCGAATGGCATGCCTGTTATTCCATGATGGACCGGGTTCTTGATGATATACGAAAGAGCTGCGATTTGATGCCGAAGCCCTTCTAGTACGTGTACAAAGCATCCGGGATCTCCGAGTGGTCCTTTACGATGATAACGGGCGTTGAAATACTGTGTGTATGAAAGGCGGGACTGGCGAATCAGCGCCGTGGGGTGATCTGTCAAATAAGCCCCATGGTGATGCGTCGTCAGAAACACCTCCGCCAAGCATCTGCTTTGCGTTTGGTGTAATGCAAGACAAAGAGAAAGAAAAGCATGGCGCATGTCTTCTGCGTTTCGATACATGACTTCGTCATGCGAAGTATAACTTAAGTGATAAAAAGTTTGCATGGATGATGAAAGGATAGATAATCAACAAATTAAACAGATTGCGACACATAGACCAGGTCGTGACACGTGGAGCGTACCAGAAGGCAGATTTTTGGGAGCGACCTTGTCGAAATCAAGCTTTTCCCCCTCTTTAAGGAAGGTCGCGACAGTTGAAATGCGTTCCAAGGGCGTTTTTGTGTCACGATGCCAGAGAGAAAGGATGCGGAGAGGAAGAGGGAGGGATGGAGCACGCGAGGCTGGTGGCGGAAACCTGACCTTCCGCTCCGGTCAGGGGACGGCGGAGAGTTCCAGGAGGATCGGGCAGTGGTCGCTCACGCCGCCCAGGTAACGCGGGCCGGAATAGGTGCGGAGCGGTTTTTCGCCGGAATGGGCGGAATCACGCGTCATCAGGCCGGGGATGCGGAGGATCCGCAGCCGGCAGCCGGAGCGGACGATGGAGGCGGAGACATAAGCCTGGTCGATCAGTTCCCACCGGCCTTCATACCGGAGCGTTCCCTCGCCGGAACGGGCGAGCGGGAGGGCCAGGTTTTCCAGCGGGATGCCGGCATAAAGCGGCTGGTCGGGAGTATCGTTGAAATCCCCGACGGCGACGATGCGGCTCCATCCGGCCTGCTGCAGGGAGTCCACGGCTTCGCACAAGGCGTGTACGGCAGCTTCCCGGCGCCAGGCGGTCGAATCACCGCCGAATTTGGAAGGATGGTGGTTCACAAGTACGGCCAGGGAATCCCCGGACAAGGTGTCGCGCAGGCAAGCCAGCAGGATGTCGCGGGTCTGCATCGTACGGCCCGGCGGCGGGCGGACGGGAAGGGGTGCAGCCCGGAGCAGTCGGAACCGGCACGACCGGTACAGCAGGGCGACGTCAATGCCCCGCGGGTCCGGCGCATCGAAATGGACGGGGACATAGTCGTATTTGCGCAGGAGTGTCGTGGAGAGCAAGCGCTTGAGTACGAACAGGTTCTCCACTTCGGCCACCGTCACGATGTCAGGCAGCCCGGACGCTTCGTCCGCGACCCAGAGCAGCGACTTGGCGATGGCGTCACATTTCGCCTGAAAACGGGAGCGTGTCCAGTGCCGGGCGCCGAACGAGGAGAACTCAGCCTCGGATGGATGCACGTTGAGCGAATCGTCCCGCCAGTCGAAAAAGTTCTCGAGGTTCCAGAAGAGGATCCGCAGTCCGTCAGGCGGCGCGGGGCGGGCGGCACAGGCGGGCAGAGACAGCACCAGGGCGGCCATAGCGGACAGGAAAAGGAGGGTCGGACGGTTTTTCATAGCGATGCAAAGATGCACCATAAAAACGGCAAAAACAGAAAGAAACGAAAAAACCTTCGTATCTTTGCCGGACCAATCGTTCAAAATTATGGCCCTGAAATGCGGTATCGTAGGACTCCCGAACGTTGGGAAGTCCACCTTGTTCAATTGTATCAGCTCCGGTAAAGCCCAGAGCGCGAATTTCCCCTTCTGCACCATCGAGCCCAACCTGGGATCGACGTCGGTGCCTGACAAGCGGCTGGAAGTGCTGGCGGACATGTGCAAGCCCCAGCGTGTGATCCCCGCGACGGTGGACATCGTCGACATCGCCGGGCTGGTCAAGGGAGCGAGCAAGGGCGAAGGCCTGGGCAACCAATTCCTGGCCAACATCCGCGAAACCGACGCCATCCTGCATGTCCTGCGTTGCTTCGACGACGGAAACGTCGTCCATGTCGACGGCAGCGTCGACCCGGTCCGCGACAAGGAAGTCGTTGATACGGAACTGCAGATCAAGGACTTGGAAACCGTTGAATCGCGGCTGGCCAAGGTCCTCAAGCAGGCCCAGACCGGCGGTGACAAGGAAGCCCGTAAGATCGCGGACCTGCTGCTGCGTTACAAGGCCGCACTGGAACAGGGCAAATCCTGCCGGAGCGTTCCCCTCGTCAATGAAGAGGAGGAAGCCATCGCACACGACCTCTTCCTGCTCACCAACAAGAAAGTGATGTATGTCTGCAACGTTGACGATGCCTCCGCGGTGAACGGAAACGCGTACGTGGACGCCGTCCGCGAAGCGGTCAAGGAAGAGAATGCGGAGATCCTGATCATTTCCGCAAAGACGGAATCGGAAATCGCGGAGATGGAAAGCTACGAAGACCGGCAGATGTTCCTGGAGGAGATGGGCCTGCAGGAATCGGGCGTCACCCGCCTGATCCAGGGCGCTTACCACTTGCTCGGTCTGCAGACCTTCTTCACGGCCGGGGCCGATGAATGCCGTGCCTGGACCATCCACAAGGGAGACAAGGCTCCCAAGGCCGCCGGCGTCATCCATACGGACTTCGAAAAGGGGTTTATCCGCGCGGAGGTCATCAAGTACGATGACTATGTCGCCCTGGGCAGCGAAAGTGCCGCCAGGGCCGCAGGAAAGCTGTCCACGGAAGGAAAAGACTATGTCGTCCAGGACGGCGACATCATGCACTTCCTCTTCAACGTCTGACGCTCCGCCTTCCCCCTCTTTAACATCCCCCCCGGCAAACGATCCAGCACAAAAAAAGAGGTCGGCTCTTTGAGTCGACCCCTTTTTGTATGGCACGGGAATCGCGCCTAGAAGAAACGGGCGCGGTTGTCTTTCACATCCGCATCGTTCATCATGACAGGCAGCAACATCTGCATCGCATAGTTGTTCATCTGCTGCGCGTTGTTCTTCGCATCGGTCTCGGTATAGAAGGAACCGGTCTCGCGGGAATTCACGCGGAAGATGAAGGTACCGATGTTGCCGGCGATCGGGCCGCAGATCTTGCCCTCCGGAGCGGAAGAAACCGCACCGATCAGCATGCCGTCCAGGCCCTGTCCGATCATGGAGGAGAAACGGATCTCGACATCCGGCGTGATCGGCGTGTGGAGCGTGTCGGCAATCACCTGCAGGTCCGTCAGACCCTTGATCTTCTCGGCCACGTCAGCCGCCTGCTTCTTGCTGGCCTGCTCGGCATAGAGCTGCTGACGGATGTTGTCCTTGACCTCGTCAAACTCGGCAATACCCTCCTTGTGCATACCCTTCAGGGCGACGATAAAGAAGTAGTTGTTGTCGACCGTGATGATGTCGGACACCTTGCCGGGCTTGTTGTCGAACGCCCAGCGCGTCACTTCCTTGGCGCGGTTCACGCCGCCGTACGTATCGTTGCTTTCCAGCACGTTGGACATCGGACGGGAGTAGACACCCAGGGAGTCGACGGCGGCACGGTAGTTCTTGTAGCTGCCCGCAGCCAGCGTCGCGAAACGGTTGGCCTTGGAGTAGTAGTCATTGAAGGTCTCGTTGCTGGCAACGGCCGTCTTCTGGAGGATCGCCACCTGCTTCTTGGTCAGCGGAGCGGTCTTGCGGGTTACCTCGAGGATATGCGAACCATAGCTCGTCTTGACGATGAAAGGCTCGCCGATCTTGGCGGTCATCACCGGCTTGAAGTCGGGAATCTGCGTCAGGTCGGCCTGACGGAGCCAGCCGATGTTGCCCATCTGGCCGTCAGCGGCGGAACGGGTATCCGCAGACCAGGCGGCGGCGACGTTGGAGAAGTTCTCACCACGCTTCAGCACGTTCAGGAGGCTGTCGGCCTTGGCGGAAGCATCGCCCTGCAGGAGGATGTGGCGGACATAGACCGAATCCGGCAGGGAGGCGGTGTCCATGATGCGGACGGCGTAGAAGACACCGTCAGCGGCAACGATCGGAGAAACACCCGAGGCGTTGCTGAACACGAAGTCGTTGATGTCCTTGTTGACGGAATTCAGTTCCGTATCCTTGTACCAGTTGTCGGAGAGGGAAACTTCCGAGTTGCGGGCCAGGAAGGACTTCATGTTGTCGGTCGTGGCAAACTCGTCATAGACGGCGGACATCGCCTCGTTGGTGGCGTTGATGTCAGCGTCGGAAGGCTCCACCTCGTACATCACGTACTCGAGGTCACGGGATGCGCGCTGTTTGAAGAGCTTCTTGTGGTCGTTGTAGTACTTCTGGATGTCGGCGTCGGCGATCTTGATCGTCGTGTCGGTGGCGAAATACGGGGGAACCATGATCATGTCGACCTTCGCGGAGATGTTGTTCTCGTTGATCGCACGGTTGAGCATCAGCTGGTTCTGCACGTTGCCGTTGGTGAACAGGGCGCCGTACTTGGCATAGAACTGCTGGGTGTAAGCCGTATTCTGGAGGTAGTCCCAGTAGGTCTTGAGGCGGCCGCTTTCGTCCTGCTTCATCTGCTGGAGGAAGTTCTGGAGACGCTCGGAAGAGAACTGTCCCTTCTCATCCGCGAAAATGGGATTGTTCGAAATGACCGGAGAAAGCATGTTGCCCGAAAGCAGGTCTTTCAGTTCGTCGTTGCCCACTTTGATACCCGCAGCTTTCGCATTCTTGACGAAAAGGTACTTGTCCACGAGGGACTGCCAGGTCGCGTTGCGGATCTGCTCCTGCTGCTGCTCGGTCTTGGAGGAGCTTCCGGAGATCAGTTCATTGACGACACCGAACTTCTCCACCTCGTTCTGGAAATCGAGATAACCGATTGTCTTTCCGGCGATTTCACCCACGTCGTTCTTGGAAGACATCGCCTGGAAAGCGGTCTGCAGGGTGTTCGGGTCCAAAATAAAGGAAAGAAGGGCCAGGGCGATGATAATGGACACCGCCAAGCCGAACTTCTCGCGCGTTTTTTGAAGAATGGCCATATTGTTGTACTTTATAAATTCAATCCAAACGATATTGGGGTGCGAAGATAGTGATTTTTATTCAATTAAACATCATTTTTTCAGCAAAGGCCCGATAAAGTTCACAGAATCGATCACCACTTTCGTCGAATCCTGCACCACGACACCGTAACTGTTGAAGGGTTTGAAGATGGTCGTATTGCGGGCCCGCTCATCCGACCGCATGCCGTATCCCTGCATGAATCCGTCGTTGGAAAACATGCGCACATAGCAGTCGGTGTAGATTTCCTTGCGCGCCTGGTCCCAGTACAAGGTGTCCGTTTCCAGGGTTTCCTGCTTAATGATGTTCTGCACGACCACATTTCCGAAGGCGGCCCAGTACTCTTCCAACCCGTTCTTCTGCTTGTAGTGCCGGGCCTTGTCAGACAGGAGCATCGTTTCCAGCGCTCCATCCTCCGAATAAGCGTACACCTCCATGCCCTCCGGGAACAGTTCGTAAGATGCCGTATCGTTCTCGTAACGCTCCATGAGACCGGCCTCCACGCGCATCTGCAAGTTCCCGTTCTTCGTCTGGACCACGAACATCTGCTCCACCCGCTGGAACGGCGTCTTCGTCAGGTCGATTTTCTCCGCCTCGTCCAATGTCCGCTTGCACGAAAAGACGACGAATGCAACCGCCGTCGCGGTTGCAATCATCGTCAAAGTATGCAAGCTTCGTTTCAAAGCTTTATGGGAATCCTTTTATTTCTGGGTACGGACGGTCGTCGTGGCGTGCATGCCACCGCAGTTGACCGTGTAGGAATTGCCGTCCACCACATCATACATGAAGGCCTCCGCCTTCTGCGGGAAGTAACGGCTGTAGGATGCGATCAGGCTGTTGCAGTCGCTTGCCAGGCTGGCGTCGGCCGCCTTGGCCTTGTTGAGATAGTCGACCGCCACCCAGTAGTGGGCGCGCTTCTCGATCTCGTTGCCGCCACAGGCGACGGAACCCCAGATCGTTCCGATGATGTAATAAGCCTTTCCCTGATACGACTCGTTTAGCTCCGCCGCCTTCTGGGCGGAAGAGGACGCCTTCGCATTGTTGCCGTTCTTCAGGCAGACCGTTGCCAGCTCGAAGAGATAATCGGCCTTCGTGTTGTTGTCGAGTCCTTCGGTATTGACCGCCTCTTCCAGGTAAGCGATGGCTTTATCCATATCGTCCTGTGCGGCGTGCAACCTGTACAGATAGTATGCGGAAGAAGCGGAAGGCTCGTTCTTGTGCATCGAGGTAACCGCCTTGAGGAACAGGTCGTTGTTCTGGCAACCCTCGGTATTGGCAAGCATCTTCACAACCTTCGTCGCGAGCTCGGCATTGTCGGGATCCGCTTCGAAGCGGGGAGTGAACAGCGCAAGCAGGTTGTCGCAGCTGGCCACCTTGCTCTGGATGAACAGGTTCTCCAGGTCGGTCTTCACCTTTGCGGCCTGCTCGCCTTCCTTGGCGGACACGGCTTCGATGTCTGCCTGATAGGCATTGATGACGTCTTCCACGTCGAGCTTTTCGTCACCGAAGAGCGTAATGACCGAATTCAGGTGCAGCGGGAACAGGTTCAGCGAAGTGGCTTCCTTGTTCGCCTCGATGATCTGCGTCAGGCCTTTGTAAATCTGCTCCGGATCCTTGATGTACTGCGCGATGTACATACCCTTGTTGTTGAGCGTCGAAACGGCGTTCTTGGGGAACGCTTCCGCGCGGCGGTCCTGCAGCATGAGCAGCGTGTCGATCAACGCGGCCTGGGCCTCAGGCGTCTTGGCCTCCTTGATGGCCCGGCGCACCAGGACGGAACCATGGATGAACATGTTCTGAAACGCAGTGGAAGGACAATACTTCATTGCCTTCCGCCAGTTCGACATCGTCAACTGGAAGTTCTCGGGCGTCTTGTCCTTGTCGAACACCTTGTAGTTCTCCGTGTAGAAGGAGAGGTATTTCATGCATTCAAGGCTGTCTGCGCCGTACTTGCCCTGGGCCGTCGCCCGGGTTCCGAACATTGTCACCGCTGCCAGTGCGATGAAGACGGTTACAATCTTTTTCATTGTTTTGTCTCGTTTATTGTCTTACTCAATCTTAGTTGTAACGTGGCTTCAGGAACCAGATCTCAAACATGTTGAGGCCGATGTGGAAGTTGACATAACGTTCCCGAACCTTGTTTCCCTGCATCGATCCCCGCTGGCCGATATCCACGCCCAAGCTGAGACCATTGTTCATATAGTATACAGGAAGGGTGACTCCAAAAGTCAGACCAAAAGAATTGATGGTATTCCCATCCAGCTTGTAATAGGCCTGGTCCCAATAGGCACCGCCCCTGTAAGTGATTCTCCTGTAATAATATCGGATGTCATTCCGATTGGGGACGAAAGAGAAGCCGGCACGTACGCCCTGCGAAGCCGTGGCGCTGAAAACCGCCTTGCCGACATTGGCGAAACCGGCGTGGTCCATGCCGCAGGAAGTCCAGTCGGAACGCTGGTAATCGAGCTCGGCGAACCAGCGGTCGCGGCCCTTCACAGAGAAGCCGACACCGATTTCGTCGCCCAGGGAGACCCGGTCGCCGTCGCCGCCCAGTTTCGTCGTCACGATGCGCGTCGTATCCGTCACCGAACCGACGACGTTGTATTCAAAGTCGCGCAGCGATCCGTGCAAGCCGGCTTTCAGGCGGTAGGTGGCACCCACCGTCGCCGTGACTTCGGAAGCCAGCGGAAACTCGTACTGCACGCCCACCTTCGGAGCAAAAGCATGCATGTGCATGTTATAGCCGCTGTAGATGCTGCTGTAACTCGACGTAGAGAACACCTGTGCGTTGTTCTTGTGCAGGTTCCCGAAGATATACTCCACTTCCACACCGGCGGAAAGGCCCTTGGTGAACTTGTAGCCGGCGCCCAGGAAGATGCCGGTCATGTCGCCGTATCCGTCGGCCGTGACCGTAATGTTGCCGGTATGTCCGATGATGGAAGGATCCGTCACCTTGGAGGAAACCTGGTAGCCGATGCCGCTGAACGGCGTGATGCCGGCGTACATCGCGAAATTCTTGAAGACCGGGAAGGAAAACGCGAAATCGTAGATGTTGAAGGTGTTGTTGGCCGACCGATTGTCCCCCTGCGCATAGAGGCGGTTGCCGGCGGAAAGGCCGAAATCAGCCATGAACGACTTGTCTTCACGTTCCGTCACGGAGGCGGGATTCATCAGGTTGACGAACCGCTTGTCGCGGTTGGCGATTCCGACGCCGCCCATGCTCTTGCTGGAGGAGGTCCCGCGGTGGAAGAGGTCACCTACGCCGAAGACGGAATAAGGCGAATAGGTATTGTATGACTCATCCTGCGCCCCGGCAGGGAGCGCAAGCAAGAGTGCGGCTATGGCGGCTATGACCTTAATCTTTCCTTTGCACATAGTCTTCAGCGATAAGGGCCAACCCCGTCAGGACGAGATTACAAACTACAAAGATGGGGTTTTTCATTTTTTTTGCAAAATATAAAGCGTCCCCGCCCGTAAAAACCGGTGTTTTTTCCGGAAAACGGGACAAGTATCCTTGTATTTCAAATAATATGCCCGATACGACACCGGCCTGAACGGCATCCTGCACCGAGTATCCGACGGAAGGGATTTCATCGTCCGCGCGGAGCAGGGGAAGCGTCCGCGAATAGCGGTTCACCGCCTTGAACCGTGTCGTCAGTCCGGGAGAGAGGAATCCGCCGCCGTAGGAACCGTCCGGTTCTACAAGATCGACGGAAAGCATAGTGCCGAAATCGAAAAGCAGCGTGCCCTTCCCTTCGAAAAGATGACGGGCGGCCTTTACGGCTGCTGCCCGGTCGGCGGGCAGGTCCGCAGGAAGGCCATAGGCGGAAAGCAATCCGGGATTGCGGCTGTCGAGCGGCAAGTAGGTGCTGCAGCAGGCCCGGAGCCGGTTTTCCTGCTCCTCCGGCAGACCGGCGGCAGAAGCCACCAGCAGCACATCGGGACACTCCTTCTCCATCAGGGAAAGGATGAATCCGGCCATGTCTTCACCCTGGTACCGGAACATCCGGCCCAGCGTCGCAGCATCGGCCCACACCGCCTTGAGCGCGGTATTTCCTATTTCTACCAGCAGATGGGACATGTTTCCAGTGAATCAGCAGCCAAAGTTAGGCATTTTATTGCAATTTTTTCAATGCAGCAAGTGCGGCGGTCATGGAATCCACGCCCCGTGTGACGATTTTCAGCTTTCCTTCCGACTGCTTGAGGACGAAACTCCCTCCCAGGTCGTCCAACCGGCGGATGACGCCTTCGAACGTGTCGGAACGGAAGTACGGAGACATCTGGTTGGACAGGAAGAAGAAGATCATCATGCCGTTCTTGATGATGATTTTTTCGAATCCGAGCCGTCCTCCGGCATTCCGCACCTTCACGACATCGAACAGGTTGTCCGCCTCGGGCGGCAGAGGACCGAAACGGTCTTCCATCTGGGAATGCAGCCGGTCCAGTTCGCGCTCATCCAGCAAGGAATCCAATTGTTTGTAAATCCGGATCTTCTCCGCCGGAATGTCGATATACGTATCCGGAATCAGGGCCGTCTGGTCGGTCTCCACCGTGCAGTCCACCCGGAACGAGTCTTCCGTGACGCCGCCGGTGTACCCCGTTTCAACACCAAGTTCTTCCATCGCCTCCATCAGAATCTTCTGGTAGGTCTCATATCCCATGTCCATGATGAAGCCGCTCTGTTCAGCACCCAGCAGGTTGCCGGCACCGCGGATGTCCAGGTCCTGCATCGCGATGTTGAAACCGCTGCCCAGGTCGGAGAACTCCTCGATGGCTTTCAGGCGCTTGCGCGCTTCTTCCGTAATGCTCACCAGCGGCGGGACGATCAGATAGCAGAACGCCTTCTTGTTGGAACGTCCCACACGGCCGCGCAGCTGGTGCAGGTCACTCAGACCGATATTCTGCGCCTGGTTGATCAGGATCGTGTTCGCGTTCGGAATGTCCAGTCCGTTTTCGATGATGGTCGTGCAGAGCAGGATATCGTAGTCGCCCCGGATGAAATCCAGCATCCGGTTCTCCAGTTCCTTCGACTCCATCTGGCCGTGGGCGACGCAGATCGATGCATCCGGCACGAGCCGGTGGAGGATATCGTGGATGGCCGGCAACTCTTCCACCTTGTTGTGCATGAAGAAGACCTGCCCGCCGCGATTGAGTTCATAATTGAGGATGCCCTTGATTTCATCCGGATTGAAGAGGATGATTTCGGTCTGTACGGGAATCCGGTTCGGCGGCGGCGTGCTGATGATTGAAAGGTCACGGGCACCCAGCAACGAGAACTGGAGCGTACGCGGAATCGGCGTCGCCGTCAGCGTCAAGGTATCCACGTTCGACTTCAAGTACCGGAGACGTTCCTTCGCCGCCACGCCGAACTTCTGCTCCTCGTCGATGATCAGCAATCCCAAGTCCTTGAATTCGAATGTCTTTCCGAGAATCTTATGGGTGCCGATGACGATGTCCAGCGTGCCGTTAGCCAGCCGCTCCCGGATAGATCTGACTTCCGAAGCCGTCCGAAGCCGGCTGACATAGTCGACAGAGCAAGGGAATTCCTTCAGCCGGGCGCAGAAGGTTGTATAATGCTGCAGGGCGAGGATCGTCGTAGGAACCAGCACTGCGACTTGTTTCCCGTCCGTCACCGCCTTGAAAGCTGCCCGGACGGCGATTTCCGTCTTTCCGAAACCGACATCTCCGCAGATGAGACGGTCCATCGGACTGGTGTCTTCCATGTCGCGCTTCACGGCCTTCGTGGCCGACTCCTGGTCCGGAGTATCTTCATACATGAAGGAAGATTCGAGTTCCTCTTGCAGGTAACTGTCCGGAGAATAAGCATAGCCTTTCGAGGCCTTCCGCTTGGCATACAGCTGGATCAGTTCCTTGGCAATGTCTTTGATCCGCGACTTCGCACCCGCCTTGAGTGTCTGCCAGCTCTTCGAACCGAGTTTGCCGATGCGCGGCGCTTCCCCTTCTTTGGAACGGAAACGGGAAATCTTGTTCAAGGAGTGGACGGATACGAAGACGACGTCTCCGTCGCGATACATCAGTTTCACGACCTCCTTCATCCGTCCCTTGTCGTCCTTCATTTTCACGAGCCCGCCGAAGATGCCGATGCCGTGGTCGATATGGACGATGTAATCACCGATGTTGAACGCCGCGATGTCATTGAGTGTCAATTGTTCGCTCTTCTCCACCGTCCGTCGGATCTTCACGCGGTGGAAACGGTCGAATACCTCATGATCGGTATAGCAGCATATTTTCGCGTCGTGGTCGATGAATCCTTCGTGAATGTTCTTCCCGCAGATGAAGGAGGGCATGACGCCGGTACTTTGCTCGAAGATGGATTTGTACCGCTCTACCTGCGACATGCGCTCGCTCAGCAGGAAGACCGTATATCCATATTCCTGGTGCCGGCGGATGTCGGCGGCGAGCATTTCGAAATTCTTCCGGAAGACGGGTTGCGGTGCGATGTGGAAAGTAACGACCTCCGCCTGCGACTGCGGAAGCGGCTTGTCCAGGAAAACATGCACGAAGCGGTCCAGTTCCCCGTAAAACGGACGTTCCATGTACAGGTCGGCGGCATCCGCCCAGACGACGGTGCCTTCCGGAAGGAAAGCGGTCAGGGATGTAAGTTCCTCCTGGGGAGAATTGTCCAGGTCGGGATAGATGTCCGCTACATCGCAGTCCTGTTTAGAAAGCTGGGTGTTGCAGTCGAACAGATGGATCGACTCCACTTCATTTCCGAAGAAGGAAATCCGGTATGGATCATTGTATGCATAAGAGAATACGTCGATGATCGATCCGCGGACCGCATATTGTCCTGGAGCGGATACGAAGTCGACCCGTTCGAATCCCTGCCCGGACAGTTTCTCCTTGATCGTGTCGAAAGGAATCTCCATGCCTTTTTCCAGCCGGAGGATGTTCTGACGGATGAAAGAAGACGCAGGTACCTGTTCTTCAAGTGCTTCCGGATATGTGACAAGATAAAGCGGACCGTTTCCGGAGGACCATTGCATCAGTTTTCCGACCGCCGCAGTCCGCTGGACGCTCAGCGATGACTTGTAGTTGCTCCGCTCCACGCCTTTCCCGCTGTCCGGCAGGAAGAAGACGATATCGTCCTGAACGATCTGATACAGGTCGGCGGCGCAATATTCGGCTTTCTCCCGGTCCGGAAGGACGACCAGTTGTACACCATCACCGGCGCACTGGGCCACGACGAACCAGCGGGCGGAAAGGAACAACCCTTTGCAATAGACATTTCGTCCGCCTTCGATTCCTTCGCGCAGTTTTTGGGACTGCTCCGCACTTATCAACACATCCCCGAAAAATCCGTTCATAACCCGTGTATAACCCTGTTCATAACCAACCTGTCTCCGGTGATTTTTTTCCAGCCTCTTTTTTCAACATCCGGATTCACGGACGAATCACAGGGAAAAATAAAAATAGTGGCAATATAAATATTTAACTTTCAATAGCTTGGAAAGTTATCAACATTTCAACAGCCCAAGAAGGACAACCAAAAAAATAAAAATAAATACATATATTTGTATTGATAAGAGAAAACCGTATGGCTGATTTCGATCCCCACGATACAAATGCTGACAAAGATAAGGATTTGGACGGAATAATCCGGCCGAAAGAACTGGAAGATTTCACCGGACAGAAAGAAATCGTTTCCAACCTTAACATTTATATAAAAGCGGCACGCATGCGCGGCGAAGCGCTGGACCATACCCTGTTCCATGGCCCTCCCGGCCTGGGAAAGACGACCCTGGCGCACATCATCGCCGCGGAGATGGGTGTGAACCTGAAAGTCACGTCGGGCCCCGTGCTCGCCCGGCCCGGCGACCTGGCCGGCCTGCTTACTTCGCTGGAGACCGGTGACGTCCTGTTCATCGACGAGATCCACCGTCTTTCTCCCGAAGTGGAGGAATACCTCTATTCCGCCATGGAAGACTACGTGATCGACATCATGATCGACAAGGGACCCGGAGCGCGTTCGGTGCGGATCGCCCTCAATCCCTTCACGCTGGTCGGCGCCACGACGCGCAGCGGCCTGCTCACCGCTCCCTTGCGGGAGCGCTTCGGCATCAACTGCGCCCTGGAATACTATGACACTTCGGAACTGGTCAAGATCGTCCGCCGGTCTGCGCGGATCCTGGGCATCGGCATCGACGAGGAAGCGGCCCGGGAAATCGCTCTCCGGAGCCGGGGGACGCCCCGTATCGCCAATGCCCTGCTGAAGCGCGTCCGCGATTTCGCCCAGGTGGTCGGCGACGGCCACATCGACCTCACCATCTCCCGTTATGCCCTGGACAAGCTCAAGATCGACAAGCGGGGCCTCGATGCCATCGACAACAAGATCCTCCGGACCATCATCACGACGTTCAAGGGAGGTCCGGTGGGTGCCGGCACGATCGCGACGGCGATTTCCGAAGATCAGGGTACCTTCGAAGAAGTGTATGAGCCGTTCCTGATCAAAGAGGGCTTCATCCAGCGGACGCAGCGCGGACGTATCGCTACCGAAACGGCGTACCAGCATCTCGGTCTGGAACGCTACATGCCCAAGGGCGGGTTGTTCGACGCACAGGATGAAGATCTTTTCTAATAAACTGGATATGAAAAGATTCCTGCTTATCCTGACCGGACTGTTCCTTGTCATTCCCGCCTTTGCGTGCACCTCTGCGATCATTTCCGCCAAGAGTCCGTACGCAGCGGCGCGTCCTGTCATGTTCAAGCACCGGGACACGGACCATATCGACAACCGGATGCAGTGGTTTCAAGGGGAAAGGTATGCCTTCGTCGGGCTGGTCAACGCCGATGCCGGTCCTGCGCCGAAGGAGGTATGGAGCGGAGCCAACAGCGCCGGTTTCTGCATCATGAATACGGCGACCTACGACCTGAAGGATGACGATGTGCCCGCCTCGAGGATGGACCGGGAAGGAATTGTCATGTTCCGGGCCCTGGAAATCTGTGCCACCGTTTCCGATTTCGAACACCTGCTGGATTCCCTTCCGCGTCCGATGGGGGTGGAGGCCAATTTCGGCGTGATCGATGCCTTCGGCGGTGCGGCCTATTACGAAGTGAACAACCACTCTTGGACCAAGTTCGATGTCAATGAAGAACCAGGAGGATACATGGTCGTGACGAACTTCACGCGGACCGGCCGGCCGGAAGACCACCGTGGCGTCGACCGTTATGAGCGCGCCTCCGTTCTCATGGAATCCCTCGCAAAAGAAGCTGATGTTCAGAACGGTATCACCCACCGTGAGCTGATCGGATCCATTTCCCGCAGCGGCGCTCCCATCCTCCGGGACATCACGTCCGCCGTCCTTGTCTTCGAAGGGGTTTCCGCCGGCAGCGACCCTTCGCATACGGTCATGTGGGGCTGCGTGGGATATCCCGGAACGACGGCATATGTTCCCATGCAGGTTTTCGGTGAAGGTCATCTTCCGTCTTTCGTCACGGCGGAGGCGGCGCGGGATGACCACTGCTATGCTTCCGATACGGGCCTGCAGTGGAAGGGAAAGGAAGAAGATCCGGCGATGAAGGCATGCCTTGCCGGGACCGAGCGATTCATCGAATCGAAATTCCTCCGTCTTTTCAAACGGAAGGAAAAGATGTCCGCTGCTGCGTATACGGCGGCTTATGACCGGCTGATGAAGCGGTATGAGCGGCTTTATCGAAAGAATTTCGACAAATATAAGAAGGAAACAGCTTCGTAAATTGCAGTTTTGCTTAAAAATGACTAAACTTGCAGGTTCTTTTGAAAAACCGGAAATATCAATCAAATATATTTGAAAAAATGGCCGAAAAATTAATCTCGAAGATTCCTGATGGACCTTTGGCGGAGAAGTGGACCAAGCGCAAGTCCCAGCTTCGTCTCGTCAATCCCAACAACCGGCGCAAACTCGAAATCATCGTCGTGGGTACCGGTCTGGGCGGAGCTTCCGCTGCTGCGTCCCTCGGTGAATTGGGTTACAATGTGAAGGTTTTCTGCATCAGTGACTCCCCCCGTCGCGCACATTCCATCGCCGCACAGGGCGGTATCAATGCTGCAAAGAACTATCAGAACGACAACGACGCTGTCTACCGCCTCTTCTATGACACGATCAAGGGCGGTGACTACCGCAGCCGTGAAGCCAACGTCTACCGTCTCGCAGAAGTGAGTGCCGCCATTATCGACCAGTGTGTGGCCCAGGGTGTTCCTTTCGCCCGCGAATACGGCGGATACCTGGCCAACCGCTCCTTCGGTGGTGTGCAGGTCAGCCGTACTTTCTATGCCCGCGGACAAACCGGTCAGCAGCTCCTTCTGGGTGCCTATGCGGCCCTGAACCGTCAGGTAGCCGCCGGTACGGTGAAGAGTTATCCCCGGCATGAGATGCTCGACCTGGTCATCATCAACGGACAGGCCAAAGGTATCATCACCCGCAACCTCGTGACCGGCAAGCTGGAGCGTTTCGGCGCCCATGCCGTCGTGATCGCCACCGGCGGATACGGAAATACCTATTTCCTTTCCACCAACGCGATGAACAGCAACGGTTCCGCTGCCTGGCAGTGCTACAAGAAAGGCGCTTTCTTCGCCAATCCTTGCTTTGCACAGATCCATCCGACCTGTATCCCCGTCCACGGCGACCAGCAGTGCAAGCTGACGCTCATGAGTGAGTCGCTGCGTAACGACGGCCGGATCTGGGTTCCCAAGAAGATGGAGGACGTGATGCGGCTTCGCAAGAAAGAAATCAAGGCTTCCCAGATTCCCGAGGAAGACCGCGACTACTATCTCGAGCGCCGTTATCCCGCTTTCGGAAACCTGGTTCCGCGTGACGTGGCCTCCCGTGCCGCGAAAGAGCGCTGCGACGCCGGCTTCGGCGTGAACGAGACCGGCCTGGCCGTGTTCCTCGATTTCTCCGACGCCATCAAGCGCCTGGGACACCAGCGCGTTCAGGAGCGTTACGGCAACCTCTTTGACATGTATTTCAAGATCAATAACGTCAGCCCTTGGGAAGAGCCGATGATGATCTATCCGGCCATCCACTACACGATGGGCGGTATCTGGGTCGACTATGACCTGCAGACCACCATCCCCGGCCTGTATGCGATCGGTGAAGCCAACTTCTCCGACCACGGCGGAAACCGTCTGGGTGCTTCTGCGCTGATGCAGGGCCTGGCCGACGGTTACTTCGTGCTGCCGGTCACCATCCCCGACTACCTCTCCAATAAATTTGCGGAGCCCAAGACGGACACCAACGATCCCGCTTTCGAGGAGGCCGAAAAGGCCGTTCAGGCGAAGATTGACCGCCTGTTCGCCGTGAAGGGCAAGGAGACGGTGGATTCCATCCACAAGCGTCTTGGTAACATCATGTGGGAGTATGTGGGCATGGCCCGCAGCGAGGAAGGCCTGAAGAAGGGTATCGAACTGATCAAGGAACTCAAGAAGGAATTCTGGAGCAATGTCTGTGTCCCGGGTTCGCAGTATGAGTTCAACCAGGAACTCGAGAAGGCCCTGCGTCTGGCCGACTTCCTGGAAATCGGCGAGCTGATGGCACGCGACGCCCTGAACCGCAACGAATCCTGCGGCGGTCACTTCCGTGTCGAGAGCCAGACCCCCGAGGGCGAGGCCCAGCGCGACGACGCCAACTACATGTATGTGGCGGCGTGGGAATACAAGGGCGAAGATGTCGAGCCCGAACTGCACAAAGAACCGCTCAAATACGAGTTTATCGAAGTTAAAACCAGAAATTACAAAGACTAGTTATGGATTTCAATCTGAAGATCTGGCGTCAGAAGAACGCCAAGGAAAAAGGTCATTTCGAAACCTATCATATTTCTGGGATCGAGGAAGACGCTTCTTTCCTCGAAATGCTTGACATTCTCAACGAGCAGCTGATCCGCGAGGGGAACGATCCCGTCGCCGTGGATAAGGGCTGCAAGAGCAGCGGTCCCGTGTCCTTCGACCATGACTGCCGCGAGGGCATCTGCGGTGCCTGTTCGCTGTACATCGATGGCCGCGCCCATGGTCCGGACGACCATGTGACGACCTGCCAGTTGTTCATGCGCCACTTCAAGGACGGCGCCACCATCACGGTGGAGCCTTGGCGCAGCGCCGCTTTCCCGGTCATCAAGGACCTGGTGGTCGACCGCACGGCTTTCGACAAGATCCTTCAGGCGGGTGGTTTCATCTCCGTGAGGACCGGCTCCGCCCAGGATGCCAATAACATCCTCATCCCGCACGAGCAGGCGGAAAAGAGCATGGATGCTGCTGCCTGCGTGGGTTGCGGCGCCTGCGTGGCCACCTGCAAGAACGGTTCCGCGATGCTGTTCGTCGCTGCCCGCGTTTCTTCGCTGGCACTCCTGCCGCAGGGACGTCCCGAGGCAGCGAGAAGGGCGAAGAACATGGTTGCGAAGATGGACGAACTGGGATTCGGCAACTGTACGAACACCCGCGCCTGTGAGATGGAGTGCCCGAAGGGTATTTCCGTCGACCACATCGCCCGTCTGAACCGCGAATTCCTGAAAGCCAAGTTCCGGGACTAAGCGTTACCGATGGATTGAAGAATGGCGGCCGGCAAGCGATTGTCCGGCCGTTATTCTTTTTGAATAAAATGATTACCTTTGGAAGTATGGGTATGAAAAGAGCTTTTTTATTGTTTCTTGCCGTCTTCTGCGGAACGACATCTTTTGCGCAATGGACGGAAGAAGGCTTCCGGGCACCTGCGCAGGCATACAAACCGCTGACATGGTACCATTGGCAGAACGGAAACATCGGAAAGGACGCCGTCCGGGAAGACCTTGCCTCGATGCATGAGGTCGGACTGGGTGGATTCTATCTTTTCAACTCCGCCGAAGGTGCGCCGGCCGGTGCTGACACTTATTTCAGTGACGCATGGTGGGCTGATTATCGTTTCCTGCAGGAAGAAGCCGCTGAATACGGCCTGGAGATGGGCGTGATGAATGGGGCCGGATGGTCTGTATCCGGCGGTCCCTGGGTTGCTCCGGAGGACGCCATGCAGGAAGTGGTCTGGACGGAAACCCGGGTGGATGGACCGTCCCGCTTCGACGGAATCCTTTCCCAGCCAGTCCCTTGCGTAGGATTCGAACGTGACATGCAGCGCGATCCGGTCAAGAACCGCCGTTACTACATTTCCCGGGAGGAACTTGCAGGATATTACCATGATATCGTCGTCCTGGCTTTTCCCACGCCGGCCGGTGACCTGGCCGGTCATCCGTACCACATCGAAGGGTGGTGGGCAAAGGCGGGTTATTCCAAGATGAATGCCTGGGAAAAAGATGAAAAAACGGCCCCGGAAAACGACGTTATCCGGTTTGATGACATGGTGAACCTGACGGACAGCGTCGGTGCGGACGGACATCTTTCCTGGGATGTCCCGGTGGGATCCTGGACGATTCTCCGCATCGGGTATCAACCGACCGGAAGGAAAAACCATCCGGCCGCCGAAGGGGGAAGCGGGCTGGAAGTGGATAAACTGTCCACGGCAGCGCTAGACCGCTATTGGGAGGCTTCTACCGCCCGTTTGCTGGCAGGCTCCGACATTGTATCCAAAGTGTTGATAGACAGTTATGAAGCCGGTCATCAGAATTGGACTGCCGGCTTTGAGCAAGCGTTCATTGAACGGATGGGTTACGACCCGCGTCCCTATCTTCCGGCCGTGGCTGGAAAGGTGGTGGGCGGAACCAGCTTGACGGAGCGGTTCCTGTGGGACTACCGGAAAGTCATCAGCGACCTGTTGAACGAGCGATTCTACGACCGTTTCGCCCAGTTGGCCCATCGACACGGCGTGCAGCTTGCCATTGAACCTTATGGGCAGTTCGGCAACACCGACGAGTATTCAACCGGCGCAACGGCGGACATTCTGGCAGGAGAATTCTGGGCGGGGGAGAATGCCGGGTCCACGAACCGGACGACGATGAAGCTGGCCGCCTCGCTGTCCCATTTGTACGGAAAGGAAGTCGTTGGTGCAGAAGCGTTTACAAGCAGTGGACGCATGTTCGAAGTCTATCCCGGCATGCTCAAGACACAGGGTGACTACTATTTTTGCCAGGGAATGAACCAGGTTTGGCTGCACAGTTTTGTCCATGACCCGTACGATGCCGTTCCCGGCATGACACTCGGATCATACGGCACCCATTTCAACCGGCGGAACACCTGGTGGAAGCATGCCGGTCCCTGGTTCACGTATCTGGCCCGGTGCCAGTACATGTTGCGGCAAGGCGTCAGTTCCCATGAAATCCTCTATTATATGGGAGAGGACGCGTCTTCCCGACCCCCCAGGAGCGAGGATCTCCTTCCGTCCGTTCCGGAAGGATATGACTATGATTTCTGCGGCGGTTCCCGCATCCTTTCCCTCCTGAAGGCCAGGAAAGGCATACTGACCGCCCCCGGCGGCACTGAATACCGGTTGCTGGTCGTCCGGCCCCGGAAATGCATGCGTCCCGGCGTGCTGGAGCAGTTGCTCACGCTTGTACGGGACGGAGCCGTCGTCTGTATGGATCTTCCGGAAGAAACGCCCGGACTCGGAGAAGGCGAAGCGAGTCTGAATGAACACATCGCCTGCCTTCCTCCGGAAAAGGACGGTTGTATCCGATATGGAAAAGGCAGGATCTATCCCATCGGTGACTTGAAAGCCATCTTGCAGGAAAACGGCGTGAACCCTGCACTGGAAGTTTCTTTCCCTGAAGGATTTACACCGGAAGAAACGCAGTATCCGGGCGGTCCCGTCCTCTTTGCGCACAGGAAGAGCCGGCATGCAGACGTCTATTTCCTTTCCAATCAGCAGCCGCATACAGCGGTAGCTTCGACGCTGGTTTTCAATGTGAAGCGCATGCTGCCGGAAATCTGGAACCCGAAGGAAGGATCGATCCGACCGGTGGAAAAATTCGAAACGATGCCGGATGGCCGGATCCGCCTGCGTCTTCCGCTGGAGGAATCGGGCTCCGTCTTCGTGGTTTTCCGGTATCCCGCCCGGAAAGCATCGGAAAGTCTCTCCGCTCCTGTGCCGGAATGGAACAGGACGTCATTGTCCGGTCCTTGGGAAGTATCGCTTTTACCGGGATTATCCGGAGCTGGGAAATCATTTACCGTGAATACGTTGTCCGACCTTTCCAGTCATGAAGACCCGGCGGTGAAATACTTCTCCGGAGAAATCCTGTATAAGACCCGCTTCCAGGCGGAGCGTACAGAAAACGGCCGTTTCCTGCTGGATCTGGGCCGCGTCGGAGTCCTTGCTGAAGTGCGCGTGAACGGGCAACCGGCCGGTACATGCTGGTGCGAACCTTACCGCATCGACATTGGTGACTGGGTCAATAACGGAGAGAACGAGTTGGAAATCAAGGTTGTAAATCTCCTGATCAACCGCGTGGCCGGCGACCTGCTCCTGCCGGAAGACCGGGAATGGACGACGGAAACCGGCTCGACCGCCCCGGGATATTCCCTTGCTCGTTTTCCGCAGTGGCTGCAGGATGGAAAGGAGAGCCCGACCGGCCGCAGGACGTTCACGACCTGGTACTGGCCCTATATGAAAGGCAAGCCGCTTCCGCCTTCCGGCCTGGCAGGCCCCGTCTTCCTCCTGTCCGACTGATTTCAGTCCGGGAATACGGCAACGACCGACCGGGGCGGGAGGACGATCTTTCCGCCGTTACAACGGCTTTTTTCCTGCTCCGGATCCCTCAGGTACATCTTGCCCTGCAGTGCCGGCGATTGGACCGTCATGGATTCATTTTTCCAGTTGACGAAGAAGTGCATCCTGTGGTCTCCGGAAGCATAGGAAGCCGTCAGTACGGAAGGCACCTCGACCGGTCCCGCCTGCGTATGGATGATGGATTTTCCGCATTGTACCTTCATTGGATGGATGGCCCGCCCCAACTGCAGGAATTCCGGGAAAGCCTTTCTCCATTCCGTCAGCGTCCGGATCATGGAAAGCGCGGCTTCCCGGTCCGGACGGTAATCCGGCGAGAAATCACGCTGCCCCCAGGCCCACTGGATGTCTCCTTCGTCATTGATGACCACCGTAAGGATGTCTCCGGCCAGGAAGGAATATGCCAGGCGGTACTGGAAGATGTCCGGTGTCCGCCGACAGTCGATGATGCCGTCTCCGCAGACGTTGTTTCCCATGAAATTGGTGATGTATTCATGGTAGATGTAGGCATAGAGCGGAACCGGTTCCCCGCCGTTGAAGTCGAGTCCGCAGCGGTTGTCAGAAAAGAGCAGGAAAGGGATGAATGGTTCCGAGGCAGCGCTTTCGCAGCCGAGGACGAGTCCGGGGTTTTCCCGTAGGATCCGCCCGTAGAGGGAAGCAGCCTCCGTGCTTTCCCAAGTACCTGGTACAGAGGCATGTCCGTGCTCTTTCGCGTAGCACATGTACGGTGTTCCGCCATGGTTCTGGTCCATCATCTGGATGTAGTCGATGCCCGACGCCCGGATTTTCCGCATTTCTCCGGCCAGCGTCTCTTTGGTGAAATCGCGCGAAGGACAGAGGTCGTACCCGCTGCGCTGCCCTGTGCAGATCCTGGAGAGCGGCAGGCTGCCGTTCGGCGCCAGGCACATCTCCTTTTCCAGATGCTTTTCAGCAAAGGCTTCTGCTCCGCCGTAGTCCAGCAGGTTGCTTTTCTGGGTCCATCCCATGCCGCTGCCGTAGACGCCGACCCTCCCGCCGATCCGGTGCATGCCGTCGACGAAGGCCTTCAGGGCCTCTTCTCCGCCATAGGGCGGCCAGACATACGGCGGGGCCCACGGTGCCGTTCCTTCCCAGTGCATCAGCAGCGCCATGACGGGCGCACCGGTCTGTTCCGTAAACGCTTCCATGAGCGGCAAGGCGTTCGTATACGGAAAGAGTTTGTTCGGCGTCATCTCGTCCATGTCGTGGTGTCCGCGGACGCAGTAGGTCAAGACGATGAACGGATCGAAATACCAGTCCGGCAGCGCCTTGTTATCTTCCAGCTGGACGAAGCCTTCGTGGTGGCTGTCGAAATGCCGGCGGTAGATATCCGCCGCTGCGTGCCAGTCTCCCTTGAAGCCGCCCAGTACCGTTTCGTCCGCCGTGGTGACAGCGCCTTTTTTCGCTCCGGGATACAGCTTGAGAACCAGCCGGATACCGTTTTCCGTCTTTTGAAAATCTACCTGGCGGGTTTGCCGTGCGGGGTCATGTGCTCCGAAATACAAGCCGTCGCCCCGCTTTACCTGGGCCAGGAACGGGGTACAGACCATGCCCGGATACATGGCGTAATTGCCCAGGCTGGGATACTCCGGTTCAATGTATGCGTGTTTTGAAGCATCCCGGAAGAACGCTCCTTCGTTGTACGGCCACAAGATGCCTTCGTCTTCGGAGGCGGTTTCCTTCACGGTAAGGCAGGGATACTGCATCCACTCCACCTGGTCCTTCGTGTCTACCGCCATCGAGAAGTGGAACAGGCTGTCTTTCTTGTCAGCCCTTACGCCGATGCGGACGGAGAAAGACCGGTCCGGAAAGTCTTCATATTGGAATACCAACTTACCGCTTTTGAGAAAGAAGGAACATTTTCCGGCATCGTTGGCATCATACAGGGAGAAACTGCCGTCCAGATTGAGGAAGCGTACCTTGAAAAGCGGCTCCCGGACATCCGCCAGCAAGTTCTCATCCTTGCCGAAAAAGGCGACGGCTCCATTTGCTTTCTCCAGGGCCAGCCGGTAACCGGCCTTGCTTTCCAGTTGGACCGTTTCCTGTTTATCCGGCATGCCGCACGCGACGGAAAGCAGGAGGAAGCAGAGGCTTCCAGCGAACAAATAATAATTCAGCCTCATTATCAGTTATTTACCAGAGAAAGTTGTTGAACGGGTACCGTCCCGCATGGATCTCCGCGACCATTTTATAAATGTCGTTGCGAAGTTTGTCGATGTTCGTCTTGTTCTTGGCAGAAATGAAGATGCAGGGCGTCTTTTCCCGGGCGATCCAACTGTTCTTCAGTTCTTCCAGCGTCCAGTGTTTCTGCTCCCTGGGTTCCAGCGAGAATTCATCGTACTCCTCGTACGAATACTGGTCGATCTTGTTGAAAATCACGAACACGGGCTTTCCGTTCGCGTCGATTTCCTTCAGCGTACGGTCCACCACTTCCATCTGCTCCTCGAATCCCGGATGGGAGATGTCCACCACATGCAGGAGGATGTCGGCCTCCCGTACCTCGTCGAGGGTGCTCTTGAACGCCTCGACCAGTTGCGTGGGCAGTTTCCGGATGAAACCGACCGTGTCGCTCAGCAGGAAAGGAACGTTCTCGATGACGACCTTGCGCACGGTTGTGTCCAGCGTCGCGAAGAGTTTGTTTTCAGCAAAGACGTCCGATTTCGCAAGCAGGTTCATCAGTGTGCTTTTCCCGACATTCGTGTAGCCGACGAGCGAAAGACGGACCATCGATCCGCGGTTGCCGCGCTGCGTTGCCATCTGCCGGTCCACCTTCTTGAGCTGTTCCTTGAGGCGCGCGATCTTTTCCTTGACGATCCGCCGGTCGATCTCGATCTGGGTTTCACCCATACCGCCACGCGTTCCCATGCCGCCACGCTGCCGTTCCAAGTGCGTCCACATACCGGCCAGGCGCGGCAGCATGTAGTTGTACCGTGCCAGTTCCACCTGCATCTTCGCATAGGACGTCTTCGCCCGCTGTGCGAAGATTTCGAGGATCAGGCTGGTCCGGTCAATGACGGAACTGCACTTGATCACCTTCTCGATGTTGCGCTGCTGCATGCCGGTGAGTTCGTCGTCGAAGATGACGTATGTAATCTCGTTTTCTTCGCAATAATCAGCGATTTCCTGCAGTTTTCCGCTGCGGATGTACGTTGATTTCTCCGGTTTGTCCAGTCGCTGCACAAACTTCCGGTCGCCGACGGCGCCGGCGGTTGCGGCCAGGAATTCGAGTTCATCGAGGTATTCCATCACCTTCCGCTCTTCATCGTTCTGGCGGATGATGCCTACGAATACGGCTTTTTCGCTCTTGTTCTCCATGCGTGGGCTTTCGTAAAAAAAGGCCATCCGGACAGGACGGCCTTTCATGTGTTCAAGTGTCTTTCTTTTTACTTCAACTGGAAGATCACAGGGAAGGTGTAGGTCACCTTCACGGCGCGGTCACGCTGCTTGCCCGGCTTCCATTTCGGGGACTTGCTGACGACCCGGACCGCCTCCTTGTCCAGCGAGGAGTCCACGCCACGCATCACCTTGATGTTCGAAACGGAACCGTCGGTGTTCACCGTGAACTGGAGGGTGACACGGCCCTGCAGACCGTTCTCCTTCGCAATCTCCGGATAGACGAGCTGCGACTGGACCCATTTCGGGAATTCCGTCGCGGCGTCGCCGCCGTTGAACGTCGGCTTCTCTTCCACCATCATGAAAGGAATCGCCTCTTCTTCAACGACTTCCTCTTTGACTTCCTCCACATAGTCCATAATCTCGACACCCATGTTGGCGTCGTCTTCCAGACTCATGAAGTTATCGTCCACCTTGATGTCGTCCTCGACGATGTCGATCTGGTCCGACAGCACGGGGATCTTCGGCGCCTCGGGCGGCGGGGGAGGAGTCTCCTGGGTGATCGGAACCATATCTTCAACTTCTACGACCTGGTTATCGTCCGCGAGCACGGCCGTCTTCTTTTCACGCGTGCCGTAGGAGAAAGCTCCCAGCACGACGAGCAGGGCCGCGACGAGTCCGATTTCCACGAAGAGCAATCTTCTGTTTTCAAGATTGGCTTTTGGTGTTTTCTTGACTTCCATATCCTTCAATAATGTTTATCCAACTATCCATGGCCATGATTGGGATGATTCCAATAGGCATTCAAAGATAGAAATAATTATTTTCATTTCAAATTTTTTGGATTAATAGTTGTAGATTTGTGAAAATATCGGCACATGATCCAATACTTTTGCGAAGATATCGTTTTTCCCTTCCGTGAGAAACGGCTCACCAACCGCTGGCTGAAACAGGTGGCGGAAATAGAGGGCCGGAAGGTCGGCGACCTGTCCGTGATCTTTTGTTCCGACCCTTACATCCTTGACGTGAACGTCCGTTATCTCGGGCACGAGTACTATACCGACATCATTACCTTTGATTATTGCGAAGGGGATACCCTGTCGGGCGATTTGTTCATCAGCATCGACACCGTCCGCGACAATGCCGCCTTTTACGGCGCATCCTTCGAAACCGAACTCGACCGGGTCATCGTCCATGGCCTGCTTCATCTGATCGGTTACGATGACCATACCGAGGAAGACCGGAAGACGATGCGTGCGAAGGAAGATGAGGCGCTCCGCCTGCTTGCTACACTTCGGCTGGGTTGATGCCTTTTTTGCAGTCCGCGTTAATTTGTCTATTTTTGTCGCTCGGTTCCGGACCCTTCCGGAAGAGACAGGATGCTGGGAACGTATGACATCATCGTGGTAGGCGGCGGGCACGCCGGTTGCGAAGCGGCGGTCGCCGCGGCGCGGCTGGGTTCGTCGGTCCTGCTCGTGAATGCCGACCTCCGCAGCTTCGCCCGCATGTCGTGCAACCCGGCGATCGGAGGAATCGCCAAAGGACAGATCGTCCGGGAGATCGATGCCCTCGGCGGCATGACCGGCATCGTCACCGACCGGGTCACGCTCCAGTTCCGGATGCTGAACCGCTCAAAGGGCCCGGCGATGTGGAGTCCGCGGGCGCAGTGTGATAAAAGCGCGTTTTCACAGGAATGGCGAAATATTCTCGAAAGTTGCTGTAACTTAGATATTTACGCGGATTTTTGCGATTCTTTCCTCGTTGAGAATTCAAAAATTGCCGGGATCCGGACAACTACCGGGGCAATTTTTAAATCTCGGGCGGTTATCTTGACCGCCGGAACCTTCCTGAACGGCAAACTTTTCATCGGCCGTACTTCTTTCGAAGGCGGACGGATCGGGGAACTCTCTTCGCACGGACTGACGGAACAGCTCGTCAGCCTCGGTCTCGAAACCGGCCGCATGAAGACCGGCACCCCGCCCCGGATCGACATCGCCTCCGTCCATACGGATGCCCTGCTCCTTCAGGAAGGAGACGCTGCGCCGGCCCGTTTCTCTTACTTGCCCATCCCTTCTTCCATTCAGGGCGGACAACCCCAGATGCCCTGCTTCATCCTTCATACGAACGAGGAGGTGCATGAGGCCTTGCGCAGCGGTTTTGCCGACTCGCCGCTGTTTTCCGGCTTGATCTCCGGGAAGGGACCCCGCTATTGCCCCAGTATCGAAGACAAGCTCCGGGTCTTTCCTGACAAGGATTCCCACCAGCTCTTCCTCGAGCCGGAAGGCCGTCATACCCGCGAGTATTACCTGCAGGGCTTCTCCTCTTCCCTTCCGCTGGAGGTCCAGATGAAGGCGCTCCACCGGATTCCCGGTCTTGAAGACGTAAAGGTGTTCAAGCCTGCCTATGCCGTGGAGTACGACTATTTCGATCCGACCCAGCTTTCCGCATCGCTGGAGGTGAAGGCAATCGAAGGCCTGTTCATGGCGGGACAGGTAAACGGCACGACCGGTTACGAAGAAGCGGCCGCCCAGGGGATCATGGCCGGCATCAACGCGCACTTGAAAGTCCATGGGGAAGCGCCGTTCATCCTCGGTCGGGACAGTTCATACATCGGTGTCCTGATCGACGACCTGGTTACGAAAGGGGTCGATGAGCCCTATCGCATGTTCACTTCGCGTGCCGAGTTCCGCATCCTGCTCCGGCAGGACAATGCCGATCGCCGCCTGACGGAGTTGTCTTACCGCCTCGGCCTTGCTTCCGCAGCGCGGTACGAGCGGATGCTTTCCAAGTATGAAGATGCCGACCGGCTCGAACAGCTGTGCGCCGAGGTTTCCCTGCGCGCCGATGTGGTCAATCCCTATCTGGAATCCGTTGGCTCGACACCGTTGTCCGAATCCAAGCGGCTTGCGGACCTGGCGGCGCGTCCGATGGTTTCTCTTTCTTCGTTGCTGTCTTTGGTTCCACGTGGAACATTCGATCGCTATGACCTGCACCTTCCTGAAGGCGACGACCTGCTTTCCCAGGAAGCGCTCGAAGATCGGATCCAAGCGGCGGAGATTGAAATCAAATATCGCGGCTATTTGGACAGGGAGCGCAAGCAGGCGGAAAAGATCCTTCGTTTCGAGCACCTGACGATTCCGGAGGATTTCGATTTCGACCGGATACAGGGTCTCACCATCGAATGTCGCCAGAAGATGAAGCGATACCGCCCGCGTACCATCGCACAGGCGTCGCGCCTTTCGGGCGTGTCGCCGGCAGATATTTCCGTTTTGTTGTTGTATTTCGGCCGCTGATTTCCGCAGTGTTCCACGTGGAACATGTGAAGGGCGTTGCGGCTACAGAATCTGCAGGGAGGACTTGATGAGTTGCTCCACCTTGGCGTTGGGATTCTCCTTCAGCACCGTCTGGATGGCTTTTCCGACTGCCTGCTTGTTGAAACCGAGCATGATCAGGGCCTGCGTCGCTTCTTCCACGCGTTCATTCCGGGCGCCGCCGAACAGTTCTTCCGAGGCTGCACCGCCGCCCTTGATGACCTTGTCCTTCAGTTCCAGGACCATCCGCTGGGCGGTCTTGAGCCCGATTCCCTTGACGCTTTTGATCCGGGAAATGTCTTCGGAGAGGATGGCGGTACGGATCTCTTCCGCGGACAGCGACGAGAGCATCATCCGCGCGGAGTTGACACCGACGCCGGAAACACCGATCAGGAGTTCGAAGAGTTCACGCTCGTCACGGGTCGCGAATCCGTAGAACAACTCCATGTCCTCTCGTTCGCGCAGGTAGTGGTAGATGTAGAGCGTGGCCTCCTGCTTTCCCTCGAGCACTTGGTAGGTCTGCAGGGAAATCAGGATCCGGAATCCGATTCCGTGGTTGTCCAGAATGATTTCCGTCGGGGAAAGGGCCGCGACGGTGCCTTTGATGTAGTCGATCATAACAGTACAAAAATAGGAAATACTTTGTAACTTTGCAATGATTGGATTTTAACGGAACGATATGGAAATCGAGCAAGTGAGAGCGTTGTTCCCGGGGCTGGACGCCCGGGTGTACGGGAAGCCGCTGGTCTATTTCGACAACGCGGCGACCTCGCAGCGCCCCTTGTCCGTCGTCCGCGCGTTCGAGGAGTCTTCGCTGCACGCGAACGCCAACCTGCACCGGGCGGTGCACTGCCTGGCAGAAACGGCGACGCGCGCCTATGAAGATACCCGCGACGCGGTCCGTGCTTTCATCGGCGCGGCCCACCGCGAAGAGATCATCTTCACGGCAGGAACGACGGCGGCCGTCAACTTGCTGGCCTTCTCCTTCGGCGAAGCCTTTGTCGGCGAGGGGGACGAAATCATCGTCACGGAAGCCGAGCACCATTCCAACCTGGTGCCCTGGCAACTGCTCTGCCTGCGCAAGAAGGCGGTGCTGAAAGTGCTGCCGGTCGATGATTCCGGTCATCTGCGCGTCGATTTGCTGCCCGCCCTGCTCACGGACCGGACGCGGTTACTCGCCGTCGCCCAGATCTCGAACGTTCTGGGACTGGCGGCTCCGCTGCCGCAGATCATCCGTGCCGCCCATGCGCGCGGCTGTGCGGTTTTCGTGGACGGCGCCCAGGGCATCGTGCATGACGGTGTCGACGTGCAGGCGCTGGACTGTGATTTCTATGCGTTTTCCGGACACAAGATGTACGCGGCGACCGGTACCGGAGTCTTGTATGGCAAGAAAAAATGGCTCGAGGCGATGCCGCCGTATCAGTCCGGCGGCGAGATGATCGGCACGGTCCGGTGGGACGGCACGACGTTTGCGCCGCTGCCCGCCAAGTTCGAAGCGGGCACGCAGAATATCAACGGCGTCCCGACGCTGGTTCCGGCCATCGAAATGTTCCGTCTCCTTTCGGACGGCGCGCTCCGGGAATACGCCGGGCGTGTTTCCGACCGGCTGGCTGAAGGACTGGCCGCTCGGGGCGATATCCACCTGTATGGAACGCCGTCGGCGCCCGGTGAGAAGATTCCGCTCTATTCCTTTACCGTGGAGGGCGTCCACCATGAGGACCTGGCCCTGGTGCTGGACAAGATGGGCTTCGCGGTCCGTTCCGGACAGATGTGTGCCGAGCCGCTGATGGACCGTTTCGGCGTGACCGGCATGGTGCGTGTCTCCCTGCTGCCATACAATACCATGGAGGAGGTGGAGCGCTTCCTGGACGCGCTCGATGTGGCGGTTACGATGCTGCGCGGCTGAAGCGGGGGTTTGTAAAGAAAGAAGCATGCAGACGATAGAAGAAAGAAAACAGGAAGTCATCGATGACTTTTCGATGTACGACGAGTGGCTCGACAAGTACGAATACCTGATCGAGAAGGGCCGCTCGCTGCCGCCTTTCCCGGAGGGGGAAAAGACGGAAGATAAACTCATAAAAGGTTGTCAATCAAGAGTTTGGCTAGATTGTTCCCTGCGTGATGGGCGTTTGTATTTCACGGCGGACAGCGATGCCATCATCACCCGCGGGATCATCTCGCTGCTGATCGGCGTCTATTCCGGCGCGACACCTGCCGAGATCGCCGCCGACGATTTCGCGTTCGTCGATACGATCGGCCTGCGGCAGAACCTGTCGCCGACCCGGGCGGGCGGCCTGGCGTCAATGATCGAGACCATCCGCCGGGTGGCCCGTGAACATGTTGAAGGAAAGGAAGATGAATGAAGAAGTGCTGACTCCGGAGGACGTGAAGGAACTCGCTCCGCTCTACGATAACGTAATCCTTGCGCTCAAGCAAGTCTACGACCCTGAAATCCCGGTCAACATTTACGATCTGGGACTGATTCTCGACTTGCATATCAGCAAGTCGCACGAGGTGAGCATCACCATGACGTTTACGGCGCCCAACTGCCCGATGGCGGATGAGGTGCTTGCCGAAGCCCGCGCGAGCGTGGAGGACGTGCCCGGCGTGAAGAAATGTACGATCGAACTCTCTTTCGACACGCCCTGGGATGCCTCGATGCTCTCCGATGAAGCGCGCCTTGCCCTGGGGATGGACGACTGGGACACCCCGGAGGTCCGGCCGGATCCCGGTGAGGGCCCCGACTATTCGAAGGCGCCCAATACCTGACGCCCATGCCTTTCGTCAACATATATTTCTCCCTAGGGAGCAACCTGGGCGACCGCCGGCGGAACCTGACCGAAGCGGTGGAGCGCCTTGAGGCTGCTTTGGACGCGCCGTGCGCCGCCCTTTCACGGTTTATCGAGACCCGCGCCGTCGGTTTCTCCGGCGGGAAGTTCCTCAATGCGGCCGCCCTGTTCCGGCTACACCGCCCGGAGGGGACGACGGAGGAATGCTGCCGTGCGCTGCTGGGGACCGTCAAGCAGGTCGAGCGTGCCATGGGGCGGACCGATCCCCCGGAATACGATGCGGAGGGACGGCGTATCTACCATTCCCGCATCATCGATGTCGATATTCTTTTCTATGGCAATGAAACCGTTGATGCAGCGGATATTACAGTTCCTCATAAAGGCATCGCCGACCGGCCTTTCGTGATGATTCCCCTGCAGGAGATCGCCCGGCCTTCCCTGCGTGCCGCCTTTCCGGCGTATTTTCCGGATCCGACGAACATCAATCCCTCCCAGATATGAAAACACGACTGATCTCCCTTGTGACGCTCCTGCTGGGCGCCTCCTTGGCGCTGCATGCGTCGAACGACCTTTTCAGGAACGGCAAGTCCGGCTACGTGATCGCCGTCGGGCAGGCAGCCTCGGCCTCCGAGCAGACGGCAGCCCGTGAACTTCAACAGTATATCGAAGCGGTAGGCGGCGTCAGACTTCCTATCGTAAACTATTGTCCGTCAGGGAAATTCATCTCTGTCGGATACAACAACCTGACACAGGAAGCCCTGGGCGGCAGCGTTCCGCAGGCGACGGACGAATCGTTCGTCTGCCGTTCGAAGGACGGCAACCTGTACATCTACGGCGGCCGCGACCGGGGCACGATGTACGGCGTTTATGCCTTCCTGGAGAAATACCTGGGGATCCGCTGGTACACCCCTGAATACACGAAAATCCCGAAGATGGACCGCTGCCCGCTGGAAGAAGTCGATTTCCGCCAGTCTCCGGCCATCAAATACCGTTTCGTACAGTATCGCAACGCCTTCCGCGATGCCGCCTGGATGGCGCACAACCGGAACAACGCGACTTCGACGGCCCTCAGCAACGAATACGGCGGGATCTCCGGCTACTGGGGCTGCCACACCAGTGCGCAGTTCATCCCCCCGGCAAAATACTTCGAGACACATCCGGAGTATTTCAGCCTGCGTAACGGAAAGCGCGTCGCGGACAGCCAGCTCTGCCTGACCAACCCCGATGTGCTGCGCCTCTGCATCGAGGCGATGAAGAACACCATCGCCAAGCACCCGGACTACTGGGTGTACGACATGAGCCAGAACGACAACTTCCTCTGGTGCGAATGCCCGCGCTGCAAGGCGATGGAAGACCATTACGGCGGCCACAGCGGCCTGTTCCTCTGGTTTGTCAACCGGGTGGCCGACGCCATCCGCGCAGACTGGCCCGACAAGTACATCGGCACCTTCGCCTACCAGTACACCCGCCAGGCGCCCCGGAACATCGTCCCGCGCGACAACGTGCTCATCCGCCTGTGCAGTATCGAATGCGACTTCTCCCACCCGATCGCCGAAACGGCGTTCAACCGTCCCTTCCTGAAGGACCTGCAGGACTGGTCGAAGATCGCCCCGACCCTCTTTATCTGGGATTATGTGGTCAATTTCAACCAGTACCTGGCACCGTACCCCAACTTCGGTGTGCTGGCCGCGAACATCAAGACGTTCCGTGACCATCATGCGATCGGCATCCAGGAGGAGGCGCAGTACCAGTCGGATGGTGCGGAGTTCTCCGAGATGAAGGCCTGGGTACTCGCCCGGCTGCTCTGGGACCCGGAGCAGGACACCGATGCGCTGGTGAAAGAATTCATCACCGACTATTATGGTCCCGCAGCGCCGCAGGTGCAGGCGTATTTCGACCTCTGCCGCTCCCGGATCCAGGACGATACCGTGATGGGATTCGCGTTCGACCAGAACCATCCGCTGTATGACGACGCCTTCGTGGAGGCCTCCTGGAAGCTGCTGGAAGCCGGCCGCGCGGCGGTTTCCGGCGATGCCGAGCTGACCGCCCGGATCGACCGGGTACGCGCCCAGATCCTCTTCCTGAAGGAAATGCGGAACCCGGAAGCATCGAAGGCGGACGGGACGAAAGACGAACTGCTGCGGATCATCCGTGAGGGGAACATCCGCGTCCGCGAGTGGCAGTCCAACGAGCAATTCATCAACTCGCTGCCGTAAACGGCGTCTTTTTTCACTGAATTTCTTATTTTTGCAGGTCAGAATACAAACGATTACCGAATATGACACAAGACGAACTGTTCAAGGTGCTGGTTGCGCATTGCAAGGAATATGGTTTCATCTTCCCTTCCAGCGAGATTTATGACGGCCTGGCCGCCGTGTACGATTATGGCCAGATGGGCGTGGAGCTCAAGAACAACATCAAGCAGTACTGGTGGAATGCCATGACCCGCCTGAACGAGAACGTGGTGGGTATCGACTCCTGCGTGTTCATGCATCCGAAAACGTGGGTGGCTTCCGGCCACGTGGCGGCGTTCAACGACCCGCTCATCGACAACAAGGACTCCAAGAAGCGCTACCGTGCCGACAACCTGATCGAAGACTACCTCGGCAAGATCGAGGAGAAGATCGAGAAGGAGGTGGCCAAGGGCCGCAAGCGGTTCGGCGACAGCTTCGACGAGGCGCAGTTCCGCGCGACGAACCCCAACGTCCTGCGTGAAAAGGCCAAATACGACGAGGTGCACGCCCGCTACCTGGCGGCGGAGAACGCCAACGACCTGAAGGCGTACCGCGACATCATCGTCGACTGCGGCATCGTCTGCCCGATCTCCGGCACCGCGAACTGGACCGACGTCCGCCAGTTCAACCTGATGTTTTCCACGTCCATCAGCAACACCGGCTCCTCCGACGACAAGATCTACCTGCGTCCCGAGACGGCCCAGGGCATCTTCGTGGAGTACCTGAACGTGCAGAAGACCGGCCGCATGAAGATCCCGTTCGGCATCGCCCAGATCGGAAAGGCCTTCCGCAACGAGATCGTCGCCCGCCAGTTCATCTTCCGCATGCGCGAGTTCGAGCAGATGGAGATGGAGTTCTTCTGCCGTCCGGGCACCGAGATGGAATGGTTCGCCAAGTGGAAGGAGAACCGGATGAAGTGGCACGTCAACCTCGGGATGGGTGCGGAGAACTACCGTTTCCACGACCACGAGAAGCTGGCGCACTACGCCAACGCCGCTACGGACATCGAGTTCAACTTCCCGTTCGGCTTCAAGGAGCTGGAGGGCATCCACTCCCGGACCGATTTCGACCTGGGCAACCACCAGCGCCTGTCCGGCAAGAAGATCCAGTACTTCGATCCCGAGACGAACGAGAGCTATGTGCCGTACTGCGTCGAGACTTCCATCGGCGTCGACCGCATGTTCCTGGCCGTCCTGTCGCACTCCTACAAGGTGGAGCAGCTGGAAGGCGGCGAGTCCCGCGTCGTGCTGGGCATCCCGGCCCCGCTCGCTCCGGTGAAGGTGGCGGTCCTGCCGCTGGTCAACAAGGACGGCCTGCCCGAGAAGGCCCGCGAGATCATGAATGACCTGAAGTTCGATTTCAAGTGCCAGTACGACCCGAAGGATTCCATCGGCAAGCGCTATCGCCGTCAGGATGCCATCGGCACCCCGTTCTGTGTCACCGTCGACCACCAGTCCCTGGAGGACGGTACGGTGACCATCCGCGAGCGCGACACGATGGCCCAGCGCCGCGTTGCGGCCGCCGAGCTGCGGTCGATCATCGACAAGGAGGTGAACATGAACAACCTCCTGCGGAACCTATAGTTTTAGGAACCACTTAATTAATAATACGTTATGAAGAAATACATCTTTTTGGCCGCCGCGCTGCTGCTTCTGGCGGGCAGCGCGAAGGCCCAGGAGAACCCGATTGCCGAGATTTCCCGGAATCCGGGCTGGTGCACCATTTTCCACCGCTGGGGCTTCATCGGTGATTCCTTGTCCAGCGGTGAGCACGAGTACATCCGTACGGACGGCGCGAACGGCTACAACGACAACTATGCGTATTCCTGGGGCCAGCGGATGGTCGCGGCCATCGGCGGCGCTACGGGAGAGAACTATTCCCAGGGCGGAGAGACGGCCAAGGGCTGGATCGACCATTTCTGGGACAATCCCTGCAACCGGAACGCCGACGTCGATGCGAAGGTGAACCCCAAGCAGGCCTATATCATCGCCCTGGGCGAGAACGACATCAATACAGGGATCCCTGCCGGAAATGCGGAGAAAGACATCAACCTCGAGGATTACACCAAGAATGCCGAAACGTTCATCGGTTATTATGCGGGAATCATCCAGCGGATCAAGAGCATCCAGCCGAAGGCGCGGTTCTTCGTGGTGACGATGCCCGCCGGCCCGCGCAAGTTCAAGGCGCCCCTCAACGAGCAGATCCGCAAGATGCCCGAGATGTTCGAGCACGTCTACCTGATCGACCTGGAGAAATACGGCCCGGATTATGAGGCGCCGGAATTCAAGAAGCGTTATTTCGTGATGGGTCACATGAATGCCGCCGGTTACCAGTGGACCGCCTGGATGTTCATGACCTACATCGACTGGATCATCGAGCACAACATGGAGGCGTTCGCCGACGTTGCCTTCGTGCGCTAAGTTCCTTACTGATATGAGGATGCGTCATTCTTTCCTGGCACTCGCCGTCCTGCTGGCCGGCGTGTGCGCCTCCGCGCAGGAGACCCCCGTTTGGAAAACCCAGTGCGGCACGCCGACGGGTCAGCCCAAGTTTCCGCTCTATTCCTATCAGGAGCTGCCCCCGTTCGTCCAGGCCGATCCGGCCGAATGGAAGGGGGTGAAGGGCCTGCAGGTGTCCTGGGCGGACAAGAACGTCCGTTACGCCAAGACATCCGTTCCGCTGTCCAAGGGCGTGAAGAACCTCACGCTGAAGGGCTGGCGGGGCGAGCGTGTCTGCGCCCAGGCCGTCATCTGGACCGGTCGTGCGGTGTCCGGCCTGAGCTATGCGCTCTCCGACCTGAAGGATGCCAAGGGCCACGTGATTCCTGCCTCGGCCTGTGAGACGGGCTTCCTCCGCTATGTGATGACGGATGAATACGGCGGTGGCTGCAACGTCCACGTACATACGCAGTTGGATTCCGCCCTGCTGGCTGATGTGGTGGATCCCTACTTGAAGTCCATGGACATGGTTCCGATGCAGACGCAGCCGGTTTGGTTCACCCTGTGGATCCCGCAGTCTGCTCCCGCCGGTACGTACAAGGGCGCCGTTTCCGTCTGCGAGGGCGGCAAGGCCGTAGGTAAGCTGGCGCTCACCGTGCAGGTGGAGGACCATGTGCTGCCTGCTCCCAAGGACTGGACATTCCACCTGGACCTGTGGCAGAGCCCGTTCGCCGTGGCGCGTTACCACCAGGTGCCGCTCTGGAGTCCGGAGCACTTCGCCGCGATGCGCCCGCTGATGGAGCGGCTCGCGAATGCCGGCCAGAAGGTGATTACCACGGCCATCACGCACTGGCCCTGGAACAGCCAGACGGAGGATCCGTTCGAGAGCATGGTCACCTGGGTCAAGAAATATGACGGGACGTGGACGTACCACTACGATGTGTTCGACGCGTGGGTGGAATTCATGATGTCCTGTGGGATCACCGAGCAGATCAACTGCTACTCGATGGTGCCCTGGCGGCTGTCTTTCCGGTATCTCGACCAGGCGACGGATTCCTATCAGGAGATCCACTGCGCGCCGGGCGAGCCGGCCTACGAGGAGCTTTGGCTGCCCATGCTGAAGGATTTCGCGGCGCACCTCAAGGCGAAGGGCTGGTTCGAGAAGACGACCATCGCGATGGACGAGCGGCCGATGGAGGCGATGCGCAACACGATCGCCGTCATCCGTAAGGCGGATCCCGGCTTCAAGCTCTCGCTGGCCGGCAACTATTATCCGGAAATCGACGCGGACATCTACGATTACTGCGTGACGTACCGGCAGGAGTTCCCCGCCGAAGCGGTGGCGCGGCGCCGGGCCGAGGGCAAGATCAGCACGATGTACCTCTGCTGCGGGCCGGAGCATCCGAATACGTTCGTGTTCTCTCCGCTGGAGGAGGCGGGTCAGGTGGGCCTGGACATGGCGGCTTTCGGCATGGACGGTTACCTGCGCTGGGCGGTGATCAGCTGGCCGCTGGAACCGCTGCTGGACTCCCGTTTCCGCACGTGGCCGGGTGGCGACACGTACATGCTTTACCCGGGCAACCGTACGTCGATGCGCTTCGAACGCTTCGTCGAAGGCATCCAGGAATACGAGAAACTCAAGATTCTGGGTAAATAGCGCAGCCTTACGGGTTCCAGACGGGGCCGGGAACGGCTGTATCCGAGGGGCGTCCTTCGGAGACGTACGGCCATCCATCGTTGTCCCAGCGAACCTCATCGAGCATCAGCAGGCGACCTTTGTCCGGTGCTGCGACGCTGTACGCATGGTAGAGCATCCAGGTCTTGCCGGCATCGTCCGTCACCAGTTCCGCATTGTGGCCGGTACCCTTGAAGACAGGGCTGCCGGCCACAATGGTCTCGTAACCGTTGTCCAGCATCCGTTTTCCGCTCCGGTCGAGGTAGGGGCCGAAGAGTTTGTCGCTGCGTCCCACGACCGTGCGGTACGTCGAATTCAGGCCGGCGCAGCAGGAACCGACCGATGCGAAGAGGAAGTACTCGCCGCCGCGTTTGTGGAGCATGACGCCCTCGAACGCGCTTCCCGCCACCTTGACGGGTTTCGCGTCCTTGCGCAAGGAGAGTCCGTCTTCCGCGAGTTCCACGATGTAAAGCCCGTAGAAACTGCCCCAGATGAGGAACTTGCTCCCGTCTTCTTCGACATAGCAGGGGTCGATGCTGTTGCGTACGCCGATCCCGTTGCTGAGGAACAGTTTTCCGCGGTCGGTGTATGGCCCCTGCGGGGCGTCCGCCACGGCCACGCCGATACCGTTGAGGTCCAGTTCGTCCCATTCGGAGAGGGCGTAGTACATCACGTACCGGTCACCGATACGGTTGATGTCGCAGGCCCAGACGTGTCCTTTCCCGCGCGCGCTCGTGAGCCAGGCGGGCATTTCGCGGAAGGCCTTCCCAAGGCGTTTCCAGTGCATCATGTCCTTGGAAGAGAAGACGTTGGCACCGGTTCCGACAGCGTAGAACGTGCCGTCGTCGGCCCGGAGGACCGTCGGATCGGGTACGTCTGCGTTCAGGACGGGGTTGACGTAAGTGGCGGGTTTGTTTTCCTCTTCCCGGTCGGCGGGGTTGGCGGGGAGGACATCCTCCTTTCCGCAGCTCCAGCAGAGCAGCGCGAGGAGGGTCAACAGGGCGTATCTGGGTTTCATCTCGGGTGCTTTTCCACAAAAATAAGATATTTTATTATCTTTGTTCCTGTTCTGAACAAAAACGTGAAAATGGATACGAAAGAAAGGATTGCAAAGGCGCTGGCCGTCGCGACGGACACGAAGGTTTTCGAAATGGGAAGCGGCGTGAGCGAAATGGCGCCGCAGGTGTTCCGGACATTCTTTCCGGGCCGGAAAGCAGTCGTCGTCGCGGATGTCAACACCTGGCCTGTCCTGGGCGAAAAGGTCTTCGCGCACTTCGTGCAGGACGGCATTCCGACGGAAAAATACATCATCGACAAAAAGGAGTTCCACGCGGAATGGAAGTATATCGAGATGATCGACAAGGTCATCGAAGGGGATTTCGCGGGGGCGAAGGCGATCGAGGAGGATGAAAACCACGTGGAGGCCGATGCAAAGCAGGCCTTCCGGGCTCCGTCCGAGGACCATTACATCGCGGTTTCGGTAGGCTCCGGCGTCATCAACGACCTCTGCAAGCTGTGTTCGCACCACCATGGGCAGCAGTACCTGACCCTGCCGACGGCGGCGTCCGTGGACGGCTATTCGTCGTTCGGTGCGTCGATTTCCTGGCAGAACGCCAAGCAGACGTTCGAGTGCCCGGCCCCGGTGGCCATCATCGCCGACATCGACGTGATCGCCGCGGCACCGAAGGAGATGACGGCGGCGGGTTACGCCGACCTGGCGGCCAAGGTGCCTGCAGGAGCGGAGTGGATGATCGCCGACTGGATGGAGAGCGAACCCATCGTGCCGGCCGCCTGGCATGTGCTGCAGGATGTCCTGGACAGCCAGCTGGCCCATCCGGAGGCCGTCGCCGCGGGGGATCTTGCCGCCGTTGCCGACCTCTTCGAAGGCTTGACCCTGAGCGGATTCGCAATGCAGGCGGCCCGTTCGAGCCGTCCCGCCTCGTGCTGCGACCACCTCTTCAGCCACATCCTCGACATGACGCACCACCGTTTTCGGGGCAAGTTGCAGTCGCACGGTTTCCAGGTGGCGATCGGTACCCTGACGATGTGCGCTGCGTTCGATGAATTCTTCCGGCTCGATCTGTCGAAGATCGACGTGGACGCCTGCGTGGCGGCCTGGCCGACCCTGGAACAGGAACAGGAACGGGCGCGGAAGGTGTTCGAAGGCTTCCCGGCCCCCGACCTGGGTTATGAGATGATCACGAAGAAGTACGACGGCCCCGAGACCGTCCGCCGTCAGCTCGAAACGCTCCGCGACAACTGGCCGGCCTTCAAGGAGAAACTGCAGGGACAGGTTTACCCGTTCTCCAAGATGCAGGCGATGATGAAAACGGCGCTGGCGCCGTATGACCCGTCGATGATCGGCGTCACGCGCGCTGCGCTCAAGGACATGTTCCCGAAAGTGCAGCTGATGCGGCACCGTTTCAACTTGCTTGACTTGGGCAAGCGGGCGGGCTTCTACGACCGCCTGGTCGAGGGCATTTTCCGTCCGGGGGGTGCCTGGGACCTTCAGCAAGAAAAATCCTAATACACAAGCATATGACATTCAGAGGAACCGGAGTGCAAGGATATGCCAAGGGCAAGGCGCTCGTCGCGGCGCCCGGATCGCCGGAACTGGCCGACCTGCCTGAAGGCGGTGTGATCCTGGTGGTCGAGGACCTGTCGCTGGAGGATTCTGCCGCCATTGATTTCAGCAAGGTGGCGGGAATCGTCGCCGAACGGGGCGACGCTTCTTCCTCCGTCTGTGTCATCGCCCGCGGCGTGGGCATCCCCGCAGTCACGGGAATCGCCGGCTGCCGGGAGGCGATCGTCACGGGCGACCGCCTGCTCATCCGCCGGCATGACGTGGTCGTCAACCCCGACTTGGAAACGGTGAATGCGTTCGAGGCCGAACGCGGCTCCGCCGATCCGCAACTGACACTCGACTTGTAACCCACGGTCCTCGCAAGGACCCGACTATGAAGAACTTCCATGCTGATGTGGCGCGAACCGCCACAGCGTTGCTGGACTTGTTCCTGCCACGCCTCTGTATCGCCTGCGGCCGTCCGCTCGCCCTCTTCGAGCGGCATCTGTGCCTGTTTTGCCTCGCGGACCTTCCCCGTACAGGCTATGCCTTCCAATCCCGCAACGGCATGGCCGACCGGTTCAACGCCCTCCTGCAGGCCGATCTTCCCGACGGGGTTCCGATCCCGCCTTACGTACGCTGCACCGCCCTGTTCTATTATCGGGGCGAAGGCGGGTACAACCGCCTGACGCAGCGGCTGAAATACCATGCCGACCTGTCGTCCGGCCGGTTCCTTTCCGGGCTGCTGGCCGACGACCTTGCTGCATCGGCATGGTACGCCGGCGTCGACCTGGTCGTTCCTGTTCCGCTGCATGCCTTCCGCCACCTTTCGCGCGGCTACAACCAGGCAGCCGTGATTGCTTCCGTGCTGGGCGGACGGCTTGGCGTGCAGGTCCGGCCGCATCTGCTGGTCCGGTCGCGCCGGACGGCCTCGCAGACCCGTCTGACGCCGGAGGAGCGTGCGGCCAACGTTCGGACGGCCTTCCGGCTGCGGCGCGGGGTGCGTCTGCCGGCGGGAGTACGGCACATCCTTTTGGTGGACGATGTTTTCACGACCGGTGCAACGCTGTATGCCTGTTACCGCGCCTTGCGGAGTGCCTGCGGGCCGGAGGTCCGGATCAGCATTGCCACACTGGCCTGTGTGACGTGATTCCAGGAAGGAAAGAAATTTTAATGAGAATCTTTCTTTTCGTAATCAATTTCTTTCTTATTGGTAAAAAATCGTAACAGAAATCCTGCTATCCTTTTTATTAAACGATTCTTATGGCCGTTACGCTGTGCTGAACAGCGCATCTATTAAAATTAAAAAAATTCTATTTAACTGTTTATATTATTGATACACAATATGATAAATCGAAATAGAAATAAATTTTAAAAATTTTTTCTAAAATTTTCTTGTTTTTAATAAAACAATACCCTATCTTTGTACTCGGGTTGAGCAAGGAGGTTCTCTCCCCTATCAACCTATTGGTTATTAGTTTTAGTGTTATTAATTATGTGGTTAGAGTGAGAGTCCGCGCGGGATGCGTCGATTCTCATTTTTTTTGTATCCGGCCCTCAGAGATTACATGTCATATGCCGTATTGTCGACGTCGGGCAGTTTCTTGAATTTTCCGATACGCCAGTACACCCGTACGTTAAAGGTACGTCCCAAGCGCTGGCGCTCATTGTATTGGATGAATCCATCTCCCAGAAGGGTGCTACGCTGCAAGGAATTCGAATGAAACAGGTCATCTGCTGCCAGGGAGACTCCCAGATGCGGTTTTTCGAAATAGCGTGACAGTTCTACCCTCCATAGCGGTTCCATCCGTGTTTCTATCCGCTGGACGGACGCCAATGATGGACGGACAACCAGAATGGAGGATAAGTCGAACCCCTTGATATTGAGAGCGGAGACAATCAAGGAAGCCGAAACGGTATTCAGCGACCGCTTCTTGTTCGATTCGTTGAAAGAATACTTGCTGTTCAGATAATTGGCCTTCAGGCTGATATTGACCCGCTCGGCCGGTACCATCCGGACGGAAAAGCCGGCTCCGACGCTCTGTGTTCGACCGATGTTCTGCCAAGTCGTCACCGACACACCGTCGTCGCGCAACGAAGTTATCGAAGAAATTTCATTCCGACTCATCCCATATGTGCCGTTCATGCTGACGGACTGTATCCATTTGACATGTTCGGGAGCTCGGCCGAACAGGAGACTGAATTCCTGGGAACGGGAACCTTTCAGGTTCGGATTTCCCATTCGGAGATTCATCGGATCCATCTGCCGTATGTATGGATTCATCCGGTCGATGCCCGGCCGGCGCACACTGGTAATCCAGTTCAGGCCGATGTTGTTGCGCCCTTGTACCCAGGTGAGGGTCGCATAAGGCAGCAGGTGCCACTCCTTGTGATGTACTTCGGAAGGCGTTTCTTCTTGGATAAAGCGGCCTTCGTCTTGCACATTTTCCACTTTCAGGCGGACGGAATAACTCAGCTTGTTACCAGCTGTCCTTCCCAGAACCGTTGTTTCTGCAAATGGAATCCGCTGAAGATAATCCATCTTTCCAGACTCCGACGCACTGGTTTCGTAGTGGCGATATATGAAACCGGCATACGTCATCCAACCGATATTCCATGACGGGATCCGCAGTGTCAACAGGTAATTGGCATTGTGGGTTCGGTTGCGGGCAAACTGGTCCTTGGTCCCCGGAAGAGCGCCCAGGGGGGCGCTTTGCTCCAACGTCGTGGCGGAATGGCTTTCATTATCTTGATAAGAGTATTGGAACCGTTGTTTGTTGTTTATTTTCCCAAAGACATGTGTCAGGGATGCGGCACCATTCAGACGCATGGGAGAAGACCCTTGTGAAGAGGATCTCGAAAGGACGGAGAACAAGGGATCCGTTCCGCTCCCAAAGAAATCCGTTTCAGCGTGAGACCATTCTTTGCTACGGGTCGTATTCCCGTCCAGCATGGCGTTTCCCCACAATTTGCGCTCAATAAAAGAGTGTGAGTAACCCAGATGGAAATGATTGCTTTGGTTTTTACTGCCGGAAGCAGCGAGACTTTCCTGGCGTAATATTCCATCGGCATCGGAAAGGGTCCGTGTGCGTGAGGAGCGGTCCTTCAATTCAGGAGGGGCATCATGATGAAACGAATATCCGACCCCCCAAGAGCCCCAAGGCGTATTGGCGACGGCGTCGGCTCCAGTCCTGAACGATCCCCGGTTGTTTCCTTCAACGTTCAGTTCTGCGGCCGCTCCGACCGGTAGGGGCTCCCGAAGGCGGATGACAAGCATCGGTGCACTGTTGTTGTATTCCGGGGATCCAGGCAGGATCAGCTCGACTTTGCGCATGTATGCAGCCTGGATGAAACTCATTGGGTATTGGCGCCTGACATTAATCAAGGCATTATCTTCATCGTCAATGAGGATGGTTCCAATCGGTTCGTCTTTGTACGCAAGAAGCCCGTTTCCGGAGGTCATCCTTAATCCGGGAATCTTCTTGAACAGGGTCGCCATATTCGTTTTGAAGGCGTCCGGATCCTTGGCTACGTCATACACGATCCGGTCGGATTCACGCCGAAGCAGCGGGCGGGCCACTACTGTAGCGGATCGCAAATCTGCTCCTTCTACCAATGTGATCCTCCCCCAGTGCTCGGATTTCCCTTCATAGTTCCAGCGGCGTGAAAAAGTTTGAAAACCGATAAAAGAGATTTGTACGGTATAGGTTCCCTTGTAGGGAGGAGTCACGGAGAAAGAGCCGTCCGCCTGGGTGAAACCAGCGGCCTGTATTCTTCTTAGGGTATCAGTCACCAGGACGTTGGCGCCTTCCAACGGGACTCCTTTTTCATCTGTAACGAAGCCTTCCAATGCGGTTTTTTCTCTTCCGGCCGCATTCGAAACCGATGATGCGTTCAATGACACGGCAAACAACAGAAAGAAAAAGAGAAAGGCCGCATTTTTCATGAATCGCATTATTCAGAAAGTAGATAGCAGATATGGCTGACGACACCGGCGACGGTTTGGTTTGCTTTTGGTGTCATAGTAAAATAAGTGATGACGGAGCCAGGGAGTAAATCAAAACCATATTCAAGTAAATCAGCTAGTTCAAGGATATCTACTGAGTCAAAGAAAAGGTCTGTTTCAAAAACATGATCACCTGAAATAACACTAACGGGGATTCCTTTAATTTCCCGGATAGCAAATCTAACCATACTGAAGACTTCGTTCCAAGATAAGTCTTGTGTGGCCATCACTGTTTCCCTAAAAGAAACAAGCCGATTAACTTGAGGAACTGCAACAGCCGTTGATTGAGAGGAAACATTTGTTGCAAGAGCAGGTGCCGACATTAAAGCAATAAAAGCGGCGACAGAAATAAATTTTTGATTCATATTAAGTATAATTTATGGTTGCTTGGCCAATATAGCCAATAAATATTATAATGCAAAAAAAAATAATTTAAACAAACAGATGCTGGTGGCGGTTGGCCATACGCTCCGCCAGGTCCAGGAGGGCATTGACAAGGTGCCCCATATCGTCCTGTTCTCCGGAGGCAAAGATGTTCTGCAAGTGCTCGGCAATGGTAGAACGGCTTTTGCTGCTTTTTTGGGGTATGGGTTGATGCCATAGGGGTCAGCGCGTCTATCAATCTTCCAATAATTACGAATTTTTCCGGACTGCCTCAAAAAGGGAGACCGTCGTAGTCGGGAAAAACAAAAAAAACGTCCGGGAGCAGTGCCCGGACGTTGTGCATAGCCGCTTTTTTAAGTTTCGTTTCGCGTACGGCGCTAGCAGTTCATCGCGCCGCAGCAGTGGATGACCTGTCCGCTGACATAGGCCGAGAGGTCGCTGGCCAGGAAGACGGCCACACCGGCCACGTCTTCCGGCGTACCGCCCCTGCGGAGGGGAATCTGCTTCACCCAGGCCTCGCGGACATCGTCCGGCAGGGCGTTCGTCATGTCGGAGATGATGAAGCCGGGGGCGATGCAGTTGGCACGGATGCCGCGCGGGCCCATCTCCTTGGCGATCGACTTGGCCAGACCGATCATGCCGGCCTTCGATGCCGAGTAGTTGCACTGTCCGGCGTTGCCGGAGACACCTACGACGGAGGACATGTTGATGATGCTGCCCCCGCGCTGGCGGGCCATCTGCGGCGTGACGGCGTGGATGAAGTTGAAGGCGGATTTGAGGTTGACACCGATCACGGCGTCCCACTGCGCTTCGGTCATCCGGAGCATCAGGCCGTCCTTGGTGATACCGGCGTTGTTGACGAGGATGTCGATGCGGCCGAAATCCTTGACGATCTGCTCCACGACGGCGTGTGTCTGCTCGAAGTCGGCGGCGTTGGAGGCATAGCCCTTCACCTTGTGCCCGAAGGCCTCGATATCCTTGATGGTCTGTTTTCCTACTTCGTTGATGACAAGGTCCGTGAATGCGATGTCAGCGCCTTCCGACGCAAATCTCATGGCGATGGCCTTGCCGATTCCTCTTGCTGCGCCCGTGACGAGGGCGACTTTTCCTTCCAGAAGTCCCATGTTAAATTTATTTTTGAGTCCGGCAAAATTACGATTATTTCCCTATCTTTGCAACCCTAATCCAATGAAACGCAACGACAATGAACAGTGAAATACGAGACGCCTCGCTCTGGGAGAGCGGAGCGTTGAAAATCGACTGGGTGCGGCATCACATGCCTCTGTTGTCGGATATCCGTGAAGAATTCACGCGGACACAGCCCTTCCGGGGGCTGCGGATCGCCCTTTCCGTCCACCTGGAGGCCAAGACCGCCTATCTGTGCGAAGTGCTCGCCGCCGGCGGGGCCGACATGTACATCACCGGAAGCAACCCCCTGTCGACCCAGGACGACGTGGCGGCCGCCCTCGTCCATGAGGGACTGCACGTCTTCGCCGTGCACGGGGCCACGCCCGAGGAATATGAGCGGGGGATCCACCGGGTCCTCGAGGCCGGGCCGCAGGTGATCATCGACGACGGCGGCGACCTCGTCTCCACCCTGCACGCGGAATACCCGGCGCTGACCGCCGGCGTCATCGGCGGCTGCGAGGAAACCACGACCGGGATCCTGCGCCTGCGGAAGATGGATGCCGCCGGTGCGCTCCGCTTCCCGATGATGCTGGTCAACGACGCCGACTGCAAGCACCTCTTCGACAACCGGTACGGTACCGGGCAGAGCGTCTGGGACGGCATCAACCGGACCACGAACCTGATCGTGGCGGGGAAATATGTCGTCGTCGCCGGTTACGGCTGGTGCGGCAAGGGCGTTGCCATGCGGGCCAAGGGCCTCGGCGCCAAGGTGATCGTGACGGAAATCGATCCCGTCCGGGCCCTGGAAGCGGCGATGGACGGTTTCTCCGTGATGACGATGGAGGAAGCGGCGCCGCTGGGCGACCTGTTCATCACCGTGACGGGTTGCGAAGACGTGGTCACGGAGCCGCATTTCCTGAAGATGAAGGACGGCGCCATCTGCTGCAACGCCGGTCATTTCGAGTGCGAAGTCGCCGTGGCGAAGCTCCGCAAGATGGCCGTGCGCTGCCGTCCGGCCCGTGCGGGCATCGAAGCGTTCGAACTGCCCTCCGGCAAGACGGTCTACATCCTGGCGGAAGGCCGCCTCGTCAACCTGGCGGCCGGTGACGGCCACCCGGCCGAGATCATGGACATGTCGTTCGCCATCCAGGCGCTCAGCGCCCGTTACCTGGTGCAGCACCAGGGCGTCCTGCCCCGCACGGCCGGGCAGCTGCTACGTCCGGTCCCCCGCGAAATCGACGAGGCGGTGGCCCGCCGGCTGCTTTCGATCCAGGGCATCCACATCGATACACTCACACCCGCCCAGCGGGAATATCTGTACGGTCCGCTGGCTTAGCGGACCCATCAAGGACTTAGACAAGATATGAGACTCTTTCCGATTTACACCTGGAACAAGGGAATACGGAATTTTGACCACAGAAGAAGCCAGTTCACGCACCAGCCCTGGGCCCAGGGCGTCATTCTTCTGTCCTGCGTGGTCGTCGCCATGCTGCTGGCCAACCTGCCCTTCACCAAACACTTTTATCACAACCTGCTCGAGACGGACCTGGCTTTCTACCTGCGCCTGCCCGGCGGCAAGGAAATCTTCTTCCCGCGGGGAATGACCGTGGAAAGCTTCATCAATGACATCCTGATGACCGTGTTCTTCTTCACCGTCGGCCTGGAAATCCGGCGCGAGATGAAGAACGGCGAACTGTCCAGCCTGCGCAAGGCGCTGATGCCCGTCATCGCGGCCTTCGGCGGCGTGGCCGTGCCGGCCCTGATCTATACGCTGGTCAACCACGGCACTGCGGCATCGTCCGGCTGGGGCATCCCCACCGCCACCGACATCGCTTTCGCCGTCGGCATCCTCTCCATCCTCGGGGACCGGGTCCCCGTGTCGCTGAAGGTGTTCCTGACGGCCCTGGCCATCGCCGACGACCTCATCGCCATCCTGGTTGTCGCCCTCTTCTACGGCGGCCACATCAACTTCGTCCTGCTGGGCATCGCCGTGCTGCTCATCGTGGTCGGTCTGCTCGTCAACCGGCTCGGCGAGAAGCACGTGTTCAATTACGTGGTGCCGTGGATCATCATCTGGGGCCTCTTCTACTATGCCGGCATCCATTCCACGATGTCCGGCGTGGTGATGGCCTTCCTCGTGCCGATGGCCCCGCGCTACAACGAGTCCTATTTCCGGCACCGGAGCGCACAGTATCTCAAGCGGATGGATGAGTATGCGGGCATCGCCTCCTCATCGGGCGGCTTCCCGAACGGGCCGCAGCGCCACTTCCTGCGCAAGCTGTCCACCATCTCCGACGGATCGATGGGCATGTCCTACCGGCTGGAGCATGCGCTCGGTCCCTGGGTGAACTTCCTGATCATGCCGCTTTTCGCCCTGGCGAACGCGGGGGTCGAGATTCCGGACCTCTCCTATTTCAACGTATTCCACTATGCACCCGAACTGGGCAGCGTGAGCATGGGTGTCTTCCTCGGCCTGCTGCTCGGCAAGCCGCTGGGCATCACCCTCGCCAGTTTCCTGGCCGTCAAGACGCACGCGGGCGAAATGCCTTCCGGAGCCTCCTGGAAGATGCTCTTCGCGGTGGCCTGCCTGGGCGGTATCGGTTTCACGATGTCGATTTTCGTGGACACCCTCTCCTTCGGCGACCAACTGCCGGAGGTGACGGCGCGGCTGCGTGACATGGGCAAGGTGGCGGTGCTGATGGGGTCGCTCTGCGCGGGCCTGCTGGGCTCGCTGCTGATCACCATCGTCCACAAGCTGTCCCGGGAATAGGGATCAGCGGTCGGCTTCGTATTCCGGCATGCCGAGGCCGGAAACCAGGTCCTTGAAGGATTTCTCGTCGCGCGGACACACCAGCAGGGCGTCGTCCGTGTCGATGACCAGGTAGTCCTCCAACCCCTTGAGCGCGTAGAGCTTCCGTTTGTCTTTCGCGATCACCAGACATCCGTGGAGGTCGCGGGCGAGGATGCGCCCGGTGTTGGCGGCGTTGCCGCTGGCGTCCTTGTCGGCGATCTGGCGGAACATCCCTTCCCAGCTGTCGATGTCGGACCAGCCGAACCGGCCGGGATAGAGCCAGGCGATGTCGGTCTTCTCCATCACGCCGTAGTCGATCGAGATCTTCGGGCATTCGGCATAAGCGCGCTGCATGAATTCGGTCTCCCGCGGCGTCTCGATCACTTCTTCCCAGCCCCGGAACAGGTCGGCGAGGGCAGGCATGTAGTGGTTGATCTCCTTGCGGATGACGGAGGCTTTCCAAACATAAATACCTGAGTTCCAGAAGAATTCACCGCTTCCGAGGAAGACCTTGGCAAGGGCCTCGTCGGGCTTTTCGGTGAATGTCTTCACTTTCATCGGCGCGTCGGTGCCCTCCGAACCTTCCGTCCGTTTTGCCTGGATGTAGCCGTAGCTGGCGGACGGGTGTGTAGGCAGGATGCCCAGGGTCATCAGCACGTCGTGCTCCGCCGCGTACGTGATGGCGGCGTCCATTGTCCGGGCGAAGAGGGTCTCGTCCGCGATGATGTGGTCGGCGGGGGTCACCGTGATGACGGCGTCCTTGTCGCGGTGCAGGATGTGGCTGTTGGCCAAGGTGATGCAGGGCGCCGTTCCGCGGCTGTAGGGCTCTTCGATCAGGTTTTTCTCCGGCAGCGAAGGCAGCTGTTCCCGCACCAGGCCGGCGAGCCGGGTGTGGGTCACGACGAGGATGTTCTCCGCCGGCAGGATCTTCCGGAAGCGGTCGTAAGTCATTTCCAGGAAGGTCCGCCCGGCCAGGGCGACGTCCATGAAGGGTTTGGGCCGGGATTCCCGGCAGATGGGCCAGAGATTGTTGCCCGCGCCGCCGGCCATGATGATACAGTATCGGTGATCTTTCATGTTATGTTGACAATTATGTGGCTCAACAATACATCGGGTAGAAAGCGTCCGGGAACACCTCCACTTCGGTGCGGGCGCCGTCGAAGGTGACGGCCACCACGTCGAAATGCACCTCCGTGTCCGGCAGGATCCGCGGGTCTTTCGACTGCGCCAGGTACCTCGCCGCCGCCCGGGCGACCCGCTGTTGCTTGCGCGGGTTCACCGCTTCCTGCGGCGGAGCGGCACAGGGCAGCATCCGGCTCTTTACCTCCACAAAATGTACACCAGCGGCGTCCAAAGTGACCAGGTCGATCTCCAAATGTCCCTTCCGGCAGTTCTTTTCCAGGAGTTCCTGTCCCCGGGCGGCCAGGCAACGGGCCGCTTCTTCCTCTCCCTTCCGCCCCAGCAGCATGCGGGGCGTCCCTTTCTTTCCGTCTTTCATCGTTCTTTGTCAGGTTGTGTACGGGGAACCGGTCACTCGAAGGTGACGACGGTAACGCCCGAACCGCCCAGCTGGATGTGTTCATCCTGGGCGGAGATGACCCCCGGCACTGTCCGGAGGTATTTTTGCAGTTCATCGCGCAGGGCGCCCGTCCCCTTGCCGTGGATGATCCGCACGGAGCCGATTCCGAGCATCAGGGCGTCGTCGATGTAGTGCATGACGATATCGAGGGCGTCACCGACCCGCTCGCCGCGCACGTCCAGTTCGGGCGAGAACTTCAGGCGGCGTTCCCGCAGTCCGCTCCGGTCCTCGGCCGGTGCCGAAGGCGCGCTGGCGGCCGGCCGGGCGGCGGCCTTGTATTCGTTGGAGGAGATGCGCTCCAGGCGGGACGGCGGCATCTGGCTGTATATGTTGCCGATGGCGACGCTGACGGTCCGGGCGGAGACGCGCACCACTTCGCCGACCATGCCGTTGTCCTTTACGCGGACTTTTTCGCCCACCTTGAGCGGGCCGTCGCGGAAGGAGTCCGCATTGTCCTGCACCGTCGCCGCAGGGGCTCCCTTGCGGGCGGCGTTCTTCTTCTGGCGGCGGGCGAGCTGCCCGAGCTTCCGCTCGATGTAGTCGTCGCGGTTCTTCTGCTCGTTCTCTTTGCGTTCCTGCAGGGCGGTGACGAAGTCCTGCAATTCGCGCCGGGCGTCTTGGGTCTTCTCCTTCTCGGCCTGCGATTCACGGATGGTCCGGATGGTCTTTTCGACGGTCTTGTTGGCTCCGCTGACAATCTCTTCCGCTTCCTTCTTGGCCTTGTCGAGGATGTCCTTCCGCATCTGCTTGATGCCTTCCAGTTCCTTCTGGTACTTGTCGGTGATCGTCTCCAGGGTGCGGTCGGTGTGCTTGATGTGCTGGAGTTTCTCGTCCAGGGCGCGGCGGTTCCGAGCGATCTTGCGCAGGTTGCGCTCGATGCCTACGAACTCTTCCCCGGCCCGGCGTTCCGCTTCCTTGACCAGCTGCTCCGGCAGCCCCATCTTGCGGGCCAGTTCGAACGCGAAGGAGCTGCCCGGCAGGCCGATGTCCAGCTGGAAGAGCGGGGCGATGGCCGCCGTGTCGAAGAGCATCGCGCCGTTCACGACGCCGCAGTCTTCGCCGGAAGCGTACATCTTCAGGTTGGTATAGTGGGTGGTGATGACCCCGTAGACGCCCCTGGAGTCCATCTCGGCGAGGATGGCTTCCGCGATGGCGCCGCCGGCCGTCGGTTCCGTGCCCGACCCGAACTCGTCGATGAGGATGAGCGTGCGGTTGTCCGCCGTGCGGATCATCGTCTTCATGTCTTCCAGGAAGGAGCTGTACGTGCTCAAGTCGTTCTCGATGCTCTGGTCGTCGCCGATGCTGACGAGGATCCGGTCGAAGACGGGCAGTTCAGAAGTCTCCGAAGTGGGCACGAGCATGCCCCACTGGAACATGTACTGGAGGAGGCCCACCGTCTTGAGGCAGACGGATTTTCCGCCCGCATTGGGCCCGGAGATGAGCAGGATGTGCTTGGCCGGGGTCAGCCGGACGGTGACGGGCACGATCTCTTTTTTCTCGCGGACGAGGGTCCGTTCCAGGAGCGGGTGGCGCGCCTTGCGCAGGTTCAGTTCACCGTTCTCCGAGAGCACCGGCATCCCGGCCTTGAAATCCAGCGCCACCTGGGCCTTTGCGACCAGGAAGTCGATGGTGCCGGTGTACCGGGCCGCCGTGAGCAGGTCGGGGATGTAGGGCCGGACGAAGTCGCTGAATTCGTGGAGGATCCGCTGGATCTCCCGGGCCTCGTCCGCGCGCAGCGAGGCGATCTCGTTCTCCAGTTCCACCACCTCGGCGGGCTGGACGAACGCCGTCTTGCCGGTGGCGGACGTGTCATAGACGATGCCCCGGATCTTCTTCTTGTGCGCGGCGGCGACCGGGATCGTCAGTTTCCCGTCGCGGACCGACAGGGCCGCGTCCTCTTCGGCGAATCCTTCTTCCTTCGCCTTGCGCAGCACGGCCTCCGCCTGCTTGGCGATGGCGGATTCGCGGCTCCGCAGGTCGCGCCGGATGCGCTGCAGTTCCTCGGAGGCGCCGTCCTTCACGTCGCCGAACCGGTCGAGGATGCCGTCGATCCGCCGCTGGACCTCCGGGAAGGTGTGCACCGGGGCGCTCAGGCGTTTCAGGTACGGGTATACGCCGTCTTTGACGGAGTCGAAGAAATGGACCAGCTTGCGGACGGTGTCCACCAGGGTCCGCAGCTTGCCGAGGGAGTGGAGGTCGATGTCATAGCCTTCCGCACCGAGCGGGACGAGGAAATCCAGGCAGTCGATATAGCCGTTCGAAGGGAAGTTCTCTTCGAACATCACGATCAGCCGCATCTCGTCGGTGAGGGAAAGGCGCCGGAGGATCTCCGAAGGGTCCGTGCTGAAAGTCTCTTCCGCGACCAGGTCTGCCGCATAATCCGTGGAACACCGGTCCGCGATCATCGTCCGGATCCGGTCGAACCCCAGCTTGCCTTCCAGCCGCCGGTCAATGGTCTTTTCGTTTTCTGTCGTCATCTTTCTCTTCCTGTACATTCTCTCCGGAACCGAGCAACAGTTTCAGTTCGTTGATGTTGCCGATCGGCGTGAGGTTGCCGTTCCGGACGAAGGAGATACCACCTGTCTCCTCCGAGACCACGACGACTTCGGCGTCCGTCTCTTCCGAGATGCCGATCGCAGCCCGGTGCCGCATGCCGTATTGGGGCGGGATGTCGGTCCGCTCCGTAATGGGCAGGGTGCAGCGGGCGGCCACGATCCGGCCGCCGGAGATGATCATCGCCCCGTCGTGCAGCGGGGAATTCTTGAAGAAGATGTTCATGATCACCCTTCTGCGGACCAGTGCGTCGACTTCGTCGCCGGTCTGCACGATGAAGTCGAGATCCTGCTTGCCGGGGAGGACGATCAGGGCGCCCGTGTGCGATTCGCTCATGGCCCGGCAGGCCTCGGCGAGTTCGTTGACCTCGTCGCTTCCGCGCTGTTTCTCCCGGATGCCCAGGAGACGGGCCAGCACCTCGCGGCCGCGCTGCCCGAGGTTGTACCGCGAGCCGAGCCGTTGCATGAAGTGCCGGATCTCCGGCTGGAAGATGATGATCAGCGCCAGCACGCCGACGTCGAGGAAGGTTCCCAGGAGGGCGGACATCAGCTTCATGTCGAACGCCACCACGATGACCTGCAGCACGAAGAGCAGGATGACGGCGATGAAGATGTTCATGGCCGAGGACCCGCGGATCCAGCGGAACACGAAGAAGATGATCGCGGCGACCATCAGGATGTCCACCACGTCGGTAAAGGAAAACTTCAAGAAGCCGAATAGACCCAGCAGCATACCGATCCGTTTTAGTCCGACAAAGATAGTGATTTCTCTTTGAAAATGAGGAAGAAGGCTTGTGGAAAACTTTGTTAATTGAAAATTATTTCGTACATTTGCAGCCCGCAATTTTGCGCGGGACAAGTTAAAATACTTATAAACAATTAATTATCAACCCAATGCCTGGATTAATTGGAAAGAAAATCGGAATGACTTCCGTTTTCGGTGCTGATGGAAAAAACATTCCATGCACCGTCATCGAGGCTGGTCCGTGTGTTGTCACGCAACTGCGTACAGTTGAAAAAGATGGTTATGCCGCTGTACAGCTTGCCTATGACGAAATCAAGGAAATACACGCCAGCGAGCCTCTCAAGGGGCATTTCAAAAAGGCAGGAACCACTCCCAAGCGCAAGCTCGCCGAGTTCGCGGCGGACTTCGAAGGGGAAATCAAGCTCGGAGACACCATCACCGTGACGGACATCGTCAAGGACGACGTCAAGTACGTGGATGTTGTCGGTACTTCCAAAGGCAAGGGCTTCCAGGGTGTCGTGCACCGCTATCACTTCGCCGGCGTCGGCGGAGCGACCCACGGCCAGCACAACCGTCTGCGCAAGCCTGGTTCTCTCGGCGCATCGTCCTGGCCTTCCCGCGTTTTCCCGGGAATGCGCATGGGCGGCCACATGGGCAATGAAAGGGTCAAGGTTTTCAACCTCGAGATCGTCAAGGTCATCCCTGAGAACAATCTTCTCGTTATCAAGGGCTCCGTTCCCGGAGCCAAGGGTTCTTATGTAACATTGGAGTTTTAGGTTATGGAATTGCCAGTTTTGAAAATCGACGGAACCGATTCCGGAAAGAAGGTTGTCCTCGATGAGAAAGTGTTCGGCGTGGAGCCGAACGACCATGCGATCTATCTCGATGTCGTCCAGTACCTCGCCAACCAGCGTCAGGGAACGGCCAAGACCAAGGATCGCAGCGAGGTGGCGTATTCCACCAAGAAACTCGGCCGCCAGAAAGGCGGCGGCGGTGCCCGTCACGGCAGCTTGAAAGCCAATATCTTCGTGGGTGGCGGCCGCGTCTTCGGTCCCAAGCCCCGTCTGTACCGGAACAAGCTCAACAAGAAACTCAAGGCCCTCGCCCGGGTTTCCGCTCTCACCTACAAGGCCCAGGAAAACGCCATCGTTTTCGTCGAGCCGTTTGAAATGGACGCTCCCAAGACGAAGGAGTTCCTGCACATCCTTGAGAACATCAAGGCCGGTAACAGGAAGGTCCTCTTCGTCCTCCCGGAGAACTCCGAGAACATTTTCCTTTCGTCCCGCAACCTCCAGGAGGTAAAGGTCATCACGGTGGACGAGCTCAACACCTACACCATCATGAATGCGCATTCCATGGTGCTGGTCGACGGCGTCCAGGAGATCCTTTCCGCCAGAGCCAACCGTTAAAAGAGCACAGAGATGGGTATTTTAATCAAACCGATAGTAACCGAGAAGATGACTGCCCAGGGCGAGAAGCTGAACCGTTACGGGTTCATCGTCGACCGTGAGGCCAACAAGATCCAGATCAAGGAGGCCGTCGAGCAGTTCTACAATGTTACCGTGAAGGACGTCAACACCGTGAACTACCACGGCAAGAGAAAGTCCCGTTACAGCAAGTCCGGCATGCTGAAAGGCCGCACGAACCACTTCAAGAAGGCGTTCGTGACCCTCGCGGGTGACGACAAGATCGATTTCTACAGCAACATTTAAGGAGGAACGAACAATGGCAATCAGAAAATTCAAGCCGACGACTCCTGGTACCAGGAACAAGGCGATCAGCGCTTTTGACGAAATCACCGCCAAAAAGCCCTACAAACCGTTGTTGGAGCCTCTGAAGAGCAGTGGCGGCCGCAACAATACCGGCCAGATGACCGTGCGCTACCGTGGCGGCGGACACAAGCGGATGTACCGCGTGATCGACTTCCTCCGCAACAAGGACGGCGTCAAGGCCACCGTGCAGACGATCGAATACGATCCGAACCGCAGCGCGCGCATCGCGCTCGTACAATATGAAGATGGCGAGAAGAGATACATCATCGCCCCTGCCGGCATCAAGGTGGGTCAGGTCGTGGAGTCCGGTTCCGGCGTCGCGCCGGAGGTGGGCAACGCCCTTCCCCTCGCCGAGATCCCCGTGGGTACGCTGGTGCACAACATCGAGCTCCGTCCCGGACAGGGTGCGGCCATGGCCCGCTCCGCCGGTACGTTCGCCCAGCTCGCCGCCCGCGAAGGAAACCACGCCATCCTGCGTCTGCCCTCGGGTGAGACCCGCATGGTGCTCGTGACCTGCCGCGCTACCGTCGGTACCGTTTCCAATGCCGACCACAATCTCGAATCCTTCGGCAAGGCTGGCCGTTACCGCTGGCTCGGACGCCGCCCGCACAACCGTGGTGTCGTCATGAACCCGCACGATCACCCGATGGGTGGTGGTGAAGGCCGCGCTTCCGGTGGACATCCGCGTTCCCGCAAGGGTCTGCCTGCAAAGGGCTACAAGACGCGCAATCCGAAGGCCACTTCCAACAAGTTCATCATTGAAAGAAGGAAGAAGAAGTAATTGTAACGGAATAAATTGAAGAGATTATGAGTCGTTCATTAAGAAAAGGTCCATATATCCAGGAAGCCCTGGAGAAGAGAATTCTTGCTATGAATGATGGTAGCAAGAAGAAGGAGGTCGTCAAGACCTGGTCCCGTGCCAGCATGATCTCCCCTGACTTTGTCGGCCATACCGTCGCCGTTCATAATGGAAACAAGTTCATTCCTGTTTACATTACGGAGAACATGGTGGGTCACAAGCTCGGAGAATTCGCGCCGACGCGTACTTTCAGAGGCCATTCGGGCAACAATAAGAAGTAATTCTCATTAACATTCAGAATTATGGGAAAGAGAAAACATGAGATGGCCGAACGGCTGAAAGAGGCCAAACAGAATACCGCTATCGCGAAACTGAACGATGTCCCCACCTCCCCGCGCAAGATGCGCCTGGTGGCCGATACGATCCGGGGACAGGAAGTGAACCACGCCATTGACCTGCTCCACTTCTCGAAGCGGGAGGCGTCCATCCGCCTGGAGAAACTCCTCCGCAGCGCCATCGACGTCTGGGAGAAGAAGAACGCTGACAAGAGCAAGGAGCTTGACAACGGCAACGTCTATGTCAAGACGATCATGGTCGGTGAAGGCCGCACGCTCAAGAGAATCCGCCCCTGCCCGCAGGGCCGTGCCGGACGGATCCGCAAGCGCTCGAACCACGTCACCGTCATTCTCGACGTTAAGCAACCGACAACCGTAGAGGAGAGCAAGTAATATGGGACAGAAAACAAATCCTATTTCTAACAGAATCGGTATCACCCGGGGTTGGGATTCCAACTGGTGCGGTGGTAACTATGCCGAGAAGATCGCTGAGGACTACGAGATCCGCAAGTACCTGACCAGCCGTCTTTCGAAGGCCAGCATTTCCAAGATCGTGATCGAGCGTACCCTGAAGCTCATCACCGTGACGATCCACGCCGCACGGCCCGGATTCATCATCGGCAAGGGCGGCCAGGAGGTCGACAAGCTCAAGGAAGAACTCAAGAAGGTTTTCGGCAAGGATGTCCAGATCAACATCTTCGAGGTCAAGCGCCCCGAGGTTGACGCCCATATCGTCGCCGACAGCATCGCCCGTCAGATCGAGGGCCGCGTCTCCTACAGGCGTGCCATCAAGATGGCGATCGCTTCGACCATGCGCGTGGGTGCCGAGGGCATCAAGGTCCAGATCAGCGGCCGCGTCGGCGGTGCTGAAATGGCCCGCAGCGAAATGTTCAAGGAAGGACGTACTCCGCTCCATACCTTCCGCGCCGACATCGACTACGCGCTTGCCGTCGCGAGCACGAAGGTCGGTGCCCTGGGCATCAAGGTGTGGATCTGCAACGGTGAGCGTTATGGCAAGCAGGACCTGACTCCGAATGCCGTGACCGCCGCCAATGCGCAGGGAGGCAGCCGTCCCGGCCGTGGCGACCGGGGTGGACGCGGTGACCGCGGCGACCGTCGCGGTGGACGCGGTGGCCGTGGCGGCCGCCGTTCCGACCGTACCGAGTAATCGTCATATCCTCTACGAAACGCGAAGAAGGGTGGCCGGTTTGGCTATCCTTCTTTTTTTTGTATATTTGAGCATTCAATATTTAATGAATCTACCCATGAGCGAAGAGAATGTGAAAAACCCCATGGACCTCAACGGTGACGGGAAGGTGACCTTCGGCGAGAAGGTGCAGTACAAGGCCGGCCAGGCCGCCGACAAGGCCAAGGATGTGTATGCCAAGGCTTCCGAGAAAGTGAAGGACGCCTATGCCGATGCGAAGGAAGACTTCGCCGAGGCGAAAGACAAGGCCAAGGAAGTGTACGCCAAGGCTTCCGAGAAGGTGAAGGATGCCTACGCCGACGCGAAGGAAGACTTTGTCGAGGCGAAGGACCTGGCCAAGTCCAAGATCCAGGAACTCAAGGACAAGAAGGCCTGATCTGTCGCGCAGGCGACATTCATGCTGAAAAGAAGATGGTAGGAGCAGCGCTTCTGCTATCTTTTTTTTGGGGGAAAAACATCGTATCTTTGTCTACGATTTAAAGTAGCCATAATGTAACGCGTATGTTTCGAACCATTAATCTTGCCTTCTTTTTGATGCTTTCTATCACCCTTTCTTTACAGGTTAAGGGCCAGAACCAAAACCGAGGAGAGGAAGAGTCGCATGGTTTCATTCCCGACTCTACGATCAACAATTGTATAAAATTATGGAATGAAGTATCGGTCGTTCGGAATTGTGGAGATTTGATGGGCTCGTTGGATACGGATGCGGATTTTCCGGACGTATTCTTTTGTGGGGCCGAAGGGACTCAGTATCTTCGTTTCATTTTTCATCCAGGTAGTTGCAACAATCAATTTGCTGAATTTGAAGTCGGATATTCTTCAAAGAAATATCCGATGATGAAGTGTCTGGAAAAAGGCATCGTAACAGAGAGTGGAATCGGCCTTGGGATAAACACAAGTGAATTGAAGAAAATAAAGGGCGTTCCGGATTCTATAGATAAAGAGGGAAGTATGCAAATCTATCATTATTTGATAGAAGACACCGACAGTGATCCTTTTCTGAAAAAATACAATGCATATATGTATCATGCTGATTATTATTTCAATAAAGGAGTCCTTGTCCGCTTCCGGTTCGGATTTGTCTATCTTTAGAATGAGATGATATGTCCGCTCCTAATGAACTTTAAGACCAGGGGGCACTTTGCTTCGGAATTACCACCAAACAGGCAAACAATGAAGCGTTATCTTCTGAGGATGCGAAGCACGTTTATAGGGCATTTTATTAACAGATAAATACAAGAAGATGAGAAAAACAGTTATTATCAAGGTTGTTTTATTCCTTTTTGCTCCGTTCATCACCATTGCGCAGCCCTCCTCCTATCTTGACAGTCTGGCACGGGCGGCGAAGATGACCGTCAAGATTCCAGCCGAATTTGATGTTCAAGAGGGGGGGAGATTATCGAGTGGACACAACGCGTATGGCTTATACCCTTATGAGATCAATCTTCATGAAGACCTACCAACGCTACAAGAGTTATATGACGAAAAGGAGCGTTTGACGGGGCCGCGGTTTTTCAATGCGCGCTTTGGTATGGTTGACGCTATCCTATATAACCGGGAAAAAGATTATTATGTCTTTGTCTATATTAAGGACAAATCTTTGACGATGATAAACGGAATTCCTGACCTTACCGCGGTGAAGACCAATTTCTTTTACGGGCTTCGGAATAATGGAGCAACAAAATATGAGAATCCATATCTGTGGGAGCTCGTTAATAAGTACTCAAAGCGAGAAGCCCGGCGGCAATTCGGGGCCTCTTTGATGTACTCCTACCCAACGAATCTCTGCGGAAACAGTTATAGGGACAAATATGAATACAGTAGAACCGTGTGGGGGAACGAGCCCGGATCCGGTAGGATTACCTTGGTTTTCTTGATGACCCGCAAGAATCAGGACCGCTTCGAAGAGTTTCTTTATGATCTGAAAGGGGCGTTTCGATTTGATGAAAGGAAGTAGCATCATCAGTGTCCGGAAAAAACGCAAAAGTCGTCTTATGGACAGGTAGCCCTTTCCCCTTGCTGAGCATCAGCCCTGCTGCAGGCATTGCGGCGGGGCTTGCTTTTTTCCGTCCTTGGTGTTGTGTTTTTGCTTTGAATCTTCTAAATTTGTAAGATGAGTAACTGCGGGCTGCAGGGACCGGATGAAGAATATTTCAATAACATAAACAATAACACTATGGGTGAATCCAGAAGAAGTTTTATCAAGAAGTCTGCGGCGGGCGTGGCCCTGTTCACGGTGCTGCCGCGGAAGGTTTTCGGAGCGATGGGCAGCGGCAAGAACATCGTCGCGCCGAGTGACCAGATGACGCGCGGCATCATCGGTACCGGTGGTATCGGCATGTCCGGCCTGCATTTCGCCAGCGATGAGCGCTGCCGCCTCGTGGCGGTCTGCGATGTGGACCAGAAGCACCTGGACAACGCGCTGAAGACCGGGCAGGAGCGCTTCGGCACGAAACTCCAGTCCTACCATGACTGGCGCGACCTGGTGCACGACCCCAACGTGGACATCGTCCATATCGCCACGCCGTCGCACTGGCACGGCCTGATGGCGGTGGAGGCCTGCCGTGCGGGCAAGGACATTTTCTGCGAGAAGCCGATGACCCGTACGATCGGTGAGGGCCAGAAGGTGGTGGAGGCCGTGAACAAGTACGGCCGTATCTTCCGCCTCGACACCTGGTTCCGTTTCAAGGACACGTTCTACGGACTGGGGACGACGGTGGAGCCGCTCAAGAAGCTGGTCGACAGCGGCGTGCTCGGATGGCCGCTGACCGTCCGCATCTCCGGTGCCACGGGCTTCGCCTGGAAGTTCTACTGGACGGGCAAGGAGAACCTCGAGCCCCAGCCGGTTCCCGAGGAACTCGACTACGACATGTGGCTCGGCCCCGCGCCGGTCAAGCCGTACCATCCGCACCGCGTGCACCAGAGCTTCCGCGGTTACTGGGACTACGAGTCCGGCGGACTGGGTGACATGGGCCAGCACTACATCGACCCGGTGCAGTACTTCCTGGGCAAGGACGACACCTTCCCCGTGAAGGTGGAGGTGGACGCCCCGCAGCAGCATCCGGACGCGGTGGGCATCTGGCGGAGCATCACCTATACCTACGCCGACGGCTGCAAGATCATCCTCGAGGGCGAAGGCTTCGAGAGCCAGGGCAAGGTGCCCTACATCGAAGGCCCGAACGGCAAGGTGTACAAGGGATTCGAGTGCACGATTCCGAACGTGATGGACATCATCAACGCCATGCCCGATCCGGAACCGCGCCAGACCGACTTCCTGACCTGCGTGCAGAACCGCCAGCGGTTCGCCCTGGACGAGATCTACGGGCACCACAGCTGCACGGTCGTGAACATGGGTTCCTGCGCCCTGCGGCTGGGCCGTACGCTCGAGTTCGATCCCGAGAAGCAGCTGTTCGTGAATGACGACCAGGCCAACCTGCTGATCAACCAGCCGATGCGCGCCCCCTGGGCTTCCATGATGCTTTAATCCCCGACCTCAAAACCGAGAAAGAATATGAAAAAGATAGTTTCCCTGATCCTGAGTCTGTCTTTGGCGACGATCCTGGCCGTCCCGTACGCCGGTGCGCAGAATGCCGCCGCCGTGGTCGACAAGGTGCTCGCCGCGATGCCTGCGGCCGACGCCTCCGCGTTCGACGCGCAGATGGCAGCCCTGTCCGCCGCCGCACCTGCGACGATTCCCGTCCTGGCCGGCATGCTGAAACCCGCCGCGCAGGGCGTGAAGAACAACCTGGTGGAATATGCCCTCACCGGCCTGCCCGCCTATGCCGGGAAGCACCCCGAGGTGCTGGACAAGGTGAGCCAGGGCTTCGCCGACGCCATCGGCAAGGCCGGCAACGCGGAAGTGAAGGCCTTCCTGATGGAACGCCTGCGCCTGATCGCCACGGACAAGGTGGCGGACGTGTTCGCCGCCCAGGTGTCGGATCCGGCCGTCGCCCAGCTGGCGCTGGGGACGCTGACCGACCTGCCCGGTTCGGACAACATCCTGCTCGACCTGGTGAAGAACGCCGGTGCGGACAAGACCCTCCTCGCCGCCGCGGCCGCCCGCAAGGGCCTGACCGCTGCGGAGCCTTACCTGCAGGAGTGGGCTTCCGCTGCGGAAGGCTATGAAAGCGACGCCCTGTGCGACGCCCTGGCCGGCATCGGTACGGCTTCTTCCCTGGACATCCTTTCCAAGAAGAGCCTGCCGGCCCTCGCCGCCCTGGCCGTGAAGCTTTCCGGCGAAGGCAAGAACAGCAAGGCGGTCGCCAAGGCGGCCAAGACCCTGCTCGCCTCGGAAACCTCCGCGCTCAAGAGCGCCGGCGCCCAGGCCCTGATGCAGAATAACCCCGCCCTGGTGCTGAAGACCCTGAAGAAAGTGCTGGGCAGCGAAGACGGACAGCTGCGTGATGCCGTCCTGTACGATGCAACGCAGATCCTCGGTGCCAACGCCCTCGTTCCGATGCTGACCGGCAAGTTCGGCAAGCTCTCAGAAGGGGCGCAGGTCGATGTCCTCAACTGGCTGGGCAACAACAAGGTATCCTCGGCTGCCGGGCTGCTGGCCGGCGTGCTGAACGGGACCGGCAAGAAAGCCGCTTCGCTTTCCAACGCCGTGAAGGTGGCGGCGATCGCCGCGGCCGGCAAGATCGGCGGCGAATCTCTGGGCAAGGTCCTCCTGGGCCAGCTCGGATCGTCCGACGTTGCGCTTTCTTCCGCTGCCCTTACTGCGCTGAAGTCCTTCAAGGGCGACCTTTCCGGCGACCTGGTTTCCGCCCTGCAGGCAGCCCAGAACCCGAACGCGCTGCTGCAGCTGGCCTCTTCCCGCAAGATCGCTGCTGTCGCGCCGGCGCTGCTGTCCCGTCTCCAGGGCGGTGACCTGTCGGCGGCCCCGTACCTGGCCGGCGTGGTCGGTGAAGGCGACATTCCCGCCGTCGCCGCTTTGCTGGCCGGTGCCAAGGACCATGTCGGTGACCTGCAGAACGCGCTTGTTTCCGCCCTGCATACGCTCACGCCCGACAAACAGTTCGAGACCCTCTTCAAACTGGTCGCGAACAAGCCTGCCCAGCCGAACTTCTTCCCGGTTTTCGCCGGCATCGGCACGGAGCAGGCTGCGGATTACCTTGGCGGCATGCTGAACGACAAGTCCGCGGACGTCTCGAAAGCGGCACTCGAAAGCCTGCTCGGGATGGACTCCGGCTTTGCGTTCAATCCGCTCTACCCGGCGGCGAAGGCCGATCCTTCCCTCCGGACGAAGATCCTGCCGCGCCTCGTGGACCTTGTCGTCAAGAATGAACCGAAACCTGCGACGAAGCAGCGCCTGTTCTCCGAATTCCTCGGCCTGTCCGATGCGAAGGAGGTCAAGGCCAAGGTGCTCGGCGCCCTGGGCGGCGTCCCGACGATGAAGTCCTTCCTGCTGGCTTCCAAGTACTTGGATGACAAGGAGGTCGCCTACCCTGCGGCGAATGCGGTGAAGGCCATCGCCGCCAAGTGCACGGAGGAGATCGACGCGGCGGCCTACATCGCCGCGCTGAAGAAGGCGGCCGGCGTCTTTTCTTCCACCGGCAATTCCGACGACGGTTACGCCGTCAGCGAGATCAACACGCTGCTTGAGAAGGCCCCCGCGCCCGTGGCTCCTTCCACGTTGACCGCGCAGGAGAAGAAGCAGGGCTTCGAGATGCTCTTCGACGGCACGTCGCTGGACCGCTGGCAGGGTGACAAAGAGAGCTACACCCCGGTGAACGGGGCGATCCTCGTCAGCTCCAACGGCACCGGCACCGGCAACCTCTACACCGACAAGGAGTACCGCAACTTTGTCTTCCGCTTCGAATTCTGCTTCCTCCGCGAGGGCGTGAACAACGGTGTCGGCATCCGTACCCCGATGGGCGTGGACGCTGCGTACTACGGCATGTGCGAGTGCCAGATCCTCGACCATGATGCGCCGGAGTATGCCGACTGGCTGCGCGAGTACCAGGTACACGGCTCCGTCTACGGCGTCGTGCCCGCCAAACGGCTCGTCCACAAGCCGCTGGGCGAGTGGAGCACCGAGGAGATCCGCGTCGAAGGCGACCACATCAAGGTAACGGTCAATGGCCAGGTCATCGTGGATGCGAACATCCGCAAGGCCTGCAAGGGCCACAATGTGGCGCCGGACGGCAGCAATGAGAACCCTTACACGGTCGACCACAGGAACCATCCCGGCATGTTCAACAAGAAGGGGTATGTCTCCTTCTGCGGACATGGCGAGGGCCTGAAGATCCGCAATGTGCGCATCCTCGACCTGGGTGACAAGAAATAATCCATTTCCAAGAATATGAAAATCAGAACTTACATGCTTGCAGGTATCGCCGTGATGGCGGCCTGTGCTTGCAGCGGGGGTGGAAGCGCTTCCACCACGACGCTGACCGGCCAGTTCGACGGCGAAGCGCCCGGACAGGTCCAGATTTCCCTTCCTTCCGCCGGTATCGATACGACCGTCGGGGTGACGAACGGCCAGTTCACGTTCCGTGTTCCCACGGATAAGGCGACGGTCGGCTTGGTCAAGGCCGGAAGTGCTGCTGCACGCTTCATACCGGATGGCACGCAACTGACGTTCCGCTTCAATGGGAATGACGAGCCCAAGGTGACTTCCAACAAGCCTGCGACTTCCTTGCAGGTGCAGTATGACGCCGTCCGTAAGGCCACCACGGACCTCCAGCTTTCTTATCAGAAGCTGTTCAGCGCGGCCCGTAAACAGGGTAAAGAGGAAGTGCTCGACTCCCTGTCTGACGCCTTCTCCGCGGAGAACAGGAAATTATTCCTGGATGTCCTGGAAAAGAACAAAGACAACGCCCTGGGTCTGTTTGCCATCGAAGGCGTCCGTTATGATGTTTCCGACGAGGAACTTTCTGCGCTGATCGGGGGGCTTTCTCCTGAACTGGCCGCTTCCGAATCACTCGTCGCCCTCAAGAAGGGCTTGGATGCCCGTCAGGCCACGGCTGTCGGCAAGAAGTTCACGGATTTCACCGTCGGTGAGCAGAAATTCTCCGATTTCGCCGGGAAGGGCAAGTACCTCCTGGTCGACTTCTGGGCTTCCTGGTGCGGACCGTGCAAGCGCGAGGTCCCCTTCATCAAGGCGGTCTATGACAAGTACCATCAGGACACCTTCGACGTACTCAGCATCGCCGTCTGGGAGCGCAGCGTCCAGGACACCGAGCGGGCTGCGAAGGAACTGGGCATCACCTGGAACCAGATCGTAGATGCGAAGGATATCCCCACCACGATCTATGGGATCGAGGGGATCCCGCACATCATGCTGATCGGTCCGGACGGCACGATCCTTGCGCGCGACCTGCGCGGCGAAGGCATCGAGGCCGAAGTGAGCAAGCACGTCAAACCTGTGAAGTAACGCTTTGTCCGAGAAACCGGCTCCTTCACTGACCATCAGGGAGAAAATCGCCCTGTTTCCACATTCCCCGGGGGTGTATCGCTACTACGACGCCTCCGGGAAGGTGATTTATGTGGGGAAGGCCAAGGACCTCCACAAGCGGGTGGCACAGTATTTCGTGCCGCCGGAGCGGCTGACGCTCAAGACCCGCGTGCTGGTGTCCAAGATCGCTGACGCGCAGTTCAGCGTCGTGGATTCGGAGGCCGACGCGCTGCTGTTGGAGAACAACCTGATCAAGCAGTACAAGCCCCGCTACAACATCCTACTGAAGGACTCCAAGACGTATCCCTGGATCGTCGTCACGACGGAGGAATTCCCGCGGGTGTACCTGACGCGGCGGGTCGACCGCCGGACCGGTACGTATTTCGGTCCGTACAGTTCCGTCACCCACGCGAAATACCTCCTGGACTTCTTCCACCGCACCTATCCGCTCCGTACCTGCAAACTCAAGATCACGGGCGAGGCGGTGCTGCGCGGGAAATTCCGCCCTTGCCTGGACTTCCACCTGGGGCGCTGCAAGGGCTGCTGCATCGGTGCGGTGAGCGCCGGGGAGTACGGTGACTGGATCCGGGAAATCTCCCGCTTGCTCAAGGGCGGGGTGAACGAGATCATCCGGGAGTATGAAGCCCGGATGAAGGAGGCCTCGGAAGACCTCCGCTTCGAGGAAGCGCAGGCCTGCCTGGACCGCATCGCTTCGCTGAAGAAGCATTACGCCAAGTCCATCATCACGTCCGCCACCGCCTCGGAGTGCGACGTCTTCTCGCTGGTCTTCGACGGTTCGGAGGCCTTCGGGAATTTCCTGCGTGTCCGCGGCGGCGCGGTGGTCCAGTCGCTCAACCTCGGTTTCAAGATGCCGATCGAGGAGGAGCGCGAAGCCGTGCTGAGCACCTTCATCGCCGAGATCGAGTCCAAGTTCGGCGACCTGGCGCCGGAGGTGATCGTCCCCTTCCTGCCGGACGTGCAGCTGGACGGCGTGACGTTCCGCATCCCCGTCCGCGGCGACAAGCTCGCCCTGCTGGAACTCAGCGCCAAGAATGCGCGGGAGTACCTCGCGAACACGATGGGCCAGCGGGAGCACACCGACCCGGATGCCTACCGCAGGGCCGTCCTGGAAGACCTGCAGAAAGCCCTGGGCATGGACGTGCTCCCGGAGCACATCGAGTGTTTCGACAACTCGAACATCCAGGGTACCAACCCGGTCGCTTCGTGCGTCGTCTTCCGCGGCGGTGTCCCTTCCAAGGCGGACTACCGCAAGTTCAAGATCAAGACGGTGGTGGGCGCCAACGACTTCGCGTCCATGAAGGAGGTGGTCAACCGCCGGTATGCGCGGATGCTCTCTGAAGCCCCGGACGACCTGCCCCAACTGGTGGTGATCGACGGTGGCGCGGGCCAGCTGGAGTTCGCCCGGCAGGCGCTGGCGGAACTGGGTCTTCTGGACAAGCTCATGGTCGTGGGACTGGCCAAGCGGATGGAACTGGTGATCCGCCTGGACGATCCGTACCCGCTGTTCCTCGACCGGAATTCCCATGCGCTCAAGGTGCTGATGCAGATCCGCGACGAGGCGCACCGTTTCGGCATCACCTTCCACCGCAACCTGCGCAGCAAGGCGCAGATCCATTCCGTCCTTCGCGACATCAAGGGGGTCGGAGAGCAGACGGAGAAACGCCTGCTGATGCATTACGGCAGCGTCGCCCGCATTGCGGCCGCACCGCTTGCCGACCTGGAAAAACTCGTTCCTGCCGCCGTGGCCCGGCGGATCCATGAAACGCTGTCCGGGGAGGGAATCTCCTAGGAATCTTCTTCTTCCACGCTGACCGTGCCTGCGCCCGCCGCCTTCAGTGCGGCGGCCAGGGCGTCTGCGGCCGCCTTCTCGTTGAAAGGACCGGCCATGTACACGACCGAACCGCCCTCCGTCGTCTTGATGAGGTCCTGGTCCGTATGGTCGTGGATCAGGTCGATGGCCTGATCGCCGAGCGAGTTGCCGTCCGCAGGGAAGATCTTCACGGTGTAGCTGTGCTGGACGAGGGATTCCTTCTTGCGCGCGGCCGTCACGCCGATCTGCGTGCCGTCTTCATAGGCCGTGATGATGGCGTCGCGGAAACCGCGCGACCGGACGGCCTGGAGGTTGTCCTGCGCCTCGCGGAAGGTGCGGAACACGCCGGCGGAATAGGTATAGGAGAGGGACGGGTTGATCTTTTCGAACACGGGCGTGATGCCCCGCAGGTCGCTCACTTCCGCCTTGCGCGATTGGGTGAAGAGCTGGATCTGGTAGACGATGCCGCCCGGCAGCGTGTTCGGCTCGGCGAAGCGGCCTTCCGGAAGGATCTGGAAGGTGAAGTCGAACGACGGTTCGGGCTGCAGGATGTTGATGGTGAACCCTTCTCCCGGGCGGTTCCGCGTGAAGGCGAACCCGTCCGCGGCGCCCACCACTTCCTTGTCGGCTTCGTTCATGAGGGCGTCGGCGTCGAGGACCACGCCTTTGAGCAGGAAGTCCATCTCGATCTGCTGCAGGTCCGTGACGGCGGCCGACAGGGCGCTGTTCAGCTCGGGCAGGGACAGTTCCTTTTCCGAGATGGCCTTCGCCAGGGCGGGTTTGTCGCTGTCCGGGGCTTCGGAGTAGGCGGTGCGCATCCGGTCGAGGGTGGCGCCGAACTGCGACACGGAGTCGCGCAGCGAACGGACGACCTTCATCTGCTCCATGTACTGCCGGGTGGCTTCCGCTTCCAGCGGATTGGCGGGTGCGCCGGTGCCTTCGATGCGGGCGGGGTCGCGCTGCGGTGTCAGGTCGGCCAGGTTGCGCAGGGTGGCGATGTCGTCCACGGCCATGCGCACGGGCATCTCGTCATATTCCAGCACGTAGATGGACACGCTGTCGCGCCGGCAGCTGCGGTTGGAAGCGAAGATGGAGTACCGGCCGTCCTGGGTATTGATGAAGAGGAAGTCGTCGTAGGGGGAGGAATAGGGGAATCCCATGTTGACGGGCACGCCCCAGGCGTCGTCCTGCCCCTCCCGCGTAGAGACGTACAGGTCGTAGCCACCCATGCCGTAGAGGCCCTTGGCGGCGAAATACAGCCGTTTGCCGTCCGGAGAGACCATCGGGAAGAGGGTCTCGGCTTCCTCGTCCAGGTTGTCCAGGGGCTGGTCGGGGGCCGTCCACACGGAATCCTGCCGGTGGGTGTGGAGAAGGGTCCGGACCCCTTTGTCGCTCTTGGCGGAGTAGTAGATGTCCTGTGCGCCTTCGGGGAAGTAGACCGCGGTGTTGCCGGTCTCGTCCTCCTCGGCGATGAGTGCGTTGGGCGCGGAATGCCAGCTGCGGTCTTCCAGCGGGTAGTAGAGGAAGAAGTCCTTGAGCGGGAAGGTGCGGCGCGCCACGACCGTGGGCTGGCTGCAGAAGCCGGTCATGTTCAGGCCGTTCTGCGCGAGGGTGAGCTGCTCTTCCGCCTTGCCCCGCCGGGTGGAATCCAGCCGTTCGATCGCCTGTTCACAACACGCGACAGCCCCTTTGAAGTCGTAGGCTTTCCGGAGGGAATCCGCCCGGAAAAGCAGCCGCTGGGGGGACAGGGTCGTTTCCTGCGCCCCTGCGTCCGGAAGGGAAGCCAGGAGGAGAACCGCTGCGAAAAAACAGGGAATATGCCTCATTTTCATCTTCATTCTCGCGTCAAAGCATCTGCAAAAATAAGAAATAGTTGGCAGATAATTTCTTTCTCAGAAAAAAATGCTAAATTTGTACCCTTATTTTTAGGCTCGCTTTGTAAAATTATAAAAAAACGATAAATTTTAACAGATTATGCAAAGTAAAGGTTGGATCCGGCTCGTCGCCATTCTGCTTGCTGTCGCGTCCCTGTGGCAGCTCTCTTTCACGGCGGTGACGGCCATCCAGGAAAAGAAAGCCGAAAAGTATGCGGAGAAGGCGGCCCAGGCCGCACAGGCTACCGCTGCTTTCGCACAGCTTCCCGAAGACAACCAGGCGTTCTACCTGGATTCGATCCGGAAAGAACAGAACAGGTATTACATCGACTCCATCACCGACAAGAAGGTGTACCTCTGGGACACCTACAAGGATGTCAAGGCGAAGGAGATCAACCTCGGCCTCGACCTCAAGGGCGGTATGAACGTCATGCTGCAGGTGCAGCTCCAGGACCTTGTGAAGGCCCTGGCCGGCGGCAATACCACGCCTGAGTTCCTCAAGGCCCTCGACCTGGCCAAGGAGCGCAGCGTGTCCTCCCGTGAGGACTACATCTCGCTGTTCGCCGGCGCATGGTCGGAGGTTGCCGGCGGAGCCCGCCTGTCCCATATCTTCGGAACCTATGAGATGAAGGACAAGATCAAGCCCGAGAGCACCGACGCGGAAGTGATTTCCGTCATCCGCTCCGAGGCGGAGAGCGCCATCGCGAACTCCTTCAACGTCCTGCGGAACCGTATCGACCGTTTCGGCGTTACGCAGCCCTCCATCCAGAAACTCGGGAACAGCGGCCGCATCCTGGTCGAACTTCCGGGTGTCAAGGAGCCTGAGCGTGTCCGCAAACTCCTCCAGGGTACCGCTTCCCTCGAATTCTGGGAGACCTTCAACTTCGAAGAAATCTATCCGTACCTGATCGAGGCGAACGCCAAGCTCGCTGAAATCTACTCCGACGAGCCTGTCGCCGTCGCCGAGGAGGAAGAAGCACAGCCCGCCGAGCCGGCCGCTGCCGCTGAACCGGCCGCTGCCGCCGACTCCCTGGTGAACGCTGAAATCGCCAGCGCGGACGATGCCGCTTCCGAAGCCGAGTTCCGCAAGCAGAACCCGCTCTTCGCGGTGTTCAGCCCGTCCAACTACAACGGGAACGCCTGCCTGGGCTTCGCCTCCGCCATCGATACGGCGAAGGTCAACCGGATGCTCGCCCTGCCGCAGGTCGCCGAGATCTTCCCGGCCGAGTTCCGTGCCATGTGGACCGTCCATCCGTCCGAATATGTCCAGGGCAACAACATCTACGAGCTCGTGGCCATCAAGTCCACCGCCCGTGACGGGAAGGCCAAGCTGGACGGCGGTGCCGTCACCGACGCCCGCGTCGTCTACGACCACGGTTCCAACGGTGAACCTTCCGTCTCGATGAACATGAACGCGGAAGGCTCCAACATCTGGGCCCGCATGACCAGCGACAACGTCGGCCGCCAGATCGCCATCGTCCTCGACGGCATGGTCTATTCCTATCCGAATGTCCAGAACGCCATCACCGGCGGTTCCTCTTCCATCACGGGTCACTTCACCCCGGAGGAGGCGACCGACCTCGTGAACGTCCTCAAGTCCGGTAAGCTGCCGGCCCCCGCCACGATCATCCAGGAGCAGGTCGTCGGTCCGTCCCTCGGTGCGAAGTCCATCCGTTCCGGTATGATTTCCTTCCTCATCGCGTTCCTCCTCGTCCTGGTCTACATGATCTTCTTCTACCAGGGTGCGGGTGTCGCGGCGGACATCGCCCTGCTCTGCAACGTCCTGCTGCTCTTCGGCGTGCTGGTTTCCTTCGGCGCCGTCCTGACGCTGCCGGGTATCGCCGGTCTCGTCCTGACGATGGGTATGGCCGTGGATGCCAACGTGATCATCTATGAACGCATCAAGGAAGAACTCGCCGCCGGCAAGGGCTTGAGCAAGGCAGTCGCCGACGGTTATTCCAACGCATACTCCGCCATCATCGATGGTCAGGTGACCACCCTCCTCACCGGTATCGTGCTCTTCATCTTCGGTTCCGGTCCCGTCCAGGGCTTCGCCACGACCCTCATCATCGGTATCATCACCTCCGTGCTGACGTCCATCTTCATCACGCGTCTGATCTTCGATGACCGGATCGCCCGCGGCAAGAACATCACCTTCGAGAACTCCCTGACGAAGAACTTCCTCAAGCACACCCACTTCGATTTCCTGGGTGCGCGGAAGTACTCCTATATTATCTCCGGGATTCTGATCCTCATCTCCCTGGTCTCCATCTTCACCAAGGGCTTCACCTACGGTGTCGACTTCACCGGTGGCCGTACCTATGTCGTCCGCTTCGACCAGCCTGTCACGGCGGAAGCCGTGCGTGAGGCCGCGTCCGTCGAGTTCGACGGTGCCGTCGAGGTCAAGCAGTTCGGTGGCGAGAGCCAGATGAAGATCACGACCCAGTACAAGAACAACGAGGAATCCACGGATGTGGACGCCGAGGTCGAGGCCAAGCTCTTCAATGCCTTGAAGCCGTTCTTCGTGAACCAGTCGATCACCCTGGGCGACTTCACGTCCACGCTGGACAACCCGAACGGTATCATTTCGTCCGACAAGGTGGGTCCGACCATCGCGAACGATATCAAGCGTGACGCCGTGATCGCGGTGATCCTCGCGCTGATCGTGATCTTCGCCTACATCGCCTTCCGCTTCCGCGGCTGGACCTGGGGTCTGGGCGGTGTCGTGTCCCTGGCCCACACGGCCATCATCGTGATCGGTTTCTTCTCCCTGTTCTCGGGTATCCTGCCGTTCAACCTCGACGTCGACCAGACGTTCATCGCGGCTATCCTGACGATCATCGGTTACGCCATCAACGACAACGTGGTTATCTTTGACCGTATCCGTGAATACAGGAACCTGCATCCGAACACCGACATCAAGACCAACACGAACCTGGCCCTGAACGCCACGCTCACCCGTACGGTCAACACGTCGGTCTCGACCCTCGTCACGATGCTGGCCATCGCCATCTTCGGTGGTGAGTCCATCCGCGGTCTGTCTGTCGCCCTCATCCTCGGTATCGTGATCGGTACGTATGCGTCCATCTTCATCGGTACGCCGGTGATGTATGACGCCACGATCTCCCAGGAGAAAAAGAAGGCTGCGCAGAAGAACCTGAAAGGCGGCCAGAAGCGCAAATAAATGCTGTTAAGCAGCAAAGGAAAGCGACCGGGCTTTTTGTCCGGTCGCTTTTTTTTGTATCTTTGATGGAATCTGAACCAACGGATATGAAAAGAATCATTCAATCGCTTCTGCCTGCCCTCTTGCTGACAGTGGCGGTCGCCTGCCAGGTCGTACAGGACGAGGTCGCGGCGCTGCGATCGGAAGTGGAGGATGTCCGCCTCCGGATCCAGTCGCTCAACGACGATCTCGGCGGCCTGCGGGCCATCATCGAAGAAATCCAACGCGGCGGCTACGCCCTGCAGACGGAGGTCCTCCCGGAAGAGGGGGATGCCCCGCAGAAGCTGGCCATCACCTTCAATGACGGCCGGAAGGTCGTCGTCACCAGCGGACACATCGGTACGGACGGCGTCACGGATGGCTGTCTGGTCGGCGTCACGGAAGAAGACGGCGTCTGGTACTGGACCCTCAACGGCGAAGGGATCGTCCTCCCGTCCGGCGACCGGATGATCGCCGTCGGCAAGGACGGCTATGTGGGCATCACCCCGCAGCTGTCGGTCGAGGACGGAAACTGGATGCTGACCCTCGACGGCGGCGCGACCTGGGAAATCCTCGCTCCGCTCAAAGGCGAAGACGGTTTCTTCGTGATCGCCGCGGCGGACATCACAGACCGTTCCATCGTGCTCACCCTCGCGGACGGCAGCGAGGTGACGGTTTCGCGCCGCCTTCCTTCGAGGTTGACCCTCACGGTTCCGGAGGAAGAGTCGTCCATCAGCGCCGGCGAAACGCTTCCGGTCCCCTATACGCTTTCGGACGGGCCGGAGGACGTGCTGCTGGTGGCCGGCAGCGACGGGCGGTACGGCGTGCGGCTCGAGGAGACCGCTCCCGGCGAGGGCATTCTGCACGTGACCTGTCCGGAGACCTACGCCGACGGATACGTCTACCTGCTGGCCGACGACAAGGAGGGCTATACGGCCGTGCGCGTCATCCAGTTCCATGAACGCTACATCGACTGGCTGGAGGGAACGAACTTCCAGGTGGATGCGGCCGGAGGAACGCTGACAATCCCTTATGTTTCGTCCTTCGGCGGCTCCTTCGTGATGTCCTCCGAGACGGCGTTCTGGCTCCATCCTGCATCGGAGGAACTGACGCCCGACCTCCCGGGCGCCCTCATCCTGAAGGTCGATCCCAACGGCAGCGGAGCCGACCGCACCGGAACGGTGGAGGTGCGCCCCGCGAACCATCCCGCTTTCGTTTACGCCACGCTGACGGTGGTCCAGAAATCCAAATGACAATATAGAAAATGCATACAATGAAAAGAATCATCAGAATCATAGGGATGACGGTCCTCCCGGCGCTTCTCCTGGCGGGATGCGACGTGCGGAAGGACCTGATCGACATCCAGAACGACATCGATTTCCTGCGGGGACAGATCGAGCAGATGAACGGCTCGATCGCCTCGCTGCGGGCGCTGCTGGATGAGGTGAAGGCCGGCGGCATCATCTCTTCGGTCGTCTACCAGACCGAGGGAAAGGACACCCTCGGTTACGTGCTCTCCTTCCAGGACGGCCGGCAGGTCGCGATCCGGGAAGGGAAGGACGGCTATTCCCCGCAGCTCGGCGTGCAGCAGGACGAGGACGGCACCTGGTGCTGGACCCTGGACGGAGCGTGGCTCACCGACGGGGACGGCCACCGCATTCCCGCCGCGGCCCGCAACGGCGTCGACGGCGTGGACGGCCTGACTCCCCAGCTGAAGATCATCGACGACTACTGGTATCTCTCCGTCGACGAGGGACTGAACTGGACGCAGCTCGGCAAGGCCAAGGGCGACGATGCCCCCTCCGTCTTCAAGGCGGTCGACACCAGTGCGGAAGACCACGTCACGCTGACCCTGATGGACGACAGCGTCATCGAGATCCCCGTTTACCGTCCGGTCGGCCTGACGCTGGACATCGAGGACGCGGAACATCCGCTTGCGCCCGGCGAGACGTTCGTCATCGGTTACGAAGTCACCGGAACCCTGACCGACAACACCGTCGTGATGGCCGGTACGGACGGGAAGTTCCTCTTGACGATGGACCGCAAGCCGGCATCCGGCACCGTCACCGTAGAATGCCCGGAAGCCTTTTCCGAGGGGTTCGTCTTCCTGATGGTGAACGACGGCGAAGGCCATTCCGCCGTGAAGGTGGTGAACTTCTTCGGCCGCCGCATCGAGGTGGCGGATGGCTGGGACTTCCAGATCGACTGCAAGGGCGAAATGCTCCATCTTCCGCTGGCATACAATTTCGACTATACGCTCGAACCTGACGACCAGACCGCATCCTGGGTCCACGTGGAACAGGCCCGCGCCGCGATGCAGGAAGGAGAGATTCTCCTGCTGGCGGATCCGAACCTGACCGCCTCGGAGCGTGTCGGCCTCATCAAGGTCTGTCCGGCGGACAACCCCGCGTTCGTTTTCGAGACGATCCGGATCGTCCAGTCCGGCAGCGAATTCTCCTTGGAGACGGAATCCCTGAAGGCGGAGGCGGACGGCGGCGCCTTCGAAATCCGGGTGCGTTCCAGTTTCCTGCCGGAATGCGTGCTTCCCGAGTCCGCCGGCTGGCTGGAAGCCGAACTGGTTCCGGACACCGATGACGGGACGCTCTGGCTGCTCCGGCTCACCGTGGCGCCCAACGACGGCTCCGAAGCCCGTACGGCGGTCATCTCCGTCGTCAGCCCGGAAAATGACGGTTTCGAGATGGGAACCTTGTCCGTGGAACAGGCGGCGGCCGTGCCGGAAGACGACGACCCTGAAGACGGAGGCGGCCTATGAAACGCGCGCTCTTGTTCCTCCTTCTCGCGTCGGCCGGCCTGTCAGCCTCCGCCCAGCGCGTCGCCGTCCAGACCAACGTGCTGGACTGGGCGGCCCTCGGTACCGTCAACGCGGAACTGAACGTGGCCGTGGCCCGGCACTTCTCGGTGATGGCCGGCGGCTGCTACAACCCCTGGTCGTTCACGGGCCACAACCCGGAATGCACCATCATGAACCAGCACACGACCGCATACGCCGGTGTCCGTTACTGGCCCTGGTACGTCCATTCGGGCTGGTGGTTCGCCGCCAAGGGACAGTGGCAGGAATATGCCAACACCGGCATCTGGCGCGCGGCCCTCAAGGAAGGGAAAGGCGGCCTGGGCGGCGGTCTTTCGCTGGGATACACCTACATGCTTGCCAAGCATTTCAACCTCGAGTTCGGGGCCGGGATGTGGGTCGTCCACTATAAGGAACATCATTTTTATGACAGTCCGGCGAAGCTTTCGGTCCGCAAGGAAGGCCCTGCGACCTTCGTCTATCCGGACTTCCTGTCGGTCAGTTTTGCATACGTATTCTGATGAGTAGACAATCTGTGCTTACCGCCCTCGTGGTCGTGGGAATCGTTCTGGGCGGATCGTGTTCGACGCAGCGCAAGCTCGCCCGCCTGAAGGATGGCGGCGCCGCAGCCGGAATCGAAATCGCCAAGGAGGAATCCTATGTTCCCCAGTTGGAGGGGAGAGCCGTCACACGCGACACCCTCAGGATCAAGGATGACGCGGGGAACGAATTCCTCGTCATGAAGGCGGTTAAAGACGCCCTGTCAGGTGACGTCGTCGCCTCCGAGGAACTGAATGCGGCCACCGTCACCGCCCGTTTCCGGAACATCGCCGAGCGGCACGGCAAAGTAGACCTCGCCTTCCAGGTGATCGTCCCGGCCGCCATGCAGGACAGCCGCTGGCAACTGCGCTTTTATCCCGACATGTACATCCTGTCGGACAGCGTGCGGCTGGAGCCGGTCATCATCACGGGCAACGCCTACCGCCGGGCACAGCTCAAAGGCTACCAGCAGTACAACCGTTTCCTGTCGAAGATCGTCTCGGACTCCACGCGCTTCGTCAACCTGCACCAGCTGGAGATCTTCCTCCGCCGCAACATCCCGCAGGTGTACGCCTTCAAGACGGACTCGACCGTCGTGACCGACGAGCAGTTCTATTCGATCTACGGCGTTTCCGAGCGGCAGGCGGTGGAGCATTACACCAACAAGATCGCCCGCGGCATCAACGAACGCCGCAAGAGCAAGATCGACAAGATGTACCGGAAATACATCAAGGCACCGATCGTCAGCGAGGGCATCCGGCTGGACACGGTGATGGTCTCCGACAAGGGTGACTTCATCTATCATTACATCCAGACCATCAACACGCGGCCGCGCCTGCGCAAGGTCGACATCGTCTTGTCCGGCGACATCTACGAGCAGGACAAACGGCTCTATGAAGTGCCTCGTAGCCAGCCGCTTACCTTCTATATCAGTTCCCTCTCCGCCTTTACCGACGCACGTGAGAAGTACCTGACGAAAGTCGTCGAGCGGAAAGCCGCCGCCGACATGACGGCGGACATCGCCTTCAAGGTCGGTTCTTCCACGATAGACCCGTCGCTCGGGCGGAACGGCACGGAGCTGCAGACCATCCGGCGGATCTTGTCGTCCCTCGTCCAGAACCAGGTGTACGACCTGGATTCGATCGTGGTCACGGCTTCCGCGTCACCGGAAGGGAAGCTGGCCTTCAACCAGAAACTCTCCCGGGCGCGCAGCGAGTCGATCTCGAAGTATTTCGACAACTGGGTGCGCCATGTGCAGGATTCCCTGGAACGTGACGGCTACAGCGTCGACGAGCAGGGCCGGGCCCACCGCTACCAGCGCCGCAAAGTCTCCTTCCTCAGCCGCAACAAGGGCGAGGACTGGGACCAGCTCGACTGGATGATTTTCCGCGACACCGTTCTCTCCGACGGCGATAAATCGCACTACGAGACCCTCGCATCCGTCTCGAACCTCGACGCGCGGGAGTACCTGATGCAGCGCGAGCGCTGGTATCCGTATGTGAAGGACGTCTACTATCCGCGCCTGCGCCGCGTGGCTTTCAACTTCCATATGCACCGGAAGGACATGGTCAAGGATACCATCCACACGACCGTGCTCGACTCCGCCTACATGCGGGGCGTGGAGGCTCTCAAGAACATGGATTACGAGACGGCCCTGCGCTTCCTGCGGCCGTATGACGACTTCAATACCGCCATCGCCTATGTGGGCCTGGACCGCGACATCAGCGCCATGGAGATTCTCTCCCGGCAGAAGGAAACGGCGCCGGTCAACTACCTGATGGCCATCCTGTATGCCCGCCGCGGTGACGAACAGAAGGCGGTCGAGCGCTACCTGCGTTCGTGCCGGCAGAATCCCTCGTACGTACATCGCGGGAACCTCGATCCCGAGATTTCCGCGCTGATCAAACTGTATGGGCTGAACCGGGAGGACGACCTGTAAGGCCGTCCGCCCGGGATTTTCAGAGTTTCGTAGCGAAAGATTCCATCGGCTGCCGTTCCGTATGGCGCGGATTCGGGCTCGCGTCTGCCGACGGGTGTCCGACGGCAAACAGGGCCGTTATCTCGAAGCCTTCCGTTTCCGGGAAGGCTTCGCGGACTTTCACCGGATCGAATGCTCCGATCCAGACGCTGCCCAGACCCAGGTCGGCGGCCTGCAGGATGAGGTGCGTTCCGGTAATGGCGGCGTCCGTCGCCGCTTCGTTTTTTCCGTCGTAGCTGCGGACCCAGGCCGCTTCGGGCTTGACGCCGACCATCAGCACCGCCGGGGCGCCGAAGGTGGGATGGACGGCCCGGATGCGGGCGAGGCCCTCTTCACTGCAGATCGCCCAGATGTGGACCGGCTGGCGGTTGGCGGCCGTCGGAGCGACGCGCGCCGCCTCAAGGAGGGAGTTGATCTCCTTTGCCGTCAATGCTTTATCGGAAAAACTGCGACAGGAATAGCGGTTCCTGGCAAGGGTGAGGAAAGGTGTTTCTCCCAGATGCTCGGAAATCCGCTGCTGGACATCGGCAAAAGCGGCACGATGATGGATTCTCGTCAGGTCGCTGATCCGATGGAGGAAGGTTTTTCTTTTCTTGCTCATGTCGGGAACATTTAAGAGGTTTAACGTCAGAATACGCTACAAGATAAGCATTCCGTGTGAAATCTCCAAGTCTCTGCTTACAGCCGGTACCGGACGCCGCACAGGAAATAGCCTTGTTCGCCGGTACCGATCTCCGCGAATCCGCGCACTTTCCGACCGAATTCCACGCCCAGCAGGCTCGCCTGGAAATTGAAGAAGACGTCCGGGGAGGAGTCTTGGGAGCCGTCGTTCCGTTCGAACCCGAAGAGGGTCGCACCGGCGCCGACCTTGGAATAGGCACCCCAGCTGTCGCGGCGGAGCCAGTTGATTTTGACGGCGGGCATCAGGGAGGCAGCCCTGCCGAAGCGGTAGCCGCCGTCGTCGGAATAGGCGTTCCGGAAGTAGGAATAGATGCCGATGCCGCCGACGCCGATCACCGGGCTGACGTTATAGAAATACTCGGCGCCGATGGGGCCGATCATCGTACTCGATTCGACACCCTTCCCGAAAATGGCCTCGATGATATCCGCGAAGATTTCGATGGCGAGGGTATTGTTGAGATATCCGTACGACAAGCCGAATTCATTCTTGGGGCAGTCGGTCGACTGTGCCCGGACGATTCCGGAGTGGCTGCCGAGCAGCAGTGCCATGCACAGGAAAAGGAAGAATGGTTTTTTCATCGTTCAAACTGATTTGTCTTGCAAAGATACGTGGATTATTCTATATTTGAATCACTGAAACTTTTAATCATCGAAACATATGAAAAGATTGGTCAAATGCCTTCTGGTTGCTTCCGCATTGCTTTTCCTGCTTTCTCCGGCCCTGAACGCCGCTGCGGGAACCGCCTCGGAAGCACCTTCCGCGAAGGTAGTCAGGAAGAAAGCCGCCAAGGCTTCCAAACAGGTGCGTGAACCCTTGTGGCCGAAAGGCAAGATGCCCGATGTGCAGCCCGACCAGATCGCGGCGATGCTCGACGAAGCGCGTGCGGAAGGATTCGACCGCGACGCCCACCGGATGCCGTACCTGGAGTGGTTCGAAGCGCCGGCGGCCGATGTCCGTACGGACGCCTGCATGATCCTCATCTCCGGCGGCGGGTATTATACCACGTGCGACATGCACCTGATCGACCTCTGGCACAAGGAACTCACCAAGCGGGGCGTCCAGTGCGTCAATTTCGTCTACCGTACGCCGCGGGCGGAAGGCATTCCGTACTACCAGACGGCATGGGAAGACGGCCAGCGCGCGGTCCGGCTGGTCCGCAGCCAGGCGGCCAAGCGCGGCTTCGACCCCGAGAAGATCGGCGTGGTGTCGATGTCCGCGGGCTCGCACCTGGCCCTGCTGCTGGCCACCAGCTCGCAGACGCCGGCCTATGCACCGGTCGACAAGATCGACGAAGAAGTGCCCTGCCACATCAACTGGGGCATCATCAACGCGCCCGCCTATATCACCACCGACGGGGAGACCGGGACGGAAGCGACCCGCGACGGCTACGGCCCCGACGTGCGCCTGTCCGACATCTTCAAGTTCGACGAGAAGACCTGCCCGCTGTGCCTGCATCATGGCGGCCTCGACCCGTATACGCCCAATGGTTCCACGCTGGTGTACCGCCAGCTGCGCCGGATGGGCATTCCCACCGAACTGCACCTGTATCCGAACAAGTCGCACGGCGCCTACGGCTTCGACCGCGCCCTGGAATTCATGACCCAGATGGGTTTCCTCGGACCGGTCGGGGAAGAGGTCGACCTGATGAGCCGCTACGCTTCCGACGTTGACCGCGCGGAGTGCATCCGGGAGGACATCTGGCCGGAGGGGAAGACCCCTTCGGACCAGCCGCAGTTGTGCAAACCGTACATCGAGTGGCATATCCCCGCCAACCTGAAGACCAAGGCCATCCAGATCATCTATTCCGGCGGGGCCTACATGGGCAATGACCCCGACGGCTTCGAAGTGGCCCCGGCGCGCCGTTACCTCAACGCGATGGGCATGACCGTCGTCACGATGCGCTACCGCTCCCCGCGTCCCGAAGGGCTCGCCAAGCACACCACAGCCTGGCAGGACCTGCAGCGGGCCATCCGCATCGTCCGCAGCGAAGCCGCCGCGCGCGGCCTGGATCCCGACCGGATCGGCATCATGGGCTCCTCTGCCGGCGGACACCTGACCCTGATGGGCGTGACGTCTTCCGGGCACCGTTCCTACTGGCCGATCGACCAGATCGACGCTATTCCCTGCAATGTCCAGTGGGGCATCGGCATCTACCCGGCCTACGCGCTGACCGACGGCCTGGATGTGGGCAACACGACGGGCGGGAACGATGATTCCGCCGTCCTGGCGCCGGAGTTCTCCTTCGACTTGAAGACGGCTCCGATGCTGTTCATCCACGGCGATGCGGACGGCTGGGCGGCGATGAATTCCGTGAAGGCGTGGGAGAAGATGCGCAGCATGGGCATCCAGAGCGAGCTGCACACCCTGGCCTTGCGGAACCACTGCTTCCAGCGCGCGGCCTCGCCCGGAACCGGCAGCTACACCTGGCTCGACCGGATCGGCGAGTTCCTCCAGCCTTTCATCAAGGAGGAGTAAATGAGAAGATCTTCCCGACTGTGGCTGGCAGCCGTCCTGGCTGCCTGCCTTTTCGCCGCGCTGTATTGCTTCTGCTGGCGCAAAGCCTGTGTCGAAGTTCCTGCCGCCGAGGATGCCAGCGCCTTCGTGACGCTGACCGACGCCGTGCCGGATGCGATCCTGGAGATTCGTTATTTCGGGACCTACAACTTTGTCGGAACCCGGATCGACGGGTATGAGGAGCCTACGGCGCTGTTGACCCGGAAGGCGGCCGAAGCGCTGCGGGCCGTCAGCGACGAGATGGTCGCCCGGGGCTACCGGCTCAAGATCTACGACGCCTACCGTCCGCAGAAGGGCGTGGACCATTTCGTCCGGTGGGCGGCCGACGTTCCGGACACGAAGATGAAGCCGTATTTCTATCCCGACCTGGACAAGGGTGTCCTTTTCGAGCAGGAGTATATCATGGAGAAAAGCGGCCATACACGCGGCTCCACGATGGATCTGACGCTGTTCGACATGGCGACGGAGAAGGAGGTGGACATGGGCGGCACCTTCGACTGGTTCGGCCCGGAGAGCCATCCGGATTTCTGCGGGAATCCCGAGACCGGCGAATACACCGGCGACAGCGGACAGAGCCCTTCGGGCCGGGTCCTCACACCGGAGCAGTTCGCCAACCGGATGATCCTCCGCAAGGCCATGATGGACCACGGGTTCAAGCCCCTCGACAGCGAGTGGTGGCATTTCACCCTCCGCGACGAACCGTTCCCGGACACCTACTTCACCTTCCCCGTCAAAGCGCTCCGCACTCCCGCGCCCGGTTCACCAGTTCCGCGGTGTTGGCGGCGTCGTATTTGACGAGCAGTTTCTTCCGGTACCATTTGATGGTTTCGGGGCTCAGTCCGAGGGCCTCGGCGATCAGCGGCGTGGTATAGCCCTTCGCGAGGAGGTCCAGGATCTCCCTCTCCCGTTCCGACAGCGCGGGCGCGTCCGGAGCGGGTGCGGGCTTCATCTCTTCGATGGCTTCCTCCAGCACGGCCGACACCTCCGTCTTCTCCCGGTTCGACCGGCGCAGCCGCCGCCCCGTCAGCAGCAGGAGCGCCAGCAGCAGGAGCGCCAGCGCGCCCCCGGCCGCTGTCAGCAGGATCTGCTTCCGCTGGGCCGTCAGCGCGGCTGCCATGTATTCGTAATTCTCCTTGGAGAAGGCGAGTTCTTCCCGGTTGTGGACGGAATAATACCGGTCGGCCTCATGCAGGCTGCGGAGGGCTTTCCAGGTCCGACCCTGCTCCATGTAGGCGCGGCCGAGCCCCTTCTGCGCATTCGCCGTCAGCAGGGAATCCCCCTGCGCGTATTGCAGGGCCTTCTCATAGGCCAAGACGGCTTTTCGCAGTTCTCCTTCCTCCACCCAGGTTTCGCCGATGTTGTAGTACAGCACCGAAGAACTCTCCCGCCATCCGTATTTTTCGAAGAGGGCGCCGGCCTTCCCGTACCATTCCATCGCCTGCGGGATGGAGTCCATCATGTTGTAGACGTTGCCGATCGAGCCGTAGAGCGCCGACAGCTGGTCGTCGATTTCCTTTTCCGTGTAGCCCGCCGGGTTGGAGTAGGAGACGGCGCCGGCCATCTGTTCCGCATCGTCCATGGATTTCCGGTAATAGACCAGGGCGCTGTCGAACTGCCCGCGGCCGAAAAACTGCTGTCCGATGTGGCGGCAGGCATCGGAGCTGGCATACACCCAGCCTTTCCGTCGGCTGATTTCCAAGGCTTTGCGGGCATAGAACAGACACTTGTCCCCATTGAGCGGACCGTACCCCAGCATCAGGTCGCGGCAGGCGCGGTTCAAGTGGTACAGCTGCTCGTCGGAAGCCCCGTCCACGGCCTGGGGCGTCCACCGGCCCACCTCCCTTTCCAGGGAATCCAGGTTATGGCCGCGGTGGTCGTTGTAGGCCGGGGAAGGTACGCAAAGAAGCGCTGCCAGAAGGGCTGTCATCCATCGTCTCATAGGTTGTCGATCTTCTGCGTAAAGATAGGGATTCGCCTTCGGATTCTATGCTTCCGCCGTGATAAATCCGCAGAATTCAACCCTTTCGGGGGGAACCGTCCCCCCGAAAGGGTGGTGTTTATGACAATGAAATCTGCGAAATTTGCAAAAATCGAAACCGCTGATGGAAGAGCAAGCCGCACATAACATCAAGTTGACCCGGCGGGAAAAAACCATCCTGCAGGAAGTCGCCCTCGGGCGGACCACGCCGCAGATCGCCGAGGCCCTCGGACTGAGCCCCGAGACGGTCAAGTGGTACAGGAAACAACTGCTGGTCAAATTCTCTGCGGCAACTTCCGCCGAGGTGGTCCGCAAGGCGGTACAGAATGAAATCATCTAAATAAAACCACGTATGAAAAAGATTGTCACTGTTTTGCTGGCGCTGTCGCTGACAGGCTTCCTGGCGGCCGGCCAAAGCGTCCTGGAAAGGATGAAAGAACGCACCAAGAACGCCGTTGAACAAGCGGTCGGCGAGAAGGTGGAAAAAGGCGTGAACGATGTGCTCAACGGCAATATCGGGAAGAAGAACAAGAAGGAGAAGGAGGCGGAAGCGGAAAAGGCGGAAACCGCCCGGCCCGAGGCGGAACCGGCGGCCAAGCCCGCGGGCCAGCCCGGGAAGCAGGTGCAGGCCGGTTACGCCAAGAGCGATTTCGTCCCCGGCGACGAAATCTTCTTCGACGATCCGGTGGAGAACGAAACCGTGGGCGAGTTCCCTTCCCACTGGGATTTCCTCGGCGGTGAAGAGTGCGAGATCATGACCCTGGACGGGGAACAGGCCATCAAGCTTTCCGGCTGGTACAGCATCATCGCTCCGCTGATGGAAGAGGCGGATTACCTTCCGGATGCGTTCACGGTCGAGTTCGACGTGTGGTCCAATGCGACCGGCGGGGCCAGCAACAACGACCACATCGACCTCCTTCTGGGGTCGGAGGAATCGGAAGAGACCGTCGTCGTCACGTTGAATCCGGCCTTCAACGAAGAGCCCCAGTCCTCCCGGGCAGACATTACCTATACCTACCGGTCTCCGTCAGGCGATGCCCGTGAAGGAACGGCCGAGGGAGAGATGCTGACACCGCTCATCCAGCCCGACACCTGGCTGCATGTGTCCGCCTCTTTCAACAAGCGCGCCTTCAAATACTATGTCAACGGCACGCGGTTCATCAATCTGCCCAATGTGGCGCGTCCCACCCGGATGGCGCTCCGGTCCGTTTCGAACTGCGACGAGAAAGACCGCTTCTACTTGAAGAACATCCGCCTGGCCCAGGGCGCCGTTCCGCTGTATGACCGCCTGGCCAGCGACGGGAAGATCGTCACCTACGCCATCACCTTCGAGACGGGCAAGGCCGACCTCAAGCCGGAATCCATGATCGAGATCAACCGCATCGCCAAGCTCATGCAGGAGAACCCCGGCCTCGAATTCGAGGTCCAGGGCCACTGCGACGCCACCGGAAGCGACGCCGTGAACGATCCGCTGTCGCAGAAACGGGCCGAGGCCATCGTCGCCGCCCTGGTGGAGCAGGGCATCGCCCAGGCCCGTCTGACCCCTGTCGGCAAAGGCTCCCACCAGCCCATCGCGTCCAACAGCACCGCCGAGGGCCGCGCCAAGAACCGCAGGGTCGAGTTCGTGAAGAAGAACTAGGCGCCCGGCCTACGGCTCGACGAGCTCTTTCTGAATGGTTTCCAGGGACTTGCCTTTCGTCTCCGGAAGCCAGAGGGCGAACACGAAGGAGAGCCCGGCAATGATGGCGAAGAAACTGAAGATGTACTTGCCTCCGATGGAAAGGCAGAGCGGGAAGAACCAGGTCAGGAGCGCGGACCACACCCAGTGCGTCATGCTTCCGAGGACCTGGCCTTCCGCCCGGACGCTGTTGGGGAAGACCTCGGCGATCACCACCCAGATGGTCGCGCCCAGCGAAAGGGCGAAGAACGCGATGTAGGTACAGATGCAGACCAGCAGGTAATAGCCTTCGAATGCGCCCAGGTGGAATCCGCGCGCCACGAGGAACTGTGCCACCACCATGCCGGCGGCTCCGACGAGCAGCAGGGTCTTGCGGCCCACCTTGTCAATCAGGACCATGCCCAGGATGGTGAAGGTGAGGTTCGTAAGGCCGACGATGATGGACTGGAGCATGGCGCCGTCACGGAACACGCCGGACATCTCCAGCAGGCGCGGAGCATAGTACAGGATGGCGTTGATGCCGCTGAGCTGGTTGAAGGTGGCGATCAGGAACGCGATCAGGATGGGCTTGCGGAACTTCCGCTGGAAGAGCCGCTCCTTCTTCACGCCGGCCGCCGACGCCAGGGATTCGCGGATGGCCGCCATCTCGGCCGGCACGTCCGCCTCGCCCGTCCGGTCGAACACGGCTTCCGCCTCGCGCTCGCGTCCCTGGGCCACCAGCCAGCGCGGGCTTTCGGGCAGGGTGAACAGCAGCACGCAGAAGAGCAGGGCGGGGAAAGCCTCGGCGCCGATCATCCACTGCCAGTCGTTGGGAACGCCCGCGATGAAGTAATTGGAGAAATAGGCTGCCACGATTCCCAGCACGATGTTGAACTGGAAGAACGCCACGAAACGGCCGCGCCACGCCGCCGGGGAGATCTCGGCGATGTACATCGGCCCGATCACGGAAGATGCCCCCACGGCCAGGCCGCCGATGAAGCGGAAGAACATGAACGAATACCAGTTCACGATCGCTGCGCTGCCTACGGCCGAAATGAAGTACAGGAGGGCGATGACCTGCAGGGACCGGAGCCGGCCGAAGCGTTTGGCCGGACGCCCGCAGAAGAAGGCGCCGATGATGGTTCCGATCAGGGCGGTGGCCATCGTGAAGCCGTGCGCGAAATCAGACAGGCCGTATATTTTCTGGATGGCGCCTTCCGCGCCGGAGATGACGGCGGTGTCGAAGCCGAAGAGCAGGCCGCCGAGGGACGCCACGAAGGCGATCCAAAACATATAAGGAGTCAGGTGCTGTTTCATAACGTGTATTTTATGCGGTTGATGACATGGTCCTGGTAACAGGCGTCCAGTTCGACGAAATAGCCGCTCCAGCCCCACACGCGGACGATCAGGCCGCGATGCTGCTCCGGATGCACCTTCGCGTCGAGCAGTTTTTCCTTGTTGAGGGTGTTGAGCTGCAGCTGGTGCCCGCCGAGCCGCACGAAGTAGCGGATGAGCTGGGCGAGCTTCGAAACGGTCTCATCGTTGCGGAAGATCGTGTCGTCGAGTTCGATGGTGAGCGGGCCGCCGTTGATGGCGTCCTGCAGGTGCGGCTTGGTGAACGAACGCATCACGGAAACGGGGCCTTGGGCCCGCAGGAACATGCTCGGCGTGAAGTTGGCGGGGATGACCTCCCCCGCATGCCGGCCGTCCGGCGTGGCGGGCAGGTCCTTCGCATGGAAGATGTAGTACATGGCCGTGCCCGTCCCGGCGCGCCAGCACCCGCCCCGTTCGTTGCGGCGACCGCGCAGCGCGGCCGCGAAGCAGTCCAGCAGGGCGGTTCCGACGGCGTCCGTCCGGTCGTCGTCCTGCCCCATCTTCGGACCCTCGAAACGGAATTTTCCGTACAGGTCCGGACGGCTTTTGAAATCGTCCGCCAGCGCGTCGCAAAGTTCCTGCGCGCCCACGCTCTTCTCTTCGAAGACATACTTCCGGACGGCCGCGAGCGAATCCGCCGCGGTGGAAAGGCCGGTGCCGTGGATGCCGTAGTTGTTGTATACGCCGCCGAGGGAAATGTCCTGCGCGCGTTCGATGCAGCCGCCCATCAGCACCGACATGAACGGTGCCGGCACGATGTACAGGCGGTCATGGGCGGCGGTGATGCGCGCGCACTCCTTGCGGATCCCTTCTTCGACGCAGGCGAAAAGGGACGCGTAGTCGGGGAATTCCGGAAGACGGGCGACCGCGTCGCTCACGATGCGGGCGAAGGAAAGGGCGTCGATGTTGGGAATCTCCATCCCGTTCTTCGGGATGATGAATTCCCAGCAGGCCGCCACCACGTAGTTGCGGGCGTCTTCCGGCGCGTAGCCGAGCTTGATCAGCCCCGGAACCACCACGTCGTCGTTGTCGTACTGCGGGAATCCGAGACCGCGCTTGGTCAGGCGGGCGCCCAGTTCGAACACTTCGAGGGGCGTGTCCTTGTCGACACGCAGGTTGATCTTGGGATCGATCAGATTGAGCTCGTAACTGGCTTCCAGGCAGATGCGTGACACTTCGTTGAAGAGATAACGTCCGTCGGCGCCGCGGCCGGCCAGGACGATGCTCTGCCCGTTGTCTCCCTGCTGCATCCCGACATACAGGTCGCTGTCCTTGTTGCAGCTGAGGAAGAACTCGGTGATCAGTTCGGCCGCCTCGTCGGGTCGGAGGCGGCCGGCGGCGAGATCCGCCTGAAAGAAGGGGTAGATATATTGGTCGAACCGCCCCAGGGTGTTGTGGTAGCAGTCGCTCTCCCACAGGGTGAAATGCACCATCCGGAGGAGCTGGAGCGCTTCGAGCAGGGTCCGGGGCGCTTCCGTCCGGATGTGGGCGAGCGCGTCGGCGACCTCTTCGAGACCGGCGCGACGGGCGCAGTCTTCGTATTTCGAGATGAAGTCCTGGAGGGCGGCGACGGTGGTGTCCGCGGCCTCGAGGAACCGGACCTGCCCCTCTTCCAGTCCGCCGTCTTCCAGCCGGGCGGCGATGGCCTTGCGCCGGGCGCCGAGCCCGTCGCGCAGGATGCCCTCATAGTCGGCGGAGATGTTGGACACCGTCCCGCGCTCGTGCAGGGTGTGCGCCGCCTTGATCTCCGCCCATTCCGCTTCCGTGAACACGGACGGGATGCGCGTGATGGTCCGGGTGGCGACGATTCGCTCTCCTTCCAGGATGATGGGCTCTTCCGCCCGGAGCAGGGCTTCCAGCATCCGCGCGCTCCGCGTGACGTCGGGCAGGCGCTCTTCGGCGAACCGCGCGCTGAGTTTGTCCAGCCCCAGCGATTCCGGCGTGCGGCGGAAGCGGTGATGGGCGCGCGCCCAGAGGAATGCGCGCATTTTTTCTATTCTCTCGGTCATAATACCAATAATTTCATGCCTGCCGGCGTAAAAGCATCATGTACGGCCGGCGTTGCGTTCACGTCGAATGGCGGTTCATACCGGCGTCCCACCATCGGATACTTGGCGCCTGCCGTCTTGTGGTAACGGAGCAGTTCGACCCGCTGCAGCCCCGGCGCGTCCTGCAGCAGCGCGGCCGTCGCGCGCATGTTCTCCAAGCTGTCGTTCACCCCGGGGATCAAAGGGACCCGGACGATGAAAGGCTTCCCGCTCTCCTTGAGGGTGGCGAGGTTGCGAAGGATCAGCGCATTGTCGACGCCCGTGTAGTACCGGTGCCGTTCGGGGTCGGCCGTCTTCACGTCGAAAAGCATCAGGTCCGTCGCGTCCAGCACCTGCCGGAACAGGGGTTCGGGCGTATGTCCGCAGGTCTCCACGGCCCTGTGCACGCCGGCGAGCAGGGCAAGCAGTTCCAGCAGGAACGGGCCCTGCGCCGTCGGTTCCCCTCCGGTGAAGGTCACCCCGCCGCCGCTCTGGTCGAAAAGGTCGCGTCCGCGCAGCACGTGCCGCGCCAGTTCGTCCGCTTCCATCTCCACGCCGCAGACCTCCGTCCGGTCCTTTTTCCGCATCGGCTCGCTCCGGAACGACTGTCCTTCGGGATTGTGGCACCACGCGCAGCGCAGCGGGCATCCTTTCAGAAACACAGCCGTACGGATTCCCGGGCCGTCGTTGATGGCAAATTCTTCGATGGAGAAAACGATCCCTTTGCTCACTGGTGCTCCGTTTTGATGTTATATTACAAAGATAATGATTACCTTTGATTGTTTGATAAATCGAAGCCTATGGAACAGAAGTTTTGCCAGAGCTGCGGAATGCCGCTTACCGACGTCCTCCTCGGCACCAATGCCGACGGAAGCAAAAACGAAGATTACTGCATGTACTGCTTCCAACAGGGCAAGTTCCTGCAGGATTGCACGATGGACGAGATGATCGAATGGTGCGCCCAATTCGTGGACGAGGTGAACAAGGGGTTGCCGCAACCCATCACCAGGGAAGAGTATGTCGCTCAGATGAAGAAGTACTTCCCGCAACTGAAAAGATGGCGCCGGGACTCCTTCTGACGTCTGCCTGCGCTTGAAAAGCAGCGGTCATGAAAACAGAGTGACGTGATGGAAGACTTTATTCTCAGGGAAATCGACCGTCTGGGTGAGATGCTGCTGCTGATCGCCCGGAAGCTGGGGCTGCTGGACGACGGCACGCCGGACTATTCTCTGACGGACGTCAAGGACGAATTCGGCCGCTCCGGCTGCCCGATCGACCTGGAGATGCTCCTGCAGCAGGAGAACCCGGTCTGGTATCTTGTGGAAAAGGAAAAACTGTCAGACCGGGGCCTGGAGACGCTGATGGACATTCTCTTCCATTCCGACCTGGACGAAGCCCGCAGGAACGCCCTGCTCAAGGATGTCCTCGCCTACCTGGACGGCAAGGGCTGTTACTCCTTCCGCCTTCATTCCCTGACTGTTCCCAAAAAAGACTGAATTCGTTGCCCGTTACCCTGAAAGTCATGAGAAAAACCCTCCGTCTTCTTGCAATCACGCTCGCCATCTGCGCCTGCGACCGTGTGAAAGCGCCCGTTTACGAGAGAGTCGCCTCCGGCGTCTGGAAAGTCGAAGTCGGCACTCCGGACAAGGTGAACCTGCTGAATGTGCTGCAGACAAGCCCGAAGTTCGCGGCGATCAACGCGCTTGAAGAAGTCCCGCTGCCCGTGGACAAGGACAAGATCACGATGGAAGTCTTTGACGGGAAGACGTACCTGCGCTTCCCCCTGGACAGGGGCGAGCGGCTTTACGGACTTGGCCTCAACTTCAAATCCGTTGCGCAGAGAGGAAGCATAAAACGCCTCCATGTCGATCATTACGGAGGATCGGACAACGGCCGCACCCACGCCCCGGTGCCGTTCTTCGTATCCAGCAAAGGATACGGGGTGCTGATCAACAGCGCCCGCTATATCGACGTCTATGCCGGCACTTCCGTCCGCAAGGACAGCGAGAATCCCCCCGAGATTAAAAACCGCAACGCGGACAAGGACTGGTCCGCCCGGCCCTACTCGGACAATCTGGAGTTCCTTGTGCCGGCGAAAGGAGCCGAGTTGGTCTTTTTCTCGGGGAAAACCATGCTGGATGTCGTGAAGCGGTTCAACCTCTACAACGGCGGAGGCCCCCTGCCCCCGAAATGGGGGCTCGGCTTCTGGCAAAGAGTCCCGTCGCTCTTCAGCGAGGAAGACGTGTACAATGAGGTCGGCGGGTTCCGGGAGAGGAACTTCCCCCTGTCCGTCATCGGCCTTGAACCCGGCTGGATGACCTGTTCCTATCCCTGCTCATACCAATGGGATACGGGACGCTTCCCCGATCCGGACGGCTTTGTCGGAAGACTGGCGGACGAGGGCATCAAGGTCAACCTTTGGATGAATCCGGGCGTGGCGCCCGGATGCGACGTCGCCCGGGAGGTCAGGCCGTACACCGGCACGCATACGGAGTGGAACGGCCTGCTGCCGGACTATTCCCTTCCTGAGGTCAGGGAGATTATGGGCCGCTGCTTCAGGAACAACGCCATCGACAAGGGCGTCAGCGGCTTCAAGATGGACGAGAACGACGGCTACGACTCCTGGTTCGCCCCGGATGTGGCCAGGTACCCTTCCGGGATTTCCGGCGAGCAGATGAGGCAGCTGTACGGATCGCTGATGCAGCGTTTCATGACGGAGCTCTACAGGGAGAAGAACCTTCGCACTTACGGCCTGGTGAGAGCCGGGAACGCCGGGACGACCTCCTTCCCCTTCGTGATTTACAATGACTATTACAACCACCGGGACTTCATCACCGCCCTGGTCAACTGCTCTTTCATCGGGGTCCTGTGGACGCCCGAGGTACGGGCATCGAAGACGTCCGAGGAGTGGCTGCGGAGGATGCAGACGGTCTGCTTTTCGCCGCTGGCGATGCTGAACGCCTGGGCGGACGGTACGAAACCCTGGTCTTTCCCGGATGTCGAGGAGCGCGTGAAGGAAGTCATGACCCTCAGGATGCGTCTCATTCCGTATCTGTACACCGCCTTCGCCCGTTACGCCCTCGAGGGTGAGCCGCCGGTCAGGGCGATGGCCCTTGAACCCGGTTTCGAGGGGGAAGCCCCGAATGACCAGTTCATGGTCGGAGAAAGCCTTCTCGTGGCCCCGCTTTTCGCCGGAGAGACGGAGCGCAAGGTTATTCTCCCCGCAGGGCGCTGGTACGACTTCTACACCGGCGAGCTTGCCGGAACCGGGGAGGTCATCACCGTGGCGCCCGGCCTGGACAGGATCCCCGTGTTCGTCAGGGACGGTGGGATCATCCCGATGTTCGATCCGATGACCAATGTCCCTGCAGGACCATGCCCTGTAACCGCCTGCGTCTACGGGAAGCGTGCCGCAGCCTGCGATCTGTACGACGACGACGGGCTGACCTATGACTACGAGAAAGGCGCATTCACATGGATCAGGCTGACCGCCGACCCGGCATCCGCCAGCGGCCAGGCCATCGTCCCGGAAGGAGGAACCGTCTGGTCCTTCAGCGGTTACGAATTCAAATTCATGACAAAATAGATCCGTGGAACAAGTTCCGGGATATTTTCTTGGCGTTGCCGTTTTTTGAGTCGACGGTTGGCTTTGATAAATTGTAAGCCCGGGCGGGAATCGAACCCGCACGGCCCTTGCGGGCCAAGGGATTTTAAGTCCCTCGTGTCTACCATTTCACCACCAAGGCATTGTCGGCAGCGGTCGGGGCGGCGTCCGGAACCCAGGCCGTACCTCAGGCCGGAACCCGAGACGAACCCCGGGCGGATATAGCCATATCGGTGACTATCGTGAGTTATTTTAATTAACCGAAGGAGTTGATTTCCCGTGAGTTAAGTCAAATAATCGTGAGTTGAAACAATCACCGGAAAAGGTGACCAAAAATGACTGAATCTGAAGAGGGGTGACCAAAAGTGACCGACAAAGGAAGTTAGGGAGAGAACTGGAAAATTGGAAAAGGATGGTACTATGAATTATTTGTATCTTTGGAAAAAAGATTTCTGATGATTCACTTTGTCAATAGTATCGAGGAAATACCTGAGTATCCGTTATCCAGGACCATCTTGATAGATGACTCTCTGCAATCGGAACGAGATGTTATCGATAGAATTGAACAAGCGTTGGACTCGCCCTATGACAAAGATAATTGGGATGGGTTTAATGATGTCTTATATGATTTGCAGTGGCTAAAAGAATCACAGGTGGTTTTGATTCACAAGTCGCTACCACGCCTTACATCCTGGGACCTTCGCATATATCTTGATATTCTTGAAAGTGCCTCATCGTTATGGGCCGACAAGGACCGGTGGTTGAAACGACGTCGCGCTTTGTGGTGTTTGGTGGATGAAGAGCTCGCCAAGCCAGCCGATAGTTACAATTATATTGATTTTCAGGTGTATTTCCTTGTTGACGATAAAGAGAAGATTGACTTTTTCCTTCCAGGCAAGTTTCCGCAACCAGAAGTGAAGGGTAAGAGGGCTCCGGCAACACATATTGGGGATATTTTTGAGATACCTCTCCCTGGCGACAGAAAGAGGTATATGCAGTTCATTATCGTAGACTCGTCACAATTAGGCGCATGGACTGTGCGAGTGTTTAAAAAAGAATACTCAATAGAAGATCAGCCTTCAATCGATTCAATTATTGACGATCGAGTTGATTTCTACATGAATACTCGAGCCTTAGGTGTCGGTATCTTGGAGGGTCTGTGGTCTCGCTATGGCAAGTCAGACAATCTCGGTAATATGAATAAGGTGGTTTTCCGTTGTTACCATGACGGGCTTGGTTTTTCTCCTAGTCGTTGGTGGGTATGGAAAGCCGCCCAGCCTGTCAAAAGATATAAGATTCTGCCGCTATGGTATCTTTCTGCGGCCGAGGGATCCATGAGCCCACCATACGGTGTCGTGCATAGAATTGTAACGGGCAGATGGTTCCCTTTCACAAACTTATATGATGATTATAAAACAGCTCCGTTAATTGACAAGATTCGCATTCGTGGCATCGGAAAGATTACCGATAAATATATTGTTCCTAAGAGACCAGCGAAAACACGGAAAGGGTGACCAAATGGTGACCAAATTTGGTGAATAGAAATATTAAAGACTTTGTAAATAATTGAAAATTAGCAATATACAAAGTCTTTAATGTGCTCCGGGCGGGAATCGAAAACGTGAACGGGCCTGAAAGGGGTTGAATGGATTTGACAATGGCGTCCGCTTATTATTAATTGATATTCAATAAATTATAAGTGTTTTTGAGCCTGTTTCGATTCTGGTACGGGACCACGAAAAATCAATATTTTTCAGCCAAGTCGCCAAAATGTCGCCAAAAATGTATTATCTTTGTCGCGTGCTAAATGGCTGATTTATGGCGACTATTGAGTATTCACTGTCCAGTAAGAAGGACAAAACGACGGGAAAACAGGAGATTTTGGTCAGATTTTTCCATGGAAGGTTCAATCAGAGGGGAAAAACGAACCTATACGGACATTCTGACGATTGGGATCAAGACCGGCAACGGTTCGTGATTCCCAAGGTTCGTATGATGACCGAAGAGAAGCGGAAGGAGATCCAGGAACTCCAGAATCTGAACTCTGAATTGGACGCGATATCCAGGTATCTGCTCGATGCCTTTGTCGCTGCGGGATCTGGAAAGGTCCCCCTACCCAACAAGTGGGTTGCGGATAAGTTGCTTGATCGGACAATTGATGAACTGGACATTCCATCGGCAGATGAGAATGACGAGGACGCACCCGAAGAAGAGAAGCGAGACCTTCAGAAAGAATTCTTCGACACGTTCGAGCATTTCGTGTCCATCCAGAAGATATCCATCTCCCGGATCCGGCACTACAATGTCATCATCCGCGCCCTGAAGCGCTTCGCCATCTATAGCGCACAGGAGGTAAGTTTTGCTACGCTGTCCTCGGATCTGCTCCGGAAGTTCTCCAAGTTCCTGGAGAATGAACACAAGTTCGTTGTGGAAGGCAAGGACGGAAAACCCTGCATCAAGGATCCCCTCTATAAGAAAGCCTATAAGTCGGTCCCGGAGTGCCGGTTCCCGAAGCAACGAGGCCAGAATTCCATCATTGGCACGATGTCCCGATTGCACACTTTCGTTCGCTGGGCGATCAAGAGAGGCTACATGAACCGAGACCCCTATGATGATTATGCCATCGGCACAGCTATCTATGGCACTCCCTTCTATCTTACCAAGGAAGAACGGAACCAACTGTACCAGGCTGAATTTCCGGACAACCCCGGACTAGATGTCCAGCGCGACATCTTCGTATTCCAATGCTTCATCGGATGCCGTGTCGGAGACCTGATGAAGTTGACCAAGTCCAACGTCATCAACGGTGCCATTGAGTACGTTCCCCGCAAGACCAAAGAAGGCCGCCCCTATACAGTACGTGTCCCTCTTTCACCTACTGCGCTGGAAATCCTGGAGCGCTACAAGGACCAGCCCGACGGGCGTCTTCTTCCCTTTATTTGTGAGCAGGACTACAACCGAGACATCAAGAAGATGATCAAGCTCGCCGGCATCGACCGCGTGGTTACGACGCTGAACACCATCACCCGTGAAGAAGAGAAACACCCCATCTGGGAAGTCGCCTCCTCCCATATGGCTCGCCGTGTCTTGGTCGGCAATCTCTATAAGGAAGTCAAAGACCCCAACCTTATTGCCAAGATCTCCGGCCACGTCGAGAACTCCCGCGCCTTCAGCCGCTACCGCGACATTGACGAGGAAATGGCCAAAGAGGTTATCCTGAAACTGGAATAGTCTCTCGTAACCATGGACAAGCATTATTGATGTCTTAATAAACACTGATTAGCCATGAATAATATACTTGTTGCCAAATCGAAGCCTATTCTTCTTGATCTGGACAATTATGCGGAAGGAAAGGCAACGATAAAAGGGTATTTGATAAAAGACAGCTATTCTTTACCTCGAACAAAGGTTGACCATGGACAATATCGAATTATCATCGAGAGCCCCATTATTCGCGACGACTCGGATTTTAGTCGTCATCTAGATGCTATTAAAGGAATTGTACGACGATTAACAATTCTTTCAAAGTGTATCATAGGAGAAGCTTTTAACACTTCTCCATGGGATATGGATATCTTTACCAAAAGGATAGAGTTGATCGGTGAGATGCCTCTTGGGTGGGAGTCAAATTATGATCTTGTTCGAAAAGAGCTAGATAAAAAGAAGCGGTTAACAGTCCATATTGAGGTGGAACCTAATCATTATTGTAGGCTTTCAGCGTCTCCCTTCAACGATTATTTAACTGCTTTTAAGGCTTTCCCTCACCTTAAGACAATTGAAAGAGATTTATTACAGATTTTGAATGATGCCGACCTGGTTTCCACTACCGGTAGATACATGCTTCTTAGTAAAGCTCTTGAGATGGTTAATGCAATGTATCCATTAACAAAACATAAGGACGATAGAATTCAAACAATCTTACCCGAATTGAGTGAACAGTTTAAAGGAATCACATTGAAACAACTAATGGGTCTTGCGAATACTAGAAGAGAGACGAGACACTACGTTGATAAATCAAGCGAGTCATTAAGCCATCAAGCAATGTCAGAAGAAGAACGCAAGCTATTCTATTTGATGACTAATCAATTATGTTTGAACATCATTCGACGTTCACTGGGGCTCGGTTTGGTAAACTTCAGTGCAGATTAAGCAAGTCAATAACTATTTCTTGCAGATATAGCTAGTTATAGACGATACAAGCCCATTTCTAGGTATGGCTGAATCGTCGATACGACTCTCATTAGTTTAGCATAGTCCATGAGGAGAGAAATGTTTCGTTCTTTTCGGTGAAGATAGTTACTGAGAATCTCGACAGCCACATCAGTTCCTATTTTATTGCGGAACTTAATAGCGTCGCAGACGCATTTCTCTATACAGAATATCTTGACTTTATGGTTGGCGATTTCCACTTCTTCGACACCCATTGAGCAGTATTTCTCTTCCCAATAACAGAGAATGATGCCCGTCTTCTTGGGTGCTACGACCTTCCTATGCTTTTCGATGGCGATATAGAGTCCGTTGGGAATCTGTGTTGTCAGGTTATAGTAGTTCCACGCCGAATACAGGCAGACCACACCTCCAGGAACAATCCTTTCTATGTCCATTATCATTGAGGTCTGTTCTTCTGGAAGAATATACACACCTTTTTTGATCCTGATGACATTGCCGGAGTTTAGTTCCTTTTTGATCCCATAGTACCCTCGGGGCGCGCTCAGTTCACGCGTCCTTATCGTTCCGCCACTTTCGGAAATATCTTGAAGAAGTTTTGACATATAGCAGCAATTCGCAACAAAGATACGGCTAATTATTTAAGTAGCCGTAGTATTTTGCTGATTTTCGTGATAAATACACGACGAAATTATATGCTATCGGATGTAATTGGGGTCTTTTATGTGCTTTTTACATCCGTTCTGATGTAGTTTTTAGCGCAAGTAAAAACGGTCAATAAGAATAAACAGATTTGTTTAATTTATTTTGATTATATATCTTTGCAGTGATGCAAAGTAGTAGTATCATATCAGTACCTAGTGTTGGTGAGGTGATCAAAGAGCGGATAACCGAGCTTGGGATTAGCCAAATGGAACTGGCTGCCCGGGTCGGTGAGCATTTTCAGACCATCTCTGCCATCATTAATGGTAAGCGTGAAGCTACCATTCCCCTTTCTGTACGGATTGATGAGGCATTGGGGTTCCCCTCCGGTACAATTGCATTGGCGCAGACCCGATATCAAGTGGAAAAAGAAGTAAACGAGAAGCAATCAGAGAGCATGAAGGAAAAACGGCATATTATCTTGGAGAAGATCAAGGCCAATGGTGGCTTTTGGTCTTACCAGGGTATTCCAGAAAGTCTGGACGATGATGCGGTCATAGAAGCAGCTCTAGTCCATCTTGATCTGGAAGACCTGCCGCTTTTGTTTGGAATATGGAGCAAAGCCCACATCAAGCGGGTCTGGAAAGAGCGTTTAGTCAGTCAAGGCAAGCGGATGAACATTCGGAATTATACTCTTGCGGTGAAATTCCTCGAGATCCGAAATCCCGAAGAATATCTCAAACGGAACGCGAAGTTTCACAAGTGGTGATTACGACTGTTTCCATTTTTGAAACAGTCGTCCAGAAGTGCGTAGAAGGCCGTTTTTCTCAAAACCCGTATAAAGAAGGATTGCCTCGTATCCATTTCGGGAATGTCGAGTTGCTCCTGGGAGAAGTATACCGCAGCGCTGGAAGCCAAAGGATATACCGTCAAGCTGAAGCTGGATGCCTCTGTGACTGTACGGGGATACACAATCCTGAGTGGCAACTCCGCCTATAAATCCTCCATCATCAGCCGTGACCTGACGCCGGCGAAGATCCAGGATACTTGGGAGAAGATGCGCCCGGAGAACAGATACGGGCAGATGACCTATGAGGAGCGCCTCGCTTTTGCCACGTCCGATGAAGGGAAGGATTATCTGTTCCCGTTAGGTTTAACCTTGGATGGGAAGAGATATGAAACGAAAACTTCCGGCGGAGCAGTGAAGGCCTTTCATGAAGAGAGCAAAGCGATCGAGCGAACCCATTCGCCGGAAGAGTCTGGCAACATTTTTCGGACTGCCTTCCTTCTGTTCGTCGGGCAAGTCGATGCAGCTACCACTTTCGCACAAAACTGCGAAGGCGGAGGATCCGCTCCCGACCCCAACTGGGGCCGCGACCAGAACGAGGACGACATCCTCTGGGCCCGCCGCTGCTTCCGCAAGGCGCGGGAGATGTTTACTACGCCGGTGATAAGGCGAGGAATGAGAAGGTGAACCAGAATACCGATTTGAACTGCCAGGATATTCTTGGTAGTTCATTGTTTTTCAGTGGCTGTTTCCATTTTGGAAATAGTCGCTCAAAAGGGAGTCATTATCATTGTTATTAGTATATTGGTAACGGTTTTATCATAGAAGATAACATGATACTATCCATTGAGGATTATCCCTCGAAAAACATTATCTTTGTTTATTCTAAGTAAGTATTTTATGGATAGTACCCACAGTCAGATGGTGAGCCTGATCTGGAACATTGCGGACGATGTGCTCCGCGACGTATTCCTTCGCGGGCAGTACCGTGACGTTATCCTCCCGATGGTCGTACTGCGCCGTCTGGACGCCCTCCTCGAGCCCACCAAGGAAGAAGTGGACAAGGAGGTAAAAGACCAGCAGGAGATGAAAATGGAGGTCCTGGACGAAGATGCCCTCAAAGATATAACCGGCCTCAGCTACTTCAACACCAGCAAGTGGACCCTGAACCGCATCAAGTCTCAGGCAACTGATAACAATGACATTCTCTACGACAACTTCGCCGAATACCTCAACGGCTACAGCGAGAATGTCCGGGACGTTCTGAAAAACTTCGATTATTTCACCAAGGCAAAGAAACTTGCCGATAACGACCGCCTGCTGGCTATCATCGAGCGCATTACCGATCCCCGCATCAATCTCACCGATAAAGATGTGACAGGCCCGGATGGCCTGAAGATACCCGCCCTCACCAACATCGGGATGGGCACCATCTTCGAAGAACTCCTCCGCCGCTTCAACGAAGAAAACAACGAGGAAGCGGGAGAACACTTCACCCCGCGTGATGCCATCACCCTGCTGGCCCACCTGGTATTCGAACCCGTGAAAGACAATCTTCCCAAGATTATCTCCCTCTACGATCCGGCCTGCGGCTCCGGTGGCATGCTCACAGAAGGCTGGGAATATCTCGTCAGTATCGGTGTCAGCCCCAATGCCATTCAGCTCTCGGGAACGGAAATCAACCCCGAGACTTACGCCATCTGTAAGTCCGACGCCATCATCAAAGGCGTTGACCCCTCCGGCATCCATCTGGGCAACACCATTACCGAGAATCACTTTGCCGACCAGTCCTTCGGCTTCATGCTCACCAATCCTCCTTACGGCAAATCCTGGAAGGAAGACAAGAAGAAGATTTACCACGAGAAGAATCTTTTAGACGACCGCTTCTGCCTCACGCTCATGAATTTTGCAGGTGAAGCCGAGGTTCTGGATTGCACGCCACGCACTTCCGATGGCCAGTTGCTCTTCATCCTGGAAGAGGTGGATAAGATGAAACCCATCGAGTTCCAGCCGCAGGGCAGCCGTATCGCTTCCATCCACAATGGTTCCTCCCTGTTCACCGGAGATGCCGGCAGCGGAGAGAGCAACATCCGCCGCCACCTGGTAGAAAGTGATCTGGTGGAAGCCATCATCCAGTTGCCGAACAACATCTTCTACAACACGGGTATCTCCACATACGTCTGGCTCCTCACCAACAAGAAGCAGTGGGACCGCGTGGATAAGATTCAACTCATCGATGCGTCCCAGGCCTTCGAGAAGCTTCGCAAGAACCAGGGCAGCCGTAACTGTAAGATAGATGATACGGCACGAGAGATGATTCTGGAAGCGCACCGCAACTTCACTGATGAGGAAATTGTGAAAGGAGACCACAAGGTGGTTTCCAAGGTCTTCGACGGCGATGACTTCCGCTACTACAGCGTCACCATTGAGCGCCCGCTTCGTCTCCGCAGTCAGTTCAATGCCATTAAGATAGACGAGCTTCTTTTCGACAAAGGCAATCTTGAACTCTCCAAGTGGCTATACGAGACTTACAAGGACCAGGTCTTCACAGGCTTGGAATCCGTGATGACCGACATCAAGGAATACCTGCAGGAGAATGAAATCAAAGTTACGGACAAGAAACTCGCCGGCCTTGTATCTGCAGCCAAGTGGAAGGAGCGGAAAGCCCTGATGAAAGCCGCCAAGGCCCTCCACAAGGAAATCGGGAACGATGTCTATATGGACTATGCTGTCTTTACTGACAAAATAGATACCGCTGCCAAGAAACTGAAACTCGGCCTGTCTGCTTCGTTGTTGAAGACCATCGCCCGTGCTATGTCGGAGACAGATCCGGAGGCAAAGCCGATTGTGAAGAAAGAACTGAAGGCCGATGCCAAAGACCTGGATGCGCTGGAAACCACTTTCAAGGTTCCCCGCGAGCGTTTTGCCGACTATGGCTACCACCCGGCAGCAAAGGGCAAGTACATAGAATACGAGCCGGATTCCGATCTTCGGGATACGGAGAAGATTCCTATGAAGGAAGACATCTACGAGTATTTCCAGCGCGAAGTTCGTCCTTATGTGGCCGATGCCTGGATCAACATCGCTCCCACCAAGATTGGCTGCGAAATCTCCTTCAATAAGTACTTTTACAAGCCTGTTCCGCTCCGCACGCTGGAAGAGAACCAGGCCGATATTGTAGAGCTGGATAAAAAGAGCCAGGGCTACATCAAGTCACTGTTTGAACTGCTGTAGTGTATGGAGAAGTATAGTTCATACAAGGATAGCGGCGTTCAGTGGTTGGGACAGATCCCTAGTCACTGGGCGGTTAAGCATTTAAGAAACTTTTTGACGATGTTTTCAGAAAAGGGTTTTGGCGATACGCAACTTCTTTCTGTCACTCGCGAGAAAGGTGTAATTCTTCGAGATAAGGAGGATAAGGAGGAAAACCATAATTATGTTCCCGATGATTTGAGCGGCTACAAACATTTAATGCCCGGGGATTTTGTAATAAACAAAATGAAATCCTGGCAAGGCTCATATGGCGTCTCCAATTATGAAGGTATAGTAAGCCCCGCATATTTTACGTGCAAACTGAGAGGTGTTGATCCTCAATTCTTCTCTCGGGCAATTAGAAGTAAGGCGTATATAGGCTTCTTTATGCAGTATTCAAAAGGAATACGTGTGGACCAGTGGGACCTTGACCCAAGTTCCATGAAAGATATTCCTTTTATTCTTCCTCCTTTGGATGAACAAAAGAAGATGGTACCGTACCTCGATGCCGCCACAGCCAAAATCGACGAAGCCATCGCCCAGCAGCAGCGCATGATAGACCTCCTCAATGAACGCCAGAAGATTATTATCGATAGAGCTGTTACAGAAGGTATTGATTCCAGTGCAGTGTTGGTGGATTCCGGGATTGACTATATAGGGGATATTCCTTCACATTGGGTAGTTAAAAGACTGGGGGTCTTAGGCCAGTTTACTAAAGGTGGTAATATCTCCCGAGATGATTTGGACGAAGACGGGGCCGAGCCCGCCATCTTATATGGTGATATCTATACGAAGTATTTTGTGTCAGTCAGTTCTGTTGTGAATCATATTTCCTCAAAAACTGCGGTAGAATCCGTGCTCGCGCTCAAAGGAGATTTGTTGATGACAGGTTCTGGAGAGACAAAAGAAGATATTGGGAAAACTGTTGTCCTTCTTACAGAGAAAGCCTACATCGGAGGAGATGTTATTCAGTTCAAGCAAGATGCAAACGATAGTAGGTATCTTTCTTATGTACTGAATAGCAATTATTCGCAAGATTACCGCTATCGGATGTCAAAGGGAGAAATTGTAGTTCACATATACCCGTATTCCCTTAAGGATCTGAGAATAACTCTCCCTCCCGTTGATGAACAGAAGAGAATTGTTGATTATCTCGATAATCGGTTAAAGGCCATCGAGAATCTCAAGAACGTTGTTTTACAACAAATTGCTATTCTTCAGGAAAGGAAACAAATAATTGTGAACGACGTTGTCATAGGTAAGATTAAAGTTTGAGTCATGATACTATCACAGACCAATGAGCAGGCATTTGAGTACCTGATAGAAAAGGCGCTGGTGGTAGCTCCATGGATGCGCGTAAAGCCGACGGAGATAGACCATAATAGGAGATGAATTATGTTTGAGAGTTTAAAGAACATAACAATAAAAGGCGGTTATTTTGAACAGCCTACAAAATTAGATATATTCAAAGATAATCATCTTCTGAGTATTGTTTATGGTCGCAATGGCAGTGGGAAAACAACCATTGCCAAAGCCATCCGGCAGTGGGCTGGAAAAGACACTGAACAGCCAACAGAAGAAGGATATGTATCATATTCGGTATCCACAGATGCTCCTATCCTTGATGAAACGAAAAAATCGATATTCATTTTTGACGAGGACTTTGTTCGTGAGAATGTAAGAACAAAGGGAAAAGGCCTGGAAACCATCGTAATGATGGGAGAGCAGGTGGATCTGGACACGCAGATAATAAACAAACAGAATAAAAAGACTGAAATTGAAAAGAAGATAGAGGAACAATTAGTTCTAAAAACGAAGTTTGAAGATGCAAAAGACACTTCGTCGCCTCTTTATTTTTACAATAAAATTAGAGAAGGTTTGCGCGAGGACGCTGGTTGGGCTGACATCTATCGAGATGTGCAGAGGAATTCCGTAAAAGGTAAGGTGACGGAGGAATTGGTGAGAAAATTCGTTTCTATGGAGGAACCGAAAGAAGTCGAAGATGCTTTAAGGGCACAATTGAAGGCTGACCTAACGCTGTATCTCCAAACAGAGGATGCGCATGAAATTGAATGGAAATCTACGGATTTGAAACTGGTCGATAGTCTGGCCTCGATAAAAACACTTTTAGAGCATAGGGTTGAAAGTCCAACCCTGAGTGAGCGTGAACAGAACCTTCTCACCTTCCTGCAAAATCATGCAGATTATCATTCACAAGAAGCGACACGACGATTGACGGAAGAAAGGTGGCCATTCTGTCCACTTTGTCTGAGAGAGACTGTCAATGAGGACTATGAAAATATCAGCGAAAGACTAAAGCGTTTATTAAACAGAGAGTCAGAAAAATATAGCGAAACTTTGGATGAGGCGATGAGGGCTTTTACAGATGTAGAGATAACCATCCCCGAATTTCCTAATAAGCTATACGAAAAGGAGATAAAAGATGTTCGCATTGCCACGGATCAATTGAATAAGGACTTGGCATCTGTACGCAATAAAATAACACTGCGAAAGAGAAATATATACGCTGGGATGAACGAGGCTTTTAGCGTGGAAGAGCAGAAGGGATATGTTAGGCATTTGGCAAGTTATAATGCAGCGATAAAGGTATTTGATTCTTGCGTGAAAACATTCAATTCCTCGGTAAAAAAACAAGAGGATCTAAAGAGGAAAGTGTTACAAGAGAACGATTTACTGGCAAAGAAGCGCTTTTCAGTTTTGTTGGAAGGATATAAAAAAGCGAATGAAACTTATCAAGATTGTCTGAATAGTATTTCAAAATTGGAAAAGGACAAAAATCAGACAAAAGAAGAGATAAAGGAGTTGAAGTCTCGGATAGAGCGTACGGACATTGCGCTAAACTACATCAACGAGGAGTTGCAATATGTGTTCTACAGTGACACTAAGGTCAAATTAGTGGCAGGAGACGGTTGCTATAAACTACAAATAAACGGGAAAGGAGTGCCACCTAAAAAGATTAGCGTAGGTGAAAGGAATGTACTTGGGCTGTGTTACTTTTTTGCTAGACTGTTCAGTGACAAGAAGGAAGAGGAAAAATATAAAGACGAAGTTTTTATTGTGATTGATGACCCTGTATCCAGTTTCGACTTTGGTAACAGACTTGGGGTGATTTCACTTCTACGATATCAGTTTAGTAGTATTAAAAATGGGAACTCAAATAGTAGGGTATTGGTTCTCACCCATGACCTTCGCACGGCGTTTGATCTGGTGAAAATACACTCAGAAATGAACGGAGGCAGGAGGGATAAGAAGAAGTTCTTGGAGCTGGTAGACAAACAATTAAAGGATCGTGAAGTCTCCAGTGAGTATAAAAAGTTGTTGGAGTATGTGTATAGTTATGCAAAGAACTCGAATGATAATGAGGATGAATATACAGATATTGGAATTGGGAATGCGATGAGAAGAGTGCTAGAAGCATTTTCGAGTTTTTGTTATAATATGTGTTTTGAAGAGATGATGTGCCGCGAAGGGGTGTTAAACGCAATAACAGATGAGAATAAACGAAAGTATTACGAGAATTTCATGTGCCGACTGGCGCTGAATGGTGAGAGCCATATGGAGGAACGAGTGTATGACTTAAACACTATTACACCGTTCTTTACTAAACAGGAAAAAATACGGACAGCAAAGAGTCTATTGCTTTTTTTAAGTTATGTAAATCGTGAGCATTTGTCATGCTATTTTTCAAAAAAGAATGAAGAAGACGAAGATAAAATGGCTATTATAGACAGTTGGAAAGACGAAGAATCAGAATGGTTAACTTGCTAGTTAAATTGATTGCGTAAATATAAGTAGGGCATATTGTTCTCCTATTGGACGACATCATAATGATATTTCTTTTTATGAAAGACGGCTACATAGATTTCGACGAATACATCAGGCAAGGAGAACCCGATAAGAGAGAGAAAGCGACTCTCTGGCGGACCGCTATCGGCCTGCAGGCCGTCGATGGCCTGAAGACGTCCGAGTATCTGAAGGAAACAGCTCGCAAGCATATCGAGGGCGAGATTGACATTGACCAGGCCCGGGAACTGATAAAGAGTTACTACCAGTCCAAGCAATCCCGCGAGCCGGACGATGACCAGATGCAGGAGGCCGACAAAGTATCGGCCAACATCACAAAGATCCTCGCCTCTGCGTCCCTTGACTTCAGCTCGCAAGGAATTATCGCATTGCACCGGAGGATTTTTGAAGGCGTATTTAAACATGCAGGCAAAATCCGAGATTATGATATAACCAAAAAAGAATGGGTGCTGGAGTATGATACCGTCCATTATATGAATTGGGAGGACTTGCTCCGGGCGCTGGATTACGACATCGAGCAAGAACGTAGCTTCAGTTATAAAGGACTGACGAAGGATGACTTGATTTCCCACATTACTCAATTCGTATCCGGTATATGGCAGATTCATGCTTTTTGCGAAGGTAATACACGTACAACAGCTGTCTTTACCATTCTTTACTTGCGGGATATCGGATTTCAGGTAAACAACGATATGTTTGCAGACCATTCCTGGTATTTCCGTAATGCGTTGGTTCGTGCAAATTATAGGAATGCCATGAAAGGAATTGACTACACCCCAGTCTATCTGGAACGCTTTTTCCGTAATTTGCTTTTAGGCGAGCAGTGGGATTTGCGTAACCGTTATCTGCATATCCACCCCTCACAGGAATGGCGAGTACAGCCCAATCTTGCTGCACCGACAAGCATAGCATTGTCACCCGACAAGCACCCGACAAGTACCCGACAAGTACCCGATAAGTTGCACACCGGCAATGCCAATATCTTGAAATTGGTGAGCGCAATAAATGACAGGCAGTTGTCTGTCAAGGAGATGCTTCTTGAGATGGGATTAAAAGACAGGGAAAACTTTTTAAATCTTTATCTTTCTCCCGCAATCGGAGAAGGATTTGTCAGAATGCTGTATCCAGAATCCCCCCGACACCCTCGCCAGAAATATATGTTAACAGCAAAGGGCCTGGCCTTATTCAACGAACTCAGAGAAAACACATTATGATGCTATCACAGACCAATGAGCAGGCTTTTGAGTACCTGATAGAAAAGGCGCTGGTGGGCAGTACCGTAGAGGAACGGAAAGCCGCCGGTACGAATGACATAGACGCACAGCACCCCGCAGCGGACCAGTACTACTGGGGCTGTCCCAAAGATATGCCCAGCAAGCTGGCCATTGATACCCGCCGGCTCTGGTCCTTCCTGGAATCCTCCCAGAAAGATGTGCTCGCAGATTACCGTGGCAAGGATCTCAACGCCGCCGTTGAACGCCAGATCAGCAGCGACATTTCCAACTTCGGCATCATCAAACTCCTCCGTGAAGGCATCGACGTGGATAATATCCATCTCACCCTGTTCTTCCCAAAGCCTTCACCTGCAGACAGCAAGGCCAGTCACGCTAAATATGCCAAGAATCAGTTTTCCGTCACCCGTCAGCAGACCTTCTCCCTGCTGAATCCCGGTTACGAGATAGATATGGTGGTGTTCCTGAACGGCCTGCCTCTCTTCACCTTCGAACTCAAAAATCCCTGGACCTACCAGACGGCAAAGTATAATGGCCAGAAGCAATATAAAGAGGAGCGGAATCCCCGTGAGCCATTGCTGAACTACGGCCGCTGCCTGGCGCACTTCACTTTGGACAAGGACGAGGTTTACTTCACTACCAGGCTGGCAGGAAAGGAAACCTTCTTCATGCCCTTCAACAAGGGCCTGCCTAACGGGCAGGGCGCTGGCAATCCCGTCAGCGAAGATGGCTCCTATAAGACCTCCTACATCTGGAAATACTTCCTGCAGAAGGATACCATCGCCGACATCCTGATGAACTACGTGATGTTTGACTACGGTGAGGCCAAGACCGGGAAAGTGGTGCCGCATATCATGCGCAATGCCAAGCGCCTCATCTTCCCGCGCTTCCACCAACTGGATGTCGTGTCAAAGCTGAATGCCGATGTAGCCTCCGTAGGTGTAGGTAAGACCTATCTCATCGAACACTCCGCCGGCTCCGGCAAATCCAATTCCATCACCTGGCTGGCCTACAAACTCATCGGCCTGTGCCCGGACTCTATGGATGCTGTCAGGGCAAAGGCGGTGGATATGGCGCTGTTTGATTCCGCCATCGTGGTCACCGACCGCCGCCTGCTGGACAAACAGATTACCGGCAATATCAAGGCATTCGGCCATAGCGATAAGATTGTTGCGCACGCCGATTCCTCCAAAGAATTGAAGACGGCCATTGAGCAAGGGAAACGCATCATCATCACTACTATCCAAAAGTTCCCCTTCATCTGCGATACCATTGCTGACGTCAGCGACCACAACTTCGCCATCATCATTGACGAGGCCCACTCCTCCCAGTCAGGCATTGCAGCAGACAAACTGAATGCTGCCGTACAGAAAGATGCCGACCAGGACGGAGGCGATACCGACGCCCTGCTGGAGAAGCTGATGAGAGACCGTAAGATGAGTAAGAACTGCTCCTACTTCGCCTTCACCGCAACGCCCAAGAAAGAAACCCTGGAGCGCTTCGGCACAGAGGATGAAGAAGGCAAGTTCCAACCCTTCCACCTCTACAGCATGAAGCAGGCCATCGAGGAAGGATTTATTCTGGACGTGCTCACTAACTACACCACCTACCGCAGTTACTACGAACTCACCAAGAGCATCGAAGGTAATCCGGAATACGAAACCGAGCGAGCCCAGAAGATGCTGCGCCGCTACGTAGAACGAGAGCCCAAAACCATCAAGGCCAAGGCAGAAGTGATGCTTACGCACTTCGATGCCAAGATGTACCGTAACCACAAACTCAAGGGCCACGCCAAGGCCCTGGTGGTGACCAAAGACATCGAGTGCGCCATTTCCTACTACATGGCCTTGTGTGAACTCCGGAAAGAAAAGAAACTGCCCTACAATATCCTCATCGCCTTCTCCGGTACCAAGAATGTTGGCGGGCGCGATTATACAGAAGCCCAGATTAACGGCTTCCCGGATTCCAAGACGGCCGAAGAATTCGATAAAGACGAGAATCGCATCCTCGTGGTGGCCAACAAATACATTACCGGCTTCGACCAACCCAAGCTGGCCGCCATGTATATCGACAAGCCCCTGGATGGTGTGCTTGCCGTGCAGGCCCTGTCCCGTCTCAACCGTTCCGCACCGGAACTTGGGAAATTGAGCGAAGACCTCTTTATCCTAGACTTCTACAACACCAAGGAAGGCATCAAAGAAGCATTTGACCCGTTCTACACGGCAACCACGCTCTCCGAGGCCACCGATGTCAATATCCTGCACCAGCTCAAGGCAACCCTCCTGAGCTTCGGCGTCTTTGATATGGACGAGGTGAACGCCTTCATTGAACTGTACGTCCACGGCGCTCCCGCCGATGAGTTTGCGCCCATCATCGACCGCGCCGCCTTCCGCTTCAACACCGAAATCGAATGGCCCGAGAACGGAAAGGCCGACTTCAAGATGAAGTGCAAGCAGTTCGTGAAGATATACTCCCGCGTTGCCGCCATTATGGACTACGAGGTAGTGGACTGGGAAAAACTCTTCTGGTTCCTCCGCCTGCTTATTCCGCAGCTCATCGTCACCGGCCCCGGCATGGAAGACACCAAGGACCTCCTGGATTCCGTAGACCTTAACACCTATGGTCTCCGCCGCACCGCCCTTAACGAAACCATCGTCCTTGACCCCGGTGAATCCACCATTGACCCCCTCAAGGCCACAATGGTAAATGCAGGCCCCACCGACGAACCCAACAAAGACCCCCTCGACGAAATCATCAAAGAATTCAACGAGCACTGGTTCCGCGGCTGGGAAGCCACCCCCGACGACCAGAAGGAAAAACTGGTGAACATCACCAAAGCCGTAGCCAACGACGCCGACTACCAGAACCTCGTCATCGGCAACCCCGACCAGGAGGCCGTCTCTGCCGCCATGGCTATGATCATCGACCGCATCATCCGCCAAAAGCGCAAAGGCGACATGTCCCTCTACCGCGAATACCAGCAGAACGACGCCTTCAAAGCCGGCTTCCGCAGCCTCATTACCCGCATGCTCGACAATTTAGATTATTTTTAGTGTGAATCATGGTAGAGCCTCGAAAAATAGTTCTTATTCTTGGCAACGGATTCGACCTTGATCTCGGTCTCAAAACGTCCTATAAAGACTTTTGGGAGTCTGAGTTTTGCCCCAAAGAATATCCTGCTCCGATGATTGCTCACCTTAATGAGAAATGGGGGAATAATCTTGATGGAGTAAAATGGTATGATTTAGAAAATGAGTTATTCTTCTATTATCGAGACATCGTTAGCCAAGGGAGAAGGAAAGATGTTATAGATAAATATGAAGCGACGTTTCTAAAAATAGTGAAGCCAGAACTTTGGCGCTGGGGTACATATAATGAATATATTGAACAGGCTCAATCGCTATTGAATAAAGGGCTTATTACTTTTGATGACACGGCTCAAAAGATAATGCGCATTCCTTATCATGATGATATGCTTGAATCGCCGGAATGGCGGGACCGAAAAGCACTTGAACTAATCAAAGATGGGCTTTGTAAGTATCTTAAATCTATCTACGGGCTGCCTTTTAATAGTCAGTCAGTCGCACTAAATGTCTTGTTTGCGGTTAATTGTGCCCGGGATGCCAGCAATTTCCTAAATATTTATACATTTAATTATACTCCTCTTCTCGTCGATTATGGCGGTGGCTTCCAAAATGTCGTTCATTATGTTCACGGGGATTGTGAGAAAGGCAGGGTAATCATTGGCACAAGGGATGATGGTGAATACGATAAGAACTATGATTTCCTTCAAAAATCATTCGATCCGAATTTCAATCCTCCTTCCCTAGTGGCTGATTTGTTAGAAGCAGATGAAGTAATCATTTTTGGTCACTCTATAGGGGAGAATGACCGTCAGTATTTCAAAGCCTTTTTCAAACAACAAACTGATTACTCCCATACTGGTCTGAAGGAGATCATTATCTTTACGTTGGATGAAAATTCCGAGGTTGATATAAAACGCTCTCTTCAAAGAATGACCGATAACAATCTTTCAACATTATATGGCCTTAATCATGTTGAGATTATCAAAACATCACGAATAAAAGAAGAGTCGACCCAATTCCGCACTTTTCTAACCAATCACATTTCCGATGATATACAGGTTAGAGTAATAATGAACCAGTTATTAAGTAAGGAAGAGAATACGTGATCCCAAAGCGAATAAAACCCAAAAGAATGAATGAATAGAAGAGTTCATTACTTCTCTCCGAGTGATATGAGTTCATATTACAACCTTCAGAAAGCAGCTCAAGTCATAGAGTCGTTTACTGAAGATAAGGTGTATTCTGATATCAACGATGTGATTGAGTTGTATCATATCAGGCAGTTCGTTGATAATGGTATTGTCTTGAAGGACTGGAGTAAAGACTTCATTGCAAAGACAAACGGGTTCAAAAAGATTGTTGTAAACTACTTCAATAGCATCTCTCCAGACAAGATAGTGGAGGCTTACACCACAGTTGATTTTGAATATAAAGAGACATTCTGGAAGATCATAGATAGGTATAATCTAAAGGGAATACTTAATGAGGAGAACATTGCCACGGTATGTCGGGGAGATATGTTTACGTTGCTCTATATTCTTAGATGTAGCAGGATAGTACAGCGTCACAATGTTACTTTAGCAACTCTATTGAAAGAACACGATAATGCGGCTGAATGGCTGCTTGATCATTATGTCGCGAAACATGAACATAACACGAAAGACCCAATAAATGTTCCAATGGCGTTGTCTGTTAATGATAAAGAGGAGATCATAGATAAATACCTGGAGAGAGGAAAGGATACTAATCTGAATTATGTTCAGTTGGTTATAAATGCTAAAGATCAAAAAGATTGGCTAATAATAAGCCCCAAAACCAGATTGAGGGCTCATAAAGTTGAGCAGGAGCTTGTCCGTCAGTATTACAAACCTGGGGCCGGTGTTCCCATGCGCACTACAGTAAGAATGTCTCGGGAAGATGATATTGAACCTTTTAGTTGTCATCTTGAAGAAGGACGTTTTCTTGTTTGTACTTATGATGCCAAGTCGATAGACAAGCTTTCGTATTCAGAAATAGTCTTATATTTCCAAGTAGTTTTTGAGTATCTTACGGCAACCGGCTTTATTAATCTAATTAGCATGAACAGCCAGGAGAGTGTGATGGAACGCTATTTGGGATTGTCAGCAAAACACACATATCGAGAGAATATCGATTTCAAAGCAAAGGATCAGCTATCTGTACTTCAAATGATAGCCATGGTTAAGACTTTGAGTGAAACGGGGAGACGAGTCGAGGATGCCATCAAGTCTTTTTATGAAGACTTTCTGAGAGAACAATATGATTATCCTTCACAAAGAATAACTATCCCTTCTGTTGATAGTTCCTATGTTGAGAAGTTTAGGGCGTTAGCGCCAGAAATGGATTCGGTTATCAAGCAGTATAATCTTTACTCGAAAGAAGGGGAAATAGATCCTGAACTACTGGCTCTTGAGTCTTCAATAAAGGTTACAGATTCGGCGAGTTGCGTGGACAAAAAGTATTACGTGATTAACGACGGTAATTCTGATCTGCAGACAGTTTGTAATTTGTTGTATGGAGACCAAAGTATGTTGAGTTTTGTGGATCCATATAAGGATGAAAACTTTCCCTCATTCTTCTCGTTGCTAATGACAATGAAACCAATAGACTGTACAAAATATGAGCAGTGGCAATTGGAAAGCCTACAACCGCTTATTGAAAAGAAGATCATAGAAATAGGGGAAGACTATATCTTACATGTTCTTGACTGGCCGAAGATTCTGGTTATGAATCATTTGTATAGGTATAAGGCCTGTTCTTTCTACTATTATCCTCCAGAGATTCAAAAATCCATTTTGGAGATGGCTGATGCGGGCTGGGTGACGAGTTGCAGTAAATTATTGACACCAGAAGAGCAGAACTATTTCAGCTTTATTCTAAACAATGAGAGATATACAAATGCATATGCGATCAGGAATCAGTATGTGCACGGTAGCAATCCAAGTATTGACGACGAGCATTATCATGAGGTTGCATATGCAAGATTGCTGATTATGTTTGTGCTTCTGCTGCTCAAGATTAACGATGATTTATACATAAAAACTGCTATCGAGCACAAGACCTCCTAACATCCCAAAGTCGGCAAAACCACTCATAAGTCGCCAAAATATCGCCAAAAATTGAGACGCAAAAAGAGCTAACCGCTGAAAATTAGCAAGTTAGCTCTTTCTAAGGTGCCCCGGGCGGGATTTGAAAATTACCCCAAGATACTCAATCTTACTGCGGTTTACCAAGTGTCACAAATATAATATAGATTGATTATCAATTATATAAGTTGTAATCAAGCAGTAATCCGTGCCCCTATCCGGTATTGAATGTTACCTAGATGTTTGCCAAATGTTTGCCAAGTCGGAAGATGTTGTTATCTTTGCGGTGAACATAAGGGAAACGCTATGACAATTGCCTTTCAGATAAGGACTACGAAGTCCGCCAAGTCCGAAGAAGAAGTACCCGTTTACATCCGTCTTGTTGATGGTCGTGAATGGCTGTTCAGGAATCGAACCCAGATTCTAGTTCGCCCGGATTTCTGGGATCCCAAAAACGAAGGGATAAAGAAGCGGGTAGTATGCTCCGATGAGGACAGGCAGAAGGTAGATGATGAGATCGAGAAACTGAGGACCTATGTCCGTAAAGCCTATACGGAAGACCACGACAGAGGGAAGATAAAGAAGGGCTGGCTGGAGAAGACCCTTCAGGATTACTATGCCGGCAAGGAACGTGGGCCCAAGCGCCGCAAGAAGAATGAGGCTTCCTTGGAAAAACTGTTTGACAAGTTCCTTGAAGGCCGTGATCCACAGATATCCAGGACCAAGCATTACCATGTCTTGAAGCGGACCCTTCTCCGTTATGAGGAATATGTCCGGCTTTCCCAGCCCCGCCAGTCTAAATACGTGTTTGATGTCAAGGCAATCACCACAGAGGATCTGAACGATATCTATGATTATATCGTCAATGAGCACCAGCTCGTCAAGGACTACCCCGGAATTCTAGAAGCATATCCGGAGACCCGCAAGATACAGGAGCGGGGTGGAAATACGGTAACCGGAATCATCAAGAAACTACGTGCCTTCTTCAACTGGTGCGAAAAGGAAGGTTTCCTGAAAAAGAATCCCTTCATCGGTTTCGAGAAAGGGGAAGGTGAACAATACGGAACGCCCATCTATTTTACTAAAGACGAACTGAAACAGATCTATGCCGCCGACTTTTCCGACAATCCGTCATTGGAAGCACAACGGGATATCTTCGTATTCCAGTGCAATATCGGATGTCGCGTTGGAGATATGATGCGTTTGACCAAGCGTGATGTCATCAACGGGTCCATTGAGTATATCCCCAACAAGACCATCAAGGAGAACGCAAAGACTGTCGTCGTTCCGCTGAACTCCATGGCAAAGGCTATCCTAGAAAAGTACAAAGACCTGCCCGGAGAACGGCTCCTTCCATTCATAGCCAGCCAGAATTACAACTACGCCATAAAGGACATCGTCAAGAAAGCCGGCATAACCCGGCTCGTAACCACCCTTGATCCTTTAACCCGAAAGGAAGTGAAGCGCCCGATCTATGAAGTCGCCAGCAGCCACATGGCCCGCCGCACTTTTATCGGCAACATCTACAAACAAGTCAAGGACCAGCACCTGGTTTCCTCCCTCACCGGCCATTCCGACAACTCCCGCGCCTTTGTCCGCTACCGCAATATCGACATCGACATGAAACAGGAACTGGTGAATATTTTGGACTGAGACAAGGAAATATGTAAATTCGCAACTATGATAACGAGAGAAGAGTTGCTCGGTCTTCTTGCGAGCACGGAAACATACAGGATAGAAAGAACTATATCCACGACCAACATGGATAAGTTCTGCGAGGCTATTTGCGCCTTTTCAAATGATCTTCCCAATTCCCGGAAGAACGGCTACCTTATCCTCGGAGCCTATGATGATGGCACGATTTCCGGTCTGAAGGTAGATGACGCATTGATGAAAAAGATTGCCGCTATCCGATCTGACGGGAACATCCTTCCCATCCCGGTGATGTCCGTGGAGCGTTTTGACTTTCCGGAAGGGGATCTGCTTGTGGCCGAGGTAACACCTTCATTCCAGCCTCCTGTCCGCTATCGCGGACGCACCTTTGTCCGTATCGGCCCTCGCCGTGACATCGCTACGGAAGACGAAGAACGCATTTTGATTGAACGCCGCACATCAGCAGCTGCGACGTTCGATGTACTCCCTTGCATGCGGGCAAGTCTCTCTGATATTCACGTTGACAAAATCATGGAAGGGTATCTTCCCAAAGCGATCGACGCAGATATCCTTGCCGACGATGACCGCCCCATCAAAGAACAGTTGGCTTCAATCGGCCTCTTCGATCTTGAGAGCGACAGGCCGACAAATGCCGCTATGATTCTCTTCGGAAAGAATCCTTTCCCTTTTATTCCTGGCCATTATCTGCAATTTGTCCAATTCGATGGCGATGACAACGGCTCCGAGATTCTGAACGAGCGTGCTTTTCGAGGCTGCTTGTTTGATGTCCTGCCACAGATAAACACATTTGTCGATTATACCATCGTTAAATCGAGACCCGTTCCGATTTCGACCCTTCAGGAAAAGCAGCTGATCAACTACCCGGCAGATGCTGTACGTGAGTTGATACTGAACGCGTATATGCATAGGGATTATCAGTCAAATACGCCGATTCGCCTCTATCAGTATAGGGACCGCCTGGAGATAATGAATGCTGGAGGGCTATACGGAAAAGCTCGCCCCGAGAATTTCCCGAACGCGAACGACTACCGGAACCCAGTGATTGCAGGAGCACTGAAGATTCTTGGTTATGTGAATATGTTCAATCGCGGAATCCCAAGGGTTAAGAATCTCATGAGGGCAAACGGGAATCCAGATCCCGTATTTGTCGTGGACCAAATCACCCATTTCAATGTGATTGTTCCTCAGTCGCACGACGCATCAGGGACCAAGTCGGGACCAAGTCGGGACCAAGTTGGGATCAAGTCAGTATCGTCGTTACAAGATCTTGCTGACAAGATTAAAGTCAGTGTAAATGAAATAGATAAGATCCTGGGGTACTGTCAAAAAGAACATTCTATGAATGAGATAATGGCCTATCTGGGCTATGCCTCAAGGACTAAGTTCAGTAGGAAATATGTCAAACCGTTAATAGATGCAGGTCTGCTCGTTTTGACCATCCCTGACAAGCCCAACAGCCGTTTGCAGAAATACCGCACGCGAAATACTGACGTATGAGTGAATTGAACCAGCCCCCTAGGCAGGATAGACGGGAGTATAGCAAGCGGAGTCTCTTATACCGTTTGCTGGCCTATGTCGCTTTCGGCGTGTCTCTCCTATTATCCTACATCGGAAACAAATATCCGGTAGGGTCGACAACAAGGGGCGTCTTTTTAGGATTTGGTGCGCTTTTCTTAATTTCAACGTTCTTCTGTTTTTATGCCGATCGTTGGAACAGATTCCAAAGCGAGCGAACGGACAAAGGCGCAAAGGCATTTCTTTTCTTCAATCGAATCGGGGAAGGGTTCTATTCCGTGATGATCGCCCTGGCTGGGTTTATCTCAGCCGGAACCGGTTATTTCTTGAAGAAGAAGTCCCGGCTTGAGCAGAACCAGTTGCTGATTCTGGAACGGATGGAGGAGATAAAAGCAGAGAATCACGCCGCCAACGAAAGAATCGAGACTAAACTCTCTTCCCTTAGTTCAGACCTTTCGGCTAATGCGGCCATTCTGGCGGCTATCCGGGAAGAAAATGATGCGGCGCTTGCCCGGCATATTGAACGGGAAGAGCAGTTGAAGGCAGAGATTGCCGAAATCAAGGTCCAGATTGAATCCCTCCAGGCTTCCGATGACCACTCCCTAGCAGAGGAAATCGCACAACTGAGAAACAAATTGGAAGAGACCTGGACAGACCTTTCTAATGAACAGGCTCATATTGAACAGCTTGAAGAAAAGAAGGAATCCTTGGAGAAGGTAGATGTCGCAGAGATAACGTTCGAAAGCCTTCTCACCGTCCCTGCTGCCAAGAAGAAGTCGGAGGAACTTGAGAAAATGGCGCGGGGAATCGCTGAGGCAAGCAAGGGGAAGTCGAAGAAATATCAGTATGAGCTTGCGAAGTTCTATTGTGCCATGGATGAACTTGGTTACCTTTGGGGGAATGAAACCGCCTTTACCCTGTTCTTTTATGAGGATTATGGCAAATGCAGAGGGATCAGTTTTGACTCATATCGCCGCTCCTTAAACTATGCTATATCAGGGCTAAATTGTCTTGAGTATACAAAATACAAGGACGAAATCCGGGAAATCGTGCTAGGATAAGAACTTTTTTTCGATTTCGGAAAGTCCCGGAAAGTCCCGGAAACTATCGGATAATAGACGGCCGTATCTTGCGCCACCTTTCAGTACGAAGGGTGGCGTTTTTGTTTCACTAAAAAGAAAAAGATATGGAATCGAACGACATTATCCAGCCTATGACCGGCAAAAAGGTCTGCTACAACATCGGCCATGATGACCTTGTTGATTTTGCCAATCTCATCATCAAGAAGACAAAGGAAGAAGATTCCCGGCAGCGGAAGGAAGATGCCGCGTCCGAGTTCTTCACCAGAACCGAGGTGAAGGATCTTCTTCATGTGTGTGACTCAACCCTCACGAAGTGGGCAGCAAGGAAATACCTCGTGC